>Ga0208375_1000003_pt1 | contig 706180 bp, 774 predicted proteins | sample RifOxyD1_FD_184038 | JGI IMG/M metagenome (GOLD analysis project Ga0208375, IMG submission 184038) | Soil microbial communities from Rifle, Colorado - Rifle Oxygen_injection D1 (SPAdes) | ecosystem: Environmental > Terrestrial > Deep subsurface > Rock core/Sediment | place: Rifle, Colorado... | reverse complement strand
CGACTTTCGCGAACGGGATTAGATTGGCCGGAGGCGGCCTCACCATCTCCACTCTTAACTGCTCTGGCACGAACCAGCTTTTGCAGACTGATGCTTTGGGAGGAGTGATCTGCGGAGCGGATGATTCAGGAGGAGGCACTTACCTCAGTCTTACCGATACTCAATCTTCGTTTACGGCTAATCGTATAATCCATACTGACTCCGGGGCTACGGGCTTAACCGATACGGCTGGCTTTGTCTTTGACGGGACTAATCTCGGCATCGGGACAACTTCACCTTGGAGCAGGTTGTCAGTTGCCGGAGCCCCCGGAGGGACAAGCGCCCTCTTTACAGTCAGCAGTTCCACGGCCGCTTTCGCTACCACTACGGTCTTCAATATAGATAGGGATGGCCTTACGACCATAGGAGACAGCTCCGGCACCGGGAATGCCATCTTTCAGTTCGCGGCAGATACCAACGCCTGGTCTCAGGGCTACTACTCGGCGGACAAAACCTTCCGTATCGCTTCATCCACCAATCTTTCGGCAAACGTCCTATTCCAAATCGGCAAATCAGGCACAACCACATTTAGTTCCGGCATCGCGACCGACAATACCGGCCAGTATCTTTGCATAAACACCACGACCTTTGAAATTGGGCGCAACAACACAGCCTGCTCCTTGTCTTCCCAGCGCTTTAAGGAAAATATAGTTGACTTAAATTATGGCCTTTCCGCGGTTATGGACTTGCGGCCAATAACTTTTAACTTCAGACCAGAGATGGATATAGGGACTTCGACCCAAATCGGATTTATTGCCGAAGAAGTTGAGCTAGTCATTCCAGAACTTGTATCGTACGGCAAAGACGGCCTGCCGCAAGGGGTCAATTATCCGAACATGACCGTGCTCCTTGCCAAAGGACTTCAGGAATTAAATCTTAATATTGAAATGATTGCCTCAACTACGGTTTCGACAAGTTCGCCGCAAGCGGCCTCTTTTGCCGAAAGTTTCTTCAATAATATTTTCTCGCGAATTACGCAATGGTTCGCGGACGCGGCAAACGGCATCGGCGACTTCTTTGCCAATCGCGTGCGCACCAAAGAGCTTTGCGTGAGTGATGAATCAGGCGAGACTTGCATCACAAAGCAGCAACTTGATACCTTGCTTCTTAACGCGGCAACATCTCCAGCGCCTTCTCCGACTGAAGGTGATGAGCCTGTCGAACCCACTCCCGAACCTATACCAGAACCGGAGCCGGAACCGATATCAGAACCTGCGCCCGAATCAACCCCTGAACCCGCGCCGGAGCCGGATTCGACAAGCTCACCGCAAGCAGAATCTGAACCTTCTCCAGAACCTGCGCCCGCCCCAGAACCAGCCCCCGCGCCCGCGGAAGAAACATTAACTACTACGAGCTAACTGACGCTGACATGTTCAAAAAATTCAAAATCTTTAAAAAAATCGCAGTTTTTATCCTGATTTTTTCATGGATTTTTTCCGGTCTGGCGCCGGGTTTTGAAATTCGAAAAGCGCATGCGGCAGAAATTGTCCAATATTCAGGAGGTCTTTTGGTCTATGCCGATGGCACGCTCGGCACTCCCAAATACCAGACATTTGACGATACAACCGGTTTTGGGGCAGAGCAAAGCGCGACATCAGTCGGTTCAGTCGCGATAGAATGGATTCGTGTCGCCGCGAGCCCCACGACCGATGAATGGATCATTGCCACCAGAGACGCGAATGATGACATAGCGGTACAGGTATGCACGGGTGTTGACGGCGGCGTATCTTGCGGGGCTATAACTACTATTACGGCTACAGCCGGAACGCACGGCTTGAGAAATTATGATGTTGCGTATGAGCAAAGTTCCGGCGACGCCTTGCTGGTCTATGGAACCGCCACTGCGGACGAACTGCGGAAAATAGTGTGGACCGGCGGGGCGTGGGGGAGCGATGCCGCCATCACCACGACAAGGACAACCGGGACGGTTGAGTGGGTTGAATTGACTTCCAGAGCCGCCAGCGACCAGGTAGGCATTGCGTATTCCGACACTAATGATGACATCAGCGCGTACCGGTGGAGCGGAAGCGCGGTGGCTGATGAAACGGATGCCGTTGTTACCGCGTCCGGAGTAACGGGAGATGTGCGAAAATTTGATATTTCTTTTGAAGGGACGTCCGGCGACATGGTAGTGGGAGCGCCCGTATCCGGCGCAAGCACCATCGCGTACCGCCAATTATCCGGAACAACCTGGTCAGGCGTGTCAGGAACGGGAGTGGATGTAGTAACCGCTTTTCTGGACATGCAAGAACCAAATCCGTCGGATGACGACATTGGAGTGAGCGCTCACGGCTCGGCTGCGACAAGCAACCTCTCGGAGGGTTCCGAGTGGAACGGAACCGGCGTTACCGACGGCAACAACGGAGATGACGTCGCCGCAAACTGGGCCGCCAACTATCAGCTCTCCGCCGTCGCGTACATGTCCACCACCTATTACGCTGTTGCCGTAATATCTTCCACCCTTTCCGGAGCTGACGACATTGAGTGGTGGACCATGAGCTCTGCCGGCGCCATAACCGACCGGACCGTCAACACGAGAACAAGGGGCGCGGCAAGATTCATTGACATCTTTGATTATCCAAATGCCGATAAAGTATTGCTGATTACCGCCGACGCAAACAGCGACCTGTGGGCGGATACATGGGCCGGCGCGGCTACAGACGGGACGGCGTGGACAGATCTAACCAGCGGCGGGGCGCTGGAGCTTGCTCTTGGAACCGCGACTACGGATGTGGTTGATTTTGCGTTCAGATTGGCGGCAAACCTTGCCGCACCAACCGTTGCCACGAACGCGGCGGATCCCTTCGGCGTGAGTTCGGCGACCCTAAACGGCAACATTAGCGCGACTGGCGGCAATAACGCCACCGCGCGCGGCTTTGCCTGGGGAACAGACTCTACACTCTCCGGCGGAGACACCTCGACCACCACCGAATCCGGCTCTTTCGGCACCGGCACCTTCAGACAAGGTCTGATAAATATTCTTTCCAACAAGATATATTACTTCCGCGCCTATGCCACGAACTCAGCAGGCACTGGCTACGGAAGCCCCGCGAACTTTACAACCGGCACCGACACCACACCTTCGCGCCAGATGCGTTTATTTGAAGGATTTACCATCAAGTTTATAAGCGGGAGGATTATATTGCGTTAAAGATGAAAAACGTATTTATCGCGGCGGGCCTTGTCGTATTATTCGGGCTTCTCATCGGGGCGTATTTTTATCTGCCGCCGGCAGAAGAAAAAGGTGCGGGCAACGGAACGAAAAGTTTCGTAGCCGCTTCCCAACGTTCTGACACTGCCGTTGAGAAACCGCCCGAAGGGTGGAGCGAGTATCAGAGCGAACGCTACGGCTTTTCGCTTTTTTATCCGGCAGAGATGGCGGTTAGCGAGTTTGACGAAGGCAAGGGAGCAAGCACTCTTACTTTTGAAGATAAGCAGGGCGGAAGGGGATTTCAGATTTTCGCGGTGCCGTACTCGGGAACGCAGGTGAGCGAGGAGCGCTTTTTGCGCGATATCCCTTCGGGCGTTCGCGAAAATCCAGTGGATTTTTATGTTGCCGGAGTGCTCGCCACGGTTTTTTACAGCCGGCACCCGCTTCTTGGCGACACGATTGAGGTCTGGTTTATCCGCGGGGGCTATCTTTTTGAGCTGACGACTTTGAAACCCCTTGAGGACTTGCTCGCGGAAATAATCCAGACCTGGCGTTTTCTTTGAGCGGGGTTAGGAATCCACAAGCGAATAGGAAAGAATGTGGTAGGATATGAGCATATGACAAGTTTTAAAGAAGAGAACCAAATGGAAAAATTTACCCTCACGATTCCCTTAAAACACAAGTATAAGGTTACTATGTGGGTGGTAGCTGTGATTTTGGTCATAGCCATCGCGGCGGCCGCCTACTTTTATATTCAACTGGGCGAGCTTAAACGAAACCCGCAAAAAGTAGCTGAAGTTGAAGCCCAAGAGGTAATCGCGAAAGTTTCGCGGCTCATTATTTTGCCGGAAGGGGAGACGCCCACGGTCGCCACAGTGACGGACCCGGAAAGACTCAAAGACCAGCCCTTTTTTCAGCGAGCCAAGGTGGGCTACAAAGTTTTAATCTACACCAACGCCAGAAAGGCCATACTTTACGACCCGGAACAGGACAAAATCGCGGAGGTAGCGCCGTTGAACATCGGAGAGCCTAGATGAATAAAATAATAATTTCCGGGTTAGCTTTTGCGCTTCTGTTTGTGGGCGGCAGCCTGGTGTTTGCCGTTACTAATCCGCTCGAGGGTAAAGTTATCGCCTTGGATGCCGGACACGGCAACGGAGAAACCGGAGCGGTTAATAAGAAATACGGGGCGACAGAAGCGGACGTAAACTGGGATGTGGTTGTGGCTCTGGAGTCAAAACTAACGGCCCAAGGAGCGAAGGTCGTTATTGCCGAGCGTCTGTCAACGAGGCGCGACAGAGTCGCTGACGCCGTGGATAAATGCCAGACGCTTTACGGCAGAAAATGCGACGCGCTTGTTTCTATCCACCATAACGGGAACGATGACCCAGGGCACGACGGAACACTTGTCATTTACAACGAGAAGCAAGATATCCCGCTGGCGCAGAAACTTCACGACGCGCTCTTGCCGCTCACCGGCATTGATGAAGGATATCTTCATGGCGGATATGGGATGACTGTTTACAAAAATCTCGTTTCCGTAATCACCGAGGCGTACTACATAACGAATGATGAAAAAGCGGCGCGCTACCTCAACGACCTGAATGCCGACGGAATAAGCAATCTCGTGATTGAGGAAGCAGACGCCCAAGTGGCCGGGTTGGCCGACTATTTTGCCAGCCAATCTTCCGGAGGCAAAGGGCGCAATAAGTAACGTTAATTAAGGCCAAAGGTCGCGTTTTTAATAAAAACAATCCATACGACATGAAGGTATTACACATGGTAGCTTTCACCCTTCTGGTCATCGGGGGGTTGAATTGGGGCCTTTCGGCGCTCGGATGGAACGTGGTTAATATGCTTCTCGGCTCTTTGCCGGGAGTGGAAAACTTCGTTTACGTCCTGGTCGGCCTCGCGGCCGTATCGGAGGTTTTGACCCACAAGAAAAATTGCCGGATGTGCGCGGGCGGCTCCGGAATGGGGATGTAAAATTTTTTCCCGCAAAAGTTCTCCGGTTTAAATCGGAGAGCTTTTGATTTATAAAGTAAATATGGAAGAATTAGTTAAAAATCTTAAAAAATCCGGAGTTTTGAGGACGCCCCAAATTATCGAGGCGTTTTTGAAAGTGGATAGAAAAGATTTCGTGCCGGAAAGTTTGAAGGACGCGGCTTATTTTGATGAAGCCCTGCCGATCGGCCGCGGCCAGACTATTTCCCAACCCTATACCGTGGCATTTATGTTCGAACTTTTGTATGGTGGCCCTTCGACTTACTTCGACGGAGCTCAGCACAAGTCGCTCAGGGCAAGTAAAATAATGGACGTGGGATACGGCTCGGGCTGGAGCACGGCGCTTTTGGCGGAAATTGTGGGCGAAGAAGGCAAAGTATACGCCTTTGAGCGCGTGGAGGAGCTTTGCAATTTTGGCGAAGAGAATTTGATAAAATATCCGGAGCTTCATAGGCGCGTTCTTCTTTTCTGCAAAGACGCCTCGGGGGGCGTTCCCGGGGAAGAATTTGACGCCATTATTGCCGCGGCCGAGCTGAAAGAAATTCCCGCGAGCTGGCGGGAACAATTAAAAATCGGCGGCCGCTTAGTTTATCCGAAAGAACAAACTATTTTTAAGGAGGTCAAAAAAGGCGAGAATGCCCGCCTGCCGAGCGGGCAAGCTTTTTCCGTCCAAAAATATCCCGGCTTTGTCTTCGTCCCGTTTGTACGCGATTAGAATAGGGCTTTTTGTTTTGGTTTTTGCCTGGGCCATCGGGCTTCTTTATTTTACGCGACCCGAGCCGCCTCCGGCCGAGCTCGTCCGCGTCACCATCCCCGAAGGTTATAACGTGAGACAGATTGGAGCCGCGCTCGAAAAAGCTGGAATGTTTTCTTCTGAAGAATTTGTCGAGGCCGCGAAGGCCGAGGAAGGTTTTTTATTTCCAGACACATATGAATTTTTCAAGCACTCGAGCCCCTCGACCGTAATCGGGAAAATGAAGGAAAATTTTGAAAAGAAAGTTGGGAGAGAGGTTGAAAGAAATATCGTTATCATGGCTTCGCTCTTGGAGGAAGAAGCGGCGAAGCCGGAAGATTGGAAAATCATTTCCGGAATTTTATGGAAGCGCCTCGCGGCCGGGATTCCCTTGCAGGTGGACGCCGAGCCCGAAACCTATGATTACTTGGGTTTTCCGCCCGCGCCCATTTCAAATCCCGGCTTGGAGGCGATTGGAGCCGCTTTGCATCCAAGCACCTCCCCTTACCTGTATTATCTTTCTGACAAAGACGGCAATCTCCACTATTCCCGAACCTTTGAAGAGCATGTGGAAAAAAAATTGAAGTATTTGCGCTGAATTTGTTATAAAGTAAGTAGCTTTCTGTTTCTTAAAATTTTGGAGTAGGAGAGTAGGAGGACGACATGTCTATAGAGATTCCGCTCAAGATTAAAAGGGGACAGCAGTTGTTTCTTATCCCCGCGGTGCAGGTCGCGCGAAACTTTACGGAAATATCTAATAATATCGCGCTTTTGAGAGAAACCAGGACGAACTTCTCGTTCCTAGTCGAACTTCGAGATTCTCGCGGACTTTACGCTAATGGCCAGGCTTCGCCGAACACCAACCTTTGGATCTTCGATTTCTTATTTTCGGCCAGTCGCGGCGAGGCGTCGATAGCTTGCGATAAATGCGACAAGGACCCGATTTTATTTTTTATGCGATGCGCCTGCGGCAACTACGTCTGGTGCCGGAAACATTTCGATCGCGAACTCTTTTGGGACCACTATCTTCATTACTGTTCGCCTGAATGCTGTAAATTTAAGCATCCCAGCAACCGGTTTATCCGAAGAAGCCGGACGGAGATAGAGTCATTGCTTTCAATGTCCGAGATTTCAGTAAGCAAGATGGGGAATGGGAAGGGAGATTTTGTCGTAAAGCTGCGCCAAAGAAATGAGCTTGAAATTTCGGCGCGGCGCCAGTGGCTAAGTTCGTACGCGGCGGCGAGTCTCTAACCGCTTGAAGAACAAGGGGTGGCGTCAGTCACCCCTTGTCTATTTTTAAGCCGCGAGCCAGCCGCCGTCCGCGTAAAACGTGGCGCCGGTTACGTAGCTTGATTCTTCGGAGGCGAGAAATATCACCAGACTGGAAATTTCTTCGGGCTTGCCGATTCTTTTCAAGGGAACGCGAAGTTTAATTTCTTTTAAAAACTCTTCAGTGACGGCGCCGAGCATGGGCGTTTCGATGGCGCCAGGCGCAATCACGTTGACGGTAATGCCCAGGGGCGCGAATTCAATCGCCATACTCTCGCTCATGCCGATGATTCCGCCTTTGGATGCCGCGTAGTGCGCCGCGCCCTCGAAGCCGATTCCCACTCCGCCGGAGGCGATGGAGGCGATGTTGATAATTCTGCCCCATTTATTTTTGGCCATTTCTTTCGCGGCCCGCTGGGCCGAGAGAAATTCGCCTTTGAGATTAATGTTTAAAGTGCAGTCCCATTCTTCTTCCGTCATCTCGAGCGCCGGCTTTGGCGCGAAAATCCCGGCGTTATTTACCAAAATATCCAGACGTCCGAAATATTTTACAATTTCGTCGAAAACGCGATTAACCTCTTCTTTTTTCGAAACATCCATCTTGAAACAAGTCGCCTCGCCGCCAGCGGATTTAATTTCTTGGACCACCGGCCGGCACTCCTTCTCGTCAACGTCGGTAATAACTACTTTGGCGCCCTGTTTCGAGAGCGCGAGAGCGTGAGCCCGTCCCATTCCGCGCCGCCCGCCCGTAACTAACGCGATTTTGCCCGTGAGGTCAAACATATTTTATCCAAGCCATTTGCGCAATCGTGGAAATTTAGAGCAGATTGGCAAATTGGAGCACCAATTTTCAAGCCCCCAGACGCGTCCGGCGCGGAGGCTCGCGAATAACAGCAAGACCAGCGCGTAGATAATATGTTCATCGACCAAGTAGGAATAAGGGTTGGGATACGGGAAATCAAGGATGGGGAGATAGTAGAGCAGCATAAGAACCGCGCCGAGAATCGAGCTTAGTTGAACAAAGACGCCGAAGATTAAGGAAAGACCGAGCAGGGTTAATCCCCATTCGTTCACAAAATCTACGGCGGGCAGGATGCCGGGACTCGCGAGCCACTGATAAAATTCAACAAAAGTTTTCGCGCCCTTAAGATATCCGGCCGCCGACCAGGCGGGGTTGAGCACTTTAGTAATGCCGGCGTAAAAAAAGAGCCATCCCAGAGAGAGGCGGAGCAAAAGCAACGATATTTTTTGGAATTGAGTCATATGACATATTTTACCACTCTTATAAATTTTGTCTTTTTAGGAGCATCGCGTTTGCCGCCACAATAACCGTTGAAAGCGACATAAAGAGGGCCGCGAGCGCGGGCTCGAGAAGAATTCCTTTTGAGGCCAGGACGCCGGCCGCTAGTGGGAGGGCGAGCACATTGTAACCCGTGGCCCAAAAAAGATTCTGCATCATTTTCGAGTAGGTCAACCGGGAAAGTTTGATTATCTTCACGATGTCCCGAGGGTCGTTTCTCACCAGAATGATGCCGGCCGATTCGATGGCGACATTCGTGCCCGCGCCGATGGCAACACCCAGGTTCGCTTGGGTTAGCGCCGGGGCGTCGTTGACGCCGTCGCCGACCATGGCGACTTTATTTCCCTTGGACTGAAGCAGTTTTACTTTTTCGGATTTCTGATGGGGGAGAACTTTCGCGAAATATTCATCAAGGCCAAGTTCCCCGGCAACCCATGAGGCCACCCCCTCTGAATCGCCCGTGACCATGGCCACTTTTACTCCCAATGCTTTTAAATTTTGGATAGCCTCGCGCGATTCTTTTCTGATGAGGTCGGCGAGGGCAATCGTACCCATATTCATATTGTTTTTAAATACCGCTACCACGGTTTGGGCGCTTCCTGATTCAATGCCCTCCACGCGCACTTCCACCCCGTCAATTTTGCCTTTTACTCCTTTGCCCGGCAGGCGCTCAAAGTCAGTGACGGAAAAAAGTTTAAGTTTTCGTTTTCGCGCTTCAGCCGTAAGCGCCTTGGCGACGAAATGTTCCGAGGACGCGTCTACGGACGCCGCGAGCTGGAGCACCATATCATCTGCCCGGGTTACGCCGTACTCTCCTTTGGTGAGCGTGCCTGTTTTATCGAAGAGCACCACGTTGATGCTCCGCGCCGCCTCAAGAGCGAGCCTTTGTTTAACGAGAAAACCGTTCTGCGCCGCTTTAGTCGTGGAAATGGATGCAACCAGGGGCACGGCAAGTCCCAGCGCGTGAGGACAGGCAATTACGAGCACGGCCACGAGCCGTTCGAGCGCGAAGCCAAAGCCTCCGCCAGCTGGCGGATTCGCGAAAAGCCAAAGAACAAAAGTTAAACTGCCCGTTCCAATAGCGACTACGGTGAGGTAGAACGCGGCGCGATCCGAGAGAATCTGCAGACGGGATTTTGAGGCTTCGGCTTCCCTGACCAGACGCATGACGCCGGCAAGAAAAGTATGCTCGCCGACCCTCGTGACTTTAATTTTAAGCGCTCCGTCTCCGTTAATGGTGCCGGCGATGACTTCGCTTGAGACGATTTTTTTCACGGGGAGAGATTCTCCCGTGACCATCGCTTCATTTACTTCGGACCGCCCCTCTGAAACTCGACCATCGGCAGGAATTCTTCCGCCCGGACGAACGAATACTAAATCTCCTTCGCGAATTTCTGAAAGCGGGATGATTTTGGTTTTTCCGTCACGGATAACCTCGGCGGTGTCAGGAAGAAGTTTCGAGAGTTCTTTCAACGCGCCTCGCGCGCTTGATACCGCCCGCATCTCAAGCCAGTGGCCGAGAAGCATGATGGTAATCAGAGTAGTAAGTTCCCAGAAAAGAGTGTGTTCGGGTTCGCCAAAAGTAGCCCAGACGCTGTAAAAGTAAGCAGCGGAAATCGCAATCCCTATAAGCGTCATCATGCCTGGAAGCCGAGCCTTGAGCTCACGATAGGCGCCAAGTAAAAATATCCAACCGCCGTAGAAAAAGACGATTGAGCCGAGAACGAGCGGCAGATAGTTCGAGCCGATAAATTCCGGCGCCTGCCATCTAAAAACTTTTTGGAAAACATCCGCGTAGAGCACTACCGGTACCGTGAGAATCAAGCTCACCCAGAATTTTCTCAAAAACATCTCGGTAGAATGTCCGGCGTGCTTGTCCGTAGAAGCTTTCTTGTGGTTATGTTCCATAGTAGTTTAGATAGTTATTCCAAAGACGCTTCGCATTGCGAGTCCCAGAAGATAGGTTATCCCAGCCGCTAAAGCCACGATGGATAAATTCATCAGAACCCGTTTTTTCGCGTCCATTCCGGAAAGAAAGGCCAAAACCGAGGACACGATGACGACCATCCCAGCTCCGACCAAAATAGAAAGAACGGCATTGCGGCTGCCCAATGCCACGGGCAAAATAGGAATAATCGCCCCAATAAAATAGAAAGCGCCGACCAGCGCGGCCAACGGGGCTGCCCGATTATTTCCCGCGTTTTCAGGTTGCTGGTTCAAAAATACCTGTTTTCTCCGTTCAACTTCCTTCATTTCTTTTTCAGAACTCGAGCCCGCGAAAGCGCTCGCGGCCATGGAGAGCGAACCGGCTACGGCCACCGTGAGGCCGGCTATAAGCACCGCGGCCGGGTCTCGAAGCGCGGCAAAAAAGCCAGCGACTGCTCCAAGAATTTCCACCAAGCCGTCGTTGAATCCCAAAAAAATGCTCCGAATCCGCTCCGGATTTATTTTGCGCTCGGCGAGCCCGGCCACTATTTCATCTTCATGTTTTAATTCGTCGAGCAATATCTTTCTCACCGCGCCGCCCATCGGCTCATTTTTATAAAGTTCCCACAGGGCGAGGTACTTTTTTACTCCATAAATCTCTATGGCTTCGAGGACGATATGGATGGCTTTTTCACCACCCAGACGGCAAATCGCAGCGACCACCTCCAATTTTAGCCGCCGCCGGAAATTAAGCTTATTTATTTTTAGCCCGAAGAATTCCTGCCAGAACTCAAAGTGACCCTCTTCGACGACCACAAGTTCTCCAAGTGTTTTTTGGAGCCTCGCGCCGGACATTGAACGGAACCTTCGGTAAAGCGAGAGGTCAAAGAGTTCATCCAGAATAAGTTTTCGAGCCAATTTTTGATTTTGCATTTTAGTTCACACCCCGCAGCTCCCGCCGCTTTGGGGCTCTGGCGGCGGAATTTCAGCGAGAACTCGCGCGTACCCAGAGGCGCTGGAGTATTTGGCACCCAAAATTTCTTTCGGGTTTATTTCGTCCCGCGCGGCGCCCCGCCTTTCAAAATAGGTTCGGAGGGTAAGGTATTCCTCCGGGAACCAGTACGAATTTACCTGAAGCGCGACTTGGTACATTTCTTTTTCGTTTACTCCTTCGGAAGCGAGCAGTTCCAGAAGTCCCAGCATCGCCATTCCATGATTGCAGTCCGGGAAAAAAGTCGGATTGTCGCAGCAAGGGCGATAGATATTTTTACTTACGCGCTCAACCAATTGCTGTTCCTCCGGCGTCAATATGACAAAGAGATGGCGGCTGTAATGTTCCATCGGGTCGCCTTGGGAGAGTGTCCACCCCGCAGTCGAGGCAAAATTCTCCGCACCTCCGTATCTGGGGTCAACCATCGGCCCTCTCTCCAGAATATCATTTTTATTTCCCAGTCCCAGCGCCCAAAAAAGATTAAGGAGGAAGGCGGAATTTTCTGAAGTGATTTTTATATTCCCGTTGTTGGCGCTTTCAAGAAATTGCCGTTCATTCTCGCTTAAACCGCCTCGGCCCGCGTAAAGCGCTTCCAGTTTTTGCAGGTCAATAACGCCGACGCTTGCCAGCTTAATTCCAATATCATTCCAGGCCACCGGCAGGGTTATTCCTTCTTGACTTGGAGCGTTATTGCTTGGGGCGCCATTGTCCGGTTTTGAAATCGCGCGAGCGCCGCTGATGAGAGCGAGCGCGATGAGGGAAGCTATCACAATGTTTTTATTCATAGTTTATAGTTTCAACAGCAATCTTTCATTTTTTTCTCGAGCTCGAGAATCCGCTTGTTGTAAGCCGGCTCTTTTCGAACAAAGAGAGCATAAGCGATTGCGAGGAGTAAGACGATTTCAATAATAATGGTTCTTTTGTTAAGGTTGGTGACCAGGAGATACGCCAGCGGCATCCCGAAGAGGATTACGAGCGTTTTCCAGCGCAAAGAATCACGCTGATATGCGATACCGACCACGGTTCCGCCCATCAAGAGCGCGATTGGGGCGAGGAATGTTTGAAGAGAGAGATACCCCCATGCCACCCCGGCGCCCAGCGCGAGCCATAGCAAGCTTACTCCGGCGCAGAGACGACAAATACGAATTTTCATGTTAGAGAAAGAAAATTAAGATTCCGAGTCCCACCATGGCGAGGCCGCCCCCCAGCCTCATCAACCTTTTTTCTTTTTGTTGCCAGGCTTGCGCCTTCTCAAGCAAAACCGCGTCGCTCGAAATCAAGAGAATAATCACAAGCGGCAATATGAAGATGGTGTTGTAGAGAAACAAATACCCCAGACCTTTCAGATAAGTCGCTTGGTCGTGAAGAAGCCCCAACACCATCAAGTAGGGTCCGCCGGTGCAGGGGAATTCGCAGAGGCCAACCAGCGCGCCCAATAAGAACGCGGTCGGAAGCGAGGCTCGCTCCATAAGTTCCGCCATCTTGCGGTGCGCGGCGTGCGGAATGTGAAACTTAATCGGAAATGACGGAAAGAACTCGTTCGCAAGATTAATTCCTCCGAGAACAACGAGGAGTGACGCGCCTACTTTCGCCATGAAGTGCGGAGTGTTGAATAAATGAAGCGTTTGCAGAATGCCAAGGCCGATGAGAAGGTAGACCACGAAGATGCCGAGAATATAGAACCCTCCGATTTTCAGGATACCGGTTCTCATTTTCCCTATGCTTAAAAGGAACGCGATGGTAAGCAGAAGAATCGAGAACGCGCAGGGGTTGATGCTGTCAATGAGGGCCGCGACGCCCACCAGCGGCAAAAGCCACGTGCCTTCATTTGATAAATTCCAGAGTGCTTCCGTGCCGACATTGCCGGTTCTGAAGAAAATCACCGCTCCGAAAAGCAGAATGCCCAGGCCGATAAGGACGGCAAGTTTTTTTCTCATGGTTCGACGTTGCTCACCATGATTTAGGGGGTGACTATTGCCGCGAAGAGGAGTTCAACCGGCTCGCCCGCGTTATTTTCTATGGCGATGGCTCTTTGGATTGGGCCTACGCCCGCCGGGCCATGGGCCGCGGGGTCAAACACGACTTCGACCAAAGCTTCTTCACCCGAATTAAGTGTTTCATTGATTTTCGGAATAAACCCGTGGCCAGGCATGCCATACGGGCCTTTTTGACGACCGCCAATCTTGAGCGTAGCCGTGGTGCACATGCAAGAGGTGTACATGGAATTGATGGTGACGGCCTCATTGCCGGTATTTTTGATTTTGAACGTGTGGCTTACTTTTCCGGCGGCCATAGAGATGGTGCCGAAGTCGTAATTGTTTGCTTCTTCCACGCTAAGCGTTCCATTGCTTTTTACGGAGAGCGCGGCGCTATTTTGCGAGTTTGGCCGCGCCACCCAGATGATGCCGCCGAGGGCAAGAATTGCGAGAGCGAGACCTATGATGTTTTTGTTCACCCCGTTAGAAATTTGTTTTATCATGTTGATTTTTTTTCACGAACCTCGTTAGTGTATTCGGCGGGATTTCTAACGGGGTTCATGTTATTGGAATTAAAAAATAAAAATCCCTGTTGGATAGGCCTGCCAGTCGGCAGACAGGGATAAATGGGACGCGCGATACAAAATCGGCGTCCTACAAAGCGGCAGGGCTATTCTCGTGAAGAGCCAGCCAGCGGAGAAGTTCAGTTTTGAGAGGCGGGGAAAATAACTCGTAGGGATGTCTCGGGCGCGAATTAGGGTTTGGTCCGGTAAGGGCGCGAAAACCGCCAGGCGCAATCCATAGCCCGATCGCCAACAAAATTAAAGTGACGAGCGTCAGGCCGGTTGAAAAACTCTTAAGGGCGTCCAGGTGGAACGATATAAAATTTAGAGTGTTTACTCCGTATGGGCAATCTATTCTTTGAGCCGCGGCCGCAAGACAGCCGTGGTCCTGGCCATTCCCATGATTCATGGCCGCAAAACCGAAAACAGCCACTGCCACAAAACTTAAAATCAGCCAGGAAGCAAAGATAGACCTCATGAGCTAATTATATTATGATGTCTTCGCGTGTCAAATATTTCTGAAAGAAAAAAGGTATTCGTGGCGATGAGCGGGGGAGTGGATTCGTCCGTGGCGGCTTCGCTGTTGAAAGAGCGGGGATATGACGTTATGGGCGCGCATATGCTTTGTTGGGAGGGATGCGATTCGAAAGACGACAGGCAGGACGCCATGCGCGTCGCGGCCAAACTCGGCATTGGCTTTCTGACTTTTGATTTCCGCGAAGAATACCGCGAGAAAGTCTTTGGGTACATGGTTTCCGAATACGCCGCGGGCAGAACGCCCAATCCCGACGTCGCGTGCAACAAAGAGATAAAGTTTGGGATTTTTTTGGAGAAAGCGCTCGAGATGGGGGCAAACTATGTTGCGACCGGTCATTATATACGCAAGAACGGCGATAAACTTTTTGAAGCGAAAGATAAAAATAAAGACCAGTCTTATTTTCTTTGGGCCGTTCCTCGTGAGAAATTAGGATACTGTCTCTTTCCCATCGGTGATTATTTAAAGAGCGAAGTTCGGGAGATGGCGCGGGAGGTCGGACTTCCCACGGCCGATAAAAAAGATTCGCAGGGGCTTTGTTTTGTCGGCAAAGTTGATTTTCGGGAATTTTTGCGCGAGATTTTGCCTCAAAAAGAAGGAGCGATTTTAAATTCGGCAGGAGAAATCTTGGGAAAGCACGACGGCGCGCATTTTTTTACCGCGGGGCAAAGACACGGCTTGAACCTCGGGGGTTTCCCGGAGCCTTGGTATGTTGCCGAAAAAAATACCAGCGCCAATACTTTGGTTGTGGCCCGCGGCAAGGGCGACCCTGTTTTGTATCGAAAAGAGATTGAAGTGGGGGATTTGAATTTATTTTTAGATTTGCCTGAAGCGCTTGAAGTCCGGATTCGCTATCGCCAGCCCAAACAGAAAGCTACGCTTTCTGAAATCAAAAATCAAAACGCAAAAATCAAATTTATTGTGCCTCAGCGCGGCGTTGCCCCCGGGCAGTCCGCTGTTTTTTATAGCGGCGAAGAAATGCTCGGCGGAGGCATAATCGGGGCTTGATTTTTGTCAGAGGTATGTTAAGGTTTGAGGCGGAAAGGAGAGGAGGGAGATGAACAATTCAATAGAACAGGAGAAGATTATGGAACTTTTTCAGCCGGACAGTATAATGCCCGAGGAGTTTGCTGACCTTTTTCGCAGAAAAATTCCGGAAGGCGAGAGGGGCCTTATGCTGGCTGTTCTTAGGGATGCAGTGGAGTGTTTTCAGAAATATCGTTCTGCTTCCGACAGAAAAGGCGAAGCCCTTTTCCGGGACGCCAGGATATATATTTTCGGAGAACAAGATGATTGGTTCTTTTCCTTTGATAGCATCTGTGATGAGCTCGGCATTAACCCTCAATATCTTCGCGAGGGCTTAATGCGCCAGGCTGCGAAAGCACACCGTATTAAAAGCCGCCCTTACAACGGAAGCGGCAGACGCAAAATAAAATGAGCGTCTGCCGCTTTTCTGTTTTTGCTTCTTAATGTTAGAATAACGCTATGTCTTCAGCCGAGCTTCGCCGAAAGTTTTTGGAATTTTTCGAAAAGCGAGGGCATAAAATTATTCCTTCATCTTCACTAATTCCGGACGACCCTTCGGTGCTTTTGACCACGGCCGGCATGCAGCAGTTTAAAAAATATTATACCGAACCCGCGCTCGCGCCCGCTCCAAATGTCGCCTCGGTTCAAAAATGTTTTCGCACTTCGGATATCGACGAGGTAGGAGACGAATCTCACCTGACTTTCTTTGAGATGCTCGGAAATTTTTCTTTCGGGGGATATTTTAAAAAAGAAGCAATCGGATACGCCCACGAATTTATTACAAAAATTCTGGGACTCGAGATTGAATACGTGAGTATTTTCGGCGGAGAGGGCAAGGTGCCGGAAGACGGCGAATCAGAAAAAATTTGGAAGTCGCTGGGCTTTAAAGATATAAGAAAGTTTGGCAGGAAAGATAATTTCTGGGGCCCGACCGGAAAAGAAGGCCCCTGCGGCCCGACCACAGAAATTTATATAAATGGAGTCGAGATTTGGAACATTGTTTTCAATGAATATTATCAAAAACCTGACGGAAAACTCGAAAAATCAAAAATCCGCGGCGTGGACACCGGCATGGGCTTGGAGCGTTTAGCTATGATAGCCGAAGGCAAGAAAAATATTTTCGAAACGGATTTATTTGCTCCGCTTTTGGTTCTTCTGCCCGCGGATTTGAAGGAGCGAAAGAGACGAATCATCGCGGACCACGCGCGAGCCCTCGCCTTTTTAATTTCAGATGGCGTCAGGCCTTCGAATAAAGAGGCTGGTTATATTTTGCGCCGGCTGATGCGGAGATTGATAAGTTATGGAATGGGCCAGGAGCAGAATTTATTTGAAGCCGTGGTTAAAAACTATGAATCTTTTTATCCGGAATTGAATCTGGAAAAAATTTCGAATGTTTTTGGCGAGGAGAATATAAAATTCGGAAAAACTTTAAATAAAGGACTTGCCGAACTCCAAAAATTGGAAGCAGTAGACGCGAAAGCCGCTTTTCGTCTTTATGAAAGTTATGGTTTGCCGTTTGAGGTCATCAAAGAATATACTCCGAATTTAAAGCGGGAAGATTTTGAGGCTGAATTTCAAAAACACCAGGAAATCTCGCGCGCCGGGCAAGAAAAGAAATTCGGAGGGCACGGACTTATTCTCAATACCGGCGAGCTGAAAGCCAAAGATGAAGAAGAATTAAAAAAAGTCACGAGGCTTCACACCGCTACGCACCTCCTGCAGGCGGCTTTGCGGAAAGTTTTGGGCGAGGAAGTTCGACAGATGGGTTCTGACATTACCGCCGAGCGGACGCGCTTTGATTTCACTTTCGGGAGGAAACTTACGCCCGAGGAATTAAAAGAGGTGGAAAATTTAGTGAATGACGCGGTTTCGAAAAACCTGCCGGTTATGATGGAAGAGATGAATTTGGAAGATGCCCAAAAATCAGGAGCGCTTTATTTCTTTTCCGCCAAAGGCGGATCCGCCTCGGGCGGAAAAGAAAAATATCCGGCGAAGGTCAAAGTATACAGCGCGGGGGATTTTTCCAAAGAACTTTGCGGAGGGCCGCACGTGTCCAATACGCGCGAAGTCGGCAAATTTGTTATATTGAAAGAAGAGGCCGTGGCCTCCGGGGTCAGGCGCATCAGAGCTAAGGTTCTCGACTAATGTTTTTTTCTCGTCCCAAAGAAGCGAAAAATGTCCTAGTGTTTGATATCGGAAGTTCTTCGGTTAATGGTTTTTTAGTGCGCTCGAGCCAAGGGGCCTCGCCGGAATTGCTCGCGAATACCCGCACGAGCCTCCCTCTTTTGGATAATCCGGATCTCGCGCATCTTGAGCGCCATACCAGAAAAGCCGTGAGAGAACAGAGCGAGCATTTTCGAAAGGATTTTTCAAAAACGCCGCCGGATTTTATTTTCGCCGTAATTTCTGCGCCTTGGTATTTTTGTGAGACCAAAATTGTAAAGCTAGCCCGCCGCGAACCCTTCATTATTAATGAGGAGCTTGTTTCGAGCCTGGTAGCGGATGAGCTGGAACTTTTTCGGCCCCGGGCCCAAGAAAAATTTTCCATGGCCGAAGAAATCGAAATTTTAGAAAGCGAAGCGATGCGTTTTACGGTGAACGGCTACCATCTGAAAAATCCATTGGGGAAAAAGACCACCCAGCTCGAGCTGGCTCTCTACGTTAGCGCCGCCCGGAAGAATTTTCTTTCAACTCTCCGGGAGATCTGGCGACATTTTTTCGGAGAAATCCCCGTCCAGGCGGCCTCTGAACCTCTAGCCTTGTTTCGGGTGCTCTCGGAGATGGTTAACCCCCAGGAAGGTTTCGTATTGGTGGACGTGGGCGGGGAGATTACCGAAGTTTATCTGGTGCGAGGCGGTGTTCTGGAAAACGTTGTTGCTTTCAACTGGGGCGGAAATCTGATGATTAGGCGCTTGGCTTCTTTGTTGAAGGTTGATTTGGGCGAAGCTCTTTCGATTTTCAAGACCAAGGTGCGGGGAGAATTAAAGCCGGCGCTCGACGAAAAAATTTCTCCGGCTCTTACGGGGGTTTGCTCCCAGTGGCAAAGTTTTCTGGCGGAGTCTTTGTTAGATTTGGGAAAGAATGGACCTCTGCCTCAGACCCTCTTGCTTCTGGGCGGAGCCGCCGGTTCTGAAGCTTTGAAAAGCTGCGCCACCACCCAAGAGCTCGCTTCTTTCACGATTTTGGGCAAACCTTTCAATGTTTTGACTTTTATCCCCGAGAATTTGGACGGCCGGATTCAAGCCCGGGGTCTGGATCGCAAAGACCCGCAGATGACGCTGCCATTGTTACTAGTGTTAAGCGCTTCAAATTATGCCTGGAAGAAATAATCCCAGCCCGCGCGACCCGGCTTCGGGGCGGCCCGTGATGAGGGATGTCGTCGTCAGGATAAGAAGAGAAACCAAAAGAGAGGTTAGGTTACCGGCTAAGCCGCCGCTTAGGCGCGAATTTAAAACGCCTTCGCGCCGCACTCTTTACTTCGTTGCCGGCGGAGTTTTAATTTTTACCGCGGCCCTTTTGCTTCTTGATTTTTTCGCTCGTATCCGGGTAGTCGTGACGCCGCGCCAGGAATTCGTGGAGGTTTCGAGCGCGCTTCGGGCTTCCGCCAGCTCCAGCCGCGATATCGCGCTCGAGGTAATCAGCTTGGAGGATTCCATTGAACTTGAACGGGAAGTTACGAGCGTGAAGAGCGTGGAAGAGAAAGCCCGGGGACAAGTGGTAATCTATAACGCCTTTTCTTCCGAGCCGCAGCCGCTCGTGGCCAGCACGCGCCTGGAGGCGCCGAACGGCAATATCTACCGGATTACGAGTCCGGTAACCGTGCCCGGCGCCAAAACCGAGAACGGAAAACTCGTGCCGCAAGGAATCGAGGTCGCGGTTTTCGCTGATAAGCCGGGCGAGGCTTACAACCTCAGCCTTTCTGATTTCAGTATCCCTGGTTTTAAGGGCACGAGTAAATTTGAGAAATTTTACGGACGCTCCAAGACCGAGATTACGGGTGGCGTTTCCGGGGAGAGAAAAGTTGTTTCCGACCAGGATGTCAAGGCTTTAGTTTCGGAGGCCCAAGAGAATTTAAGGGCGAGACTGGGAGAGCGGGCGAGGAAAGATCTTCCGGCTGGAGTTTTTTTGCTCGAGGGCGCTTCAGAGCTCGAAACCAAAGTGGCCGACATTACGCCGCCGCCCAATTCCAGCGCCGAGAGATTTAAATTGCGGCTGGAGGGAACTCTTCGCGTCTTCGCCTTGAAAGAAAGCGAACTTTCACAATCTTTAGGCCGCTCTTATCTGGCGCTTAATCCGGGCGAGGAGGTTCAAATCGCGAACCGCGAGGCGCTTGGGTTTGAAATCGTGAGTAAAAATTTTGACGAAAAGACTCTGACTTTGAGAGTCAAGGGTCGGGCCCATTTTGTCTGGACTTTTGACGCCGAAGCGCTTCGGCAGGAACTGGCTACGGCTTCCCGGCAAAGCCGCAAAGAGATTTTTCAAAATTATCCGGCGATTGAACGGGCCGAGATTCACTTTCAGCCGGCCTGGTGGCGGATTTTCCCCGACAACACCAAGCGGATAAAAATAGAGATAACTCTACGTGCTGGCTAAGTTGACTTTGTCTGATTTTTGAAATATAGTTTAAATATGAATAAATCAGCCGCCCCTTATATTAAGGTATCCAGGACCGAATATCTGCGCTTAAGAAAACTTCAGAAATATTTTGAGACGTTTTGGAATTATCTTTCGCATCTTCGCGATATTCAAGAAGCGCGCGAGGATATAAAAGCAGGGAGAACAATAGCCCAAGAGAAACTTTTCAGAAAGCTGGGTATTTAGTTTTGGCATGGAAATTCACTATACCTACAAAGCCAGAGCTGATTTAGAGAAATTTTCACGAGATATCCAAAAGCGCATCGCAAAGAAGACGCGCTTTTATGCTACACAGAAAAATCCCTTTCTGTGACGTATCCGGTAATAAGATTTTTATCCTCAAAATAAAACATCGCTCCCAAGCCTATGAATAGAGAGTCGCGAAAATGCCAAAACTGTCAGAAAACTTTTGTCATTGAGCCCGAAGATTTTAAGTTTTATGAAAAAATAAAAGTCCCTCCGCCCACCTGGTGCCCGGAGTGCAGGGCGCAAAGGCGTCTCGCTTTTCGTTCGGGAATAAAACTCTATAAAAGAAAAGTCGAGGGGCGTGATGCAGAAATTTTCTCCTCTGTTCCGTCGGATTCGCCATTTCGGATTTTTGATGAAGATTATTGGTGGGCAGATAGCTGGGATTCCATGGATTACGGCCAAGAATATGACTTTTCTCGGCCGTTTTTTGAGCAATTGAAGGGACTTTCCTTGCAGGTCCCGATACCACATCGCCGAGTGCTTAATGGAGTTAGGAGTGAATATTGCAATAATGCGGTGTATATAAAAGACTGCTACCTGTGCTTTAATGCCGGCTGGACTGAAAATTCGATGTATTCGGAAACCATTAATCGCTCCCGTGATTGTATCGACACTCTTAAGATAGAGGATTGCGAATCTTCCTATGAGCTTTTTGATTGCAAAAAATGTTTCAACACTTTCTTTTCATCGGAGTGCAACGAATGTGTAGATGTATGGTTTTCGAAGAATTTAGTGGGGTGTCAATACTGCTTCGGGTGTGTAAACTTGCGAAATAAGAAATATCACATTTTTAATAAGCCTTACTCCCGCGATGAATATTTAAAAAAGGTAAAAGAATTTAATTTGGGCTCGTTCGCTCTTTTAGAAGAACTCCAAAAAAAAGTTATCGCTCATTTTGCGGGATTTCCGGTTAAATATATGCATGGCTCTCATAACGTAAACGCGCAGGGAGACTATTTAGATAATTGCAAAGCAGTTAAAGAATCTTATTATTGCCGGGATCTTGAGAATTGTTCTTACTGTCAGCTCATCCTTTTTTTGAAAAGTGCTGATTGCATGGATATTGCAATTGCTGGCGGCCAACTTTGCTACGAGTTACAAGAAGCTGGCGGATACAATGTTAAATTTTCTTATATGTGCTTACCCAAAGATGCGAAGAGTTTTAGTTCTGGTGCAGTAGATTTGGAATACTCAATGTTTTCCTTTGACGTAAATAATCTTTTCGGTTGCATCGGTCTTCGCAATAAACAATACTGCATTTTGAATAAGCAATATACGAAAGAAGAATATGAAAAGCTGCGTGAGAAAATTATTAAACATATGAATGAAATGCCATACACTGATAATGCTGGAAGAGTATATCGGTACGGAGAGTTCTTTCCCCCGGAATTTTCCCAATTTCCATACGACGATACTTGGGCCCAGGAATATTTTCCTTTGACCAAAGACCAAGCTCTGGATAAAGGCTACTCCTGGAAAGACCCTGAACCAAGGAACTACGAGATAACCCTCAAGACCGAAGACCTCCCTGACCACATCAAAGACGTCCCCGATTCCATACTGAATGAAATAATCCAATGCGCTCATTTTGGACATGCGATGTCCAAGTGCAATGAACAATGCACTGAGGCCTACAAAATCATTCCTCAAGAACTCCAATTCCTAAGGAAGATGAATCTTCCCTTACCTCGTCTCTGCCCCAACTGCCGGCATTACCAGAGAATCAAACAGAGAAACCCCCTTAAACTCTGGCACAGGAAATGTCAATGTGCTGGGGCAACAAGCCATCCTTCGACAAGCTCAGGATATTCCTACCGGAATACCGCTGACCATATTCATCACAAAAAAGAAGAACCCTGCCCCAATGAATTCGAAACTACTTACGCGCCAGAGAGGCCGGAGATTGTTTACTGCGAGGCTTGCTATCTACGGGAGGTTGTGTAATAATGGAAAAACTGACTTTTAATGCCTGAAAATAAAGGGAAGATAATCGTGGAGGGGCGGGTCGAAGAGGCCTTGCCCAACGCAACTTTTAGGGTTATTCTGGAGGATGGCAGAGCAATCCTCGCGCATCTCGCAGGCAAGATGCGTCTTTTTTACATCAGGGTCCTGGTGGGGGACCGGGTTAGAATTGAAATTTCTCCCTACGACGCGACCAAGGGCCGCATTATTAAAAGACTATGAAGGTTAGAGCTTCCGTTAAAAAGATTTGCAATTCCTGCAAAGTTGTGCGCCGGCGCGGACGGCTCTGGGTGATTTGCTCTAATCCTAAACATAAGCAAAGACAAGGATGACCCTTATATGAGAATCGCGGGTACAAATATTCCGGACCAAAAGCGCTTGGAGATCGCGCTTACTTATATTTACGGCATCGGCCGCTGGGCGGCGCTGGATATTCTGTCCCGTGCCCAAGTTCCTCCGTCCAAACTTCCAAAAGAACTGAAAAGCGAAGAAATCGGAAGAATTCGCGAAGAGCTTGAAAAAAAATACAAAGTTGAGGGTGAGCTGCGGCGGGAAACCTTGTTTAACATTAAGCGCTTGAAGGACATTGGCTCTTACCGCGGGACTCGTCACCTGCGGGGCCTGCCAGTCCGCGGGCAGAGAACCAAAACAAATTCTCGGACCCGGCGCGGCAACGTCCGTAAGACCATGGGTTCGGGCAAGCGCAAGCTGGAAAAGAAATAAAATGGGCAAGAAGCGCATTATTCAAAAAGCTGGAGGAAGCGTTGAGGCTTCAAAAGCCCGCGCCTTGGTCCGGCTCCCCAAAAAAAAGCTGGAGTCCGGGATTTTAAACATTCTCTCCACCTATAACAACACGATTATTTCCTTGAGCGACCCGGAAGGGCGGGTGGTGCTGTCTTCTTCCTCCGGGGCCATGGGATTTAAAGGAGCGAGAAAAGGAACTCCTTACGCCGCTTCTAAAGTGGCGGATTTCATGGCGGAACGGGCCAAACTTATCGGCTTGAAAGAGGTCGGCATAAAGGTCAAAGGCATCGGCGCCGGCCGGGAATCAGCCATCCGCACTTTCGCCGCCCGCGGTTTCGATATTCAATCTATCAGAGACCTGACGCCGACTCCGCATAACGGTCCTAAACCCCCTAAGCCCCGCCGGGTCTAACCATGAGGGTCACTTGCAAAATTTGCCGGCGGCTGGGCCTGTCGGTCTGCGGCAGAGAGAAATGTGCTTTTAGACGCAAGCCCTATCCGCCGGGCGAGCACGGCCGTAGCGCTAAGTTCGCGAAAAGGCCCTCCGAGTACGGCCAGCAGCTTCGGGAGAAGCAGAAGCTGAAGTTTCTTTATAATCTTCGGGAAGTCCAGTTCCGAAATTACGTCGAGGAGGCGGAGCGCCGGAGCGGGGAGAGCGCGGAGAATCTGATTTCGCTTTTGGAAGCGCGCCTCGACAACGCGGTTTTTCGGCTGGGATTTTTCCCCTCCCGCGCCCAGGCGCGCCAAGCCGTTTCGCACGGACATTTTTTGGTGAATGGCCGGAAGGTGACGATTCCCTCTCTTCGGATACGCCGGGGCGATAAAATTTCCATCCGGCCGCAAAGCCTCGGCAAAGGGATTTTCCGGGACCTCGATATCTATCTCAAAAAATACAACCCGCCCGCCTGGCTTTCCTTGGATAAAGATAAGAAAGAAGGCGAAGTTCTCGGCGCCCCGAGTCTCGCCGCGGACCCCGCTCTCGCCAGCAATATAAATTTAAAAGCCATCGTCGAATTTTATTCGCGTTAAGTAAAAATGATTGAGTTATGATTTACACCATTTCTCTTCCTTCTCGGATTCGCGCCGTTCTGGAAGAGGGCGATAAAGGAGTTTACGAAGTGGATGCCCTGCATCCCGGCTACGGCCACACTCTCGGCAACAGCCTCCGGCGGGTTTTGCTTTCGTCTTTGCCCGGCACGGCGATTACCAGAGTTAAAATTCAAGGCGTTTCGCATGAATTCTCGACCATCCCGGACGTTAAGGAAGACGTTATTTCGATTCTTCTGAATCTCAAGCGCCTGCGGCTTTTGATGCACACCGACGAGCCGCAGGTCATAAAACTTTCAGCGCACGGCGTCAAAAAAGTTAAGGCGGAGGATTTTGAAGTGCCGACGCAGGTGGAAGTCATCAGCAAGGATTTGCCCGTGGCCACCCTGACTTCCAAAGAAGCCAAATTGGAGCTGGAAGCGACCGTGGAAAGAGGTTTGGGCTACGTGCCGCGCGAAGTTTTAGAACAAGAAAAGGTTGAGGTCGGCACCCTGACGCTGGACGCGATTTTCACGCCCATCCGCAAGGTGAATTACGAGGTGGAGAATATGCGGGTGGGCGACCGCACGGACTACAACCGCCTGCGTTTTTCCATTGAGACCGACGGCACGATAACGCCGCGCCAAGCCCTGGAGGAGAGCCTCTCGATTTTAATGAAACAGCTTCAGGCTTTGAGTTTTTCCGAGCCGGAAGTTTTTCCTAAAGTTGAAGCCGGCGCCGGAGCTTTGGCGCCGGAACGAGTTTCAGAGGAACTCCCGATTGAAGCCGAGGGCGAAGACGCCGAAACGCCTTTGAAAATCAGGGTGGAGGATTTGGAACTTTCGGCCCGGACCCAGAATGCTCTCACTACCGCCGGAATCAGAACCGTGGGCGGACTCGTCAAAAAATCGAAGGGGGATTTGCTGGAACTCTCCGGAGTAGGGGCCAAGGCGGTCGCGGAGATTGAAAAGGCCCTCGCGGATTTAAATCTTTCGCTGAAAGAATAACGATGCGGCACCGTAAGCGCGGCCGAAAATTCGGTAGAGTCAGAAAAGTCAGGCGGGCTTTGATTCATTCGCTGATTCATTCGCTGGTTTTGAAGGAAAAAATTCGAACGACCACAGCCAAGGCGAAAGAAATCCGGCCGGAAGCGGAACGTTTGGTCACCCAAGCCAAGAGAAATACCGCCTCCTCCCGGCGCGAAGTTTTGAAGAAAGTTTCCGATAAATCTCTGGCCAAAAAACTTTTTTCGGTTTTGGGGCCCCGTTATCTTGACCGCCCCGGCGGTTATACTAGAATAATCAAACTCGGGCGGCGGAAATCCGATAACGCCCCCATGGCCATAATAGAATTTGTTTGAGCATGAGCGAGAAGATTATTCTAGACGTCAAAGGAAAATCGCTGGGACGCGCCGCTTCCCAGGCGGTTTTACTTTTGCGCGGGAAAAACCGGCCGGATTTCGAGCCGAGAATTCGTCCCAGCCACGAAGTCGCGATTAAAAATGTGCTTGAGCTTGGAATTCATCCCGCGAAAATGAGAACCAAAGTTTACACTCGTTATTCCGGCTACCCAGGAGGGCTTAAAGAAATCACGCTTGAAAAATTATGGGCCAAAAATCCGAAAGAAGTTTTCCGCAAGGCGGTTTGGGGCATGCTTCCCAAAAACCGCTCGAGAAAGCATATTATAAAAAATTTAAAATTTGAATGAAGAAGAAAGCCCCAACCAAGAAGATTATAAAGAAGGCTCGCCCCGTTAGAAGTAAGCCCCGACCTGATGTCGGGGCTGCCGCCCCGCTGGTGGCGGAGCGGACTTCTAACGGGGTGAAGAAGTCAGAGAGGTATCTGGAAGCCGTGGGCCGCAGAAAAACATCGGTGGCCAGGGTGCGCCTTTACGAGGGCGAGAAATTTTCCATTTTCATAAATCAAAAGCCGTTTGAAAATTATTTCCCAACCTACGAACTTCGGCATATTGTCGAAGAGCCGCTCTCGAAAACGAACTTGACTCGAGATTTTTCAATCAGCGTGAAAGTCAACGGGGGAGGGATTCACTCCCAGGCTGAGGCGGTTCGGCACGGGATTTCCCGGATGCTCGAAAAACGCGAGCCCGGGCTCCGAAAAATTTTAAAGCCTCTGGGTTTTCTGAAACGCGACCCTCGGATGAAAGAACGCCGCAAATTCGGCTTGAAAAAGGCAAGAAAAGCCCCGCAATGGGCAAAGAGGTAAGATTTTATTGATTAGCACTCTTGACTGGAGAGTGCTAGTTGATATAATGGTTTTATGCCAAGGTTAGCCGAGCGGGAGGAAAATATCCTAGATTTTATTATTCGGGATTATGTTGAGAGCGCCGTTCCGGTTTCTTCCGGACGGGTTTTTGACGCCGGGCTTTTTAAGGCCTCTCCAGCCACGATTAGGAACGCCATGCTGGAATTGGACGACGAGGGATTTTTGGAACAGCCGCATACTTCGGCCGGCCGGGTCCCCACGGACAAGGCTTACCGGTATTTCGTGGATAATTTGATGGCATATCACGAACCGGCCAGGCACGAGCGGGAAATTTTTGACGAGCTCGCCCGCCGGATAACGAAACGCCATGAGCTTTTGTTCGAGAACTTCGGGAAGATGATGGCGGAGGAGCTGGGCCTTTTTGCTTCCGTGGCTAATTTCGGCGCCAAAAAAAGAGTTCGCGGTTTTGGGTTTGAAGAGCTTTTGAGAGAACCGGAGTTTGAAAACCATGACCTGTCCGTGGAATTCGCGAGAGTCGTGGACCATCTGGACGAGGCCGCCCGGCAGTACCTCGAGAGCTCTTCGGAAGAAAAGCCGGAGGTGTTCATCGGCGAGGAAAACCCGCTTAAGGCGGCGCGCTCTTTCAGCACCGTGGCTTTTCGTTTTTCTGACGGCAAGATTGGAAAGTGCGTGGTCTTCGCGATGGGCCCCAAGCGCATGGACTATGAACGGATTTCTTCCGTTTTGGATTTCGCGACCCGGGATATAATGGAACGGATATAATTATGGAAGAAGAGATTGAAGAGATTATTGAAGAAGAAGGAGAAGGGGACTTTCGCGAAAAGATAAAAAAGATTCGCGAAGAACTGAAGGTCTGCCGGAAAGAAAAAGAAGAATATCTGGCGGGGTGGCAGAGGGCCAAGGCGGATTTTATCAACGCCCGGAAAGATGAAGAGAAATTGCGGGAAAATTTTCTGAAGTTCGCCGAGGAAAATTTACTGCGGGAGTTTCTGGCGATTGCGGATTCGCTGGAACTCGCTATTAAATTGAGGCCTTCTGAAGGGGTGGAGCAAATCTACTCGCAGTTGAGAGGGCTTTTGAAAAAATACGGGGTTAGTCCGATCGAGAGTTTGGGAAAAAAGTTTGATCCTTTGGAACATGAAGCCATTGAAAAAGTCGAAGTTTCGGAGGCGGAGAGGGAAGATGTGGTTTTAGAAGAGTTGCAAAGGGGCTGGCGGCTTCATGAGAAAGTTCTAAGGCCAGCAAAGGTCAAAGTAGGAGTTCTTAAAAAATGAGCCCGAAGCGCGCCTAGCGCGCCCCGGGCGAAACTTCGAATATAGAAAGAGAAGGCAGCCAGGTGTGGCTAACGGAGTTTATAAAAATGCGCAATTTATTTATAGACTTTCTGAAGAAGAAAAAAATTATTCATTTCAGTACGAAGAAAGAGCCAAAGAAAAATTTAGAAAAAAAATTTTTAACATGGCGAAAGAAATAAAATAATATGGAAAATTCGAAAATCATAGAAAAAAATAAAAATTCGATAATTTTAATTGAGGTGTTCATTCCCGAAGTTCCAGAGAGTGAAAAAGGTAAATTAAGTGTGCGCGGGACAGGATTTATAATTTCTCCAGATGGTCAGTTCATTACTTGTGCCCATGTATATAATCAGCTTAGTGAAAATGAAAAAAAACATCTCAGAGTAAATGTTCCTCATGAAATGGATTCAAAAGGCATTACTCACTATAAGAGATACGGCGTCGAGTTGTTGAAACTTGATAATGAAAATGACGTTGCATTAATGAAGATTGTAGATAAGAATTCAGGTACCTTTTCTGTCATAAGTAAATTAGGTAATTCCGAAAGCGTTTCGGAAGGAGATGAAGTTATATTTCTTGGTTACCCGTTGGCTACCGAATTGCTTGCGTTAGGTTTTGGTATAACTATGACAACAAATAGTTGTATTATAAGTTCTGTTAAGAGACGTGGGATAGATGGATCGTTGCACTTCTTTCTGATTGATACACATACTAATAACGGTTCTAGTGGTTCACCAGTATTTCTAAAATCTACAGGGGAGATTATCGGTATTGTTAGTGGTAGAATCTCTCAGAAGGTTGATTTACCAGACAGAAAATTGGCAGATATACCAGCGAATCTCGGAATATGCAGACCAATAAATTATATTAAGGGGCTAATCAAATAAAAATTATGCCAAAAATTTTGGGAATTGATTTGGGAACGACTAACTCCGCCATGGCCATCGTGGAAGGCGGCGAGCCTCGCATTTTGGAAAATGAGGAAGGGGCTAGGACCACGCCTTCCATGGTCGCTATTTCCAAGGCCGGAGAGCGGGTGGTGGGGCTTTTGGCAAAGCGCCAGGCCGTTACCAACCCCGAGAATACTATTTTTTCGGTGAAACGGCTTATCGGACGCAAGTTTACGGACCAGGAAGTCGGGCGCGACCTTAAATGGCTGCCTTATAAAATCCAAGAGTCGCAAAACAAGGGGGTGGAGATGAAAATGGGTGACCCGCCAACCGATGGCTGGTACCGGCCGGAAGAGCTCTCCGCCATGGTGCTCGGAAAGTTGAAGCGCGACGCCGAAGCCAAGCTCGGCGAGAAAATCACCGAGGCGGTGATAACTGTTCCAGCTTATTTTGACGATGCCCAGAGGGCCGCCACCAAAGCCGCGGGCGAAATCGCCGGCTTTAACGTGAAAAGAATCTTGCCGGAGCCGACCGCGGCCGCCTTGGCTTACGGGATTGGAAGGCCCGCCAAAGGAGGGTCTGCCCCTGGCAGAAAAGATGAGAAAATCGCGGTCTACGATTTCGGGGGCGGCACTTTCGACGTTTCGGTCCTGGAGGTAAGCGCGGACACCGTGGAAGTCAGGGCGATTGGCGGCGATACGCATTTGGGCGGCGATGATTTCGACCAAATACTTATAAACCATCTGGCGGCCGAATTTAAAAAATCCCAAGGAATTGATTTGTCCAAAGACCCGTTGGCGCTCCAGCGTCTGAAAGAAGCCGCCGAGAAAGCCAAACACGAACTTTCGACCACGATGGAAACGGAGATTAATATTCCTTTCATTACCGCCGACGCCTCCGGACCTAAACATTTCTTGATGAAATTGGCGCGGGCCAAACTTGAAGATTTGGTGCGGGATTTGGTGGAGCGTTCCATTGTCCTTACCAGAGAAGCAGTCACGGCCGCTTCTCCCAAGGGCGCCGGATTTAATCTCAACGAGATTGATGAAGTGATTTTGGTCGGGGGCCAGACCAGAATGCCCTTGATTCAGGAAGAAGTTAAAAAACTTTTCGGCAAAGAACCCAACCGCTCCATCAATCCGGACGAAGTGGTGGCAATCGGCGCTGCGGTTCAAGCCGGAATTCTGCAGGGCGACGTTAAAGACGTTTTGCTTTTGGACGTAACTCCGCTTTCTTTCGGAATCGAAACTCTGGGAGGAATTTTCACTAAAATTATTGAGAGGAACACCACGATTCCGGTTTCCAAGGCCCAAATTTTTTCCACCGCGGCCGACAATCAAACTTCGGTGGAAGTTCATATTTTACAGGGGGAGCGGGAGATGGCAGGCGACAATAAAACTCTCGGCCGCTTTATCTTGGACGGCATTCCGCCCGCGCCTCGCGGCCTGCCGCAGGTTGAGGTTTCATTTGATATCGACGCCAACGGCCTTCTCAACGTAAAGGCGCGGGAAAAAACCACCGGCAAAGAGCAGTCGGTTCGGATTGAGGCCTCCACCGGTCTTTCCAAAGAAGAAATCGCGAAGATGAAACTCGAGGCCGAGGCGCACGCCGCCGAAGACCATAAGAAAAGAGAGCTGGTTGAACTTAAGAATCAAGCCGACCAGCTGGTTTACGCCGCCGAGAAGTCTTTGCGGGAAGGCGGAGAAAAAGTTTCCGAAGAGATTAAAAAAGACATTGAAGCCAAAATTGACGAGTTGAAAAAAATAAAAGATACTGCCCAAGAGGCCGGAGAGATTAAAAAGCGCATTGAAGATTTAGCGCAGAGTCTCTCCAAGGTCTCTCAAAAATAATATGTCCAAAGATTACTACCAGATTTTGGGAGTATCAAGAAACGCCTCCAAAGACGATATTAAAAAAGCGTTTCGTCACCTCGCTCACAAACATCATCCGGATAAAGGCGGCGAGGAAGCGAAATTTAAGGAGCTTAACGAAGCCTATCAGGTTTTGTCTGACGAGCGAAAACGGGCCGAGTACGACCGCTACGGCCGGGTTTTTTCTGAAGGCGGCGCCGGCCCGGCTTGGGATTTTTCCGGCTTTGATTTGGGCGACATATTTGAAGATATTTTTTCCGCCCAAGGCAGTACAGCCCCGGGCTGGGAAGATCTTTTCGGCTTTCGGGAAAGGGGACGGCGCGTCAGGCGCGGCCGAGACATTTCCATTGACCTTGAAATAAGTTTTGAAGAGGCGGTTTTCGGAACGGAGCGAAAAGTACTCCTGACCAAAGCCTCGTTCTGCGAGAATTGTCAGGGTTCCGGAGCCGCTCCCGGTTCCAAAACTAAAACCTGTCCAAGTTGCGCGGGAGCAGGCACGGTTCGCGAATCCCGGCGCTCTTTTCTAGGTTCCATCACTCGCGCGGTTGAATGCAAAAACTGCTCGGGCCAGGGAACCTTGCCCGAGAAACATTGCGAACTTTGTTCGGGCAAAGGGGTTCGTTCCAGGAGAGAGGAGGTGGTGATTTCGATTCCGCCCGGGATACGAGCCGGTGAGATGATTAAATTATCTTCCAAGGGCGAGGCGGCGGCCTTCGGCGTGGCCGGGGACCTCTATGTGAAAATAAATGTGGCTCGCCACCCAGTTTTTACCCGAGGGGGTGATGATTTGCTGATGGACTTGGCGATTCCGCTCTCGGAGGCGATTTTGGGTTCGGAACGGACCATAGGCGCGCTTGACGGCAATATTAAAGTAAAGATTCCGGCCGGAGTTGATTCCGGAGAATTTTTGAAAATTCGCGGCCGCGGCGTGGTGACCGAGGACGGCCGGCGCGGCGATTTGGTTGTCAGAATTTTGGTTAAAACTCCCAAGCGCCTTTCCAAAAAAGCCCGGGAACTAATTGAAGAATTGAAAAAAGAGGGGATTTGAATTAAAATATACGCGTTCCGCCCATAGCTCAATTGGCAGAGCAGCTCCCTTTTAAGGAGAAGGTTCCAGGTTCGATTCCTGGTGGGCGGACAATAGAAAAAGGGCTGACCTGAAGGTCTAAGCCCTTTCTCGCTCTGCTTGCCGTTATGAAGTTAAAGTATTCCGGCAAGACTTTTTGTTATTTTGTCGACCAAGGCTGGCTTCGCCGTTTCCAGGTCTAAGTTAACCTGGATAGCAGTGGCGTAGAGCCGGTTCCGATACAAGATGCGGTCGGCTTGATAACTTCCCGTATCCTGTTGGACTCGGCTTGCCGTGCCCTGCGCGACGCTCACGGTTTGTCTTTCTGTTATCGGTCGGTCTGACCTCTCGGAGAGTTGCGCGTCAACTATGACCGCGAACTCAACCTTTTTCACCAGCTCCCCGGCGATAAATTCAGCGGCTTGACCCAAGATTCCGCCTACTAATGCTCCGGCCGCCGTGCCATATCTCTGGTTCGACGCCATTCCTCCGATGACCGCTCCCCCTACTCCTCCGATGATACCTCCGCCGTAGCCCGCGTGCATTGCTTCCTGAATGGCTGGCGTATTCGCCTCTCCCAAGTAGCGGACGTTGACCTGATACCAGTAATAAGCCGCTTGGGGGTCAGAGATGACGCGGTATCCCTTGGAGCTCAAAAGCCCATGCAAGGACGAGAGATTAATATTCTCTCCGGAAGTATCTTTTACCTCTACCCACACGGTTTTTTGTGCCTGCGGGACTGGCCTTAAAAAGATGGTTTCATCCGGCTTACTCTGGACCTTGAGGTCCTTGTACCGGATGGCCGTCATTGCGGCGGCGCAACCGCTCAGGGAAAACCCTGCCACCAAAATCAAACACCAAAAACCGATTTTTCTCATCTGAAATCCCTCCCTCCGAGTTAAATAGCTTTGTTTTTAGTATAGGCAAATTTTCACAGAATTGTCAAATTTTTTCTGGTATGCTGAAAAGGTAATCAAATGAGGTATTTTTACTGGTTTGTTCAGGCCTTGATGTGGCCTCTCGCCTGGGTTTTAATCCGGATTTTTTACCGTATGGAAATTAAGGGGCGCGAGAATTTAAAAAACATTTCCGGCCCGCTCATCATAGCCTCTAACCACAAAACTCTTTTTGACGGCTGGCTTATAGGCATCGCTTTGCCGTTCGCCTCGCGTTTTTTCCCGCTTCGGTTTATGACCGAGGAACTCCATTTTCGCGGTGCGGCGCTGGAATTTTTAAGGAAGGCGAAACTTCTGAAATTTTTCTATTTTTTAACCGGCGGCTTTCCTTCTTATCGCGGAGAAGGAGTTGAAAAAGCGATTGAATATCCCGCGAAGCTTCTGGAGAAGGGAGGCACAGTTTTAATGTTTCCGGAAGGGAGGTTGGCCCGGGGAGACGGCCTCGGGGCTTTTTATCACGGGACCTCTGCTCTCGCCATAAAATCCGGCGCCTTGATTCTTCCGGCCTCGATTAGATTATCATCGCCGAAAATTTTTGTTTCCTTCGGCCCGTCTTTTAAATTAAATCCCCACACCGTCCCGGAAAGCACGGAATATCTGCGTTCAAAACTTTCAGAGCTTTATTACGCTTGACAGGCAAAACTATTTTTAATAAGCTACATCATCTATGTCAGAATAGTTCTTTATTGGAGGAAACATGCCGAATCAGATTGATGCCAATGAAAAGAAATGTCTGGAGTGCGGAACAAAACTCGAACAGCTCCCGGTTACGGGAGGGTGGTGCTCTGAACAAAAGATAGAGCTGGTATGTCCCAACAGATGTTCCCAGGCCAAATCAGCTCCTCTCAGGCCTTTGGGAAACAAAGGCTGGCAATAGCGAAAAAATAAAGGGGGCGACATAAAATTAGGGTTGGCTCAACAGAAGAGTTCGGCCTTATTTTTTTATCACTTTTTCCGCTATAATTAAAGGATGGTAAAACTTTTTTCGGATGCCATTCGGGATTTGTTGTCCCTTATATTGCCCGCGCGTCTGTTTGCGCATTTTTTCTTAAAACCCGTTTTTGTTTTCTTGGTACACCCGCGCGATATGCAGGATGTTTACAATAAGTATCCCTTTTTCAGCGTTCTCTCGCCATATGTTTTGAAGCTTTTTTTAAAGTGGTTTTGGCCGGTTGCGCTTTCCGAGATAACAGGCGTCAAACTTATTGAGAACGGGAATGCTCTTCCTGGCCACGTTTTTACTATTTCCCTTACCCCCGAACAAATGCTGGAAGATAAGGAACTTGCGCGGCGAAAAATTAAGCTCGCGGTGAGACTTGCAGAAAAGTATGGTGCTGACGTTATGGGTCTCGGAGGCTATACCTCTTCCGTCATCGGTAATGCAGCGGAGCTCGGAACGGGCCGCGATATAATAGTGACAAGCGGCAATACCCTAACCGCGGTTTCAAGCATTGAGAACATAAAGGACATTTTTTCTCGCTTCGGCTTGAAGCCAGCCAGCGCGAAGGTCGCCATTTTGGGAGCGACGGGGTCAGTAGGGAAAATGGTTGCTCGGCTTCTTTCTGAATGGGGTATTAAGAATTTAATTCTAGTAAGTAAAACATCGGAACGCCTAAAAATTTTTTCTGACGATCTTGAATCAAAAAATACGGTATTGCGCATTGAATACTCTATTGATATTTCATCGCTCGTAAAGTCAGACTTGATCGTCGCCGCGACCAACGCCCCCTCCTCCCTTATTCGTTCCGAGCACCTGAAAAAGGGAGCGATAGTTTACGATATTTCCCAGCCTAAAAACGTTTCGCGCGAAGTGATACTTTCCCGCCCCGACTGCGCTTTCTTTGAGGGCGGGCTTGTGCACTCTCCGGAGAATATTGTTTATAATTTTAATTTCAGGCTCCCTCCCCATGTTATTTTTTCCTGCCTCGCGGAAACGACAGTCATTGCGGCTGCAGGTTTTGAAAAAGAAGACGTGGTGGAAGGTCATCCGGATTATATTAATTTGCTAAGAATTACGGCTCCGGCGCTTGGATTCAAGCCGCATTATTACAAAATTGACTTTCCTTCTGAAGATGGAAATTAAAATCGCAGCTCTTTTGTTTCTCGCGGCCGTTGACTTATTTTTTGGACTTTTTGTTTATTTGAGCAACAAGAGAAGTCCAATTAATATCTTTTACGGCCTCGCTGTTCTTTCCGTAGGGCTCTGGAGTCTGGGAGTCTTTATGTTTTTCTTTAGCGAAGCTTCAACGTTGCGCTTTTGGAGCAATTTTACTTACCTGGCTGGGAGTCTGATCGTGGGCAATTTTTTCGCATTTTCACTTATTTTCCCGAAAGAAGAGTGGGGGCGCGGTTTTTGGCGCACCGCTTTTTTGTATCTGCCAAACATATTTTTTGTCACAGCGCTATTTTTCTCCAACCTAATTATAAAAGAGGTTCTAATATTTCCGAACGGCACTCGCGCCATCCTTTTCGGAAGTTTATATTTTTTGTATTGGCTTTATTTTCTTGTGTTTCTTTCAAGTGCCTTTATTATTCTCGCGCGAAGGTATTTTCGCGCTGGCGGAGTAGAACGTTTGCAAATAGGCTATGTCCTGGTTGGTTCTTTCATTCTTGCCGCGTTCGGAACCCTTATGAATCTCTGGCTGCCGACAGTGGGCATTTTTGACCTTTTTTGGCTAGGCCCTTATTTTTCCATGTTTCTCGTGACCTTGTTGGCAACAGCCATATTTAAATATCGCCTTTTTAATATTCGGCTCATTTCGGCCGAGATTTTCGTTGCCCTTCTTATTATAGTTTTGTTTGTCAATTTCTTCGTTTCAGCCGGCATAACTGCCTATCTTTTTAATGGGATAATTCTTTTGGGAGGTGTTGTTTTCGGTTATTTTCTGATTCGGGGGGTGATAAACGAAATTCAAGCGCGCGAAGAGATTTCGCGCCTAGCGGAGGGGTTGAATAAAGCGAATCAGGAATTGAAAAAACTCGACCAGTTGAAATCCGAATTTTTGTCGCTGGCGTCGCACCAGCTTCGCGCGCCGTTGACGGTGGTCAAAGGATATATCTCCATGATTCAGGAGGGGAATTACGGAGAGATTCCGGAAAAACTTCGCGAAGCCCTGCGCCGAGTTTATTTTTCAAACGAGCGCCTGATAAATCTGGTGGGAGATTTTCTGAATATTTCCAGAATCGAATCCGGGCGCCTGCATTATGTTTTTGAACCCAGCATTATCGCGGACTTAATCCGGAGCGTGGTTGGGGAGTTCAAAGATTTTGCCAAAGACAAAGGAATCGAGCTTTCATGCCAAGAGCCGAAAGAAACTTTGCCCCTGGCCAGAATCGACCGCGATAAATTCCGGCAGGTAATTGTCAATCTTATTGATAATGCCATCAAGTACACTCGGCGGGGTTCAATCAAAATTGAAATAAGCTCTGACAAAGATTCAATTTTAATTTCCACCCAGGACACCGGCATTGGCATGGCGCCTGAAGAACTCGACCTAATTTTCAAGCGCTTTTCAAGAGGGGAGGGAGCGACTAAAGTATATACAGAGGGGATGGGTTTGGGCCTGTATCTGGCGAAGCGCATTGTTCAAGACCACGGCGGCGAGATTTGGGCCGAATCCAAAGGCCGCGGCCGAGGTTCTACTTTTTATATCAAAATTCCGGCGCTAACCGCCGAAGTCAAGCGCGCCGAGCAGTTTAAGGAATTTGTGGAGAAAATATAAATTATGAAAATTGATATTGCCGATATCCCAAAACATCTGGGAAAAGAACTTGAACTTTTCGGATGGATTGACGTGAGGCGAGACCACGGCAAGCTTATTTTTTTTGACCTCCGGGACAGGAGCGGCAAAGTCCAGCTTGTGATTGCTCCGGAGCCGAAAGAAATTCACTCTCTCGCCGAAACGTTGCGTCCGGAATGGGTGATTCGCGTGAAAGGGCTGGTCGCCAAGCGGCCGGAGGCCATGAAAAACCCCAAAGAGCCGACCGGGGAAGTTGAGGTCAAAGTTTCAGAGCTCGAAATTTTAGCCAAATCAAAAACGCCTCCGTTCGACATTTCTGGAGACGGTTACGAGATAGATGAGGAGATTCGAATGAAGCATCGTTATTTAGATTTGCGCCGCCCCAGACTTCTTAAAAATTTGCTCCGGCGCGACAAGGTCATTATTTTCATTCGCGATTATCTTCACAAAAAGGATTTTATTGAAATAGAAACGCCGCTTCTCACAAAGTCAACTCCGGAAGGGGCAAGAGATTATATTGTTCCGTCCCGTCTCCAGCCAGGAAATTTTTACGCCCTTCCGCAATCTCCCCAGCAGTACAAACAGCTTTTGATGGTGGCCGGGGTGGAGAAATATTTCCAGATTGCCAGAGCTTTGCGGGACGAAGACACCCGCGGCGACCGCCAGCCGGAGCACACTCAGCTGGATATAGAAATGTCGTTTGTAAAGCCGAGCGAGGTTATGACTCTGGTTGAGGATATGATTATCGCTATGATGCGAGGACTCTATCCGGATAAAAAAATGAAAGTGCCGTGGCCGAGGATTCCCTATGCGGAGGCGATGACGAAGTATGGCAGCGACAAACCCGACACCAGAGATAATAAAAATGATCCAGATGAAATCGCTTTTGCTTGGATTGTCGATTTCCCAAGTTTTGAGACCGATGTCAATACAAAAAAAATACAGCCGGTGCATCATATGTTCGTGCAGCCGAGAGAGGAGAGCATCGCCCTTATTGATTCTGACCCATCGAAAATGGTCAGCACGCAGTATGATTGGGTCTGCAATGGCTATGAGCTGGCAAGCGGCAGCATCAGAATTACGGATCCGAAACTGCAGATGAAAGTTTTCAAGCTTTTGGGGATGAGTGAAGAAAAAGCTCAAAAAGATTTCGGGCATTTGTTGGAGGCGTTCACGTACGGAGTCCCTCCCCACGGAGGCATCGCTCCCGGATTAGACAGGCTGGTTATGATTCTTCAGGGCGAGCCGAATATCCGCGAGGTAATCGCTTTTCCAAAAACCGGGGACGGCCGAGATTTGATGATGGGCGCTCCGGCCGAAGTCGAAAAATCGCAGTTGGATGAACTCGGAATACAGATTAAAAAATCGAAAAATAAGAAATGACTTACAAGGTGAAGCTCGAACAATTCGAAGGGCCGCTGGATTTACTGCTGGATTTGATTGAGGCGCGAAAACTTTCCATCTCGACCGTTTCACTCGCTAAAATCACGGGCGAATACGCCAAGCATATCAAAGATCTTGAAGATTTGCCGTTGGAAGAAGTTTCCGATTTTCTAGTGGTGGCTGCCACGCTGATGCTGATAAAATCGCGCTCCCTCCTGCCCGGACTTGAACTTTTAGAGGAAGAAGAGAAGGATATTCAGGATTTGGAGCGGAGGCTTAAAATTCTGGCCCGGATTCGAGAATTTTCCAAAAATATAAAAACCGGATGGCTCGCCCGTCCAGCTTTTTCGCGCGAAGCTCTTCAGGGTTTTGAGTTCGGCTTCATCGAGCCGAAAAGCGTCAGCATTAATTCTTTGGCAAAGGCCCTGGAAGCCCTGGTCCAGACTTTCCCGAAAATATCAGAACTGCCCTCCAAGACTTTGGAGAAAGTCATTTCGATTGAAGAGAAAATGCTGGAATTAGTCCAACGCATCTCCACCAAGCTTAAAGCGAGCTTTCACGAATTAGTCGGCTCTAAGAATAAGCTGGAGGTGATCGTGGGATTTTTGGCCATATTGGAACTCGTGAAGCAAGGCGCTTTATTGGTTAAGCAGGAGGAGCGTTTCGGACGGATTGAACTTGAGAAAAAATGAGCGAGCTTTCAAAAAAACTGGAGGCTATTTTGTTTATCGCCGGAGAACCATTGAGCCTGGAGCGTCTTTCTAAAATTCTGAAAAAAGATAAAGCTACTCTCGGCGAGGCGCTCTCGGAACTGGCGAAAACGCTTTCCGAGCGGGGACTGCGTCTTTCGGAAAAAGACGACGAATACCTTCTGGTCACGGCGCCGGAGCTTGGAAAATTCGTGGAAGATTTTATGAAAGAAGAGCTCGGCGAGGAGCTGTCGCGCGCCACCCTTGAAACTTTGGCGGTCATTGTTTATAAAGGACCGCTCTCGCGTTCCGAGATTGATTATATCCGGGGGGTCAATTCCAGCTTCACGGTGAGAAATTTGATGATTCGGGGTTTGATTGAGCGCAAGGCTCATCCCCACGACTCCAGAATCTGGCTTTACCGCCCGAGTTTTGATTTTTTGAAATTTATGGGCATTACGAAATTAGGCGAGCTTGCGGGGTATAATGAATTCATGAAAGAGATGGAAGAGTTATTAAAGCGAGAATCAGAACCAGCACAAGCATGATTGCTCAAATCGCGCTAAGCGTCATATTTTTTGTCTCCCTTCTGATTTTTCGTTTTCCTGGGCCAGCCCCATCTCTGCCTCCGGCGGCCGCTCTTTCTTTTAGGTCTCTCGGCGCCGCAGAGCAAAAGATTCCGAGCGAAACTGGACTGGGCGATCTCGGACTCGAGGCCGAAAGCGTCTATATTCTAGACCTTACGGAGAATAAAACCCTTTACGAGAAAAATGCCTTGGAAGTTCGTCCTTTGGCAAGCCTCACTAAACTCATGACCGCGCTTCTTTTGGAAGAAAAGGTGCCGGCCGGATTTTTTATACCCGTGTCCAGGGAAGCGATTCGCCAGGAGGGGGACGATGGTTTTCGGGCCGGAGAAAAATTTCGAAAAGAAGATTTGATAGATATAATTTTGGTGGCTTCTTCCAACGACGCCGCGTACGCGGCCGCTGAATTTGTCGGCGCGGGGCTCGAAGGGGGCGAGGAGGCGAGCGTTTCGCGTTTCGTGGCTTTGATGAACGAGCGGGCTCGCGAACTCGGGCTTTTGAAAACTTCTTTTCTAAACGCCAACGGGCTCGATACCGAGATTAATTTTAAAAAAATTCCCGGAGCGAACGGAACCGCTTTTGAAATCGCGCGTCTTTTGGAATTTATTTTCAAAAATCAACCCGAACTTATCGAGCGGGCCCGCAGCGAAGAGTTTGAAATTGTCTCCGACCAAGGCCGGCGGCTCAAAGCCAAAAACACCAACCAGGCCTTGGCCGACATCCCTCAACTGATCGCGGCCAAAACCGGCTTTACGGATTTGGCGGGCGGCAATTTGGTTTTTATTTTCGACGCCGGCTTTTCGCGCCCGGTTTTGGTTTCGATTCTTGGTTCCTCCGAAGAAGGCCGCTTCTTAGACGCCAAAAAAATAGTCAATGCGGTATTGGCATATTATGCGCTGTAGCTAATATTATGGTTTTGAACGTTCTAAAAGTTTTCGGGCTCTCGGCGCTCGCTTTCGGAGTGGGTGTTTTGCTTACGCCCGTCCTCACGCACTATCTTTACAAATATAAACTTTGGAGAAAAGAAGTACGGACCCAAGCGCCGGACGGGGCGGGCACTCCGATTTTTTCAGAGCTGCACCGGGAGCGGGAAACGAAAGTTCCGCGCCTGGGCGGAATTTTAATCTGGCTGGTGCCGCTTTTGATAATCTTTCTTTTCTGGTTTTTGTCTTTCACCGGCAAGCCGCTTTTTCAAAAATTGAATTTTTTCTCGAGGAGCCAGAGCTGGCTTCCGCTTTTTACTTTGGTGGCCGCTTCTTTATTGGGTTTGGCGGATGATTTATGGCAGGTTTTGGGAAAGGGGAATTATATCGCGGGAGGGATGCGTTTTTCCTGGAGACTTTCTTTGATAATTTTGATAGCGGCGGTCGGCGCCTGGTGGTTTTATATCCCGCTTGAGACCCAGGCGATTTACGTCCCGTTTTTCGGCGAGTTCGAGCTGGGCCGGCTTTTTCCGATTTTCTTCGTTTTGGTGATGCTTGCCACTTTTTCCGGAAGCGTGATTGACGGGCTCGACGGGCTCGCCGGCGGAGTGATGGCGACGGCATTCGCGGCTTATGCCGGAATCGCCTTTTTTCAAAACCAGATTGACTTGGCGGCCTTCTCGGCCGTTATCGCGGGCGCCATCGCGGCTTTTTTGTGGTTTAACATTCCGCCGGCCAGATTCTATATGGGCGAAACCGGAATTCTGGGGCTGACCACGACGCTTACGGTCGTGGCCTTTCTGACGGACGCGGTTTTGGTCTTGCCGCTTATCGCCCTGCCCCTGGTTTTGGATTCAGCCTCGGTGATAATCCAGCTTTTCTCAAAAAAATTTTTCGGCCGGAAAGTTTTTCTGGTCGCCCCCCTGCATCACCACTTTGAGGCCATCGGCTGGCCGTCTTACAAAGTCACCATGCGCGCCTGGGTTCTCTCGGCGGTTTCGGCCATCGTCGGAATGGTCATCGCGCTTTTGGGAAGATAGAATAATCTTATGGCGAGTTATTCTATTTTAATCAAAGGCGGGGAGGTTTTGCGGGGGAGAAAATTCGAAAGGCTGGATGTCGGGATTAAGGACGATAAAATTCAAGAGGTTGGGGACTTGTCCGGAGCGAAGGCGGAGCTCTTGATTGACGCTTCCGGAAAATACGTCGCGCCTGGTTTCATTGACCTCACCAGTCATTCCGACACCCATTGGACTTTGTTCGCTTTTCCCGGACAGGAAAGTCTTCTGGCTCAAGGCATTACCACCATTCTCGGCGGAAATTGCGGCGCCTCGCTTGCTCCTTTGGTCAAAGCCGAAGATATCGGGGGTATTTCTAAATGGGCGGACGTTCGTGAAATTAATATAAATTGGCAAAGTACTGCGGAATTTTTGCGGGAGCTTGAAAAACACTCCCTGGGAGTTAATTTTGCCGCCTTGGTCGGGCACGGCACTTTGCGCCGCGGGGTTTTAGGCCATGAAAGCCGTAAGGCGAGCCGAGAAGAGATTTCCAAGCTCACTTTCCTTCTTGAAAAATCTTTGGAGGAAGGCGCTTTCGGGCTTTCGACTTCGCTGGCCGCGGCTCACGCCCGGAATACCACTGCCGAGGAACTTTTGTCATTGTTTCGGGAAGTCGGCCGCGCGGGCGGGCTCACCAAGCACCACCTGCGCGATGAAGGAAAAAATATTCTGCCAGCCATCGTGGAGTTAATCTCCCTCGGCCGGCAGAGCCAGGCCAAAATTCACTTCTCGCATTTCAAACTTTTGGGCCGCCAGGCCTGGGAACTTTTTCCAGAAACTTTAGCTCTGATTGAATCTGCCCGCGAGGAGGAACTTCATTTGACTCTGGACGTTTTCCCTTACGCCCGGACCGGCTCGCTTTTGTATCTGCTTCTTCCGCCCTGGGTTTTGGAAGGCGGCCTGGATAAAATTCTCCAAAGCCTCCGGGAGCCGTCTCGCCGTCAAGCTATTCTGGAATATTTGAAATCTCTTACGCTCCACTACGACCAGATGACAATCGCTTCTTCCCTGCGGGATAAAAACATTTTGGGAAAGACGATTGAAGCCGCGGCCCAGAACTCCGGTTTGGAACCGGAAGAATTAATCTTGAAGCTTCTGGAGGTAAACGAGCTTAAAGTTTCCATCTTCAACGAGGTTATTTCCCTGCCGCATCTGGAAAAACTTATCGCCAAAGAATACGCTGGCTTGGCTTCGGACGGCGTTGGCTACAATTTAAAGGAAAAGCCGGCTTTCGACCTGCCGCATCCGCGCTCCTTCGGCGCTTTTCCGCGAGCCCTTGAAATTTTCTGCCGTCAGAAAGAAATCCTTCCCTGGCCGGAGCTTTTGTATAAAATGAGCACTTTTCCGGCCGAGCTTTTGGGGCTTAAAGACCGCGGCCGCGTTGAGAAAGGAGCTTATGCCGACCTCGTGGTTTTGGACCCGAGCGCGATTGAGAGCCCGCCGGATTACAGCGGAGTTATGCCAAAAACCAAAGGCATTGAGTGGGTGCTGGTCAACGGCGGCGTGGCTGTCAAAGAAGGTTTTTTGAGCCCGGAGCTTAGCGGGCGGGTTTTGCGGCGAAAATAACTCTGATGAAAAAGAGAGTCGCGATTTTGGGGTTTGGGCTGGAGGGGCGGGCCCTCCTTTCTTATTTAAAAAAAGATAAGCGCTTGGAGATTTCGATTCTCGACCAAAAAAAGGACAAGAATTATTTAAAAAATCTTTCGCGCTACGATTTGATTTTTCGCAGTCCCGGCGTTCCTTATAATCTGCCGGAATTAAAACCGGTGAGGCGTAAACTCTCGAGTCTTACCAAGTTATTTTTTGATAAGGCTAGTGGGACAATTGTCGGCATCACGGGTTCTGCCGGAAAAACCACCGCCGCCACTCTTTTGTATAAGATTTTGAAAAATTCCGGACGTCCGGTTTATCTGGCGGGCAATATCGGCAAAAATCCTCTGGCGATTTTGCCCAAGCTTCAAAAAAATTCCATCGTGGTCTTCGAACTCTCCAGCTTTCAGCTCCAGGATTTAAAACGTTCTCCCAAAATCGCGATTATCCTCGATATCTACGAGGAGCACTTGGATAAACACAAGAGCTTCAAAGAATACCTGGAGGCGAAACGCAATATAACTCGCTTCCAAAAGAAATCCGATGCCGTGATTTACGCCGAGGATAACAAATTTTCAAATAGACTCGCCAAGCTCTCGCCAGGTAAGAAAATACCTTTTTCCCTTCCGGCCGGCGAAAAAGTTCAATATAAAAATATAATGGCCGCGGCTCTGGCCGCGCGGCTTTTCGGCGTCAGGGAAAATATCATTCAAAAAACAATCGATAGTTTTCGGGGCCTGCCGCATCGCTTGGAGTTCGTGAGAGAGTTTGCAGGAGTCAAATTCTATAATAATTCCAAGGCAACCAATGTGGGTTCGGCCATGGCTGGAATCGAGGCTTTGGATGGCAAGAAAGTGGTTCTGGCCGGCGGGTATAATAAGAATTTAAATTTAAGACCGCTCGTCAGGCGCTTGGCAAAGCCGGATGTTCGCCGCGCGATTTTCTTCGGCGCAGCGAGAAAAGAGCTTCGGAAGATTGCGGAAAGTCTAGGCTTTTCCAGATTTTCGTTAGCTCCCAAGCTTTCTCGCGCCGTAGAGCTTGCGGCAAGGTATGCCAGATGGGGAGAGGCGGTTATTCTTTCTCCGGCGGCCGCGAGTTTCGACGAATTTAAAAATTACGAAGAGCGCGGCCGAAGATTTAAGGAGCTGGTGCGGAGGTTAAAATGAAGTCAGACCCGATTCTCAAGGGAATCATAATAATTTTACTGCTCGCGGGATTTTTCATCCTGGCCTCGGCTTCAATCGGCATAACCACCGCCCAGAAGCTTCCCTCCAATTACTTTCTCCTGCGCCAGCTCGCCACCGGAGGTATTACCGGACTTATTTTATTTTTTATGGCTGGCCGCGTCCCTTACAAACGCTGGCGTTCCTTCTCGCTTTTTATTTTTATCCTCGGGCTGGGTTTGACGGCCGCGGTTTTTCTGCCGCGAGTCGGCTTGGAAGCCGGCGGAGCCAAGCGCTGGCTCGCGCTCGGCTCGCTCACTTTCCAGCCAGCCGAATTTTTGAAGTTCGGTTTCATTTTGTACTTGGCCGCTTACTTCAGCTCTTCCGGCCGCAAAGTAAGCTCTCTCTCCCAAGGCCTCGCGCCCTTTCTGGTCGCAGTCGGCCTGGCCGGAATTTTATTAATTTTTCAGAAGGACCTCGGGACTTTGGTCGTCATGGCCCTCTCCGGTCTTTTTCTTTTTTGGGTAGCCGGAGGGAAACTTCGGCATATTTTGATTTTAGTTTTATTGGGAGGGGTTCTTTTCGCGGCTCTGGTTTACTTCGAGCCTTATCGGCTTTCAAGAATTCGGGTTTTTGTGGATCCCGGTTATGAGCCACAGGGGGCAGGCTACCAGATAAAACAATCTTTAATCGCCATCGGCTCCGGAGGGGTGTTCGGGCGGGGCTTCGGGATGTCGAGACAAAAATTTCAGTATTTGCCTGAACCGATGGGGGATTCGATTTTTGCCGTGGCCGCGGAGGAGTTCGGTTTTGTCGGCAGTCTGATTTTGATTTTTCTGTTTCTGGCTTTTGCTTGGCGGGGTTTTTATGTCTCGCGTCACGCCCCGGACACCTTTGGAAAACTTTTCTCATCCGGTCTCGTGATTTTAATCGTCCTGCCATCGCTGGTTAACATTGCCGCCCTTTCCGGCCTCCTGCCTTTGGCCGGTATTCCTTTGATTTTCATTTCCCAAGGCGGCTCGGCGCTCGCGATGACTCTTTTGGAAGTCGGCATCCTGCTTAACATTTCCAAAACGAGTTAGAGCTTTTTTGTTATAATAATCTATATGAAAATTCTTTTGGCCGGAGGCGGGACGGGAGGACATTTTTATCCATTGATCGCGGTGGCGCGCTCGCTGAAGGATATTGCCGAGCGGGAAAAAATCGTGAAACTGGAGCTGATTTTCGCCTCGGACGAGCCGTACGACGCCAATCTTCTAAGGGAGGAGGAGATAACTTTTCTTAAAATTCCAGCAGGAAAATTCCGGCGCTATTTTTCTATTTTGAATTTTATCGACCCCTTTAAGACTTTCTGGGGGATTTTGAAAGCCCTCTTCGCCATTTATCTCAATTTTCCGGACGTTATCTTCGCCAAGGGCGGCTACGCCAGTTTTCCGGCGCTGGCGGCCGCGAAAATTTTGCGGATTCCGCTTCTGGTCCATGAGACCGATACCGTCCCCGGGAAGGTCACGCTTTGGGCTTCCGGTTTTGCCAGACGCGTCGCGATTTCTTTTCCCCAGTCGGTGAAGTATTTTCCCGCGGACAAAGTGGCTTTGACCGGAAACCCCATCCGGCGCGAGGTCTTGGGAGGTACTGCGGAAGAAGCCCGAGAACTTTTTGGACTGGAGCCTGACCTGCCTTTGATTCTGGCACTGGGCGGCTCGCAAGGCGCCCAAAAACTGAATGACATCGTCCTCGACATTTTGCCGGAACTGGTGAAATTTTCCCAAGTGGCGCACCAGGCTGGTCGAGGCAATTTCGAAGCCGTCCGGCTGCGGGCCGGGTTGATTTTGGAAAATTCCTCCTTGGCCAAGCGCTACAATCCTTATGGTTTTCTGGACGAAGAAGAATTGCGGAGCGCCTCCAGGGCCGCCAGCTTGGTGGTAGCCCGGGCCGGGGGTGGGAGTATTTTCGAAATTGCGGCCTGGGGGCTTCCTTCTATTTTAGTTCCTTTGCCGCACGCGGCCCAAGACCACCAGCGTCAGAATGCTTACGCTTACGCCCGGGAAGGCGCGGCCGAGGTCTTGGAAGAAGAAAACCTGACCCCGCACGTTCTTTTGGACCGGATTCAAAAATTATTGGGCGATAAAGCCCGGCGGGAAAAAATGAGCCAGGCCGCCAAAGCCTTCGCCAAACCGGACGCGGCCGAGAAAATCGCCCTGGAGATTCTTAAGCTAGCCTTAGAACATTCTTAGCCATGGAAGTTCGGACCCGGATCGCGCCCTCTCCTACTGGTTTCTTGCATTTAGGCACGGCTCGCACCGCGCTTTTCAACTGGCTTTTTGCCAGACAACATCAAGGAAAATTTATTTTAAGAATCGAGGACACCGATAAAGAACGCTCGCGCCCGGAATTTGAAAAGGACATCGTGGAAGGCTTAAGGTGGCTTGGGGCGGATTGGGATGAGTTCCATCGCCAATCGGAGCGAATTGAGATTTATAAAAAATATTTGAAAAAACTCCTTGATTCCGGCCAGGCTTATTTTTCGGACGTAGTTCACTTCAAAAACCCGGGCAGAAAGGTTCGTTTTCACGACTCGATTAGGGGGGAGATAGAATTCGACACGAAAGAACTCGGTGATTTTATCATCGCGAAAAGTGAAGAGGAGGTTTTGTACCATTTTGCCGTTGTCGTTGATGACTTTGAGATGAAAATAAGCCACGTCATCAGAGGGGAGGACCATATTTCAAACACTCCGCGGCAGATTTTGATCCAGGAGGCGTTGGGTTTCCCCAGGCCGCAATACGCGCATCTTCCTCTGATTCTCGGGCCGGACCGAACAAAACTTTCCAAGCGCCACGGAGCCGAATCAGTCCGCGAATATAAGGAGGCGGGATATTTGCCGGAAGCGCTGGTCAATTTTCTTTCGCTTTTGGGCTGGCATCCTAAAGACGAAAAGGAAATATTTTCCAAAGAAGAATTAATCAAAGAATTTTCGCTCGAGCGAGCACAGAAAGGAGGCGCGGTCTTTGATATCAAGAAACTGGAATGGCTAAACGGCGAATATATCCGCGAAAAATCTCTGGAAGATCTTTTGGAGCTCAGCCGTCCTTATTTGGGCCAGACTGATGATGAAAAGCTGAAGAAAATTCTCGCCCTGGAGAAAACGAGATTGAACAAACTTTCTGATTTGAGGGAAGCCGCGCTATATTTTTTCAAAGAGCCTGAATACTCCAAAGAACTTTTGAGCCCGCCTGCGCGGGCAGGCTGGAAGGGAACTGAAGATTATCAATTGATAAAAAAGCATCTGAAAAAGATAACGGAACTCCTGCCGGATTCAGATAAAATTATGTCCTACGCCGAGAAAGAGGGCAGGGGAGAGGTTTTATGGCCGCTCCGGGTGGCGCTTTCCGGCCGGAAAAACTCTCCCGGACCTTTCGAAATTATGGAAGTTTTAGGAAAAGAAGAAAGTATAAAACGTATAAAACATGCGCTCGAGGTTCTGGATTAGTTTGTTTGGCATTTGGATTTTGTTATTTGGGATTTCTGGTGCGGCTACCGTTGACGAGCTGAAGGAATCTATCCAGGAGCGGGAGGGTCAAATCAGCGAAATAGAGGCGGAGATTGAAGAGTATCAGCGTCAGATTGACGTCAAGGTGGCCGAAGTGGGTACGCTTAAGAATGAAATTTTACGCCTGGAAGCGCTTTTAAAAAAATTAAACGCCGAGATCCGGCTGACCCAAAGCAAAATCCAAGCCTCCCAATTGACTCTGGAGAAGTTGAACATCGAAATCGGCGATAAATCCGAAGAGATTGAAGAGCAAAAGGAGGCCCTGGGAGAGATTCTGCGCAGTATCTACGAATCCGAGAGCGAATCCTTGGTAGAGATACTTCTGAAGCATCGCGCCCTTTCTGATTTTTTCGGCAACCTCCGGCAGATTGAGAATCTGGAAGCGGCCGTGGGAAAAGATTTGGAAGTTTTAAAAACGCTTAAAAAAGAGCTGGAAGAACGCGAGGCCCAGGAGCTCGCGGCAAAGAAAAAACTGGATGATTTGTCTTTGGAGCTGAAAGACCGCCGCGCCATCGAAGAGGCAGGCCGCCAGAATAAAAACCAGCTTTTGAAAATTACAAAAAATAAGGAGGCGGAATATCAAAAACTTTTGCGGGAGCGCGAGAAACAGCGAGCCTCAATCATCGAAGAAATTCGGGAGATTGAAGATGAACTTAGACTTTTGATTGACCCCTCTTCTTTGCCGGCGCCGCGTCCCGGAGTTCTGGCCTGGCCGCTCGCCGCGCCGAAAATTACCCAGGGCTTCGGGCGCACGGATTTCGCGCTCAATACCGATGTCTACGGCGAGAAGAATCATAACGGCATTGACCTTAAAGCTTCCATCGGCACTCCAATTTTGTCGGCCGAAGACGGAGTGGTGAAGGCCGCGGGAAATTCGGATTTAATCTGCCCGGGCGGCTCTTACGGCAAATGGATTTTAATCGAACACCCTAATCGTCTGGCTACCCTTTACGCTCACCTCTCGCATATTCGAATTTTAACGGACAGCAATGTGGCGCGGGGGGATATTATCGGTTACAGCGGCGATACTGGCTATACCACTGGCCCGCATCTTCACTTCACGGTTTATGACGCGCGCACAGTCCAGATAAAGCCTTCTAGAGTTTGTGGTTTGTTGCCGTATGGAGGCTATCTTGACCCAATGGTTTATCTATAGATATTAATGTTATTAAAGTTTATAAAAGTGAAAGGCCCCGGAATCGGAGCCTCTACTGTGGAAAAGAATCTTTTTGAAAATTTTATCTTGACAAAAGAACTGATAAAGAGAAAAAACTGGGTCCAAAGAGCTAAAAGGAGAACTAAGGAGGAACTTTTGTTCTAAGAATAACATTTTTTGACAGCGCGTCAATATAGTTTTCCACAGCATTTGCTTCAAAAAAGTATACCGGCATACTAGACTTAAGCTAGATATCAGGGAAAGAGTCTTCTTTCCTTTTTTATTTTGGCAAAGGGCTTATGAATTACATCTTTGGAATCAAGGCAACACAACGTAGCCGACCTAATGAAGCGGCTTGGGCTTTCCAAGACCACGATTTTGCGTTGGGAAAAGGAAGGCAAGATACCGCCAGGACGCCGCGACGAGCTTGGCTGGCGCTGGTGGACCGAGGAGGAATTTGAGGGAATAGCAAAACTTACTTCTTCGGATTTTTCGAGGGAATTTTTACCGAAACTTTCCAAAAAACCTTCAATAAAAGAAACGCCGCGTTTTACCTTTCCTGCCTTGCCGGCCTTGTCGGCAGACAGGCCGGCAGGCAGGCCTTCTTTTCGTACTTTCTTGGCGCCGGCTCTTTTGGCGGTTTTGGTTTTTAGCGCGGTCGCGGCTGATTTCGTTTCTTATTTCGAGAACGCGAGCTTCGTCGCCTCCGAGCGCCTTCAATACTCCGCTTTGTATCTGCGAAATCTAGTTCCGGCCAAACCCAGCGTCCAGTTTTCGTTCCGGCTCCCTGACGATTATTTTCTCGCCATGGGCCAGGACTTGAAGTCCTCGCTTCCGGAAATCGGCGCAGGCCTCCAAGACGGAATTTTTGAATTGCGGCGCTTGGTCGCCAATGTCGAACCTCCAAGGTTCGACATTCGAATTTTGCGCCCAAGAAAATTTTCTCTTAGTCCCGGCTATTTTAGTCAAAGCGGCGCGCTTTTGGCAAATTTGACCGGCGAGGCCGAGAACTTTTTTTACCGCGTCGGCCAAACTTTAAACCGAATTTTTGATGAAAACAAACAATTTGTTTACTCGCTTTTTGCGCCTGCCTCGCCGGAAGGCGGGCCTCCAAATTTAACATCCGATGTTGGAGGAGAAACACCGGGCGTCGCTCCGGTTCTGTCTTCCGAGACCCAGTTTTTGCGTTTTGAGATTGACTCTCTGCGTAAGGAGCTCGAAGCGCTTCGGGCCGCAGGAGTTCGTCTGGAAGGCGAAAAAGTAGTCGAGCGTATTTTTGAGCGGACTTTGGCCGAATTGCCTTCAGGCGACCTTGACGCGAAACTCGCTTCTTTGAATCAAGCCTTGCGCGAGGAGATTCTGACGGTCAGACGAGCCTTGGACGAAAAAACCCAGGCGAACTTCAACGCCCTCGCGCTCACGCAGAGAATAAATACCCTGGGCCCGGTTTCAATTTCTTCTCCAACCATCTCAACTCCCACCATTACCGGTCAGGTGGATAGTCTTACGGTGCGAACTCTGACCATTACCGGAAGCTGTTCCGGCTGCGGCGGCGGAAGTTCTAATACCAGCGGCTGGACCGATGACGGAACTATCGTCAGGCTCACTGATATCGGGGATTTGGTTGGGATCGGAACTTCAAGCCCTTACGCAAAATTGTCAGTGGTGGGAGAAGTCGTGGCAGCTTCCTTCACTGCGACTTCCACCACCGCTACCTCAACTTTTTCCTGGGGAATTCAAACCCCGGCTTTAAATGTAACTTCGACAAGCGCGACTTCTACCTTTTCAAACGGCTTAAGACTTTCAGGAGGCTGTTTTGAGCTTTCCAATGGCACCTGCGCTGGTTCAGGTGCTTCCATTGGCGGAGCAATTTCCGGAGGAACTTCGGGCTCTGTTCTTTTCGTGGACGCGAGCGCGAATCTGGCCCAAGACAACGCGAACCTTTTTTGGGATGACACGGGAAATATCCTAAGGGTTCTCAATGCCTCCAGCACCAATGCTTCGGTGATAGGCACTTTGACTATTGGCGGAACCGCGACCACGACCTTGTCAGGCAACACCGCCACCAGCACTTTCGCAGCCGGACTCGCTCTGACCGGCACCTTGGATGTGAATAGCTCGACTGCCACTTCCACCTTTGCCAACGGCTTGAGGGTGGAAGGAGGCTGCGTCACTGTGGCTGGAGCATGCCTGACCAACCTGGGCCAGTCAATTGACCTGGCTTCTGAAGTCAGCGGCGTCCTGCCGATTGCGAATGGCGGCACCAACAATTCTTCAGCTTACACTTCTGGCTCTGTGATTTTCTCAAATGGAACCTCTCTCACCCAGGACAATTCAAATTTCTTCTTTGACGACGCCAACAACCGGCTGGGAATCGGAACCACCTCTCCTTGGGGAATCCTTTCAGTGGAATCCTCTGCCGCGGCCGGAGCAACAAATCCCATCTTCGTGGTCTCTGACCAAGGGACCAGCACTCCCTTCCTGATCGTGGAAGGAAATCGAGGTTTTGTCGGGATTGGTACGACCACGCCGCAAGCCCAACTAGGTCTTAGTACTTTCTCCGGCTTCCCAAGCTTTATGGTTGGCTCTTCCACGACCCAGTTTTTGATTGACAAAAACGGCAACGTAGGCATCGGGACGACGGGGCCAGGGGCGGCACTTGATACAAAAATTACTTCTACTGCTGGACAAGGTACACTGATTGCTCAATTTGGTTCTCAAACGTCCGCCAGAATCAGGCTGTACGATGAAACATCCACATTGGGTCCGGCAATAGATTTCAACGCTGGGAATGTTGGACGAATCACTGGGGCAGGGAACATTGCAATAATGCCAACCAACAACGGCAACGTCGGCATCGGGACGACGAGTCCGGGGCAATTGCTCTCGGTCGCGGGGGATATTTTGGGAAATAATATTATCGGTTCTTACTTTACAGCCACTTCGACGACCGCCACCAGCACTTTCGCAGCCGGACTCGCTCTGACCGGCACACTCGACGTAAACAGCACTTCAGCCACGAGCACTTTCGCCAACGGCATCAGAATAGAAGGCGGGGGATTGACTGCTTCCACCCTCACTTCCTGCACAGCTCTGGAAACGGATGCAAACGGAAATGTCCTTTGCGGTTCTGATGCCACGGGTTCAGGAGTAGGGATAGGCGACACAGTTACCTCCGGCACTACCGGCTCGATACTATTTGTCGGCTCCGGCCCCGTGTTAGCCCAGGACAACGCCAACCTTTTTTGGGATGACACCAACAACCGGCTGGGCATCGGAACGACGAGCCCGTGGGCAAAACTTTCTGTAAATAATTACAGCTCCGGAGCTTCATCAGTTCCTCTGTTTACCGTAGCTTCTTCAACCGGAACTGGCGCAACTTCCACCGCGTTTATTATTAATTCAGTCGGCAATATCGGCATCGGGACGACGAGTCCAAATGCTCTACTGCATCTTTTTTCAACAGTAGCTTCAAACAATAATCCCCAGTTGATTCTTCAAAATTATGCTGCCGGAGGTTATTTGCCCAGTATTTTATTTCAAGGCAATGAGGCCGGTTCACCAAATACTTATTCTGTTTCAAGAATAGTCGGCGGTTTTGAAGGTGGAGCAAATTGGTCAGATGCGGCTCTTGGTTTTGACGTGGGACAAACGTTGTCAAGGGTAATAACCCTTAAAGGTACCGGCAACGTCGGCATCGCTTCTACGACTCCTTTCTCTACTCTTTCCGTAAACGGTAACGTATGGCTTAACTCGAATATCCTAAACATCGCTTCTTCTTCTGCCTCCACTTTAACTGTTAATTATTTATCACGCGCGACTACCACAATTCCTTCCAATCAAATCTACGCCTGGTCAATCGCCACCTCCACCACCGCTTCTCCCTTGCTCACTTTCAACACCAATGGGCCCTACGCCACAACCTCAATAAACGGCGGGTTCGTAATCGATTCTGGAGCGGTTAATTATGATTCATCAAGCGGCATAATTTCCGCGGATTCAATTCAGACCGGGCCTATGGGTTTTGACACCGACGCCGGAATTGTTTCCTGGATTGACATGCCGGTCGCGACCACTTCGACTTCCAGAATTTCCATGAGCTATTCGGCGCAGATTGATTCAATTCCGATTCTGACGGTCTATGGAGAATCAACTGCGGGCGGAGGCGTTTCCACCACCACCGTGGGTATCGGCACAACTACCCCGACCTGGCTTTTGCATCTTGCTTCCACCACGCCCTACCTCGCGCTCTCGGACACTGATGCCGGGCTCGACCAGAAGCACTGGCTCATTTCCAATCAATCCGGCTCCTTGAGATTCGGGACTTCCTCGGACGCGAATCCCTTTTCCACCAGCACCAATTTTATGCTCCAGAGGGGCGGGAACGCCGCGGTGCCGAAAGGCGCTTTCTGCGTGGATGACGATAACAGCGAGTGTCCGGTCGGTGCAATCCAGGGACGTTTGTACTCCATCAACGCCACGGTGCTTACGGACGACATCGCGGAGTTCATGCGCTCGGCAGAAAGCTTGGAGCCGGGGGATATCGTGATTCCTGATTCTGATTTCAAAAACAAGACCGCACGAAGTTACGAGCAGGAGCGAAGAAGCCGTGATTTGGGAACCACACTCGGCTTGGACGAGATTGGAGTTAAAAAATCTGTCAAACCTTACGAGTCCGCCATCCTTGGAGTTATTTCCACCAAGCCGGGAATCTCGCTTGGAGGCTTCGAACCCACTCTGCAGGATTATGAAGTTACGCTCGCCGGACGGGTTCCGGTGAAAGTTTCGCTCGAGGGCGGCGCGATTAAAATCGGAGACAGGATTACTTCGAGTCCGATACCGGGAGTGGGCATGAAGGCAACAAGTTCCGGAATCACCATCGGAATTGCGCTTGAAGATTTCAACCCTTCGACAGGCTCAGGGCAAGCGTCCTCCACCGAGAAAATTCTGGTTTTTGTAAATCTCGGCTACTCCAAACTTGACGCCTCCATTCAAGGCGGCGAGATTGTCGAGCCCTCGGCTGTAGCCCTACGGGCGAAGCTGGACGGCGAAGGAGAATCGGCTTTCTGGGGGATTGACCAAACTTCCGGACGCATTAAATTCATCTCGCCCTTGGACCTCAACGATTTTGATATCGTGAACGTCCGAGCGATTCTGGGCTCCGGAGGGAAATGGTCGATTGATTTCTCCGGCCGCCTCACAGCCGAGGAAGTGTATACCAAAAAACTTTGTCTGGAAGAAGTCTGCGTGACCAAAGAGGAGCTGAAGAAACTTCTGGACTTAGCCGGTTCGGCGAGCCAGGCTTCGTCGCCTGAGGAGCAAACCTCCGATGAAGGTTTACCGGAGGAGGGGCCTCCGGAAGAGCCCCAGCCCTCCTCAACCGCACCCGGGAAAACATCCGATGTTTTAACTTCTTCAACATCGGATGTTGAGGAGGGTGCGGTTTCACCGGGCGAAGAGAGCCCGCCGCCGGAGCCGCCTCCTGAGCCCGAGCCTCCTCCAGTTTCTGATACCAGTACCACCACTCCGGCAACATGAGCGTAAAAATCAAAATAATAATTTTAGTTTCAATCCTCATCGCGGCTGGCGCCACGGCTTTTTGGCTCTGGCCGGAGAAAACGGCGCCGGAGGCAGGAGGAGCGGATAAAAATGAATATAAATCCGAATTGTTCAATTTTTCTTTTACGCCTCCCAACTCTAATCTCCAGGAATTTGACGACGAAAACGGGCACGTGATTTTGGGAAGTTCTTTTCAGATTTTCATAACTCCGTTTGACGAAACAGGGCCGATTACTCCGGAACGGATTAAAAAAGATCTGCCGAACGCGGTTGTTGAAAATCCAACTCCGACAAAAGTAGGCCCTTCGACAGGCTCAGGGCAAGCGGACGCCTTGAGCTTTATCGGGCAGGGAGACGGATTTAAAACCGCCGAAGTCTGGTTTGTCTGGCCGCCCGAACCCTACCCGAATGGGAATTACCTGTATCAGATAACGGCGAAGGTGGAAGACGCAAAATTGCTGGAAGGGATTATTTCAACATGGAGCTTCCAATAAATTTTCAATTTTGCAATTTATAATTTTCAATCAATTTTTAATGAACCAATTTTCAAATCAGAAATACGATTTAGAAGAAAGAACAGCGCAATTCGGTGAAGCTATAATTAAGCTTTGTCGAAGCGTCAATCAAGATGTTATTGCGAAACCGATTGTTTCCCAATTGATTCGTTCGGCTACCAGTATCGGCGCGAACTACATGGAAGCAAATGGCGCAAGTTCCAAAAAGGACTTTATCAATAAAATATTTATTTGCAAAAAAGAAGCGCAAGAGACAAAGCACTGGCTACGCATGTTGGTCGTTTGTGCGCCTGATAAAAACTTAGAGGCAAGAAAGCTGTGGCAAGAATGCCAAGAGCTGACTTTGATATTCCAAAAAATCGCTTCGTCAGCGCGAAATAAAGTTTGAAAATTATTATGTTTGAGAATTCACTGAAAATTGTAAATTGTAAATTGATAATTCCGCTTTTGGTTGTTTTGGTTTTTGTATTGTCGCCAAAAGCGGTTGATGCCGCCTTACTCATAAACCGCCCTCTTTACATCGGTCTAACCTCCGGCCTCGTCGGCTACTGGTCTTTTGACGGGCCGGATGTTGCCGGGATTCCCAGCACAGCAACCACACCTGGGACAGTTTACGATCGCTCTGGCAACGGAAATAACGGGCTATACTGGAATGCCACTGGCACGCCTCCCGCCATCGGCCGCATCGGCCAGGCGCTGGAATTCAAAGGAGCGCCCACTCGTACGTACGTAAAAGTTTCCAATTTCTGTTCACAGATTTCTAATAATGCGGGCGCTATCTCGGTTTGGATAAAAGCTGCAGTAATTACAACTGTTGTGAATGACAACCATTATATTTTCAATTGCGGTTCGGGCCACAGCCCCTCCTTAGTGATTATAGGCGGGAGCACCCCAGCGCTTAGGTTTATAAAAAGTACTAGCAATAGTAACGTAATGTCGTCACCCGCCGCTAATCGTTGGTATTATATAGTTGCTACATGGGATACAAACGTACAACGCGTTTATGTTGATTCGGTTCAAACAGATTCTGATGCTATAGCTTCAATATCTCCTTCTGGAGATGCAGCGATAGGCACTTTTGCTACCATTCCTCAAAATAACAATTATTTCAACGGCATCATTGACGACTTCCGCGTCTACAACCGCGCGCTAACGGCCGACGAAATCAAGCGGCTATACAAAATCGGGGCGACGCTGAAAGTCAATAAACCCAGCTATACCGGTCTTGATTCCGGCCTCGTCGGATACTGGTCTTTTGACGGGCCGGATATGTACAACAACACTGCGCTTGACCGCTCCGGGCAGGGCAACAACGGCACCCTCACCAACGGCCCCAAACGCGCTATCGGCAAAATCGGCCAGGCGCTGGAGTTTGACGCCTTTTCTGGGACGCATTCTCATGTACAAGTAGGAGATAAAGCGAGTTTAGACTTTGGAACAAGCGACTTTACGCTTTCTGCGTGGATAAAAGCCAAAGCCACTCAGGATTCATTTCCATCAATAATACATAAAGGGGCGACCGCAGGAAGTGGTTCTCCAGGTTATTGGTGGATCCTCTCTTCTGGCATATCAAAATTTTTTATGAGCAACAGTACGAATAGAGTAGAAAGTATAGCGATTACAAATCTTAGAGACAATAGCTGGCATCATGTTTCTGTAGTGGTTGACCGCGACGGCATGACAACTCATTACATCGATGGAATAGTTGATGACGCAGATAATTTAAGCTCTTACAGTGCCAGCGATATAAATGCAACAGAAGAGTTTAGTATAGGTGGAAGAGATACCGGAGGCTCGTTGGAATTTACCGGCCTCATTGATGACGTCCGCATCTACAACCGCGAGCTTTCTCCGGACGAAATCAAGCGGCTCTACCGCATCGGGGCGACGCTGAAGGTTAATAAACCCCTTGCCACCGGCTCTCTGACCTCCGGCCTCGTCGGCTATTGGTCTTTTGACGGGCCGGATATGGCGGGAAACACGGCTTTTGACCGAAGCGGGCAGGGCAACAACGGTACGCTCACCAACGGCCCTGTTCGCACTCTCGGCAAAATCGGCCAGGCGCTGGATTTTGATGGGAGTAATGATTATGTGGGTATGGGCGATCCTACAAGCGGCATTTTGGATTTTTCTGATACTCAAAGCTTTACAATTTCTGTGTGGTCATATCGTACCGGTCCAAATACTATTGCTCAGCGATTAGTTGCTAAAAATCAAACTGGAGCAGCACAAAACGGTTATCGTTTGATTTATGAGACAGATGATAAGTACACGATGCGTGTTGATGACTCCGTTAATGGGGTTCAGGTTACCTCATCAGCTATGAACACATTAAATATCTGGCACCATGTCGTTGGCGTCATTGATAGAGCAAATCAAATTTTGCGGCTATATGTTGACGGTGTGGAAAATGGAACCCCTCTTGATATTTCAGCCGTAGGAAGCCTAGCAAATGCACTAAACTTCGATATAGGAGTTGCTAGCAACTTAACGGCTGGTAGTTTTGTGGTTGGTAAAATTGACGATGTCCGCGTCTATAACAGGGTATTAACTAGCGATGAAATAAAACGTTTATATAATCTTGGCCGATGAGCAAATTGTTCGCATCTATTTACCCCGTTAGAAATAGGACGCGCACGCAAGCGTCCGCGACTTCTAACGGGGCAAGCCGCGCGCTTTCGGCGGATGAAATCAAGCGGCTATACAACCTTGGGAGATAGTAATAAGGACTAAAATATGCTATGATTAAAAAATGGGAGCTCATAAAACCAAAGAAGCAATCCCATTTCGCCCAAGCCTTTTTTGGGACGCGGATCCGGCCACAATAGACCCGGATAAAAATGCCAAGTATATTATTGAGCGGATAATGGATTTTGGTAATGATCAGGAAGCCCGCTGGATATATAGGCGATATCCTCGCCCGTTTCTTCGTGATGTTGTAAAAAAATCGCGGAGTCTTCATCCGCAATCCAGAGTATTGTGGGAAGCTCTGACGAAGTAACAAAAGAGTGGCATACGGATGCCCTTCCGGCGGAAACAAAACGCGCGCTGGATTTTTTGTCTCGTGCGGAATGGTTGCGCCAATCTTCGTGGTATCTTGCCGGCGGCACTGCTTTAGCATTGCATGTTGGCCATCGGGAATCGCTTGATCTTGATTTTTTTACACAAGATAAGTCTGTAGAAGTTTCTCTTATTTCTGGTCATTTTTCAAACGATGTATGGCAAACGGAGATTCTTCGTGAGGGAACGTTGTACGGGAAGTTCCTCGGCGCAAAAATAAGCTTTATTTTGTATCCATTTTTTCACCGAAGATCAGCGCCCCGTGAATATGGAGCAATTCGGGTGCTCGCGCCTTCTGATGTGGCAGTTATGAAAATAATAGCCATTAGCCAGCGCGGCAAGAAACGCGATTTTGTAGATCTCTACTGGTATGCGCTTCATCAAGAGCCAATACTAGATGTGATTCGCCGTTTGCCGGACCAATATCCAACTGTTGCTCATGATTTCCACCATATTCTAAAAAGCATGATGTATTTTGCAGATGCGGAAGCCGATCCTATGCCTACCTTATTTTTCAAGGCAGATTGGAAAACGATTAAAGCATATTTTCAAAAAGTGGTTCCTGAAATTACAAAAGAATTGCTCCGGTTAAAATAATTGCGCACCGACTTTTACGATAATACTGCTCCGATAATTTCAGAGTGGCCGTTGAGAAAACTTTCGGGGGTGGTTTCTTTTTTGCCCTCGAGTTTTATTTTTAGTGGAATGAGGAAACCGTCCTCGGTCGCAATTTTAAAATCTTTCGCGACCTCTCCGAATTTAAAATTGTGTTTTATCGTTTCAATTTTTGCCTCAAGAATCAAAAGTCTTTTATCATTCCAGAAGGCAAATGTTCCCGGCTCGGGATTTAAAGCTCGAATCTTTCTCGAAATTTCCTCGCCTGATTTTGACCAATCAATATGGCCGTCTTCGGTTTTAATGAAACGGGAATACGTGGCTTCGCTTTCATTTTGTTCCCTGAGAGTGATTTCTCCCTTGAGCCATTTTGGGATAGTCTCGATTAAGAGCGGAACACCTATGGCAATGAGTTTTTCTTCGAGCGAAAGATAGGTGTCGTCCGGTTCAATTCGCAATTCTTTTTGCGCGAGAATCGGACCGGCGTCCACTTTTGGGGCGGCAAGATGGATGGTAACGCCGGTCATGGCGTCGCCGGCTAGAATCGCCGCCTGCACTGGCGCGGGCCCGCGCCAGTGCGGCAAGAGCGAGTGGTGCACGTTTAAGATTCCATTTTTGGGGGCGGCGAGGACTTCTTTGGGAATAATCTTCCCATAATAGGCGATAATCCCCAGGTCTGGTTCGGAAGAAGAGATTTCAAATCCGGCAGATATCAGCGCTTGCCGGTAGCGCTGAGAAAACTTCGCGGTTCCAAAAAAAATTATTTTAATTTTCATCGGCTCCATTTTCCGCTTTCTCGTCAAGGCGTTTTAAATTTTTTGCCTTGTCTATGAAGAGAATTCCGTTAAGATGGTCAGTCTCGTGCTGGATTACCTGCGCGAAAAGTCCAGAGGCCGAACGCCGAAATTTTTTGCCCTCTTCGTTATAGGCCTGTACCACCACTCTTTTGGCGCGCTCAATCCGGCCGTAGAGTTTGTCAGCGGAAAGACAACCCTCGGACAAAAGTTCTTTCTCTCTGGAGCGGCGGGTTATTTCAGGATTTATAAAAACAAGATGCTTCCAGTTTTTTTGGGTTTGCCTTTTATCTCGTTTCGCCGCCAAAGCCTCCTCTGACACTAAAAAAATTCTTAGCGGTTTCCCGACCTGCGGGGCGGCAAGACCAACGCCGATGTCGATTGCCGCCAGAGTCTGAGACATATCTTTGAGCAAGTCTTGCAGGCCTTTTGATTTTATCTCCTCCGGCTTGATTTCTTGGGCGGTCTCGCGGAGAATTTTATGCGGTTCCTGGAGAATTTTGAGTATCATCTTTTTCAGTTTAGATTATTGATTCCGGGTCGACAACAATTTCCCATCCGGTTGAGGCGAGATTTTTGAGCAAACTCTCGAGCTTTTCCTCCGGCGGCCAGCTCCCCGGAGGTATTTTTAAAACAATATTCCAGCGGTAGCGGTTTTTTATTCGCTCGAGAAAAGCCGGGAAGGAGAGTGGTTTGTACTCTTTAAGCAGCCTTAAAGCTTCTTCTTGATTTTTCTCTAAGGCGGCGTAGTTTTTGTCTTCTTTGGTCAGCTTTACCAGCTTCACGAACGGCGGATAGCGAAAATTCTCCCGCCCCTTGATTTCCTCTTGATAGAAACCGGAAATGCTCCCGGCCAGAGCGTCTTGAAAAAGTTTATTTTCGGAAATTCTGGTCTGGAGAATCAATTTTCGCCTGGTGCGGGCTTTCAGCTCGCTGATTAGCCGGAAGATTCTTTCGTTGATTCGAAAATCCGGAATTGAAAAAAGATGGTCCAGAGAGACGATGGCGGTAAGGTCGAAAGTAAACTCCGGATGATAGAGGATAGACTCGGTCGCGAAGAGGGCGTTTTCGCTTTTGGGGAAAAGTTTCTGGAATTCTTCCTGAATTTTTTCAACGCCAAGCCCGAACTCTTTTAATTTCCAGGAAAGGCAGTGCGGGCAGCGTTCCGGCACGGCGAGGCTCTGAAGACAATGATGGCAAAAGAATTTTCGCTCCTCACGTTTCAGGCCGTGGAGGACCAAGGGAACGGAACAGGCCGGACACAAGAGGGCGCGATTGCAGTCTTGGCAGACGGTAAATGAGCCGTAGCCTTTGCGGTTTGCAAAAAGAAGTATTTTCTCATTTTTGAAAATACTTTCTTCCAGTTCACTCCGCAGTTCTTTGCTGAGCCAGGAAAAGCCGTCCTGGGCCGGGCCGATTTCCAGCAGTTTGGTTTCGACCGGGCTCTGAATTCTGGTTAGGAGGGGGTTTAGAGCTTCCAGAAGTCCAGCTTCGGACTGCCAGAAAGTCTCAAGCCGCAGAATTTCGTCCGCGAAAATCAATTTTAGTCCTTTTACCTCGGCGATAATCCGGGCGGCCTCGCGTAAGTCAAAAGGCGTTCCTTCCCATTCTCGCCAGGGCCGGGAGCCCTCTTCGTCAATGATTAGGGTTTCCAAATCCGGCCGGTCCAAAGAGAGAACTTGGCCGGTGCCTAGAATCAGAACGGGGTGGGGGATGGTGAGCGCCCGATTCCAGCTCTCCAAATATTTTCCGGCCGGGATTTCGGAGTGGAAAATAAAACTATAATGCTCGATGCCGCGGCCGAGCTCGGCTCCCAGGCGTTTCAGAGTTTCTATTCCCGGAAATAACAGCATCAGACTTTTTTGTCGGGCCAGGTGTTCGCGGATTAGGCCGCGGTAATGCCCCAGCCGTTCTTCGGCCGAACCCCGAAAGGCCGATTTTTGGTGCGTTCTTTTCGGATTTTTTTGAGAAGGGACTGGAATTTTAAGTTTTTTTGAGAAAATTGGCTTCGGCAAAAGCCGCGAGAGAATCAAGCCCTCCGGCAGAAGAAGTTCCCGGGAGAGCCGGCGAAGGATTTCAAAAAAATCTTCCGGCAGAAAATCCGCCCGCCAGAGAGATTTCAAGGGCTTCAGTTTGAAAACTCCCTTTTTTAATTCCGCCTTCCGGCCGGAAAGTTCGCTCGCGGTTTTTATTACGGCGAAAATTTCCCGGCCGCGAAAGTTTGCCTTAACCAGGTCGCCCCGCGCGAATTTTTTCGTGCTAAAATATGAAAGGGTTTCCGGCGCGGCTCTCGTCCGCGCGACCGGAATCACTTCATAAACTTCCATATAGAATTAAGTATAGATGAATTGGCGCGGTAAAAAAATATATTTTATCGGCATTAAGGGCACGGGGATTTCGGGCCTCGCGATTTTGCTTAAAAAAGAAGGGGCTTTTGTCTCCGGCTCGGATACGGCGGAGGAGTTTCCGTCAGAGCTCGCTCTCGCGCGGGAGAATATTGAGATAAGGAATTTTGATGAAAATAATATTACTCCGGAACTGGACTTAATTATTTACTCTTCGGCCTACGATGAAAATCATCCGGAAAGGAAAAGGGCGCGCCAGCTGGAGGTGGCGGAGTTAAGCTACGCCGAGGCGCTTGCCAGATACGCCGAAAATATAAAAGTTATCGTGGTCACCGGAACCCACGGCAAAACCACGACCACTGCTCTTTTGGGGACTATTTTCGAAACCGCCGGGCTCGACCCGAAAGTTTTGGCCGGGGACATCGTCAGAAGCTGGGGAAGTTCGGCGCGCTGGGGAAGGGGAGAATATTTTATTGTCGAAGGCGACGAATATCAGGAAAAATTCCGGCTTTTCAGACCGGTCGGAATTTTAATCCCTTCTCTGGATTATGACCATCCTGATTATTTCAAAACCCGCGAAGATTATTTAAATTCTTTCGAGTCCTGGCTTCGGGAAAATAAGGACGCGAAAGTGGTCAGAGATTTTGAAAAAGCTGATGAAAAAATTTTTGAAAAAGCTAATTTCATACTGCCGGGGAAGCATTATCGCCGAAATTGCCTTTTGGCCATCCGTCTTTCACGGCTCTTCGGAATCCCGGACGACATGATAATTCGCGGCATAAATAATTTTCAGGGGGTCGCGCGGCGGCTGGAGTATTACGCCGACCGGATTGTTTATGACTACGCGCATCATCCGGAAGAAATTAAAGCTACCCTCGCCGCGCTTAAAGAGCGCCATCCTGATAAAACTTTGGTTGCCGTTTTTCAGCCTCATACTTTCAGCCGCACCGAGGCCTTTCTGGAAGATTTCGCGAAATCTTTTGCCCTGGCTGAAGCGGTATTTTTTGAAGAGATTTATACTTCGGCTCGCGAAAAAAAGGGCAGAGTTTCGCTGGAAGACCTTATGCGGGAAACAAAAAAATATCATCCTAACGTCCATCATATTCGCGAATTGAAAATTGAAAATTCTAAATTGAAAATTCTATATGTTTTCATGGGCGCGGGCGACATCTGGCAGAAAGCCCGTTCCCTCGCAGAGTCTATTTCTAACCCTGGGAGAAAAGGGAAGCCTTGATTAAAATTCCGTCGTCGAGGATATAGAGCTGGTTCTCTCCCGGGAAAAGGACAAAATCCGGAGATTTACCTTTGTAAATTGGCTGGATTATTCTTCCGCCGCGGGAATCAAATTCAACCGTCCAAATTCCGTTGTCAAAAGCAGCGATGGCGACATCCCGCCTTTTGGGGAAATATTCAAAGTTTCTGACCTCCTTGCCGGCGAGGAGTGTTTCTTCCGGAGCGGGAAAGTAGTAGGGGAATGGAGTTTCTTTAAGCCAGGAGGCCTTGAGAGTCTTGGCCGCGCCGTCCCAGACAATTTTACTTGATTCCCGGCTGTCCAGACGTTCGCGGAGAATCTCCTCCTCGGTTTCTTGTTTCAGCTCGGACTTAAGGATTTTTTCTTCCAACGGCGAATAGGAATGGACAAACGTTCTTTTTTCGCGCACTTCGGTCAAAAGAATAAGTCCTTCGCCGAAAGAAGCTTTAATTTCTTTAAAAGGCCCCTTAAGAACGACTTTGCCGTTGGTGCTTCTCGGCACCAAGAGAGCCCTCGCTTCGCTGACGAGTTGTGAAAAAACTTTGAGCTCTTTGGTCCAGGGGAGATAATTTTCGTGAAGGACCGCGACCCGATATTTTCCGGGCGCTAAATTGTCCACGAAAGTGCCTGATTGGAGAAGATTGGTCCGCTTTTGAAGCTCGCCGTCCATGAAGATTTCTGTTCCGGAAATATCGGCGGCGACATAGAGTCCCCCGGTGCGTTTCAAGTTCCAGGCGTCATCCAGCCGCCAGCCCAAGGAGTAGAGGATGGTCACCGGCACTAAGGCCAAAAAAATCAGCACTGAAAGCCAAAATAGAATTTTTCTTTTCAGGGGGTTAAGCATTATACTTAAGATTTACTAATGATACCAGTTGCGCTAAATTAATTAAATGGCAGAGTTGGTAATCCGGGGCGGGAAAAAACTCAAGGGCGCGATCGAGGTGGGCGGCGGCAAAAACTCCGTCTTGAAAGGCATTGCCGCGAGCCTCTTGTTTGCCGGCCCGATCAGGATTTCGAACATTCCCCTCATTGAGGATGTCCGTCGGATGACCGAACTTCTGGAAGGCCTGGGAGCCGGAGTTACGGAAAACAGCCGGATTTTAAAAATTGACCCCGGCGCCCTTAAAGGCCACAAGCTGGATAACAACATTGCGAAAAGCATCCGGGCTTCAATTGTGCTGGCCGGGCCGCTTTTGGCCAGGGAAAGGAGGGCCGTTTTTCCGCATCCCGGCGGAGACGTAATCGGTAAAAGGCCGATTGACCTTTTTCTGGAAGGCCTTGAGGCCATGGGCGCTAAAATTCGCGCGAACAAAAACGGATATGAGGCCCGAGCCGAAAGGTTGAAAGGGGCGGATTTCACTTTTCGAACCATCAGCGTTACCGGAACTGAAACTTTAATGATGAGCGCGGTTTTGGCCAAAGGCCGGACTATTTTAAGAAACGCAGCCATGGAGCCGGAAGTGGAGCATCTGGCGAGCTTTCTCAATAAATGCGGCGCCAGGATTAAAGGAGCAGGCACCTCCACCATTGAGATTGCTGGCAGGGCCGGCAGATTACTCAACAAAAGAGGTACTTTCGTAACTCTTCCGGACCGAATTGATGCCGGCGGCTTCTTGATTTTAGGCGCGGCTTTAGGAAGAAATATTAAGGTTAATAAATGTGTTCCTGGCCATATGCACGCGTTATTGCAGCTTTTCAAGGCCGCGAGTATTCCATATAAAATAGGCCAAGATTGGATTTCTGTTTCCAGGCCCAGAACAATTTATGCCACGGACGTTAAAACTCAAGAATATCCCGGCTTCGCGACCGACCTGCAGCCTCTTTTCGCGGTTTTAATGACCCAAGCCAAGGGGCAAAGTCTGATTTTCGAGACGGTCCATGACGGCCGCTTGAACTATATTGAAGAGCTTAATCGGATGGGTGCTAAAATTTTCCCGGCAGACCCCCATCGAATTTTAGTGAGCGGACCGACTTTTTTGCACGGCCGGGAGATTCAAAGTCCGGATATCCGGGCGGGGATGGCTTTTATTATCGCGGCCCTTGTCGCCAAAGGCGAGAGCCGCATCAAGAATATTTATCAGATCGACCGCGGTTATGAAAAGATAGAGGAGCGGCTCACAAAATTAGGAGCGGATATCAGAAGAATTTAAGATGGCTTTATTCATAAAAAAACTTGGAATTGATTTGGGCACCGCGAACACGCTGGTGTTTGTTCCCAATGAAGGCGTGGTTTTGAATGAACCTTCGGTGGTGGCGGTTTCAGTGCCGGACAATAAAATTTTGGCGGTGGGGGTTGAGGCTAAAGTTATGGTCGGCAAAACTCCGGATACCATCGTGGCTTATCGTCCCATGAAGGACGGAGTAATCGCCGACTATCGCGTGACCGAAGCGATGCTGCGCTACTATATTAATAAAGCGCTCGGCCGCTGGAATCTTTTCAAACCGGAAGTGATGGTTTCGGTTCCGGCCGGAGTCACTTCCACCGAGCGGCGTTCCGTGGTGGAGGCGGCCATCAAAGCCGGAGCCAGAGCCGCCTATGTGATGAAAGAGCCGATTCTGGCCGCCATCGGAGCCGGCATTCCTATTTATGAACCCACGGGACACATGGTGGTGGATATCGGCGGCGGCACCACTGATTCGGCGGTAATATCGCTTGGCGGCATCGTGGCTTCCGCTTCCCTGAAAGTCGCCGGCAATCGCATTGACCAGGCGATCGCCGACTACATCAAAAAGACTTTCAACCTCGCCATCGGAGAACGGAGCGCCGAGGAGATTAAAATCGCTATCGGCTCCGCCATTCCGGTGGAAAAGGAAGACAGCTGGGAGGTTAAAGGGCGGGACTTCTTGACCGGCCTGCCGCGAGCAACCAAGGTGAGTTCCAATGAAATTGTGAAAGCCATTGACGGCGAATTGAAAGAAATAATGAAAACGATTAAGGGAGTTCTGCAGGAAACTCCGCCGGAGCTCGCGTCGGACATTATTGACCAGGGAATCGTCATGACCGGCGGCACCTCCCTTCTAAGAAATATCGACGAGCTGGTTTATCGTTCTACCGGGGTTAAGGCGCGAATCGCGGAAGAACCTCTTTTGTGCGTGGCCAAAGGAACCGGGATTGCGCTCGAGCATCTGGAGGTTTATAAAAAGAGTATTCTCGCCAAGCGATGATTTTAGGGAAAAATCCGGAAAAATTTCTAAAAAAGTTTTTCTCCGCCGCCTCGGCCCAGGCCTTTCTTTTGGTCGGCGGCGACGAAGGCCTGGAGAATCTTTTGATTCGGTTCTTGAGCCGCGGAGCCCAGACTGAATTTGACCTTCGGGTTTACGGAGGAGATTCGCTCAAGATTGACGAAGCCCGCGAAATCCATCGGGCCGCGGGCCAAAGCGCTCTGGCCGGAGCGAAAATATTTCTGCTTAAAAATAATTTTATCGCGCCGGAAGCCGAGGCCACGCTTTTGAAGACTTTGGAGGAACCCTACCCTGATACCTATTTCATCATCTCGCTCGCTTCCGAGGCCGCGCTCTCGCCCCCGCTTCTCTCCCGGCTTACCGTTTTTAAAACCTCTCCGCCCGAGCTTGAAAAAAACAAAAAAGCTTGGAAGCCTGGTTTGGGCGAAGCCGCCTCGCTCGCCAAGGACCGAAGGGAAACCGAGGATTTTTTCAGGCGGCTCGAATGGTGGCTCGAGGAAAAACTTCAGGCCGCACCGCGGGAAAAGTTTCGGCTCTTGAGAAATTTTTTGGAAGACCTGCTCCAGACCAAAAAACTTTTTCTTGAAAAAACTTATTCCAGCCGCATGCTCTTGGAGCATCTGATTATCTCTAAATTCTACCTGGAGCCATGAGCCCCGTTAGAAATAAATCCCGCGGGGCGATAACGCTGGGAATGGTGATCGCGGTCGTGATTATCGCCGTGATTCTGATAGTGACTTTGATTGTCTTGTGGCCGGTTTTTAAAGGAGAGAAAGGGGTGAGCCCCAGCCAGAGCGTCTTATTCCGGAGCGAAGACGGCGCGAACACCTGGAAACCCTTGGAGAAGTTCCCGGGCGGAGAAATTTTGACTTTAGATTTTGACGCCCGCGACCCGTCTACTCTTTTGGTCGGGACGAGGCGCCGAGGCCTGTGGCAGGGTAAAACCTCCGGCGAAGAGTGGCGGCAATTTCCCGGAGGGCTCGGCGAGAACTCCCAAATTTTCGACTTACTGGATTTGCCCACCGCCGAAAAGCTCATCGCTTTGGTTTTATTTTCAAATCGCGGCCGGGTCATCAAGCTTGAGGAAGATACCAGGACCGAGCTCTTGTTCACGCCGCTTGAGCGCTTTGCTTATTTCCAGGGAGACCTGACGCCGGACGGAAAATTGAGGGTGATTGGTTCGGACGGCGGTTTTTATGAATCGCGAAATCAAGGCGCCACTTGGCGCTCCCTGGCTCGTTTTCAAGAAGGTTTGGCGCTGATGGCGGTAAACTCCGCCAATGCTGGCGAAATTTGGGTGTTGGATTCCAGGGGTTCACTCTTTTACAGCCAGAGTGGGGGAATTTCCTGGAAAGATTTGACCGACGGCTTAAAAAATTTTCAGGGCGCCATGGAGGCAGAAGTTATTTTATTCGAACCGAGAGCCGGCCTTCTTTATCACGGCTCCAGGCACGGACTTTTGAAGTCGTCTGACCGCGGCCGGAGCTGGGAGAGGGTTAATCTTACTTTGGCTCCGGAGGTGCTTCCGGTTTCGGCTTTGGCGGCGGATCCTTCCGACCCGAATAAGCTCATCGTCGGCGCTCAAGGCCAGCTTTATATTTCTCAAGACGGCGGGATAAGCTGGCGAGGGATTCAGCTGGCTTCAAGCGGCAGTATCGCCGCGATTTTATTCGACCCTAAAAATTCGAACAATGTTTTCATCGGCCTTAAGACCGGCCAGCGCTTGAGATGACTTACGATTTCAAAAAACTCGAAGAACGTTTCTTAAATCTCGCCAAGCATTTTGAGTCGGAGATCGCTTCTTTGAGAACCGGACGAGCGAGTTCGGCCTTGTTGGAGAACATTAAAGTCGAAGCGTACGGAGTTTCTAATCTGTTGAAGAACGTCGCCTCGATTATCGCGGAGGACCCCAAAACGCTTTTGGTTGAGCCTTGGGATAAATCCCTTCTGGAAGTAATCGGAAAAGCGCTGGAGGCCTCGAATCTGGGCGCGAAGCCCATCGCGGTAAAAGATTCCATCCGAATCGCTCTGCCGTCCCTTACCGAAGAGCGGCGCGGAGCCCTTCTCAAAATATTGAAAGAAAAATTGGAAGAAACCAGAATTTCTCTCCGCAAAGCCCGGGACGAAGTCTGGAAAGAAATTCAGGATAAAGAGCGCAAAAAAGAAATAAGCGAAGACGAAAAATTCCGTCTGAAAGGACAAATGGAAGAGAGGGTCAAGAAAGGCGGCGAGAAGCTCGAGGAGCTTTCCAGGAAAAAAGAACGCGAAATAATGGAATGAGTAGTTAAATGGTAGTTTTTTCAAAATTCCTATACTATAGCGATCGCAAAAGTAATGGCAAAATATTACTATAGCCCGGCTAAGCAAAAAGCGTTACTGCTGCTCGCCAGCGGAATTATTTTAGGATTGTCTCGTTCTCCCAAGGTACATTGGCGTATATTGAAGAATATTCCGAAAGCATGGAGGGAAATTGACCGCAAGACGCTGCGCCGGATTGTCCAGGAATTGAAGTATGACCGTCTGGTAGATTTTAAGGAAGAACCCGACGGAACAATTTCTGTAGTGCTCAATGAGAAGGGGAAAAAGATACGACTAAATTATGATTTAGAGAATATGACAATCAAACAGCCCAGCCGCTGGGATAGAAAGTGGCGGATAGTTGTTTTCGATATTCCAGAGAAGAAAAAAGCCGCGCGCGAAGCATTGCGAAAAAAACTTCTCGATCTAGAATTTTATCAGCTGCAGCGCAGTGTTTTGGTGCATCCATATGAATGCAAAAGTGAAATCGCCTTTATCTCCGAGTTTTTTGAAATACGGAGTAACCTCCGATATATAGCCGCCGAGCATATAGATAACGAGGCGGAATTGAAATTGCATTTTGGTTTGAACTAAATTCTTATACTATAGCGATCGCAAAAGTACGGGAATAAAGACTTTGCAAAACGAATAATGTAGGCTAGAATTTACTCATGTTTCTTACGATTTTGACTTTTTTAGTTATCCTGCTGGTTTTGGTGCTGGCGCATGAATTCGGGCATTTTATATTTGCGAAATTCTACGGCGTAAAAGTGGAGGAATTCGCGTTTGGATTTCCTCCGAGAATCGCGAGTTTTCAAAAAGGAGAAACAAAATATTCGCTGAATCTCCTGCCTTTAGGCGGGTTCGTGAAGATTAAGGGAGAGGAGGGAGAAGAGGATTTTGACCCGAGAAGTTTTTCTTCGCAAAGATTTCTTACCAAAATTTTAATCGTGGCGGCTGGGGTGGTTTTTAATCTGCTCCTGGCTTATTTTCTTTTCGCCGGAGGTTTTATTTTAGGAACGCCAGTGCCGCTCGAGGATAATGACCAAAATCCGACAGCCGAGATTAGAATCAGCGAGGTGCAAAAAGATTCGCCCGCCCAGGAGGCGGGGCTTTTGCCCGGAGATGAAATTTTATCCTTCTCCAAGATCGCGGACGTTCAGAATTTTATCCAGGCCCATCGGGGCGAGAAAGTCACGGTTCGGATTGGGCGTGGCAAGGAAATTTTGGAGCGAGAAATTCTTCTTCGAAAGGAGGTTCGGCCCGGGGAAGGCGCTTTGGGCATCGCCATGGTCAGAATTGGGGTCGAGAGATTAGGAATTTTTCAGGCGCTGGGAAAAGGTTTTTACACCACTGCGAGTCTGACCCGGCTTACCGCCCAAGCGCTTTTTGGTTTTTTCGGTGAAATTTTTACCGGCCGGGCTTCGTTCGAAGGGGTTTCGGGTCCGGTTGGGATTGTGAACCTCGTGGGTGATTTCTCCCGCTTCGGCCTCAATTTTTTAATTCAGCTGACCGCGCTTTTATCCATAAACTTGGCCCTAATTAACCTCATTCCTTTCCCGGGTCTGGACGGCGGAAGAATTTTATTATTAGCGCTTGAGAAAATGAAAGGCTCGCCTTTTCACTGGAAATTCACCCGCCTCGTCCATGCTGCTGGATTTGTCCTGCTCTTGCTCCTGATGATTTTGGTAACCTACCATGATATACTCAAACTTAATTCATGACCCGTTCGGCAAGCTCAGGGTCATGTTGAGTCATATCGAAACATGAGATTTTCCGATTTTTTTGCAAAGACATTGCGAACGCCTCCGAGAGATGAGGAGAGCGTAAATTCGAAACTTTTGATTCAGGCCGGATTTGTAAATAAGCTCGCGGCCGGCGTCTATACTTTTTTGCCACTGGGTCTTCGAGTTTTGGATAAAATCGAGAATATTGTTCGAGAAGAGATGAATGCCGCGGGCGGAGCTGAGCTTTTAATGCCGGCTTTGCATCCAGCGGAGAACTGGTCAAAAACCGGACGCTGGCAGTCTTTTGACGCCCTTTTCAAAACAAAAGGAAAGAACGGAAGCGAATACGCCCTAGGCCCGACCCATGAAGAAGTCATCTATCCGCTACTGAAGCATTTTGTCTCCTCTTACAAAGACCTGCCGCTCGCACTTTATCAGATTCAGACCAAGTTCAGGGACGAGCCGCGCGCCAAATCAGGGCTTTTGCGCTCTCGGGAGTTTCGGATGAAGGATTTATACAGCTTCCATGCGGACGTCAAAGACCGGGACCGCTACTACGAGGTGATGCGAAAAGCTTATCTCAAAATTTTTAAGCGCTTGGACCTCGGGGCCGTCCAAACCAAGGCTTCGGGCGGAACTTTTTCAGAGTTTTCTGCGGAGTTTCAGGTGGTCTCTGAAGCCGGAGAAGATATTATTTATTACTGCCAGTCTTGTCGGAAAGCTGTCAATAAAGAGATTACTTCACAGAAAGCTCCAAAATGCTATGATTGCGGCGGAGAAACCGAGGAGAAGCGGGCCATTGAAGTTGGGAATATTTTTCCGCTCAAGAAAAAATTCGCGGAGGATTTTAATTTGACTTTCAAGGATAAAGAAGGTAGGGATAGATTGGTTGAGGCTGGTTGCTATGGATTGGGAACTTCGCGCGCGATGGGAACGATTGTCGAGACGCATCATGACAAGAAGGGAATTGTCTGGCCCGAGAGTGCGGCCCCGTTTCGAGTACATTTGGTCGAAATTCAGGTGAAGGCTGAAAAAGTATATCAAGCGCTTGTGGAGGAGGGAGTCGAGGTGCTCTACGATGACCGGAAGGAGGCGACGGCAGGAGAGAAATTTGCGGATGCAGATTTGATAGGGATTCCGTGGAGGGCGGTGATTTCGGAGAAGACCGGCGATGAGATTGAACTTAAGCGCAGGGATTTGGAAGACACTAAACTAGTTTCAGTTAGGGAACTGATAAAAAAGTTTAAACATGCTGGATAAAATTTTTGGATATTTTTCGCACGACATCGGCATTGACCTGGGTACGGCCAATACCCTCGTGTATCTGCGGGGCCGGGGGATTATTATCAATGAACCTTCCGTGGTCGCGGTGAATCAAAAAACCGGGCAGGTGGTGGCCATCGGCGAGGAGGCGCGGCGCATGGTGGGCCGAACCCCGGGCCATATTGTTGCGATTAGACCGCTGGTGGAGGGGGTAATTTCGGATTTTGAGATTACGGAAGAAATGCTCTCTTATTTCATCAAGAAGGCTCATCCGGACAAGCCGCAGTTTTTTTCCCGGCCCCGAATAGTAATCGGGATTCCTTCCGGAATTACCGAAGTGGAGCGCCGGGCGGTGCACGACGCCGCCAAGAATGCCGGAGCTCGGGAAGTTTATCTGGTGGAAGAGCCGATGGCCGCGGCGATCGGCGTGAAACTGCTCATTCAAGAGCCGGTCGGGAACATGGTGATTGATATCGGCGGCGGCACCACCGACATCGCGGTAATATCGCTCGGCGGCATCGTTTCTTCCAAAAATTTGAGAGTGGCCGGCGACCGCTTCAACCAGGACATCATTAATTACGTGCGGGATGAATTTAAACTGCTCTTGGGCGAGCGGACGGCAGAGGATGTGAAAATCGCCATCGGTTCGGCCTGGAAGAATCCCCAGACTTTGGAGTCCACGGTGCGGGGCCGGGATCTCGTCACCGGACTTCCGCGCGAAGTTATCGTCACCGACGCCGACATCCGGGAGGCGCTTTCCAAATCAATCCGCACCATAGTCGAAGCCAGCAAAGAAGTAATTGAGAAGACTCCGCCGGAGTTGGTCTCTGACATCATGCATCGCGGAATTCTCTTGGTGGGAGGAGGTTCGTATCTGAAGGGGATCGAGAAGCTTTTGGAAGTGGAGACCAAGATTCCAGTTCGCGTGGCCGAGGACCCCATGACGGCGGTGGTGCGGGGTTGCGGCATAATCCTGGAAGAGCTTGAGCTTCTTCGGGAATCCTTGGTGCAACATGAAGAAGAACTTCCGCCTACTTAGAATTATTTTAGTCGGGATTTTTCTCTTGGCTTTAGCGTGGCTGGTTCGAGAGAATTGGAAGAGCGAGAGCCGCGAAGCCGGAGCGCCTTTCTTTAGGATGGCCGGAAGTTTTAGAAATTTTTTCGGGTTAAACGAACGGAGCGCCGAGCTTGAAGCCCAGAAGGAAGAACTCCGGATAAAACTTGAGAGCCTGGAGGCCCGGGAAAGCGAGTTTAAGGACTTGGAGAAATTTTTAGTCGCCGAACGTCCTTCTGGAAAAATCGCGCTCATTTTAAGCCAAGCGCCGAGTTCGCCTTACGACACGCTTTTGCTCTCGGCCGGCCGGGAAGACGGAGTTACGGCCGGATTTAAAGCTTTAGCCTATGGCGGGATATTTTTGGGGAAAGTGGAAGAGAGCGGCGAGAGGACCTCGCTCGTAAAATTGATTTCTTTCCCGGGGCTTCAGAGCGAAGCCTGGCTGGAACGCCTGGCTCTTAACGTAACCCTGGAGGGGCAAGGCGGCTACAATCTTCGTTTTTTCCTGCCCAAGAGCGCGGTCGTTCAAATAGGCGAGCGCGTTCTTTCCAACACCCGGCCGAGTTTCATAATCGGACAGGTGGAGAGGATAAATGAAAAAACATCCGAGCCTCTCGCGGAGATTATTCTTCGTCTCCCTCTGAATATCAGAAACTTGCGCTATGTGGAACTTCTTCCTTAGAAGTTTAATTTTTTTCCTTCTTTTTTTTCTGGGACTCGCCTGGGGCTGGGAGTTTATGTTCGCGGGTTTGATTTTCGCGTTAATGCTGGCTCCGCCGCGCCCCGAATATTTATTTTTAGGCCTAGGTTATGACCTTTTGTTTTCTTTTCCAACCGGTTTCTTTACCGTCATCCTTCTTTCGGTCGTACTCGTTGCTCTGACGCTCGCGCGGTTTTTTAAAGAAGACAGCTTCTCGAGCCTTTTGGTGGGGCTCACCGCGGCCGCTTTTACGGCGAGCCTAGCCGCTTTCCTTTTCTTTCTTAAAAGTTTTTGGCCCGGCTTCCCGACGGCTCTGAAATTTGCGGGCCTTTCTTTCGTCAAGATTTTCTTGCCGCTTCTCGTTTTGGCGGTTTTATTTAAAGTTATAGAATTAAGCCGTGGCCAGAAAATTTTTTCAAAATAAGGAACTGGAGCCGGATGAGATTTTTCTCGATTCCAAAAATCTTCCCGGCTTTGAACAGGAACGCTTCGAGGGGCGGCTGGAGTTTCCAATTTCGGTTCGGACTTTCTGGTATTTGGGACTGGTCCTGGCAATGGTTTTCGGTCTTTTTTTCTACCGCCTCTTTGATTTACAGGTCAGCCGCGCCCCTGTTCTTAAAGCCCGGGCAGAGGCCAATCATCTTAAGATTTTGCCGCTTTGGCCGAAGCGGGGCAGAATTTTGGACCGGAGAGGAGTAGTGCTGGCGGACAATGATTCGGCTTTTCGGCTGGTTAGAGATAACGGAGAGGTGTTGGAGGATTTTTCTGATTGGCAGACTCTGGAGGAGTCGCGTAAAAAATATCAGGAGCCCTTGTTGAGAGTCGAAGCCTATTCTTCCCGGCGCTATCCTGAAGGGGAAAGCTTTGCTCACGTCCTTGGCTATTTGGGCTACCTTTCTCCGGAAGAGGTCGGACAGGTGGCGAGTTTTGAGGTCAGTAAACTTGTCGGCCGCAGCGGCTTGGAGGAGGTCTATGAAAAATACCTGACCGGAAGGGTCGGTTCGAAGCTGACGGAAGTAAATTCCGAGGGCGAGATTTTTTCTGAAGCGGTCGAGCGCCTGCCCGAAGCCGGGGATGACATCTATCTTTCGGTTGACGCCCGTCTGCAGAAAAGGGTTTTGGAAGAGGTGAAAGATTTGGTCGAGAGCCGCGGTTTCAAGGGCGGGGCAGCGGTTTTGCTGGACGTGCAAACCGGCGAGATTTTAAGTTTGGTTAGTTATCCCAGCTTTAATCCGAATATCCTGACCCGAGGCGGCCCAGAAAAGGAAGTTGAAGAATTGCTAACTTCTCCCAAAAAGCCGCTTTTCAACCGCGCCGTCTCCGGTCTTTACTCTTCCGGTTCGGTCATTAAACCGCTCTTGGCGCTCGCGGCTTTGGAGGAAAGGGTGATAGTTCCGGAAAAGGAAATTTTATCTACCGGCAGTCTGACTCTTCCTAATCCCTTTCAACCCGACCAGCCGAGTGTCTTTTACGATTGGAAAGCGCACGGCTGGGTGGATATGAGGCATGCCATCGCTGTTTCCTCCAACGTTTATTTTTTCACCATCGGCGGAGGCTTTGGCGATGTTTCCGGACTCGGCGTCAGAAAGATTCAAAACTGGCTTGAGAAATTCGGCTTCGGCCAGATAACCGGAATCGATCTTGGCAGCGAGAAAGCGGGGTTTATTCCCTCGCCGGAATGGAAAGCCCAGACCCAAAAGGACGACCCTATCTGGCGGATTGGCGATACCTACAACCTTTCCATCGGGCAAGGCAATTTTCAGGTAACGCCTCTGCAGATGGCGGTGTTTGTCGCGAGTTTGGCCAATGGCGGGAAAATTCTGGAACCACATGTCTTAAAACAGGTAAAATCAGAAGCAAGGTTGGTTGATGAGGTTAAACCAGTGATAAAAAAGACTCTCGAGTTTAAAGAGGAAAATCTCAAAGTGGTCCAAGAGGGGATGCGCCTCGCGGCCGAGGTAGGGACGGCCCAGGCTTTATCCGGTCTTAAGGTAAAAGTCGCGGCTAAAACCGGCACGGCGGAAATAGGCTCCGGAAAAAGCGTCAATTCCTGGTTCATCGGCTACTTTCCTTACGAAACCCCCAGGTTGTCGCTGGCGGTGGTGCTGGAGGGAGGTAACGCCTCCAACCTGGTGGGAGCCACCGCGGCCAGCCGCCAAATTATTGAGTGGATTTCGATTTATCGGCCGGAACTTTTAGAAACTTTGCAGAGTTATTAAAATAGTTTATAGTTTAGCCCATATGGAAAATCGTCCCGAGAACGCGGAATATTTGAGCGAGGAGGGTTTTTCGCGTTTGAAAGAAGAATTGGCGCACCTGAAAGAAAAACGGCGCAAAGAAATAGCCGAACGGCTTGAATACGCAAAAAGCCTTGGCGACCTCAGCGAGAACGCCGAGTATCAGGAGGCCAAGGAAGAACAGCAGGTTCTGGAAGCTCGGATTGCCGACCTCGAAGACATTTTGGGGCGCGCGGTTTTAATTTCACATCAGACCCCGGCCTCCTTCGTCGACGTCGGCTCCGTCGTTATCGCCCAAAAAGAAGGCAATCTCAAAGAAGATTGTTATTTCATCGTGGGCCGGGAAGAGGCAGACCCTGACCAAAACCGGATTTCCAACGAATCTCCGCTTGGCCGGGCTCTTTTGGGAAAAAAGAAATGGGAGATAGCGGTAGTGCTTACTCCCAAAGGAGAGGTTCGTTATCAGATTTTAGAGATTAAATAGATGGCTTTCGAGGAGCTTAGGAAAGTTAGACTGGAAAAGCTGGAACGCCTGAAGAAGGCCGGCTTGAATGTTTTTCCGGAGAAGGCCGCCTTCCCGCTGTCTGAAATCGCGGGGATAAAAAAAGATTTTAGGCGCTATGCCCGAAGCAAGAAATCTCCGGGGGCGGGAGGCAGGATTTTGGCGAAGCGCGAACACGGCGGCTCGATTTTCGCCGATTTATTCGATGGCTCTGGGAAAATCCAGATTTTTTTCGCCAAAGATAAAGTAGGCGGCGAGTCTTTCCAGCTGTTTTCCGAGAATATCGATATCGGAGATTTTATTTCGGTTTCGGGCCGAGCTTTTTATACCAAGAAAAAAGAGCCGACGCTCGAAGTTTCCCGCTGGCAGATTTTGGCTAAGGCCCTCCGGCCGCTTCCGGAAAAATGGCACGGCCTCTCGGATGTGGAAGAGCGCTTCCGAAAACGCTATTTGGATTTGTTGATGAATGAGAAAGTGCGGGCTAAATTTGTCTTGCGCTCAAAAATCATTCAAGAGACGCGGATTATCTTGGATAAAGAGGGTTATATCGAGGTGGAGACTCCAATTCTCCAGCCGCTCTACGGCGGCGCCTTGGCCGAACCCTTTAAAACTCATCACCGCAGACTGGACAGCGATATGTATTTGCGTATTGCCCCAGAACTTTATCTAAAGCGCCTGCTCGTCGGCGGCTTCCCTAAGGTTTACGAATTGGGCAAGAGTTTTCGAAATGAAGGGATTGACCTGACCCATAATCCGGAATTTACAACAATTGAACTTTACGAAGCATATCGCGATGCGGAATATCTGAAGGATTTTATCGGCAGAGTGCTCTACGCATTGATTAAGAAAGTAATTAAAAAGGACTCATTTGAATTCAATGGTCATAAAATAAAGTTTCTAAAAAAAATCCCGAGCATAACATTCTGGCAGGTCTTAGAACGCCATGCCCTGATTACGCATCCTGAAAAATTATCACAGGATGATTTTCGCCTTCGGGCGAAACAGTTTGGACTTAATCCAGATTCCCAAGACAACAAAGCGAAAATCGCCAATGAGATTTTCAGTAAAATTTGCCGACCAAAACTGATTCAGCCTGTTTTCGTCGTGAATCATCCGATTGAGATTTCGCCTCTCGCCAAAAATCTTTCAGAGAATCAGAAATTGGTGGACCGCTTCCAGTTGATTATCGGCGGGATAGAATTGGTGAATGGTTTCTCTGAATTAAATGACCCGCAGGAGCAACGCGTCCGCTTTGAGATGCAGGAAGATTTAAGAAAGAAAGAAGACAGAGAGGCCCATCCCATGGATGAAGAATTTATTGAAGCGCTTGAGTACGGCATGCCTCCGGCCGCAGGTCTTGCGGTTAGTATTGACCGTCTCTCCATGCTTTTGACTGACACGTCCAATATCAAAGAAGTGATTCTGTTTCCGATTCTGAAGCCGAAAGAATAGGGCAAAAAACTGATTTATTTTTTCCGCAGTTGTCCACAACTGCGGTTTTTGCTAATGTTAATAAGTGGGCTATTATGTGAACAAAGTGGGGAATTGTGGATAATTCTGTGGATAGTGTGAATTACTCAATTTTCCTTGAAAAATAAGATGTTTATAGGTGAATATATCCATAATCTTGATCCGAAGCGGCGTTTATCCATACCGGCCAAGTTTCGAAAGGAATTAGGAAGGCGGGCAGTTGTAACTCGAGGCCTTGATAACTGTCTCTTTCTTTATCCGATGGACGAGTGGAAAAAGTTTGCGGCTAAACTGGCCGAACTTCCTACCGGCCCAAAAGACACCAGAAGCCTTGTGAGACTTTTTTTGTCCGGCGCGGCCGAGGTGGAACTGGATAGTCTGGGGCGAATACTTCTTCCCGATTTCCTCGGGCACTACTCCGGAATAATAGGGGAGGCGGCAATCATAGGAGTTTTCAAGCGGATTGAGATTTGGAACAAAGACCGCTGGGAGAGCTACAAGCGAGAGGCAGAACGTTCCACGGACCAAATCGCGGAAAAATTGGGAGAGATAGGAACGTATTAAAGAGATGGTGAATCACATCCCGGCGCTTTTAGGGGAAACACTTCGCGGCTTGAATTTTAAAAAAAATTCTCTGGTGATTGACGCCACGGCGGACGGCGGCGGACACGCCAGAGCGATTTTAGATAATCTCGGCCCAGCCGGAAGGCTGATAGGAACCGATTGGGATTTGGGAATGATAGAAAGGCTTCAAGAAGAGCTGAAAGGGGAGAAGCGCTTAAAACTTTTTCACTTGAACTTCTCTGAAATAGAGAAGGTTGCGGGATCCCGGAGGCCGGATGCGATTTTATTTGACCTTGGGCTAAGTTCTTTACAACTTTCAGCATCCGGTCGGGGATTCTCGTTTAGAGCCTCGGAGCCGCTCGAGATGACTTTTAATGCCGAGACTCACCCCAACGTCCGGGAGCTCCTGCGGAAAATTTCCGAACGGGAACTCGAGGAGATTATCCGGACTTACGGCGAAGAGCCCTTTGCCAAAAGAATCAGCCGGGCGATTGTCGCGGCTCGAAGGCAAAAAGAGATTGGGACCGCGAAGGAATTGGCGGAAATTATTGCCAAAGTCAGGCCGCGGCTGGGCCGAATTCACCCGGCCACCAAGACTTTCCAGGCTCTGCGGATCTACGTGAATCAGGAGCTGGAAAATTTGAAAAGGGGTTTGGAGGGAGCCTGGAAAATTATCAAGCCCGGAGGAAGAATTGCCGTAATTTCGTACCATTCTTTGGAGGACCGCATCGTCAAAAATTTTTCCCGGGAAAAAGGACAGGTTGCAAAACCGATCAGGCCTTCCCGAACGGAGATTCTGAAAAATCCCAGAGCCCGCTCCGCCAAATTAAGGATTATCGAAAAAAAATAATATGAAATACTTTTTTACCACCATTTTTATACTCTTGATAGTTTACATCGTAAGCTTGAATTTCGCGGTCGCCCAAACTTTCCGGAGAGAGGAGCGCGAGAGAGATTTGAAAGTTTTGCGGCAGGATTTGCAGAAAAGCGAGGAATTTTTCATTTCAAAGCTTTCGGAATTTTACGGAGCCTATTCCGCGGCTTTCAGCCAAAACAGCGCCGAGCGCTCCCAGTTCGTTTCGCGCGGTCAAAATTTTGCCGGGGCTGCCGGGCCTGAATTCAGATAGACCTCTAAAAATGGTTCAGCGAATCCGAATCGCATTTTTCTTGATTCTTCTGGCGGGAGCCGTCGTGCTGACCCGCCTTTTTTTTCTGCAGGTGGTCTCCGGCGCCTACTACCGCACCCAGGCCTCGCGCCAGCAGAATTTTTCCCAGACCCTGACCCCGCGCCGGGGCGAGATTTATCTCCGGGAGCGTTCCGGAGAGTTAATCCCGCTCGCCTCCACCAAAGAAGGCTACGCTCTTTTTATCAATCCCAAGAAACTTGATAATTCCCAAGAGGCCCGGCAGAAGATTTCCGAGCTCGTAAAGCTGGACGAGGAGGAATTTTTTAAACGCGCCTCCAAAAAAGATGACCCGTACGAGGTGGTGGCGCATAAGCTGGAACGGGCGGCGGCTCAAAAAATTGAGGCTTTGAAGATTCCGGGGGTGGGCATTGTTCCGGAGGAATGGCGGGTTTATCCCGCGAAAACCTTGGCGGCTCACGCGGTTGGTTTTTTGGGGTATAACGGCGATGACCTGGAGGGACGTTACGGCCTGGAACGTTATTTTGAAGAAGTTTTAAAAGGCAGCAGCGGCTTTGTAAACGGTTCGCGTTCTGCCGGCGGCATCTTGCTGGATTTGGGAAAAAGATTTTTCTCTCCGCCCGAAGAGGGTTATGACTTGATTTTGACTTTGGAGCCGAATGTTCAGACCTTTTTGGAGAAAAAACTGGACGAAGTCCAGGAGGCCTGGCGGCCCGCCCGGGGCGGGGCAATTATTTTGGAGCCGGGCACCGGCAAGATTCTGGCGCTGGCGGCTTTTCCGACTTTCGACCCAAACACTTACGGCGAAAATGAGACTCTCGGCGTTTTTCTAAACCCGCTGGTTGAAAATATTTTTGAATTCGGCTCGGTTTTTAAGCCTCTGACCGTGGCCGCGGCTTTGAACGAAAAAATTATAACTCCCGAAACAACTTATTATGACAAGGGTTATCTGGTCCTTGATGGCTATACGATTAAAAATTTTGACGAGAAGGGGAGAGGGGAGACGACGATTCAGAAAGTGCTCGAGGAATCTTTGAACACCGGGGCGGCATATGTCGCCGGTAAATTGGGCAAAGAAAAAATGCGGGATTACTTTATCTCCTACGGCCTGGGCGAGAAGACCGGAATTACTCTGCCCGGCGAAGTCAACGGGGATGTTTCGAACCTGTATTCTCGGCGCGAAGTGGAGTATGCCACAGCCGCGTTCGGACAAGGCGTGTCCGCCACTCCCTTGGAGTTCGCGCGGGCCATCGCCGCTTTGGCGAACGGCGGCAAGATTATGCGGCCGTATTTGGTGGAAAGCATCGCGCGTCCAGGGAGAGAGGATATCGTGTTTGAGCCGGAAGTGATGAGGGAAGTGATAACTCCGGAGACTTCGGATATTATCTCAAGGATGCTCGTAAAAGTGGTGGATGACGCGCTTTTGGGCGGAACGGTAAAATTTAAACATTGGACCTCGGCCGCTAAAACCGGCACCGCCCAGATTCCGCTTGAGGGCGCGAAGGGATACTCGGATGAATTTTTGCATTCTTTCTTCGGCTGGGCTCCGGGGTTTGACGAAAGGTTTTTAGTTTTTTTGTGGATGGAGCGGCCGCAGGGGGTTCGCTACGCCTCGCAGTCCCTCACCCCGGCTTGGGCCGAGATAATGCAATTTTTGCTGACCTACTACGAAGTCGGGCCGGACAGATAGGGTATAATAGAAAAATGAGAGAATTTCTGAAAAAGCTCGTTATTTTTGTTTTAACTTGGGAGGCAAAGCTGATTCTAAAAAAATATAAACCTAAAATCGTGGCCATAACCGGGTCGGTGGGGAAGACTTCGACCAAAGACGCGGTGGCGAAGGTCTTGGAAGCAAAATTTCGCGTCCGGAAAAGCCAGAAAAGTTACAACTCCGAGCTCGGCGTGCCGCTCGCCATAATCGGCGCCCAGACGGGATGGAATTCTGTTTTAAGATGGCTTTCTGCAATCTGGCAGGGAGTTGGAATCATCGTCCGACGGACGCCGTATCCGGAGATTTTAGTGCTCGAGGTCGGCGTTGACCGGCCCGGCGACATTAAGGCGATTCGTTCCTGGCTCGAGCCGGACGTCGCAGTAGTAACCACGCTTGCTGACGTTCCGGTTCACATTGAATTTTTTAAAAGCCCCGAAGAGCTTTTTGCGGAGAAAGCCGAGCTCGTTAAAAATCTAAGCCCGGAAAAATTCGTGCTCCTGAATTTCGACGACCTGGAAGTGATGAAAATGAAAGATAAAACTCAAGCCAAAATTATAACTTTCGGATTTTCTGAAGGAAGCGAGTTTTGGGGTTACGAATATGAATTGATGTTCCGAGAGGGTACGCCGGAGGGAATAAAGTTTAAAGTCAAAAACCAGAATCAAGAAGTTCCGGTAAAAATTTTAAACGCTTTCGGGAGACATCAGGTCTATCCAGCACTCGCGGCGATTGCCGCCGGGAAAATTTTTGACATCAAACTCGAAGACGCGGCCGAAACTCTTTCGCTTTACTCTCCGCCGCCCGGCCGGTTAAAACTTGTCAAAGGCATTAAAGATACTTTGATTCTTGATGATTCTTATAATTCTTCTCCGAAGGCTTTGCAGGCGGCATTGGAAGTTTTGGGAGAGATTGAGGCTCCGCGAAAAATCGCGGTTCTGGGCGATATGCTTGAACTTGGAAAACATACTATAACCGCGCATCGTGATTTGGGCAGACTCGCCGCGGCTCGAATAAATCTTTTGGTGACCGTTGGAGTGCGGGCGAAATTTTTCAGCGAAGGCGCGGCTAAGGCCGGCTTCAAAAAACGAGATATAAAAAGTTTTTCGAATTCCGATGAAGCCGGGGAGGGGCTTTTGAAAATAATAAAACCCGGCGACCTGATTTTAGTAAAAGGCTCGCAGGGAATCCGCATGGAAAAAATCGTGGAGAAAATTATGGCCGAGCCCGAGAAAAAATCCGAACTCTTGTGCCGCCAAGAACCGGAGTGGCAAAATCGCTAATTTTGTGCTAAATTTTCGCCATACGGCCCTATCGTTCCCGATTTACATTCAATAGTAGATAAGGAAATCGAGGACTCTCGACTTTGTTCCGAAACAAAGTCGGAGCTAGGTCGGTCTAGTCCCGATTTTCTTGAAATTTTTATGAAAAGGTACTATATTTACATATTAGAATCCGCCGTTTCAAAGGAGTATTATGTAGGCACAACTTCAAATTTAGAACGGCGCATACGGCAACATAATTCTGGCAGAGTAAGAAGTACAAGACCAATGAGACCTTGGCACCTGAAATATCAAGAGAGCTATCCTAATATATCCTCTGCTCGAACCCGAGAAATGCAAATTAAAAGTTGGAAAAAACGATCAGCTATCGAAAAGCTTATACGTGGCGCATTCGTCTAGTGGATTAGGACGCACGGTTCTCATCCGTGTAACACGGGTTCGACTCCCGTATGCGCCGCAAAATTTCTTAGAAAATCGAGGATCCTCGATTTGGCGATCAAATCGGAGATTTGAGCCAAATCGGGAGACGCATGGTTCTCATCCATGAAACTCGGGTTCAAATCCCGATGGGGCCGCAACGCAAGGCGTGTTAAAATAAAACTATGCTCGATTTTTTAGTTTTCATTGTTTCGTTTTTTATTTTGAGCTGGGCCGGAGGAAGTTTGGTGAAGTCCCTGACTTCGCTCGCGCGGCTCTTGAAAGTTTCCGAGTACTTGATGGCATTTTTTCTGGTAAGTTTCGCGACCTCGATTCCGGAACTTTTCGTGGGCATCAGCTCGGCCTGGAAGGATATTCCGGCTTTTTCTCTGGGCAATGTTCTGGGCGCGAATATCATCAACGCGACCTTAATTTTAGGGCTGGTGGCGATTTTGGCGAACGGCATCAGCATCGAGCGGAAATTTTCCAGAAAAACTTTTCTGGCGGCTTTTGGCATGGGAATTCTGCCTTTATTTTTCGCCTGGGACGGCGTTATCAGCCGTTTTGACGGCTTCCTGTCGCTCGCGGTATTTTTATTGTATCTGGTTTATATCTCCAGAGAGCGTGAATATTTTTCAGAAGTTTTTAATAACGCCTCCAGACTGCCCGCAGTTTTTATTAAAGATTTTTTTGCCGGCCTCGGCGCGTTCGTTTTGGCCCTGGCGGCTCTGCTTTTTAGCGCCTTCCTGCTGGTGAATACCGGCCAGAAAATAATCGGAATGTTTTCTATCTCGGCTTTCGTCTTCGGCGCTCTCTTGGTCGCGCTCGGCACCACTTTGCCGGAGCTGATTTTCGGTCTCAAAGCCGTAAATCTGAAGCACGGCGCCATGGCTGTGGGAAATTCTTTGGGCTCAATCGTATTTAACGCTTCCTTTGTCGTAGGCGTTGTCAGCTTGATTCGGCCCATCGAAGTCGTCCGGGACGAAAATTTCATGCTCTCGGCCGCTTTCGTTTTCTTGGCTCTTCTCTTCTTTTCAGTTTTTACCTCCACCAAATCGCGCCTGGAGCGGGAGGAGGGAGTTTTTCTGGTGCTTCTATACCTGGTATTTTTCTTCAGCCAGTATTATCTTTTAATCAAATGACCACAGCGTTATTAATTCTGATCGGAGCGCTAATCGGAGGAATTGCGGCCTATTTTATTTTGTTGAGAAAACGCCCAGAGAGCGGCGAAGGGCTTTTAATGTTACAGAACCAGATGAATGAGCTAAAGAGAGAGCTCTCTGGGAAGCTAGACCTTAGTTTGGGACAATCAACGAACATTTTACAGAAGCAGCATAGCGAATCGTTAAAAACCGCACGGGAACTAACCGAAAAACTTACAAAGCTGGATGAAACGAATAGACAAGTTGTTAATTTTGCAACGCAATTGGATAAACTCCAGGACATCTTAAAAAATCCGAAGCAGAGGGGGGTATTCGGGGAATATTTTCTAGAAACGCTTTTAAAAAATGCATTCAACCCCAAAGATTACCAGATGCAGTATAAGTTTAAAGATGGGGAGATAGTGGATGCGGTTTTATTTTTTGGAGACAAAATTATACCCATAGATTCGAAATTCTCGCTTGAGAATTATAATAGGCTGGCCGAGGAATCGAATTCAGATTACCGTGCAGAACTCGAGGTCCAATTTAAAAATGATTTGAAAAAAAGGATCGATGAGACTTCCAAATATATTCGCCCCATGGAAGGAACAACGGATTACGCATTTATGTTTATACCCGCAGAGGGCATTTACTATGACCTTTTGGTAAACAAGGTTGGTGCGGTTAAATCCAACACTCGCGATTTAATTGACTATGCTGTTAATGAGAAGAAAGTGCATATTGTCTCGCCAACCACATTTTATGTCACTCTGCAGGCAATGATTGTTGGTATGCGCACATATCAGATTCAAGAATCAACAAAGGAAATATTGAAAAATATCGGCCAGTTAGAAAAGCATCTGCGTGCATTTGGAGAATATCATCTTAAAGTTGGCTCAAATTTAAATACGACCGTTAATTCGTATAACAGCGCATCTAAAGAGTTTACGAAAATTGATAAGGATATCGTGAAGTTAAATGGCGGGGGAATTGAGTTAGAATTGCCACTAATTAACAAATCCTTAACTGACGCCGATTGACTTATAAACTCTTAAAATATATACTATTTCCATGTCTAAATTCGCGGTAATCAAAACCGGCGGCAAGCAGTATTTGGTAGAGCCGGGGATGAAACTAAAAATCGAAAAACTCCCGCCGGGAAAAGACGAGACAATTGATTTTAATGAAGTCTTGCTCGTCGGAGAAGGGGAGAGTCTTGAGATTGGGAACCCTCTTGTAAGGAACGCGAAAGTCGCGGCCGAATGCATTCAAGAAGGCAAAGGTAAAAAAGTTATAGTGGCGCGCTACCACTCCAAAACCCGCTATTACAAGCGCCGCGGCCACCGCCAGCCCTTTACCGAGGTTTTGATAAAAGAGATAGTTGCGAAATAAAACTAGGTTTGCTAGAATGTGTTTGGCGTGGAAACGGTAGGGTCGCTAGGAAGCATTACGGGAGTTCGACTCTCTCGGCCGGTCCAAAAGTGAGGTCGGTTTGTGCAGGATAGGTGGGAGGCATTGAAGCGGAGGCGCTAGTTTCCAGGGAGCCAACCTTGAAATACCACCCTTGCCGATTGAACCCTCAGCCTCGGCCTTAAGCTCAAAACTGAGACTTGCGGATTCCATGCCTAACGCGGGGAGCGTCATCCGACCTCCCCGCGAAATTATTATAGTAACTCACGATCGTGACATATCATAATCATTTCATTATATCTATTTCATTCGTCAGACTATATGGAAAGCTCGTTTAATTTTGTAATCATTGTCCAAGCTGGCCTCGGCGTATATCACAAAGGATTTTAAATTAAAGAAATGAATAACAAATTCAATCTCTTTTTTGCAATCGTACGGCCAAAGGAAAACGCTTTTTTGTAATTCGTAACATCCCAGCTCTTTTAACTTTCTTCTTAGGGCATCCCGGCTGCGTCTTTTAATTTCAGGGATATCAAAAAGTATCAGACGCCACTTACCATCCCAACGGCCCTGAACCGGAAGTTCCAGCTCAGAAAAATCTAATTTTTTAAGATACTCCCTACCCCTCGGCGTAATAAAAATTCTAACTTCATTCTTTGAAACTTGTTTATGTTCAATAAAACCTCGTTTCTTAAGAGAACGAGAGAGGCGATAGATATGTTCGCGCTCTAGTTTTCGCCACTCTTTTGGCACAGATTTTAAAAGGCGGAAGTAGTGCCGGGGAGTAGGTGAGAGTCCTAAGGATACGCCCAGGGCCAACAACCAAAGAAATCTCTTCACCCAAATGTTTTTCGGCATCCGAATTTTCATATTTTTAAAAGATTATATTACCTCACGATCGTATCATATAATAATCTTTTTTAGTAACCTTAATTATTTTCTGTTTTCTAGGGCGTGCTTTAGGGTATCACGGTCGGAGTATTCGAGTTCCGTGCCGGTGGAGAGGCCGCGGGCGAGATTCGTGATTTTTATTTTGCGTTTTTTGGCGAACCCTTCCAGCAGTTCTTCAATGAAGCGACGAGTCATGTCGCCCTCGGTGGTGGCCGAGAGTGCGAGAATCACCTCTTTAATCTCGTCGGAAATCTCCAGTTTGGTTTTGAGCTCTTTTAGACGGAGTTTTTCTTTTTTTTCGGGCTTCAGGGGGGAGAGTAGTCCGCCCAAGACGAAATATTTCCCTTCATAGATTTGGTTTTTCTCGAGATTTTCCAAGTCCGCGTCTTTTTCCACCACCAGCAATTTGGAATCATCCCGAGAGGAACTCTGGCAAATGCCGCAGAGGGTGGATTTTCCTGAAAAAATTCGGAAGCACTTGCCGCAGCGCGAAACTTCTTCGTTTAATTTTGAAATAAGCTCGGCGAAATCTTTAAGAAATTTCCGGTCTTCTTCCACCAAGGCGTAGACAAATCTCCGGGCTTGCCTGGGGCCAATCCCGGGCAAGCGCTCAAAATATTCCACCAGTTTGTGAATTATCGACTCGGACATCGGTTTATTCTACCGCGAAATTTTCAAAACCGGCGCTTTCATCCAGAGAAGTGAAAGTAACTTTGTCGGGGTTGAAATACAGGCTTACTTTGCCCAAGGGGCCGTTTCGGTGTTTGGCCACCATGATGTCCGCTTGGTTCGGCCTGGGAGAATTTTCTCGATAACGGTCTTCGCGATGGATTAAGAGCACGACATCCGCGTCTTGCTCGATTGAGCCGGATTCTCTCAAGTCCGAAAGCCGGGGGATGGGGGGGTGCCGAGATTCGACGGCGCGGGAAAGCTGGGAGACCGCCAAGACCGGCACGTTTAATTCGCGCGCCAAGGCCTTAAGGGAGCGGGAGATTTCGGTAATCTGTTGGACCATGCTCTCGGACGGGGTTCGCGGCTGCATCAGCTGAAGATAATCTATGACCAAAAGTCCCAAGTTGCCGTGGTCGGCCTGCAGGCGCCGCGCCATGGCCCGCATTTGTAAAATATTGTTTGAAGCCTCGTCATCGATATAGAGAGGCGCCTTGGAGAGATGGTCGAGCGCGTCCCGAATTCTGGCAAAGTCATCAGAATTTTCCGCGAGTCGGCCGGTCCGCAGTTTCCATAGGTCCACATGGGCCTCGGAGGCGATGAAGCGGTCAACCAGCTGCTGGGTAGACATTTCTAGAGAAAATATTCCCACCGGAATATTTTTATGAATCGAAACGTGTCTGGCGATGTCCAGAGCCAGGGCGGTTTTTCCGAAAGAAGGCCTGGCGGCCAGAATAACGAGGTCTGATTTTTGCAGTCCGGCTAAAATATTATCGAGTTCTTTGAATCCGGTGGAAACTCCCCGCAGTTCGCCTTTATTTTTGTGTAGGTTGTCGATTCGCTCCCAAGCTTCTTCCAGGGCCTGACCCAGAGGCGTGAACTTTTGATGGAGCGAGCGCTGCGAGATAGAAAAAACTTTTTTCTCAGCTTCGTCCAAAAGAGAATCAATATCCTCGGATTCGCGGTAGCCCAGCTCCGCCAGGTCGCCCGAGACCTGAATCAAATCGCGAAGTACCCGTTTTTTTCTGACCAGCTCTGCATAGTGCTGGACGTTGGAGGCCGTGGGCACGGAATTGACGAGATCCGTTAAGTAGGCCACGCCGCCTATCTGCTCCAGGATATTTTTTTCACCCAGCCTTGAAGAAATAGAAAGCATATCGATCGGTTCTCGGCGGTCAAAGAGGTCCAGAATCGCGGAAAAAATTGTCTGGTGCGCCGGACGATAGAAATCCTCCGGCCGGATTATGTCGGCGACTTTATAAATCGCGCTGCCGTCCAGCAAAAGAGCCCCCAGAGTTGAAATTTCCGCTTCAACGTTTTGCGGCGGAATCCGGATGGTGCTGCCCAGGGGCGACTCAATATTGGCCATACCCTAAAGATAAAACTCCGTAGAGTTTGCAACAAGGAATTATATCTTGATAACCTGTGAACCTTCGGGCATATCTTGGACTTTGAAGCCAAGTTTCATAATTTCTTCCCTTATTCTATCAGCTTGACCCCATTTTTTCTCTCGGCGAAGGGCCTCTCTCTTTACAAGAAGCGCTTTGACTCGCGGCGGGACAGCTGATTTTTTTAAGTTTTTAAGCCCGAGACCCAAGACTTCGTCAGCACAGAGCAAATCTTCGTAGCTTTTAGCCTCTTTCCAAAGAAGGGCAAGGGCGCGCGGCATATTGAGGTCATCATTTAGCCGCGCTAAAAATTCTTTGCAGAAGGACCCGTCAGATTTTTTCTTTCGCGCTTTGGCCTCCCGGGCGCGTTCCTGGAGTTTCAGGCGCGCTTGCCGTGCTCCTTCAAGCGCTTTCCAGGAAAACGAGAGGGGTGAACGGTAGTGAGCGGTTAAGACGAGGTAGCGAAAGTCGAGCGGTTCGAATCCTTTTGTTTCCAGGTCCCGGAGGGTGAAAAGGTTGCCGAGGGATTTTGACATCTTTTTTTTCTCTATCAAAAGATGTTCTCCTTCGACAAAAAACCTCGCGAATTTTCTGCCGTAGGCGGCTTCGGACTGAGCGATTTCATTTTCATGATGCGGAAAAATCAAATCAATTCCGCCGGCATGGATATCTATGGGCAGCCCAAGATATTTTATAGACATGGCCGAACATTCAATATGCCAGCCGGGGTGTCCGCCAACTGGAGGACTCTTTTTTTTCCATAACGCAAAATCTTCCGCCTGGTCTTTTGAATATTCGTCAACCGAGATTCTCGCGCCTGATTTTAACCCGCCTGCCGGACGGGCAGGTTCTTTTTGCTTGAGCCCGGAGAGTCGGCCGTATTTTTTAAACTTCGAGATATCGAAGTAGATTCCGTCCTCGGTTTCGTAAGCGTATTTTTTCTTCAAAAGAAGGTTTATGATTTTTTTCATCTCCGAGATGTGTTCTGTGGCGCGAGGATATTTGAAGGCCGGCAAAATGTTAAGTCTTTTGATATCCCCAAAAAATCCTTTTTCGTAAAAACTCGTGAATTCTTTCAAACTTTTGCCGGCCTTTTTAGCTCCGCGGATGGTCTTATCGTCTATATCCGTGATATTCATCACCAGTTTTACTTTATGGCCGTTTAATTCGAGCGTCCGACGCAAAATATCCTCAAAAATAAAAGTGCGCAGATTCCCGACATGAACGTAGTCGTAAACCGTTGGCCCGCAGGCGTAAAATTTAACCTCACCCTTGCGGGCGGGCCTGAAAATTTCTTTCTTTCTGGTGAAGGTGTTGAAAAGTCTCAATGACATTTAATCATTTTATGCTTGGGAGAAAATTTGAGCAACTACGATTGACGCCAGCACAATCAGGAAAGCAATAAATTTTTTATGGTTGAGTTTTTCTTTCAAGAGAAAGATCGCGGCAAAATACACCAAGAGCGGCTGGAGAGAGAAGAGCAGCATCGTATAGATGATGCCGGAACGCTGGTAGGAGAAGAAAAACAGAATCCAGGCCGCGGTGGTGAGGACATTTGTCAAAATTAAAAGGAGCACTGCCCGGTCCGGGATTTTTTGCATTTTCCCGGCGAAGAGGAAACCCATGATTGCCGCCAGGGCTCCGGAACGGAAAAGCTCCAGCGATATAGGGTGCCAGGCCGTAAGAAGCACCTTGGAGGCCGCCGCGCTTAGCGGAGCGATGGCGAGGGAAAAAATTAAAAAAGGGCGAGTATCCTTTTTGATGAGAAAATGTCCTCCCTTCCAGTGGGACCAAATTATGGCAGTCGAGGCGGCCAGCGCCGGAATCAATACAAAAAAGTTCCGCTCATCAGTGAAAAAAATACCACTGAATATAACAACTGGAATCACGGACAAAAGCCCGATAGTTTCAAGTTCGTTGAGTTTATCTTGGTCCAGCGCCCGGTAAAATAAAATATTAGAGCCTACACTAAGTATTATCGACACGAGGAGCCACCAGAAAAGTCCGCCGTAGATGAGTTCGGAAGAGAAAGGCGGGCGAAAGATTAAAAAAATTATCAGAGTGATGAAAAAGACCAAAGGGAAACTCATCCCGGTGTAGGCCCTGAAATCAACCCGCCGGACCGAAAGAATGACTTTATCCAGCGTAAAAGAAGCCGCCTGCAAAACCGCCGCGAGAATTGGCAAAAGGAAATTCATAAGGAGATTAAATCCAGCGCCGGTGCTTGAAGAAAAGGAGCATGGCGATGACGACCGCAGCCATAAGGCCGAGAATGACCCAGAAATCGTAACGGCTGCCCACGATGGGCCTGGCAACAGCGTCAATCGCGAAGATGGAAGCAATCAAGGTGAGAGGGAAAGTGAGGAGAGCGAGCATGGTGAAGGCCTTGATGGTTTCGTTCGAGTGGCGAGATTGGAGGGCGTTATAAGTATCGTATAAGGCCTCCAGGGCGTCTTTGTCGTTTTCAGCCAAAGCCAGTAGCCGGCGGTAGTTTTGGGAAAGCTCTTTTACGTTTTTGGAAAACTCCGAACCGAAGATAGCGCGGGCAATGGGCGCGAATTCTTCGAGCAGGGTGCCGTGAGGCCGGAGTGCTCTTAGAAAATCTAAAATGTCCCGCCGCAAAAGCGAAATTTCTTCGATTAATTCTTTCTTCTCTTCCGAAAAAATCCGCTCCTCCACCCGGTCGATTTTTCTCTGGATATGGTCGAGTTCGGCGAGGAGATGGCGGTAGATTTCGTGCCAGAGCCGGTGGAGGAGTTTTTGAGCACTTTGGTCAAAAAGGTTCTGACGCAGATTCAAATTCAGTTCAGTTTTTCCAAAAAAATCCGCCAGGGGTTCAATCGGCTCGTAGTGGATTGTCAGAATAAATTTTCCGCCCACGGCCAAGTCCAGCTCCCGGGAGTGGTGATGCCCCCGGCGGTGGTCGTAGAGCGGCAGGTGGAATATAAGGTAAAGCTGTTCGCCCCAGCTTTCGGCTTTGGGGTGGAAGCTCGGACGGGCGAGTTCTTCGGAAACATGCTGGGGCAGGTTAAATTCCTTGGTTAGCTTTGAAATTTCGTCCGGTGAAGGGCTTTGGACATCCACCCAGGCAATCCCGTTATAATCAATCCTTGAAAGCATGCTCCTTTAATTTTAATATAGAAGGACCGCACTGTCATGGAAATATCAGGAAAGAAAAAAGTTTTTTTTATTATTGCCGCGTTTTTGGCCATCGGCGCGGCTTTTGCCGGCGGCGCTTTTTTTGGATATAGCCAGCGGCCCGAAGTCGAAAAAATCCTGGGGATTTTGAATAAAGAGGAGCCGGCGGTCGGCCAGACGGTGGATTTTTCGCCTTTCTGGAAAGCCTGGCGGCTGGTGGAAGAGAAATATGCCGCGCCCGAGGAGATTCGCCGCCAGGAGATGGTTTGGGGCGCGATCCAAGGCTTGTTAAAGTCGCTGGACGACCCCTACACCGTCTTTTTTCCGCCGGAGGAGAAAAAACTTTTTGAATCCGAGGTGCGGGGCAACTTCGAGGGCGTTGGGATGGAAATCGCGGTTAAGAAGGGGATTTTGACCGTGGTCGCGCCCCTGAAAGGCACGCCGGCTTTTCGGGCCGGGATTAAAGCCGGAGACAAAATTTTAAAAATCGGCGATGAAGAAACCACGGACCTCAATGTCGAGGAAGCTGTTAAGCTTATCCGCGGCCCCAAGGGGACGACCGTTCGGCTGACCGTTCTCTCGGAGGGCGAAGATAAATCCAAAGAGCTGGAAGTGGTTCGGGATACGATTCAGGTTCCGGTTTTGGAGACCGAAAAAATCGGGACGGATGTTTTCACGATAAAACTGCATAATTTTTCAGAGCGCTCGCCCTTTGAATTTCAGCAAGCTTTGAGAACTTTTGTTTTTTCCGGCGCGGACAAGCTGATAATCGATTTGCGCAACAACCCCGGCGGCTTTCTGGAAGCCTCGGTGGATATCGCTTCCTGGTTTTTAAAGACCGGGGAAGTTGTGCTTCGGGAAAGGTTTAGGGACGGCGAAGAGAGTCTGCACCGTTCCCGCGGCTACAATACTTTTCCAGAACTGCCGCTAGTGGTTTTGGTCAACGAAGGCTCGGCCTCGGCTTCGGAGATTTTGGCCGGAGCGCTACAGGACCACGGAATCGCGAAAATAGTCGGCGCCCAGAGTTTCGGCAAGGGCTCGGTCCAGGAATTGCTCGAGGTCACGGACGAAACCTCGCTTAAAATCACCATCGCCCGCTGGCTCACTCCGAACGGGAGAGACATCACCAAAACCGGCATTACTCCGAACTTTGAGGTTAAATACACAGAAGAGGACGCCCAGCAAGGCCGCGATCCCCAGCTGGACAAGGCTTTAGAAGTTCTTAGAAATTGGCCCAAATAAAATGGCTCAGGTAATACTCTTGAAAGACGTCCCGCAGTTGGGGCAGAAAGGAGCGATTAAAGAAGTTAAGGATGGTTACTTTAGAAATTTTTTGATGCCGAGGCGGCTCGCTGAATTGGCTACTCCGGCGAGAACATCCAGCCTCCGGGCTGACGAGGCCCAGCGAAAAGATAAAAAAGATAAGTTCGAAAAAGAAAGCCGGGATGAACTTTCCAGAATAGGGGAGAGGGCCCTGGTCTTTAAAGTTAAGACCACGCCCAAAGGCAGCTTATATCGGGCTTTTTCAGAAAAGGAGATTTTAGAAAAACTTGAAACTGAAGGATTCAAGACCATCAAGGAATCGTGGATTAAATTAGAAAAACCCCTGAAGAAAACAGGGGAGTATGAAATTTTGATTCAAGCGCCTTTCGGCCCAGAAGCGAGATTGAAAATCGAAATTAAATGACGCTGACTATTTTAACTTGTCGAATTTTGCCGTCAAAGCGGGTTTTCCGTTTGGTGTAAAATTTAACCGCCCCAGCTTTGATAGCGTAGAGAGTCCAGTCCCGCCCGGCCCGAACGTTCTCGCCGGGAAAAAATTTTGTGCCGCGCTGGCGAATAATTACCGAGCCAGCTTTGGCTTGCTCGCCCTCAAAAAGTTTTACCCCGAGATATTTGGGTCCCGAATCGCGGAGATTTGAAGTTGAACCAGTAGCCTTTGTATGTGCCATAATAAAATATGCTAACTGATTTAGTTAAAAAAATCAACCCCGTTAGAAATAAAATTTCTAACGGGGTCAAGTCCGAGGAGATTATTCTGATTTTGGTCATAATTTTGACGGCTTTGAGTGGTTTTGCCCTGGGCAGAATTTCGGCGCTTGGCGAAGAAAAATTTCCAATTAAAATCGAATCCGGCGAACTTCCGGGAACCCAAGAGGGGAGTGTTATTAAATCTTTCGTCGGCTCCAAAAACGGCGCGGTTTATCATTATCCGTCCTGCCCCGGAGCCAAACAAATCAAAGAAGAAAACAGAATTTATTTTTCGTCGCGCGGCGAGGCCGAGAAAGCCGGCTATCGGCCAGCCGCCAATTGCCCGGGGTTATGAGGAGGGAAGTGGAGGTTTGAATTAGATACCATGTCGCACATCCTACATTTTGCGAACTACTGCACTGCACGGTGTATCCACTTCCATTCTTTGCCGTTACTTTTCAGTGGTTTCATGGATTCATGGATTTTTATAAGTTTTTCAATGTCCGCCGGAGACCAGCGGTTTGAAATAAAACCCCTTTTACCTCCCTGTATATTTATCTCTTTTCTTTTATTCCTACCTATAATTTGCAAGGCGTCTTTCCAAAGAAGAAAATCTTTCGACTTTTTACCAAAAAGTTGATGTTTCTCGAAGAAGGGCACGATAATTTTCTGTAAATTATCTATGCCAGCTACCGAGTACCTAGCTACCTGTTTATTCTTTGCAAAAGTTATCTTCCCACACCCCAAAGTGTCTTTTATAAGTTTCAATAAGTCCACATCATCACTCCGGAGGCTTATGACAAATTCTGCACTCCAGCGGAAATATTCAGGCCGATTTTTTCTTTTTTTCTTGACTTCACGCTGAAATTTTAAAGCAAAACATCCCTCCCCATCCACAAAACCCGCTATATAATCACCGGGGAGTTCGCCCACAGTATTATTATTTTTTTAATTTTTCTAGACTACCCGCTAACGGCTCCCAGAGCAAATCTTTAAACGTCCCGAAAATAATCTTCACCGGCGCCAAAAGATAATTTTTCCAAACGAATTTAATTCCTCCGAAAACGTACGAGAAATTGTCCTTAAGGGTTTTATTGCTGAATAATTCCCCCAGCGAAACTCCTAAAAGGCTTATAATGACTACCAAAAGGGCTAAAATTATGAGTATCTGGATAAATCCACTTTGCATAGTTGTGATAGTATTATAGCATAACTTATGATGGCCGAGAAAGAAGAAACAAGGTTTATAACTATCAAGACCGCGGCCAAGATGCTGGGGGTCTCGCCTTTAACGCTCCGGAACTGGGATAAAAAGAAAAAAATGGTGGCTTTTCGCCATCCCATCAATAATTACCGGGTCTACAAGCTGACCGACCTTCAAGAATTTTTAAAAAGAATAGAAAATACTAATAAACCTAAAAAACTTAAAATAGAACTTCTCTCAGACGAGCCAGAATCCGAAACTCCCCCTCCCCTGTCCCCAGACGACATCCTAAAGATATAGAAAGTTTCTTAATTTCCGATACAATATACTCATTCCATAACGATTTGTCGCCCATGGCTGCGGGGCTAGGGATCGAACCTAGATCTCCGGGTCCAAAGCCCGGCGTGCGACCATTACACCACCCCGCAATTTTTTGCGATCCCCATTATCCAGCCGTCGATCTTCCGATTCAAATTGGTACTGCGAGCTATCCTCACCCGGATTAAGCCGTGATAATTTTCATCAATATTCTTTCGTTTGGTATTTGTTTTATTGTCCTTGAAATAGACGGTGCCAAAGCTATCTATAGGTTGATTTAAGATTTGAGACCAATATCTTTTTGCTTTTTCAACGTCATTACCTTTATGTATGTAAAGTTCAAATTTGATATCATTATTATTTACAGATAGTATCTTTCTTACGAATACTAAGAATAACCTTATCATATTTGAGTCGGAATTGGTAAAAATCACCCCCTGACTGATGTTGTGTGCTTTTTGTTTCGACCCCTCGGCCCAATAGAGTGTAGCGCCAATTAAAAGCAGCTCTCTTTCAGAAATATCACCAACTTTCCTGCTAGCCTCGTTGTATATTACATTGGAAACCGATATACGCTTTTGTCTTTGCGATATCCAGCCTCGCTTCATAGATTCTAATTTTTTGGCAGTCAACCTTTGTTGTTGTTGTAAAGATAAACCAACTTCTCGTAGCCACAAAGACAAAGTAGAACGCGAGACCACCACTTCTTTTAAAATTTCACTATATGACAACCCCTCTTTTCTGAGCTTTATAGCCTTCTCTTTTTCTCTCATTTTTGTAAACATAAATCAAACATACGATATACGTTTTATGATATCGAAATGTCGTTCGGATGTAAATCTTATGTAAATCTTAAGAGGCAGTTATTTTCAAGACGGCGAGTTCGAGGGGAAGTTGCGCCAGATAGGCAACTTTCAAAAGCGGATAAGCGTTATTCAGATGATTTAAAATATTCTCAAAATCTTTTACTTGATATTTTTGGGCCAGTACCTGGAGCGAGGAAAGTTCAGAAGCAGGCAAGAAAGTTTTTAACTCTTTTTCATAATTAGAATCCAGTTTCAGATACAGCAGAAACCTGAAGTTTCTAATCAAAAGCTTGAGAAACGCTCTCTGGTCCAAATTCTCTTCGCTCCCCTGATGAATAAGCTTTAGGGCTGTTTTAGCGTCTTTTTCCAAAAGAGCCGTAGTAATTTTTTCCAGAAGTTCCTGTTCCGGCACCCCGAAAATACCACGAAGTTCTTTGGCGCCAAGTTCTGAAGCGCTTGCGGCGAGGGCCTGATCCAACATGCTCTGGGCGTCCCGCAGCGAGCCTTCGGCCAAAATCGCGATGATATTCAAAACTTCACTCTCTACTTTTACTCCTTCTTTTTTGACTATCAATTCCAAGGCTTTCTGCAAGTCCTCCTCTCCTATTTTCCGAAATTCAAAATGCTGGGTCCTCGTTACAATCGTTTCCGGAACTTTGTCGAGTTCGGTGGTGGCCAGGATAAAAATCACATGCTCCGGCGGCTCCTCTAAGGTTTTTAAAAGGGCGTTGAAAGCTTCTTTGGTGAGCATATGCACCTCGTCGATGATATAGACTTTGTACTTGGTCTTGAACGGCAAAACCCGCACTCCGTCCCGAAGCGCGCGAATCTCATCAATGCCCCTGGAAGAAGCGGCGTCAATCTCTACCAAATCCAAGGTCTGGCCGGAAGCGAATTCCTCGCAGAACTCGCATTTATTGCAGGGAGACTGGAGGTTGGACCCCAGGTCTCTATCGAGGTCGGACCTCGATAAGCAGTTCACGGCTCTCGCGAAAATGCGGGCCACCGTGGTTTTTCCGGTGCCGGCCGGGCCGGAGAAAAGATAGGCGTGGGAAATGCGGTTTTTTTCGAGCGCGGATTTCAAAACCGAAACGATGGCCTTCTGCCCCACCATTTCTTCGAAACTCTGCGGGCGATACTTCCGGTAAAGCACGGGGCTCATTTTTTGGAGACGAAAACCACGAATTTATATCCGACAAAGTTCCAAATCAAGCCGACGGCGTTCGCGAAAACTTTCGCGATATTGAGCCATTGGGCCGGAGTGAAAGCTCCCGGAAGGGGGATATAAGTCGTGAGAAGTACAACGATAAGACTGTTTAACAAGAGGCCGGACACGGTTACGAAAAGAAATTTCGGGAAATCGTTAAACAAAGTTTTTCCGCCCCGGTCCTCGAAAACCCAGAGTTTGTTCCAGAGATAGCCGTTAATGACCGCGATCGCGAACCCCGGCACGTTTACCAGCCCGACCACGTTTCCGGCCGTAACTCCGGTCAGGCCGCTTACGATGTTCAAAACCGCGAAATCAATTGAAGCGCTAAGAAACCCGACGGTCGCGAATTTTCCAAATTGACGAAAAAAAGGGAAAAATCTCGCTAAAAAATATCCAAGTCTGACGCCGGCTGACCATAAAACCGCGATGCCGAATGGGAGGAAGAGATTTTTATATCCAAAGTCAATTTCCAAATACGCCAAAATAACGAGCGTAAAAATTCCGGTAAGAAAACCGACTACGGCGCCGAGCAAAACATCACGCTTCATATCCGCTATAATATAATATAATCATTATATGGGCAAAAAAACCTGGCTTATCCTTGCCATTATAATCGCGCTTGCGGTTTTTTTAAGATTTTTTGATCTCGCTCGCGTTCCGCCCGGGCTCTATCCGGACGAGGCCATGAACGGCAATAACGCCCTGGAGGCCTTGGCCAATAAGGATTGGAAGGTTTTTTATCCTGAAAATAACGGCCGGGAAGGTCTTTTTATCAATCTTCAATCCTTGTCCTTGGCTGTCTTTGGAAATAAACCTTGGGCGCTAAGGCTTGTTTCCGCCGTCTTCGGCACGTTCACGGTCTTGGGCCTTTTCTTTTTGTCGAAAGCACTTTTCGAAAATCACCAAATCGCTCTTCTCGCCTCTTTTTTTCTGGCCGCGAGTTTCTGGCACATTAATTTTTCCAGAATCGGCTTTCGCGCCATTATGGCGCCTTTTTTCCTGGTCTGGGGTCTTTACTTCTTTTTCAAATTTTTCAAGGACCAGGGCTCAAGCGCCGCGCAGACGCTCGCGGCGGCTTTCGGCGGATTTTTATTCGGCCTCGGGGCGCATAGCTATATCGCGTATCGAATCACTCCCCTACTGCTCCTCACTCCGCTCATCTATCGAAGTCCGACTTCCACAGGAAGTCGGACTTCCTGCTTCCCCTGCCTCGCGGCTTTATTTTTATTTTTCGCTTTTTTGGCTTTTGCCCCGCTCGGGCTTTATTTCGCCGAAAACCCAGCCGATTTTTTCGGACGCACGAACCAGATTTCAATCTTCTCCGAGTCGGCGCCGCTCAAAGCTTTAAGCGTGAATATCGTAAAAACTTTAGGGATGTTTTGGTTTTACGGAGACGGCAATTGGCGCCACAATTTTTCCGGCTCTCCCCAGCTTTCCCTGCCGGTAGGGATTTTCTTTTTTATCGGCCTTTGGCTCGCGCTGAAGAATCTGCGCTCTTTTAACTCCGTCTTTCTTTTATCATGGTTAATTATCGCTCTTTTGCCGGTTATTATCTCCGCCGAGGGCTTGCCGCACGCGCTCCGCGCCATTATGGCTATTGGCCCAGTTATGATTTTGGCCGGCTGGGGCGGAATTTATATTTTCGAAAAAATCAAGAATTGGCGTCCGGCCCGCGTCCTCTTCGCGGCGATTTTGCTTTTTATCGCCTTCGAGAGTTTTGACAAATATTTTCTAAATTGGGCTCCAGCCCCCCAGGTTTACTTCGCTTTTGCCGCTGATTCTGTCGAGCTTGGCGAAGATTTGAACGCTCTGCCGAAAGAGCTTCCAAAATACGTGGTGGTGAACGCGGTCGGAGTCGAAGTGCGGGGCATTCCCATGCCGGCTCAGACAATAATGTTCATAACCGATACTTTTCGGCCGGGACGCCAGCAGGAGAAAAATATTTTCTATCTTCGGCGCGAAGGAATTCCCTATGAAGAACTTCGCGCGAGGGAGCATTTGGCGATAGCCCTGCTCGAGTTCGAGCCGGCTCTTCGCGCTGAAATTCAGAAAAACATTCCCGGGCTAAAATCGCGGACCGTGGGCCGGAGCGTCTTTATGATAAAATAATTTTATGGCCTTTTCTCAAAATCTCCCCAACGTCCTCGCCTACCTGATGCTGGGAGCGATGTTTTTAGTCTTATTTCTCTCCGCTTTTAACGATTCCGCGACCATGGATGAGCTGGCGCATATTCCCGCGGCTTACTCTTATGTGACTTTGAAAGATATGCGTCTGAACCCCGAGCATCCTCCCCTGATTAAAGACCTCGCTGGGTTGGGAATTCTGTTTCTGCGTCCTAATTTTCCGACAAACATTTCTTCCTGGCAAGACGACGTCAACGGCCAGTGGACCCAAGGCGCGATATTTTTGTACGAATCCGGCAATAATCCCGATAAAATTTTGCTTTTCGGAAGGTTTCCAATCATGCTCTTGGCGCTTCTTTTTGGCTGGCTTTTATACCGCTGGACCGGATCGCTCTACGGCAGCCGCGTGGCGCTCTTAAGTTTGTTTTTCTACGCCCTCTCCCCCACTTTTCTCGCTCACTCCCGATATGTGACCACGGATCTCGCCGCGGCTTTTGGATTTTTCATCGGGTTTGCCACTTTTTTCAGATTTCTGGAACGCCAAAATTTTAAGAGGCTCGCGCTCGCCGGCCTCGCTTTTGGGACGGCCCTGCTTCTGAAATTTTCGCTTTTTTTGCTGGTACCACTCTACGGCCTCTTGGCCATCCTGTGGGTTTTTCTCCAGGAGCGGGAAAATTTTGATTTGAAATCTTATCTGAAAGCTTTTGGGGTTTTATTCCTGAAATTAATCTTCATCGGTCTTATCGGCCTGGCTTTAATCTGGCTGGTTTACGCCTGGCATGTCGCCAACTATCCGGTCGGGCGCCAATTGAGCGATTCCCAGTTTCTTTTGAGCTCTTTCGGGTTTCGGCCCATAGTGAATTTTGACCTCTGGCTGGTCAGAAGCGAAATTTTCCGTCCGCTGGGGCAGTATCTTTTGGGCCTCTTGATGGTGGTTCAGCGCTCCGCCGGCGGCAACACCACTTATTACCTTGGTGAAGTTTCGGCCGCGGGTTGGCGTTCTTACTTTCCAGTGGCTTATCTTTTGAAAGAAACCATCGCCTTCCATCTTTTAACGCTCCTGGCTCTCTTTCTGGCCTTGCATAAAATTAAAAGCGCCGGCGAAAAGAGTTTCGACGCTGTCTTTTCCTGGACGAAAGATAATTTTGTGCTCGCCTCAAGCCTCATCTTCATCGCTTTCTACTGGCTTTACTCCATTCGAAGCCCTTTGAATATCGGTGTCAGGCATATTTTGCCGACTTTTCCTTTTATCTATCTTTTGGTCGCCAGAGAAATCGCGGCTTGGCTTTACCGCCCAACCCTGGAGGAGCCGCGAAATCTTGGGGATTGGCTTCGTTCGCTTTATCGAAGTTTTATTGAGCCCATTCCAAGATTTATTCTGGTCGCGCTTTTAATGTTCTGGATGATTATTTCAACCTCGATAACTTTTCCGTTTTATCTTTCCTATTACAACGAATTTGTCGGCATCGAGAACGGCTGGCGCTATATCGTGGATTCCAACTACGACTGGGGACAGGATTTAAAACGCCTGAGCGATTTGGCGGAAAAAGAAAATATCAATAAAATCTATCTCGATTATTTCGGCGGCGGCTCCCCGCGTTACTATCTGAGGGAAAGATTTGAGCCCTGGAATTCGGCCAAAGGCCCGCCGCCCTCGGGCTCCTATTTCGCGCTTTCAGCAACTTTTCTTCAGGGGGCAAGAGGAAAGCCCGCGAGCGGCTTTGTGATAAGGCCGGAAGACACCTACTCCTGGCTTCGCGGCCTCGAGCCCCTCCGCCGCGCCGGCCTCTCGATTTTTATATATAAGATTCCTTAGCTATTTATAGCGATAAAAAACTTTGTCAGGAAAACGGAGGTCGACGTATTCGAGCTTCGCGCGCGATTCTTTTATTTCAGAATTTAGAGCTAGGGCGAGATTTTCCAGAGCTCGGTCAACATCGGTTTCCTCATCAGTTGTTATATACCAGCCGCTTTTTAAATGCAGACGAAAGGTGTTTCCGGAGATTTTTATCTCGATGGCGCTGACTTCCTCCTTGGCGCGACGCGGCAATCTTTCGACTAGCGCCGCTAATTTTTGAAATTGAGCGGAGGACATAATATTTTTACCGATAAATTCTTCATTCCTTTCGTCAATTATTTTAAGCACAGCTGTGCCGGAGAAAGCCGGCGCCGCCCCGAAAGCGAAGCCTTCGGCGTCCAAAAAAAGACAAGATTTTTTCGCGTCCTTTTGACACCAGACTGCCCAAGTTTCCCGCTCCTTGAGAAAAATTTTAAGAGTGGAAGGAAATTCCCGCTCCATCAGAAATTCTCTGAGGCGGGGCTTAGCTTTCAGCAGAATTTCTACTTTTTCCTTCGGGAAAAGAATAAAATTATCCTTTGGAAAAACATAAAAATATTTCTGCGAGAGAATCTGCTCTATTTCTTCCCGAAGAATTTTAGTTTCGGCTGGAGACAGACCTTCGATTACAATCGAGGAAAGCCGCAATGAGGGGATATAAAAAGCGGCAATGACCAGGCCTCCGGCCGCGACCAGGCCCAGCAAAATCAAAATTCCTTTAAGAAAAATCTGTTGCCGTTTCCTTCTAGGCAATAACATCTTTCCCTATGTATTTTCGGAGCGCTTCGGGAATTTCGACGGAACCGTCTTCTTTTTGATGGTTTTCCAAGAGAGACTGCAGGATGCGCGGCGTCGCGATGGCGGTGTTGTTCAGGGAATGCGCGAAGCGAATTTTGCCGTCTTGGGATTTGTAGCGAATTTTTAGGCGCCTAGTTTGAAAATCGTGCACCATCGAAGAGGAGTGAGTTTCTCTGTATCTTTTTTCCGAAGGAATCCAAGCCTCAATATCGTACATTTTTACAAAGCCAAAAGGCAGGTCACCGGCGCAACTCGCGACAACTCGATACGGCAGTCCGAGCGCTTGAACCATCTCTTCGGAATAGCGCGTGAGCTCTTCGTGCCACCTAACCGATTCTTGGTGCTCGGCCTTGCATAAAACAATCTGCTCCACCTTCATGAATTCATGGAGCCGATAGAGGCCTTTGGTATCTTTGCCGTATGACCCCGCTTCCCGGCGGTAGCACGGAGAGAAGGCCGCGTATTTTTTGGGGAGCTCGTCTTCGGATAAAATCTCGCCCTCGTGATAACCCATCATCGGGACCTCGGCTGAAGGTGCCAGGAATAAGCCGTCTTCCGTAGCGTAAATGTCTTCCCGAAATTGCGGAAGTTTCCCCGTTTTCACAAAAATATTTTCTTTTACGAGGGCTGGCGCGATAAACGGGGTAAAGCCCTTCTGGAGCATATAGTCGAGCGCGAAGCGCCAAAGCGCGAACGACAACAGCGCGCCGTCGTTTTTCAAAAAATATCCCCGAAAACCCGAAACCTTGGCTCCGCGCTCGGTATCGGCGAGTCCAAGTTTCTGCATCAGGGTAAAGTGGTCCTTGATTTTGAAGGAAAATATTGGAATTTTGTCTCTCCCGACGTTCCAGTCGGGACCCCGACCCTCTGGCGTCGGGGCCCAGCGCCGGATTTCCACGTTGTCCTCTTCTGATTTTCCCTCCGGAACGGTCGGGTCTGGAATATTGGGGACTTGAAGCATGAGTTCTTCAAATTCCTCTTCCGTTTTTTTCAGCTCCGCTTCTTTTTTCTGAAGTTTTTCCTTCAAGAGCCGAAGGCTCGCGAGCTGAGCTTCGTCAAAACTCACCGATCCCTTATTTTGCTCGGCTCTTAGATTCTCGACTTCCTGCAAAAGTCCGCGGCGCGCTTCGTCCGCTTCCAAAAGACGTCCCAAATTAAAATCGTAACGCCGCTTGGCTATGGCCGCCCGGACAATCTCCTCATTCTCGCGGATGAATTTTATGTCGAGCATTCCCCTATTTTAATAGAGGAAGCCTAAAATTCAAAACTTGGAGTACCTCGCGCTCAAAACCGAACTTCGGCTGGTCCAGAAATTCAGAGTTTCGCGAATCAAGCGGCGTCCGAAGAACGCGGCCAAGAGCGCGGCGGAAACCATGATGAGGAAGGAATCAAACTCGGTTTCGCGAAGGGCCACCCAGAAGTAGTTGGCAAGTCCCAGGAACTCCAGTTTCGCCAGTTGCCCCAAAGTATTGCCGGCGATGATGCCTAGATGCACGCTCGAGAGCTCTTTGACGAGAATAAACCCGGAGACCGCGAGGACGAGTCCGGCGGGTATAAAAACCCGTTTCAAAAACCAAGCCCAATACACGCGCCCCATCAGGCGGTTTTTAAGCGCTATTAATTCTTGTTCGGTCCAATTAATCATGCAAGTTAATTATTTAAATTTCTAAAAAGTTCCCGGGCGCGAAAGAGCCGCATCTTCAGCGCCGGAATGGTAATGTTTTTTTTCTCTGAAATCTGGTCGTAGGAGAGGCCTTCGAGGTAATGAAGTTCCAGAAGTTCCCGGAAGTCGTTCGGCATCTTGGCTAAAATTTCTTTGACAAAAATTTCGGCGTCAAGGTTATCCTGAAAATCTTTTGAGCCCAAAGTTTCGTAAAGGAAGGTGTCCAGGTAAGTCACTTGGCCCATCCGCTTTTTTAAGTTTCTGTAACGGGTTAGGGCAGTGTTGAAGACGATTTTGTAGGCCCAGCTTTTGAATTTGGAATTCGGACCCTCCTGAAGCTGGTCGGCGTGCCGGTAAATTTTTAGGAACGCCTCCTGAACCACGTCCTCGGCTTCTTCCTTGGAGTTGAGGATTCGGCCGGCAAAACGCAGAAAGGCCGCCTGGTACCTATCAACCAAAATTGAGAAAAGGTCAGGGTATTCCTGGGAAGCAACCAAAAGCGCCTCATCTTTCGCCTGGTTGAGTGCCTCGGCTCCCCCTTCCATTAGGCTCCTGTAGGCGCGCTTTTTCATTACTTGCCATTATAGCTTACTCATTAAATAAAACCAGTCTTGAAACCAAAAGGTTTCCGTGGAGGTTTTAATGGTTGGAGTACAAAAGGTCGCCGTATTATTTATAGGTTTTATATCAAGAACGCGCGAAAGGCCCGCCTGAGGCGGGCCTTTCGGTTTGCGGCAAAAAATTTATAATATAGATATGGCCAAAGACGCTCCAAAAATGAGGGGGTATCGTTCCCGGGACAAGTTAAGCGGAAGATTGAGGAAGAAGCGTTCCGACACCAAAATCGCCACCATCCAGAAAGCCTATCACAGGAAATTGACCAGAAAAGCCGGCTTGCAGCTGGGAACATTTCTTTCGCGCCGGCACAAAAAATCACTGAAACGACTTCTGAAATAGTCGGCGTATCCGCTCGGCTTCAGTTTCCACAACTTCGCCTTCGTACTCGCCGCTATGCGCGGAGGAACCGGCATAGCTCGGTTTTTTCTGGTCGAGATGAAGATTCACCAAAAGATTTATCCCCTCTTCTTTGACGTAACAATGAAAACGCGGATAGTCCCGGCCCATCAAGCTTTTCGCGAAATTCCATTCACCTTGGGCACTCCGTTCAATAGGCGCGTATCCGCAATCGCGCATAAATGCGAGCGTATTTTTCCTAAAATTTTCGAGTTTTAATTTCATGTTTACACCGAGCAAGTGGTGTTTGTTTGAAAAAGTCAGAACCCATTTTGCGGAGAACCCTGGCGGGCTTTTTTTCTAAATATTATTGTTTAAGAATATCTCCCAATCGCCTTATGGCCTCGCCGTAGCGCGCCCAATCGCCATCCCTTTGCGCTCGGAGCGCCTCTTCATACGCACCGGCCGCTCTTCGTATGCGTTCCTGAATATCTTGAGCAGGTGCCGCTTGCGGCTTTACTCTTATTCCACCGCTCATCGACTCTGAAGACTCTTCAGAGTCTGAACGACCAAAGATTCTCATTAACCCCTCCTCCAGCGTCTCTTCCATGGCAATTTTATTTTCATACGCCACAACCACCCGTTTTAACTCCGGAATTTTTCCGGTTTGGGCCTTGAGATAGAGCGGGCGCACATACAAAAGCGATTCTTCAATCGGAATAACCAAAAGCGGACCTTGAATTACTTGCGACCCACCTTGACTCCAAAGCGAGATCTGCTGGCTAATCTCGGAGTCTTGGTTAATTCTGCCTATAATCTGTTTAGGTCCGAACACGAGCTTATCTTTAGGAAAACGATAGACTAATAATTTACCGTAGCTTTCCCCATCGTTACGGGCGACCATCCAAGAGGACAGATTGTCTTTTGCGCGGGGAGTAAAAGGCAACATCAAAACATATTCCTCTTTTTTCCCTACCTCGCCGGCAGGCGAGTCTCCCGGCAACTTCATAATAATATGCCGTGGTTGCATCGGCGGAATTGCGCCTGCGCGGGACGCTCCCTCTCCTTCTATCGCAATGGCTGGAATCTCCCACTGGTCTTCTTTGTTGTAAAAAATCTGCGGATCATCCATGTGGTAGACTGAATACGCGGCAGTCTGCAGGGTGAAGATATCTTCGGGATAGCGCAAATGGGGAACCAGACTCTCTGGCATCTCCGAAAGCGGCCGGAATGTTCCAGGGAAAATTGCGGCATATGTTTTTAAAATCGGGTCATTTGCGTCCGCTTGGTAGAAGACAACACTGCCATTGTACGCATCAACCACTACCTTGACCGAGTTTCTGATGTAGTTTATATTTCCGCCGTTTAACCGCACAGGTTCCGAGTAAGGATAACGGTCACTCGTGGTATAAGCATCGGCAATCCAATACACCTTGCCATCGGCAATGACAATATATGGGTCTCTATCAAGGGTCAAAAACGGCGCGATCTTGGCGACCCTTCCGACAATAGTACGGTAATACAAAATACGGCTCTCGCTGGTTATGTCGTTAGACAAAAGCAGTTTGAGTGACTGAAATTTTACCGCGTAAAAGACGCGCCTTAAAAACGAGTTTATCTCCACTCCGCCCACGCCCTCGTATGTTGCGTAGACATTTTCTTCGCCCTTGGGGTAGTCAAACTCGCGGGACTTTGTTTTGGTAATGACATAGTCGTTTGAAAGTTCGCCGAAATAGATTTCCGGGCGCGAAATTTCAAGCTCTTTCACTTCCGCCTTTGGCGGCAAATCCTTAACGAACAAAACCGGCAAACCTTCGGGAGTAACTTGATTCACCGGTCCGGCTGCCACACCGTATCCATGCGTAAATGTCAGCCGTTCATTAATCCAGTTTTTATTCGGGAGACTCTCCGAAGCCAACTCCCGTGGAGAGAGCATGATCTGGCGAATCTCTCCGTCTATGATATAGCGATCGTTATCAACTTCGGCAAATTCGTAATAGGTTCTGATTTCTTGTATCTGGGAAAAAGTTGATAAAAGGGGTTTTCTGTCCCAAAGCCGCACATTTTTGATCGTGAGATTATTGTTCGCGATATCAGACGCGGTGAGCGGCTTATCTCCGGAGATTTCTCGTTCCTCAATTTTATCAAGCGCAAACCCCTGCCGGGTAGCGGCAATATTATGCTTAATAAACGGCGTTTCCTTCACGAGTTCATTGGGAGCAACTACGAGCTTTTGGACAAGGGACGGGATCACTGCCCCGGCGAATCCCATGACAATATACAAAGAAACTGCTCCGACAAGTGGCGCCAACTTTCCTTTCCACGCCCAAAAGACGGCTAAAACTGCCCCAACGAGAGCGGTAGCCATTGAGACCCACAGCATAAATATTCTCACGGTTGCGTCTGTGTAGGTCGCGCCAAACACTAAACCGCTTTGACTCGTCAAGAGCGCAAAGCGGGAAAGATAGACTCCGGCGGCAATGGTTGAGAGAAAAATGACGAGCAGGATACCAAGATGAATTCTTGCCCCGTTAGAAGTAAAGAGGCGACTGCCGATGCGTAAGCGCATCGGACTTCTAACGGGGCGAGCCGCGCTTTCTGTCTGCTCGGGTAGATTTCCAAAATGAAGACTGCCTCGCAAAAAATATATGACTGCGGAACCGACAAGCGATAACAGAACAAGAAATTTTATCATCCCCAATCCCATCTGAAAAACAGGAAGGGTAAATAGATAAAAGCCGATGTCTTTACTGAAGATAGGATCTACTGTGCCAAATGGCGCGCCTGAAATAAATTTTAAGACCTCCTGCCAATTGCCAGCGGCTACGAGTCCGAAAAAAAATGCAATGACCGCGCTCAACACAATAACAACTTTTTTAACCGTGCGAGCTTCAACATTCACCACCTGCTGACCGGTTAATGCCGCCGGTAAAACCGCGGTCCAAGAGATTTTTGAGCGGAGCGCCAAAAAGAAGCTGGCGAGTAAAAAAACCGCGGCAAAAATTCCCGCTGACGAAAATAACGCTATTTTAGCAACCAGAGATTTAATAAAGATTTGAGTGTGCCCAACCTCGGAAAACCACCACCAATCAGTAACAAAACCGACAATACCTGAAAAAAGTATAAAAATAACAAAAATTCCAATAAAGAAAATTCGCGTGAGATACTTTGGGATAGTAGTCATAATATCGGTCAATTATAGCAATATTTTTTTGATAGAGCAAAGAAAATTACGCCGGCTGTTTTTAACGTAGCAATCATATATTTGCCATCACTCTTTTATATGTTTCTCAAAAAAATATTTTACCCGTTCGTCAAAATCCGCAGGAAGCTCTCCGTGAAGTCCTGTTTCCGGGAAATAAAATTCAGCTTGTTTATTATGTATAAGCGCGTCTCTCAAAAGTTCAGCGTGGCGAAACGGTATTTGCTCATCCGTTTTGGTATGGATTATCAGAATCGGCGTTGAAAGATTTTTTGCCGCCTCTTTGGGCGAGAAAGCGCTATCAACGCCCCATAATAACTTTGCCCAAAATTTCATCAGCGGCACAAGCGCTTCGCGAATAAGCGGGAGACGGCCATACGCGTCTTTGCCCAAGAGAATCAAGTCAGCATATGACGCGTAGGAAGCCACCGCGGCAATTCTGGGGTCCTTCTCGGCCTGCAAAATTGCCGCAGCGCCCCCAAATGAAAATCCAAGGACACCGACTTTTTTGAATCCTCGCGATTCAAGAAAATCAATCGCAGCCTCCAGGTCAAGACGCTCGTTAGTCCCGAGAGTTGTGAACGAACCGCCCGATTTCCCAAAATAGCGGAAATCAAGCAAAAAAATATTGAAATCCAATTGGAGGGAGCTTGCAATAAAAAGCATGTCCCCTTTTTCCGCGGGGTAGCCGTGCAAAAGAATGATTGCAGGCGCGGGCTTGCCCCTTGAAGTCTTGACGGAAGAGGAGATAAACCATCCAGCAATTGATATGTTGTCCTTCGTTGTAAGCGCAATTTCTTCAAAAACCAAGTTAAAATTTTTGGGAGTAAACCCGCTTTCAATGCGGGACGGGTGAGTCACAAGCCACGCGCTCCAGAGACTTATGCCGATGAAACTTGCGACAAAAATGGAAATATATAAAATGATTTTTTTAGGAATCACGGCGTTTTTTACCTTTTTCTTTTCTTTGTTTCCAGCGTGCGGATTTCTTGTTCATCAAGACCCAGATGATGGCCGACTTCGTGCCACACTACCTCATAGATCAATTTTTTCAACTTCTTTTCATCGCGACCGGCTAATTCTTCTATCGGTTGCTGAAAGATAGTGATTTTGTCTGGCAGGACGCCGAAATAATTCACGCCCCGTTTTGTTTTCGGAACACCTTCGTAGAGGCCGAGCAACACTTCATTCATTTGAATGCCGATCTCCTTGGCGTTCTTGTTTTGCCCTGAGCTTGCCGAAGGGCGGCGCGCTTCTCTCTCCACGGTAAACGCGACATTATCCATTGCTTTTCGTCCGTGTTCCGGCAATGCCGAGATAACTTCGCGGATTAATTGTTCAAAGTTGTTTTTCTTCATGCTGATAGTAACTCTTTCCTCCGATAAAAGAATTTTCTTATTTCCTCAACAAGAACGATAGAGGCGGCAATCGGAATAATAATAAGCCACTCCGAGAGCTCAAGCGGCATGGTGCGCAAAAACTTCTGCATGAGCGGGTTATAAATTACCAAAAGTTGCAATGAGATAATGATAAGCGTTGCCCCCACCAAGAATTTATTGGAAAAAGGATTCATCTGGAAAATGGATTTTGATTCATGCCGGCAGTTCCAGGCATTGAACCAGTGAAACATCGCCAAGGTGGTAAGCGTCATTGTCCAGGCTTTGGTCATATCACTTTTGAAGTAACCTTCAAAAATGAAAAGGGCGCCCAACATCATCGGTATTGCCATAAAAATAACGCGCTTGACCATAAGTTTGTCAATAAGGTATTTTTTAGGCCGCTCAAAGTTGCCGCGCAGCAATCCCTCTTCTTTTGGCTCCATGGCCAGCGCCACATCAAGGAAACCGTCGGTGACAAAATTGAGCCAAATGATCTGCGCGGGCAAAAGCGGCAAGGGAAACCCCAGAAAAAGCGAACCGATTATAGTTAGTGTTTGCCCCCAACTTCCCGCAAAAAGATACAGGATCACTTTTTTAATTGTTTTATAAATACTTCTGCCTTCTTCCACAGCTGATACGATACTCCCGAAGTTATCATCCAAAAGCACGATATCCGAGGCCTCTTTTGCCACCTCGGTGCCAATATGCCCCATGGCCACGCCAAGGTCGGCGGCGACAAGCGAGGGGGCGTCGTTGACGCCGTCTCCGGTCATTGCAACAATTTCCCCGCGCGCCTTGTACGCCTTGATGATTCTCAATTTGTGTTCCGGTGTTACTCGCGCAAATACCGAAGTTTTGGCCAATTTCTCGGAAAGCTCGGCATCGGAAAAAGCGTCAATATCTTGCCCTGTAAGAATGGTATCCCCGTCTCGATAAATGCCGGCTTCTTTGGCGATTGCTTGCGCCGTAACTTTATGATCCCCCGTGATCATCACCACTCGAATACCGGCGGAAGCCGCTTTTTGCATAGCTTCCGCCACCTCGAGCCGAAGCGCGTCTTTCATACCGAAAAATCCCACAAAGGTAAGCGATTTTATCTCTTCGGGCGCAAGTATTTCCGGCGCGTCGCTGGTTTCAGCTAACGCGACAACCCTCAACCCTTCCAGCGACATAGAAAGAAAAACAGATTCTAATTCTCGTTTCCCTTCTTTTGATAAATGATGACTTTTACCGCCATGCCATATCTTCTGCGAAAGACCGAGAATTATCTCCGGCGCGCCGACAACAGCTAAAAACTTTTGGCCGTCAAGTCGGTGAATCGTCGCGTGATACTTAAGTTTGTAATCAAACGGAATTTCGCTAACAAGCGGTGACTCCCGCTCTAAATCATCTTTGTGAAAGCCGAGTTTACTGGAAAGTACCAATATCGCGGCTTCGGTCGGGTCGCCGGCAACGCGCCAAATTTTTTCTTCTTCCGAAAAAAGCACGCGGGCATTGGCGCAAAAAGCGGCTATTTTCCCAGCGAAAAGAAGCTCCGGATGATTAACCGAATCAATCACATTTCCGTTTAATTGAATTTCTCCCTTCGGTTCATAGCCGACGCCTCCAACTTCAAAAAATTTTCCGTCTACATATACTTTCTGGATTACCATTTCATTTTTGGTGACGGTACCCGTCTTATCCACGGCAATTATTCGGGCTTGCCCCAATGCTTCCACTGCCTGAAGCTTTTTTACCAAGGCATTACGCTTTGACATCCTCCATACTCCCGTTGCTAAAACGAGCGTCATCACAATCGGAAGTCCTTCGGGAATAATTGAGACCGAAAGCGAAACCACCGTCGTGAACATTTCTTTTATCGATTTTCCCGAAACAATGCCAAGCAAAAACAACAAAGTGCTAATACTTGCAACGGCGATAATAATAAGCCGTGAAAGATAACGAATATTAGTCTTGAGGGGAATTTCGGTATCAATCGCCGCAATCTCTTTAGAAATTTTTCCAATTACCGTCTCAATGCCCGTTGCTACCACGATTGCTTTGCCGTTTCCCGCAAGAATATGCGTGCCCTTGAAAACCATGTTTTTCTGCTCCGCAGTTGGCAGGTCACCCTTCTCCAGAGTGTCGGCAATTTTATGTACCGGCTCCGATTCACCCGTAAGAGCCGCCTCGTCAATTTTGAGATTTGTAGCCGCGATGATTCGGGCGTCCGCCGGCGCCTTCTCGCCTTCCTGCAAAATAATGATGTCACCATGCGACACTTCGCTGTCGGAGATAATGAGTTCTTTGCCTTCGCGGAGCACGGTCGCTTTTGTCTCCACGAATTTCTTGAGTGCCCGAAGTGTGTTTTGCGCCTTGCCTTCTTGGATCGTCCCAACAATGGCGTTGAAGAGAAGCACGGCAAGAATGATTGATCCGTCTATTGTTTCTCCCATCGCAAAAACAACCATGCTCGCCGCAAGAAGAATGTAAATCAGCGGACTTTGGAATTGGCGCAGAAAAATAACGAGAAGGCTGTCGACTTTCCCTTCGGGAAGTTTATTGAGGCCGTATTTCTTGAGGCGCCCCGTTGCTTCTTCTGTCGTTAAGCCATGCTCACGCGAATGAAGCGCATCAAGAATTTCGGGAATTGCTTTGGTATGCCATGAAAGTTGCTGCATCATAGGATTATTTAATCAAGTCATCAACACCCACGCCTAACGCTTTAGCGATTTTAGAAAGGGTTTCAATGGTCGGATTTGTATTTACTCCCCAAGCGGGGGCGTGGCGGTCTCCGGCACGGCGGCGGGGCGGCTAATCGTCTTTGGTGGACCCGAGCGGCTTCGAACCGCTAACCTCCCGAGTGCAAATCGGGTGCTCTAGCCAATTGAGCTACGGGCCCCGTTAGAAAATCATCTAACCAGTTTACTGGACGATTATTTTTCCGCGGAGCGTTGGATTCAGATGGTCGTGCATGGGACACTCTTTCTTTTCGTTGAAAGTGAAAGAGTAGCTCTCGCCTGGCTCCACCGCTTCTAAGGAGTCAAAGCCCGGGCAGAGCTGATGAGCAGGGTGAACCCCTGATGCCGGCCGATGATTTTTAGTGTCTTTGTTCACGAATTTGACCGTATCCCCTGCTTTTATAGTTACTTCGGCAGGAGAAAATCCAGAAGCGCTCATCTCTATTACCGTTTCGCTCGCCCCGGACGAAGGAGCTGGCGCTGGCGTTGGGAGCGGCCTCGGGGGCGGTATAATAGTCGAGGCGGCTTGATACTGCGCGGAGTAAAAATACCATCCTAATCCCGCCAAAATTAAAACAACTACGATTAGACCTAAAATTTTCACCCCGTTAGAAATTTAACCAATAAACTTTTCCCATGATCAAGAAAGCCAAAGGAGAGTTCGCTCTCGAAAAATATTCCAATAACAATCTTCGCTGAATTTCTAACGGGGTTCATATCAATAATGTTACCACGCTCATAATAAAGTTTCCAGCCAGGAGGCCCAGAATTAAAGGGTCTTGTTCAAAGAAAACAGAAATCAAGATAGTCGCCAGAGCCACCACTATTCCATAGATAATTTTATTGCGCCTTCCCGAAAAATTGGAGCTGACGTGTTCTATCAGCATCACGCTCGTGAAAAATAATAAAGTTCCGTCAAGAATTTTTGATATGCCGAAAAATAGGCCGTAAGGAATCAGAAAAGAGAGCGCTGTTTCCCAGCGCCGGAGATACCAGACAATATAAAGCCCGAGCGCGAGCAAAATGAAGAGCACTACCCCGCCAGACGCGAGCGACGGGGCCCACCAGGAAACCGCGCTAAACCCTCCTAAACTCGCCACTGCCAGAGCGGAGGCGGCCGGATTGAAAATATGCCGCCGCGGCCCGATTCTGACAAGCTGTTTTAGGGCCACGGCGATAAGCGGCAGTAAAATAATTAATTTCCATGAGGGGTTTGGCGGGCCGACGAGCGCCACGATAAAGCCGGAAATTACAGAGGCCAAAGGGAAATACCAAGCGCCGTCCCGAAAATAAGTCCATAAAACGTCGAAGAGTGCGTACAAGGAGGCGAGCAAAATTCCATTCAAGAGATAGGTCCACTCCCCCGCTTCGAAAGCTCCCCAGGCGAGAAGCGCTCCGAGGTAGACAAACATGAAATAGTAGATGCTGATTCTCATGTTTTCCCGAGCGCCAGAGTCGCGAGATGGTCCAAAAGTTTCGGAAACGAAAGCCCAATCGCCTCTGACGCTTTCGGAAAAAGCGATTCGGATGTTAATCCTGGCAAAGTATTGGTTTCCAGAATAAAAACGCCGCTCCGTCCTCTGGCGGAAGAGACGATAAAATCCGAACGCGAATAATGCCTCAAGCCCAGACTTTGGTGCGCCAAAACCGCCATCTCTTGAATTTTTCCGGAAATTTCTTTTTCAAAGCGGGCCGGACAGATTTCTTTAGTCTCGCCGTTGTATTTAACTTCGTAATCAAAGAATCTTTCGGCCGGCGGAATTATCTCCACTACCGGCAAAGCGTAATATTTTTTTCCTCGGAAATTTTCCAAAACGCCGCAGGTGGCTTCCCTACCCTTGACGTATTCTTCCGCGAGGGCCTTGTCGCTGTACACAAACGCTTCGCTAAGCGCCCCGATAAGTTCCGGAATATTTTGAGCGATGCTTACCCCAACCGAAGAACCGCGGTCCGCGGGCTTGACGACCCACGGAGAGAAAAACGCTTCTCGAACTTCCAGCGCTTTTTCGCCGAGATTATCTTTTTTTCCGAGAGCCATCCCTCTTGGAATTTTAAGCCCGGCTTTTTGGAAAATTTCCCGAGCCAGAGTTTTTCGCATGGCGAGCGCCGAAGCCACAACGCCCGAGCCGGTGTACGGAATAGAATGCGTCTCCAAAAATTGTTGGACCTTCCCATCCTCGCCGTATTCGCCGTGCAGGGCGTTAAAAATCAAATCCAACTTTCTGAAAATTTTTTCAGGACTCAAGGGAAAGCCGTTAAAGTGCCAAACTCCGTCCCGCGACAGGAGAATATCATGCGTTTGATATTTATCAGGCGGCAGATATTTCAAAACGTTCTCGCCGGTCAAAAGCGAGATTTCGTATTCCGCGCTGGGCCCTCCCCTTAGAACCCCGACCCTGATTTTAGCCATCTTTCTATTTTAAAACGAAATGTGGAAAACTGCATTTGACGGCGCTTGAAACCGGGCTTATCTTTAAAAAACAGTCCTTGAACAGCTAGATGCAGTTTGTAGATTACTAACGTAGGTTGGGGAAGCAGGTGTAAATCCTGCGCAGTGCCGCTACGGTGATTCGTTCTTCGAACGATAAGTCCGATGGCCAACCCTGCATTGTTTATCTTTTATCACCCTCGAGCAAGGGAAAGCCGTATTTTTAGCGTTTATCCATCTTCAAAACCCGCTCGAGGCGGGAATTTTTATTTTTTAATAGTTTTAATAGCGTGAATAACATAAATAAAAAATTACTCCGGCTGTTTGTTCTTTTGTCGCTCGGCGCGCTGGCGTTCCTGCAGCTGAATTTAGCCCGGGGAGACGTTAATTCCGCCTTGGTTTACCTCAAAACCAAAAGTCCGAATCCGTGGATAACTATGGCGCTGGTAGCCGCCGGAGAGAGTCCGGATGTTGATTATCTGAAATCGACTACCGGCGCCAGCGCCACCGATTACGAAGCCCCTATTTTGGCCTTGGCCGCAGCCGGAAAGAATGCACGGACATTTCCTGACACGGATTTGGTCGCGGCACTCAAGGCTTTTCACGCCGGAGGGCAAATCGGTAGCGCCTCAACTTTGAATGATGATATCTTCGGGGTTCTTGCTCTCCTTGCCTCTGGAGAACCGGCGAGCGACTCGGCCGTAACGGATGCAAAAAACACCATCCTCAACAACCAGAATGCTAACGGCGGCTGGCCGTTTGCGGTAGGCGGCAATCCTGACACCAACATGACTGCGATGGCCATAATGGCCTTGATTTCGGCCGGAGTAGACAAAACTGATTCGCATATAGTAAACGCGGTTAATTACCTAAAATCGGCCCAGAATGACGACGGCGGGTTTCCTTATGATCCGGTAAGCCCGTGGGGAACAAACTCGGACGCGTCTTCGGATGCCTGGATTATCTCGGCGATAAGTAGCGTTGGTGAGGACCCGGATGGTTCAAGTTGGAGCAAAAACGGCAATAGCCCGGTTGACCATCTAATGTCTTTACAGGCCGATGGCGGATACTTTGAGTACCAAGAAGGCACGGGAGAGGATTCCTTTAGTCCAGTAACCACTTCTTACGCGGTAATTGCTTTAACGGGAAAGTATTATCCAGTGGGAGCAACTTCTTTTCCTGCAGTCCCGAATGTAGACTATAAAATCGAAGGAAGCACCGGGACGATTTGTGAAGGGAGCGTGAATGCTCCGAACGCGCTCAATTTAGTTGTGATTATCGCCCCAACTTGCGGCTTCACTTACGAGATAGTGGATACTTCTTTCGGGCCTTATCTGAAGAGAATAAACGACGATGAGGCGCACGACTTAGTCGGCTGGCTTTACGCGGTTAATTTCGTTCTGCCGAACATCGGTGCGGCCGACTATGACCTGGAAAACGGCGACTACGTTATCTGGCACTTCGGCAACTTTAACTGGCAGCCGGGCGGGGCCGAACTTAATTTGAGCGCCAATGTTCTCCCGGGAACGGGAGACGGAGGAGGAGGAGACGGCGGCTCCATATCTTTTACCGTTAACGTTTTGGGAGGAGGAAACAATTTGGGCTTTGGAGACATTGTTCCGGGAGCCCTGAAGTCGCAGGATATAGTGATTGTCAATAACGGTAATGGTTCTATCTACATAGAAAGCGCCGTAAGCGGAAATGAAGTATTCAGGGACTTCTTAAACATTGACGGGATTTCCTGGAGAAATTTCAGCCTTAACTTATCCGAGGGTGAAAGCGACGAATCCGAAGTCAATCTGCAAGTGCCTTCTTCTTACTCCAAACCCGGTTCTAAAACTGGCAAGCTTATATTCTGGGCAACGGCAAACTAATGAAGAAACTGGGACTTATAACATTTTTAGGAATAATACTCGTCGCTTCCGCTCCGGCAGTGCCGGAGGCGGGGGCGGTGGGGCTTTCCGTTTATCCTAAGGAACTTCGAGTTTCGGCGATGGTGGGCGAGACAGCCAATTATAAGCTAAATGTTAAAAATCCTTCGGGAGAAGTTTCGCTTTTTGAGGTTTACCCGGATGACTTGGGAGCGATTGTAAAGGTTTCGCCGTCTAGTTTTATTCTGGAATCCGAAGAATCAAGAGAGGTGAGCGTGCGGGTTACGGCTCGCGGTGAGGGAGTGTTTAAAACCAATATCTCGGTTGTCGCTACGCCGGTTGCCTCTGCGTCATTCAATGCCGGGAGCGGAGTGAAAATCCCCGTGGAGATTTCTGTCGGTCTGCCGAACTCGTGGCTCGCATCAATCATTGCCAGTTTGCCGCTTTCTACAACTAGTAGAACTTTAGGAGTGATTCTTTTGGGACTGATACTCATAGCCGGTTTTTTCGTAATAAGATATGGCGTCAAGCAAATTAAAATTTAGTCTGATAGCGGTTGGTGTTTTGGCTCTGGCTCTCGCGGGCTTATCGTTTTTTGTAGACGGGCCGCAAGTCACTCAAGCGCCAGTACAAAGCGAACAAACCGTATCGCAAGCGTCTTTCGAAATAGATTTTGGCGACGGGAGGACAGAAGCGATTGAGATTGAAGTTGATGGAACAAAAAATCTATTCCAAGTTATGAAAGAGGTTTTGACCGAACAGGAAATTGAGTTCTCCTATGAAAGTTACTCCGGCTTGGGAGAGTTAATAACTAAAATTGGGGACAAGAAGAACGGAGAGGGCGGCAATTACTGGCAGTTTTGGATAAACGGCAATTATTCCATGGTCGGCGCCTCTTCGTATATAGTAAAACCCGCTGATATAATTGAATGGAAATTTACAGATGAACAGCAATAAAGATAAATTTATTTTAGTTTTGATAGTTATTATTGCGGCGGTAAGTGTCATACTGCGCTTGCTGCCGCATATGCCGAACTTCGCGCCCATCGGCGCCTTGGCACTATTTGCTGGGCTGTACTCTACGCGTAAGTTGTGGTTTCTCATTCCTCTCGCGGTGATGTTCATAAGCGATATTTTCATAGGTTTTTATGACTGGCAGATTATGTCTGCTGTCTACTTGAGTTTTTTGGCTTATGCGGTGATTGGCAGAGTCGTCAAAAATAACAAGTCTGTTTTTACGGTCGCGGGCGGAACATTCGCCGGAGCGTTACTTTTTTATGTTACAACCAACTTCGCCGTTTGGGCTTTTTCGGGAATGTATCCTCATACACTCCAAGGGTTAATCTTATGCTACGAAATGGCGCTGCCATTCTTTAGAAATACTTTATTAGGGGACTTATTCTATGTGGGAGCGTTCGTTGGCGCTTACGAATTGGCTTATAAACTTTTAGCTTCACAAATGCGCTTAGCCTTGAAGGCTCAAATTAATTAACCCACACTCTTAGGCGTTTGAATGGAAAAAATACAAAAAGCTATATTTTGTTGGAGTGGAGGGAAAGACTCTTCGTATTGCTTGTACAAAGTTTTAACGGAAAAATTATTCGATGTGAAGTATCTGCTTACTACCATCAATGGTAAATTTAAAAGAATTTCAATGCACGGAGTGAGGGAAGAATTATTAGATAATCAAGCCGAATCAATCGGCATTCCGCTCTTGAAAGTAAGAGTAACCGAAGGCACAAATGACGAGTACGAAAAACAAATGGAAACAGTTTTGCTAAAAGTAAAATCGGAAGGAATCAACAATGTAATCTTTGGTGATATCTTTTTGGAAGGTTTAAGAATATACCGTGAAAATAATTTAGCAAAGGTGGGAATGAAAGGAATTTTTCCAATATGGAAAGTAAGCACAACAAATCTCTTAAATGATTTTATCAACCGACAATTCAACGCTGTGATATGTTGCGCCAATGACGGATATCTTGGAGAAGAATGGATAGGAAGGGAAATAGACAAATCATTTATAGAACAATTACCTGCTACTGTCGATCCTTGCGGAGAAAACGGAGAGTACCACACGTTTTGTTATGATGGACCTCTGTTCAAAAAGAAAATCAGTTTTACGGTGGGTGAAAAAGTTTATAGAGCACTGGAAATAAAAACAGACGATGTTTGCACTCTGCCATTAAATGTGACAACAAAGGGATTTTGGTTTTGCGATTTATTATCTAAACCGACCAGTGGACGAGGGAGGATTTGAACCTCCGACCCCGTCATTATCAGTGACGTGCTCTAACCAGGCTGAGCTACTCGTCCAATAGAAAAAGCACCTCTGCAAAAGTTACTTTTTAAAAAACGGCGTTATTTGTTTTTCGCGGCGAAATCTTTCGAAACCACTCGCCAGGCCTCGTGCGGCCCGGAGGGAGCCTTGGTGACGGCGAAAAACCGGCCGCTCTTCTCCCGGATGGTATACTCGCTGGCCATGAACGGCTGTCTGGTTTTCACATCCAGAAATTTCAATTCTTCCTTGTCGCCTTTTGGCATAGTTTAAAAATTCTTTATATGCCCTGCCTGCTGGCAGGCAGATTCGACCTTCTTTATAAGTTTAAGCTAAATTCTCTCTTTTGTCCCGTTCAGCCGAGATTTTAGCCTGCCTGCCGGCAGGCAGGGCTCCTCGCCCCGTTAGAAATCCGAAAACCTTCGAATTCCTCTCAGGGCTCGCCCCGTGATTTCTAACGGGGCTCGGCCAACACCTTAATCAATCAAGTTTCGACCTAGACTTATAGTCTTAAATTAGGAGAAACTCCACGACCAGCTTCCGCTAGCCGTGCCTTGTTACGACTTATGCTTTGTCACCGAGCTTACCTTCTCCCGCTATAAGCGGGATTCGGGTACTCCCGGCTTCCCTGCATTGACGGGCGGTGAGTACAAGACTCGAGAACGTATTCACCGCAGTATAGCTGACCTGCGATTACTAGCGATTCCAACTTCATGGAGTCGGGTTGCAGACTCCAATCCGAACTGGGCCCGCTTTTGATGGGGTTAGCTCTGCCTCGCGGCTTCGCGACCCATTGTGGCGGGCATTGTAGCACGTGTGTAGCCCAGGGCATCAGAGGGACATGCGGACTTGGCGTCATCCTCGCCTTCCTCCCCGTATACCGAGGCAGTCTCTCGCGACACTTGTAACGCGAGATAAGGGTTGCGTTCGTTACCCCACTTAAGGGAACAACTCAAGCCACGAACTGACGACAGCCATGCATCACCTGTGCCGGTGGTCCTTGTGAGACGCCCGCCTTTCGGCGAAACTTCCGCCGGCATTTCAAGCCCTGGTAAGGTTCTTCGTTTAGCATCGAATTGAACCACATGCTCCACCGCTTGTGCGAGTCCCCGTCTATTCCTTTGAGTTTTAATCTTGCGATCGTACTTCCCAGGCGGCACGCTTAACGCGTTAGCTTACGGCTCCCGAAGGGTCGATACTTCGGATGCCTAGCGTGCATCGTTTAGGGCGTGGACTACAAGGGTATCTAATCCTTTTTGATCCCCACGCTTTCGTGTTTCAGGGTCAGGAATGCCCCAGCAGATTGCCTTCGCCTTTGGTGTTCCCCTAGATATCAACGGATTTCACCCCTACACCTAGAGTTCCATCTGCCTCTGACACCCTCAAAAGCTCGGCCGTTTCCCGGCCACCTTTCTCGTTGAGCGAGAAAATTTAAGCCGGGACTAACCGTGCCCCCTACACACCCTTTACGCCCAGTAAATCCGGATAACGCTCGGGCTCCTCGTCTTACCGCGGCTGCTGGCACGAGGTTAGCAAGCCCTTATTCAGAGGGTACTATCACTTGCGTTTCTCCCCTCTAAAAGCGGTTTACGTCCCGAAGGACTTCCTCCCGCACGCGGCGTCGCTGGATCAGGCTTTCGCCCATTGTCCAATATTCTCTACTGCTGCCACCCGTAGGTGTATGGACCGTGTCGCAGTTCCATTGGTGGGGGTCGCGCTCTCACGCCCCCTAGCCGTCGTAGCCTTGGTGAGCCATTACCTCGCCAACAAGCTGATAGCCCGCAGGCCTCTCCCAGAGCCAATCTAAGTGTTTTACTCCTCGCTTGCGCTCGGAGACTATCGGGAATTAGTCCGCCTTTCGGCGGATTATATCCGTCTCTGGGGTAAGTTCCTACGTGTTACTACCCCGTCTGCCACTAAACATATTAAATTAATATATTTCGTTCGACTTGCATGCATTATCCACGCCGCCAGCGTTCATCCTGGGCCAGGATCAAACCCTTTTAATGAATTTGAACGGGACAAAAGAGAAAATTTCTTTTGTTTATTGTGTGTTCTAGATTTTTAATGTTCTGGCAAAATAAACCCGCGATGAGCTTCGCCTAAAAACCCATCGCGGATTTACTTCTTAATTTTCAAGTTGTTTAAGCTGTCGTATACCTCATATTAATCCGCCCTACCTACTTGTCAAGTATCTAAATTATAAAGTATAATCAAGGAAAACACAAGGGAGGAGAAAATGAAGCGTTTAAAATTTGCGGCTTTAATCGTACTCTGGCTGATACTCCTTATTGGCTACAAACTGATTATTGACTATCGCGGCCGTGAACCAGCTCCCCTCATAAGGGAGCTCTTCTTTTATGGCGTTCCCGCCACGCTTCAACTTTTTTATGATTTCCGGAGAGTAAAATTTTCGGGACGGAATATTTTTTTCCTTGCCAGTTTAAAATTTCCGGACGGGTATAGGCCGGAACGCCCACGCCGTAGCGTTTTTCTTCCAGCGATTCGGCCCTGCCTAAAACGCCGGGAACATGCCGCGAAACCGCGTCCACCACAATCATCGCCGGAAGTTCGCCCCCAGTCAAAACATATGGACCGGCGGAGACTTCTTCTGCTTTAAGAGTTTTCCGAACCCGTTCATCAATCCCCTCATAGCGCCCGGATATTAAAATTATGTTTTTGCATTTTTTAGACCAGTCGTAGGCCATTTTTTGCGTGAACTGCTTGCCCTTGGCCGAGAGCAGAATAATTTTTGCTTTCGGACCTGATTTCATTTTTTGGACTGCTCGCAAAATAGGCTCCGCTTGTAGCACCATCCCCGCTCCCCCGCCGTAGGGCTTGTCATCAACTTTTTTGTGTTTATCCTTCGTAAAATCCCGCAGATTCCAGGTTTTAATCTGGATTTTCTTTTTTTCTATCGCACGCTTAATAATCGACTCCGAAAAATAGGAATCAAAGATATGCGGAAATATTGTAATTATATCAAACCTAATCCTTGACATATTTTAGATTATAGGACGGCCTTTTGTTTTTAGTTATCAAATTGACAAAACTGGCAAACATTCAATGTTCGCCATAATCTAATAAATACCCTTTTTCTAATTTTTCTTTGATGGGAGTATCCTCCACAAAATTTCTATATTCATACCCATTTTCAAACTGCTCAAGTATAATCGGATTGCTCAAAAGTTGACCCCACCTATTTTCTTTAACAAAATCCTGAAAACTAGACCACGGATATTCAATCTCTTTCCCTCTCCATTTCGCAAGTTCCCGTGGATTAAGGTGAATATAGGCCGAAAGATAATTTAGATATTCATTTTTATCTATGTGAATTGATTGAAATCGTCCGCCAAACAAATGACCGCTACGGCCATGACGCAAATTAAAGTACTTGGTATAAGCATCGGCCAGGCGCTGCATAAATTTCGAAATACCGCCTTCTTGCGTTTCTTTCAAAATAAAGTGGAAATGATTGAGCATGAGGCAGAAGCAAATTAACTCAATTTTCCTATCTTTCAAAGTATCTTGAAAAAAATCAATGTCAAACCTTCGATGTTTGGCAAAAGGGACTAGACGAGAAATATGAGAATGAAATACGTCACCTTGAAACGCCATAAGCAAAGTTATAAAGCGCCATCTGTCTGCATCATCAATAAAGATTAAGCGTTTCTCAACACCGCGGTTATAAACGTGATAATATTCTCCTTCTCCTATGCGCCGGCTCATATGTTTATATTAATACACAACTGGCAAACATTGAATGTTTGCCAGTTTAGCAACGTCGAAACAAAAACCGCCCTGAGCTTGTCGAACGGGCGGTTTTCGCGAAAGAATCCAATTTAGATTACAATTTCAAGTCTTCCATGACTTGGTCCATACCGCTGGCGCCCCCGCTCCTCGGAGGGCGAGTGCTTCCTTCCGGCTCTTCAATCTTGAGGTTCACGCGGGCGTGGTTTTTCATTCCCACGACCCGAAGAAGAGTACGGATGGCCTTCGCGGTATTTCCGCTCCGTCCGATTATCTTTCCCATGTCAGCCGGATTGAGTTTGAGGGTAAGTAAAACTCCCATCTCATCAACCGCGCGGGAAACTTTCACGTCAGACGGATTATCAACCAGGGACTTCACGGTAAATTCGAGAAATTCCTGATCTCCGTATTTTTCAGCCATTTCTTAAAATTTCTTTAAAATACACCTATAAAATCGACCGGTATATTTTTGAAGTATAGCGGATTTAGGAAAGATGTCAAGCGGCAGAAACTGGAGCGGCAACACTCTCGGCCGGAGTCTTCGGCTTCTTGGATACATCTATCGTTGAACCTGAAAATATTCCTTTTTTCACCAAAAGATTATGGACCGTATCCGAGGTTTTGGCGCCTTTCGAAAGCCAATACTGAATACGTTCCGCCTTCAACTGCGGCTCGCCTTTGCGGGCATCATATGAGCCGACAATCTCAACAAACTTCCCGCTCTTGGTGGAGTTTCTGGAATCCGTAACCACGACTCGAAACGACGGGTCGTTCTTCCTCCCTACGCGCTGAAGTCGAATCATCAACATGGTTTCTAGGTTACTAAATCTGCTTTAAAAAATCAACTCACCAGCGCCCCCGCTTCTTCAAACTTAATAGATAATAATTTTGAAACTCCGTCCGAACCCATGGTGACGCCGTAGAGAATGCCAGCGTATTTCATGGTGGTGCGGTTATGGGTTATGACGATAAGCTGGGTGGTTTTGGACAAGTCTTCCAGCATTTTGGCGTAACGCTGGGAATTTGCTTCGTCGAGCGCGGCGTCGGTTTCATCCAAAACCAAAAAAGGCGGCGGATGCACCGCGGACACGGCGAATAGAAGCGCGATAGAAGTCAGCGCCCGCTCCCCTCCAGAGAGCATCTCAAGAGATTTTATTCGCTTTCGCGGCAGATCCACGCTGATGTCTATACCTTCTTCAACTTCCTCAACTTCGCCGCTCTCCTCGCTTTCATCACTCTCTTTTCTATGCGTCTTCTCAATCACTTTCAAGCTCGCTTTCCCGCCTCCGAACATAGTATGAAAGAATTTTTGGAACTCTTCATTTATTTTCGAAACCCCGGACTTGAAATCATGCTTCAATCTATCTTCCAGTTCTTTCATAACTTCCCGAAGTTTTTCTCTCGACTCAGTCAGGTCGGAAAGCTCTTTGTCCAAAAATTCATCCCGGGAAGAAATCTCCCGATATTCCTTAAGAACCGCCGGGTCGATGCCGCCCGCCTCCTCCAGCTTGATTTTTATCCGCTCGAGCTTCTTTCTAAAATCCTCTAGCTCCTCCGGCGAGGAAAATGGCTCACCCTTCGCGATTTCGCCGCCGGTATAGGCCCTAGCCTCCTCCAGCTCCCGCCCGTATTCGTCCCTGAGAAGCTTTACTTTCTCCTCCTCAAGTTCAATTGAACGCAGGGCGTCCTTAAGTTTCCCTGCCTCAAGCTCCAGGTGATAAAATCGTTTTTCGTCCTTTCGGGTTTCCTCGGCTTCCTTCCTCGCTCGCGAAGCCTCCCGCTCATACTCCTCGGAAAGTTCCCTGCCCTCTTTCTGCAATCTCTCAATTTTTAATTTGAGTTCCGAAAGCCCCTTCTTATTATCTTCCAGGCTGAACTCTCCTGTCTTCTTTTGCCCGGGCAGATTTTGCAAAAATTCAAACACGCTTTTCTTTATATCCCCCAGTATCGCCAAAATTTTCTCCAAGGCGTTTTCTTTCAAGGCTTGGTCAACGCGCTGGGTAAGGGCGCTAAGAATCTTCTCCACGTCTTTTTTAGGAACAACCTCCTCAACCGCTCTGTTTGACCCTCGCTCCTGGACCGCGATAACGCCCTCCAGGCGCCCCAATTCCCGAAGTGAGGCCATCTCGTCCTCGCGCGCTTTTTTAAGTTTTTCCTCGAGCAATTTATTCCGCCCCGGCTCTTTTGCCTCCTTTTTCTCTTCGCGCTCGATGCGTTCCCGCACCGAGGCGATTTCCGATTCTATTTTTTTGAGCTCCGAGGCGGGCCCGTGCTTTCTCTCCCCAACTTCGCGCCCTCTTTGGTCTATCATCGCCAGTTTTCGCGAAAGGTAAATTTGGAATTCGGATTTCAATTTTTCACGGAGCTCGGATGCTACCTTAAATTTTTCCGCCTGCGATTTTAAAAATTTCAAATGCGGCTGAATTTCTTTCCTCAAAGCTTCCACCTGCTGGATGTTTTCGCTGGCGCGCTCGAGTTTTCGTCCCGCCTCCATTCTCCTCAAATGAAAAATCTTGAGACCCAAGGCGTCTTCAATCATTTCCCTCCGCTCGGAGGGGGAAGAATATAAAATTCGGTCGGCCTCGCCTTGCCCGATGATGTGATGCTGGGAAGAGCCGAAGCCGACTTTGGCCAGAAGTTCCACGATATCCTTCAACCGGACCTCTGAACCGTTTATTAAGTAATCGTTTAAACCATCGCGGTAAACCCTCCGTCCGATAGAGACTTCCTCAAATCCGCCTGCGCGGGCAGGTTCCAGAGGAAACTCCCGGCCGGCGTTGTCGAAAACCAGAACCGCCGAAGCCTTGGGCATTCTGGAGACATTGCTTGAACCGGCAAAAATTAAATCCTCGCCCCTTTTTCCCCGAAGCGATTTTATAGATTGCTCCCCCAGAACCCAGCGAATCGCGTCAGCCACGTTGGATTTGCCGGAGCCATTGGGGCCGACCACGGCCGAAATAGGTACCGGAAATTCCAAAAGCGTATTCTTGGCGAAAGACTTGAAACCAGAAAGCTCCAAACGTTTCAACTGCATCGCTTTAGTTCCAGCCCTTTAGTTTTAAGGCGGCCTCGGCGGCGCGCCTCTCCCCTTCTTGTTTGGAAGCGCCTTCGCCTTCGGCCACTAAATTTTTACCGAGATAAACCCCGACGATAAAATGTTTGTTGTGGTCCGGCCCCCATTCTTTCAGCACTTCGTAACTTGGGGTAAGGCCCGCTGTTTCCTGGGCTTTTTCCTGAAAGAGGCTCTTGGGGTCGCGGAAAAGTTTTTTGGAAATAACTTCTCCAGTCTTGGTCAGGACGTGTTTTTCAATAAATTTCTCGGCCGCCAGGTAACCCCGGTCGAGATAAATGGCGCCGATTAGAGCTTCAAAAGTATTGGCTAAAATATACTGCCGGGCTCGTCCCAAATCTTTGGCCTCTCCCCGCGACAATAAAAGATAATCGTTAAGCCCCATGTCTTGGGCGATTTCGGAAAGCATGTTGGCGTTCACCAAAGCGGCCCGCAGGCTCGTCAGCTCGCCTTCAGGTTTTTCCGGAAATTTCAAAAAAAGATATTCGGTGACTATCAATTCCAAAACCGCGTCCCCTAAAAACTCCAGGCGCTCGTTATGCTCGATTCCCCAGGCCGGATTTTCGTTCAAGTAAGAACGATGGGTGAAGGCTTCCTTAAGCCGGGTCTGATTTTTGAATTCTACGCCGATTTGATTTTCTAATTTCGAAAAATTGGTCATGGTTTGATAAGCTTCAAAGCTTTAGTGAGCAGAGGTTTTATATCCGGATAAGTTTTTAGGCCCTCAAAATCTTCGGGCGCGAACCAGGCCGCGCCGTCCAAACCGCCGGAAGGAGCGAGTTTAAGTTCTTCATCCCTGGTTTCGCCTAAAAAATAAATAACCCGGCGTCTCACCGGACCTTTTTCAGGGTCATTCGCCAGATATTCGGTCCGGCCCAACTCTGCTCCGAGCTCCAAACTCTCGATACCGAATTCTTCTTTCACTTTCCGTTGCGCGGCCTGGAGGGCGTCTTCCCCAGGTTCCGGACTACCTTTGGACAAGGTCCAGTAGCCAAAGACGTCATGAACCAAAGCAAAAAGAATTTTTTTACCTTCTTTCCGAAAGACTACCGCGCCCGCTTTCTCTTCTATCGGCAGGTCCTCGAGGTTGGCCGGAATTTTTTTTCGGGAAGTTTCGTCCTTGCCCGGCTCGCCAATCTCGCGATAGACCGTGCCCAAAACTCCGTTTATGAATTTTCCGGACGAATCGGAACCAAAGGTTTTGGCGAGCTCAATCGCTTCATTGATGGCCACCTTGGGCGGAACCTCCCGACGATTGCCGAACAAAAGTTCGTAAAGCCCCAGACGCAAAACGTTCCGGTCCACGAGCGCGACCTGCTCCAAGGGCCATTCCGGAGCGGCCTTCTCAATAATCGAGTCAATTTTTTCTCGATTCTTAAGAACGCCCTCCACGAGCTCTTTCACGAAAGTTTGATCCTCGAGCCCCGGCGCGAATTCCTTCACGTTGTGCCCCACAATCTTTCCAACCTCGCCGTCTTTCTTTCCCCCAAAATCCCATTCAAACAAAGACTGCATTGCGAGGGAGCGGGCCAAATGCCTATTCGCCATATTTTAAATTTTTTAAATATTAGAACTATTTTTCCGCGGCCTGTTGCAGTTCTTTCTCCTTTTTCTTGCGCTCCTTCTTGTCGAGCTTGGCCAGAACGTCAATCACCTGCCGCTCGCCGTAGTAGCCGCAGTTTAAACAGACGGCGTGCGGCTGTTTTTGAGCCCCGCAATGGGCGCACTTCGAAACCGCGCTCGCCTCCAACCCATGATGAGAGCGCCTCATATTGCGGTGCGATTTCGTATGTCTCATCCGAACTACCATAGAATACACCCTACCACTCAAACGAATTTTTTGCAAAAGCTCTTACGAAAATGTTGAACATTCAATGTTCAACAGCTAAGGCTCCTTCGAGCTTTTTTAAAGGCGTTTTCACGACGAATTCACGATATTCGTTGCCAGTATCGAATTGCCCAAGAATAATTTCTGGATTTAAAAAATTGCCCCATCTGTTTTCGTCAATATAATCTCGGAAACTTGACCATGAATAGTTCACTTCATTGTCCCGCCATTTTTTCAATTCTCTTGGGTTAGCGTGGAGGTAAGCTGAAAGATGTCTAAGATAATTATTGGTATCAATATGCCTCCGGTGAAATCTTCCGCCAAATAGATGCCCGCTCCGATCATAACGGGTGTTAAAATATTTAGTATAAGAATTGGCCAGACGTTGCATATATTTTGAAATACCTCCCTCTTTTACCTCTTGGGCAATCAAATGAAAGTGATTCGGCATTAAGCAAAAAGCTATAAGTCTAACATGTCGGTTTTTTAGAATCTCGCCAAACACCTCGTCATTAAATTTTTGATTCTGAACTAGTTTGACTATCCGCTTCATTGGGTTCAATATCTCCTCGCCCTGAAAACCGATAAGCAAAGTCATAAATCGCCAACGGTCTCTGTCATCAAGAAATAGGGAGCGTTTTTCAACTCCCCGATTATAGATGTGGTAATATTCACCGACCCCAAGCCCACTCCATTTCATATAAATCCATTGTAGCGCCAAAATGTTGAACATTCAATGTTCAAATGTTCAACAAGTTCAGATAAATTTTGTACAGAAACTGCGGCGGTGGATGGCGGAAAGACCGTGCTTTCGAAGTAGGCGGCGGTGCAGTTTGGTGCCGTAGCCTTTGTGGATTTCGAAAGAATATTTCGGGAATTTTTTGGCGAGCCTAATCATTTTCCGGTCGCGCGTGACTTTGGCGATGACCGAAGCCGCCGCTATTATGGGAATCTTTTCATCCCCCTTGATTATAGTTTTCTGCGGATATTCCGGCGGAGCGTAAAGCGAGCCGTCCAGCAAAAGCATTTTGGGCTTAACGGAAAGTCGAGACAAAAGTCGCCGGATGCCTATTTTAACGGCGCGCGAAATACCGCGCCGGTCAATAATCCCCTCGCCCACCGAGGTTACGCCGTATTCTAAGTGCGGGTGTTCTCTCAAATGCCGAAACCACTCTTCGCGTTTTTTTAAGGTAAGTTTTTTGGAATCCTTGATGGCCTTAAAATTTTTTTTATAAATCTTCAAAGGACAAGCCACATAGGCCAGAGTGACCGGCCCGGCCAAAGGCCCCCGTCCGGCTTCATCGATTCCAACAAGATAACGCCGCATGAATTTATTTTATGCAATTTGTTCAAATAAAAAAGGGCCACTTGGTTGAGTGTCCAAGTGACCCGAAGAACTTCACGCGACCTCACTCGCCGCAACAGGCCTGTTTTGGGAAAAATCTCGTTAGACAATCATCAACCAGCTTTCTAATCTGAGGCTTACTGCCATTATTCGAAACAAGCCCCTTTAGATCCGAGAGAAAATCCAGGGGAATCAGATCGCCGGTCTTGCAGAAGCGCAAGATAATCCTAAGACCCTTAATGGCCCTCTTGTTGCCTTTCGTAAAAATAGGGGCCCAGGCGCGCTCGAAAAAATATTCTCGCCGCGATTGAAGATCGCCGTTGTCAAATTTCGAGACTAACGGGCCGTAGAGAAGCATCAAGAATGCGCGAAAAGCCCCCAAGTCTCCTTTATCAATCGCCGCCCAGGCCGGCTTTTGTTCCGGAATAACCTGTAAAAGAACTGCTTCAAATTTCATAAAACCTCCCTCTCTCCTTCTAGTGAATTTTCAGCCAGAGTCTAGCATACAGCAAAGATTTTGTCTAGAATTAAATTATCTATGAGCTTTGTGCATCTGCATACCCACTCGCACTATTCGCTCCTGGACGGACTGACCAAAATCAAAGATTTGGTGAAAGAAGCCGCCCGCTTGGAAATGCCGGCTTTGGCGCTAACCGACCACGGCAACCTCTACGGAGCCATTGAATTTTATAAACAAGCCAAGAATGAAGGCGTTAAGCCCATCATCGGGGTGGAAGCGTACGTGGCTTCGCGCTCTCTTCACGACAGAGAGCCGGGCGTGGACGAACGGCGTTACCACTTAACTCTGCTGGCTGAAAATGAGGAGGGCTATCACAATCTAATCGAGCTTGTCACCGTTTCGCATCTGGAAGGTTTTTATTATAAGCCGCGAGTGGATAAAGAGCTTTTGCGAAAACATGCCAGGGGCGTAATCGCGCTCTCTGGCTGCTTCAGCGGCGAGATTCCCCGGACTCTTTTCAGAAATGATTTCCCGGCGGCGGAAAAACTTGTCGAAGAGTATAAAGAAATTTTCGGCAAAGATAATTTCTTCATCGAAACTTCCCATCATCCCGGGATTCCCAATCACGACGAAATTCAAAAGGCGCTCCGGGAACTTAGCGCCAAAACTAAAACTCCGCTCGTCGCCACCCAGGACTCGCATTACCTCAAGCCCGACGATGCTTCGGCTCAAGATATTCTGCTGGCGGTGCAGACCAACACCAAACTTGACGACGAAGACCGGCTCACGATGAAGGCGGATGATTTTTCGTTTCGTCCTCCCCTCGAGATGCGAGAATTTTTCAAGGATTGGCCCGGTGCCGCGGAAAACACCCTGGAGATCGCGAAGCGCGTCAATCTTACCATTCCCATGGGCATACTGCAGCTGCCGTATTTCGAAGTGCCGAGCGGATTTACTCCGGAAAGTTATCTTGAAAAACTTTGCCTGGAACGTCTCGAAAAACGCTATCCCAACCCGAGTCCGGATACGAAAAAAAGGCTGGAGTATGAGCTGGGAGTTATTAAAAAGACCGGTTTTTCAACTTACTTTTTGATTGTTCAGGACTTGGTCAATTGGGCGAAGAGGGCGGAAATTGTAGTCGGTCCGGGCAGAGGTTCGGCCGCCGGCTCTCTGGCTTCCTATGTTCTCGGCATAACCAATGTAGACCCGATAAAATACAATCTCTTTTTTGAACGCTTCATGAATCCCGACAGAATCTCGCCTCCTGATTTTGACCTTGACTTCGCGGACACGAGGCGCAACGAAGTTTTGGAATACGTTCAGCAAAAATACGGGCGGGATAAAGTCGCGCAGATAATAACTTTCGGCACCATGGCCGCCCGCGCCGCCATCCGCGACGCTGGGCGCGCGTTGGGAATGAGCTACGGCTTTTGCGACCAGCTCGCGAAACTGATTCCATTCAATCCTACTCAAGGAATGAAAGAGGGGTGGCTCGAACATTGCTTGAAAGAAATTGAGGAGCTGAAAACCAGGTATCAAAGCGACCCGGAAGCAAAACGTCTTCTGGACGCGGCGCTAAAACTGGAAGGAGTGGCGCGGCACGCTTCGGTCCACGCTTGCGGAGTCGTGATGACCAAAGAACCCTTGAAGAATATCGTGCCTCTGCAGTACGCGACTTCGCAGGGCGAGGCCGGCAGCAAAGAAGAAGTAATCGTAACCCAATATGAGATGCGCGCCGTTGAAGATTTGGGCCTTTTGAAGGTTGATTTTCTGGGACTAAAAAACTTAACTATCATAGAAAATACCCTGAAACTGGTGAAGGAGCGCCACGGCGTTGAGCTGGATTTGCCAGAAATCGAACCCAACGACTCTAAAGTTTTTAAGACATTGGAGGAAGGAAAAACCGTGGGTGTATTTCAGCTGGAAGGACAAGGCATGACTCGCTACCTGAAAGAACTTCGGCCGACAAACCTTGAAGACATTATCGCCATGATTTCTCTTTATCGGCCCGGCCCGATGGAACTTATCCCTTCTTACATAAAAAGAAAGCACGGCCGCGAGCAAGTTACTTATCTCCATCCCAAACTCGAGCCGATTTTAAAAAACACATACGGAATCGCGGTCTATCAGGAGCAAATGATGCAGATTGCCAGGGACCTGGCCGGCTTCACTCTGGCGGAAGCCGACACCCTGCGAAAAGCCATCGGCAAAAAAATCAAGAGTCTTCTGGCCGAACAAAAAGAGAAATTCGTCAGCCGCATGATTGCCAATAAAGTCGAAAAATCAATCGCCCGAAAACTCGGCGAACTTTTGGAGCCATTCGCCCGCTACGGCTTTAACCGCTCCCACGCCGCCTCTTACGCCCGGGTGGCTTTCGAAACCGCTTATCTCAAAACCTACTGGCCGCTGGAGTTCATGGCCAGCTTAATGAATTCAGACGAGAAAGACATCGACCGGTTGAGTTTTCTGATGAAAGAGGCAAAAGAGCTCGAAATCGAAGTTAAGCCTCCGGAACTCAACACTTCTTACGACGGCTTCGCGCCCGAAGAATCTCCAAGCGGGCCGGCAATCCGCTTCGGCCTTCGCGCCATAAAAAACGTAGGTTCGAACGTGGTGCGGGCGATAATCAAAGAGCGAAGCGAAAACGGCATCTTCACGAACTTGGAGGACTTTTTGGGGCGGATTCCCTATCTAGATTTAAATAAAAAGTCTCTGGAGGCTTTGATTAAATCTGGAGCCACGGACTACCTGGGCGAGCGCGCGGCGCTCCTCGACAATATTGAACTTTTGCTCCGGCACCATCGCGAGTCCAATAAACAGAGAAATGGCGCCCAAGATTCTCTTTTCGGAGAATCAGCTTCCGGGTTCCAGCCGAGCCTCGCCATGAAAGAAGTTCCTCCGGCGAGCCCGGAAGAAAAGCTGGGTTGGGAAAAAGAGCTTCTGGGTCTTTTCATATCCGGCCATCCCCTGGAGAAATTTCGCGAAGTGCTCTCGCGGCAGAAATTAAACATCAAGCTCATAAAATCCTTCAAAGCCGGCAGCCCCGTGATTGTCGGTGGGATAATCGAAGAATTCAAAAAAGTTCTGACTCGCAACAACCAACCCATGCTTTTTTTGAAGCTCGCGGATTTTACCGACAGCATCGAGGCCGTTGTTTTCCCCCGGCTCTTATCGGCGAACGGGGGCGTTTTCCAGCCGGACGCCTGCGTGGTGCTGAAAGGAAGTATTTCCATCCGTGGCGGCAACCCCTCCATCATCTGCGACGAAGCCCGAAAATTGGGAGAAAAAACTAGCCCCGTTAGAAGTTCTAGCGAGGCAACTCTAGATGCCGAAATTGCATAAAACATGAAAACTTCTAACGGGGTGAAGAAACAAAAGAAGCCCCAGTCTCCTGAAAAATCAAAACCAAAGGACCACCGCGAGCTCGGCCGGGAGCTGGATTTGTTTTCTTTCCACGAGGTTTCGCCCGGCGCGCCCTTTTGGCACTACAAAGGAATGCTCATTGTAAAGGCGCTGGAAAAATTCATCCGGGAACTCCAGGACAAACACGGCTATGAAGAAATTTCTACGCCGATAATGGTCAAAAAAGAGCTTTTTGAAAAATCCGGTCATTGGGAATTTTTTAAGGATGACATGTTTTATTTCAAAGCGGGAACTGAAACGTACGCCTTGAAACCCATGAACTGTCCTGAAAGCGCCCTGGTTTATCAAACCCGCACCAGAAGCTATCGCGACCTGCCGCTCCGGCTCGCGGAGATTGGGCGTTTGCATAGAAATGAACTCTCGGGAGTTTTAGGAGGACTTTTGCGCGTCAGGCAAATCACAATGGATGATGCTCACATCTACTGCCGTTTTGACCAGATAAAATCAGAACTTGTGAGCGTTTTAAAAATGACGGAGGAATTTTACAAGCGCCTGGGCCTTCCGGTCGTATATGGACTCGCCACCCGTCCTAAAAAGGCGATGGGCAGCGTAAAAACGTGGAAAGAGGCGGAAAAACTTCTGGGCGAGGCGCTGGAAGAGCTCGGGCTTAAATATCAAACCTTGAAAGGCGAGGGCGCTTTCTACGGACCAAAAATACATTTTGATATTAAAGATTCTCTCGACCGCACCTGGACTATCGCCACCGCCCAACTGGATTTTCAAATTCCGGAACGCTTTCAACTTGAATATATTGACGCCGACGGACAGGCCAAACGTCCGGTCATAATCCATCGCGCGATTTTTGGCTCATTTGAACGCTTTATCGGAATTCTTCTGGAACACTTTAAGGGCGCGCTTCCCTTCTGGCTCTCGCCGGTGCAAGTCGCGGTGCTGGCCATCAACGACCAAGTCACAGATTATTCCAAAAAAGTTTTCGAGGCCTTAAAAAACAAAAATGTCCGCGCGGAATTGGACCTGCGAAACGAATCCGTCGGCAAGAAAATTCGGGAAGCTGAACTGCAAAAAATTCCCTATCTTCTGATAATCGGTGAAAAAGAAGCCGCCTCCGAAAAAGTTGCCGTCCGCGAACGGGGCAAGGGAGATATCGGCCAGAAAACTCTTGAAGAATTTTGGGAAATCATAAAATAAAGCGCCGAACATTACTGCAAGGCGCCTTATCTCTGCCGGAGAAAATTTTCCTTAGTTTAAATTTGCCGTGCGCTTCATCTTCTCGATACTTTTCAGGCCGTTTCCTTCTAGCAGCACGCCGCTTACCAATCCGACTAGGAAAACTTGTTCTCCATAACGATGGTCAAAAACAGTTACTTTGAATACTCGTTTGCGTATGCCATCTTCAAAAACGCTGGTCTGATGAATTTTTACGTCCTGGCCTGCGCGCCGAAAATTTTCAAAAATCCTCATGGCAATCTCCACCGGCTTATCATCAACTTGTAAACGATCTAAATGATCAAACATAAGAAATCCCTCCCTTCGTCAGATCTATCAATTTCATTAAAACCAATAAAAATTAAAATGTCAAAAAGCAAGTTAATCATAATAGTTGGGCTAACTGCGTCTGGCAAATCGGAATACGCGGCAAAGCTCGCGAAGAAAATCGGCGGGGAGATTGTTTCGGCCGACTCAAGGCAAGTTTACAAAGGGCTCGATATCGGCACGGCCAAGATTAAAGGCCAGTGGTGCACGGATATCGCCGACACAAAGAAAACAACCACGGTAGTCGAATGGAAAAGATGCGCCGAGGATGCAATCGATACGATATATCGTATCGGTAAAACTCCTATTATTGTTGGCGGCACTATGTTTTATATCAAAGCATTGGCGGACGGACTGATTTTGCCGCAAGTTCCGCCGAATCCAAAGCTCCGGAAAAAACTGGAGAAAAAGTCCGCGACTGAACTTTTTGAAATCCTAAAAAAGAAAGATGCCCAGCGCTCAAAAATCATCGAGCCTAAAAACAAACGCCGTTTAATCCGGGCATTGGAAATTGTTGCCGCCCTAGGCCAAGTCCCGAAACTAAAGAAGCGCCGAAAATATGACGCGCTTTTTCTGGGCCTCAAGCGAACGCCCGCCGAGCTCAAAAGACGGATTGAAAAACGGATTTCCCGGATGTTAAAACGAGGGCTCGTGAAGGAAGTTCAAAAACTTCGCGCGGCTCGCCTCCCCTGGAAACGAATCTATGAATTCGGCTTTGAATATAAATATCCCGCGCTCTATCTTCAGAAAAAAATCTCCAGAAACGAGATGAAAGAAATGCTTCTGAAAGAAACGTTGGATTACGCCCGCCGCCAGATGGTCTGGTTTAAAAAAGATAAAAGAATCAGATGGATTTCGAGGCCTTGTTGAAACAAGGCCTCGTTGGATGATTTCCGCCGTGGAAAACTAAACTACGAAAACTTCGAGCTGGTTATCCTCATAGAGCAGAACCTTATCTCGCCGGATGTCAACTATTCCGTAGCCTGCTTCGCAGACGACAATGTTGTCATCTCGAATCCCGATTACTGGGAATTCGGACCCTTTTGTGATATGGAAAGTAAAATCTAGATGCGGATTAAACTCCTTCGCTTCCTCTTCTGAAATGAAACCAACGACTAGAGCTCTCATAAATCCTCCCTCCGATGAACTTCTATCGAGATATTAGCAAGGCAGGCTAAAAAGTCAAGCTTGCCTCAATATTTTTTCAAAAAGCTCTTTGAGGATGCCGGGGCTTGCTCCTATTTTTTTTGCTTTCGCTTCGCGCATGGCTTGGCCGATTAGAAACTGGAGAGAGGCCTCTTTCCCCTTTTTATAATCCTCTACGGCTTTTTGATTTCGCGCGATGATATTTTTTACTATTCCTTCAAGCGCGTTCGCGTCAGACGAAATTAAAAATCCTTCTTTTTCGGCAATGTCAGACGGGTCTTCGCCGGTTTCAATCATAATTCGCAAAATGTCCTTGGCCCCGCGAGAAGATATCTCTCCCCCGGCGGCCATTTTCATAAGCTCTCCAAAATTCTCCGGCGTAATTCTCATCTCCTCTATGGGAAGTTCTTTTTCTTTGAGCAGACCCAAGAGATCCGAGGTAATATAATTCGCTGAAAGTTCGATAAGTTTTTTCGGCTCGATTTTCTCGCTCCAGCGCTCGACCTCTGAAACCGCGGCTTCGAAAAATTCAGAAAGTTTCCGGTCGCGGGTAAAAACTTCGAGCTTCTCGCCATCCAAGCCGTATTCTTTTCTAAAACGAACTCTTTTTTGACCTGGAAGTTCCGGAAGTTCGTCTTTCAAAATCTCGGGATTGAATTCCGCGACTTCGGAGAGTTTCAAGGGCGGCAAATCCGGCTCCGGAAAATAACGATAGTCATGCGCCTCTTCCTTGGAACGCTGGGAAACGGTAATTTCTTTAACATCGTTCCAGCCGCGGGTTTCCTGCTTGACTTTCTCCCCTTTTCCCAGAAGCTTCGACTGGCGTTCAATTTCAAACTCAATCGCGCGTTCCACGTTTCGAAACGAATTGATATTTTTTATCTCAACTTTAGTTCCTAACTTGGCGGTTAAACCGCCAAGTGGCGGTTTAACCGCTTCTGCGATTGAAATATTAGCTTCTACCCTCATCTGACCTTTTTCCATGTCCGCGTCTGAAATTCCTAAATAGCGCAAGATAAGCTGCAGTTCCTCGGCAAATTCTCGAGCTTCTTTAGCTGAAGATATATCGGGCTCGGTAACGAGTTCCATCAACGGCACCCCGGAGCGGTTGAAATCAATGAGCGTCGCTTTATTTTTATCGTCGTGAACCGAACGCGCGGCGTCTTCTTCCAAGTGAACCCGAGTGATTCTAATTTTTTTACCAGAAAACGGAAGTTCTAAAATTCCTTCTTTCACTAAGGGATTTTTGTACTGCGAGATCTGATACCCCTTTGGCAAATCCGGATAAAAATAGTTTTTGCGGTCAAAGCGCGACTCGTCCGCGAGTTTGGCGCCCAGCGCCGCGCCCAGCCGCAAGACGTGCTTTATGGCTTCCTTGTTAGCGACCGGAAGCGTCCCGGGATGACCTAAACATATTGGGCAGATATTGGTGTTAGGGTGTTTTTCTAAAGGGTCGTTCAAACACCCGCAAAACATTTTCGTTTTGGTTTTCAGCTCCACATGGACTTCAAGTCCGATAGTCGCTTGATACGCCATAAAAAATATGATAACCTAATTTTCTATGCTTTCCTACACAGACTTAACCCCCGGGACGCAATTTATTCTCGATGGGGAGCCGTACGAGGTCTTGGAATATCAATTTGTCCGGATGCAGCAGAGAAAACCTTCGGTTCAAACCAAGATAAAAAATTTAATCTCGGGAAAAATTGTTTCGAAAACTTTCCAACCTTCGGATTCTCTCAAGGAAGCCGAGATTGAAAAGGAGGAACTCTCATTCATCTACGCGCACCGCGGCGAATACGTTTTTCAACAAGAAAAAGAGCGACTCACTCTCGCCGAGAACGTCATCGGCGAGGAAGCAAAATATTTAAAAGCTGGCCTCGCTGTAACCGCCTATAGATTCAATGGCAGAATCATAAACATTAAGCTTCCTGTAAAAGTGGATTACGTCGTTAAAGAAGCCCCGCCCGGTTTCAAGGGTGACACTGCCACCGGCGGCAATAAAAGCGTCACGCTGGAAAACGGACTTCAAATCAACGTTCCTCTTTTCATAGAAGCCGGCGACACGGTCCGGGTAAACACCGAAAGCGGTGAGTATACGGAGAGGATTTCCAAAGCGCGTCAAGCCCGTTAGAAATAAGCCGCCCCAGGGCGACTGCTGCCCTGCTTTCAGCATGGTGGATTTCTAACGGGCTCAAAAAAGCGTAAGTATCAAAAACGCCAACCCTGACAAAACCGAGCTCACCAAAAGACCCGTGGTCACCGGAAAATAAAAACGAAGGTTTTCGCGTTCAATCGTAAAATCGCCGGGAAGCCTCCCCAAAGGAAGCGTTTTGTTTGAAACAATGACCACAAGCCCGACTATCACCAAGAGGAGCCCCAAAGCGATTATTAATTTTCCAACTCCGTTCATTTTCAATAAAGAATGGTGAAATCTTTAAAATCCTCCGAAAGCGCCGCGGTGCCGATTTCAAACCTGTCCACCCGGGCGAAAATCGGGCCGCGCTTGGCCCATTCAAAAAGCTCCCGCACCTTCTCTCTTTCACCTCGCGCGACAATTTCCAGCGAACCGTCCTCAAGATTCTTGACGTATCCCGTTAAGCCCGAGGCGTGGGCGCGGCGCCGGGCCGAGTCGCGAAACAAAACCCGCTGAACCCGTCCGAAAACCCGCATTTTTTGGTATTCCGGCATATCTTTACTATAAAATCTTTTCCTATATACTAAAAGGACGTTCTTGAATATTTTGTTTCAATGAAATTACAACATGTGGCGATTATCCCGGACGGCAACCGGAGATGGGCCAAGCTTCACGGACTTAAGGCTTATCAAGGGCATCGGAAAGGCATGGACGAAACTCTGGAAAAGATACTCGGCGAAGCGCGGAAAATGAATATATCCTACATCACTGCCTGGGCGGCATCCCGAGATAACGTGCTGAAAAGAAGCAAGGCCGAGGTAAGTTTTCTTTACAGGCTTTTCGAAGAAAAATTTAAAAAATATCTGGCCGACAAAGAAATTCACGAAAATCAGGTGAATATTAAAGTCATTGGAGAGTGGAAAGACTTTTTCCCGAAATCGCTCCAAGGGGCGATTTTCAACCTTGAAGAAGCAACGAAAGATTACTCAAAGCTTTTCCTGACTATTCTGATGGCCTATGACGGCAAGCGCGAGATGGCCGAAGCCTTTCGGAAAGCGCAGGCGAGCGGAGAGCAGATAGACGAGGGAAACCTGAAAAATTATCTTTGGACAAAAAACCTTCCGCCCGTAGACTTGGTGATACGAACCGGCGGCAATCCACACTGGTCAGCTGGTTTTTTAATGTGGCATACGTCCGATTCGGAATTTTATTTCACCGAAACCCTGTGGCCGGCTTTTTCTGTGGCGGAATTTAGGAAAGCAATCAGCGAGTACGAAAGCCGCCCCCGAAATTTGGGCGCTTGATTTTCAACGGCAACTTCGTAATAATTACCGCAAAAGAAGCTTAACAAAGGAGATAAGAAGATGAAAAAGAAAAGCAGAAGTAGGAGGTCTTTTGAAATCCGCGGGATTCGGCCCGATGGCGCGAGAGAGTTGGGCTTTGGTGAAGGCACTCCGGAAGAAATCGCGAAATATCACCGTGAGCGTTTGAAAAATAACCCGGGCTCGATTTTTATTGCCCGAATGGTTGACAGAAAAAAGAAAGCGTGATAAAATAGCGCCAAACTTAAAAGGAGGTGGGGGATGAGAAAAAACAGGAAGAAAAACGAAAAATTCGAGCTGGTCGTCCAGCTCGCTATAGTCATCTTTCTTTCTCTGATAATACTTTCCGTCCTGTGGTGGGACGGAAATAGAAAGACGGCGATCGCAGAAAAGGTAGCTAGCCAACAGCACATTGTAGTTTTTGTGAAATAACCGGGATAGGTCCCTGCCTATCCGAAAAGAGCCCCTCGTGGAGAAAACTCCCGGGGGCTCTTTATTTCTAAAACTCTTCCAAAAGCCGGACCAAAAGACGAACCGGGGCGCCAGCCGCGCCTTTGGCCAAGTACTCCCCTTCTATGGTGGTCATCCGCGGCGCGATATCCAAATGCACCCAGGGATACCCTTTGGCCCACTGCCACAGAAAAACCGCGGCGGTAATGGCGCCTCCGTATTTTGTCTTTCCGATATTGGCCCAATCGCCAAAAGTTCCCTTAATTTCTTCCTCATAATCCGCGGTCAGCGGCAAAGGCCAGACCGCGTCTCCAGTCTCGTTTCCCAGCTTTCTAAATCTCTCTTCCAGTTTTTTATCCGAAGTAAATAGTCCGGTCCAGCGCTGGCCCAAAGCCGCCATCGCCGCGCCTGTCAAAGTCGCGATATCCACCACCAGAGCCGGTTCATATTTTTTCGCGTACGTCAGAGCGTCCGCTAAAATTATCCGGCCCTCCGCGTCTGTATTCAAAACCTCGATGGTTTTGCCGGACATGGTGCGCAAAACGTCGCCCGGATGGTAACTCGAGCCGGAAGGCATATTTTCCACCGCCGGAACCAAGCCCACGATATTCTTTTTCAGCTTTAATCGCGCGGCCGCGCGGATAGTATGAATAACCGCCGAACCTCCGGACATATCCATATGCATCTCATAAATCGCCTGCTCTGGTTTTAAATTAAGCCCGCCGGTGTCAAAGGTAACTCCCTTGCCTACTAGCACAATTGGCTTTTGATTTTTCGGGCCTTTTAGATATTCCATAACGATAAACCTCGGCCGCTCGTCAGAGCCTTTGGAAACGCCAAGAATCCCGCCCATTTTAAGGGCTTTTATTTTTTTCTCATCAAAAATCGAAACTTTAATGCCGGTGCCTTTCGCGTCTCTGCGGGCGTGTTGGGCCAAAATCCGCGGAGTCATGTCGCCCCCGGGCGTGTTGGCCAGACGCCGAGCCGCGTTAACTTCCTCTCCGACAATCGTCCCGCGCCTAAAGCCCTCGGCGATATTTTTATCCGGCCTTGCCGCAATCGCCTGAATTTCATCAATAAAGTTAAATCCGTCTTTGGGCGGAGTTTTATATTTCACGAATTCGAAATTAGCCATCTGGGCGTTGGCCGCGACCGCTTCGTAAAAATCTTGAGTTTTTTTCGCGTCCGTCCAGGGAGCTACCCAGAACGCGAACTTTTTTATTTTTTCTTTTTTCGCCGTCTGAATCGCGATTCTGGTCGCCAGCGCCGCCTTTTGGGTGGAAAATTCGCTTTTCTTCGAAACTCCGACCGTTAAAATCTTGCGTTCGGTTTTGGGTAAAATGAAAAGTTTAACTTCTTTCTCTTTTGGATTTACGCTTTTTCTTATTTTTTTGAGATAGTCTTTTTCCTCTTCGCTCAAAAATTTAAAAAGGGAGTAACCCGCAATATAGTCCCCTTCAAACATAAAAAACACCAAAGGAATCGTTTTCGGTTGGGGCTCGCGGAGAAGCTTAAATTTGACAGGCATGATAGTGAAGAAGATAACAGAAACCTTGACGAAAAGCAAAGATATTTGCTATACCAGTAAAGAAATTCTAGGAGTTCCGAACATAGGCAAGGACCTTAAAAATCCTTAACAAAAGGGAGGAGATTATCATGAGACGGCTGAAAGCACTATATTTATTACCCGTGGTTTTCCTTAGCGCCTGCGCGGCGCGAATGGAAGTTCTAACGGCGACGACCGAAAGCGGTACCGTCCTCGGACATTATGCTTTTTACCGTACCGATAACAAGGGCGGTATAGAGGCGGCAGGCCGAGACATATACGACAAGGATGGTAAACTCGTGGATACAAAGTTCGCCAGTGGCCCAACTGTACTTTATGGGACGACCGCCGGTAGTGCACCCGCTGTCGCGGGGGCAACCGGTTTCGCGCTCGGTATGAAATTTTTGCGGCCTACCGAGATCAACGAGACAACCAGCACCAACGTAAGCGGGGTGTCCTCGAGCGATCAAAGCCAAGGGCAACAGATGCAACAGCAGCAAAAACAGAAAGGCGGGGACGCAACTGCAAGCCCCACCGTGAGCTCCACGGCAAGTCCGGTCATTAGTCCGACAGTGAGTCAGACCAACAGCCCGACTATTAGCCCGAGCGTCTCGGCCTCAACCGGCCCGATAAGTAACACGGCAAAAGGCGGTGCCGGAGGTCAAGGCGGTTTTGGATATGGGGTCGGAGGTCAAGGTGGCCAAGGCGGTTTTGGATACGGAGCGGGAGGAAGCTCTTTTTCCGGTGCAAGTGCAACTGCAAACCCAACCATCGTCAACAAACCCACCACAAGTGTTGGCGTTGGGATAGGCATCGGCATTGACAACAAAAATGTCAACAAAGCCGAAAGCACGAACGTCAACAAAAACGATAACTATAACAAGAACCAAACAAGCATAACCCAACCACAGCCGAAAAAGTGCGGCTGGTGCTGAACAACACAGAAGGAGGAAATATGCAGAAGATAGCGGTACTGTTGGCGCTCGCGTTCGGGATTTTATTCCCAGCGCTGAGCCAAGCCTACGTGGTCGCGCCAAAGGTCGGCGTGGTCATGGTGGAAATCAAGCGCGGCGACACTTTCTCGGGGGTATGCTCCGACTTGTCAAAGAAAGGTCTCCTGCCAGAGAAATTCGGGGCCGTAAGGTGTAAAAACTCGGCCCTCGCGCGAAACGGCCTGACCGAAGAAAGCGCGCGATACATCCAGCCCGGGGATCTTTACTTTTTCCCGTATCTGCCGCTCGCGAAATATGAGGGAAAAGTTCGACAAGAAATCGCCGCCTCTCTTCTTCCGCTCCTCAATAAAGCAGAGAGGGGAACAAAAGTAGTCGGACAAAGGCTGAAGGCGGCCGAACAAGAAAGAGATAAAGCGCTCGACCAGCTTCGCGAGTGGAAAATCGGGGCCTTCCTGGGCATGGGGATGCTCACTATTTTCGCAGTATTAATCTTTTTCTTAACGCGCGGTTTTTTCCGGGTGAAGATTAACAACCTAAAAAGCTGGCAACTTGGGGAGAAAGTAACCTATACTCTCCCCGGCACAAAAAAGACCGTTAGCTTCAAGGTTGTGGGGAGCGGCTTCAAACAAGACGACGGCCGGGAAGTCCCCTTCTTGCGTCTCCAAAGCTCGCTCGCTCCTGATGTTGTGGTGGACTCGTACCCCGCCAACAACGTCTATCGGCACATGCGAAAGCATTTGGAGCCAAGCATCATTGAGTTCGAGCAGAGAACCGTAAACTAACTCAAACCAGCTCTTTACCGATTTACCGATTTTGCGTCTGTCCGAGAGTATTTTACTCATAAGACAGCGCCAAGTCTACGGTGAGGAGGAAACTCCATAAGCGTAGAGAGATCGGATGAATCGAAAAAGCCCCTTCCGCCAAAACGGACGGGGCTTTTTAATTTTGCTAACGTAGACTAACTCGCCTCTTCGGGATTGTCAGCAGGAGGTGCTGTGTCCTCCGAAGCCGGAGGCGAATCCTCAATCGTATTTTCTCCGCTTTCACCGCTTTCACCCGCCGTAGCCTCTGGCGAAGGCCGGGCGCTAGCGGAATTTCCTCCGGTATCAGCTTCAACTTCAACATTATTTTCAACCACCGCCTCGCTCTGATTTTCAACAACGGTGTCAGTCTGAACTTCTGTTATTTCAGTATTAACGATATTCTCCACCTCGGATTGGGCGCAGGCGTCTCCGGTGATAATTATTCCGCCGCTGGAATATCCCCCGAAGTCTGGGAAGTCAGGAAAATCCGGAAAGTCTGGAAAATCTGGAAAATCAAAATCATCGCATTCCTTGGGCGGTTCTTTGCAGGTCGAAACCTTCTTGGCGTTGTTGGTTTTCTTGACGCGGTCTTTCATATCCTCGAGCTCCTGGTCCGTAACCGAGTTGGAGTCATTCGCCTCCTGCGTCAAAAGCTGGTCCGCTTCGTCAGCGAGCTCATTAATCCGAATATCTTCTCCGGGCACCAAAGCGTTCCCCACCCCGAAATGCGCGATATTGAATTTTAACGCCAAAAGTTCGCGCGCGAGCTTGTCATACATCGTATCGTTATTGTTCAAAATCTCCTCGGCCTCATCGGGAGTCTCTACCCAGACCGGCCCCACGCTCTGCGGCAAATCCCACAAGTCTTCGTGGTTCTTCCAAAATCCTCTAGAGCGTATCTCAAATTTGTCACAGCCCTCGATTTGCGCCGTGACGTTTATGACGTGCGCCTCAAAAGCGAAAATCAAAGGCAGGGAGGCGAGCGTCAAAACCAGGCCAGTCAAAGCGATTCCGAAAATAGAACGCTTTTTAAAAGTAGAAAATAACCCGAACTTCTTAACCCTGGCTCGGGGTCTTTGCCTGACGGTTCTTTTCTTTATTTGCTTCGGTCTTATGTCTACTATTAACATGCTAATTTTTAATGTTTGCGCTTATCACTGAAATAAAACCGAGGTACGGAATCCGAATATATGTATCTCCGACTTTGTACGCCTTACCGATAATGTCTTCATATCTGACCGCTTCGTCATCCTTAAAATTCGCGTCGCCCTTGGTGGTTAAAGTTTTTTCGGAGAGCTTCACGATTCTATGTATTGTGAATCCCTGCCTGCCGTCAGGCATGGCCTTTGGATTTGACCAGACCACGATATCTCCCACGCTTAATTCTTCTTTGCTCTTAACTCCCTTGATTAAAATTAAATCCCCTTCCTTCAGAATCGGCCACATTGAGCCGGACGTTATCGAGGCCATGGGATATGGCGTACCCAGCCACTTTGAGAGCCCGACCGGAAGCCCCCAAAATATCAGCGCGACAATGGCCGCATAGATTACTATATCCAAAAGTATCTTCAGAAATTTCTTCATATCCTATCCGCTTTTCCATGTTGGTACGCGAAATATAAAAACTCTTCCAGTATATTTCGCGCCTATTTCAGCCGAAGCCGGCATATAGACCGTGAACTCTATCCGGTCGGCCGTTTTGGGGGCGAGGACGAAATAATTTTTATTAAGGTCCATCAGCTCGGAAATTTTTCCGACCCTGACCACGGCAATCCACATGCCGACCGGCGTTTGGTTTTCAATGTCCACTCTTCGGATAGCCGATGTCCCGCGGGACAGGTCTCCAAAATCCAATCTCTCGGTCGTGGGATTCACTCCCACTCTGCCCTCGCCTTCAATCACCAAAACCTGCGCCGAATATTTGTTGGCATCGAGCGCGATGTAGAAGACGGCGAGAAAAATAATAATAAGAACAACGGCGAGGATTTTCTCACCCTTGGTCATCCTCCGCCAAAAACTTTTGTCTTCTTCCATATGTATGTTTCCCCTATCGGCTTATTAATCGCCGAATCCTCCGGCCCGTCACAAGCGAGCCAGAGAGATTCGAAGATCAATCGCTGTTATCGGGGTATGTCACTGAAACGGCTAACACGGTTAACTTCGACCCAGAGATCACAGCCGAAGAGTTCGCTTTCCAAAGCAGGATCAAGCTCATACTCATCAGGTATTTCCTCGTCTTGGGCGCAATTTCCAATAAAACACGGTACATGAAGATCGATTGTCCAACTGTCCTCAATATCGTCTTCGGACTTCGCCAAGACTCCAAATACATCGAAGAAACTTGCCACAGAAGGCGTCCAAGCTGGTGTCGAGGTAGGTCCGTGGAAAGCGGCCAAATTCCCATCGTTATCAGGACTCTTGTCATCCTCTTTCGAAAGGTAAGGACATAGTATCGGCAACATTTCGAACTCCTCATCTTCGCAAACGAATATAGTACGCCCGGGGTTCTGTGGATCTGGTACTTCTGTCACGCGGCCAAAACCCTCTTCGCCATCAAAGCATTTAGGTTTCTGGCGAATATGATATTCGATGTCATCCGCATCAGGCTCCTCAAAGAAGGAACGGCTCATCGCGATTGTGGCAGTAGCCAGGCGAACCTCCTCAGGGAATACCGTACCAAATGCTATCTCGAGAGGACTTACCGACAGAGCGTTCTCAATTGTTGCCGTTACGTTAATCACATGCGCCTCGAAGGCCGCGAAGAGAGGGAGCATCGCTACCGCTGTTCCTGCGGCGGCGATTCCTAAGATTATTTTCTTTTTCATAGATTAATTTTTAATTATCGCCAATAATTATCGACCAATAATATTTATTTTTTATTTGATGAAAGCTATTGGCGGCGAACCATCTCGACCAATGATGACTCGTCCCGCATAGCCCTCATCAATTTCCTTAATCAATTCGGATTCTGGCTGACCACAAACGACACGCAATCACCCTGATTCTTAAATACCGGGCTTAAAAATGACTGCCATCCATCTTTCTTGCACTGGTTTTTGTCAGTCGGGGGGTTGAAATCAAAAACATCTCCGTCAACATTAAGGTTGTCGATAAGAATGGTCTGCTCGCCGTCGGCGAACCCCCAGTTTGAATCCACCACAATCGAGACCCGAAGCAATTCCTTTGACCCCGCGAGAACGAGAGCATTCGCATAGGTGTCATAGAACGTTCCGCCCAGCTGGCCGGTGTCGTAACGTGTTTCCGCGATGCCAATCAGTTCGCCGGAAGGCGTCCAGGTGTTCGGTGTGCAACCGCTGAATGACGGGTGCGGTCCTAGATAGACAAAAATATTTTTGTCTCCCGCGCTGATTACGCCGTCGTTATCATTATCAATGCGCAGTTGGAAGCGAGGCGAGCCGCCGTAGCAGTCATCGTCAGTAACATTGAAGTCCACCGACAATGAACCAAGATCAGCAAGCGTCGTGCCGTCCGGCATATTGAAAACAACGGCCGAGAACGGGTCCGTTCCGTCCGAAACGAGTTTCACCGCTCCGCTGTCAATCACTGCTCCGCCGAACAAAAGCGGCGTCAGAGCGAGAGCCACAAGAGGCGTCAGTGCGGCCGCAATTGTTCCGGAGCCTAAAACTATCTTCATTTTTTTCATTTTGTTTTTTGTTTAGTTGTTAATTTTGGACCTTTTTGTTCCAATTTTTAAATTGGCTAATTGATTTAATCAGGACAGCTAGCGATTTCCAAAAGAGCCGCTTCAAGCGAGGCGAAATTCGCAACCGAGAAGTAATGCGACGCGTCGTCCGCAATTTCAGTTTTAAGATACGTCTCTGTTGAAGCGGAAACTCCGACTCCGAGGACAAAAATTTCAATCCCTGCGGCGCGGGCCGCGTCAGCCGAAGCCGCGGCCACATCATCGGCGGTTGTCGAAGGAAGCGGCCGGTTTGGCGCGCCGTCCGTGATAATCACCATCACGTCAGGCGAATCAAGGTCAGCTCTGTCATGTCCGTCCCCAGGATTGTCGAGCTCGGTTTTCGCAAGGTCAATGCCGCCCTTAAGGTTGGTGAAACCCCCCGCAGTCAGGGCGTTTATCGCGGCGTGGGCGCTGGCTTCATTGTCAGTCAGGTGCAGATTAAGCGTGGCGTTCGTCGCGAAGCTCGACTGGCCCGTGTGAACGCCGTCTGTTGAAGGCGCTAAGGCAGTTATGAAAGAATTTGCGGCGTTTTTCAATTGAGTAAGTTCAGAGGAATTGATGCTTCCGGAGCGGTCCAAGACCAGCATCAGGTCAATCTTTCCAAGGCATCCGACCGTTGACGGCTTTCCGGTTACGCTAACGCGGATGTTGCAGCCGAAAAGCAAATGTTCGTTTTCGGCGGGCTGGACATAGTCATCCGGCTCCGCCGCCGGATTTATTCTCAAAACAAAATTCTCCCAATCCTGCGCGCAAAATCCGAAAAAGCACGGGACTTTCAAATCCAGATTCCAGGTGTCAAGCTTGTCGTTAATTGAATTTTGAAGCTCGCCCGCGATTTCAGTTGTCGAAGCCACCAGCGGCGTCCAGAGACTCGCGTCAATCGGCCCGTGAAAAGCCGGAATGCCCGGGTCGTCATTTTCGTCCGGCTCGTTGGGGTCAAAAGTTACTTCGTGCTTTGAAAGATACGGGCAGAGAATCGGCAGAAATTCAAAGCCCTGGTCTTCGCATTGAAATTCAGTCGCGTTGTTTACAAAAATCACCTCGCCGAAGACTGGAGCGGTCGAACTGGCATTCCAGCACTTCGGCTCTTGATGAATCGTGTACTCCAAAAGGTCGAATTCGGGGTTGTTTAAAAAAGATTGGGAAAGCTCTATGTCAAAAGTTTTATCGAGCTCTTCTTGCGGAAACACCGTCCCGAAATCAATCGGGTCCGAAACAATGATGTTGTCAAGCTGGTCATTTATCTCGGCCGTGACGTTTATGATGTGCGCCTCAAAAGCCGCGATAAGAGGAAGCGTAACCAGAAGAGCTCCTGCCGCCAAAATGCCCGTGATTATTTTATTTTTCATCCCGTTAGAGATAGAAAACGCTTTAGTCTATTTTTTAGATAGCGTTTACCCATACCAGTTTTTAAATATTTTTCTCTCGACCTTGCATCTTGTTCGTTAATGCAACCTTCATAATAAATTAGTTTGAATGGGCCTCTGCCCTTTGTGGAATAAACCATGTTAGAACTATGTTCCCTAAAGCGTTTCCGTAAATCAAAAGTGAACCCTGTATACCATTTGTTGTCTTTTTTACTCTGAAGTACATAGACGTAGAACATATAGCATGATCTCTAACGGGATTCATCTCATTTATTCTAATACCCAAACAAAAAACCGGTAAAAATCCTGCCCGCGAAGGCGGGTGTTTCCCCGGCAACTTGTTCTCTATTCTAGCAGAGCCGAATTATTGAACAACTAAAAACTATTCGGAAATCTCAAAAACCTGTCAACAATCTGTGAATAGCTTGTTCAAAAATCATAAAAACGCCTCAAAAACGCCTCAAAAATTAAGCAAAATTAAGCAATCAACCCATCCCTCCGCTATTCCAGCGATAGCGGGAATACTACATAGATCCCTGCCTTATTCCTAATTCTTACCTTTTCGCTATTCCAGCGATAGCGGGAATACTTTACAGATTGATATATCTGCATGAAAATATACCAATGGCCCGATACAGCAAACTCGCTACCCAAATTCTGTCTCTTTTGGCAAACGGCCTTCTTCTCGGCTATGCCCGCGGCCAGAAACAAAGGAAAGAACTTTTGGAAGAAAGCGACGCCATCTGGCGTTCCATTGACCGCGAACAGCTCTTTCACGCTCTCCATATTTTGAAGATGAGAAAATTAATCAAGATTGTCCAAAAAGCCGATAGCGAAAGAGCTTTAATCACGCCCGAAGGGAAAGCCCGCGCTCAAAAATTTATATTGGAAGGGCTGGAAATTAAAAAACCGAAACGCTGGGACGGAAAGTGGCGACTCGTTATCTACGATATTCCCGAACCCCGAAAGAAAATTCGCGACGGTTTTCGCCAGCATTTGAAACGGCTCGGTTTCTCCGAATTTCAAAAAAGCGTTTTCGCGATCCCCTACCCCTGCGAGGAAGAAGTCGCCACCCTCGTCAATTTAATGAATCTTAAGGACAACGCGCGCTATCTCGAAACTCGGCTCTCCAATGACCGGAACTTGAGAAACGAATTTTCAATATGACAATCTATAAAGTATTCGCGCGATAGCGGAAATACAACATAGAACAGGGAACAGAGCTTCAAATGAAAAAGGACGAGCCCAGCCCGCCCTTTTTGATTTTTCCTTCCTCCTTTCATTATGGCATAAAATTTCTCACAATCCAGACCTCGCTCTGGCCACTCGGGTTTACTCCCCCTCCGACAATAGTGTGGCCATCAGCAGAAATGAATATTCCCGGTGCTTGATTCGGTTTCCAGCCCGTAATGTCGATTCCGTGTTCATTCATGAGGACGTCTTTTAGATTGCGCATCCCGTTAGTCGAATCCCATATGAACCACTCGTTCCGACCCGGACAGCAGAAATGAACCATGCCGACAATCAAAGAGCCGTCGCCAGAAACTCCATTGGCTCCTGCGTCGCCGCCGCCAGGCAAAGTTCCTATGCTAACCATTCCTTCGCTCTGCGTCCAGCGAAAAGCTTGCCAATTCGGACCAACAAGGCTCTGGCCAACCACCACCGAGCCATCTGCAGAAACCGCATTAGCAATGCTGTCGAAGGGACCGCCTGAAAGATCTCCCAGCGGCTTCATTCCTTCAAGCGCGGTCCAGCGAAAAGCCTCTCGGCCGGAAGCGCTGTAGCTATAACCAACTATTACCATTCCGTCAGAAGAAACCGCGCTTGCCGTGCTGTATGGATAAAAACCCAAGTTGCCGAGTCCTTTCATCCCTTCAGCTTGCGTCCAGCGGAACGCTTCCACAATTCCGGAACTGGTCGTGCCCACAATCACTTGCCCATCGGCCGATACTCCTGACGCCAAGCTGTAATCGATTCCACCGGGAAGGTCTCCGAGTCCAACCATGCCTCCTGCCTCGGTCCAGCGAAAAGCCTCATGGTCAGGCGTGAACATTGTGCCGATGATAACGGACCCGTTGGCCGAGACGTCATTCGCAGAGCTGCCGCTTATGGCTTCGGGATTCTCACTGAGCAACTCTAAGCCGCCAGAGGCCGTCCACTTCACTGCATGAACTGGAGAAGGCGGCAAATATCCTACAATAGTTGCGCCGTCTGCCGATAACGCGTTTACGAAAAAATCCACGCCAAGTCCTTCAAAAAACACTGGCCCGACTTCAGGATGAGTTTCTATCCAAAATAAACGATAAAGTCCCGCCACCGCTTTCAAAGCGTGCGGAACGAGAGCATCAGCCATCTGATGGAGCCGAGCATTCACCTCTTTTTTCTTCCCGACAAGCAATTTGGGGTTATCGAATGGGATTGCTTCACCATTCCACAGAGATGGATTGAATTCCATCGGTTCTCCGTCAAGGTCTTTGTAGAAATTATTCCCGATTGAAACAAGATCGTCTCTTTTCTTGCTTTTGCCTGCCCAATACTGGGTTTTCTGCGCCGCATACCAGAACAACTTGAAAAGATTTGTTGGAGTCGGATGTACTCTGTTCCAGTCGAAATCGCAGGGGAGATTCGGCAAACATTCAATTCGGTATTCCTGGCCTTGGAACTTATCTCCCGAATGTTTTTTGACAACGTTTGCGCTGACGAAGTCTTCGTACAGATCTTTTTCTCCGATGACAGGATCATGGGGCGTAAGATGCACATGAGCCGGAACTCCCATGTCGGAGAGAAGATGCGCCACACGTCCCAACCAGTAATACGCTTCACTGATTCTTCCATCCCGGTAAAACGGAATCACTTTGTTGTCCCAGAGGTCCTGCGCCAGTCGGTAATTGCTGTCGAAATTCTCACCGCAGGATGGAAAGAAATCTTCAAGGAAATTTGGGAGGCCAAGATTATATAATCCTCCGGCCACCAAACAATTATATGGCCTCTGCTCTAAACCGGATGGTGCCTTTTTAGGGAAATCTGGATTCCAGAAATGCTCCAAAAATCCATTGAGCCCTTCGTTGGTATCAGTATGCTCAGACAGAGTTCCCCGACAAAAAAGAAAATTATTCTCATTGTCTTCCTCTCCGCTTCCTACAAAGATGTCATCACCTAGGTCGTAATCTGCCTTACATCTCCCGTCCAACTTATTCTCATCAGTTAAATGATCCTTAATCTCCTGCGGCGTTTCGGGCCATATCTTGGCCGCTTCCGCTACTATTTCCTTGTGGGTTGGGATATCATAAGGATATACTTTGGAAAAAAGACCTCCCACCCAAAGTAGAGCAATAATTAACAGAATAGAATTTATCATATCTTCCCCCTTATGAAGATTAAACTCGAGAGATTGACTTTCTTAACCACGCTTAGTCTCTTCCTCTCTGTCCCATTTCTTTTCTACCTCCTTTCTTATCCACTGGCGTACTTGTCTAATTCTGGTGGAGAAATCGGCATATCTATTTTCTTTCTATTCATCCCGACGGTCCTTAGTTCGCCATTGGCTCTAGCTTTTGGGGTAATCGCATTTAGACGTGCCTACAAAAATCCTAATACATCTAGATCGGAGTATATTTTCTCTGCTGTAGGAGCATTATTTGGACTTATTGCCGCGGGCTACATTATCCTATTTTTGCTCTCCGGAATTCTATAGGTAATTGTCAAACAACATACTCCTTCCAAAATAATTTATCTGCTCAAAAATGTCTAGCTGTGAAGTATTCGCGCGATAGCGGAAATACAATATAGGAAGATTTGAAAGATTTGGAAGATTTTACAGGGCGGCTTGTCGTGGTAGATTAGAGTATCGTTCTTTGATTTATAAGCTAAAACAAAAAGATGAAAAGAATATTAGGTCTTATATTCTTTTCTCTTGCCTTAGTATCTCTGCCGTCCTACGTTCTGGCTGGCGAGGAGAATGAACTGCCTGAAAATTGCGTCTGCCGGGAAAAAGAAGGAAGAATCGTAGTGGAGTTTGAAGGCTTTTTGGTGGCGAATAAATCCGAAGAAAAAGCGAAAACCGGACCGGTCGCGGCCAATCTTCCGGCCGGAACCTACCGCGTCTGGCTTTCTTCTTTCGACAATCATCTGGACAAGCTTCACCAAATCCAGCCGCAGGAATCCTGGTTCGTGATTCTACAGAATGAAAACGGAGAGGTTATTGCCACCACTTCGCCCATCGTGGATTTGCCACAGGACGAAGAGCGGTTAGAGGAAGTGGTTAACGAAGAGTTGGTTTTGGGCGAGGAGGCGCGTTTCCTGATTGCCAAGCACGCGGCTTTCCCTTCAGACAATCCCAACAGCATCAATCCGGTTTGCGCGGCTTTCGAGATTCAAGAAGAAGAGCCTCCCCCGCCTCCGGAAAACCATCTGCCGGTTTTTACCGGCCCGAGCCAAGCCACGACCACTCTGGGAAATACTCTGGAATTCACGGTTACGGCTTCGGACCCGGACGATGACCCCCTGATTTTCTCGTCAGAACTTCCCGAAGGCGCCAACTGGGCAACCTCAACCGGACTTTTTGCCTGGACTCCTCAAGCAACCTCGTCGTTGGGAACTACAACCGCGCGTTTTTTCGCTTCTGACGGAATAGGAACCTCAACGCATGAAGTTCTGCTCGAAGTGTTAGAGCCCGAAGCCACGACCACGCCGAACCTGCCGCCTTTCTTCGTGAATTTCGCGCCGCCAACCAGCGCCACTTCCACCGAACTTTATTCTTACGACGTCGAAGCTGCTGACCCGGAAAACGCTCCCTTGAGTTTCGCTCTCGATGCCTCGTCTTCGCCCGTAGGCATGAACATAACTTCGTCCACCGGCCTTATAACCTGGACACCAACCATTGGCGAGGCTTCCAGCACTCCCTATCAAGTGGCGATAAGCGTGACAGACGGCGTGAATATAGCCACGACCAGCTACGAACTTTTGGTCGCGTCCACCACCCCGCAAGCGACTACGACTCCGGAATCAAATCCGCCGCCTTCGAGCGATAGCGGAGGCAGCGGTGGAGGAGGTGGTTCGACTTCGCTCACCACAAGCGGAGGAGGAGGGCCGCCTTTTCCGATACGAGCCCACAATCTTCCAGAGCCGCGCTTTATAGGGTCAACTACAACGCCAGCAACCACGACCGTAGTTATGGCGCCAGTTGTTATCCCGCCGCGAGCAATTAGTGCTCCCATAAGTGATTCAGCACCTTTACAATTAGAAGGAGGCGAAATTACGCCAAATACAGGAGGAATTGAATTTCTGGAAGCCGTCGAGCTTCCAGCCGCAAGCTCTCAAGCCGCCGAACCATTTTTTAGCTTGGGAGCGGCTCTATCACTTTTGGGATTACTAAATCCCTATATCCTGGTGTTGCTCATCTCCGTGGCGCTTTTCCTGGCATACCTCTACTACCGATACCGGAAGGAAGACGCCGAAAAACCGGCAACAATCGAAGACAAAGCGCCTAGTCAGGCCGAATCAGAATGGCAAAATCTGCCAAGGCAAGAGGAAGAAGATAAAGTCTTCTAAACCAAAACGCTCCGATTTGAATCGGAGCGTTTTGGTTTTATTCGTAGCGCAAAGCTTCAATCGGGCTTTTGAGCGAGGCTTGGCGCGCGGGATAAATGCCGAAGACAAGTCCAACCGCGCCGGAGACCAGAAGCCCCAGAAACGCCGCCAAAGCCGGAAAACTGAAAGCCCAAGGAAGCCCCACGAACTGCGAGAGAATAAAGCCGACCGCGACCGATAAAATCGCTCCGAGAAAAATTCCGGCAAGTCCTCCGAGGCCGGTCAGAATCACGGCCTCCAGCAAAAATTGAGTCAAGATATCGCGGTTGGTCGCGCCGATGGCCTTGCGAAGCCCTATCTCGCGAGTCCGCTCCGTGACCGAAACCAGCATAATGTTCATAATTCCGATGCCGCCGACCAAAAGCGAGATGGCCGCGATGGACACCAAAAGCAAGGTCAGGACGTCCGTGATGGTGGAAAGCCGAGCCGCCAAATCCGCCTGGGTCTCGACGAAGAAATCATCTTTCGTCGGGTCGGTGATGCCGTGGGAACTTCGGAGAGTCTCTTCAATATCTTCGACGGTTCTCGAAACGTTTTCCTCGCTGTCCGCCTGAACAATAAAGCGATGAAAATATTTAATGCCAAAAATCGCCTCCTTGGCGGTGGTGTAAGGCATAACCGCCATATCGTCAAAATTGAAAAAGGAAATTTGCCCTTTTTTCGGCAAAACCCCGATGACCCTGAAATTTTTCCCTTTGATTTTAATCCGCTCGCCCAAGGCTTCGTTATCTCCGAAAAGCTCTTCTTTTACCTTGGCGCCGATAACCACCACGGCCTGTGAACCCCGCACTTCGCTCTCGCTGAAAAACGTTCCCTCTTGGGGAAAAATTTCGAAAAGCTCCGAGGCTTCTTCGCTCGCGCCGAAAATCGTCAGGCGGTAGGTCTCTTTGCCCCAAAGCGCGTTCTCTCCGCCGAAAACCACGGGCATTATCCTAGAAATGTTCGGGGCGTTTTCTTTTCGCCGCAAAAGCTCGAGGTCTCTTTCTTTGAGCGAGTCGGAAAAAATCTGGGCGATATCCGAAGGGCCGGAAGGCTCGCGGCCCGGCACGACCGCGATGGTCCTCGAGCCCAAGCCTTCCACCTGTGACAAAATCAGCTCGCCCGCGCCTTGGACAATCGCCATCACCAGAATAATCGAGGTAACGCCGATAACAATCCCTAAAATCGTCAGGAGAGAGCGGGTTTTGTGAGTCCGGAGCCCGGCGAGCGCGGTTTTAAGACTATGTCCGAAAGTCATGAAAAAATTTTATCGCTCTCAATCCGGCCGTCTCGAAGCGTAATCAGGCGGCTGGCTTGGCGGGCGATCTCCTCTTCATGGGTCACCAAAATAATCGTGTGCCTGCCTTCTTGATTTAAATTTTTTAAAATTTTAATCACCGCTTCCCCGCTTTTGGTGTCGAGGTTTCCGGTCGGCTCATCCGCGAAAATTACTTCCGGCGTCAAAACCAAAGCCCGGGCGATGGCGGCGCGCTGTTTTTCGCCTCCGGAGAGCCGAAAGGCCTCGTGGTCCCGGCGAGGCGAAAGTCCGACCGCCTTGATGGCTTTTTCGGTCCGCTCCTTCCATTCTTGCTCCGGAACTTCTGAATACAAAAGCGGCAGTTTAACGTTTTCAAAAACCGTGGCCCGAGGCAGAAGATTAAAAGCCTGAAAAACAAAACCCATTTTCCGGTTTCTGACCTTGGCCAGCTCTTCGTCGGAATAATCATCCATGGCTTTCCCGCCGAAACGGTAAACGCCCGAACTCGGCCGGTCCAAAAACCCCAGAACGTGAAGAAGCGTGGATTTTCCGGAGCCGGAAGGCCCCATAATCGCCACAAATTCCCCGTCTTTAATCTCGAAAGAAACGCCGCCCAAGGCCGGCGTTTTAACTTCTCCGGCCTCGTAGATTTTTTCCAGATTTTTAACTTCAATCAGCGACACGGCCGAGAGCGACTTTATCCCCGGCTTCGAGGCCGGAAACGATTTCAATCCGCCCGTCCGAGCCCAAAAGTCCGGTCTTGACCTCCAATTCTTCCAGGGCACCGTCCGCCTTCTGCCGCAAAACGAATTTCGCGCCGTCTTTCGTCCGAACGGCCCGGCTCGGGAGGATTAAAACATTTTCGCGTCTGGCGGTGAGGATATCGAGGTTCGCGGTCATTCCGGGTCTTATCCGCGAATCCTCGGACAGAAACTCAAAAGTTGCCTTGTAGGTTACAACACCCTCCACTATGGTTTCAGCCGGGTCCAAGGCCACCACTCTGGCTTCAAAACGAACGTCGCTTCCGTAAGCGTCAAGCGTCAGGCGGGCGGTATCATTTATTTTAACCTTGGAAATGTCGGCTTCCGGCAGATTGGCTTCAATCTGAAACTTGGCGTCGGAAATTACCGCCGCCAGAACGTCCGAGGCCGCCGCGATTTCGCCGACTTTGGCGTCCATCCTGGAAAGAACGCCGGAAAGCGGCGAGGTTATGATGGTTTTTGAAATTTGAGCTTTGATGTTGCCGACGCTGGCCTCGGCTTTCTGAACCTTGGCCTCCTGACCCAAAATTTCTTCGGCCGAACTCCCGGCTTTTTTAACCGCGAGCTCGCTCGCGGCGATAAGCCAGTCGGCCTTGGCGCCGGAAAGATTATTGATGGCGGTGTTAACGCCGGTTCGGGCGGCTGAAACGTTAGACTGATAAGTATCGATGGTGGTCTGGGAGAGGCTCGTTCCGGTTAAATTATTTACCGCGAGAGCGGCGGTGTCCAAAAAATCCCTCGTCACTTTTAAATTTTTTTCAGCGTCGAGCGTCGCGGAGCTAAGCTCGTCCGGAAAATCATATCGGGCGGCGGCTGCCACCCAAGAAACCAAGGCCCGCTCGAGCGCGGCCCGCTCGGACTCAAGTTCAATTTTGTACTGCGGAGAGCTGAAAGAGAGCTGGGGGTTCGCACTTCTCGGATTTGAAAAAAATACATCAACTTTGTTGCGAATGGCGTCATCGGCCGCGGTGTACCCGCTCGTAAGCTTATCAGCCAAATCCTCCTCGGCTTCGGCCAGCTTCGCTTCCTGGACCCTGATGTCCTCGGGTCTGGTTCCGCGCTTCAGTTCTTCCAGCTTGGCTTCTTCCGCCTTTAAGTTCGCTTCGGCTTCGCGAAGCTGGGCGACGAGGTCGGCGTTATAGAGCGAAACCAAAGTCTTGCCGGCAAAAACCCGCTCGCCGACTTGGGAAAAGACTCCGGAAATCCGCCCGGAACGGTCAAAGCCGAGCTCGACAGACTGGGCCGGTTTTACCTTCCCGGTAACGCTCACCTCTTGGACGAGGTCTCCGGAGCTCGCGGTTACAATTTCCGTTCCGGCGCCGTCATTTCTTAAAAAGTAATAAAGGCCGAGTCCAGCCAAAATAACGAGGCCGAGCGCGACCCAGAATTTAACCATTAAGAAGATTATAGATTATCCCTTCTCTTCTTCAAAGTTTTTGACCAGGAGAGCGGCGAGGAGCGCCAGGAGAGAAACCAAAAGCCAGGGCCAGGTGAAACTCACGCCGCTCGCCGCCAGAGCCAAAAGCTGGCTTGGGTCTCGGGGGAATTTTTCTTCTTCCGGAGGGAGAAAAACATTGACCGGCCGGAAGGTTTTTTCCGGAGCGAACGCGATTTCCAAAACCGGATTTTCTTCAGCAAAAGATTCTTCTGGCGGGGCTGGCGGAGGCGGGGCAGTTTGGGCGCCGAGTCCGATGCCGCCCGTGTCAGGAGGAGGAGGCTCTGGCGCCGGAGGAGCTTCCACTTCGAGCACGCTTTCGGCGTTTAAGAAGTAATAGTCAAACATCAATCTGTTTTTGGCGCGGAACTGGATGCGGTTGGTGTATTTGCCGGCTTTGGCTTCAGAAGAAATCTCTAGAGTATATGTGATTACTATTTCTTCCTCACCCAAAACCGTGTCCAAAGACCACTCCCGCTCGTCCATAATTTCTTCCTCCGGGCCGCCGTAGTCGTAATAGAGAACGTCCGTAACTTTGGCTTCGTAAGCTTCGCCGAGCCCCTTGTTCTTGAGGGTTATTATGTAATCCACACTCTCTCCGGCCAAAACCGTGCTCGAGGCGTTGTGGGTTTTGGTCAGGACAAAATCCGGCTGGGGGTGGGTTTCCACAAGCCCGTCCGGCGGAGGAGGTGCTGTGCGCGTAACCACAATCGTCGTTCTCTCCACATTGTCCTGATTGTCGGCGTCATTTTCCAGACTTTGAACCGAAGCCGTGTTGTCCAGAGACACTTGGCCGAAAGGAAGAGAGTCGTTTACCGCCAAATCATAGCTCACCTGCCGCATTTCGCCCGGCCTCAATGTTCCCAAATTCCACGTTACAGCGTCAGCGTCTTCGTATCCGCCGCTCGCGTCAGACACGTCCAAATACTCGTCGTTGAATTGGTCGCGAAGAACCACGTTGGTGGCGTCAGTGTCCCCGGTGTTGAAAACCGTTAAGGTATAGCCGATTTTATGGCCCGGGCTTACGTTCGAAGGCGGATTCTGAACCGTTTCTCCGACCCAGAGGTCAGGCCGGCCGAAAGCCACGTTTCCCTGCCAGTCGCCGAAAACATTGATGAGCGCCAAAACCCAGTTTCTTCCGAAAACGTTGGTATTCACGATGTTCACCACGTTGGCAACGGAATTAGCGTTTCCGGTTTGAATCTCGGCGTTCCCGGCGTTTGAGTTCGCCTGGTTCTGGCCGGTCAGCGCCAAAACCTTCAGATGGTTTCGGAGCGAAGCCATATTATTATTTGAAGCCGTCACGCTGCCTTCTTCAGTTTCATTTTCGTTTTCCGCGCCTAGTCCCTCTTCAGGCAGTCCCCCAAAAAGTAGCAAGCCTTCCTCGGTTTGGGTCCAGGAAATTCCTTCCGGCGCGCTGAAGACGTTGCCGCCCCAGTTGCCGAAGAAGCGAATCGCCACAAAAAAGTAATCGGAGCCAAAGATGTTTGTGTTCACTTGGTTCAAAACGTTGGCTCGCGAATTAGCATCACCAGTGGCAATCAGCGCCTCCCCTCCGTTTTCGTTTGCCGTGTTTTCGCCAGTTTCGGCTTCGGATGAAATTTCGGTTTGGACATCGGCTCCGTTCTCGTTTGTTATCTCGGCGTTCGTGAAGTTGGAGCAACAAGCCCCATTTTGCTCAAAGAAATATTTGGAGGGAAAAACCAAATCCCCGAACCAGTCCCCGAAATTGTTAAAAACCAGAAGGAGATAGTTAGAGGCGATGATATTGGTATTCACCAAGTTAACAATGTTCCCTGCCGCGTTGGCGTCGCCGGTGGCAATCAAAGCGTTTCCGGCGTTTGAGGAGGCGGAGTTCAGACCGGTCTGGGCGCGAACCACCACGTCGTTTTGAATGCTGGCCGAGTTTTGATTATTGACCAAAAGCTGGGTCGATGGCGCGAAAATACTGCAGGGCGCGAGACAAGCGTCTATGAAATTTGAATTTCTAAGGTCCAAGTCCGCGAAAAGCCGGGAAAAGATATTCAAAAGCATGAAAAGCCCGCCGGAATCTATGATGTTGGTGTTTACTATGTTGACCACGTTGGCCGAAGCGTTCGCATCTCCGGTCACAATCAAGGCTGTGGAAGAAGCTTCTTGGGTCTCGAGGACCTCTGGCGTGGAAGTTGCTTCAGGCGGCGGGATTTCTTCGGTAATTATCTCCGGAGTAGTAGTGGCTTCTTCAAGAGGCAGGCCCTCCTCCGCTAAAGCTACGGAGGGTAAAACATTAAAAAAAGAAATGCTTAAAATCAGCCAGAAAGAAAAGGAGCCGCGAAAAAATCCGCTCCAAAAAACTTTTTTCATTTTTATTGTTTTTATCATCTTTATTTAGCTCAACTTTTATATTTGTACTCGTGGTGGCGCTCTCAACAATGCTTTCAATCTTCTTCTCTACGACCACGGGTGTGGTGGAAGACCCGCCTGCCGGCGAGGCAAGTTCCTCGTGGATTTGAACATCCTGGACCGTCTCGCCGTTGATGATTGTCTCGACCTCGACATCAACGGAAGATATTCCCTGGATAATTTCTCCATCTTCAGCCGTATTCCCTCCGGTATTGGCGCTTACCGAAACATCATTTTCTATCACAACGCTATCCGCCCAAATCGGGAATGGAGCCAGAAGTAAAATTATTAGTATTGTAAGGCGCATAATATGTTCCCCCTGGGCAAGCTCTCCTGCCTGCCGGCAGGCAGGCCCGAAGAAGAACTTGCCCAGGGGCCCAAGAGGGCCCTTGGATAAGCAACTATGGAATTCTGGTGATGTTAGTGTTCACGCGGTTTAAGATTTTGGACTTGGCAAAAGCGTGGCCGGTCACAATGACTCCGCCATCGCCTCCGTCGCCGGCGTTACCGCCGTCGCCGCCAGCGTTTCCGCTGTTGGAGTTGGTAACATTGCCTCCGTCACCGCCGCCTTCACAACCGCATCCGGCGTTACCGCCGTTCGCGTCGTTGTATCCGGTCTTGGCTTTCACTTCAACGTAATTCTTGACCTTGGCGCTATTGTTGTTGGTGACGGTAACGTCATCAACATCACAATCGCAAGGGTCAACCCGGGTAACGTTGGTGTTAACCTTGTTAACGATTTTGGACTTGGCAAAAGCATTGCCGGTAAGAATAACCCCGCCATCGCCTCCGTCGCCGCCATTTCCGCCGTTTCCGCCAGTATTACCGCTGTTGGAGCTCTGAACATTGCCGCCGTTTCCGGCCGCGCTTCCAGAACCTCCGTTGGCGTCATTGCCGCCGGTTGAGGCGGAAACATCCACTTCGTTTTTGACGTAAGCGCTATTGTTGTTGGTAACCGTGATGTCGCCTTCGCACTTCTCGCTTTCCACCACCAGCTTATAAAGCAGTCCCGCCGGATTGGAAGACGCGTTGAAAGTGCCGTGGTTCTTCACCTCGACGCGAAGGGTGTGAGTCCCGGGCGTAACTGCCGCCGTCAGATTGTAAACATCCTGCGTCGCCAGCGTGAAATTAATCGCACTGGCGTCTGCCCCAACCTCCACTCCGTCAATAAAGACCTTGTAGCTGTTGTCAGTGGCGATATCGAGCTGGGCCGAGAGCACCGCTCCGACCACCGTAAAGTTACGCTCGAATGCCACGACTTCATCCGCTGACGTCGGACCCGTTTCCCAAATCCAAGTTGTCGAGCCTGAAATGACCGCGGTCCACGCCGCGTGAGGAGTCACCGCGACCGCGGGTGCGCCTCCCGCCGCGACCGTATTATTCGCCGTGTCGCTCACAATGGTTACCGTATGCGGCGTACAAGAGGCGAGAGTTACGCCGACCCCGGCGAGCGGGGAGGCCGCGAAGAAAAGCGCGGAAAGAATCGCCAGTACTGTTTTTGTTTTCATAAAGTTTTGAAGCTTTTTATTTTATAATCCGCGACCTTTTAAATTATTTTCCTTTAATCCCCCTTGGATGAGCCCCCGCTCCGCCGGGGCGGTTAAGGGACTCATCCAAAGGCTCCGACGCAAGAAGGTCGGAGTCCTTTGGTCCGCAACTAGGGAATTCTGGTGATATTGGTGTTCACCTTGTTGAAGATTTTGGACTTGGCAAAAGCATCGCCGGTCCAAATGACTCCGCCATTACCGCCGTGGCCGGCGTTACCGCCGTTTCCGCCGGTGTTGTCTTCGTCAGAGTGAACGACGCTACCGCCGTTTCCGGCCGCGCTTCCAGAACCTCCGTTGGCGTTATTGCTGCCGGTCCCTGCATAAACACCAACATAGTTCTTGACCCTGGCACTGTTATTGTTGCTGACCGTAACGTCATCAACATCACAATCGCAAGGGTCAACACTGGTTACGTTGGTGTTCACCTTGTTCTTGATTTTGGATACGGCAAAAGCATTGCCGGTAAGAATTCCTCCGCCGTCGCCTCCGTTCCCGCCATTGCCACCGTTGCCGCCGGCGTTGCCGTCGTCAGAATAGTTCACGCTACCGCCGTTTCCGGCCGCGCTTCCAGAACCTCCGTTGGCGTCATTGCTACCGGTTGAAGCGGAAACCTCTACGTTGTTTTTAACGTAAGCGCTGTTAACGTTGGTAACCGTGATGTCATTGTTGTTCCAGTGCCCAGCCAATGCTGGTGTCGCGTAAAGTCCTATGGACAAGAGCGGCATCAGCATCGTGGACGCAATTAATTTCTTTAACATGTAACTTTTTTAGCTATTTAACACATTCCATTAATATGGGCCGACCTTTCATATATTTATTCCGCATCAAAGAGGCACGCGTACGCGTTTAACGCCAGTGTCTCTTTGAGGTCCGGAACCAAAAAATAAAAATCCCGTAAAACCCGCCTTAGGCGGACAACGGGATAAAAATAAAACGGGGAATTTCTTTCTTGGCAGTTCATAAATTCTTATATCTATGGACTGCCTCGGTTTCCCCGTCGAGACAGGCTTATTTGGTTATTTCTAAGTTATACTATAATAAACCGAAGTCAACAAGTAAAGTTTTCCACAAGCCCGCAACTGCGGGATAAAGGCCATATAAGGGCGCCGAACTAAGGGGAAACAACACATTGTCCAGTTCGGCGCCCTTATATAACCTCAAATTTTAAGTATCGTAGCAACTATGAAATACTTTGGTCAAGGGTAACAAACATTACAAAAATCCCCCGGCAACTGCCGGGGGATTTTTGCCAAGAGTTTACCAGCTCATCACTTTTACGTTATCGAGGTTGGCGTCTTCATTGGAAGCTGACATAGTTCCTCTGAAGCGAAGTTTGAGATTTGAAATTCCGTTCAATTCAAAACTTGGGTTGTGCCAGACATTTTCCGGGTCCTGGTTTCCGCGAAGTTTTGATTTTTCTGTCCAAGTCGCGCCGTTGTCAGTTGAAACGTCAAACGCCAGATATTCTCCCAAATCAAGACCGGATTCAATGAACCACGAGAAAGTTATTCTGGCGTTCGTCATCCCCTGAAGGTTAATTGCAATCGAGGTTAAGGAGGCGTCAGAAGCTAGTCCGTCCACTTCCGCGGAGCGCGTGCCGTCAACTCGGCGCTGGGTAGAACGGAACCAATCGTTCTGGCCATCCTCTGTCCAAAGTCCGTTCCATTCAGAAACTTCAAAGCTGTCCGCGAAAACTTCGATTTCAGCGGGCGGCGGAGGAGGCGGCGGGGGCGGCGGAGGAGGTGGCGGAGGTGAACCCGATGTCCAGGTAAGAGCTTTGGCCGCGTTCAAAAGACCGTAGCCATAGGTATCGTCTCTTCCCTTAATACCCAAGTCGTCAGCCATCAATTCCAAAGCTTGTCTAACGTCAGCCGGCAAACTCGCGTTTCCGTTTGAGAGCACCAAAGCCGCGACCCCAGCGACATGCGGAGTGGCCATGGAAGTTCCCTGGAAAAACCAGTATCCGAAAGCACTTCTGTTTTTCGTATTCGGGTTAAAGGTTTGCTGCAGGACGCCGTCAAAATATCCATCGCCATTCTGGTCAACGCGGGTATCCCCTCCCGGAGCCACGATGTCGAGTTTAGGCCCGTAGTTTGAATAGTATGAGAGAGTTTCATCATAGCGGGTGGCGCCCACGGCAATCGCGTAAGCGTCATAAGCCGCCGGATAGCTCACAGAATTTGAACCATCATTGCCGGCCGCGGCTACGATGGTAACGCCTTTGTTGTAAGCATGGGCCAAAGCTTCTTCTAAATAGGTTGCCGAAGAAGGGCCGCCCAAGGAAAGATTGATGACTTTGGCTCCGTTGTCAGCGGCAAAGCGAATTCCGTCAGCCACGTCCGCGTAAGTTCCGCTTCCGTTTCTGTCCAAAACTCTGACCGGCATCAAACAGGCTCGGAAAGCGACTCCGGCCACGCCCACGGCATTGTTGGTGGACTGGGCTATGGTTCCGGCAACATGCGTTCCGTGACTATTCTCATCGTTGGCGTGGGTATCGTTTGAAACAAAGTCGTAGCCCGAAACAAAACAGGTTGAGGCAAGGTCAGGCGCCAAATAGTAGCTCCTGCCAAACGGGTCAGTATAGTTTTCGTAAGCGATTCCGGTGTCAATCACGGCCACGGTAACGCCCGTTCCCTGATTCGTATCCCAAGCGCTTTCGACGTTAATGCCGCCGTAAGCCGGATTATTTAAATGCCATTGCAAAGAATAATAAGGGTCGTTTGGAACCATCAAGGTGTGGGCTATGTAGTTTGGCTCCGCGTACTCCACATCAAGACGCCCTCGAAAGCGCTCCAATGCCGTTGCAACCGCTTCTCCGGCCGGAAGCCTTACGCGCCGAAATCGCTCATCGCCTTTAAACTTGACCACAATTTCATCCTGAAGATATGAAGCATCCCGCAAAGCGGTTCGAAGCTCGCGCAACTCTGCAACATTATCGCGCAGGTCGTCAAGGTTTGGCCTCGAAGGAATGTCTAGGGCCCCAGAGGGTATGACAATACTTAAACTAAGAAAGGATATTGCGAAAAGTCTTGTATTTTTCATAGATACTTTATATAATATTGCATCCTAAAAAGATGTCAAGATGATAAGTTTTAAAGGAAAAAAGATTTTAATCTTAGCCCCTCATCCCGATGATGAGATTTTAGGGTGCGGGGGCTTAATCTCGCGCGCCAAAAGAGAAGGCGCGAAAATATATGTCCTCTATTTTACGGCCGGGACCACTAAAGATTTTTCAGAAAAGGGTTTTTCCACGAAAGAAGAAAGACTCGAAGAAATAAAAAAGGTGGCGCGATTTCTGAAATTCGACGGCTGGAAGATAATTTTTCCCGGCGAAGATTATCATCTTTCTTTGGATAAACTGCCGCAAAAAACCATCATCAACGAAATCGAACGCGGTTCCAAAATTTCTCTTGAAACGATAAAGCCTTCTCTCCTCTTAATCCCTCATCACCAAGACTATAACCAAGACCATCGGGCGGTCGGCCTGGCCTCGGTAGCCGCCACCAGGCCGGCGCTTCGCACCCATAAAAGCCTGCAGCCGTTCGTCTTGAGCTACGAGTACTCTTCAAGCCATTGGAATGTTTCTCAAAACGGTTCTGACAAAAACTTCTTCGTGGAATTGACCAAAAACGATATCGCCAAAAAGCTGCGAGCTCTTTCGCTGTACAAATCGCAAATGAAACCCCATCCCCATCCGCACTCCCTAAAATCGGTAAAACTTTTTGCTGAGTTAAGGGGTACTCAAATCGGAACGAATCTGGCGGAAGCGTTTTTGGCCACCCGAGTTACGGTATGATTATCGCCTCCCATCAGCCCAACCATCTCCCCAATCTCGGCTTTTTCTACAAGATGGCCAAGGCGGAACTTTTCGTCATAATTACCAATCTCCAATTCGAAAAACAAGAGGGCTGGCAACAACGGCATAAAATCAAAGGGCCGAACGGGGATATCTGGCTGACCGTGCCCGTATTCGGTTCGCAGAATCAAAGAATAAAAGAGGTTAAAATAAACAATGAGCTTGGGTGGGCTAAAAAACATAAAAGAACAATGGAGCTGACGTATAAGAAAAGCGCGGAGAAAGAACTTATTTCTAAAATCTTGGAAGTTTATGACCAGAAATGGGAACGCCTCGCGGATTTAAACCTCGCCCTGATTAAAATTATGAAAGAGGAATTAAAGATTCCGACTCCGCTCGCGGTTGACGAGGAGGTGGAAGGAAATAAAGAAACGCTTCTCATAAACGTCTGCAAAAAATACGGCGGCGATGTTTACCTCTCGGGCCTGGGCGCCAAAGATTATCTGAATGAGGAACGCCTGGCGGAGCTTCGCAAAAATAATATCGCGCATCGCTTCGTGGAAAAAAACATCACTAGAGAATACCCTTATTCCACATTGCATTATTTACTCACCGAAGGGCCGAAATGGACTTCAAATATAATCAGCAGCTAATCTGGGTTATCCGGGCGATTATTCTGGTGGCCGGAGGATATTTCCTTTTAACCCGAGGTTGGTTTTTGCCGCCGGAGATTTATGTAAAAGAGGACGCTGAACCTCAAGAAATTCAACTGCTGGGATGGATTCCCTATTGGGACCAAAAAAATTCTTTCGAATCTTTTCAAAAAAACGTAGAACTTTTTGATTATGTCTCGCTTTTCTGGTATCGTCTCGATGCCGCGGGCGATATTAAAACCTATGACGCGGCCTTCGAAGACGAAGAAATAATAAATTTTGCCCGCAAAAATAACGTAAAAGTACTCGCCGTAGTGGCCAATCTTCCGGATTATTTTGAGGGGGGCAATTGGGATTACAAACGGGTTGATAAAGTAATCTCCTCCACCGCCGCCAGAAAGGCCCATATCCAAGTTCTAATCGGACTTGCCGCCGAACATAATTTTGATGGAATAAACATCGACTATGAGGCCTTGAAGAGAAACCAGCGGGAAAATTTCACGGCGTTTATCGAAGAGTTCGCCCAAGCTCTCCACAAAGAAGGAAAAATTCTCGGAGTCGCGATTCACCCGAAGACTTCTGAAAATAATCCCGCGGAAGATAATGGTTCGGCCGCACAAGATTGGAAAAGACTCGCCCAATCCGCTGACCAGCTTTATCTTATGACTTACAGCGAACACTATCTTGGAAGTTTTCCAGGACCAAACGCTTCTCCGGCTTGGGTGGATAAAATTCTGGATTACGCCGTAAACAAAGTAAAGGTGCCTCGTGAAAAAATTTTCATGGGTGTCCCCTTCTACGGCCACGATTGGGCCCAAAATAGATTCGGCCTTTATCACGGGATTGACGATGATTTGACGTTTGATAAAGCGATGTCCTTAAGCAGAAGATACGAGACCGAAATACTTTTTGATAAAACATCAGAGACTCCCTATTTAACTTATGAGCGCGGCGGAGAGACGCATGTCGCCTGGTTTGAAAACGCAGACAGCCTAAAAGCTAAATTGGAACTTCGAGAAAAATATAACATTCCCAATCTCGCCTTCTGGCGCCTGGGAGGAGAAGACCCGACAACTTGGGAAATATTGAAAAACTTCAAGGACCGATAGTAACTTGAGTCGCTCTTCGCCGGGGACTCGTCCAAGCGCCAGTGGATTTCACCGCGAAAGCCAGCGGCAAAGTATACAGATACATAAAAGCGTCAATATAGCGTATTACAAAAAATCCCAGCCCATAGAACAATAATTCCGGCCTTCTCTCCAGGACTGCGGCTATAGCCGTAAGAATATAATCCATAATAAAAACACCCACCAAGATATCCATAAAAGTTAAACTGTCCACCCAAGTGATGATAAACCAACTGGGCAACGTGACGGGTTCGAAACCATCCATAAAGAACCACAAAATCAAAAGGGGCAAACATAAAATAAACGCGGAATAAAGAGCCATTTCTATTACGAAAGAGCCGGTGGCTAGCCAAAAGAAACTCGGCCAAAATCCATTTCGCCGCACGGTCTGCCAAAAACCAAGGTACCAGCGTCTAATCTGTTTTATATAATCGTTAAGGGTATAGGGGTCCTGATGAACGCCACTCACCCTGGTGTCATACGCAATTTTCCCCAGCCTCTTCTTGTGCAATTCAAAAGTCATATTAAAATCCTCAATCACGAGATTTGGGGCGTCAATTTCGAGTTTAGACAGAGCCGAGGCGCGATAAATACTCGGACTGCCAGGAACAATATAGGTAGTGTTGGAGTACTTCCAAGTTTGACCGTAGCGCATACCGTATTGAACCAAGCGCCAGAGCCTAACCCGATACGCCAGAAAGAATTTAGCCCACGAAACGCCTCTTTCCTCTGGCCATTTAGTGGAGCCATGCCCGGCTACCGCCACCACTTTAGGGTCATCGAATAATGGAAGGGCGTATTGGAGATAAAAAGGAGAAACTTCCGCGTCGGCGTCCACTATCATTATGGCTCGATAACGCTCCGAGAGCTTAAAATTTCGCAGCAGAAAAACAAGCACCCCTGCCTTGCCGCGATTAGGGTTGATGTCAGCGACATTCACTCCTAGTTCACGGGCGAGTTCGGCGGTGCGGTCCGTTGAAGCATCGGAGCCGACATAAATGTTTTGGGCGGGAATAATTTTTTTTAAAGCCTTAAGGGTTGCCGCAATCGACAGCTCCTCGTTATGCGCGGGCACCATTGCGCAAGTTTCTTGGGGAGTGATTCTTTGGACGGCCAAATGGAGCTTGGTTCTAGCCTCGCGTTTTTTACGCACCCATTGGGCAGCCGGTCTCAAAACACCGCCCAGAATAACAACCATTAAAAGAAAAAACATTAAAAGCGCCAGTTTTCCGAATAACGCGAAAACTCGGATTATTTTCCATGAAGCTCGGAGAGTTTTTTTCTGCCGAGAAGAATTAAATCTCTCCAAAGAAGCTCGGACCAACCCGATGAAGGCCCAAAAGGTAAAGTTGAAGCCGATAAGCGCGAAACTTCCTAAAACTATCCAGGTCATTTTAAAACCCAAGACTAGCACCCAAAATCTATCTAATCAACATCACCTCATGACACTTTTTATATTTCTTCAACGCCTAGGTCACGACAAATTTTCTTCGCGAGGAATTTGCTAATTTCATTATGGCGCGGGGTTGTAGATGATCTCCTCGTCAAAGGATTAAAAAAGACGCTATGCTTAGCGCCTTCTCGAACAAAGATGCAGCCCTCTTTCAAAAGATGCTTAATGAGTTGCTGGCGCTTCACTAACCAGGAAGGGTAATTAATTCACGAACGGCCCCTCGCCCCGCTGATTTATTAAGGGCGCGGTTGGTTTCTAAAATAAGAGTCAGAGCTTCTTGAAGATTTTCTTTTGTTTCTTTGAGGGTTTTTCCTTGAGTATTCACGCCCGGAATTTCTTCAACCCAGCCCAAATACCATTTACCTTGTTTTTTATATACAGCAGTGAAACATTGCTTCATATAAATTTAGGATACCACACCAAACTATTAAATCAAGTTACTTCCCGTGGCATTTTTTATATTTCTTGCCCGAGCCGCAGAAACAGGGGTCGTTGCGGCCAGGCTCTTTCTTGCCTTGAGCCGCTACTTTCGACACAACCACTTTCTTCTCTTCCGGATGCTGATGCGCTCCCAAATGCTTTATCAAATGCGAAAATTGGGTCGCGAAGGAATCTTCCAGAGCGCGAAAAAGGCGAATCGCTTCGTTTTTATACTCTATCAAAGGGTCTCTCTGGCCGTAAGCGCGAAGACGCACACTGGAGCGCATATGCTCCATCATCTCCAAATGTTCCATCCAAAGAATGTCAATCGTACGCAGGAGCAGGCTTCTTAGAGCCGGAAGGAAAGCCGCGCCCAGCTCCTCTTCTTTTTTCTTCAAAACTTCATCGGTAATTTCCTCCGTCAAATATTGCTTCGAAATCACGCGAAACTCCTCGTCCGAGCTGAAGAGAATTTTTTTTCGCTCGGAATAAACGGCGCGGCGCTGTTTATTCATCACGTCGTCGTATTCCAGAAGATGTTTTCTCGCGTCAAAGTTAAAGCCTTCGATCTTGGCCTGGGCGGATTCAAGCGCCGAGGAAATGAGTTTGGCCTCAATCGGCTCGTCCTCGGCGAGTCCAAAAGTTCCCATCATTCCCTTTATTCTTTCCGAGCCGAAAATGCGCAGGAGGTCGTCTTCCAAGGAAACAAAAAATTGGCTCGCGCCCGGGTCGCCCTGGCGGCCGGAGCGTCCCCGGAGCTGGTTGTCGATTCGGCGCGCCTCATGGCGCTCGGTGCCGAGAATAAATAAACCTCCGGCGCCTCGAACTTTCTCGGCGCTTTTGGGATCGGGTGGATTACCTCCAAGTATTATGTCTACACCTCTACCAGCTATATTAGTGGCAAGGGTAACTTTGCCGATCCCTCCAGCCTGCGCGATAATCTGGGCTTCTTGTTCGTGGTTTTTGGCGTTCAAAACTTCGTGCGCCACACCTTCCCTTTTCAAAACCGCCGACAGCCGCTCGTTTTTTTCAATCGAAACCGTGCCAATCAAAACCGGCTGTCCTTTTTGGTGCAGCGCCCGCACTTCATTGGCCACAGCTTTCCACTTTCCGGATTCGGTCTGGTAAACTCGGTCCGGATAATCTTGGCGAATCATAGGCTGATTGGTAGGAATCTCCGCCACTTCCAGATTATAAACTTTGTGAAATTCCTCGGCGGAAGTGGCCGCGGTTCCGGTCATGCCCGAAAGTTTTTTGTAGAGCCGAAAGTAATTTTGAAAAGTAATCGTGGCCAAAGTGCGCGACTCCTGCCGCACTGCCACTCCTTCTTTCGCCTCCACGGCCTGGTGCAGTCCCTCGGACCATCTGCGTCCCGGCATCAAGCGTCCGGTAAACTCATCCACGATAATAACTTCGCCGTTCTTAACCACGTAGTCGCGCTCGCGCTTGAAAATGGCCTGAGCCCGCAAGGCCTGCTCCAGATGATGGACGTATTTGATTCCTTTCTCGGTATAAATATCTTTCAGGCCTAAAAGTCGCTCCGCCTTCTCAATGCCCTCTTCGGTAAGGGTGGCGGCCCGATGCTTTTCGTCCACTTTATAATCCTCCTCTTTCTTCAAATTCGGAACGACTTTGGCGAAAACCCGATAAAGCTCCCCGGATTCGGTGTCAGGGGCGGAAATAATCAGCGGAGTCCTGGCTTCGTCAATCAAAATTGAATCCACTTCGTCCACGATGGCGAAATTATGCTCGGCTTGAACCATCGCCTCCGGGGAATAGGCCATATTGTCCCGCAGATAATCAAAACCAAATTCGTGGTTGGTCCCGTAAGTGATGTCGGCTTGATAAGCCTCGCGCCTGGAACAAGGCCGTAAAAACTCGTGGACGACTTGAAAAGCGCCAAGCGTATCCCGCGCGGCGTCTTTTTCATTGTGAGCCGCGTCATACAGATAACTCGCTTCGTGATTCAGCACCCCCACCGTCAGCCCCAGCGCGTTGTAAATCTGTCCCATCCAGACGGCATCGCGCCTGGAAAGGTAATCGTTCACGGTTACAATATGGACCCCCTTGTCCGAAAGCGCATTTAAATATGCCGGAAGGGTAGCAACGAGAGTTTTCCCCTCGCCGGTTTTCATCTCCGCGATTTTTCCCTGATGCAAAACTATGCCGCCCAAAAGCTGGACGTCATAATGGCGTTGACCCAGGGTGCGCTTCGCAGCCTCACGGACGAGCGCGAAAGCTTCCGGCAGAATCTCATCTAATCCGCCAGCTGGCGGATTGCCTTCCTCCAAGCGCTCTTTAAATTCTTGAGTTTTGTTTTTTAAATCTTCGTTCGAAAGCTTTTCAAATTCCGGCTCCAAAACATTGATTTCCTGAACCGTCGGTTCAAGTTTTTTAATCAGACGTTCGGCCGAACTTCCAAAAATCTTCGCGAGGACGTTCATAAAAACCCATAATAACTCAAACACCGCGCACTTTTCAAGCGCGCGGCGCGAGTTGGTTCATATTTTCCTCATTCAGCGTTCAGGAAGACGGCGGCGGCAAAGACTGTGGTCCAGAGCCCTTCCTTGTTGCCTATGGCAGACTGGGTGATGTTGGTGGTACGGATAATCTGCCCTGAAGCTTTGAAAAGCTGTTCCTTTTCGTCCCAAGCCGAGTCGAAATTGAATTCTATGCCAAGCGTGGTCGCAAGCATGGAGGCCGCCAAATCCTCGGCGTAGTCCCCCGCTTTCTCGTCGGTTTCCCCGAAGGCGTGGTGCTCGGAAAGATACCCGTGCATCGCGGAATCGGCGGGGACAGCCAAACCGACAGAGGCGGCAATCAGGCGGTTCGGCTCGTTGGTTGATTCGCGGTCGTACACCGCGAACACAACTTCGCCCGGCGCGAGAAACTTTAAACCTTCATCCCGCGGAAGAATTTTACAGCCGGGTGGATAAATGCTGGAAACTAAAACTAAGTTGCAGGGGGCAAGCCCTGCCGTTCGAAGTGCCAGCTCGAACGAAGCAAGCCTTTCTTTATGCACCCCAACTCCCTTGGTAAAGAAAACTGCCTTAGGAACCATTTTCCCATACTAACAACGGCGGTTCAAAAAATACAGATGTGGAAAACCAAAAAAATTATTTTCTGCGAATCCAACGGTAAAAACTGCCGGCTCGCTGGGCAAGCCGCGTGAAATGCAGGCGTTCTTTTAATTTTCGGGCGGAGCGCAAAAATTTTGAGGCACGCTTTCCCTTATACTCCCTGATTTCCCTCTCAAGCTCATCCTTGGCCTCGTCAATAGCCCCCTCCAGACTCTCGCTCAAAGCCTGGGCGTAAAGAGTTTCACTTTCGCGCGGCAGGGCTAAATTAACCTCGCATTTCCAGATTCTGCCCTCTTCATGGTGTCTGGTGGTCTTGGCCAGTTCCACGTCTAAAATATGCTCGGGTGGAAATTCCCGGCCCATTCTTTTTTCCAATGGAGCCAGAAGCTTTTCTTCGGCGATGATTTTCAGGCCGACGGTAAGTTTAAAACCAGTGGCTTTGATGCGAAGCTGCATAATTCTTTTAAGGCCCGGGAGAGGTTGACTCCAAACTACGTCGTTGTGTGAGTACCAGTCTCCCGGGCCTTATTCATTATAACCCAAATACAAAATCCCGGTTTTACCGGGATTTTGTAAGACGTAGTTAGATTCTCCAACCGAAGCCGGAGAAACTCACTTTCGCATTATAGCAAAACTCTATTCCAAAAGTCAAGTTTTAATCTATAATAGCGTGAATAGGTTTGAAATATGCGAGATAGAAAGATTTACGAGGTTTCCAAGCGTCTTTTAGACATAATCCTGACAATTTTAGCCATAATCCCCGCTGCTTTGCTTTTTCCGCTCATCGCGCTCGCCATAAAGCTCGATTCCGAGGGCCCGGTCTTCTATAAGCAAAAACGGGTAGGGAGATACGGACAGGAGTTCTGGCTTTTAAAATACCGCTCCATGGTTAAAAATGCCCACGAGCTCGGTGGCTGGAAGGGAAACGGTCCGGATTTGCGGCATACCCGCGTGGGGATGATTTTGCGAAAAAGTTACCTGGACGAACTACCACAAATCATAAACATTTTGAAGGGCGAAATGTCTTTTGTCGGACCCAGGCCGGAGCGGCCGGAATATGTCGGCGAGCTGAAACAAAAAGTTCCCTCGTACGAAAAAAGGCTGGCGGTCCCGCCTGGAATTACGGGCTGGGCGCAGGTAAACATGGAAAACGACGCTTCGGTGGAAGACGCCCCAGAAAAGATAAAATACGACCTCTACTACATTGAAAACCGCTCGCTCTGGTTCGACCTCTTAATTATTTTCAAGACGATTTTTATAGTTCTGCGCCGCGAAGGACGTTAGCGCCCAACGGCCATCAGCTCGTTTAACTTTTGCAAAGTCAGCGGGCCGACCCTGCCGACTTGCGAAATGCCATATTGGGCCTGAATGCGTTTAACCGCGCTGGTAGTGAGCGAGCCGTAATAACCAGTAACCAGCCCTTCCGGATAGATAGCGTTATCTTTGGCAAGGAATTCCTGAAGAGTTCGAACATCGTCGCCGGTCATGCCGCGTTCAAGTTCGCGCGTAAGTCCGGCGGCCACGGGCGCGGCTGGCGTGGGCACGGCGCTCGGAGTCTGGCCAGCCCCAAAAATCTCGGCGAGCTTCGCTCTGGTTAAGGGACCTACGCGTCCAACTTGCGAAATGCCGTATTTGGCCTGGAAACGCCGGACAGCCTCACGAGTCAAATTTCCAAAATATCCGGTGATTAATCCTTCGGGGTAAACAGATTTATCGCTTGCCAGTAAAGTCTGAAGCTTTGTGACTTCTTCACTGCTCATGCCAAGAGAAAGGTCTTGAGTAAAAATCGGGGCGGCTCCGACGCTTACGGTCGGAATCACAACTCCGGAGGGCGTCTGAGGCACAAGGGCCGTGGTCGTGGCAACTGAAGGAGTCGTGGTTGTGCTAGTCGGGACAATGGTAATGCCACCACCACCTCCTCCGCCGCCACCTCCGCCGCCGCCTCCTCCTCCTCCGCCTGTTCCAGAATCACAAGTAGTGGAGTCAGGAGTAACGGTGAAGGTGGTTTGAGAAGCGCCAGCGCCGTTTTTAAGGATTAAGGTACTTTCAGAAGTAGAGCATAATGAAGTAACCTGGCCAGAGCCGGTTTGAGATGTCGTATAGGTGCGCCGGGAAGGAGAAGATACGGTAATTATGTCGCCGGCATCAAGAATGACGTCGAAGTTGTTGGCGCGAACCGTAAGAGTATTGATGGCCGCGTCAGAACCAGAAACATTAAGCTCGATCCCCGCCACGCTGATGGTGGCTCCGGACTGCAAAGTGACCAGACCCGCCAAAGCGAAGAAAGGAAAGAAGAGGGCTAGGAAAATTTTCAGAAAAATTTTCATTTTCACTCTACCAGCAGGGACCGGATTCCACTATTAGGACGCCGTCAGAGGTGTCGGTCCAAAGAAGAGTAGTTGTCGCGTTCGCATAAATCCGGTAGGAAACCCCGTCCGCCCCCTGGAGTTGAATGCATCCGCCGCGATTAGCCGCGGTCGAGCCGATTCCAATGGTGGTGGTACCGGCTGAATCTATTCCCAACTGATGAAAAGGGCTAGTGGTTCCAATGCCCACGTTTCCGCCGCCTGTGGCAAGAGTAAGACCACCCTGAATGGTAGAAGTTCCCGCGGTGGTGCTGGTCGCGTTAAATCGCTGCATAGTTAGGAGCCCGGCGATAACAGCGTCTCCGTTTACTCCGAGAACCGTCCCTGGAGTCGAGGTTCCGATTCCCACTCGGTTCGTAGAATAGTCAGCCACTAAAGTGGAGGTGTCTACAATTAAACCGCCGGAAAGAGTGGTGTTGACCGCGGTTCCGGTAAAGCTTACTGTCCCCGCGACCGTGAGGTTGTCGTCAGTAGTAATGCTGGTCGAGATGGTGCTCGCCGCGTACACCGCGCCCGCCACTACCAAAATCGAGGCGAGGCTCGCCAGAACAATGTTTATCTCATCACGAAATTTTCTCATGTAAAATACAAACAAATTAAATAAAAGCGACCCAAGCTTATATACTTTATAATAGCCGTAAAAAAATTATGCGGAAGTGGATAAGTTTAAGGATTGCGGCCGGCTTGGATTTCGGAGATAAGGCGTTCCCCTTCCGGCTTAAACCTAGCGTCGAGTTCCATGGCCTTTCTTATCTCTAAAATCGCGTTTTGCCTCTGGCCGAGCTTCAGATAGCTTGCCGCTAAACTCACGCGATACTGGGGATTAGAGGGCTCTTCCTCCAATAATTTAAGCCAGATGTCCCGAACCCGGTCATATCTCGAGACGGCGGCGTAAGCATTCAAAAGACGCTTTTCGGGAAAAATCTTCGCGCCGAAATGCTTTTGAGAAAGTTCCTCGGCAAATTCCACTTGGCCGTTAATCACGGAGACGATAATAAAATTTTTAATCGCCTCACTGTAACTGGGGTCTGATTCGTAAGCTTGGCGCACAAGCTCGAGCGCTTTTTCTTTTTGATTCAAGGAAATATAGACGTCGGCCAGGAGAAATATTATCTGCTGTTTTTTAGGCGAGAGGGCCAGAGCTTTTTCCAAACTATTTCTGGATTCGTCCAAGCGGCCTTGGCGGCTTTGCAGGATGGCCAGAAAAAGCCAGCCGCGGGCGTCATCCGGAGATTCATGAACTTGTTTTTCCATTTCGGAAACGGCCTTGGTTATGACTTTTTGTTTTTCTTCAAGAGGCAAATTGGAAGCAATAACTTGGTTAGTGTATCCAGCCAGCTGTTCCCGAACCTCTTGTCCTCCAAAAGTTTCGAGTTTTAAAGCTTTTTCAAAATCTCCCAAAATCAAATCAGTATCCTGGCCGCGCGCGGCCATGTCCTGGAGAGCGTTTAAAAGAAATTTTGAGGCCAAGAGCGGTTTTAAATTCGCCCAATAGAGCGAGGTTAAAACTCCCAAAAAAACAAAAACCGCCAGCGCCAGCTTGCGCGGGTCTAACTGAGGCCCGACCTCGGCGTAGTGAGGTCGGATCTCGGAATTGGAACGGGCCCGAAAATTTATAAAGCCGAGCACGGAAAAAAACAAAAAATAAGAAGTGAGATTGTCGAAAACGAAAAGATTATGGAAAAAATAAGCCGCGAACAGAGAAGTTAGAGTAATGGGCAGGAGGATATCGGAAGAATTTCTCCACAAGAGGTATAGGGAGACGACAAAAATAGAAAGATAAGCCAGGAGCCCTAAAATTCCGGAGGAAATCAGCCAATCAAAGAAAACATTGTGCGCCCGGTCAAACCACGGCTCTTGCGACCAGAGCTCGGGCCGGAAATATTTATTGAAAACCAGATTAAAATTCTCAAGCCCCCAGCCTAAAATCGGATTTTCTTTTGAGCCTTCCAGCGCCATGGACCAGATGGTAAGACGAGAGGTTACGGTCTGCTCTTGAAAGGAAAGGTTACGAAAACGAGACAAGATGTATTGTTCTTTGGCGAAATCAGTATCTTTAATCATCCAAAAAACAGCGAGGAGAATCAGGATGACTCCCAGCGAACTGAAAGCGATGACGCGAAAACGTTTGGATTTCCCGAAAATTGCCAATAAAAGGGAAAAGAGAAAAAGGCCGCCGACCAGCCCCAAAATAGCGCCGCGGGTAGCGGTGAAAAACACTATGGGAAGCTCAAATAAAAAAACAACGCCGGAGAGAAGCTTGGCCCAAAGTTTCGAAGAAGAGAGGAAAACGTAGATTAAGAAAAAAAGGTGGAAAATTATGAAAATAGCGAGGTAGGTGGAATTTCCCAGGGTGGCGTCAACCCTGGTGCCGGATTGATAGATTCTGATTTTACCCAAAAGCTGAAGGTAGCCGTAAAAAGAAATGATGACGCTTACTCCCGCCAAAACCGCGAAAAAGCGCTTCCAGTCTTTCTCTTCCCTGAAAACGCTCGTCAGCACCAGAAAATACGCGAAAAGATGCAGATGAGAAATCAAACCCTCCATCCGCTCGTAATTGGACCAGAAGCTGCGGTAAGGATTCGCTCCCAGAAAAGTGGAAAGAATTAAAATTCCAAGCGTGGCCGAAACCGCCCAGAAAAGCAAAGTCGGCCGCGGAGCGTATTTTTTGTCGAAAGCCCAGAGAAAGACCCAGAGCGCCAAGAGAATTTCGACGATTATTCTAAAAAAGAAGTTTTTGCCGGTGATGAAAGGGAAAAACAAATCCCCAGCCCCTGGAAGAAAAAGTTTTCCAAAAAATCCTCCGGCGATTATCAGCGATAAAACCGGAAGAAGATATAAAAAAAATTTCGCGGCCTTCTCGAGGTAAGAAGTAAAATTTCGCATAATGTTTCAATGATAATATAGAAGGCCCGATCCCGCAAAACGCAGGACCGGGCCTTACTTCGACTATGCCTACGAACTACAGGAACTTCATGACCGCATCAGCGATTCTGACAGCGGCGCCTGGCTTCTCGAGGTCTTTGAAAGGCAAAGAGCGGTGTTCCAGCGTGTAGTGTCGGAGGGCAATCTCGTCGTTTCTGATTTTGCTAAGGAGCCTCCCGACTCTACTGGGATTTTCCGCTCCCCAATTTGGATCCTCTATTAAAAGCGGGGGGACGCCGTTGATAAAACCGGAGGCAATTCTTGCTTCTTCATCATCATAGTCGTACATCCTTTTTGCAAATTCTCCGCTTGGAAAAAGAGGTGTTATGGTTGGAATGCCCCGCAGCACCGCTTTGTACCCATCCGTGCCTCCAAAAGGTACAACCACCGCATTCGAAGAGAGATAGAGCTCTATCAAGTCAACCTCACGGGCATTGGGCACAAATTTAATTGGGCAAGAGACAAGTTTTTCCCAAAGCTCCTCTTTCTTGAGATGCTTAGGGTGTGGCCTCCATGCCACAATCGTGTCTTTGTCGATTGGAATGGTTCTCGCGATTTCCCCAACATGCGCGACTGCCATTTTATTCGGCTCTCCTTGAAATCCCCAACTCACCAAGAAGTCAGATTGAGAAACTCCAAGCCTTTCCCGAATCCTCGATCGGATCAAAGGAATTTCTTCGATTGGCGGAATCGCGCCGAAACTTGGCTTGCCGACTTCGATTGTACCAATATGCGGCCGGACATTTGAGACAATTTGGGAGGCAAGCTCATCAACTGTGAGCATTACATTAGGATCAGCGCCTCTTTCGTTTGCCTGCTCGCCGGTTCCCCAAAGATCCTCATACCATAAGACGGGGACTTCATTTGCCTTTCCAAAATTTGTCCAGGCAACCTGCGATTCGGCGTAGCCTGAACTTGTTCCGCACAGAATGACCGAAGGTTTGGGCCCCTTGTACTCCCCTGGTGAGAGAGTCGCATACGAGATTCCTTTTTTCTCGAGAACATCAGTTCGAGCTTTTCCTTTAGGGTCGGCAAACCAGTTCACGGGTATGTGCCTATCCTCCAGTTCTTTCGCGGCCAGCGCAAGATCTAACGCGCTTCCGTTGTCTCCAACAATAACAAAAACCTCTCCACTGCCTTTTTGTGCCATCGCGCACCTCCTTAAAGAATTTTCTACATTCTAAAAAACTTCTGCCAAGAAGTCAAGACCGCCTTAAATTGATATTTCTGTGCCACTTGGACATACGATTTCCAAGTTTCAAGTTCTACTCTAAAAGCAGCAACTCTAGTTCTTTAGCTAATTTCTTCCGCTCTATGATGTCAGGTAAAGAATCCTCGGCAAAAGTTTTATATTCGCCTCTATTCCGGAACTGTTTTAAGATGACGCCATTTTCACAAAATTTCTTTGGAGAGCTGCTAATATATTCAGACCAACTTGACCTAAATGTTTCACCCCTAAGTCGGTGGGCGAGATTATTTAAATTCACGTAGGCACTAGTGTATAAAAGGTACTCGTTAGAATTTATGTGTGAGGATTTGAATCTTCCTTGAAAAAGAACTCCGTTTCTTTTATACCTGATATTAAAATATTTAGTGTAGCCGATACTCAATCTCCTCATAAATTCACTTATGCCATCGTCAATCACCGGTTCAAGGATAAGATGGTAATGATTAGGATTCAAACAGTAACATACGACATTAACCAATTTAGAAGTTTTGGACTTGCGATGTCCAAATTTCATTTTAAAAAAATTATTTTCATAAAGGCTTCCAATCGGCTCTATGGTATTAAACTCTTCCATACTTTGGAGAAAGCGATCAAAATCTTTCCGTTGAGTAAAAATCGTCCTCTTATCTACTCCACGATTATAGACGTGAAAAAATTCGCCGGCCGCGAATGGTATTTTCCTCATGGTCTAATTTTAATACTTGGACATGCGATTTCCAAGTTTTCCGTTTCTACGAGAGAAGAATAAGCAAGACTCCGGCGAGAGCGAGGCCGGCGCCCAAAAGTTTTCTGGAAATATTTTTTTCACGGAAGAAGAGCCAGCCCCGTAAGCAAAAATTCGATTCGAATAGAGCACGGTCAGCTTGTCGAAGTTAACTGAAACCGAAGCCAAAAGCGCCACGAGCAAGCCCAAAAGATTTCCTTTTCTGAAATCTGGAACATTATTCCGAGCCGGCACAACTTGACCAAGAGTCCATAACCCCAAAACCGACAAGACCACCCCCGCCATGCCGTAGACCGGAGGAAGTTCTCCCAAAAAAATCCAGCCCGTAAAAAGCAAAAACACCGGCGCGGCAAGACTCATTGAATACACTGAGGAAAATTCTCCCAACTCGTAAGCCCGAAGTCCCAGAGGAAGCATTATGATATTTAGGGTACTGGTTATCAAAACTGCCGGCCAAAAACCAGGTTTTAAATCAGGGAATCCTAAAAATAAAAAAGAAGCGGCGAGGAGAATCAGCGAAGCCGTGGCCGTCACCACCAGACCGATTCCAATCTTTGAAAACCGGGCCACTCTCACCGCCTCATTGGACAAGGCGTTAAGAACTGACTGCGCCAAGGCAGACCCTAACGCGAAAAAAAACCACAGAAACATACTCAAGCGAGGCCGAGTTCTTGTATATTTTTCTCGGCCTCGGCCCAGTCTTTCAAATTGTCGATGTTGGCGCTGTATTTTTCTTCCATGACGTAGCCCACGACTTTATCGCCGTAAAAATTCGGTTCGTTTTCGTCAAACAAAAGTTCGCGCTTGAAAATATAGACAGCACTGTTGTGAATATAGACTTTCGGCAAAAGCTGGCGCTGATAAACGCGCTTTCGCATCGGCTCCCCGCTCACAAAAAGTTTGACCAAACCTTTCTCGTCCATTTTAAGCGCCCACATCGGATTGAAGTGAGTCGGAATTTCAATCACGCTCACCACCGAGTCCGTTTTGGTTTTTTTGATAAGTTCGGCAGCTTCTTTGATATGCCAGGACTGGCGCAGGGGCGAGGTCGGTTGGAGAATTACGACGTAATTCGGAAAATAATTTTGATTGTCCCCGAGCCACTTGACCGCGTGCTGCATCACCGGCAGATGCGGGGTTTTGTCTTGGGCGAGTTCGGCCGGCCGCAGAAACGGAACTTCCACTCCCCACTTCTCGCCGACCGCCGCGATTTCTTTGTCGTCCGTGGACAAAATTATCCGGTCAAAAACACCGGAATTTTTCGCGGCCTCGATAGTCCAGGCGAGCAAGGGTTTCCCGCCAAGCTCTTTGATATTTTTTTTCGGGATGGATTTTGACCCTCCCCGCGCCGTGATAACTCCAAGAATCTTCGGCATAATAACTATAACTATAGTAAAAATTTGCGGTTTTACAACAAAAAAGAGGCGGTCTCTATGAGAGACTGCCTCTTTCCCTCGGTGGAACTAACGTCTACTCACTATTACTGCAACGCCGAGAATAATGAGCAGGATGCCCAGAAAATGATAGAAATCCATCCTTACCGTATCAAAAAATCTGGGCATCAATGAACTGAAAAGAGCGGAGAGAAGGAATACGAACACAATCGCACTACTCTGAATCGCAATCGGCAATCCGGGGTTTGGCGCTGCTGGAATAGCGCTGAACAGAAACAGATTTGTTAATGCGCCAAGTAAGATGCCAACCATAAACGGCGGCAAGAATTTTGACACCGAGAAGAAGGCTATGTCCCTTGCTGCGGTCGGTATCACTCCAGAAAGCATAAGGATGCTTGCGGCTCCGACTGACGTGCCGGCAAAATACCCAACCATCGTTATCTCCGCGCTAATAGCGAAATTCTTCTTTAAGAAATCTATAGATAGCCAGGCGGGGATAACAAAAATAAGAGAAATTATGGACTTCGCAACCCATCCAAGCTCTAAAAACTTCATACAGCACCTCCATATATTAAGGATTTTAAAAAATTATACTATTTTATTTTAAATAACACAAGGGTCGGCAAATTTACTCTATTTAATGTTTAAATCCTCCCATTTAATAAGCTCGTCCTTTTTAATATCACGGGCGGCTTTGCTCCCAACGACCTTAGGCAATTCTTTCGCCGGAATGCCGTCTGCAAGGGGGCGCTTGGCGCCGACGCTCGAAGCCAAGATGGTTTCGCCAGCCGAAATATCCTCCAAGGCCACGACGCCGTGCCGCGCCCAACTTATCACCTCTTTCTCTTCATCTAAAATTCTTTTTTCGCTTCCGCAGGCTTTTTCTATTTTTCTGATACCGTCAACTAAAATTTTCCATTCCTGCGGCTCAAGAGATATTTTGTGATCTCCGGTGCCGCTCTGGTTCCGATCAAGCGTGTAATGCTTCTCAATCAGATTTACGCCGTAAGGAACCGAGGCAATCGCGGAAAAGATCTCCGGCGTATGGTCAGATAAGCCTATGGGCACCTTAAAGCGCTCGCGCAAAACTTTAATCATGGCGAGATTCAGCGCTTCATAACGAGGCGGATATAAAGAAACCGTATGCAACACGATATAAGGCGCGCTGAACTTTTTCATGGCCTGGACGGCTTCTTCAATTTCATCGAAATTACTCATTCCGGTTGAAATGATTACGGGCTTTCCTTTTTTAGCGATATGTTCAAGCAAGGGAAGATTGGTCATTTCCCCGGAGCCGACTTTAAACGCGACGACCCCCATCGCTTCGAGTTCGTCCGCGGCGCGCGGAGAGAAAGGAGTGCAAAGAAAACATAAACCAAATCCTTCGGCAATTTTTTTCAGTTCAGAAATCTCTCCGGCGGACAAAGAGCGCTTTTGCATTGATTCGAACTTGGGATGGCGGCGAATCATTTCTTCCTCCGGAATATGCAATTGGAATTTTACCGCATCAACTCCGGTGTCTTTTATTATTTCAATCATTCTCTTGGCCGTTTCAAAATCTCCATTATGAGCGTTGGCCACCTCGGCGACAATAAAAACCGGAAAACCCTCGCCTATATCCTTATTGCAAATTTTTATGCTAGCCGCGGCTTCCATAATATGAGGTTGGCATTAAAAGAGTTTCGCGTCCGATTTTCATCGCAAAGCGCAAAGAGGCGTCGGGCGGCTCTTTCTTATAAAAAAACTTAAAAATTAAAGCCGCCGCGGCCGCGTCCCCGGCTCCGCCTATGAATGGCGGATTTTTCACTTTTCGCGGAAAAACTCTAAGCACACTATGCTTGGCTTTGAACCAGGCTTCTCTTGGCCCCCTAGTTATAAAAATATACGGAATTGGAAATTTTAAAAGGTCGCCTACCTGCGGTTTTCTATTAAAAAATAATTTTGCTTCTGTTTCGTTTAACGCCAAAAAATCCAATTGGGGAATAATATTTTTCCCCTTTCTGGAACGCAAAAAATCAACCGAAGCGACTAGCCCGGAAATTTGACCGGGATGGTATTTCTTCAAAAAAAGCGCGGCTAAATCTCCTTCGGCCGCCTCCCCGGAAATCTCGGCTAAAATCTTTAGGCGGGCTTTTTCGGCGTGGTGCTTCAACGCTTTGTGAACCGAACGATTTAGGACGACTTTTCCTCCGCGATATCCGAAGGCCCATGTTTTGCCCCGAGAAGGGATAAGATAATATGAACTGGGGGTTTTCTCCCGCAGAAAAAAAGTTTTATAAAAAAACTTTTCCTGTTTTAGCAGATATTCAACTGCCCTCGTATCCGGGTCATTGGCCTTTCCCAGAAAACTTACGAGAGAAATTTTTTTAGAGGGAACTCCTAAAGTCTGAAACGATTTCGCGATATTAAAAGCCCCTCCGCCAAGCTGCACCAAGGGAGAAATCTTCATAATGCCCTTTTCCTCTTTCCGGTCATAATGCAAGATGTGTTCCAGAAAAACGCTGAAGCCGAGCGCGATAAATTGTCTTCCCAAAATCTTCGGCATAATTTTTAATAGGTTATCTTTTTCTGGATGTCTGGCAATTTGATGGTGGCGAGAATTTCGGCGATTTGCTTGCCGGCCGTGCCGTTGCCGTATATGTATTCCGCCGGCCACCTGCCTTTCGAAAGCTGCCGCCGGATGGCATTTTCAATATCATTACGCTCGCAGGAAGCGTCTAAAACATTCGACCCGCGCTCGCGGCTCTGCTGTCTGGAGCCAATGTTGACCACCGGCAGACCGAAATAACAAGCTTCCCGGATACCGCTTGAAGAATTCCCGATAAGGCCTGACGCGTTTCGAAGCAAGTTAACGAACAACTCGTGAGGAATATGCTTCAGGACCAAGACGTTTGATTTCGCGCCGTCAAAATGGGTGGCAAGATACTTTCGAATTATTTTGGAGATGGCGTCAGAGCCGGCATCAATGTTCGGCCAAAGCATCAAAACCTGCTCGTCGAATTTTTTAAGGGCTTCAAGCGTTTCTATAATCTGTTTCTCTTCGGAACCGAATTCCGTGGTAACCGGGTGCTGAACAACCAAGAGGTAAGGTTTCTCGGGATCGAACTTTTCGGGTCCTTTTATTACTTCTTTGTTCAGATGCGTCAAAACCTCCTCCCGATTCAGAGGAGGAACTCTCAAAATTAAATCCGTCCCTGGACAGCCCACGTTGAAAACATTTTCCTCCGGCTCACCCATTTTTATCACCCGTTCCCGGCTTTTCTCGGTGGCGACAAGATGAAGATGAGAGAGTTTGGAAAGGGCGTGCCGGATAGATTCGTCGATAGTGCCGGTAACTTCACCGCCCTGAATGTGAGCCACATGGATATTCAAAAGCGCCGCCGCGACGCCCATGGCCAGGGATTCAAAACGATCCACCGGCACCAGCACAACATCCGGACGAAGATGTTCCAAGGCCGTGGTTAGTTCAATGATGGCGAGCCCCACCGACTTCGTCATGGAGACAGGATTTCCGCCCTCCAATTCCATCTGAACATTCCAATCGGCGTCAAAGCCTTTTCTTTTTATTTCTTCCGCGGTCCGTCCGGTTTTCTCCAAAAGATGCGAACCCATCACCACCAGCTGAAGCTCCAAATCAGGATGATTTTTAATCTCAATCAAGGCGCTTTCCATTCGCGAAAAGTCAGCCCGATTGGCGGTTATGGCGCAAATTTTTCTCATAGGGCGAGGTCGGAGCGCTGAATCAAGCTGCCTTTCGAAATCATTCTAGCGGCTTTCGCGCCTAGAAATTTCCGGTATTCCTTGGAGCGAATTCCGGTTCCGGGACGTTTGGAGGTCAACATTTCCCGCGTAATTGGCGTCCCTTCCTGAATATCCACCGCCGCCACCAAACTTCTTTTGGCCCAAATCCAGACTGGTTTTTCATCTTCAAAAATATCTTTTCTCGGCGCCAGAGCTTTTTCCCATTGCCGCACATTCTCCACAAGGTGCTTTAAGGTAATTGGGTCATGAGAGAAGAAACTGTCAGCGTCGTCCGCCTTGCGATCCAAGGTGAAATGCTTCTCGATAAACCTGGCGCCCGCTCCAAGTGCTACCGCCAGAATTTCGTCTTCGCTTATTTTTCTTCCCGAAGCTTCATCCGTTACTCCTTCGGGCGGGCTGTGGTCTGACCAGCCCACTAGAACTTCGTAGCGTTCCCGCAAAAAAGGAATGGTGCCGAAACGAAACTGATTAAGACTCTTTATCGGATAGACCGAGATGCAGTGTGCAAGGCAAAAAGGAGTGTTGTGGGATTTCAAAGTGTTTGCCGTCAGGTCAAGTTCATCCAGACTTGTCATGCCGGTTGAAACCATCATGGGTTTGCCGAACTTCGCGACCTCTTCAATCATCGGCAGATCTTCGGTTTCGCCCGAGCCGATTTTAAAAGCCTCTGCCCCCATCTCATTCAGCAGTTGAGCGGCTTTGAGAGAGAAGGGGGTACAAAAATATTGGATGCCGATTTTATCGCAATAGTCCTTAAGCTGGGCGTGCTCTTCCGGTTTTAAAAGAAATTTCTCCACGAAGCCGTAGAGCGAACCCCACTTCGAGAAAAAAGGAGTGCTGGTTAGTTTTTCTATCTCCGGTTTCACCATTTCCTCTTCCGGCAGGTGCAGCTGGAATTTTATGATATCCGCGCCGGATTCTTTGGCCGCCTGGGCCATCTCCTTCGCGCGCGACAAACTGCCCATGTGGTTGTCGCACCCCTCGGCGATGATTGCCGCTGGCCTGCCTTCTCCTATTTCCACTTTGCCGATTTGAATCGTGTTCATAAATTAGATTTATACCATAAAAATGTTTTCTTCAATCCCTCCTCGAGCGAATGCTCGGGCCGAAAGCCTATCAATTTCTTCATCTTGGTCATGTCCGGGAAACGATGCCTGATTTCTCCTCCTTTCCGAAGCGGCACGAATTTTATTTTAGATTTCTTGCTCCCGGAAATCCTGATAATTTTTTGCGCCAGCTCCTTGATGGTCACGGGGCGGTCCGCTCCAATATTAACGCTCTCGCCGTTAGTTCGGTCACTCAAGAGGGCGCGGATAACGGCATTAATGTTGTCTTCGACGTACACAAAATCCCTGGTCTGTTTTCCATCGCCGAAAACGCTAAGCGGCTTCCCTCCCAAGGCTTGCCGAATAAAAATTCCAACCACGAAGCCGTAGCTGGAAGATTCCTGCTTGGGGCCGTAGACGTTGAAAATCCTAACCGCAGAAGTCGGCATTCCAAAAGTTTTCCAGTAAGCCTGAAAATAATGCTCACCTAAAAGTTTTACCGTGGCGTAAGGAAATTTGGCGCCTAGATGCCCGTCTTCCCGCTCCGGAAGATTTAGCGGCTCGCCGTAAACTTCTGACGAAGACGAAAAAAGCGCCTTCTTAATCTTGTTCTTTAACGCTAAATCCAAAATGTTTCTTATACCTAAAATGTCCTCCAAAACTTCAAGCGGCCGCTCCACCGTGCGCAACACGCCGACCCGGGCCGCGTAATGAAAAACATAGTCAATTTTATTTTTCAAAAAAGCTTTCTGAAGTTCTCGATAATTATTGGCATTGCCTTTTATGAATTTGAAATTCCCCTGCCCTAAAAATTCTTTGATGTTTTTTATCTTGCCCGTGCTTAAATCATCGAAACAAATCACTTTCGCACCTTTTCCCAGAAGAGAATGAGTCAGATTAGAGCCTAAAAATCCGGCGCCTCCGGTTACGAGGATATTTCTTCCTTTCAGCTGTTTCATAAATTCTCCGAAATACGCCGCACCAAAGATTCGGCATCAAGGCCGTGATATTTCAGAACTTCGTCATTCCAGCCGCAAGCCGGAATTTCTTCCAATCCCAGAAAAACGACCCGGGGCAAATCCCCACCCTTCTTTGCCAAAGCCCGCGCCATATGCCCTCCAAGTCCGGAATTTGAATAATGGTCGTCCAGAACAAAAATAGTTTTAAATTTGCCGAGTTCTTTTTGAGCCCATTCGGAATCAACCGCGTTCAGCCACGGAAAATTCATCACCGCGAGTCCGAACTTTTTTTCTTTCAAAAGTCCCGACGCCAAAAAAGCTTCTCTCAGCATAACCGGCCCATATGAAACTAGGGCGGCCTCTTTCCCATTCGCCAAAAATACGCCTCGCCCTTTTTCCAACTTATAGTCCGGAGACAAAGAATAAGGCAAGTCCAGCGGAACATTGGAAAAACGAAGATAGGTCTGCCCGGGATTCTCGTCCACCGCCCAGCGGATGGCGAGTTTTGCCTCGTTTTCGTTCGCGGGCTCAATCATGACAAGTCCGGGAACGCCGCCGAGGGCGGAAATATCGCGGACAGATTGATGAGAATGCCCAGGCCCCCCAGGCAAAAGTCCGGCCAAGGTTCCGACATAGATAATTTTTTTCTTTTCGGTGGCATTATTGTAAATCTGCTCGTTCGGCCGCGTGGAAAGAAAACAAGCGAAGGAGTGAACGACGGGAATTTTTCCGAAAAGCGCGAGTCCTCCTGCCAAAGAAACCATATCTTGCTCCGCGATGCCGCATTCGAAAAAGCGCTCGGGGAATTTGCGGCTGAAATTGGTAATGCCGCAATCCGGCATCAAATCCGCGTCCAAAACCACAATCTCTTTATTCTCGTGTCCAATTTTAACCAATTCCTCGCCGTAAGCCTCGACCAGATTCTCGGGTTTTTTCGGCAAGACCCGCTCCGGCGCGGGAAAAGATTCAAGTTTAAGCGGCCCAAGCCCAAGCTTGGAAAATTTTTCATTAAGCCGGCCTGAAATTTCTTCGAGAGCGGCGCGATAATCGTCGTATCTAGGAGCGCCGCTGTGAAATTTGTAAAGTCCGTCCGGCGCCACTTTCTCCATAAAAGAAACGCCCCGGCCCTTTGAAGTGTCCGCTATCAAAATTTGCGGCCGATCCTTAATTTTTTCGAAACGCTCGAGAATTTCGTGAACTTTTCTGACGTCGTGACCGTCCGTCCGCGCCACTTCCCATCCAAAAGAACGAAACTTATTTTCAATCTCGCCCAAATGACTCACTTCCTCGACTTTTTTGTCAGACTGGAATTTATTGTGGTCCACAATCACGGTGATTTCGGAAAATTTTCCGTTGACGGTCGGCTGTAAAGATTCCCAAATCTGCCCTTCCTGAAGCTCGCCGTCGCCGGTTAAAACATAAAAGCGGCCTTGAGTTTTGTTAAGGCGCCTCGCCAAGGCCATGCCGCGCGCTTTGGATATTCCCATTCCCAAAGAACCGGTGTTGGCCGCGATATGCGGCGTCACGATGTCCGGATGTCCGGGCAAACCATCCAAGCGCCGCAGTTTATGAACCAAATCAAACGGAAGTTTTTCCAAGCCGATAAGAAGGGAGTAAAGTCCGGGCGCGTCGTGACCCTTGGAAGAAAAATAAGTGTCGCCGTTTTTTGAGCCGGGCTCGTTCGGGGATTTCATTACTTTAGTCCACAAAAGTGTCACGATATCCATGGCGGAAAAGCTCGTTCCAAGGTGGCCGGAGCCCGCGCGCTCGACCATATAAAGGGTATTTATTCTGAAAATATCCGCCAAAATCTCGCTCAATAAAAACGGGTCGGAAATATTTTCTTTAATCCGCCGGATTTCCCCGAGCGGCACCAGATAAAGCTCGCCGGTATTCGAAGATAAAGTTTCTCGTTCCGCCATGGCCTTATCTCGCGGTCCAGCCGCCATCCACCACTAAAGTCGAGCCGGTCATATATGAAGAGGCGTCCGAAGCCAGAAATAAAACCGCGCCGTTGTAATCGTGCGCTTCGGCCATCCGGCCAAGCATGGTCCGGCTTTCATATTCTCTGACGAACTCGGGGTCTTGACCCGCGTAAACTCCGCCAGGCACTAAAGTGTTAACCCTGATTCCGAAAGGCGCGGCGTATTCCGCAAGCCAGCGCGTGAAATTCAAAACTCCGGATTTGGCCACGCTGTATCCGACGGGTTTATAATATGTTTCGCCTTTTCTGCGCCGAAATTCATACATGGCTTGCGGCGGCGTGACCAAGCCGTAAGTCGAAGAAACATTGATAATGCTTCCGGAAGTTTTTTTCGCGGAACGAAAATTTCTAATAAAGGCTTGGGACATAAAAAACATCCCCTTAAGATGCGAATCCAGCATGGCATCCCAGACTTCCTCGGGATAATCTTCAAAGGGTCCGTTTTGCGCGGCAGGCGCCGACGGGTGAGAATCAAGGCCAGCGTTATTTATAAGGATGGTGGGGACTCCGAGCTCGCCCGAAGCTTCGGCGAGCGCCTTTTCGACTTCGTTCTTCTTCGTCAAATCAATTTTATAAATTTTCACCGGATGGCCGGATTTCAAAAGTTCTTCGAGTTTTGGATTTTTTTTGTCGGCAATATCAAAAACCGCCACGCTGGCTCCGGCCTGGGCCAACGTTTTTACGTATTCGCTTCCCAAATTCCCCGCGCCGCCGGTGACCACGGCCGTTCGGCCCGCAAGGTTGAACATTTCACCAACCTTAGAATCCATACGCTTTATTGAGAATTTTCATGATTTCCAATCCTCTTTCAAATGAAAGCGGAGAATCTTTAAGTTTAATCTCGCCTGAAAGAAGTTTTTGGTAATGCAGGGTTTCGCAGTAAAAATCATCAGGACGCTTTTTGGAAACGATTTTTTCGATAAGCTCGCCTCCTTCAACTTGATAGCGAAGAAGGTCGCCTTCGGGGCTCGCGTTTCCGACCCACTCTATAAATCCTTTCTCGCCCTGGGCCCTGGCCCATTTTTTGACCGGAAAAGTTATCACATCTTGAACCACGCGCCCTACTTTTCCGGATTCAGTCTTCAAGAGAAAAGTCGTCAAGTAATCATATTCAGCCTCGCGTTCTTTTTTAAAGGCAAGACTGCTTTTCACGTCTGAAATTTTATCCCAGCCGGCGGCTTCGGCCAGATGACGCCAAAGATGCAAAGCATGAGAATGTTCTCCACCCGCGCCGCCTCCCCTTTTCCAATAACCAAGGTATGTTTCCCAAGGACCGGCTAACCACGGATGCGCTCCGAAAATTCCGCGCCAGTGTTCCCGAAACTCCACGTCCAAGGTCAAAATATTTCCGACAACTTTATCGCGAAGCATTTTCGCGAATTCTTCCAAGGCCTGACCCACGGCATTGTCGTAACCAACCACCACGATGGTTTCGGGATGTTTTCGAAGTTCGGCCCTAAATTCGTCAACTCCCTTTAAATCCGGCGCGCACAAAGGCTTTTCCAGATGCAAAAGTTTTGGATTTTCTTTGAGCGCCTCCAAAGCAAGTTTCATCCTCACATCCGGAGGAGTGCCGAGCATGATAATGTCAAATCCCCCTTTCGGCTCTTTGTCCGGGGTAAAAAGTTTGATGGAATCGTCCCAAGCGCCGTAGCGTTTGGGATAAATGTCGTTTTTCATCCGCTCGAGCGCCTTGGGGTCGGCGTCCACCACGCTGACCTCCCAGCCCATCCGACGCGAAGCTTGGGCTAAATGATTCCCGATTGAACCCGCTCCGATGATTTTTACTTTCATATTCATATGTCTGTTATTCTATAGAACTTTACAAATCTCCTCAAGGTTGCTAAAATACCCCTCGAAAAGAATCCTTAAAAATCTACCGAAAAAGGAGAAAAATAGATGCAGGAATTACATTATTGGTCGGTGGTGATACTGCCGGTATTTATCGGCTCATGCAGTATTGCGTTCATTAACGTAATTAAGCGCCGCGTAATGAAGGGAAACGAGGCTTCAAGCCTCCAATTCCTGATATGCTACTTTTACGCGGCAACGGCCATTTTCGGCTTGGTGTATCTTACGGTTTGGGGACCGACGATGCCGCCAAAACTGCTCGATGGATTCTGGCGCGCGGTCATACTGGGATCAGCTTTCAATGTTCTGATACAGTGGTGCAACGTCAAAGCCGCGTCGTTGGATAAAGGCGAAGTGTCGCTGACAGCGCCTCTCCAGGCAATGACGCCGGGGTTGATTACAATTCTAGCGGTAACCCTAGGCGAATTTCCGAGCGCAATCGGGATATTAGGAATATTTCTGATGGCTTCGGGGTCATATGTTCTCCTGTTTGAGAAAACGCCCTCGGGAGTATATGAACTAATCGGGCCAATCAGCAGACTCAAGCTTTTATTTTCTGCAACCTCTACAGTCGCCGAAAAATGTAAAGCTTTGGTTGTCCTTATCGCGCTTTCGTCGGCATTCTTGGGAACGTTTGGCCTATTATTCGACGGCCTTTACACCAGGAGAGGGGTCAACATGCAGGGCCTAATTCTGGCATCAGTGTCGCTGACGGCAATTCTCGCATCAAGCTATTTGGCTTGGTACAAAATCGCGCCAGATACGTTGCCGCACCAAAACCCCAGGGGGTTTAAGGTTCTCTGGGGCAAATCCCGATGGTGGCTGGCCGCAATGGGAACGCTCTGGGTCATAACAATCTTCTTTGTTCAACCAACGTTCAACACGGCCATGGTTGCGCACGTCGGCACCCTGAAGCGATTCCAAATCGCGATTACTTTTTTCTTGGGGATTTATATCTTCAAAGAGGCCGGATTTAAAGGAGGTTTCTGGCATTCGATCAGATATAATCGCGAGGTGCGGAACCGGGCAATTGCTTGCGTCCTGATCTTGATCGGAGCGTTTTTCTTATCAATAGACGGTCTTCCGTCGAGAATCGAAACAAGAATCACGAGGTGGGGGCTGTGACTTAGAATAAAGAGGAATGTCGCTCGACATTCCTCTTTATATTTTCAGAATCAAATTTTTAATTTCCGATAAATTCGATACCAGCGGAAATTCTTTATCTTTCCAGCCGTTCCAGTCGTTGGCCAGGCCGATGAAACGGCAGCCAACGGTCTTCGCTGCGGCGAGGTCATCCTCGCCGTCGCCCACCGCCAAAACTTCTTGAAGCAGAAAATTTTCTTTCTCTATTATTTTTTTAAGATTTTTAACCTTGCTTTCCGGCTCGCTCTGGCCGTAAATCTCTTCAAAAAAATCTCCAATGCTGAGTCTTCCCGCAGTCTCCAAAAGAGCTTTCTCGGGTGTGGCAGAATTTAAATAGAGCCTAAAGCGCTGCTTCAGCTCTGAAAGAACCTCTTTGACTCCGAGATTAAGCCCTAACGAAGAAATGCCACTTTGTACAAGCTCATTATATTTTTGGGCATGACTTAAAACAAGCGGCTCTATTTCCTCGGCAGATGTTCCGAGCCGTCTGAAAATTTCTCGAAGGATATCGTAACGGGTTTCCTTAATCTCTGTGAGAACATTTCTTATAAGCTCGCGCGAAGCTTCCTCCGGCTTAAAAACTTTAAACCAGGCCTCTTGCTTCAGGCGGTTCGAATCCACTAATACTCCATCAAAATCGAAAACAATAATTTTAATCATATATGTCTTTTCATTAAATTCTCCGCCAGAAGAAAATCAAATTCATTATCGATATTGATTGACTCCCAGTCCTCCATTAGGTATCCCAATATTTTCTCTCCGCTCATGGAGTGCTTCTCCAGAATTATCGAAGACCAAAAGGCGTTCATTGAGCCGTTATTCTGATAAACCGGAGGCAAAACCTGCCGCGGCGCGTCATGAGGGTCTTTATAAGAAATGGGATTTTCCGAAAGCAGGGGTTTTAAAAATTCTCCTTCAAGCTTCCACATTTTGTAAGGAGTCTTGCAGGCTTTCGAAACGGCCCGCACTGAATCGGCTTTTGCCCTTCCGGCTGCCGTCAAAAGTTCGATACCCTCGTCAATGCGATTGACTCGGCGCAGAGGCGCGGTGGCCCTCAAATCCACCACCATTTCCGGAAGCTCTCCCCGCTCTTGAAGAAAGGCGAGATGATGCTCGAAAACCGGCAGATCCAGGGTGGAATCTTCGGCCAGCTCCTTGGGCCGCCGGAAAATTTCCGCCCCAGAGCTTTTTGCCGCCTCAGCTATTTTCTCGTCATCCGTGTTAACTATCACCCGCGAAATATATTTTGACTTTTTGGCCTCTTCAATCGTCCAGGCGATGAGAGGCTTTCCGCAAAGCGGTCTTATATTTTTCCCGGGAAGACCTTTGGAGCCGCCGCGGGCCGGAATAATCGCGATAACTTTCATTATAGAGAGGATGGATAATAGGCGCGGTTCAGCACGCGCATGACCTCGAGACCGCGTTCAAATGAAAGCGGAGAATCTTTAAGCTTGATTTCGCCTGAAAGAAGTTTTTGATAATGCAGGGCCTGCCGCCAGAAATCATCCGGCCGTTTTTTGGCAAAAACCTTTTCTACCAAATCTTCACCCTCGACCTGATAACGGACTAAGTCTCCTTCTGGAACGCCACGCAGATGCCATTCGACAAATCCTTTCTCACCCTGCAACCGCGCCCAGGTTTTGAAAGGATGGGTGAATAAATCCTGAATCACTCGACCCACTTTCCCTTCCTCGGTCTTAAACAAAAAGGCGATAAGCTCGTCGTATTCAGTTTCCTTCTCCTTTTTCATAGAGAAATCAGTCTTAACTTCTTTGAGCGCTCCCCAGCCAGCGACTTCGGCCAAGTACTGCCAAAGATGCAAGCCGTGAGAGTTTTCTCCTCCGGCCCCTCCCCCGCGGCGCCAGTAACCGAGGTAGGTTTCCGCTGGGCCGGAAAGCCAAGGGTGAGCCGCGAAAATAGACCGCCAATCTTCCCTGATTTCAACGTCCAGAGTCAGGATTTCTCCAAAAATTTTCTTTTTAAGGAGTTCGACTGCGGCTTCAACGCTTTCTGAAACCGCATAAATATATCCGACCGTCACCAAAATTTCCGGATATTTAGCCAAAGATTTTTCGAATTCTTTCACTTCGCCGAGGTCAGGAGTCGAAAGAGGTTTTTCCAGATGAAGCAGTTTCGGTTTTTCTTCCAGTGCTTCCAAAGCGAGTTTCATCCTCACATCCGGAGGAGTGCCTATCATGATAATGTCAAATCCCCCTTTCGGCTCTTTGCCAGGGGTAAAAAGTTTTATGGAATCGTCCCAAGCGCCATAGCGCTTGGGATAGATGTCGTTTTTCATCCGCTCGAGCGCTTTGGGGTCGTTGTCAACCACACTGACTTCCCAGCCAACTCTCCGGCAAGATTGCGCCAGATGATTTCCAACTGAACCTGCTCCAAGAATTTTAACTTTCACCCCGTTAGAAGTTTTCATAAAGTATTCTCTTAATATAATCCGCGGTTCTTCGGCCGGAAAGGCCGTCGGTAAATTCGACCTGCTCCTCGACCATCCTTTTTCTCCCCTCCCGATCCAAACTCGGGTCTTCCAAATATCTCCGGACGGCTTCGACAAGTTCTCCCATATTCCAAACTCGCTTCACGCCGCCGGAAGCCTCGATGGATTTGTAATGGTCATGCTTCAAAAGCACGGAAACGCTGTGTTTGGGAGGCGTTTGGGGGTCGGCATCAAACCTGACGTTGATTACGGGCTTGTCAAAAACCGCGGCATCAATGGAAAGCGTGGACATAGTGTTGATGGTAACATCGCTCCAGTAAAGAGAGTTCATCAAGAGCTCAAAATCCTCCGGCGAGAATTCCCAGTCCTTGGTAGACATCTGAATATTTCTCACTGGAAAATATTGGGAGCAGGGCTTGGTGATGGTGAGATTTTGCGAGGGCCGAAATAATTTTTCATCAATCGGCGGGGTTCCGGGACGATATCTAACTAAAATTTGAGTGTCTTTGGGAAGGCGTCCGTCGTCTATGGCGCTCGTAAGCTCATTTATGATTTTAAGGGAAGAAGAAGTATGAGAGTATAGAAACGGGGCGGCTAGAACGATTTTCCGTTCCGGGGGAATGCCCAGCATCTTCAAAAATTTCTCCCGAGACTTCAGGGGCGGCTTGAAAAAAATGTCATAGTGCGGAATTCCTGAAACATAGATGTCCTCTTCGGGCATGCCAGCCAATCTGACGGCAAGCTCCTTCATGATATGGGTGTGGACAATAAGTTTATCCGGCAAAAGCTGGATTACTCCTTTGGAGGTCAGGTTGTCCCAGGCTCGAATCGTCCCCAGGACAAAAAATTTCTTTCTTTTGGCGGCGCGGAGAAAAATCCGGTCCGGAGGAAAAACAATGTCCGGGACAATGACCAAATCCGGCCGATATCTCTCCAGAATCTTAACCACCCCGGGATCCAAGGCCACGAATCCGTCCAGAAAGCGGATTATGCTCCGGGGAAATTTAAAACCGGAAAACGCCAGATTGGCCGCGCGCTTGAGCAGAAATTTTCCGTAGTGCCCGTATTTCAAATAAGTCCACCATTGCTTGAGCCGGACCGAATCGGTATCCAAAAAATTAAAGGCGATTGCGCACAAAATTCTTCCGAAGCGGGATTCGGAAACTATCTCCAGGGGCTCGAAAACGACGTTCGGCCTGCCAAACTCTTTTTGGTAGAAAGCGAGCTTGGAAGGAGGAATCACAATCACGAGCCGCAGGTTTGGCTCGCCGGTCAGCCCGGTATAGATGTAGGTATAAAAAAAATTCTTGGCCCGAATGCCGTTATAGATTGGAAGCAGAATTGTTTTCATACGGGTCTAAGTTATAAAATTAAAACCTCCGGAAAACAAGTTTCGTTTCTGGGATTTTAGAAGGCCCCGCCCCAAAGAATGACGATTATCATTCCCGAAACCACAAGCGCCGTGCCCGGCAAGCGATACCTTAAATCTTCTTTTTCGCGGCTATACTGTCCTCGAAATGCCCTGAAACTTCCCAAGAGGAGGCCGGAACCCACGGTTGCTAAAATCATACCAGCTCTTTTCCCGGCGACAGCATACGGAACATTCTCAATAAATTTTAAAGCCAGTATAAACGCGGCAGACGCTCCCGCGATAGAAATTCCGAAAAGCACAAACGGCCAAGGCGAGTTTGACTGGAGTTCCTCGCGATTTATTCGGTCCAGACCAAAATAGATTCCTGCCAGCGCAATCGTAACAAGAGCGATTAACCCATGATCAATCAGCAAATAGAACGGGGCGTTGGCGTTTACCAGCGCAGTGTAGTCCAGATTCGAAGTTACGGCGGCAATAATGGCAACTAAAAGCATCAGGCGCGAGCCCCTTTCTCGATACAATCGGGCGAAAGGTTCAAAAATTTCAACTTTCCCTTCTTTGGTATTCAGCAGGTAGACTCCGGCGGTTATCAAGAGAACTCCCCCAACGCCCAAAGGAGTGGGGGTGCCTCCCCCCATCCACGGCGAAATAATCAAAAGAAATGCGGGCGTTAAAGCTAGGTAGGGAGCGGTAAGTATAAGTGGGGAACTGCGATGCGCCTCTACCGTCAGAATCATCGCGAGTGTCCAAAGTGGAACGTGCCAGGAAACTGCCCACCAAAAATCTGGATGTACTTCCGGAAACCCTTCCAGATACAACCAAACTAGATAAAACGGAAGCGCTGTTAAGTATCCTCCAGACAAAAGAAGAAAATTATGAATTTTGGTAATCTTAATAACGTTCCGGTTAAAAGCCTCAAAAAGCCCGGAAATAATCGGAAAAATCCACATAAGCAGATTCATGATTTTCTCCTTCGGATTTTTAGAGTGCGAGATTTCATAAAGGGTGTGTAGCTGAATGATATCAAAGTCAAGAATTTATAAAAACCTCAATAAAAATAGACCATCTTTTTACGATCGGAGGGAGTTGTTACGGATTAAAATAAAGACGCAAATCCGCATCATAGGTCATCTCAGAAACCACCAGATATCTCACGTGATTTCTTATTTCAAAAAGTTCGACTAGAAAATCAATCGCATTACGGCATTCGTACGGAAAAACCCAGACGCTTTTCTGGAGTTCAAGAAATCCCAATTTCTTCATTTCCTGCCTAAGCGCATCACGGGCTGGTCTTTTTTTCTCGGGGATGTCAAAAATCACGATTCGCCATTTTCTATCCCAGCGGCTGGGCTTTGGAATGGAAATATTATCGGGGTCATAACGAAACGCGTGCTTCTCGCCCAGTTTCGTCAGCACTACCGTAATCGACCCATCTTTTTCTTCTTTGAAATCCACCAAACGTTTATGCTTAAATTCGCGGACGATCCGACGGAGCGTAGTGCGCTCGATTTCACTCCAAGCTTTGGGAATGGATTTAATTATCCGAAAGTGGGTCCGGGGCGAGCGCGAAAGTCCGAGAGCAAGTCCAGAAGCGAGCAGTAGTAAAATCTTCTGCTTAACAGGGCTATAGAGAAATTTAGCCATATAGACTAACTTTATACGATCGGGAGAAGTTAGTCTATTGATAGAATTATTGAGAGAGTTATTATTTTATATCATGGAAACTTTTTTGCAAAGGAGGATTAACTTCAGCCAAAATCTCGGTAATCTTTCGGCCGGCGTCTCCTTGGCCGAATCTCGAATTTGAAGGATAGCGGCCGTGAGCGAGCTGGGACAAGACGCTTTTTTTAATTGCTTCGAAATCCGCCGGCGCTTCCGTCACGTTTTCTCCCCGCTCCCGATTTTGCTGACGGGAGCCGACCAGCACCGCCGGCGTTCCCAGATACGCCCCCTCGCGGATGAAACTCGAAGAATTGCCCAGGGCGCAAGCGGCATTGGCCAAGGCCCGATAAAACCTGTCCGGATGAAGCTGCTTGGAGAAATAGACCTCGGCCGGCTTCGCGTTTTCATACCATTCGGCCAGTGTCCTCCCTACTCCCCTGGAACGCGCGTCAGGATTAGAGCCTATAACCAGAGCCGGCATTTTTAAATCCTCAATCACTTTGAGGATTGTTTCGACCAGATTAAGATTTTCTTCCCTGGACTCGGTCGTAACCGGATGGGTAGTCACAAGTAGATAGGGCTTTTTAAGATTAATGTATTCCGGAGAGCCGTCTTCAATTTCAGGAGAAAGGTCAATCTCTTTCAGGACATCGATGGATGGAGAACCGACCTTGAAGACAAAACGCGGGTCTTCGCCGAGCTGTAAAACCCGGCGCCGAGACTCGTCCGTGTTAGTAAAATGAATCTGGGCGAATTTCGTGATGGCGTGCCGAATGGATTCATCAATCGTCCCGGAAACGTCGCCGGCCTCGTTATGGGCGATGGGAATATTTAGAAAACTGGCGGCAATCGTGATGGCCATCATTTCGAATCGGTCGCCGTCCACAAACACCAGGTCGGGTTTAAGTTTACGCAAAGTATCCGTTAGGCTTATAATTCCCAATCCCACGGACTTGGCCATGGTAGCCGGAAGGCCGCCGTCCAGAAAGAAAGGAACGTTCGCTCCGACCGAAAAACCGTCCGCCTTCATCTTGCGAATCACAAAATCGCCATCAAGCGCCCTTGATACCCGGGCTTTCAGATACCACGGAATAGCTTTAAGCCAATCTCTGGGCTCGGAGTGCTGCAGATTGGCGAAGAAGTAGCCGCGTGCGGCCTGAACGCCGGTGATGGTCTGGAGTTCGAGCTCGGGGTGATTTGTAATCGCTTTCAGCACCGGTCGCAATCTCCCATAATTCGCGCGGTAGAAAATTGGCACTAATATTTTTTTCATATTTCTTGAAAATATGCTTCCCGCCCTCGTCGCAAGCGCGGACTTAGAATCTGAAGCGAGCCGTCCTTGATTTCGAAAAGAGGCTGTTTCCCTCCGGAAATATCGTTGGCATCAAGCCTCGCAAAAAGAACGGGTTCTTTCAGGGTGCGGTTAAAAGCCTTCTCCATAGTAAACCCGAATTTCATGCCCGCGGTTTTAGCCTTCTGGGCAGCTTCAGATGAAACCGTAAAAGTGTGCGGAAAGGAAACCGCGCTAAATTTAGCCCGCGAGTCGCCTGTGACCTGCAACAAGACTCGTTTGGCATTTTTAAACTCGCTTTCCATGGCTCTACTATCCAAAAGCGCGATAGGTTTATGCGTGTAGCCGTGCCATCCGAGATAAAAACGTTCGTGCAAACTTGCTGCCTGCTGCTTGGATACGTAAAAATTCTCACAGAATTTCTCCTCGCTGGCAACCAAAGATTGAAAAATGGAATCTATAATCTTTTCCCGAAGCTCCAAATCCAAAGAGCTCTTGTTGAGTAAAAACTTAAGGTGCGCCTCCTCCGGGTCGTCATAAGGATAGAGTTTCTCAATCTCGGCCGCGGATACCGGCGCGAAAGAATCAAAATTGAACGGCTTTCCGGAAAGCAGGGCGTAGTGGCGCCGAACCTCGCTAAAAAACTCGTCTGCCGACAGATGTGCTCGGCACCAATGAACTTTGTGCACGAATAACACCCGCCTTTCCAGATAAGGAAGGCCGTTAATAAAAAAAATCGCCGGTATCCCCATCTCATCCAAAATAGGCAGGGCCCGCTCATACTGGGACTTGAGCCCGTCGTCAAAAGTTATGGCGCAGCAATTTTCAGGAAGGGGCCTCTTTTTTTCCAGCGCCTCCAGAATTTCCCGCTGGCCGACGAATTTAAAAAATTTTCCGAGCTCCCTCAATTGCAGGCGAAACCTAGCGGGCGAAACCGGATAGATTCCTCTGGGGTACCTGTCTTCCTCGTCTATATAATGATAGTTAACTGCCAGAAAGTTCATTGGAAAGAAAAGATAATACCTCTTCGGCGACTTCTTCCGGCTCTCGAGCCATCGTCTTATAAATGGACGGCAAGTTTTTAATCAGGTCGGTATTCACCGAGCCCGGAGAAACTATATTCACTCTGATTCCTTTTCCGCTTAATTCTGACGCGAGCGCCCGGCTTAAACCCACCAGACCATATTTTGCAGAAATATAACCGCTCAGGCCGGACGGCGGGGCGCCAACGGTAACGTCGCTCGCGATATTAATAATGTCCCCGGAGCGTTTTTCAAGCATAAAAGGCAGAACCGCTTTGATGGCGTTGTAAGCGCCGTGAATCTGAACTTCCAGATGCCGCTCAAAATCATCCCACCCCAAATCAGCAAAACGTTTGTAATCAATAGACACTCCGGCGTTGTTAATGAGGGCGTCAATCCTGCCGAATTTGTTCAAAACAGCTTCGACCATTTCCCGAACCTCTTCGGCTTTGGTTACGTCGGCTTTGAAAGTCAGGGCTTCTCCTCCGAATTTCTGTATTTCTTTTTCAACCTTTTCCGCCTCTATGCCGTTTTTAAGATAATTTATCGCCACCCGAGCGCCGTGTCGGGCCGAAGCCAGCGCGATGGCCTTGCCGAGGCCGCGGCTCGCGCCAGTAATCAAAACAACTTTTCCGTCCAAGTTTTTCATATCCATCTTATATAATTTTTACCAAAGCCCTGCCCTCTACCGCCACTCGGCCTTCGGAATCAAAAATCTCCATCTTGATTTCCACAATCTTTGTTGATTCAGATTTGCTGACCACGGTTCCTTTTACCTTAAACTTTTCCCCCGCCAAAATCGGCCGATGAAAATTCAAGTTTTGAGAAAGATACAAGGAATCTTTTCCGGGAATAACCATCCCGACTAAATAAGAAAATTTAGAAGCGACGAGAAGGCCGTGCGCCAGGCGTCCCTTATAGCCCTTGGTTCGGGCAAATCCATCGTCCAGGTGCAGGGGACTCTGGTCTCCGGAGAGTTTCGCGAAAGCCTTAATATCTTCTTCGGAAAAACTGCACAAAACCGGCTCGGTTTCATATCCTACGTTAATGTCTTCAAATTTCATAAATAAAATTTAATAGGCGCGGTCGCGATCTCCGTCGGCCTTAACCACGAACCAATCCATGGGCGGCTCTTGGTCTGGGCGGTCAACGTGTTTATACGTGAAGTTGAGGGTCAGCCTTTTTCTATCAACCGGCAAAATAAAAATCGGCGGGTCCGTACTGACTTTACGATTCGCCGCGTGAAAACCGGCTTCCTGAAAGGCTTCACCATACCTTGATGGAAAAGAAAAAAAATCAATAAAATCCGCTTTAGCGTCTTTGGCAAAGTTAACTGCCTTTTTTACGAGCCTTGCCGCGGCTTCCGGGCCGCCGATAAGGTCGACAATGCGGCAAGCCGTAAGCTCCTCCCCTTTCTCGATTCTTAAAATGATATAACCCTCTAACCCGCCAAAAATCTGATATTTAATTTTTGGATTATCAATAAAACGCCAATTCAGATAAGCCGCCGAACGGTCAACCGTCGCGGCATAATCATGGCTCAACGTCTCCCAAGCCTTGTCCCACTCCGGGCCAAACTTATCTATGGCGGCAATATCCGAGTCCTCGGCAAATCCGCGGTTTTCCTTTAAGTCCCTCACCCAGCGCGTCATCAGAGCTTCCTCGCTCCAGCCGCAAAATTTAAAGACGGGCGCGGAGGGAGGACTGAAACCCGTGGTATAGAGAATATCAAAATATTTCTCGGCTTCGCGAACCAAGAGCACTCCGGCTCCGCGCGAACGTAAATCTTCGAACACAATCAGACAGCCCAGAAACGCCGCGTTGAACAGTCTTCCGCGGACTCGAAATTTATACCCAATCAGCCCCAAGTGCCCGACGATCTCGCTATTTTTTTCGAGCAGTAAATTGGAATAACCAGGAAATTGCCATTTCAAATATTCTTTCTCGCTCATGATGTGGCCGGGTTTATAAACTTTCTTAAAAAAATCTATCAAGGCCGGAATGTCATTTTCCTTAGCTAGTCTTACGCTGTACATAGCTCTAAAGTTTTATCCCCTTATTGACGAGGTAGCGTTTAATATCCCCGAGATTTTTTGCTTCCATGGTCTCGTCGACTGTGAACTGAACTTTAAATTCTTTCTCCAGTTCGGAGATAAAAATAAGGTAATTCATGGAGTCCCAGTCCGGAATCGTGCTTGGCGACATTTCATCATTAATTTCCTGGGCGGAAACTTTGAAAATTTTTTGGATGATGGGTATCAGCTTATCCATATCGTTTTTATCCAATCCGGCTTCAGGTTCGCGTTTTTCAAATCAAAACGGCCGCCTTCGAAATACTTTTCCAAAAACTCTTTGGCCGGCTGGTTCTTTTCCGTCTCTTTGAATAAAATTCTTAGCTCTTTGGCATTATTCTCTCTGGCTCTTTGGGCCATAAAATGTAAAAATGCTTCCTCGATTCCCCGCCCCAAGGCTCGGCAACTCGCGAGCAAGGACTCTATCAGCCATTCTTCCGAATCCTTATTAATCGAGGCAAAAGCTATCACGCCGTAATCTCCGAATTTATCGCGCGCGGCCGCGTGAAATATGGAATGGGACGGTTCAGCGATCCGCCGCGAAATTTCATTCTCTGACATGGGTTTTTTATTCGTGTTAAATTGATTGGTTTTCTCGGTAAGTTGCGCCAACCTCGAGAGGCAGGAGGAATCGTCTTGGTAGCAATGGACTTCTATCTCCAAGCTTTTCAGGAAATCTTCTTTAGCCCCGTAATTATTTTCCGCGGCCTTGCGCAGACGTTCCGTAACGTATAAATTGCCGCGCATTTTGTCTTCATCAGTAGTGACCCCGCCCTTGAAATACGGCAAAGTCAATAAAAATTTTGCGTATTTTTCGGGGTCCTGGGGCAAATCGGGGGTTTCTACTTCCGGCAAGGCATTTCGCATAACGGCGCGGTTTACCGGGTCATCGTCCAAAAACACCAGAGAGTCCAAACCGATATTCAGCTCCTTCGCGATTTCGCGCATGTTGTCCGGTTTCTCATTCCAATTAATGCGGAGGGACGCGAAATTATTTTCCTTCAAAACCATATTCGGGTGGCGGCGAATCACCGCCATGGCGTCTTCATAATTATTCCGGCTGTTGAGCGCTAAAATAATTCCGCGATTATGCAAATCCAGAATGGCCTGCTGAAAAGCGACAAAGCCGCGGCCGGATGCATCCCAGCCCAGCTTGATGCCGTCTAATCCCTCCTCGCCCACCACCCCTCCCCACAGGGTGTTATCTAAATCAAGAACTAAACATTTTTTCATATTATCATATAGTTAAAATTACAAACGCCAGCGCCCAATCTTTCGCGTGCGATAAGGACGCAAAAATTTTCAAATCCTGACATCCATTAATCCGCAGGCGCGGCGTGCCGGATTTATAAATAATTTCAATGTTTTTTAAATCTGTGGCGCGGCCCAGCGCTTTAAGGCCGGCTTCTTTGGCGCAAAATCTGGCGGCAAAATGCGGATAGGGGTCGGCTTTCGCCGTGCAGTACTCCAACTCCTTTTTTGTAAATATCTTCCGGTAGAAAGGCTTATTTTCTTTATACGGCAGGTTCCTGAAACGAGCAATGCTTTCGATATCGGCGCCAATCCCAACAATAACCATATTAAACAAATTGCAAGATATACTTCCCTATGCGCTCGCCGGATTTTCCGTCCGTAAATTTGCACTGCTCTTGGACCAGACGCGCTCTCCCCTCCTTATCCAAGGAAGGATTTTCCAAGTAGCGCCTGACCGCGCTTACTAATTCCTCGGGGCTCGCCACCAATCTTACGCCGTCGGTATCTAAAACTTTTTTATAATGCGCTATCTCTGAATACTGCCTGAAATAGCTGAATAAAGATTCTGGCTTTAATTCAAAATTTATATTTATCACCGGGCGGCCGAATATGGCCGCGTCTATACTCAGGCTGGAAGCGTAACAAATCAAAAGCGACATATGATAAAGAATGTCGCGCAGGTGGGCCAGCTCGGAAGTATCCATATCCCAATCGTCTCCCCTTTGGTAGTACGCTATCTTGGAAGAAAAACGCACTCCAGAGTAATCATATTTCAAATGCGGCCTCTTTTTGAGCTCGGCTTCGTCTATCACGTCATAAGGATGGAAACGCACTAAAATCTCGACATCTTCGCCAAAACTTCCTTCTTTATTCAATGAATACAGCAGGTCAATCATGTCCCAGTCGGAATCGCTATACGAACTGCCGTGCGGAGCATATACGATAATTTTCTTTCGCGGGTCCAGGCCGAAGCGCTGGCAAAACGTCTCGCGCGCCAAAACCTCCGGACGAAAATAAATATCGTACTGCGGTATTCCGCCCACAAAAATGTCTTCCTCTTTGACGCCGTTATAATGAATAACTTCGCCCTTGACTATGTCATTAAATACAACTAATTTGTCGGGCAAAAGTCTCAAAACGCACCGGGCCGTAACTTTGTCCCAAGAATTGATAAAACCGATAACTTTCACGTCGTGATGCTTGGCCGCTCGCAAAAAGTGCACCTCGGGTTCGAAAAAGATATTGGCCAAGAAAACCAAATCGGGTTTATATCTTTCAAAAAAACTATCATAGGCGTGATTCGTTACCAAATAGTAATCCAGCCGGCGCGCCAAGAGCAGAAAATATTTGCGGGCAATCAAGCGATTTACCAAAAGTCCAAACCAATATCTGAAATGTCTCCAGACTCCCTTTCGGGACTTAAAGCGGACTAGGCGTCTTAAGTCAGTGGTTTTGGTGCGCAAAAGCGCGAATTTCAGCCACTGAAAGAATCGGTCTAAACCTAGAATTGGGATAGGCGGAGCGACCTCATATAAAATTCTTTCGCTTTCTCCAAATTCTTTTTTATGGTATGCCGCCCGCTCCGGGTCTTTGGTAAAAATAACGACGCGCGTGTCCGGCTCTTTCAAGATGGTTTCAAAGATTGACGAACGCAGGACATTTTTCGTTTCAACTCCCTCAAAACTGGTGACAAAAATCGTCTTCATCCCGTTAGAAATTTTACTAATAAACTTTTGCCATGATTATAAAAGCCGAAGGCGAATTCGCTCCCTCCAAAATATCTTATGATAATCTTGGTTGAATTTCTAACGGGATTCATGAGTCACTCACACTCCGCCGGTCAAGTCCTGCTCCTCAATGTCCTCCAGCTGGTGCTGGCCCCAGTTTAAAAGATAGGTTTTTCGCTCATCTCTCGGCAACTTGGCGATGGAAGGGTCAAGATAAAAAGAGTCTTCTTTATGGTTGGCAGTGGAAATTTCCTCAAAGACCGCGCCAGCGTCGGTTCCGAAGCTATGCACCACTCCTCTTGGAATCCAGAGCATGTCTCCGGGATATAAAATTTTTTTCCGTCCCTGAACTTCCACTTCCAAAACTCCGGAAAGAACCTGAAAAGTTTCATCTTTAAGTTTATGGTAATGCTCGGGATTGAATTGACCCGAAAGTTGAACCAAAATTTTCTTCGCATACTCCCGGTTAAAGCATTCTATGATAGCCGCGCCCACCTCTTGAAACCGCTCGATGCCGTAATGGTGCGAAAGCTCCACGGAAAAATCATGGCCGACCGGAACTTTCGCCTCGTTCAGCATCCCTTTGATGGCGTGGATGGAATGATAGACAATTTCTTTTTTAGATTTCGTGTCGGGCCGGAGCGAGGCCGAAAGAGCTTCGTTGGGATGGTAATCCCGGTCGGCCGCGAGTCCGGCCAGAAAGCGTCCCGAAACAAGCTGCCCTTCCTGCAAAGGCATGGCGAAAAATACGTCTTCATAATTCAGGGTTTCTCCGGCTTTTATCTCCCGCTTGGTCCAGACTCCTCTCACAAAAGTTCTTAAATCCTCGGCCTCTTTTTCTGGAATTTCCCGCTCGCCCCTTTCCCCGCAGGCCTCGACGGCTTCCCTCCAAGCTCCGAGCCAGGCGCGCACTTGACCGGGATTGGCGGAATAAGCGTTCAATTTTATCTGGTCAGTTTCAAGGCCCACGTGTTTTTCAAAAATCCTGGCGCCTTTGGCGTAAGCCAGGCGAATGGCATTCAGATTTGAAGGTTCCTCGTGAGTGGAAAACCCGATGACGATTCCGGGGTAGCGATTTTTCAAAATTTCAATCTGGTTTAGAGAAAACTTGTCGTTCGGGGTGGGATAGATGGAAACGCAGTGCAAAAGCGCGAAATGAACGCCCCGCTTCTGGAAGAAGCTCACGATTTTATCGATGTCGCGGATGACGAGTCCGCCGACGGAAACGATAACCGGTTTTCCGGTCTGACTCGCCCGCTCCAGCAACGGCCAATCTTGATTGGAAGGAGAACCGATTTTAATCACTCCAACCCCCAATCTTTCAATCTTATCCACCGAGGGTTCGTCAAACGGGGTCGCGACGGTCAAAAGCCCCTCGTTCTTAATCTCGCTCGTCAACCGAGAAAATTCTTCTTCAGAAAGGCGGGTTTCCAAAAACCGCTTCATATAGTGGCTGTTGGAAAATTTTTCATGTTCGGGGTGAATGATGGCGTCCAAATCGCGAAATTGAAGCTTGGCGGCCGCTCGGATTTTAAATTCCCGGGCGATCTCCCCCATTTCGCGAATTATCCGGAGTCCATGCTCTAAAGAGCCCTGATGGTTGTTGGCGAGCTCAAAAATGAATAAATTTTCGAAATCGAATTTTCGCTCGTTTCTCATTGTGGTCCGCATCTTATTTTAACATCTTCATAATCTGATAGGTCTCTTTGAGTCCCCCCTCCAAAGAATATTTGGGTTTCCAGCCAGTCAGTTTTGTGATTAACGAGATATCGGTGACGAATTTCATCGGGCCGGTGACGGGGACGTCCAAAACCTTAATTTTTTTTCCGGAAAGCTTCTCGATAATCTCGACAACCTCGCCGATGGAACGCGACTCCCCGGCGCCTAAATTAACATGTCCCGTGTAATCCGTCTCCAGAAGGACGGCCACCGCGTCTGCCGCGTCTTTGGCGTAAATCAAATCGCGCTCCGGCTTAATCGACCAGACTTCTGTTTCCCTCGAAGAAAGAACGCCCTGCATTAGAGTCGGCACTAAATCAGGACGAACCAATCTGGTCGGGCCGTAGATGTTTGAAAGGCGAACCGCTATCGAGGGCACCTCTTTATAAAATTTCATGACTTCCTCCTGTAAATATTTACTGAAGACATAATCGTTGAGGTAGGGATTGATGGGCTGTGATTCATCCGCGGGCAATTTCAGTTTATCAACGTCGTACAGAAGGATGGTCGTGAAAGCTATAAACTTTTTGAGTTTTCTTCTCTTCAGATAGTGCAAGGCTTTTTTAATGGGAATCACGTTATAATCTAAACCCATCATGCCGGATTGGTTTATCTGATGATGGTTGGAGTTGCCTATCAGAAAAATAACTTTATCGAAATCCAGCTCGTCCAAAACGCTTAAATCATCCAGGCTCTCAAAATGAATATGCTTATTTTTGACCTCAGGCGGAGGCTGGGTTCGGCCCACGGAAACAATCTCCGGATAGCGCTCCAGAATAATTGGGCCCAGAAAACCAGAGCCGCCGAAAAGTATGGTTTTAGATAAAGAGTTCATTAAGTATTTTCCTTTTATGATGCCAAAGTTGTCTCACCCAAGGAATAAAGATAAGATGTTTTCTTGCGAGTGGAATATTTGGAGACGACAACAGCCAAGCGAGCATGATAAAGATATAATTCGTGTAGGCCAAGGGGCGGGCGTGCAGTTTGCCGATGAAAGCATGGCGCAGCGTAATCGGAACTGGATTTTTATATTTCGAATAAAGCACCTCCTTTACGGAATAAAAATTAGTGGCCAAGGCGGCTTCGCAGGTAAAAATTGTAAAACCATCGATGCAGTCGGGCATTAATCTTTGGTAAAGCCTGGAAAGAAATTCTCTTCGATAAAGCCCGTGAAAGAAAACCGGATTCATTTTGGCTTTAATCATCTTACTATAAACCTGATAATGGCTTTTGTTTGTGAAGTCGTGCTCGAAAATTCCGCTTATCTTCGCGGGGCTGTACTCGAGCGTGCCGCGCTCGCTGAAATGACTCATGGCCACGTCGTGGTTGGGACTGGATTCCAAAGATTCCAGCGTTTTTTCTATAAATCTTTTATCCCACCAGTCGTCATCTGCCGCCCACATAAAATATTCGCCCCGAGCTTCACTTAAAGTCGCGGCGAGATCTTTGACCATTCCGCCATTTTCCTCTTTTCTGATGTATCTTATTCTGGAGTCCTGTTTCTGATATTTTTCGCAGATTTTTTGAGTTTCATCGGTGGAAGCGCCGTCCACTATAATCAATTCTAAATTTTTATAAGTCTGCGCCAAGAGAGAGTCAAGGGCGTGGCGAATTGAATTCGCGTGATTGCGGGTCGGCATGCCGATTGAAACCAATTTTTCAGCTTCATTCATGTTCAAGATACCATTCTATTGTTTTTTTAAGACCGGACTCAAGATTCGTCGCGGCCTTGAAACCGAATTCCTGTTGGGCTTTGGAAACGTCAAATTTGCGCCTGGGTTGGCCTTCGGGATAGTTAGCGCCCCAGCGCGCTTCGCCTTTAAAATCCATCAAACGGCAAAGCGTCGCCACTAAATCTCTTATGGAAATCTCCTCGCCGGAACCGAGGTTCACGGGCTCCGGCTTGTCATACCGCATCGCGGCGAGCGCGATTCCTTCGGCCGCGTCTTCGGCATATAAAAATTCTCGGCTGGCGTTCCCCGAACCGCCGACTTCAATATAATCTCGGCTCGCTTTCTTGGCCTCGGCGATTTTCCGAATCAAAGCCGGAATCACGTGCGAGCGCTCGGGATTAAAATTATCTCCCGGGCCGTAAAGATTCACCATCAACAGGTGTATGCCGTTAAATCCGTATTGCCGGCGATAAGCTTGGGTCTGAACCAGCATAAATTTTTTGGCCAAGCCGTAAAAGGCGTTGTCCGGCTCTGGATAGCCGTCCCAAAGGTTTTCTTCTTTGAAGGGCAGAGGCGCGAATTTGGGGTAAGAACAGACACTGCCCACGCCCACGAATTTTTTAACTCCGGCGCGATACGCGGCGTCTATGAGATTCAGGGACATGGCGGCGGAATCATAAAAAGCCTCGCCTGGAAAATCCCGCACGAATTTAAGCCCGCCCACCGAAGCCGCGAGATGCAAAATCAAATCCCGGCCCTCGACCGCCTTCTTGCAAATTTCTTTTTCGCGCAAATCATGCTCGCGGCTTCCGGGCGCGAAAATATTCTTTTCTTCGGCTCCGTGCTCGAGCAATTTTTTGAAAACAAACTTGCCCAAAAATCCCCCTCCTCCGGTCAGCAAAATTTTTTTATCCTTCAAATCCATAGTTATATATAGCATCTTTTAAAATGGCTTGACAAGAAAGAAAGTTTCCGCTACGCTATGGTAAATCTTCTAAAGGAGGTGCGAAGTGAATACAGTAGTAATCGCAACGACGACCTTTTACAAGTCAAGAAAGGATTATCGGTTCCCTTGTGCGGATCGCATGGTTAAAAAAGCGATCGCGGACGGACATATCGTAATCATCGTTGATGGCTCGCCAAACCCGGAGATCAAAGAATATTTCCTCTCGCTCGGCGCCATGGTATACGACGAGACCATGAAAGGCATCGGCCCATCGCGGCGCGAACTGTACAATCACATTCGGCTATTCAGAGTCCGGCACACAGCCGCTCCGGAGATAATCCAATGGCTCGAGCCAGAGAAAGACGACCTGATACCGTTCGTTCCGCAAATCATCGAACCGATTAAACAAGGGAAGGCAAAAATCGTTGTCCCGCGCCGGACACCCGCAGCTTGGGAATCTTACCCCAAATTCCAGCGGGCATCTGAACGGACAGCTAACATGGCCTACAAGTTCGCTACAGGGCTCGACGTAGACATTTTCTTCGGGCCGGTCGCATTTCGCTGCGACATGCTTCCTTATTTTCTTAACTGCAACCCGACAGAATTCGGCGCGGCGGACAACTATATTCAGCACTATGCACCGGTCTTTGCCAATCGGGACTTCCACAGAGTTGCTTCGGTCGAAATTGATTTCCGCTACCCTCCGGGACAGCGGGAAGCGGAGGAAGGTATCGATCTCCGAGCTATGGTCGAGCGGCGTAACGAGCAGCTTGAAACGCTCGTTGACGGCTATTTCAAATTCAGCCGCCATCTCGGCCTCCGCTAATCGCTCTTTATCCATCCGAAGAGGCGCGCGGGCGTACCCAAAACACCCGTCGCCTCTTTTTTATTTCTCCAAAAGATTTAAGAGGTATTCTATCTCTTCTTCGGTAAGCTCGGCGTTATTGGGGAAGTAAAAAGCGTTCTCATGGATAAAATCTGCATTGGGGAGAGTTTCGGTTTTTGTTTCAGATTTCCAGAAAGGGTGGCGCACTATATTGCCGGCAATGACCGGACGAATCTCTACGTCGTTTTCCTCAAAAATTTTACGATAGCGCTCAAAAGTTTTTTTGTCTTTGGCGATCAGCGGCACCGCGAAATTGGAGATTAGCTCCATATGCCCGAGCTCCAAAGAAATTAAATCCGGATTGGCCGCAATAACTTTCGCAAAAGCCGTAAAATTAGAAGCTCGCCTGGAAACAATCTCATCCCAATAGCCCAGCTGGTCGCGGCCCAAAAAACCCTGAATTTCGGTCGGCCGCAGGTTATACGCCAAACCATAAAAAGCGTACTTCGCGAAAAAATCATCAATTCTGTGCGCGAGCCTGATTTCCTTCTGCCGCTTTTCCGGCAGATTTCTGTCCCAACCATGAGCCCTGGCCATTAGAAGTTCTTGATAGAGCTCTTCATCATCCGTGGCCACCATCCCGCCCTCTACCGTCGAGAAATGATGCCCGACAAAAAAAGAAAAAGTAGCGGCGAGACCGAAATTTCCCAAAAGCCTCCCGCTCACTTTTGAACCCAAAGATTCGCAGTTATCCTCTATAAAAATAATCCCGCTCTCCAGACAAAGTTTTCGAATTCCTTCAATATCATCCGCAAACCCCAAGACATTCGTCAAAAATAAGGCCTCAAGGCCTTTGATTTTAGAGGTAAGAATCCGGGGAGAAACATTCAAAGTTTCAAGCTCCGAATCCAAAGGCACTGGCTTCATCCCCAGCTGGATTATCGGCATCACGTTGGTTGACCAGGTAAGGGCGGAGAAGCCCACTCGGGAGCCGTCGTTTAATCTTCCGAGATTTTTTAGAGCCTGCAGCAAAAGAAGATTGGCCGCACTGCCGCTCGTGGTCATGACCGCGAATCTTCGCCCCTGCTTTTTCGCGAAATCTTCTTCGAATTTCCGCGTTTCGGCTCCCATGCTCAAAAATTGGGCGCCCAAGATAAAATCGGCCAGTTTTTTCTTGGTCTCGCCTTCCTTATAGAAAGTCGATTTAACCAGTTTGATTTTCATACGGCAGTTTTACGCCGAGCCGCTCGCAATCCGCCTTCAGGATAATTCTAACCAATTCCTTGAATTTCACTTTCGGCTCCCATCCTAATTTCGTCCTCGCTTTCGAAGCGTCTCCAACCAGCGTGTCTATTTCCACCGGCCGATAATAGATAGGGTCAATCCCGATATATTTTTCCCAATCGCCTATCCCGGCGGTTCGAAACGCCTCTTCGACAAATTCTTTTACGCTGTGATTCTCGCCGGTGGCAATCACGTAATCATCCGGTTCGTCCCGCTGGAGCATCCGCCACATGGCCTCGACGTATTCCGGCGCGTATCCCCAGTCCCTTTTCGCTTCCAGATTGCCCAGATATATTTTTTTGCGCTGGCCGGCTAAAATTTCCGCGATACCCGTGGTGATTTTTCTGGTGACAAAATTCTCTCCCCGGCGCGGCGATTCATGATTAAACAGGATGCCGCTTGAAACATGAAGTCCGTAGCCCTCGCGGTAGTTAAGGGCGGTTTGGTGCGCCAAAACTTTCGCGACGCCGTAGGGGCTCACGGGGTTAAAGGGCGTTTGTTCATTTTGCGGGTTTTCTTTCGCGCGTCCGAACATTTCGGAAGAAGAAGCCTGGTAAAAGCGACTTTTAAATCCGTTTTCGCGCAAGGCCTCCAAAAGCCTAAGCGTGCCGAGGGCCACCGTATTGGTCGTGTATTCGGGAATCTCAAAGCTGATGCGCACATGGCTCTGCGCTCCCAAGTTGTAAATCTCGTCCGGCTTTATGGCGGCGAGCAGATGAATCAGACTGCCCGCGTCAGTCAAATCGCCGTGGTGCAGAATCAGCTGATTCAAGTGCCGCTGGGCATCCTTGTAAAGATGTTCGATTCGAGCGCGGTTATAAATGCTGGTGCGCCTGACCAACCCGTGCACTTCGTATCCTTTCTCCAGCAAAAGTTCGGCAAGGTATGAACCATCCTGGCCGGTGATGCCGGTGATTAGGGCTTTTTTAGCTTTATTCATCGTTCTAATCTTTAACTAAAGTAATAATAGTCCAGTCTCGGCCTCTGACGCTAATCTTATTTTTTGCGGCGCTAACCTTAAATCGCTTCTCAATTAAACGCAGAAGTTCGGGGTCGCGTTCTTCAGGTATCTCGCGTTCTGATTCCGGAAACATTATCACCGCGGGCGGCTCATTCCTGCTTTCTCCGGTAACGATGTCGCGGGTGGGTTCATAGATGGGCGGAAAAGTTTTTCGCCACCAAAGGTATAAATTCGAAAGCCGCTGATGCTTTTGAAGAAATTCCGGCAAGGGATAATCAGCCGCGTCCAGAAGCGCTCCGGCGGTTCGAAAATGAAAGAATCCGGCCTCGCCGAAATATTGAGTCAACTCCTCGTCAAAGGCGTTAAGAGCATGGCGATGGTTTCCCCAATAGTGGAAAGACGCCTCGCCGTAGGCGTATTTTGAATCAGTGGTCCAAATGGCATACTTGCCATCCGGTATCAAAGCGTTCAGTTCTTTTTCGGTTTCTTCCATGGCGGCCAGACTGGTTTGAATCAGTCGGTTTCGATATAAAACATGTCCGCTTATTGATTCAATTAAGAGCAAAACTCCTAATGCCGCGAGAAAAAAACGCCATTTTGTCGAACCAAGGTTCGGCAGGTTCGACAAAGTTATCTGGGCAAGAAACGGCAGGATAACGAGCGCGGGCGCCGTGTTTCTGACGATAACCCCGAGCTCTTCTCCCGCCGCCAGATTAGAAGAAATATCGCCGAGAGAAACCAATGAATAAGCCAGGGCGCAGATTCCCAAGAAGGAAAAAGAGGAACGAGCTAAGACCGCGCTCTCGTTTCGGCGCCGCATTATAAAATCGACAAGAGTTATTAGAAAAATAAAGATAAGAGCGAGAATAGTGAAAACAAAAATTGGCCTTACGGTCAAAAACGTGTAAATATTAGAGCCGAGGGTGACGAGGAAATACCGAAGACCGGAGGAGGCGATGTTATCGCGCAAAAGCGAAGAGTTGATGATGGCCGGCAGACGATACAGCACCGGGGATACAAAGACAAGAAAAGCGCCGAGCGCCAAAAACGGCAGAGAAAAAATAACTCGAAGTTCCGCTCGATTCTTGTTGAGAAAAGCGGAGAAAAGAAGCGAAAACCAGAGTGGTATTATCAAAAGTAAAAATGAATATTTGATCGCGATGACAAATCCAAATAAAATTCCGCCCAGGACAAGAAACCAGACCGGCTTTTTTTCTTTCGAGAGCAAAATCCAGATGAGGCTTGCGAGCGGCAGACCCAAAGCCACAATCACTGCGTCAGACCCGAGATAGTTTTGATAAGTAAGAAAAGACGGAAAAGACATAACCAAAGCCAAGAGGAAAAATGAAACGCCGAAATCAAGATGTTTCAGAATAAACCAGATAAAAATTAGAAGGGCGGAAAAATTAAAAAGCATGAGGAAAAGATAACCCAAATCCAGAAAGCGCTGGGTGTCGGCCAGATCGTCGCCCGCCAGAAGCATCAATTTGCTCAAGAAATAATAAAGCGGCGTGCCCGGATGCTGAACAAAATAAGACGGGAGGTCGCGGTACATGAGGCGGGCATTATAGTAATAATCATTTTCGAGGTCGGTGGTTTGAATATAGTAAGGCCGCGGCACTAAAACCGCCGCATAAAGAAAAAGGGCGGCAAGATACAAAGCCGCCAGAAAAATAAGCGCCGGGACTTTCAATTTCTCCATCTCTCTAAAATTTACACTATTTTATTTATCTTGTAAAAATAAGAGTCTTTGGCTTTCAGAAGTTCTTGGGGCGGGCCTTCTTCCTGAACCCGTCCTTCTTGAAGCACTAAAAGTCTGTCCGCTTTCAGGATGGTGGAAACGCGATGGGCTATTGCCATAATAGTAACATCTCCTTTTAAACGCTCCAGAGCTTTCTGAATCAGGGCTTCAGATTCGGCATCCAGAGCGCTCGTGGCTTCGTCTAAAATTAAAATGGCCGGTTTTCGCGCCAAGGCCCGCGCCAAAGCAATTCTCTGTTTTTCGCCCCCGGAAAGCCTGACGCCCCGCTCGCCCAAAACGGTGTTAAAACCATTTTCCAACTTCCCAATAAATTCATAAATATTCGCCAGTTTGGCCGCGCGCTCTGTATCAGCTTGGGTTATGCTTTCGTCATAAAACTTTATATTTTGGGCCACCGTGTCATTCAGCAAAAAAATATCCTGCGAAACGTATCCGATATTCCGGCGCCATTCGCTTAATTTAATTTCTCTTAGGTCAACTCCGTCCAAGAGAATCTCTCCGGATTGCGGCTGGAAAAGCCGAAGCAGTAAATCAACCACCGTGGTTTTTCCGGCGCCGGAAGGGCCGATGATCCCGATGAATTCTCCTCTTTTTATCTCAAAGCTTACCTCTTTCAAAACAGGCGTCCTCGCATCGTAAGAGAATCTGACGTCTTTAAATTCCAATTTACTTTCAAGAGAGAAATCTCGCACGCCCGCATCTTGCTCCTGATTCTTCTCAATCTTATTCTCTAGAGAAACCACGTTAACTAAATATGGAATGAAATCGTTGACGGTGTGAATGGATTTTTGGGCGGTGTTTACGTGAATAAATATGCGCTGAATTAGATAAACCGTGGCAGCGAAAATAGCCAAATTAAAGCCGGGTTGAGCGTAGGAAATAGCAAATACAATAATAATAAATAAAATGCTCAGGGGCGACACAAGCGACCCGAAAATATTCTTCACGACAGCTTGACGCAAGGTAATTTCCCGAACCTTTCTAAAAAATTCCCTCCCTCTATCGGCCACGCTTCTTTCCGCGCCGGCGACCTTAATGGTTTTTATTCCCGAAACATGCTCGTTGATGTGGTGCGCAATGTCTTTGTTAAACACCGTCTGCCATTTGGTATAAAGCCTGGTTCTTTGCATAAAAAACTGCGCAATCACAAAAATGGCCAAACCAACAGACAGGGTGATAAGCGCGATGCGATAAGAAATACTGATTGCCACCACGGCATAGACCGCCAGCATGCTTAGATCCAAAATAAGAGAGATTAACTCCCCCATTAATTTGGCGGACATCCGGATATCCAGCATCAAAGTATTTTCCAGATGCCCAATTTTTTGTTTTAAAAGGTAGGGCCAATCGGCAGCGAGCGCCTTCTGGTAAAGCCGATTCCTAGTTTCAAATTCGAAAGAGGTGCCGACACTGGTGCCAATATAAGCAAATAAAACAGACAAACCAGCTTTGGCGGCAAAGAAAATCGGTACCAGGGTCAAAAGCCAAACCATGTCATAATTAACTTCCCCCAGCCAGTTTTTTAAAAAAACAACAAAAAACTCCGGCCGCAAATTAACCAAATAGGCAAAAAATGATTTTATAATCCCGGAGAGAGTATCCGTCTCCAGCACGCTTTCTCCCACCACAATGGAAAAAATAGGAATCAGCATGCTGATGCCGATTGATTCCAAAAAACCGCTCAAGAGCCCGAGCGCGGCCAAAAGCAGAATATAAAATTTATAGCCGCCGAAAAGGCGGCCAAAAAGATTTAGGGCAAACTTAACCCGTCTGCGAAGCATACTTTATATAACTCCGGGGTGAAGGTCAAGTTCTCAAAGTCGCCTCGCGAACCGCGGCTTTAACGCCAGCAACGATATAATCCAGGTCTTTTCGCGTGAGCCACCAGCCGCACGGAATATTGAGCATTCTTGAGCAAAAATCGTCCACGCCCAGGAGATCATCTCGCCTCCACGTTTTAAAAAGCGAGTAATTGTCATTGCGAGTATGCACTATTCCGTTTCCAATGCCTCTTTCGCGAAGAGCTTTGGAAAATTCGGCTCGATAATTCTCGTCAGGAAGCTTAATGGTGAAAAGCCAAAAACTGGATTTTCCGCCCGGCGTGGTTTTGGGCAGTGCTATTTCCTTAATCCCGCGAAGATGCTCTAAAAGATAACTCGCGTTTTTTTGATATTTAGCGACGATTTTTGGCATATATTTTAATTGCTCTATGCCAATCGTCCCGTTAACGTCGTTCATGTGCATTTTATAGCCGGGTTCCATAACATCGCCCGACCATTTTATCGGGTCGCTGGTGCTGCTTCTGGCGTTGCCATACCAGCGAAGCAAAATCGCGCGCCGATATTCTTCCGGGGTCTTAACCGCAACCGCTCCGCCATCTACCGTGGTGAGATGTTTTATGGCCTGAAAAGAAAAACAAACGTAATCAGAGTGATTGCCAATATATTTCCCGTCATATTTTGTTCCAAAAGCATGAGCGGCATCTTCTATCACTTTAAGATTGTGCTTTTTGGCGATTTTAGAAATTGATTTCAAATCAACCGGATTGCCAGCCCAATGAACCACCACAATGGCCTTAGTCCTGGGAGTGATTCGCTTTTCTACAGAGGGCGGATCGATATTGCCGGTTGTTTTATCTATATCCGCCCAAATAATCTTTGCCCCGGTCAGCATTATCGGCTCATTAGTGGCAAGGCAAGTCATTGGCGTGGATATAACTTCGTCGCCGGGTCCGAAACCGGCCAGCCGGTAGGCCAAAGACAAGGCGCTCGTGCCGCTGTTTACCAACGCCACATTAGGATTCCCTATATATTCTTGGAACTTTTTTTCGAATTCATGAGATTTTTCGCCCTCGCTTATATATCCGGACAATAAAATTTTGCCGAGCGGCTTTAGAACCGACTTCGGCATATGCACTTTAAACAAAGGAATTTGACGCTTCATGTTTTAAACAATAATCCTTTTTGCTATAATAATCAACGCATCTTATGGCAAATCGCACCGTAATCTATACGGCAATATTCGGCAGCTACGATGAGTTACAAGAACCTGCGGCATTGCCGCCGGATTGCGATTTTATATGTTTTACCGATAAGCCCCAAAAATCAAAACACTGGCAAATTCGAATCATGGGAATGCCCGTGCCGGGCGACTTAACCCGCTCCAACCGCCGCATTAAGATGTTAGCGCACGAATATTTTCCGGAATACAAATACAGCGTGTATGTTGACGGCAATGTGCTCGTGCGCGGAGACGTAAACGACCTCATTCGCGATTATCTCGCGAAGACAAACATGGCGCTGTATCGCCATGACAGCCGAGATTGCATCTATGACGAGGCGGAAGCCATTATTAAACTAGGTAAAGAGAAGGGGCGTTGGCAAGACGACCCTTTGGTCATCGAACGGCAGATGGCGCGCTACCGCGCCGAAAGATACCCCCCGCATAACGGGCTCGGTACCACTTTGATACTGCTTAGGCGTCACAACGAACCGGACGTGCGGCAAGTTATGGAGGCATGGTGGAACATAGAGAGAGGCGAAAGCAAGCGCGACCAGCTTTCTTTTAACTACGCGGCCTGGAAACACAATTTTGCTTTTTCGTATATTTCAGGATACTCGCGCGACAACCCTTACTTTCTTCGCCATAGAGGCCATCACAAGCCGCCCCAAAAAGGAATCAAGTCGTATTTAAAACGCGTCATCAGCGCCATCCGTCAGCGGGTGCGCTTTTGGAGCACGTACGGATTCCGGTTTTCCTGTCCATTCTGCGGATGGCGGGCGCAAAAGTTCTACACGCTTGGCCTCACTCACGCGGTGCTTGCGGAAAAGCAAGTGATTGGCGCCGGCAAACGCCAAAACGCCAAATGTCCGAAATGCGGCTCCAAAGAACGAGAACGGCTCATATATCTTTATCTCAAACAATATGGTTGGTTCAATGTTGAAAAGCGCCGCGTGCTCCATGTGGCGCCTGAACGAAACCTTAGCCAGGCGCTTCAAGCAAAATACGGAGAATCGTACGTAAACACCAACTATAATCCGAAAAAAAATACATCAATTCACGCCGATATTCAGGCACTCCCCTTTCCAGATCAGTCATTTGATCTCATTATCTGCAGCCACGTGCTTGAGCATGTGGAAGACGACGCTCTAGCTATGCGAGAATTTTATCGCGTTTTAAAGACGCGTGGCCTCGCAATACTTCCAGTTCCATTTTCTCCCATGTTTAAAGAAACGCTTGAGGACGGTTCCGTTACCTCGCCGGAGGAGCGCGCACGAATTTTCGGACAAGAAGACCATGTTCGGCTCTATGGTACCGACTACCTGGGGCGGCTTCAAAACGCCGGCTTTAAAGCCTGCGCGCTTTTGCCGGAGCAATTTCTGACTTCAGGAGAAATCAAAAAAGCCGCGCTTAATCCGCGAGAGCCGCTCTTCCTTGCCGCTCGCGAAAAAAATCCATGTCAGAGATGAAGCACATCGGAATTATTGGTATCGGATACCAAGGTAGAAAACTCGCCGATATTTTTTCTTCGCAAGCAGAAATTGTTATGTGCGCTTCGCGCGGTAATGCCGAACGCATTGCCGCATTGAAAAAACGCCATCCGTCAATTGCTGTAACGAATGATTATCGTGACCTACTTTCCGACAGCAAAATTGAGGGCGTTGTAATCGCCACACCGATTGATACCCATGCCGCGATGGCAAGCGAAGCGCTTAAGGCCGGCAAACACGTTTTTGTGGAAAAGCCGCTGGCGACTGACAAAAAAACCGCCCGCGCCCTCGTCGAGGAAGCAGGCGCTCATAACCTAAGTATATTCACTGGGTACACATTTCTCTATCATCCCTGCTTTTTTGAGCTCCAGCGCATTCTTCGTGACCGCCCCATCGAGTCCTTATACGCCTCGTGGTACAAATGCGGCAGTTTTAATGAAGATATTTTATGGAATCTCCTCGTCCATGATATCGCCATTGTGATAGCGCTTTGCGGCGAGCCGCGGAAACTTACGCTTGAAGGAACATACCGGGCTATAACAGACGCCGATGTCGCATACGTCCACGGCGTCTTCGGGAATAATACGCCAGCCACGTTCACAGTTGACCGCATTGCGCCGGTACGCTCAAAACTCATAGAGTTTGTTCTCGCTGACCGCATTGTAGCCTGGCACGGAGATACGCTCTCTATTTATGACAATGAAAGTAAAGAATACCGGGAACATTTTACATCTCCATCATCCGATGCGGCGTTAGAAAACGAAATCCAAATATTCCTTAAAAGCATGGGCAATCCCGCAATAGCGGCCGAAAACGCAAACATCAGCCTTTCCACCACCAGGGCGGTGGAACGCCTCAAGTCTTAATGAGCTCGAGAATCTTATCAGCCGCCTCGACGCAGTTCCCTATCTTGCCGGAGAAAACCGTTATAATTTTATCGTTAATTTTTTCCACAATCGTGGGGCGGGCATCGGTATCTTCACGGCCGGGCAATACGGTTCGAAACGTATACATCGAGCCGATGTGTTCAGCCTTGCGGATATCCGGAAAAAATACTGCCGCCGATTCGATTATTTTTGAAAAAATTGTTAATGGGGGATCTTTTATAACCCCACGATTAAGAAGCGACCTAAATTCATCCGGAATAACCGGGTGTGTCCCGATATTCTGGGCGTGAATGGCGTGCACAACGTGCCCCATCACGAAGTAGCCGCTTCGCCCGAACGGGTCAAAACACGTAAACGGTCCGTCGAGCACAACCACGCTCTTGCGTGAAAAATTTTGCGGCAATTTTACGACAATTTTCTCGCACAATTCGTATTGATATGAGCGCAATTTGGAAACGTCAAACGCTTCTAAGACCGAGTTTATTCCCGCGTACGCCGCGACGACCACGAAATCGTAGTGTGATAACATCGAGCGCTCGGCGGGAGTATTGAGAACCAATCTGACCCCCTCTTTTTGAAGGCGATTTTTGATGCAGGAATAAAGAACTTTGGGGTCGATGGCGTTTTCATTCACTTCAACGCATAAAGCAACTTTCTCCGGCGCGATAACATCAAGACGCACCTTGCGATATGGTAATTCAAACGCATCGCACATTTGTAAAAATTGTTCGGCGCTCGTCAAAGAATTCTCTGCGGCAATGCAGTGATAGTGCGTGTTGCCAGTAATGACCGCCTCCGGATATTCACGCGTAAACGCTTCGGCGCTTGCCTTACACGACTGGATTGTCTCTCGGCTCCTCGGATAGTGATATCCTTGATGGAGTCGATACTGATTAATTTGCGACGCAGCGTTCAAAATATCCCCACTTTTATCAATCAGGTCCACATCATAGCCCGCTTTTGCAAGCCGGATGGCGGCCGTAGCTCCAAAAACGCCAGCACCAATTACGCCGATACGCATATTTTTAAAAATAATCTGACTCCGGACGTTTAAGCCATTCGCCAAATGTCCCGGCGGTTTTATCTTTCTCCGACAAAATCGGATTTTTTACGGGCCACTCTATCCCAATATCCGGGTCGTTCCATAAAATCCCGGACTCCGCCTGGCTGTTGTATAAACCTGTGCACCTATATTGTATTTCGGCGGTATCGGATAAAACAAAAAAACCTCGGGCAAAACCAGCGGGAGCATACACTTGTTTTCTGTTCTCCGCGCTCGCCTCCACGCCGAACCACCTGCCAAGAGTTTTTGATTTTTTACGTATGTCGACCGCGACCAAAAAAGCCTTTCCTTGCGTTACTCGCATCAATTTACCCATAGGCGGACTCCACTGAAAGTGCAAACCCCTTAAAACATTTTTCACGGAGCGCGAATGATTGTCTTGCACAAACTCCGAATCTATTCCAAACTCTTTAAACTTATCTTTTCGGTATACTTCCATAAAAAAACCTCTCTCATCCTCGAAAACAGACGGAACGACAACATATAAATCTTCAATTGGCGTCTTTTCTACTTTCATTCTTTAAACAATTTCTTAAAAATTTTAATGTTGTAGAAACGATCCTGGTCAAAATTGAAATTTTTTCCGAGGCACTTATCCAATTCTTCGAGAACGTTTTCAACTGAACCTTGAAAATTGATTCCCAGCACTTCTTTGGCTTTTTTATTCGAGACTCGGTAATTCCTTATGTCCGGAGTATTATTTATTTCCAACTTCACCTCGGCTCCGTGCTTTCGTCCAAAATAATCTTTGACTTTATCTGCGGCTTCTCCAACCTGAAAATTCGCGGAAGCCACGTTGAATACTCCGTTAATCCCTAAAGGTGCCTCCAGGGCTTTGAGGTAAGCTTCAACGGCATCAGAGATAGCTAAGAGCGGCCGCCAGATCGCGGGGTTGTTTACTGTAATCTTATTTTCCGTTACTGCTTTCATGTACATCGTATTGATAAATAAATCAAAGCGCATGCGGGGGCTGAAGCCGGAGAGAGTCCCTTGCCGCAGACAGATTACAGAGAAATTGCGGTCAATCAGTTGTAAGGCTCCCAAACCTCCCTGCAATTTGGATATGCTGTAAGGATAAACGCCTCTGGGCGCGTAGTTTTCATCTATCTCCTCTCCGTCAGTAAAACCGTAAACTGAGCAGGAATCAGCGTAAATGAATCTTTTTACTCCGGCGTGCTTAGCTAGGTAAGCCGCGTGCGCGGGAGCGGAGGCGTTAGCGATAAAATTTAAATGCGGAGAATACTCCGCCATTGGATCATTGGAAAGGCCGGCTAGAAATATAACGGCGTCAAATCCGCGCATAAAATCAGCCCGCAAAGAAAGGGAATCTTGTTGAACCACCCTTACGGCCGCGGGCAGGTAATTTCCAAACCAAAGCTGGTCCACCACCACTATCTCGTGGCCGGCTCTGACAAGCTCTGGTATTAGCCGAGAACCAATATATCCTGCTCCGCCTACAACTAAAATTTTCATAACACGTCCCGTATTGATGTTATTAACTCTTCTTCATTACTGCCGCGTTTCTGATTCCTCCCGCTTCTAACATGGAAAGCGAATGGTTTCCCCTTCCACATATGCTCTTCCCAGCCCGCTCTTCTGGCGTCAAAATGTCCAAAACTGCTAAAACCCGATGCAACATAATAATCGCGCTTTTTAGGAATGTAGCACAATCTATCCGGAAGAAAAAACTCAAACAATGCGTTGGCTAGCAAACCGAGTTTGCCGGCAAGACGCAGGTCAGTCCATGGATTGTACACCGGCTTTATGCATTCGCAGGGGGTGAGGCTGTTTTGGTAGTAGCGCTTGTATATAAAATAACCTGTATCATGAGAGGTTCCTATATTTCTTTTTCTGATGCCGAGATTAAATAAATTGGTCTTTCTTTTCTTGGTTTTTCTGTTGTCCCCAGTCCTTCCAAAGTCAGGAGTAAAATCCAAAGTGTCGAGCGGAACTTTTTCAAGGTCAACAAACATGCAAAAATCCGTAGCCGGAAAATAACGGATTTTTCTGTAATCCTTTGGATAGTACGGGGCGCCCAAAAAAGCAAGATTATTCTTTATCATATGATTTAACGCCTCGCGAAGCCATTCCGGATAAATGACATAAAAATCATTGTCTAAAATAAGCACGAAGCGGGTCTTAACTTCTTTCAAGCAAAGATTGAGGGCAGAAGCATGTTGATAACTGGTCCAATATTTGCCGCACGAATCTCTGTTAATGAGCGGCGCGTCTTGATTCGTTATAATCTTAAATTTTTTAGAATCTATCTTGTCAATAAGACTGGGCGGCGAATTATCGCCGACGAGCCAAATCCAGTTTTTAAATGAATTAAATTTCACCATAAAATCATAATTCAGCTCAACAAACCTTTTGGTCATCTCATTATGATAAACAGAAATTATAGTTAGTTCCGGAGCTTTATCCATACAATGCTTTTTTTATGTGTTCGATAACGCGCTGGGAAGAAAGGCCGTCTGACTTATAAAGAACTTTATCGCGAAATCTTTCCCTTTTTTCGCTGTCCAATTTGGGATTTTTTAAAAACGCGTCCAAAGCCGAAAACAATTCTTCAAAACTTCCGATAACTTTGGGAGCTCCAGTGGCGAACACCTCTTCAAACCGTTCGTTAAACGCGTAGCGGCGGATGGATTGCCTCAAGGGGCGCTTATGATACCCGTCAAAAATATTAATAAGCATGGGAACGTCAAAAACCATGGCCTCCAGCATGGCGGTGGTAAACATAGTCATGGTAACGCTGGAGTGGCGCAAGATGTTCACGAAATATATGCTCTTCTCCAAATCGCCCCAAAATTCCCTTTTATAAAACCTCACCCGCGGATGTTCTTCAAATCTTTCAAACTTTTTTTTGTCAAAATTTCTGTCCGCGCCCCGTCCTCCCAGATAAGGGCGAATCACGAAAAACAAATTTGGGCCCAGTCGTCCTTCGTCTATCCATCTAAGCATGGTTTCAATCACATCCGGCTCGTCCGGGGAATACACGCTCCCGGAGATATACAAAAGATATCTGGCATTTTCCGGAAAATCAAGACTTTTGAGAAGTTCACCCCTCGACATTTTATATCTTTCATCCGAAATAAAATCATGGTGGGGGTATCCCACAATCTTAACCCCGTCATCCTCGTAGCACTGAAGATTAACGGCCATCTTTTTTATGTGGGCGCTTTGAGCCAAGAGGACGTCCGGGCGAAACGGCAGAAAATACTTGTCAAAATGATCCCAGCCCGAAATCATTCCCAGGGTTTTGACTCCACTCCTCTTCGCCTCTGCCAAAAGCCGCATATCGTACCTGCCGTAAATATGAGGGGTAAAAACTAAATCCGGCTTATATTTTTCGAAGAGATTCGAAAACGGCCTTTGGCGGGATACTCGATAAAATAAAAACGGAATCAGACTTACTTTAATAATGCGGAATCTCCCGAAAGTGTTCGCGATAAACCATTTCACCGGAGCCAAATACCGCTTTCCTCCGGCGGGCGGCTCATCCGGACGGAATCCCAGAGTGGCGAAGACCCGGGTGGCGTCCGTGTAGATAAGATAAGAAAAGAAAAAATAAAACACTTTCTGAAAAAAGTTTTCGAACGCGGCAGGCGCTGGCGCGACTTCAATCGCAAATTGCTCACCGGCGACGGAAGAAAAAAACGGCGAATATTTTCCATAATAAACTTTATCAGGCAAAAGGAGAACGATTTTAAGATTCTTCCTTTCCTCCAGCATTTTTTTAAGCTGGTCAAAAACGCTCCCAGGAAAGAAGAAGAGGTTTTTAAAAACCGCCATCGAAGATAAACTGATAAAAATGGTTTCAGAGTTTTTTGAAGACATAGTAAATAGTTTTACCGTTCCATTCCCTGGGAGCCAGGCGAAATTTATCCAAAAACCAAATCCAATAAGGGTATTCCGCCCGGTGGAAGCCGACTTCCAAAACAGAAAACTTGTCGAAAATATTTTTAACCAAAGATTTGGTCATGATAAATTTATGCCTGCTGTTTTTCGTAAAGCGGCGCATTTCTCCATTTCTTAAGAAAAAATATTTGTTGGCCAGATTAAAAATGTTCGGCGTGGCGACAAAAAGGAGGCCCGCGGATTTAAGCACCCGCTGGGCTTCGCGCGCGAAATGATGCGGATTTTCCAAATGTTCAATCACATTCCAGGCCGCAACAATATCAAAAGAAGAATCCGGGTGGGGAATTTTATCTTTATTCAAATCAAGTTCCGGCAAATCGTATCCGACGCAATTTTCAAGGCCGCCACAAAACTTCCCGCTCCCACATCCCAAATCCAAAACCAGCTCTCCTCCGCCCAGATACTTTGAAACTATTTTTTGCGCCGCGCCACTATCAATTATACTCGACGTCTCCATACTAATTTTCGCATAATAAATTTGCCCAGCCTTTACCGCCCTCCCTATTTTCTGAAACACTCAAAAGCGAGGCCGGGTCTTTAGGCTTTAAAATCTTCTGCCGGGCATCCAGCAGGCTGAAGCGAAAACCCAGCCCTTGAAGCCAAATCAGGAACTCCAGAGGGTCGGACCCCAGATTTTTAAGGCCCCAAGGCCAAAATTCCATAATCATTTTAAGTTTATTGTTTTTTAAGGTTTTTTCTCCCCCTTTAAGCACGAGTCCTTCCGCACCCTGCACGTCTATTTTAATGAAATCAATTTTTTCTTTTTCAAAATGTTCGTCCAGGGTATGAGCCTCGACCTCGAACGAACCTCCCAAATCCTGGGCAGAAATATTTCCAGCCTGAAGTGAAACATTGCCTAGATTTTTTTTATCCAAAAATAATTTAACCTTCCCCTTTTTATTCGAAAGGGCATACGGGTAAGCCGTCACATTATCTAGATTATTAATTTTAATATTTGTTTTCAGGAGTTTGAAATTTTCCGGCTCGGGCTCAAAAGCCCAAACTTTTCCTTCCGGGCCGGCGGCCCGGGCCATGATTAACGTGAAATAACCGATATGGGCTCCGATATCAACGGCCCTCATGCCCGGCTTTATTAAATTTTTCACGAGTTCGGTTTCATATTCATCATAAACCCCGCGCAAAAGCAGATCCGGGGCTTCGCCAGTGTCTTCGGGATTTATGAACATTTTGCTTCCCTGAATTTCAAGCAAGGCGGCTCCTTTAGGTTTCAGCTTCTCGAATAAAAAGCGATGCAGGGGGCGAACTCCGGGGATTTTCCCTAAATTTTTTCCCCGAAGGCTTTTGGTAATCTTTTTAAAAACTTGAAACATTTTAGATAAAATCCAGCAAGGCTTTCCCCAGCCTCTCCCCGGAAAAGCCGTCCTGAAATTGGCATTCCTTTTCAACAATCTTTCTTCTGCCCTCGAGAAGATAGCCCGGCTCGGAAAGATATTTGTTGAGCGCCCTGATAAATTCTTCCTTATCCCTGACCAGCCAAACTCCGTCTAAAGGTTTTATATCCGACAAATATTCCCAGTCAAAAAAGCGCCGGGCCGAATTCCAATAGTTTCGCTTCTGATAGCCGTCAAAAGCGACGGCGACGAGCGGTTTGTCGAAAATCGCCGCTTCAATGAAAAACGTGGAGTACATACTGATAACGAGGTCGGCGTGCGCCAAGCTGTTCAGAAGGAAATTAATAGATTTTTCGTCAAATTCCCAATCCCCCTTTCCGCTGCCGACGTGAAAAACAGCCGGAGTGGCTAAAAAGCCGTATCGAGTTTTCATTGCTGAAATTTTCTCTTGGGGAAAATCATAGCGGGGATAAGGACGGATTAAAACATTCACTTCTTCGCTAAGTTCTTTTTTCTTTACGGCCTCGGCCAGAATGTCAACGATATCGAATTCGATATCCAGGCCGGCCTTTCCGGAAAACCCGTATAAAATCAGTTTCCTTGAGGGGTCAGCCCCGATTTCTTTAAAAAATTCCTCGCGGGTTTTTAAGCCGGTCTTTCTAAAGTAGCGGTCATATTGAGGAATTCCGACCACCGTCGTGCGCTCTCGAGAAAAATCTCCAAACTTCTCCGCCTGCTCTTTAATAAAATCTGTATGCAAAAAAAGCCAGTCGGGTTTTACCAATAAAAAAGTTTTGCCGTAGAAATTGTCCCAGGAAAGAGTCATACCTAAAACTTTAATTCCCCGCTTCTTGGCCGCCTTGGCCAAAACATAGTCTTCCATGTAAACCATGGTGGAGCAAAAAATCAAATCCGGCCTGTATTTTTCTAAAATTCCGTCAAAAGCAGAGTTGGGCAGAACAAAATAGATTTTCCTTAATAAATTCCGCCACCAGCGAAACCGGCCCAAGTGCCAAAAGATTCTCTGAAAAACAAAGATAAGATAGCGCTGGACAAGACGGACTTTAGAACCGACTCTGTAAAGCGCGGTCCGGCTAGAGATAAAAGTAGTACGGGCGTGGATGCTCGAAGTTTCCAGAAACTTGAAAAATCTCTCAACTTTCCGAAGCCTTACTTCCGGCAGAGGCTCAAAAACAAGAAAATTTTGGGGAAATTCACGCCGATAATAAGCAAGTTTTTCCCAGGGGGCAAGTAAAACCAGCCGGATGCTTCCTTTTTCGTTCAAAATCTGCAGAACGTCGGTTCGGAGAAAATTTCGCACAAAAAAACTAGTAGAAACATTCGCTAAAATTGTTTTCATATTTTAAGAAAATCGATGAGCTCCCGTGCTACTCTTTCGCTCGCCCGGCCGTCCGAGAGCGAAAACCATTTTTTGCGGATTTCAGCTCTCCCCTCTTTATGAAGCGCGGGGTTTTGAAAATAACTTTCGACCGCTTTTAAAAATTCTTCCCTGGTGTCCGCGTACCACACCCCTTTTGTTTCCAAAAGTTTATGGATGTGTTCCAGCAAAAAACCCCAGCCTTTCTGATAGATATTCCTGGGAGTGGGATAAACATCGGCCACGATTACCGGTTTATCCAGGAGCGCGGCATCCAGACAAACCGAGGTTGGTCCGGTTACCACCACGTTCGAATAATACAGCTCATCAATAAAATTATCGTCATCTTCTTTTCTAATCACAAACTCTCCCGGCCTTGAACCGAAGCGAAAGCCGGGCTTATCGAATGAAATTTTGCTCGGCCATTTTTCTCCCTCGAGCAGTTTCACGTCTTCGCCTGGAGGATATCGAACCAGAATATTGGCATCCGCCTCGCTTAATATTTTTAAAACATTCAAATCAAGGTCGTTGTGTTTAATAATTTTGTCTCCGCCCGGCGCGAAGAGAATCAGTTTCTTTCGAGGGTCAAGCTTAAAATGAGAAAAAAATTCCGCCCGGCTTCGAATGGGGCCCTTGAGATATCTATCGTAATGGGGGTGCCCGGTCAGGACGATTTTTTCTTCCGGATAATAGTGGAGTTTTAGAGTTTCTTTTTTAAGCTCGGGTGAGCCGCAAAGAAGTTTATCCGGGAAAACCCGCAGCATCTGTTGAGTGGGATTATCCCAAGAACGCCACATTCCCAAGATGGGAATACCCAGACGGCGAGCATCCTGCATCAAAGCCACGTCGTTTTCATTATGGATGTCGGTGGAGAAAACAGCCGCGGGCTTATATTTCTCAAAAAGAGGATAGAAAAGGCCTTTCGGAGAAAATTTAAGGTCTAAGGAGCGAACGAGTTTCTGGACTGAAAAAGAGCGGCCGAAAAAACCCGCCGAGCCCGAGAGTAAAAAATACCAAAGTTTTCGGTCCCAATAATATTTCCACCGGCGCTTAGCTCGGGTGGTGCCGGTATTAAAGAAGGTTCGCGAAAAACGTTTGAAAAAAAGTCCGGTCCAGGTTTTGGAAGGCTGATAGGTTTTAAAACCCTCAATAAGCACGTTGCCTCCGCTAGCTGGCGGACCAAAATTTTCTTCAAAATAAGAAACTTTGTAATCCGGGACAAGAATAACCAGTCTTAAATCCTGCCGGGACTTAAGGATTGAAAGAACGGGAGTGGCCAAAATATTTCTAGAAATATGGGCATGAAAGCTGGTAATGAAAAGGGTGCGCATTGTATAAATATAGTATGTTTCGATGGTTAAGAAAACCTCAAATAAAAGCCATTCTTCCTAAAATTGAACTTGGCGCTCTTTGGCCTGATGAGATTTCAGTAAAAATTCTCGAGCCGGATGCCAAAGACGGCAATGTCTCCTTGGGAGAGCTGGTAATAATCTCCCAGTTAGTAAAACTCCGAAATCCCTTAAAAATTTTCGAAATCGGCACTTTTGACGGACGGACGACTCTGAATATGGCTTTGAATTCAAGTCCAAATACAGAAATATTCACTTTGGATCTTCCTCCTAGGAAGTCCGACTTCCAATTGGAAGTCGGACTTCCTCTTGCCGGAGGAGATAAAAAATTCATCGGCAAAGTTGAAACCGGCTTTCGCTTCAAGGGAAAAGAGGCCTCAAAAAAAATAAAACAGCTTCTCGGCGACTCCGCAAAATTTGATTTCTCGCCTTTCTATAATTCAATGGACTTTGTCTTTGTGGACGGCTCGCACGCTTACGAATACGTCTTAAAAGATTCCGAAAGCGCTTTGAAGATGATAAAACCCGGGGGCGTAATTTTATTTCACGACTATAATACCTCCTGGCCCGGCGTGACCAAGGCCTTGAATGAACTTTTCACCTCCAACCCCCGCTTCAAAAATCTGCGGCACATCAGCCAAACTTCTCTCGCAATCTTAAGTCCCTGACCAATTCTTCGGCGGCCTGAATGACCATCTCGACGGTTACGTCTTCGGACTGGCGGAGGGCTTCGGCCTCGTCGTAAACTCTGGTATTAAAGACACCGAGCTCCGGTTTTCGGCGCGGAGCGAAGACGACCTTGTGGCGTTTCCCCACTGGCGCTTGGTCGGTCTCACTCATCGGGCCTAAAATATCAACGGTCGGAACATCGAAAGCTTCGGCGATATAAATCGGGCCGGAGTCCGCGCTCACGAATAAAGACATCTTCGAAATAGCGGCTTTCAGCTCATCCACATTAAAAGCGCCGCAGGTATTTATTATTCGCGTACCTCTGCCCACAAAAGTCAAAAATTCTTCCGCTTCCCTTTGGTCCGAGGCCGAGCCGAATAAAACAATTTTCGCTCCGTGTTTCAGCGAGAGCCAATCCGCCACTTTCGCGAATTTATCCCGTCCCCATAATTTTATCTTGTGCCCGGTGGATGGAAAAATTCCGACCATAAGAGAAGTTGGAGGCCCGCCTGCCGGACGGGCAGGTTGGATGTTAGATTGTTGGAAGAAATTCAAAATTTTCTCCTCGGCTTTTTTAGAAAATGCCAAATGCTTTTTAGTGTCATCCGTGAAAATTCCAATCGGCTCCAAAAGCCGCAGATACTCCCGCGGAGCATACCGGCCCAAATAATGCGGCCGAGTCTCCACCAATTTCGTCAAAAGCCGGTAGCTTTTGGCGGCAAGCGGCGTGAATCCTCCGACCATGGTCGGAGCGACAATTAAAGGAATTCCTGAAAGATAAAGCTTGGCTAACGCCTCCGGCCCTGGACCGGTCAAAAAAGCGGCGTCGAATCTCTCCTCAATTTTTTTACTCCAAATAATATAATGGTCGACGTCGCGATTGTCTGAAAGTAATTCTTGATTAACTTTGTCGCCAGAGACGTATAATTCCGCTTTTGGATATTTTTCCTTGACGGCCCGAAACATAGGCGTGGTCGAGACCATGTCTCCGAGCTTGGCGAGCTGGATTATTAGAATTTTTTGGGGGGGGCCGATTTTTTTATCAGCTTTCCCGCGGACTAAAAAATAAAGCGCGGATAGAGCCAACAGCGACAAATTCCTTAATTTCGGCGTTAACATATGCTACAAATATTAACATGAGAAGACTCAATTTAGGTTCGGGCAAAGATATCAGGGATGGCTGGGTGAATTTGGATTCGGCCCGACTTCCGGGCGTGAACGTGGTGCACGACATAGAAAAACTTCCATTGCCGCTCGTAAACGACGAGTTCGACGAAATTTTATGTCAGGACATTTTGGAGCATATTGAATATATCCCGGTTTTAAAAGACCTCCACCGCATTCTAAAATCCGGCGGCAAACTCGAGATTCGCGTCCCGCATTTCACCTCGAAAAATAATTTTATCGACCCCACTCACAAAAAGCGCTTTTCAATTTATACTTTCGAAATGTTTATAAAAAACTCTCCCTACGCCAAAGCTAAAGAGCACGATTATTATTTTGATTTTCATTTCTCGAGAATCTCTTCCGTAAAAATCACTTTCGACCATTCCTCCCGTTGGTTTTTTTACAATCGCCTGGTGGAGCCGCTCGTCAATCTAAACGCCACCACCAAATTTCTTTACGAATCCACCGGCTGGTGCTACTACTTCCCGGCGCAGAATATAATCGTAGAGCTGGTTAAATAACGCCTCTCATGGCGAGATTATCCACCGCGAGGAGAACATCATCAACAGTTATCGCCTCGAGAGCTTTTCGATGGTCTTTCCCGGGTTTTTTAAAAACAAAGCTGGTAGGTTTGATGTAGGGCGGCGGCAAAACCTGAATACTTCTTTTGTCCTTTGGCGGCTGTTCCGCGGGGTCTACTGGACCAATTATGTCAATTAGCGGAATTTTCAGGGCATGCACCATATAAATAGGGCCGGTATCAACGGCAATAAATAACTTCAGACGCTTCATCAGGGAGGGGAGCTCTTCCAGAGAAAAATTCGCGCTTCCAATAAAAATCACCTTGGCCTCATATTTTTGAATCAGGGCCTCGGCCAGTCTTTTGAATTTATCGCCTCCCCACTCTTTAATTTTATTTCCAGCCGTAGCGCTCACACCGACCAAAAAATCAGAAGGGTTTAAATTGTTTTTCCTCAAAAATTCTTCGGCTTTTCTCTCTCCTTCTTCGGAGACAAAAACTTCTTTAATTTCTTCCGGGTCTTTAATTCCGATAAATTCAAGCAATCGCAAATAATATCGCGGCAGATAAGTGTGGTGCTCATAGCGAAGCTTATAGTTCGCGAGCCAATCTGTTAAAAATTCAGAAAGCGGCCTCGGCCGTCTGGTTATTTTGGCGCGCTTCGGAATTAAAGCCAAAAAAGAGATGACGCTCCCGACGGAAGTCCCGGACAAAACAAAGCTCCAATCAAAATTCTTTTCCCGTATCTGTCGAATGGTTCCTAAAAGGTCGTAATGCCGATAAACAATTATTTCATCCACTCGCGGATTATTTTTCAAAAGACCCTTCAGCCTGCCTGCCGCCAAAACCGCCAGGTGAGAATCAGGATATTTTTCTTTAATCGCCCGAAAAACTGGCGTAGCACATACCAAATCGCCGATTCGGGTGAGATGAGGAATAACAAGGATTTTGAGGTCCGACCTCCCTGGGAGGTCGGACCTCTTTTTCTGCCAAATTAGAAAATAAATAAGCGGAGAAAATAAAAATACAAACAAAATTAAAAAAATTCGCCGCAATTCATAGTAGATTTTTTTCATTTCACGCGAAGAGCTTCTTTTAATTCGGCGCTTGAAACCGTGGCGGTGCCGAGCTTCGCCACCGCCACTCCGGCAGAAAAATTGCTTATCCGGGCGGCAGTTTTCAGGTCCGCGCCGGCCGCGATTCCCAAAGCCAGTCCGGCCATCACGGTATCTCCGGCGCCCGAAACGTCGTAAACGCTCTGGGCCGCGGTTTCAACGCGATAGATTCCCTCTTCTTCCAAAACCGCCATGCCGTCCTTGCCCAAAGTAACAACTAGATTCGAATTGAATTTCGCCTGAAGAATTCTCAAAACTTCGCTTAAATTAGAATAATCGTTTTCGAATTTAGCGCCAGCCAGCGCTTCGGCTTCTTTTTTATTGGGTTTAATCAAGTAAGCGTCGCGGAATTTTTCAAAAGTCTCCGGCACCGGGTCCACCAGAACTTTAATCTTGCGTTCGCCAGCCATCTCAATGATTTTTTTCGCGAGACTTGAAGTAACCACCCCTTTGGCATAGTCGGAAAGAATCAAAATCTCCACCTTTTCCAAAAAAGGCGGCAGAGACGCAATAATCCGGGCCTCGGTTTCGGACTGGATATCCTTCGAGTCCTCGCGGTCAATCCGCGCCATCTGCTGTCCTTGGGCCAAAAGCCGCGTCTTCGCGGTCGTGGGCCGGCCTTCTTCGAGGGCAATTTCGAAATCTATGCCCTGTCGGCTAAAAAGTTCCCGGAGAAGAGCAGCGCGGCTGTCTTTTCCAGCGACTCCCAGAATACTGGCCTTGCCGCCGAGACTTCGAACATTCGCCGCCACGTTGGCCGCCCCGCCCAAAACATATTTTTCATCCAGAACCTTGGCCACCGGCACCGGCGCCTCGGGCGAAATTCTTTCCACTTCACAAAATAAATAACGGTCTAAAATCAAATCCCCAATCACCCCCACCCGTCTTTCCGGAAATTTATTTATTATTTCCAGGAGTTTTTCCATACCTAGTTAAAACGAGACCTCGTATTCAATAGTTACACTTTACATATTAGATAATAACACTATCCTTAAATTTATATGGTTGACACTGCGGTAATATTGGCAGGAGGACGCGGGACGAGATTATTTCCTCTGACCGCCGATCGGCCAAAGGCGCTCGTGCCGTTAATGGATCGGCCGCTTATCTCTTGGATTATTCTTTGGCTGAAAAAAAACGGAATTAAAAAAATCATCATCAGCACTGATTATAAAAAAGAGGTTCTCATGGATTACTTGGGTGACGGCAAGCGATTTGGCGTAAATATAGTTTATAATGACCACAAAGGCGCTAAAGACACCGGCGACGCGTTTAGAAACGTTTTTTCCAATGTCAGGCTTCCCCAGACTTTCCTCGCCATGAACAGCGACCAGATTACTGACCTTCCCATAAAATCCCTAATCGCGCATCACGGAGCTTCCAACCACCTGGCCACCATCGTGGCCGTCCCCACTCGAATTCCTTACGGAATTATAGAACACGACGCAAAACACACCGTGAAAACCTTCACGGAAAAACCGCTTCTGGAAAATCTTCTGATGAACACCGGAATCTATGTTTTTAGCAAGGACATATCCAAGCACTTGCCGAAACGCGGGCCCATCGAAAAAACAACTTTCAAAAAACTCGCCAAAGAAGGAAAACTGAAAGTATACGTCCATCGCGGACTTTTTACGACCGTGAACAGCCACCGCGATCTGGAGGAGTCGGAGAGAATTTTAAAAGAATCAAAACTTAATTTTATATGAAAATTCTCATCACCGGGATTACGGGATTCATTGGTTCGGAGCTTGCCCGCAAACTCGTCAGCCAGAAAGAATACGAGCTGGCCGGTATCGTGCGCGCGACCGCGGACAAAGACCATATCGCCTCCATAAGCGACCTGGCCGATAAAATCTCTCTGCACTGGGCAAATTTTACTGACTGGCACGCCGTGCGGCGCATTGTGAAGGATTTCGCGCCGAATTATGTCGTCCACCTGGGGGCGCAGACCGCGGTCCGGCATTCTTTTGAAATGCCCCATGAATTTAGCGAAACAAATTTTTTGGGAACGATAAACCTCGCGCATGCCGCCCTGGAAGTTCCGGATTTTAAAAAATTTATTTTTGCCTCAACCATGGAGGTTTACGGCTGGCAGAAAGAACGCGCCCCTTTCAAGGAAGAAACGCTTTTGCACCCAGGAAGTCCGTATTCGGTTTCCAAAGTCGCCTCGGAACATTATTTAGAAATGGCTGGCCGCGCCTTTGGCCTCCCGTATCTCATCTCCCGCGCCTGCAACACTTACGGCCGGAAGCACAATAAAGGATTTATCGTGGAATACATAATCACCTCCATACTCGAAGGAAAAGACGTTTATCTTGGGACTCCGAGGGCTGTGCGGGATTTGATGTACGTTGAGGACCATGTGAACGCCTACCTGACTTTACTCAAAACCAAAGAGGCAAATCAAACTTTCAATTTCGGAACCGGAAACCAAATGACAATGCTTGAAGTGGCAAAAATCATAAAAGACAAACTTGATTTCCAGGGCAAAATAATCGAACACTGGCCGCCCGATTATCCTTTTAGACCTGTGGCCGAAGATTATTTGTCGCTCGACTCCAGCAAGGCAAAAAATATCCTCAGCTGGGAGCCGAAATATTCGCTTGACGAAGGACTCGACAAAACAATTGCCTACTGGAGAGAAAAATTAAAGTCTTGAGATAGTATCAAAATACTCTTTGGCAGTTTTCTGCCACGAGAATTTTTTAATTTGCTCGAATCCTTTGTTTATAAGCTCCCGGCGGAGCGATTGGTTTTCGATGATATCTTTCATAGCCTTGGCTATTTCGTCCGCATTATTAGGGTCAACCAAAATTGCCGCGTTTCCAGCCACCTCGGGAAGAGACGAGATGTTTGACGTAATTACGGGTGTGCCGCAGGACATTGCCTCGAGAACCGGAAATCCAAATCCCTCGATAAAACTCGGGTATAATACTATTTCCGCTTTTTTATAAACTTCCGACAATTTATCTCCGCGAATATCCTCGCGAATAAATATGTCTCGAGATAAATTATTTTTTTCGATGTAATTTTTTATCTCTTCAAAATATTCTCCGCTGCCCCAGCCCGCGATAATTAATTTATGATTTGAGTTCGATATCGCTTTAAATTTATGAAACGCTTTTACGACACCTAAAACATTCTTTCTTTTCTTAATAACCCCGACAAACAGAAAGAATTTCTCCGGGAGATTTTGAACCGGGTCCGCCGTTTTACGAGAAATATCATAATAGCCGAGGTAAATTACTTTAACTTTATCGGCGGAGATATTAAAAAGCTTGATTATTTCTTTTTTGGTCGCTTCGGATATGGAAATGATTAAATCCGCGGCTTTCAGCGAAAAGCGATGATAGAGTTTCAGTAGCCTCTTAGGTCCGAAGTCATCGTAGGCGAAATCATAAGCAATCACGATGGCTTTTTTGGGACGGACAAAAAAAGAAATTACCGGGGTATTGAAGATGCAAACATCAAGGTTCTCGCCCCAAAGCGCGCGGTCGAGCCATAAGAATTTATAATCTGCGATTTTTACGCGCCAGTTTTTCCCCAAAAACTCTGGCAGAGTTTTTGGCTGCTTTCGCAGAAAAACCACATATTCGTTTTTTTGGTCAAGCGCGATTAAATTTTGAGTGATTTCAAAAATCGCTCGGCCCAGCCCAGCCGGCTTATCTTCTCCGTAAGGGTGCAGGACGATTCCGATTTTCACCCCGTTAGAGATAGGAAACACTTCAATCTGTTCTTGAGATAGCGTTTTCCCATGCCAGTTTTTAAATATTTTTCTCTCGACCTTGCATCTTGCTCATTAATACACGCCTCATAATAAATAAGCTCAAATGGACCTCGTCCTTTTGTAGAAAAATTTCTTCCAGAATTATGCTCATTGAAGCGTTTCCGTAAATCATTTGTGAATCCCGTATACAATTTCTTATCTTTCTTGCTTTGCAGTATATATGTGTAAAACATAGAATAATCTCTAACGGGGTTCATTTTAGAACTTCCAATTCCCAAGTGAGGCATTCGACCGGAATCAATAACGATAAATATTTATCATAAAAATCAGGAAAGCGATGAATAAAGTTTTTAAAAATCTGCCGGATGGGATTTTTTGAAGGATGCGGCCAACCGTACCAGAAACTGATGATTTTGAATTTAAAATCAAGGATATAATCAAGCGAGCGCGAGGTGAAAAAATGCCCGTGAGTTACGTCGGCAAACGCGTCCACCGAGCGGAAATACGGCACTTGAAGTATAACCCTGCCCCCTGCTTTCAAAACGCGCCTAGCCTCTCCCAGCGCGCGAGAAACGTCTTCCAAGTGTTCCAGCGATTGATTAAATAAAACCAAGTCAAATGAATTATCTAAAAAAGGCCAGGGGGTTTTGTTGGCATCGTGAACAATATCTACTCCGGCCTCTTGTCTAACATCCATTCCAATCGCTCCCGGAAGTTTCCGTCCCCCGCATCCGACATCCAGAGCTTTTTTATTTCCCAAAATATTAATCTTAGAAAACCCGCTTGGCGTGTAAATCTTCTTTACCCAAAATTCAGTCATATTTTCTTCATAAATTCCAAAATATTTTTTGCGCGGTTGGACCAGGAAAATTGTTGGACTTTTTTGAAGGCATTATCTGCTTTTAACTCCAATTCCGGCGGATTGGTCAGGGCGTATTTGATTTTTGAGGCCAGGTCCGAAGGATTGTCGGGCTCGTAGAACGTTACCTCGTCTTCGGAAACAATCTCGCGATTAGCCAGAGTGTCTGCGGCTATGGTAGGCCGCTTCGAGGCCATATACTCAAAGAGTTTCATTGGCGAGGTGTAGCGGTAAGAATACTCGTGCTTTTTTGTGCCCAAAACCAAACAAATATCTGCCGCTTTCATCCACATGGGAATCTCCGGATAAGGCCTATCGCTCACCACATAAATCGTGTCCGCTGGAAGTAATTTTTTGGCCTCGCCGAGAATTTCCATTCCCTTCCACCAAGTCTCTTTACCCACGTAGAGCGCGATTCTTTTATCGAGGGGTAAATTCAATTTTTTTCTGGCCTCCGTCTTGGAAATATTTTGGGAAAACATTTCGATATCAATTCCATTCGGAGAGACAATTATTTCCTTATTTCCAAAAGTTTCCATAAGTTTTGTTTTTATCTGATTATTGATGGTTATAATGCCGCGAATTCTTCGAAAGAAAAAACGATACGCATAACTTTTCGGTTTGGCGTCGTGAATTTCTGAAAAATATGGAATGCCGCAAAAAGGCATTAAAAGGAAAGAAAAATTATCCATATCAATGGTATAGACAACCGCGCTTTCTTTTCTTCTCGCCCAAAGATAGAAAAAATAAGCGCACATGAATGAAAGCGAACTCACGATAAAGCCAAGATTTAAAACCGGAAGCTTTTTTACCGGAATCTCGACCTTAAGCCCGTAAAAATCTTTAAGTTTGGGGGCGCTTGCGTGACGTTTGGGTAAAACTAATTCCAAATCCACTCCTTTAAGCAAGAAAGCTTCGCACATCTTGGCGAGCTGTATGCCGTGAGCTTTTTCAGTGGGCATCCTGGCGTTAGCGATATAAAAAACCTTCACCCCGTTAGAAATTTTCACATTATTTTCTCTTTCAGGAGTAAAAGCCGCAAGGCGGATTCGCGGTTAACCATTTCCCTTGAATAAGCATTGGCTGAATTTCTAACGGGGCTTGTCATCAAAATTCATAGATATCCACAAAAGGCCCGAAGCGCTGAATCTCAAAAAATTCCCATGGGAAAAGGGCGGAGATTTCATCTTTAAACTCCAGCTGGGATTCGAAGCGCTTCAGAAGCCGGGCATTGAAAACAAGTTCGCGAACGCCAGGAGGAATATCCGATTGGTCGGCTTTCTCATATTCTAAAACCAAATATTGAAAACCTTCGGGCGAAACTGAATAGCCTGGAAGAAAGTGAAGATTCAAAATCTCGAAAGCCGGTTCGGGATAAAATTCCGGCTTGGTTTTTAATAAAGCACGGTCTGCGGCGCGAAGACTTTTCGCATCGAGTTTTTCCATCTTATTAATACCCTCTTTAGTGTTGGCAAGTCTCATCACCGGAAGATAGGCCAGGATTTTGTTCCCGGCCGGAATATTTTCGCGAATCCACGCCGTAGCCAAAGTTCTGGTGTCCGCGGCGGAAAGCAGATAATCGTATCTCGCGGCCGACAACAAAGGCAGGATGAAAATAACCGCGATGACAAAAGATTTGATTAAAATTTTTCTTTCAAATAATTCCGTGAATTTTCCAAGCCCGAGGCCAGCCAGAACCGCGCCGAGCGGCAAAATCACCAGTACCGCGCGCGGCAGGGCCGTGAAAAAAGTGTACATCAGGAAAATATAAGAGATAAAAAAAAGAAAAACCGAAACTCCCAGCCGCAAATCTCTCTTGAAAAAAAAGACCGCGCCCAGCGCCGCAAAAATCAGGAGAAAAGTCTCGGAACGCCACAAAATTTCCAAAAAATGTCCGGCCAGACCCAAAAATCCAAAAGGACTTCTTTCTCCGGGATGAGAAAGGCGTTCCCAGACGTTCGCCAGGATGCCGCTTTCACTACCCGTGTCACCCAGGGTAAGCCCATAAGGATGTAGAAATATAAATAAAAGGGCCAGAGCCAAAAAACTCACTCCGGAAATTACTAGATTCCGGTCAACGAATTTTTGTTTAAGAAAGTGCAGAAATCCGAGTGGGAGCAAAACCAGGGCGGAGGGAGGAGTGGCTCCGAAAGAAAGTCCGGCGCTCACCCCTCCCCAAAAGTAATGCTTCCTCTGGCCGCTTTTGTAAATAAGAGCGATAAAAATCCAGGCGAGAGTCGCGAAAAAAGCGCCGTAAATCCAATGCCGCGCCATATGCGAAAGCTGGATGTGAAAAAGACTTAATGCCAGAAAAAGCGCCGAGAATAAAGCGATTTTCTTATTCTCAAACCACAAAAGCGCCAAACGGTAAACCAGATAAACCGTGAGGGTGCCGAAAACCGCGCTAAAAATCCGAGCGGCAATCCAGATAACGCTCGGGTCAAGCGTTAGGTAAAGTTTAAAATCCGCAAGGCTGGAGAAAGAGGAAAAAAGATAAGCGACCAGAAGGAACGGCGCGAAAACTACGGCATAGAGCGAGGGGATAAAAGAGAAATAATAGAGTGCCTTAAATTCTTCCGGATGGAAAGCCGGGATAAAAGTTTTAAATTCCAGCATCTTCAGAGCGCCGTAGACAAAAGCCGACTCGTCGTTGATTACGAGATTGGGAAAAGCGTAAGTGGCTCCCCAGATGCGTAAAACCAAAGCCAGAAGCAAAATTAAGAAAATTATATATTTCGAAGACGTCGCCATAGCTTAAAAATACCGAAAAGACTTTCAAAAACCTGATTAAAACTTGAGAGGGGTTTTCCTTTGAGCCGCGGAAAATGCGTTACCGGAAGTTCCCGAAATTTAAAACCCTTCTTCCGAGCCAGGGCAAATATCTCGAGATCAATTAAAAATCCCCGAGATTCAAGCGGTAAACTCTTAATCATCTCGGCGCGAAAGAGTTTGGCGGGGCAGTTAAAGTCGCGAACCCGGATCCCAAAAAGAAAGTGGCCGATCAAATGAAAAATCCGCGACAACAACCGCCGATGCCAGGGGTCCTGGCGCTTCAGGCGATAACCGACCGCGAAATCATAGGAATCAATCTGATTTAAAAAATTTTTTAGTTCCGTAATCTTGACCTGTTGATCTGAATCTGTAAAAAAGACCAACTCGCCTTGAGCTTTTGTAAAACCGGAAATAAGCGCCGCTCCCTTTCCGAGATTTTGAACATGTTGAATAATTACCAAATTTGTATATCTACTCCGAAGCTCTTGAAGAATCATGCCCGTCTTATCTTTCGAACCGTCATTTACGATAATGAGCTCAAAGGGAATTCTTAAAGTGCGCAGAAATTCAAAAGCGCCCCTAACCGCTTCTTCAATATTCTCTTCCTCGTTATAAGCCGGGAGGATAATGGAAAGCATAGAGTCAATTTAGGCGCGACCAAAGTTTAAAAAGACCTGTGAGGCTCCGGAAAACTTGGCGAAAGCTCGAGAGGGGTTTGCCTTTGAGTCTTGGAAAATGAGTTACCGGAAGTTCCAAAAATTTAAAGCCGCGCTTTTGAGCCAGCGCGAATATTTCCAGATTAACCAAAAAACCATTGGAGGAGAGAGGCAAACTCTTAATCATCTCGGCGCGAAAAAGCTTGGCTGCGCAGTTAAGGTCGCGAACGCGGATTTTGAAAAGAAAACGCCCCAAGAGATTAAAAAACATAGAAAACAACCGCCGATGCCAGGGGTCCTGGCGGTTCATGCGATAACCAACCACAAAATCATAGGAATCGATGTTTTTCAAAAAATTTCCAAGCTCTTCGATTTTAATCTGAAGGTCTGAATCGGTAAAAAAAATAAGCTCGCCTCGAGCTTGGGAAAATCCCGAGCGGAGAGCCGCGCCGTATCCTAAATTTTGGTTATGGCTGACCACAATCAATTCAGGAAATTCCAGTCCCAGCTTTTTTAGGATTTCTCCGCTCCTGTCGCGGGAGCCGTCGTCCACGGCGATAATCTCGAAATGGATTTTAAGAGTCCGCAGAAATTCCGCCGCAGTTCGAATCACTTTCGCAATGTTATCCTCTTCATTGTAAAGAGGTAAAACGACGGAGAGCATAGCGTCAATTATAGAATAAATTCAAGAATTCTGAAACGCCGCGGGATTTGTCGAACTTTCTGGCGAACTCCAGCCCCTCTCGGGAGAGCTTCTGGTAAAGATTTTCATCCTCCAGAAGTTTATTTATCTTCTCCTGAAAACAGGAAACATCTCCGACCGGACACAAAAATTCCCGAAATCCCGGAGGCACAATCTCTCTAATTCCTCCGACGTCCGACGCCACGAAAGGCGTTCCGGCGGCCAAAGCCTCTAGAATCACGTGAGGCGAACCTTCTTCGCGCGAAGGCAGGATAAAAACATCCGCCGCCTGAAAATAAACAGAAATAGCTTGGTTGGATATCTTCCCAAAAATTTTGATTTTTGATTTTTGATTTTTGATTTTTTCAAGATACGGCCCCTCCCCAATCACCCAAAACTTGAAATCTTTTCCAAATCCCTCTGCAATCCGAGGGACCAAATCCGCTCCTTTCCGCTCCGAGAGATGATGAACGAAAAGAACTACTTTCAAATTCGGCTCTAAGGCAAACCAGCGCTTGGTGGATGCTTTATCTTCCCGGGGCTTGAAACGCTGGACATCAACCCAATTGGAGAGAATTTTATAACGCTTGACACCGTAATGTTTGACGTATTCCTTGGCCAAGGATTCGGGGCCGGTGACTAAAATGGTTCGCCGAAGGATAAAACGAAAAATTCGCTCCTCCCAAAACCCTCGCGCAAAAAGCCAAGGCATCCCCCGATTCCAATAATAAACCTTCCCGCCGACCAATAGCGCGGCAAGGGCCCCGTAGTAAGAATAATGCACATAAAAATTTTCGTAGCCCTGCCGGCGGAGTCTTCGCAAAATTCCATAAAGTTCGAAAAATCTCAATAATTTACCGCGCTGTTTCTGAACCTGAAAAGGAGTGTTTAAATTAACTTGCCCCTCAGCTTTCTCAATTACGACAAAAATATCCGTCTGCGCCGCGGCGTAACGGATGAGCTCGTAATTATAATAAAGATGGGTATCCGTATTCTCGTCGTAAAGCGGCAAAATGTAGACTACTTTTGACATGCCCTAAAAGGAGCGATTAATTTTTCTCTGTACTCTTCAAATGATTTATACGGAAAGTTCGTCCTTTTGGCGCCCTCGGCGAGTTTTGTTTTTAATTCTTTTTCGCCTCGAAGCCGCAAAATCGCTTCCGCTAATTTAGTCCGGTCGCCCACCGGCACCACGATTCCATTTTCGCCGTTTTTAACGATTTCTCCGGCCACCCCGACATCCGTCATCACCACCGGCAGGCCGTATGACAGCGCCTCAACCGCCGCCATTCCGTAGCCTTCGTAATCAGAGGTTAGAAGCAGGCAGTCAGAGGTTTGATAATAACCAGAAAGATTTTCCTGCCAGCCCTCCAGACGGACGTTGGCCTCAAGTCCGTAGAGAATTTCTTTCTCAATCTTTTTCCTCTCTGGTCCTTCGCCCGCAATAACCAAAAGCGTCTGTGGATATTTTTTGATTATTTCGCGCATTGCAGACAATGCCAAAGAAAAATTCTTCTCGCGCGACAGGCGGCCCACCATCAGAATATAAAAATCATAGCCGGGATATTTTTCTTTTATATTCGCGCCTCCCATATCTTTTATAGCCTCAAAAATCGGAAGCACTATGGCGTCCGGCCGCTGGATGGATTTTTTTATACGTTCCGACGCGACTCGAACACAATTAGCCCTTGGAATCAAAAACTTCGCGAGCCAAACGCGTATCCTGTTGAACATTGAATGTTCAACATAATGAGAGCTGAAAATATCGGTATGAATCTGCATTTGCCATGGTACGCCGAATTTTCGCGACAAAAGCCAAGCTAAAAACGAATGTTCAATCTCCTGCGCTGTAATCAAATCATAACGTTCCCCTGCCAAAATTCTCTTCGCCTCAAAATATCCTTTAAAAAAGCGCGAAAATCTCCCTCGCGAGCGGTCAAAAAAAACAATCTCGAGTTTGTCTAGTATCTCCCCATACTTCCTCATCCTCTCCTGGGCCCCCGGGTCCGAAGAAAACATCAGGACTTTCATACTACTTCTTGCAAATAACATTTCTCGCAATAAACTTTGAGTTTCAATTCCGGCGCGTAGGAAGTATACATTTCCTGTCCGCATTTGGCGCAGGGATATTTCCAGAGCCTAAACGGCGTTTTCATGGCCCAGCGCTCCATCAGGCGCTGATAGGGGTGCTTCGTCGGCAGGGGAAGATTTTTCTTTCGGTAAAATTCAAGCTCTGTTTTCGTTATCATAAATGGCTTTCCGGTAACCTCGCATATGAGGACTTTTTGTAAAATATCATCTCCTACATCTTCGATATCGTCAGGGATTTGTTCGTTTCTCAAAATATTTTTTGGATCAATGCCCTCCAAAGAAGCCGGATTCTCTGCCCAATATCCGCCAATTTTTTCAACTTCTTCTTTAGTTAAAGGATACTCAAATTGCGCCAATGAGGCATTGTAAGGATACGGGCTCATGGAAATCGGAAAAAATTCGCCGTATTCCCCGGCCGCGAGCATTTTGGTTTTTATCTCCTCCAGCAGTTTCCAGTAATTCTCCTCCGAATATTGCTTGTTGAAAATGCAGTATTTTTTATTGCGGAGGCCAACGCAACCGAAACAATTTTCTAAACTCCCGCAATTTATGGAGTACTCAACGGAATTACTGGTACGGACAAGGTTTGAAAATTTCACATCGTAGGGCCCACTGTTATTAACTTCGTATAATCGCTCCATAAAAGCCTTCATTAATCCGCCGCCCACGCTCACATCCATAGAATCTTTAGCCATTCCCACATAATCCGCGTAGCGCAAATTTTCACCGCCTTCTATCCAAAAACACATAAAACAATCCTTAGAGTTGCGTAAGAAAGTACCGATGGAATTTACGGTTTTTTCGTTGCGGGTTGCACGCCTTATCTCTCCGGCCAGCAGTTTTTGAAATTCATCCCGCCATAAATAAAGTTGCCGCCGCGAACCAAGGTTAATTTCCTTCATTTTCTTCTCATATTCTTCTTTAGTGAGCGCTTTATTCATAAAGTAATAATTTTTATTGCGAAGGTTGACGCCACCGAAACAATGCGTGCAGTTCTTGCAGTCATATAAAAAAGCGGAATCGAGGCAATTATCCGAAAAGTAGATAAATTTGCAGTTATAACCATTGATTCCGGAGACTATCTCATAGCAAAGCTCTGATTTAAACGCGATTAAAATATCCAGGCAATCTCTTGAAAAAAAAGGCCAGCTACCGTACATAACATTCTCACTCTTGATCCCTCCGAAAACATAGTAGCAATCTTTTAACTCAAGACCGTAGGCGGTGTATTCAGAGCCAACGCTCGAGGGATCGCGGTTCGTTTGGATTAAGGGAAAATTTTTATAAAATTCCCCAAGTTGGTCAAAAAACGAGCGAGATAAGTCGTAGTTTTGATTGAAAGACTGGGAATCCCACTTATCTGACCACCAGAAATTATTATCGTAAACTTTCCAGTTGAGTTCTGGCGGATATAAAGAGATGAATTCCTCGGAGTGGCCAGGCGCATCGCATTTTCTTTTATAAAACGAGGCGTTATTTGACCACGCCAACCTCCGCTGCTTCCGGCAATCCGGACACAAAGTTGGCGGAGGAACGCGGAGTTTATGATAAAACTCGATATCTTCTTTGAAAATCTCAAAATCATAGCCGCATTTTCCGCACTTTCTAGTGTGCGGTTTCAAATCTTTCAAAATCGCGTCCAGCGCTTTATCAAAATTCGGAGTTTTTGAGGTCATTTTATATCTTCCAAAACTTTTAAGGTCTCGCCGACCATATCTTTATTTAAAAATTTTTGGGCGGTTTCTTTCGCGCCTTTGGATATTGTTTCTCGAAGCGCGGGATTTTCCAGCAGCATATTTATGGCTCTGATCCACGCCTCTTTATTGTTATATTCTACCACCAGCGCATTTTTATTATTTTCTACTATCTCCCTGTTGCCTCCGGCGTTGGTGGTGATGATGGGAAGGCCCAGAGCCATGGCTTCGAGAATCTGGTGCGAAAAACCTTCGTATCCGGTATTCTGCAAAAACAGGTCACACGCCATAAGCCATAAGTCATAGGTTTCTTTGTCAAAAGTTCCCAAAACTATCCTGGCGGTCGGAAAGCGCTTCTGAATTTCGGGCTCGATCTCCTGCAACATTCGAAAACCCTTCCAAGGTACATTGCGTCCTGGAGAAAATAAAATGATTTCATTTTCTCCAACGCCAAGTCTGGTTCTCGCTTCTCTGCGGGGAGTGAATCGCGGCTGTTTGAAGGTATTATATATAACCGAAATTTTATCGGGCCATACGCCCCAAGTTTGCACAATGCCTTTTAAATAATAGCTGGGAACAATAATTTTTTTGGCTCCTCTAGCAACCATTTCTTGAAATCTCCTTAACAACCCTACTCTCAAATCCAGATAGCGCCGTTTTAGAAATTCGTCCAACGATTCTTTTACTCCGAACCTCTGAACGCCCTGTTCCCAGGCATAATCACCGACTATTTTTAATAAAAATTTCTTACGCAAAATTTTTGCCGCAAGAAACGCCAGGAGCCCTACCGAAACAGGATCCTGGGCAAAAATGATATCGGCATCGCGTCCTTTTTTCACTGCCTTCAGAAAATAAACAAAATGTCTCAAAACTTTTGGCAAGTAACGCACTTCCCCAAAACTCAATATTTCGACTTCAACTCCCCGCTTGGGAAGCTCGGTCTTTAGAATATAGCTGTAAGTCGCCGGCCCGCCGATATCCGGAGGATAAATTCCCGTGGCAATCAGAATGCGCATAATTCCATGAATATATTTTTCATCTTTAGGGCAACCCGCGACCACTGGTATTTCTCTTCAATCAGTCTGCGCCCGTTTTTAATTAACTTTTGCCGAAGGGCTTCGTCAGAAAAAAGCAATTCAATCTTTTCGGCCAGATCTTTAGAATCGTCAACTTTCGCGAAAAGGCCAGTCTCGCCATCCTTGAGAAAATCGGGAATTCCGCCGACGTTAGTGCCGATAATCGGCAGTCCTGCCGCCATCGCCTCTAAAAATGCCGTTCCGAGCCCTTCGGAACGTGAAGGGCGAACGAAAACGTCGGCTTCCCATAAATATTTCGGGATGTCTTCGTGCCGCGCGTCACTTATGATACGCAACTCGGCATCAGGAAATTTCTTTTTTACGATTTCAAAGGCCTTCTCGAGAATATCCACGCCGTTCTTATACGCCAACCTCGAAACAGTTATTATCCTCCTTCCATTCTTAAATCTTAAATCTTTATTCATAAATCTTTCGACGTCTACCCCGTTCGGCACCACCTCGGCCCTGCCTTTATAACCTAGCTTTCTGACTTGCTCCAACAAAAATGAGCTTATCGCCGTCACGTAATCCGTCTTTTTCAATATCAACCACCACCAAAACCGATTCCTTTCCCATTCTTTATCTCCTTCTTGAATGGTCAATAGAAACGGGATTTTGGGATAAAGAAATTTCAAAAGCCAGGTGCCGATTGAACCATAAGACGCCATCATCCCCCAAAATATAATCGGGCCTTGCAAATTTTTTCGAATGGACGCAAACTTGAAGGCAGACAAAAACGGCAGGAGGAATTTATCGAACCGATTTCCGAATCCCAAACGGTAAATAATGAGGTTGCCGGATTTTTCCCGACGCGAAAGACTTTTTTCGAAACGGGATGTTAAAATTATAAAGCGAAGGCTGGAGATGTGAGCCGTAATGCCTTTTATCGCGGTTTCCGCTCCCCCAAGAAACGGGAGATAAGCAGTTGAAAAAATAATTATAGTCATGAAAAAACGTATTATCTATTTTATCACAAAATCATATTGGGGCGGCGCGGCCAAGTATGTCATAGATTTAGCCTCCGGATTAGATAGAAATTCATTTGAGATTTTTATCGCCGCGGGCGGGCGCGGGGCGCTTTATGAAAAAGCAACGGAATTGAAATTCGACTACATCGAAATCCCGCATTTTGAGCGCCGCGTAGCTCTCCTGGGAGACATCCTAAGTTTTTTCGAGGTCTTAAAAATCTTACGGCAGACAAAGCCTGATACCATTCATGTAAACTCCTCCAAGGCCGGCGGAGTTTGCGGCTTCGCGGGTTTCGTCTTTAAACTTTTCAACTCCAAACTCCTCTCAATTTTTACGGCCCACGGCTGGGCTTTTCACGAGGCCAGACCGAAATGGCAGCTTTTTTTAATTCGCCTGCTCTCAAAAATAACCTGCTTTTTTTACGACCGCGTCATCTGCATTACAACCTTTGATTACAACTCCGCGCTTCGCTATAAAATCGCTGGACAAAAAAAATTGGTTTTAATTCATAACGGCCTAGATAACCTCGACTTGAAGTTTCTGAAAAAGTCAGAAGCCCAGCAGAAATTATTTGGCGGCGAAAAAGAACTGGTAGTGGGTACGGTCGGTGAATGGGTCAGGAACAAAGGCTGGGATATTTTGCTTGAAGCGATGCCGCCGCTTTTTGAAAAATATCCCGGATTAATCCTGGCGCTGGTGGCGGGCGGCGAAGGGCCGGAGCAGGAAAGAATCGCGCATGAGAGAATTAAAATAATAGAAAATCTGCCGGGAGCGGCAAACCACCTCAAGGCTTTTGATGTCTTTGTTTTTCCGTCCAGGAAAGAGGGCCTTCCCTACGCCCTCCTTGAAGCCTCCCTCGCGGGGCTTCCGATTATCGCCACGGCGGTTGGAGGCAATTTTGACATCGTGGAAAACGATAAAACCGGGGTTTTAATTCCTCCGGAAAATCCAGAAATTCTCCAAAAAACTCTTGATAAATTCCTACAAAATTTACGCGAAATCAAAAAACTTGGCAAAAACGCCCGCCAAAAAGTTGAGTTAGAATTCACCCTTGAAAAAATGCGCTCCGATACTTACAGATTATACGCGGCGTGAAATGAGATAGCCGAAGGCGGCCAGGATTCCTAAACCCAAAGCCGCGAGTCCCCAAGTGTAAAAAGATTTTGAGAATAAAGAATAGGAAACCTGCGCTGGCTGGGTTTCGCCGACAGGTATTGGTGTCGGCAGCTCTTCTTCGCGTAAAGCTTCGGAGGGCAAGGGTGAGGGTACTGGCGGCGAGGCAAGCTGTGGCGCAGGAGGAGACGCTGGTGTCGGATTTGGAGGTGGAGTTGGAGCAGGAGTCGAGACTGGAATAGGAATTGGCGCTGGCGCCGGAGGCAGAGACGCTGTTGGTTCTTGAATTACGGGCGGCGGAGGAACTGGTGGCGGTGTGGGTGGCGGCGGAGGAGCTGGAGGAGGACTTGGCGGGGATGGGGGCGGGGCTGCTTCGTAATTCGCCGCCTTGGGAGTTCCTGCCGCGGTAATCCAAGTTCCGGACGAGCTTTTCTGCATCGTTTCTTTGGTGCTGTTGTCTCCTGCGGGCCAGCCGGAAGAAGCATCCACGCTATCAACCACCGCGCCGTAGGAATCTTTAAGAATCAAATGTTCTCCGTTATTGTTAAGCCCGTTGCCGAAAGGAACTATTAAATCCGCGCTTACATCAGGAACAGTACTATCGTCCGTACGTTCAATCAGAAAATAACCTCCGGCGGAAATCTGCCCCGAGAGATTAATAGTCATACCGCCATCGGCGGCGACAAGCGTCCACCCTTCGAGTTGAGCTCCGTTAGGCGAGTATAGTTCGAGCCATTCGTCCTGGGCCGAGTTAGCGGTGCCCATCCAGGCGACTTCAGAAATTTCAACCCCGGCTGCCCGGGCGCTTCCAAAAACAAAAAAAGCCGAAAGTAAAAATAAAAGTCTATGAATCTTTTTTATTCTCGCCATCGTTTGTGGCCACTGCTTTTTTTAAAGCCTCGCGAAGTCCCTCAAGGTCCGGTCCCCTTTTGGGACGCTCTAAAGGCGGCCTCGGTTTAAGCTGGGAAAGGGAGATGGTCTTAAAAGCTTTGTCTTGGCGCAAAACCAAATCTCCTTTTCGCAGCGGGGGCTTTTGAACCTCTCTGGGCCGCGCGATTTCTTTCTCTGAAAATTCAATTCCCAAACCCGGAAGCGTTTCCGAATAGCGCTCCTGCCTGGCTCCGCCTCCGACCGGGCGCCTCCTCTGGGCCGGGGAAATCTCGCCGGCTTCAACTTTCTTCAAACAATCCATGCAGTAAACCGGCCTGACGTCATCCGGCTTGAAGGGAACATTTATCTCTTTGCCGCAGACCCAGCAGCGAGTTTTATATTTTTCCTTCTGGCCCGTTGGGCCGGGAGCCTCTTCTTCGCTCTCAAAAAGTTGAGAAGACCAGCGCTCAATCCGCTCCTCCACTTCTTTGCGGTCGACTGCATAGCGCTCGCGCGAAACATTTATGATTTTCTGGCTGTGGTCCTCCGACTCGCCCCAGCGCATCGGAGGCAGGGTGGCGGCGGAGAAGGGCCGGCAAGTTACTCCGTTCACCATCAGTTTTAGATAAATATTGAAATTGGGGAGGTTGCAGAGGTCTTGCAGCATAAATTCCGGCTCGAACTCCTTTTCCAAAGCCTCGGCATCCGCCGCCCCCACCCGAAAAACCAGCATGGTTCCGACGTTTCCGAAAACCGCGTCCCGCACCCGGGTCGAGGTTTCGGTCACGAGCTGGCCGATATATTGGTGGGCCACGATTAAATTCAGACGGTACTTGCGCGCCTCGGAAAGAATGGAGGCGAAAGAATCTGTGGCGAAGTTTTGAAACTCATCAATGTACAGATAAAAATCTTTTCGCTCCTCTTCGGCAATCCGCACGCGTTCCATGGCCGCGAGCTGCAGTTTGGTTATGACCATCGCGCCCAAGAGCGCGGCGTTATCTTCGCCCAAGCGGCCTTTCGAAACATTCACCAGTAGAATTTTGCCGGAATTCATGATGTCTTGAATATTCAAAGAGCTTTTGGGTTGGCCGACAATATTGCGGATAAAAGGCGTGTTTAAAAACTGCCCCACCTTGTTCTGAATCGGCACGATGGCTTCGTTTCGGAACTGGTCCCGCCAGGTTTCATATTCGTGAACCCAAAAAGAGCGCACCACCGGGTCTTTAATATTTTTTACAATCCGTTCCCGGTAGTTTTTGTCCACCAAAATCCTGGGGATGCCCAAAAGCGTTGTCCCCGGCGTATCCAGAAGCGCCAAGATGCAGTTTTGCATAATGTATTCCATCCGGGCGGACCAGACGTTCGCCCAAATCTTGGTAAAAATCGCCATCAGGTCCGAAACCACGATGTGCTTATACTGCGGCTCCGGAACTTCCAGAACATTAAAGCCGATAGGATGGTCGCTGTCCGCGGGATTAAAATAAATCACGTCATTGATGCGGCTCGAAGGAATTTTACGCAAAACATCTTCCACGAGCTCGCCGTGCGGGTCCACCACGCCGACTCCTTCGCCGTTATGGATATCCTGGAGCATCATATTTTTCAGAAGTTCGGATTTGCCGGTGCCGGTTTTCCCCACGACGTAGAGGTGCTGGCGGCGGTCGCGTTTTTTAATGCCGAAAACCCGATCACTTCCGCGAAAGTTCGTTTTTGCGAAATAGATAACTTTTTCAGCGTTGTTCCCCGCCATTACCTATATTCTAGCACTCCTCAAACAATCTGGCTCGAAAGCCACTCCTTGTACTCGCGGTTCATCCGGTGCAGGGAAAAGGTGGCGACGCACGGAGTCTGGTAGGAATGCTCGGCGCGAATCACGTCCTCGGTGTCTTGCACCTTGGAGTCAATCGTCTTCACAATCAGGGCGTATTCGCTAGCTTCCCTCTTCGCGCCTCCGTTCCGGTACATAGACTGAATCGGAAAAATATTCACGCATCCGGCCGCACCTTTGTCCAAAAGCGCTTGGCCCAGCTTTTTCGCCTCCTCTTCGGAAGCGCAAGTTATGTATATAAAAACCATAGCGCCTTAATTATAGCGCTTTTTTGAATCTATACCACCTCTCTCAAATAACACTGCTCACAATATACAATCTCCGGTCTCTCTGGCGCATAAGTGGTTTCAAACTCACTGGGGCAATGCTCGTCCTTTTTATGATGTACATGGTCAGCAGTGTTTTGATAGACTTTATTCTCTGAAGTGAGTCCCGCGCATTGACATTTTCTGTGCCATAGTTTCAAAGGGTTTCTTTGTTTAATTCTCTGGTAATGGCGGCAGTTGGGGCAGAGACGAGGTAAGGGAAGATTCATCTTCCTTAGGAATTGGAGTTCTTGAGGAATTATCTTGTAGGCCTCGGTGCATTGTTCGTTACACTTGTGCACTTGGACATCGCATGTCCAAAATGAGCGCATTGGATTATTTCATTCAGTATGGAATCGGGGACGTCTTTGATGTGGTCAGGGAGGTCTTCGGTCTTGAGGGTTATCTCGTAGTTCCTTGGTTCAGGGTCTTTCCAGGAGTAGCCCTTCGCAAGGGCTTCGTCCTTGCTCAGGGGAAAGTATTCCTGGGCGATGGTTTCGTTGTATGAGAAAGGAGAGAGCTCGGGGGGAAAGAATTCTCCGTACTTATATACTCTTCCTTTCTGGTCAATATATGGCATGGAATTCATGTGCTCTATTATCTTTGGCACTAACTTCTCATATTCTTCCTTGGTGTATTGCTTGTTTAAGATGCAGTAGGATTTGTTGCGCAGGCCGATGCAGGCGAAGAGGTTGGAGGAGCTGCGACAGTTGAAAGAATACTGAATATCGTGGGAACTATGACAAAAATAAGAAAATAAAATTCTACTTGCCCCTCTGCCTCCTCCAAGAAATTCATACATCAACTCGGCTTTATGTCCCACATGGTCGGAATTTCTTGAATCTTTCAATTCCCAACCCGCAATGAGCAGGTTCTTGCAGTCCTCCGCATTATCATAAACGTCAAAACAATTTTTACAATTCTTTGTATTATGAACATTATGCCCTGTTATATTTACAGATTTAACAATTTCTGCATAACGCCGAGGAAACTTGAGAATAAATTCCTTGAATCTCTCCTTAAATCCATTGAGTTCTCTAAAACTACCGAAACCAAATTCTTCTAATTTGCGGCGATACTCTTCTTTGGCATATTGCTTGTTGAAAATACAGTAGGATTTATTCCTTAGATTTACGCATCCTAGAGAATTATTAACGTTACTGCAATTGTAAAGAAAAGAAGACTCGGTTGAATCGCGGGCATATGTGCTAAAGAAAACCTTATAGCAATTCTCGCTGTCTATATCCTCATAACAAAGCTCGCATTTATTGACCCAGTAGAGATCAAAGCTGTCCTTACTATACATATTAAAAGTTCCATAAGCGCAATCTTCGTTAAAATCGCCACCAAAAACTAAATAACAATTTTTATTACTGAAAGTATAATTGCAATATTCGCTGTTTACGGCGTTTATATTGAGGAGTGCCGGAAGAGGCATTTTCCCCAAGAGTTCTTTCATCTGTTCGAAAAACGGCTGCGAAAAATCATAGTTCATGCCATAAGCAAGCTGATCCCACTTGTCGGAAAGCCAATAATCCTGGCTAAATACGACAACTGGTTTATCTTGAGAGAACATTGAGATAATCTCTCGCCCCTCTGCAGCTTCTTTTCTCCGATATAGATTATGTTCGTTTCTAAAAATTAACCTCCGCATGAGTTGACACTCGGGGCACCAGGTGGGCGGAGGGACTTTTATTTTTTCGTAAAACTTAAAATCCTCGGGTTCTATTATGAACGAACTTTTACAATTCTGGCAGATTTTGGTTTCGGGATTCATACTAGTTGCCGCTATGATATATCATAGCGCTACACCATCGGAGAGGAGCCCTCCTTCTTTGGTTCCTCTTTAACTTCGGTTTCTTTAACCTCTTTTTTTCCAAACAAAAGTCGCTCTTCCTCCTCTTTGAAAAGTTTTTTGGCTTCTTCAATAGGAATGGCGTAGTGCTCGCGCGAATACTGGATTATTTTACCTTTAAGGCTCTCGTGCCCGGCCGGCAGAACTTTCAAAGTTTCGGCCGAGAATGGGTCGTAAGTGTTCCCGTCAATCGTCATTTTGATGTAAAACTCCTGCATGCCTAAATTTATCATGTCCTTCGCTTTGAAAATCGGAGTCATCTCTGCTTCCAGTTTTTTGGCGTCATCCCCGCCCACGCGGAAAACTACAATCGTCCCCGAATTTCCCAAAACTGTGGCGCGAACCGACGAGATAAGCTGTTCCATATATTGATGCGCCACAATCATGCAAAGCCCGTATTTTCTGGCCTCTGTAAAAAGATTTTCAAAGGTTTCGGTGACTAAATTATGAAACTCATCGACGTAAAGATAAAAATCAATCCGTTTATCCTCCGGCAAATCCGCCCGCGCCATTCCGGCCTGCTTAATCTTAGTGATGAACATGGAGCCGAAAAAGCTGGAGTTTTCTTCGCCCAATTTCCCTTTGGACAGATTTATCAAAAGAATTTTTCGGTTATTCATGATGTCTTCCAAATCAACCTTGTTCCCCTTCTGCGCAAAAATATTTCTCAAAAGCGGGTTGGACAAAAACTGCCCGAGTTTATTTACAAGCGGGATTATCGCTTCGGTGTCGAATTTTTCGGACCAATCCGCGAATTCCACCGCCCAAAATCTTTTCACCATATCGTCCGTGATGTAATCCACGACTTTCTGGCGGTATTCGCGGTCGGTCAGCATGGAAATCATCCCGCGCATCGTGGCGTTGGGATAGTCCAGGAGGGCAAGACAGGTAAACCGAAAAACGTGCTCAAGGCGCGGCGTCCAGTTCGCGCCGAACTGCTTTTCCATAACTTCAATCAAGCCCTGGGTCAGCTGGTGCTTCATCTCCGGCTCAACATTTTCAAGAGGATTGAAAGAAACCGGATATTTCGTATCCGAAGGGTCAATCAAGACTACGTCTCCGGCCCGTTCCTCCGGCACGAAATCTAAAATCGCCTGGATAACATCGCCGTGCGGGTCAATCAGGCAAAGCCCGTGTCCATAGGCGATATCCTGGCGCACCATCAGCTCCAGAAGTTTTGACTTTCCCACTCCGGATTTTCCCACGATATACATGTGGCGCCTGCGGTCGCCGCGCTTTATCCCGAAAACGAAACGCTTCTCCTCCAAGGCCGCCACATAATTGGTACGTCCAAAAAAAACCACGTCCTTCGGGTCCGTGCGCTGATAAACCGGCAGGTCCGGAGGAGGCGGCGCGTGGGTTATAATTTGAACCTTGGACTGTTTGTCGGGAGGCATAAATTTAGATTACTTCGAGCTCTTCCAAAATTTTCTGATATTTCCTCAAGACCCGTTCGGCCTCCTGGCGCGAAATTTTGTAGCCTGGAGTATGCACGATTTTGTTTCTCAACTGGTGAGCTTCGCGAAGGTCGACGATGGAGCGAAGCTCCTGAGGCGAGATGGCGGACATCCGCTCCCCCAGATTTTCACCCCCAAAACCGATTTGTTGGAAAATCTCATCCACCAAACTATCGGCTTCAATTATGGCCAGCCGCCAATCCGCTTCCAACCCCTGCTCGAAACGCTGCATAACATCCTCCCAGCGCTTCTTAGCAAGTTTTTGCTGGGGCACGGAGGAGGGACGATAGACCAATTGATATCTGGGGCGGAAAGCCCGCAGCTGGAACATCACAAAAATTATCCCCCCCACGAAAACAAAAAAAAGGATTTCTCCGATTACCTTCAAAATAGCAAAAATCTGGGAAAGGGCGCCGCTTCCCGCTCCCCCACCGGAAAAAGAAAAAATCGCGTCCAAAATACGCTCCACCAGAAATCCGCCGCCGACTGGGTCAAAATTTTCCATACTCAAAACTCAAAATTATCGCATAAGGCCGGGTAATCCTTCCTCGCCTTCCCTAAAAATAGGAAGCCCGGCCGGCGGTCCGAGCTTCTTGGCCTCTATCCTCCGCAAGATTGGCTGGGTTAACACCGCTTGGGTGGGAAGATGCCAAAGCGTGGCGAGCTCTTCCGTGTTCAAAAGCGAAATTCTTTGCGTAAAAGTCGAAGTAAAAATATGGAATTGGGCGAGCTTTCCCATAAAAGTCCCCTGCGGCAGCCTTCGGTTGCGGTAATAATCCCAAATCCGCGCTTTTCTCCCGGCGACGACTCTCTTTGTGAAAAGGTAAGGCGCTTCCCACATCCAGGCGCGGGTCCAAGTCTTGTAATTTACGTCAAAATGGTTTGAATTGGGAATGGCAAACTGCTGAAACGATATGCGGAGTCCTCTATACGGCAGGACTATCGAAAAAGTTTCCCGCGGAGCAAGATATATGTAGCGCACCATCGTCTCGAAAGCATTCTTGGTCGCTTTGGCCTCAATGTGTTTCATAATGTCCGTCTCGCCTGGCGACCTCGAGGTAAGGACTTCCGCAATAGCTTCTACTCCGGTGGCTTTCAACTTCTTTCCTCCAAATTTTTCTTTCAAAACCTCAATTTCTTTCTTGGCTAGCCGTACCAGCACGTCCGGAGGGTTCACTGACATGGGGCGCGCGACCAGCTGCATCATTACAATCTCCTCGGGCTGAATCTTGGCGAGCACTTCGAGCAGTCCCGCGAGCGGGTCTATATTTTGCGATTCTTCGTCCGATTCAAATTCTAAGTACGTTCGAATCGGGTAGGCGTTATTTTTCGCGAGAAACATCTCTAATCCGAAGATGTCGTAGCCGTTTTCGTAAAGCTCCGGAACCGTCTTCGGCAAGCGGTCCAGATAATCGTCCACTTCCTCCACCTCGCAGTCCGGATAATGGCCGTAAAAGTTGGCTTTAATAATGTTGACGTAGCGCGATGGAGTGCGCAGATAGAAGTGGATTTCTCCCCCGAATGAAACAATTTCAAACGAATACCACAAAGTCGTCTCCCCCTCCCAATACCATTCCCGTATGTTCCCGGGCGTGTTGCGAAGCGCCCAGATATTCATCATTATCTGCTCCATGGCTTTGCAACTTCTCCTGGCTTCTCTCGGCAATTTTATATCAAGAAGCGACCAGGATTGACTGCTTTTATAAATGCTTTGCCTCCAGGCCATCCAGAGCGATAAAAAAATCCAGCCGGTGAGGAAAGTCAGCCAAATCCACCAGAGGCCCAAGAGCGTCTTTACTATTCCAAAAAAGATTTCAGACGAGAGAAATCCGTCCATCTTCTAAGGTTCCAAAAAGTTTTTTATCCTGAAGATTTATCAAAATGGTCGCGGTTTTGACGTGGCGTTCCTTCAAAACTTTCTCGATAAGCTTGTCCTTGGGCAAAGGTCCGCCCGCGGTCAAAATATTCCGAATAACCTCTTTAACCGTGCCGGGCTGGTAGCCCCATTCTTTCAAAGCGTAAAGTCCCCGTCCCACCAAAACAAAGCGGCCGTCCTTGATAAGTTCGTTGTGAACCGTCTGCACATGCGCCTCCTCGCCCAAAGTTTTTTTGATGGTCTGGGCTACTTCGGAGAAATGCAGGGGCGAGCCGTGCCGCTTCATCACCAGATAAGCGAGGTCGCGGACCCCGCGCGGGGAGATGTGCGGGGAAGCCGCCAGCCCCCAGCCGCCCAATTTGTTCGCGGCGATGAGTTTCGATATCAAAAGCCAGGAATCGAGCGCCTCGTCCGGCAAAGCCGCTCCTAAATTGTTCAGGGCAAGCGAGGCCAATTTGGCTTTAAGCTCTCTTACTTCCAAGGGCTCTCGTCCCTCCAGCTCTTTATGCAAAACTCGAAGAGTATCGCGGCAGGCCGTGGCCGATTTATCATCCACGCTCCAGCGCGGCCTGAACTCCTCGTCTTCTTTATGGCGCTTGAAGTCCTCGGCCAGAGTCAGTAAAAACCGGAGGTGATTTTTCTCGGCCGGAGAGGCGGCGAGCGTGGTCAGGAAATTTTCCTCCTCGGCGATACCGCCCCTCTTGGAAAGCTCGGACTTCAAAGACTCAAAAACGTCCCGTTTTTCCTTCATAAATTCATGAGCCCGAAGCTTCTTTAAACCGTGGGCTTCGATCTGCCTTACCCTCTCGCGGGTAATGCCGTAAGCCGCGCCAATGGCTTCGAGCGTCTTCCTTTCTTTAGATTTTCCAATACCAAAACGGCGCTCGAGCACGTCCCTAACGCGCTTGGGGAGCGTTTGCAAGAATTCTTCGCTTATTTTTAGGGAGTCAAAAGCTGCCATACCTTAATAAAAAGATAACATAACCTTAAATTAAAGTCAAATCCTTGTCCTGGCGAACCCCGCCGGCCTCGCGGCCGTAGCGGGCCATACCCATTAAAACGCCGAGCCCGGCCAAAATGGTTATGGTGTGAGACCCGCCGTAGCTCAAAAAGGACAGGGAAATTCCGGTCACGGGCAGAAAACCGATGTTCATGCCCACATGGATTACGAAATGGCTCAAAAGCATAAAAAAAAGGCCGATGCCGAAAAGTTTTTCGAAGTTAGACTCGCCCTTCCCGGCCGCTTTGAGGATTCGCCAGAAAGCGAGGCCGAAAAAAATAAAAATAATCGTAACTCCCAAAAGTCCCCACTCTTCCGCGAAAGCCGCGAAAATAAAATCCGTTTCGTGCTCCGGCAAAAATTCCAGGCGCGATTGGATGCCGTAGCCGACTCCCCTTCCGAAAACTCCGCCGGACCCCACCGCAATCATGGATTGCAGGGCGTTGTATCCGGCTCCGCGGGGGTCGCGAAACGGGTCAAGAAAAGTCAAAATCCTCGCCTGCTGGTACGGCTCCAAAATATAAACCCAGGAAACCCAGCCGAGGAGGACGGCGATTAACAACACGGCCAAGAGGTGACGCTTCGAAACACCGGAGACCAAAATCATTCCGAGCCAGATGGCGCCGAAAATAAGGGCGGAACCCAAATCCGGCTGAAGAAAAACCAGAAGCGCGAGCAGGAGGGAGTAAAGTCCGGAAACAATGATGTGTTTGGCGTGCGCTATTTCCACGTGGCGCCTGGAAAAATATTTTGCCAAAAGCAAAATCAAAACCAGCTTAATGGGTTCGGCCGGCTCAAGAGAGAAAAGCCCGAACCCAATCCAGGCTCTGGTTCCGCGGACCGTCTCGCCCGCGAACAAAAGCCCGACCAAAACTAAAACGCCGAGAAGATATAGAACAAACAAAAGCCAGCCGTTTCGCAAAATCCGCCAGTCCATGGAGCTCGCCGCGAAGAAAACCACCGCCCCAATCGCAATCCAGATGAGTTGGCGATTAAAGAAATAGTCGGGCTCTCCGCCAGCTGGCGGACCAAAGTCTTTCATGGTCACAAGCCCCGCCAAAAAAAGCGGAATAATCGCCGCCAAAAGCACGATGTCTACGTTTGGCTTGGAAAATATACGCCCCATGCCTATAACTATACACTATTTGACAAATAATTGATAAAGTAGTAGAATTAAATCAAAATTCTTTGGAGGTAAATATGGAAATCGTAGAAGTTTTAGTTTCGGTAGCTACTGGAATTATTGTTGGCATGGTGGTTTTTCGGATAGTCTTCTCTCTGTTTCCCGGTCAAGAAATCCTAAGGAGGGTCGACTATACCACCATGAAACGCCGGTTAGGTTTTAACCGCTGGCAATACTAGGGCGGGAGAAAAATTTGAAAGTCCCTCCGGGTGTAAAAACTCGGAGGGCTCATTTTTTATTCCGTCAAATTTGTTCTGATAAAAACTTCAATATTCGCGGGCATGGGGTCAAAAGGCTCGCGCCAAGTGAAGACAACCTCGCGGCTGCCTTCGCCGGGAATCTCTTCCAGGCGAGATGAGTTTATCCCGAGCGCGTTGCCTTTTTCGTCCAAAAGAGCCGCGGTGATAAAAATATTTTTCACCGCAAAAAGAGATTGGTTTTTCAAAATCACCTTCGCGCGGCCGTTTGGCGTATTCTCAAAGTTTTTGGAGGAAATCAAAAGATGCGGCCGCTCTTTCTCAATCCGTTTCCAGTTTATCTCTGGAAATTCAATCGTAGTTCGGGCCGGAACGCGCTCGGCCGTGGCCAAATCCTCTTCAAATATCAAAAATTTCTCCCGCGGATTTAAAAACGTCCGGCCTTCTTTCAAAGCCACTAAAATGTTATTGGCGTCATAAAGACGCAAGCGGTAGACGACCTCTCGCGCGCCGAGAAGTAAATTGGGATTTTCCACCAAGGCGCCGACTTCCCAGTGGCCCGGCACAAGCTCAAAAGCCCTCGTCCAGAAAACCACCAATTCCTGCGGTATTCCGATGCAGGACTCGCAAGGTCCGCCGCAATCAACGCCTTCCTCTCTTTGATTCTGCTTTTGGTCAAAGCAGGTCGGCGCGGGCCGAAAAAAATAGATGACGCCAAAAACAATCAGAAAAACTGCCGCGGCAAAAATTCCGAAGAAAAAAAACTGGCGTTTAAGCGTCCAAGAAATGGCCATGTTTTAATTATCGGACGAAGATTAGATTCTGCCAACTGGCGGCTAGCTACTTTCCCCCGAAGGAGTATCATCGCCGCGACCGTGTTTTACGACTCTGTTCGGAATGGGAAGAGGTAGTTCCACGGCGCCAAGCCGCCAAATGGCAGCGCCCAATACTTTTGGAGAGCTCTTAAATCGGAGCGGAATATGACTTATTAGTACTCCTTGGCTTAATCCCTTGCGGGACTTACACCTGGAGCCTATCAACGTGGTAATCTCCCACGGGTCTACGCCTGCCTGACGGCAGACAAGATTCCTAATCTTGGGGCATACTTCGCGCTTAGATGCTTTCAGCGCTTATCACTTAGCGACATAGCTACCCTGCGATGCTCCTGGCGGAACAGCAGGTAGACCAGAGGTCGCCTCCTCCCGGTCCTCTCGTACTAGGGAGAATCCCCCTCAAGAATCAACGGGTGCAGTAGATAGGAGACCAACCTGTCTCACGCTATCTGTAATCTTCTGTTACCAGAAGTGTCGGACTATACCACCATCCCGATTTCTCGGGAGACCGACGTGTAGTCTCTACAGGGTCAATTTATACCTTTTTCTTTTCTTCGAATAATTCAACTCTCGAAATTTATCAACAAGTCGCGCCAACTGATTGAAATCAGCCTTGGTTTTTATCTTTTCTTTCTTGGCCAAAATTTCAAGCATTAATTCCGCTTGTTTTCTTTTCAGGATGAGATGAGATTTAACTTGTCCGAGGAAATTTCTTATCTCTTCTTTACGATTTATCACATATTCCAGAATCCCATCATTTCTCTCCCGCAAATATCCCATTCCCAAAAGAAAGCAGATTTTCTTAAACCTTCGTCTTTCTTTCTGGGACTGAAAGAATACTACGTACGGTGCGACCTGAAATCCGTAACGATAACCACTATTCTGTTTCAGGCGCACGTAGATACTTCCATCGCCGTCAAGAAATCCTGCCAAGTATGCGCGTTTTGTTGACGAAAAAATTTTTGGCATAAACGACTTCCCTCGGTATTATCCTAACATATGACAGGTTGTTATTCAATAGATATTAGGGTTTCACCGATATGAGTCGGTTTATTCGAGTCGCCTTGCGGCGACAAGCCGCCGTGTGAATCTCGATGTTTTTGGTTCTTTTTGACGGTTTGAACCCAGCTCACGTACCTTTTTAATTGGCGAACAGCCAAACCCTTGGGACCTTCTCCAGCCCCAGGATAAGATGAGCCGACATCGAGGTGCCGAACTCCGCCGTCGATATGGACTCTTGGGCGGAACTAGCCTGTTATCCCCGGAGTAGCTTTTATCCGTTAATCTTCCACCGGTCCTACACCGAATGGTCGGTTCACTAGATTCTGCTTTCGCATCTGCTCGGCCTGACCGCCTCGCAGTTAAGCCGGCTTGTCCTCTTACAGGTCCAGCGCGATTTCCATCCGCGCTAAGCCGACCTTGATAAACCCCTCCGTTACCTTTTAGGAGGGTTGCGCCCCACACAAACTGCCCACCAGACACTGTCCCCAAACGTTTTCTCCGTCGAGGTTAGAATATAAGTCCTTTAAGATGGGTATTTCACTGGTGACTCCGTCCCGCCCGAGAGCAGGACTTCAAAGTCTCCCCACTATGCTACGCATAAAAAATTCATACCCAATATCAAGTTGCAGTAAAGCTTCCGGGGTCTTTTCGTCTAACTGCACCTAACCGGCATCTTCACCGGTATTGTATTTTCACCGAGCGAATCCTCGAGACAGTCCCCCAGTCGTTACGCCTTTCGTGCGCGTCGGAACTCCATGTTAATCCACTATTTCTAATGGCACAGACTATATCTTCATCTCAACGTCTTGAGAATATCTTTTTGACTATATTTTCTTTTGCCGCTTGGATTCATTTTGCAAGCAATCATGACTATCTTTTTTAATCCTGACACTCTTCGATGTTTCCCTTTCTTCATAAGGCGGCAAACTTGTCTGAATCGATAAAAATCTTTTATCTTTGGAGACAAGAGCGGATACTTCTCGAAATGTGGTATTACGCGGTCGATCAAATCGTTAAGACTTCTTACTTCATATTTAAGAGTCTTATCCGAAAGATCTCGTCGCATAAATCCGCACCCAAGAGTTTTCTGTATGAGATAAAGGACGTTGGCCCTTTCTTCATTCTGACTTATAGATAAACTTGGTTTGGTTTCCCATCCTACCAAGAATTTCTTTCGTCTTGAGAAAGATACACAAAAACTTCCTTCACCATCTACATATCCAGATATATACTCGCGATAATTTCTCTTTTTGTTGAGAGCCGGCATGTTATAGATTCATTATACTACAAATCTATCTAGGTCGCCATTGATTAACGGCGACCTAAGTCGTTACGGGGTCAATCTCGACGCTATGGTCGGGACGACTTCCCACGGTATTATCCTGCCTTCATTGCTTGAGCCTTGTTACTCAAACTCCAGCGAGAACTTCACCGTTATAAGCCGGTGTTTCATTGCGGCATCGCTGCCGCATCGGGCAACTTCCTCACCCGACAAGGAATTGCGCTACCTTAGGACCGTTATAGTTACGGCCGACATTGACGAGGGCTTCGGACAGTCAGCCCCTCGACTCGGTGCTATGCACCTCGCTCGGGGTAAACCCTAGAAATCCAGGATTTATCCTGAGTGAGATACGCAGTATCGAATCGAAGGACCGCCATCGTTAACCTTCTCGCATTGGTCAGGCGTCACCCCCTATACATCCTCTTACGAGTTCGCAGGGAGCTGTGTTTTTGATAAACAGTCGCCAGGGGTACTTTCGCTGCGCCCCGCCTGCCATATATTTCTATACGTTGGCGGGGAGGCCTTATTCCGAAGTTACGGCCGCTTTTTTGCCGAGTTCCTTGAGGATCTCTCACTCGTTCGCCTGAGGCTACTCGCCTCACCCACCTGTGTCGGTTTTCGGTACGGTTTCCCTCTTCATAATCTTAGAAGCTTTTCTAGGAAGGCTGCTTTGTTCCATTTCCTCCGCCGAGGCGGAAAATTTTTGCTCGACTAAGAGTTGCCAAAAGGCCGTCCCGAGATTTTCTACGGGACACTCCTCATCGCACAAACGCGAATCCAATAACACGCAGAACATACTAACCTTCGTCCCTTCATCGAAAAAGAAGGAAGTCACGGAATATTAACCGTGTGTCCATTACCTGCGGCTTTCGCCATTGGCTTAGGACCGACTAACCCTTGGCTGACAATCATTGCCAAGGAAACCTTAGGTTTGCGGCGTGCCGGTTTTTCACCGGCATTGTGGTTACTTGTGCCAACATTCTCACTTCCCAGCGCTCCATCCCGGCTCACGCCGTGGACTTCACTGCACTAGGAACGCTCTCCTACCCCCCGCTTTACATTAATATTTCAAATGTTAGCGGAGCCTCACCTTCGGCACTCTCTTTAGTCCCGATTATCTGCGGCGCAAGGTCTCTTGACGAGTGAGCTGTTACGCACTCTTTGAAGGATGGCTGCTTCTAAGCCAACCTCCTCGCTGTCATTGAAACCTCACCGCCTCACTTACACTTAAGAGAGATTTTGGGGCCTTAGATTGAGATCTGGGCTGTTGCCCTCTCGACCGACGGAGCTTAGCCCCCGTAGTCTGACTGGCCGCCCAAAGCTACGCCATTCGGAGTTTGGTAGGTACGTCGAGATTTCTCCCTTTACGAACCTTCCAGTAGCTCTACCTGCGTAGTTGTAGCGGACGCTAGCCCAAAAGCTATTTCGGAGAGAACCAGCTATTCCCAGGTTCGATTAGCTTTTCACTCCTACCCCCAACTCATCCGATAGCGTTGTACGACTAACCGGTGCGGACCTCCTCCCGCCTTTCGGCGGGATTCATCCTGGCCAGGGGTAGCTCACCTGGCTTCGGGTCTATAGCAAACTGCAAACGCCCTATTAAGACTCGGTTTCCCTACGCCTCCTCCCGCTATAACGGAATTAGACTAGCAGCGTACTATAACTCGTTGGCTCATTCTTCAATAGGCACCCCGTCACCCTGAACACGCTTGCGCGTGAACGGGCTCCGAGTCCTTGTAAGCATATGGTTTCAGGTACTATTTCACCGCCCTCACCGGGCTGCTTTTCACCTTTCCCTCACGGTACTAGTTCACTATCGGTGTTTCGAAGTATTTAGCCTTAGGAGAGTAGTTCTCCCTGTTTCCTCCGAGCTTATCTTGTTCTCGAAGTACTCAAGAAAAAAGACAAGGAGCATAAAAGGTTTTTTAAGTACGGGGCTATTACCCTCTTTGGCCGGCCTTTCCAGGGCCGTTCCCCTAAACAACTTCTATATTTCTAAACTCCCTTCCAGGAACATAGCTATACGCTCCGGAAAGTCTTTTTCTTACTACCCCCCGCCCACTAATCAAAAATAAATTCCTGAATAGTGAAGCGAGGTTTGGGCTTTTCCCCTTTCGCTCGCCGCTACTTAGGGAATGTCCCGCATTCCGCGGGATTGTTTTCTTTTCCTCTGGGTACTGAGATGTTTCACTTCCCCAGGTGCACGCAGTCCGAAGTTACTCGGAAAGCAATTCGACATTACTCGAATTAGGTTACCCCATTCGGAAATCACCGGATCAAAGGTTGCTCGACACCTCCCCGATGCTTATCGCAGTCACGCCACGTCCTTCATCGTCTTCGAAACCCTAGGCATCCACCATACGCTCTTATTTTCCGCTCCGATCTAAAAGCTCTCCAGCTTTAGATCAAAGTTATTTTTATACTTTATACATTGGTGCTCTTTAAATTTTTAAGGTTCTAACCTTATGAACTTATGAAAAAATCCGCCTAGAAGCGGACCTACATAGCGCAACTACGCGTGATTTTATCCGCTTCTATGTCTAAAGTTGATTAAATTAAGCCTCATAAGATTGTGCTTTCATTATAGTCCTGTCATTTGGCGCGTCAAGCCCCCGTTAGAAATCCGCCCTGTGAATAATTTCACACGACGCCAGCCGCCCCAGGGCGGCTTATTTCTAACGGGGCAAGCCCCTTGTGGAAAATGAAAACCGGCCGTTAAACGGCCGGTTTTCAACTCTATCTAAGTAAGATTGACTAGCGGTTTGAGATGTCCGAGCGCAGGCGATCGAGGTAGCGCGCCGCAGTTTCTTTCCCGCCTAACCCGAAAGCAAGTCCCAAGGCCAGGGCAAGCGCCGCGACCACGCCGGTGAAAAGCGTCTGAACCATCGGTCCCGCGATGCCAAGCTGGTATAGCGCCGCCAGGATCGCGAAGACCCAGATAGCCCATTTACTAACTCCGCCAAAGAAACCGGCCGAAGGAAGACTTGCCGCTTTCGCCGTTCCGGAAACCAACCTGCTAACCGCGTCCGCTATAAGTGCCGCCACCACCAAGATTAAAGCCGCCACGAAAACGTTCGGCAGATACAGCAACACCACTTCCTGCAGGAAAACGGTTACCTGAGAGAGGCCCAACACTTCTACCGTTGCCGCCAAGAAAACGATAATGAAGAACCATTTCACGAGTCCGCCGATGAAAGCGCCCGCGTCCAGGCGCATTCCGGCTCGCGATAACGGCTCTTCTAGGCCGATGGACTGGAGGGCTTTATCGACTTTCGCGGCGCGGATGATCTGGGCGATCACTTTGCCCAAGGCCATCGCTATCACCCAGCCGATTACAAAAACAATAATAGCCACGATTAAACGCGGCACAAATCCGACCACTCCAGACCACAGATTTTGGAAAGATACCACTAAAACATCCCCCCAAGTTTGAACTAACATATATTATTTATTTTTTCCCCTATTTAGCCCTATAAAATTCCCTCGCGAGGAAATTTTGAGTCAAATTCGACCTTTGGGCTCAATTGGGTATATTATACCACGACCTCACCCTACGTTCGAGAGGAGTGTGGATAAAATTTGGGCGCTTTTTCTAATCTTTCTTTGCATAGTTTTATAATCGACCTCGACCAATCCAAATCTTGGCCAGAAGCCCTTGTCCCATTCGAAGTTATCCAGCAAAGACCAGTAGAAATACCCCCGCACATCTACGCCTTCCCCGATTGCTTTTGCGACCCATTCCAAGTGTTCTTTGATGAATTTTTCTCTATGAATATCCCTTGCGTCCGCCACGCCGTTTTCAGTTATATAAATTGGTTTATTATATTTTTTTAATTCTTTCAAAACCTGATAAACCCCCTCCGGATAAATTTCCCAGCCCATGTCAGATACTTCTTTATTTTTATTTTGGTTAAACCTAAATCCATAAGTTTGATTATGGAAATAATAGTTAAGACCAATAAAATCTTGGTAATCCTTAATTTTGTTCAAAAACCAATTATTCCAGAAATGATTTAAAGCTGGCGTAAGCCATCCCTCAAAATAAGAATTATTTTTAGCAATGCCGATTTGTGCGCTGTTATTTATATCGCGAATAACTTTGTGCGCCACCTTATGCACTTTCACCAAATTTTTATAAACTTTTAAAAACTTCCAAAACGATTTTTTCTGCGGTGGCCATTCCCCGTGTAAATAACTATTCATTGTGTAAATCTCCGGCTCGTTTAAAGTAACCCAAAATTTTACCTCTGGAAAATTCTTTGCCATTTTTTCAGAAAATATTGCAAAGTATTTTGGAAATTCTTTTGAAGTTACTCCTCCTTTGTCTCGCATCCAAATTGGGATCGTCCAATGCCAGAGAGTCACAAATGGTTCCAATCCTCTCTCACGGAGGGCTTTAATTACTTCCCGGTAGTGTTCGATTTCTTTTTCATTGAATTTACCTCCTTCGGGTTCAATGCGCGACCATTCGATGGAAAAGCGGTGAGCATTGTGTCCCAAAGATTTAGCGATATCGAAATCTTCTCTGAAGCGGTTATAGTGATCGCAGGCTTTGCCGGAAATATAATTTTCCGGCGGATACTTTCCCCCGCTTTCTTTTGAAAGTCTCTCGGCGTTAGTTTTTTCCCATTCTGACCAGTCGTTTTTATTATTCCCCTCAACTTGATGAGCCGAGGTTGCCGCTCCCCAGAGAAAATCTTTTGGAAAGTTAAACATAGGTTTTGATTTTTAATTCTTCTCTAAGTTTCTCAAAAAATCCTCTCTTCCCGAGCACGCCTCCGCCCAGAACAACAGCCTCGGGCTTATATTTTTTTATTAAAACCGAGAATTTCTCGCCCAGAAACATTGCAAGCTTTTCATAATCTTTTCTGTCACGGATTTTCTGATATTCGCGTTCCCATTTTTCTGGATATTCGAAATTCTTGATTTTTTTCACCCTTCCTTTTTCTGCATAGGCGCGCCCAATCCCGGTGCCGATAGTAAACGTCAAAATTCTCTTAGCTCTTACTTTTTTAGCCCTTTCCCGCAAAAAGACGCGGGCGTCATTGTCCACGCGCAAAACTGCTTTTGGGAATATTTTCTGGAAATCAAAATTCTTAAGATAGAGAATATTGGGGCTGAAAACTACTCTGGTCCCAGAGATAACTCCGGCAACGCCGATTTCGATTCTTTTTGCATCTGAAAATTTTTTAAGAAGAGAAACGAAAGATTTTCTATTTTTTGGAGTCCGAAATTCCTTCCGCCCCGTCCGGATTTTTGATCCGCCTATGTCTAGAGTTAAAACAATTTTTTCGCTTCGTTCCATATTTCGGGATGACCGTTTATTTTGAGCCAATACCACCATTCTACGCCCCAAAGATAAAATTCATCAAAACCGGTTCTCTTGGCGTATTCAATGTGCTCGCGGAAAGTTTCGATATTAAAATGAGAAAGCTGTTCCTCAATTGTAAAAAGCTCATATTCATAATTTTCATAGGGGCCCCAAGGCTCGGCTTGAAGTTCGGAAACTAACATCGGTTTATTGCCTACAAAAAATTCTATGAGGGCTCGTTTAACTCTGAAAAAAGCTGGCGGCAAGGGATAGGTGAAGTAGCCTAAATTCTCGTTCCAGACGGTGCGGTATATCGTGGTCCCGAAGATATCGGCACGCTTGACGGCCTTTACCCAAAAGGAAAGCTCGCCGGAATCCGTGATAATTATAGGATGTTCTGGATCAATTTTTCTCACGAGCGAAATTTCTTTGTCCAAAAATTCCCCTCCTAAAAGCTGGCAATTTTCCCCGAAAGGCAAAAAAGGTTCATTCTCAACTTGCCAAGCGTAAAGCGCTGGATGTTCTCGGTATTTTTTAACCACTACTTCTGAAAATTCCAAGAGCTCTTTTTTCTCATATCCCTCATCTTTTTTATCTAAAATCCATCCCGGCTGGTGGCACTCCGGCCAGCGCGGGAGCTTCCGCCCTATCGCTAAAATCACTTCCGCCCCGCGCTTTTCCGCCTCCTCGAGTTGCCAGTCTATCTCTTTGAAATCATAAGAATCGTCTATTGCTTCGGTTTTGTTCCAATAAATCGGCAGGCGAATCCTTTTAACTTTAAGGTCGTCGAGAATGGCCAGGAAAACTTCGCGCTTATCCATTCCGTACTTGTCCGAAATCCAATCAATATAAGTTACACCGAAAGCTCTCGTTTCCTTGACGGGGATGGACAACAAGGCCCAGGAAATTACAAACAAGCCAACCACGAGAATTAAAAGAAAAATTCCGAAAGAAGCCAAAAGAAATTTTTTAAACTTGAGCATTGCCGAAAATGGTTAATAGATAAACGCCGAGAGAAACCAAAATCATTCCGAAAACTTTCTGCAAAACCGCTTTCCTTTGAAAATTCTCTTTAATAACTCCCGGCAGGAAAAAATATAACATTACGGCGAGTATAAACAGAAAGGCATATTGCAATCCTTGAAGCGCGTTGACCAAGGTCGCGGGGCCGCGCGATAGCGCGAATGAAATAAAAAGCACGCCCAAGGCACCAAAAATTTTGTTTAAAAGCACTCCCGCAGAAGCTTTGGGACGCTTCATAACTTTCAATGAGGAAAGAATAGACTTTCTCGTCGGGGCGAAAAACAAAAGAGAAAGCCCTCCCAAAAACATTCCGACCCTTGTCCAGATTAAGACGTTAAAGAAATTTTCCCGCAGAAAGAGTGCCCTCATCAAAAAAGCAGAGAGCGCGAAGAGAATCGCGGCCGCCAGAGAATAAAGGATAAAAATTCTGTATCCGGTTTTTTCCTTTCTTTCAAAATCGAACGACAGAATAACACTTCCGGAGACTAAAAGCAGTGCCGCAAAAATTTCGTTTCGCCCGAAAACGGTTTTCAGGCCGTAACTTTCAAGTATAAAAAGAAGTAGAGGCGTTAAGCTTAGAATAATGGGTTGAACCCGTGAAGCATCCGCCAGCCGCAGGGCATGGAAAAAGAAAAAAAGAGCATACAGGAAGAATCCGCCCGAGAGAAAACTTAAAAAAGCTTCTCCAAAAGGGAGCAGGGAAAACCCGAACGGAGCAAAAATGAAAACCCCCAAACTTAAAATCCCCTGCCAGAAAGCGTAGCTGGCGGGCCTCGTCAGAATTTTTCTCAAAATGAGTTTATCACCGAGAACCGAAACTGCATTCAAAAAATATCCAAGCCCCGCAAAGAAAACCCATGACATGGTGGGCGCGCCCCGATTCGAACGGGGGACCTTTCCGATGTGAACGGAACGCTCTAACCAGCTGAGCTACGCGCCCCGTATAGAAAATTAAACAAACATTTTTATACGGCTGAAGTGTTTAATCTATAAAATAACAACCAAAATCTCATAAAACAAGACGCAAAAATTTTCTAACGGGGCGCGCCCTGATTATTAATCAAAATGTCGTGCTCGGATTCGAGGATGTCCAAGATAAACCGGTCGTACATGCCCTGACGGTATTTGAATTCTTTGGTGTCGAAAAGAGCGTAATTCAACTCTTTGCCGAGTTCGGCTTCAATCTTGCCCAAAATTTTTTCAACCTTGGAACGCTTGATATTGTCTCCCACCATCAAGATATCAATATGTCCAGGGGTCGCTCGATCTATGAAAACACCGGAGAGAAGAACCAAGCGCAATCCTTTGCCTAAGCGCTTGAAACGCCGAGCTATAATTTCTCTCGAGATCGAAGCCGCCTCCACGACGAGGGCGCGAAATTGTCTCGCGAAAGGAAAAAACGGATTCAAAACAAAACCGGGTTCACGTTTTTTCTCTATTTTCTTGATTCCCTTTTTGATAAACCCCGCGGAATTCAGAAATTTTAACTCGCGCCTGATCTTTGGCCGGCTCACGCGGAGCGATTTCGCGGCCTCCCGAAGCGTAAAAACCTGTTCTGGGTTTGCGAGAAAAAGCCGCATCGTCTTAACGCGCGCCTCTCCGCCCAAAAGCTTATTTAATGCCTCCACTATTTCAATTCTACCACGGCGCCCGCGGCTTCAAGTTTTTTCTTCAATTCCTCTGCCGCGGCCTTATCAAGCCCCTCTTTCACCACCTTCGGAGCCGCGTCCGTGATGCCCTTGGCATCAGCCAAGCCCAAACCCAAAGCCTCGCGCAGAACTTTAATCACTTGAATCTTCTGCCCGCCGGCATTTTTCAATTCTACATTAAAAGTGGTCTTTTCTTCTTCCGCTCCGACGCCCTCCGGGGTCGGAGCCCCGACTGCAAACGTCGGGGCCGCCGAAACGCCGAACTTCTCCTCAATCTTTTTGACGAGGTCTGAAAGTTCAAGCGCCGTGAACTTGGAAACCTCCTCCACGATTTTGCCTAAATCGGCCATAAACTTTTTACTTTTAATTCTTAACTTCTAATTTTCTTCTCGACCTCTTTAAATACGCGAGCTAAACTCGCCATTGGCTGTGACAATATAAACGCAAGCTGGGTGAGTAAAACTTCCCGCGGCGGAATCGCGGCTAGGCGCCCAATCACGTCGCCATCCACAAATTTTGATTCGTAAATTCCGCCGATGATTTTTAACCCCCGCCGGTCGGCAGACAAACCTCTAAATTCCGTTTTTATGAATTTTGAAATCAGCGCCGGTGGTTCGGTGGCTTCGCCGTATCCCGCCGCGATTCCTATCTCGCCTTCCAATTTAGGCGCGTCCGTCAGGCCCATGGCTCCAAGCGCGCGCTTCAAAAGCGTCTTCTTCGCGACTTTATACTTGACCTCTGATTTTCTAAACTCTCCCCGAAGTTTCCTTTCTTTCGCCACCGAAAGCCCGTGAAAGTTCACGAACACCAAAATACTCGCTTTCTCAAAAAGCTTTTTCAATTCCTGAACGATGGATTCTTTTTGTTTTTTAGTTGTAGACATAAGAAAATTGCAGCATAAAAGCCGCAATCACGCCTTGGCAGGACTTATAGTATTCGCGCCTGCGTTCTACGGCTTGACCAAAGCATAGCAAGGTGCTATGCTCATGTCAAATTTAATCGAGGAGGAAGAGTTATGGACGTTAAAAACTATCTGGTGCTTCTAGCAGCCATAGCGATTAAAATTGACAAAAAAGAAAGGGTGGGCGAGCGCGCTCTGGATGACATACTGAAGTACCTGGCCGAGGAGCTTGAAGGGGATAATCCCTTCAGCGGCCCACAAGATCTAAGAGCGACTGCTTTCGAAATGGTGGAGAAGGGAATATTAGATTTCGAGAAAGGTTTTTTATCCCTTTCCTATACGGGATATCGCATAATACAGGATGGCAGGCTCCTCCGATTTCTCCGCAAAGAGGTCCCGCAAAAGGTTCGCGAAGGGATGGAAAAAAAGAATCCATTCCTGCGGGCCAAAGACTCACAATCTTAGGGCCAATCGAATTCGAAAAAGGCGGGAGCTAACCACTCTCGCCTTTCGTTTTTTATAAAAAGATTTATCAAGGGGGATAGCTAAGTGATACGATATATCGTATCACTTGTTTCTTCCCAATCCTGAATTCTTATGATTATTTATTATCACCAAGTATTTTATAAACATTCGCCCATCTACCGCGCCCGCGCGGAGGCATCCCCGCCCGCAATAGAATCTCCAATTCATCCCAAAATTTCTTTCTTTCTTGTTTTTTTCTCGATAACTTAGAGACGAATTGAAAATCTTTTATTTTAGTTAATTTCCAAAATCGTGAAACTGTTGACGGACTTAACTTAAGAGTTCTAATAACTATTCGAAACGGAATTCCTTTTTTCAGCATCAGGATTGCGGCCATACGCTTGGCAAGCATAATCCGCTCCGTAGGCGTTAAAAGTTCGTTCAAAAAGCCCCTTATTTCTGAAGAATTTTTTAAACTAGCGATATTCTCAATAAATTCATTACTCATTCGCTTGAAAATATCTTTTTTTACTCTTTTTCGTGATACGTGCGGCATAAAATAAAATAGTCAATCGATACGATATATCGTATCACGTAACTTCTTGTGCTGTGCAATTGAAATTAAATTATGAAACTAAAAACGCAGAGGCGATGACCGCCGCAGTTTCCGCCCGCAGGTTCAGCCGTCCGAGCGAAACGGCTTTAAAACCGCACTCTTTGGCTTCGCCAACCTCTTCTTCGGTCCAGCCCCCTTCGGGGCCCACGAAAAGCGCCGTCCTCGCTTCTTTCAACGATTCCAAAATATGTTTTTTGGAATTCGGGTCGGTAATAATTCCAAAGAGGCGCTCTTTTTGCACGAACTCTAATGCTTTTTCAAAATCTATCGTCTCATGAATTTTAGGCAACACTGCGCGACCGGACTGCTCGGCGGCTTCTTTGATTATTTTCTCGGCTCGTTTCTGATTGAAATCTTTTTTAATCGAGCGCGCCGAAAGAACCGGAATGAATTCAAAGACGCCAACCTCGGTTCCTTTTTGAAAAATCCATTCCATCTTATCTTTCTTAAGAAGTGATTGGAATAAAAATATTTTACGTTCGGGCTCGCGCCGGTTCAGAACTTTCTCGACTATCTTCGCCTCCTCTCCCGTAAATTCGGAGATAAAATCATATCCCGAGCCGTCAAAGAGAATGATTTTCTCGCCTTGTTTCAGTTGAAGAACATTTTTCAGCTGATGCAAAATGTCGCGGCCTATCTCCAGTTTTTCCGAGAAAAAGCGATGCATTATTTTGAGTCGACAACAACAACAAATTCCCCTCTTTCGCGCTCGCCCTTGAAATGCGATATCGCCTCCGAGAGTTTCCCGCGAAAAACCTCTTCATGAATTTTGGTAAGCTCCCGGCCGACGTTTAAGTAGCGCTCTCCCGCCGCCTGATAGATTTCCGAGAGAGTTTTCAAAATCCGGTGCGGAGACTCGAAAAGAATTATAGGCGTTTTGCTTTTCGAAACCATCTCAAAAAATTTTCGGCGGCCTTTTTTTGCCGGCGGGAATCCTAGAAATAAAAATTTCGAAAGATTTATATCGCTGGCAGAAGCAATGGCGGAGAGGGCCGAGGCGCCCGGCACCGGGATTACCGTAAAACCTTTTGCGGACAAATCTTTCACCAGCTTCCGGCCTGGATCAGAAATCGCGGGCGTCCCGGCGTCCGTGACTAGGGCAATTTGCCTGAAATTTGAGAAATCCCTCGAGGAAACGTATCTAAAAATCGGTTTCCTGATATTATAATGGCTTAAAAGTTTTCTCGTGACCCGCGTATCCTCCGCCAAAATCACGTCAACTTCTTTCAAAATCTCCAGCGCCCGCAGAGTTATATCTTTCAAATTCCCAATGGGAGTGGCGACAATATAGAGATTTCTCATAAACGGGTTATACCATATAGAAAAGAACTCCACACGTGGGCGGAGTTCTGGTTCTAATCGGGACGACTGATGGGGCTCTGCGCTCCATCAACCAAGTAATCAGGCGTCCAATCTTCCGGGAGCAAGCCCCCGATTTCAAGTTCGCCAAAAACACCTGGCAACAGCCGCTTTTGAGCTACCCATCAGTAATCACCGCGGAACGGGTTTCTTGGCCCGCTCCTCCCACGACCGAACTGCTTTTCGGAACGGACAAGCCGAAGCCTGTCGGGTATCCTATTGCAGCCCAGCCGCAAGCTCAAAAATTCAAGATCACTTTGTTCAATATTTAATCTACCTCCAATTACAAACTCGCGCAAACCGATTTTCAAAAATTAACGCTAAAAAACCTTTATTTTAACGTGATTTTTCCAGAGGTTATAAACAATTTATTCACCCCGTTAGAAATTTTCGCAAAAAACGTCCAAAACGCCGCACCACACCCATTTCTAGCGGGGTTAACTTTTAAGAAATCCCACCCAATTTTTGGAAGTAAATTTTGACAGCTCTGCCGCGTCTTTGATGTGATAAGGCCCGATTGAAACTCTCCTAAGGCCTATGACTATGGCGCCCGTGCCCAAAGAATCTCCTAGGTCGCGCACGATGGAACGGATATAAGTTCCGGAGGAACAAGCAATATCAAGGGTCAAAAGCGGAAATTTGTACCAGACTGTTTCCAATTTTGAAATAGTGACCTGGCGAGCCTCCAACTCCACCCTCTTTCCTTCCCGCGCTTCCTCATAAGCTTTCCGGCCTCGGACTTTCACGGCCGAGAACTGCGGCGGGACCTGTTTAATTTTTCCGCGAAATTTTTCCAAAGCACCCTCAATATCCTCCCGGAGCGGAATCGCGAATTCTTTTTTTAAAGTTATCTCCCCCTCCACGTCATGGCTGTCGGATTCCAATCCCAGGCGCAACGTGGCGCGATATTCCTTGGAGAGTTTCATAAAGTCCTGCGATTTTTTCGTAAAACCGCCGACCAATAAAATCAAAAGGCCCTCGGCCAAAGGGTCGAGGGTGCCGGCGTGCCCAATTTCGCGGATTTTGGTCAAGAGCCTTAACTCTTCGACGACGTCGTGGGAGGTCGGTCCGGGTGGCTTATTGACGAGAAAAAATCCGTCCGCCATAGGACGGTCAGGTGGGGAGATTAGCTTTCGGAGTCTTAAAACCTATGAAGGCGATTACCAAAGTCGTGGCCATGGCAATCAAAAGAATGTTTTCCACGGAAATGTCTTCGCGGGCCCAAATCGCAATGGCCGAACCGAGCCAAACTCCGATAATCGACATCGAAACCCAAGGATATTTCATAGTTCGATATTATTAACTATTCGAATGTTTCCATTATAGCCGAGGTTCGCTCGGCGAGCAATTCCCGCTCCAGGCCTTTTTGCTCCAAATCGAAAGAACTGAAAATTTCGGCCCATTCAGGGTCAAACCCCGGTTCTAAATATGGCGGCTCTTCGTCCGGAAGTTCCTCCAGGCGCCGAAACTCCTCCGGATATTTTTCGAAGAATTCCTGGACCGCTAGCGGGATATTGAAAGTGGGGGCCAGCGCCAAAATCGAAACATCCAAGCTCAAAAACGTCCGGGCAAACAGAACGCCGGCCTCCGGCATTCTGATGCCGGAACGTTCGGCTAATTGAAAAAGTTCCATGAACTTGTGCATGGGGCTTTTTTCATGAATGGGGCCCCCGTCTCTGGAAGCTCGGTGCCAGCGAGTCATAAGGTCGTCCAACTCTTCTTTAATTCTTTTCAAAAATATATTTTTCATGAACTGAATTCGAATCCAATACTGCGGGTAGGTCGTCTTAGCTTCGGACAATATTTCCAAAAGAGGGGTGCGCACCATCTCCAAAAAAGCTTTAACGCCCGCTTCCAAATCTTCTTTCGCGACGGCCTTAATGTATCTGGCAAATTTCTTGCGGTCGGAAATTTTTATCTCGGCCGCGATCCCGGCGTCAACCAGCCCCAAGCCTCCGCCGTCCAGAACCAAAATATTGGCCGGGTGCGGGTCGGCATGGAAAAAACCCTCGAACAAAAAAGAGTAAAGCTCAAAGAAAATGGCCTCTCGAAAAAAGGAGCTGGCGTCCGGCGGAGGAGTGTTGGAGAGATAGAAAGATTTTAAAGTCTGGCCCTCTATAAACTCCATAACCAATATTCTCCGGGTTGTATATTCCAAATGGGCTTTCGGGATTTTTATCCGCAGTTTGCCCCTCGCTACTTGCTCCCGAAGACGCGTCAGATTTTCCGCTTCTTTGAGATAGTCCATTTCCCGCTCGGTCAAGTGAATAAAATCGCGGACCACCTTCTGGGGGTCGACCGTTTTGACGATGCCGGTTTTGCCAATCACCCAGGCGAGGAAGGAAAAAAAGCGGGCATCCATAGAAAAATCTTCAGCCACAAACGGCCGCTGAACCTTGAGCGCGACCTTCCTGCCTTGACTCGCGTCAGGCGAGGCAGGCTCCCCCTCCGCCAGCCAGGCCGCGTGCACCTGTCCGAAAGAAGCGGCCGAAAGAGGTTTTCGTTCGAACTTCGAAAAAACTTCTTCCGGACGCTTGCCGTATTCTTTGATAAAAATTCCGTCCAAAAGCTGCGGCTCAATCGGAGAAACATCGTCTAAAAGCCCCAAAAGCTCCCGGCAGTATTCCTCCGGAAAATAGTCGGGGCGGACCGAAGCCAGCTGGCCGAACTTCAAAAAACTTCCGCCGAGCTCTTCCAGTATTCCCCGCAAATCTTTGGGGGAAATAAAAGGCTTGGCCCCGCCGAAAATTTTCTGCCGCAAAATCTTAAAAGCGTAATCGACAATAACTTCAAAGACTAAAAAATACCTGCCCGCTCTTTGCAGAAACCTAGACATTTTATCAGGAAATTCGCGGAGTTCGAAAACCCAAATAAGCCAAAACTACGGTCCCGAAAGCCGCGATAGACAGGACGTATTCCGGGTTCGACTTGGGTCTCGCCCCAATAATCCAGGCCGAGAGAATCCAAATCGCCACGATAGCGACAGAAGTCCAAGCGTACTTCATGTTCTAATTATATAGAAAATAGCTTTATTTGTCAAATTTCTATATCCGATGCCCGCCGAAGCGGGAACGGAGCGCGGAAAGAATTTTGCCGGCGTAGCTCGGTTTTTTAGCAGATTCGATTCGAAATTTAAGCGCGCCTTCTATAATCTTCGCCGGGACGCCGAGCTCCTTCGCCGTCTTGACCGTCCATTCCCCTTCTCCGGTATGCCCAACTTTGCCGGAAACTTTTTTTAAATCTTCTCCGTAAACTCGGAAAGCTTCTTTAAGCCACCTCGTGAGCCGCGATTCAATCACCGAGCCGTGATTATAAACTTCGGCAACGCGCCTCAAATCAAGGTGATATTTTGATTTTTTCAAGACAGCAAAACCTTCGGCAATCGCCTGCATCATGCCGTACTCGATGCCGTTATGGACCATCTTCACGAAATGCCCGGCGCCCGCGCCTTCAAAAAACTCCAAAGCTCCCGGCTCGCGCGCGACGGCGAGAAAAAGTGGCCGCAAATACCGATAATCCTTTCTCCTCCCTCCAACCATAAGACAAGCCCCGTGCCTCGCCCCTCCTGGGCCTCCGGAAATCCCGACGTCCGCAAACCGAATTCCTTTCCGGGAAAGCCCACCAGCTCGTCGAACTGAATCTTTATAGAAAGAATTGCCGAAATCGGCGATGATGTCGCCTTTCTCTAAAAACTTCGAACTCTCGCGAATAATTTCATCCACCGCCTGGGCAGGAACCGAAAGAATCAGAAGGCGCGGCCGAGAAATATCTTTTATTTTCGAAAAATTATATCCTTTATCCAATCCCAATACCTTCCATCTTCGTTCTTTCAAACGAAGCGCCATATTTTTACCCATCTTCCCAAGACCAATGATGGCAACTTCTTTTTTCATGGCATTTCCCCTGGATGATAAAATTTTAAAGGAACTTTATTTTTTTCCCAAGCTTTCAAAATCGGGTCAACAAAACGCCACATTTGAAAGACTTCCTCCCGCGACAGAAACCACGCGCGCTCTCCCCGAAAGGCCTCGGAGAGCAAAGTTTCGTACTCTTCCACATACTGATATTTCTTTTTATGAAGTTCTGTCGGGAAAATAAGCTTTTTGCCGTCGTGGAAGTTGATTTGAACTTCTTTCCGCGTTTCCGGCAGACACTTGCCGGATTCAAGCGAAACCCCGATTCCTTTCAGGGAAGCGGTGATTTTGAAATAGGTTTCCGTTCTGGAATTTCGCTTCACCTTTGGGATTTCCCTGTATCCTCGATACTGCGCCCGAAAGCTCGCGCGCGGCTTTAAAAATTCCAGAATCCGGGCGCGCTTTCTACGCCCGGACGAGAGCGCCGCGGCGAGCATCGCGAGGAGATGATTTTGCCCCACGTCGCGCAAGGCGCCCACCGAATCGTAAAATTCCCCGCGCCCTTGAGCTCCTGAAGTTTCCCAGAGGCGGATTTCAATAGAGGAAATGGGCTCGAAGGAAAGCCGGAAAGCGGCGAGTTTCCGAAGGCCGTCTTTGGCCAGATAGTGGTCAATTCTGTAAATCTGCTCCTCTCGAAAACACTTTGCCAAAAGGCGGTCCAGCGACCTTGCGCTTTTTAAATCCAGGCCGAAGGGCTTTTCCACGAGAAGCCGGTCGTTTTTTTTCACGAGATTCGTCTTCAAAAGCCAGTGAGAAATGGGTCGATAAAACCCTGGAGCAACCGCCAGATAAAAAAATGCTTCGGCTTTTTTATCTAAAACTCGTTTCAAGTCCTCGTAAGTGTAGCGCTCATCAAAAAATCCGCGCACAAAAGAGAAAAGTTTTAAAAAAGAAGAAAGTTTTTTGTCGCGAACAATGTCTTTATACTTCACGAGGGCGGCTTTCAGGTGCTTTTGAAATCCTTCTTCCGAAAGCTCCCGGCGCGAAACGCCGATTATCTTAAAGTCCTTCGGCAGTTTTTTCTCCTTATATAAATAGAAAAGCGAGGGCGCCAGTTTCCGCGCCATCAAATCCCCCGTCGCGCCAAAGACAACTAAGGTTATCTTTTTATTCAAAAACTGGTTCGCCATTTTCGAAACGCTTGGGTTGTTCTTTTAAGATTTTTTGGGAGAGCGCCGAATCGTAAACGTATTTTGAGCCGTTCCATGAAAAAGCTTGGGCCTCCCAGGACCAATTGCCCTCGCCGTCCTCCAAGCCGGAAACCTGCGCCAACGCTTTTTGGTCTTCGAGCACTTTAAAAACTTCGGCGTTCCGGACGGACGCGCCGTCCCAAAAAACAGCAGGATGCATAGAACCGTCCGCCGACACCAAATCCAAAAACTTCCACTTTCCTTCTGCAAACTCAAACACGCCGTAGGAAGTGGCATAAGCGCCAGAGTCATTCAGGTCCGCGACAATCTCTTCGATGCCATCCCCATTCAAATCAAGGCGTTCGGTAATCTCGGGCGCGGCCGTGCTTTGAATTTCAAGGTCTCGAGGAAGCGCTTTGACGAGAGCCGAAAGTTTTTCTGTCAGTTTCTCGCTTGAAACCTCTGGGCTGGCTTTTTCCTCCGGCGCCGCCACCTGCAAGGCCTTGTCCTGCAGAAGATAAACTTTAACCGGATCGTAATATTTAAAACCGAGCCAGGCGAAAACGCCTAAAATTGCAATATAAAATATGAACCTAAGCCTGCTTCTAAATCTACTCTTGCGGCGCGCCATTTCTTCATTATAATGGAAAATATGTTTCAGGTAGACAAGAAATTTCCGCACTTCTCGCTGGAGACTTATAACCCCATAAGTGAGGAGGTGGAGCGAATCAAAAATGAAGATTTCAGAGGATCGTGGCTTGTGCTCTTTTTCTATCCGGCCGATTTTACCTTCGTCTGCCCAACCGAGCTCGTAGACATGAACCGCCACATGGAAGACTTCAAAAAATACAAGGCGTGTGTAATCGGTGCCTCAACCGATACGGTCCATACGCACCGCGCCTGGATCGAAATGGAAGAACTTTTGAAAGGGCTCAAGTATCCGCTTGCCTCGGACCACGGCGGTAAATTCTCCGCGGAACTTAGCATTCTCTATGAAGATTCCTTCAAATCGCAGCGCGCCGCCTTCATCATTGACCCTGACGGCATCCTGCGAGCAGCTGATATTGTCGCTGACGACATCGGCCGGAACGCCTCGGAAATTTTGCGCAAACTCAAAGCTCTCGACTTCGTTCGCAAAAATCCCGGCAAAGTCTGCCCGGCCTCCTGGGACGAGGGCGAAGCGACCCTGTCCCCCTCCATCAAAAAAGCCGGAAAGGTTTATAGGGAATTAAGGAGATAAACTAGAAGAGAACTTGAAAGGCCTGATGCGGTTCCGCATCAGGCCTTTTGTTCGTTGCTAGTATCAGCTACTGGCTAAAGATATGCTCAATGCCTTTTTGGATATACGCATTGACATCAAAGCATTCTTCGATTTTTTCTGATGGCAGAATGTCAGTGACATATCTGCCATTCAAAGGCCGCAACGTCAGCAACGTTTTCAGATGCATCCGATCTTTCTCCGCTTCGAAAGAAAGTTGCTGGACATACTGGTATGCTTCTGAATACGGAATACCTGCATCCATTAGCGCGTTGCGAACACGCTGGCTAGCCCAAACGCCCTGAGAATTCTCCAGATTCTCTAACATACAATGCGAAAAAACCACAAGCCCTTCAACAAGCTCTGTCATCTTACGCACCATATAGTCTAGAAGCGAGGTCGCGTCTGGAAATATATGCCGTTCAACGCTTGATTGAGAGATATCGCGACACTCCGGCGTAGCGATATTTTCCATCGCTGCATGGGCATAGCCACGCAGAAGGCGCGCCATTCCCATGAGACGCTCGGTCAAAATGGGATTTCTCTTATGGGCCATGGCCGAGGAACCACGCTGCTCCGGTGCCCTAGGTTCCCGCAACTCACACACATCGCTGCGCATCATCTCCCAGAAAGTCCGCGCTATTTGTTCGATAGTTCCTCCTGCAATGGCAATCGCCGAGAGAAGAGCCGCATGTCGATCCCGTTGAAGGATTTGTGTTTCTGCTTGAGCCGGACGCAACTCGAGAATTTCCAAGGCTTTCGCTTCTACTTTGGGATCGAGTTCTCCATAAACGCCAACTGCGCCAGAAATATTGCCCTGGTTTAGCTCGTCTCTGACAACGTTGTGAAGCCTCTCAATAGACCGCTTAATCCCAAATTCAAAAACCATCAGCAGATGGCCAAACGAGGTCGGTTCGGCATACTGCCCGTGTGTCCGGGCAATCATAATGGTATTGCGATGTTCTACAGCTTTGTCCCGTAAAGCAGAATGCAATCCGTGAAGTACAAAAATAATGGCATTGGTCGCACTGCGTAAGAGTAACACCATCGCTGGATCTTCGACGTTATACGAAGTGAGTTTCTTATGAAACTCATTCTTCCATTTACCGACACCGGCGGTTTCGAGCGATTCCTGCACGCTCTCAATAAATGCGATCATGTCGTGCCGATACAGATTGTCCAATTCATTTATCCGGGCCACGTTAATCCTGGCGTGATATCGAATCGCCTCAAATCCCTCACGGGGTAATTCTCTCAGCTTGAACCGCGCTTCGAGCACAGCAAGTTCGACTTTGAGCCAAGTTTTATACCTGTTCTCTTCGCTCCAAAGCGTCTGCATTTCCCTATATGCATATCTTTTTAACATAAAGACCCTCCCTTTCGCTTATTTACAAACTCACAGAAACGGTAGCAGATTACAAAAATAAAGTAAATGCTGTAGAATTCCTGCTTCAGGCCCGCAAACAAAAAGAAAAGCCCCCTGATCAGGGGGCTTTTCTTTTTGTTAGTTCTACTAGAACTCTTTTCGGCCGTAACCGCCGCGGGAGCCGAAGCCGCCGCCCCCGCCACGGCGGGGAAAACCGCCGCCTCGTGGACGTCCGGCTCCGCCTTCGCCCGCCGGCCGCGCCTCGTTCACAACGAGCGCTCTGCCGTCGAGCTCTTTTCCGTTCAGCGTCTCGATGGCTTTCTTAGCCTCTTCATCGGAGGCCATCTCCACAAAACCGAAACCGCGCGAACGTCCGGTCATTTTATCCATAACCACTGACGCGGACTGAACCGTTCCGGCTTGCGCAAAATGCTCTCGCAGGCTTTCATCCGTAGTGCTGTAGGAAAGGCTCCCTACGTATAACTTCGTGGACATTTTTATTTGCTAATTCAATAAACCTTTGTAGGCAGACCTAATCCTACAAAACATCTTTAGCCTAGCAGAAAGAGCGCCTCTTGGCAAGAAGCGCTCCCTCAAAATCAACTAGACAACTAGACAATGAACTCTCCTAAGACTATTTCCTCCCCATTCCCAAGAAGCCAGACCAGCCATCGCGCATCTTTTTGTCCCAGCCGCACAAAAGGACTGACCGGCGTCAGACTGAGATGGATAAGGTTTTTGTCTGAAAGGCCGTTCCGAAGCAGCATCCGCCATTCTCCGCCCCGCAGGGTTAGACGATAGTCATAAGCGTATCTCCTGCCTTTGAGCTGCAGATTAATAAAAATACCCTCTCCTATCCTCCAAACCAGCAGATAAATGCGGCTATCCTCTTCGTAGAGGGCCACCGCAGTCCTGTCTTTCAATCGCTCTGAGGCCGCGAGATAAGCGTCTAGCGAGTGATGATAATCAGAAAATCCAGAGGGCTTTGAATAACCGAACAAGAAGAGAACCAAGACCAAAAACAGGATATAAATTTTTAAATTTTTCATCCCTTTCCCTCCTTTTTATCGATTATTCCACAGAGCGCTAAAAAGGTCTAGGGCATTCGCCTTTTTGCCTAATCTCAACTTTCGCTCGTCTGGCGTGGCAATCATTGGAATAAGTCTTGCCGTCTTGGCCGCAGACCGGGTCATATATCTGGGTGCAGACGATTTCTTCATTCCGAAGTTTCCCGGCCCGCTCCAGAGTTCTTTCAAGTGTTTCGCCTAATCTTTCTTTTGCCTCCCGCGAAATATCCCGGAGTTCCTCTTGGTCTTCGAACTTTTCCAAAAGCTCCTCAAACAATCTTTCGTGTTTTTCGGTGCGCTCTTCCAGCCTTTCCAAAAGTCTTTCGACTTGCGGATTTTCTGAAATATCCCCCAAGGCCTCGAGGCGCGCTTTAAGACGCTCTTGCGATTTTTTATAATTTTCAATCGCCCTCTTGATGGCCTCGATATTGTCGGGATTTTCTTCTTCAACTTTCTTGGCCTCCGCCGCTTTCTCGTTGGAAATTTCGAGCTCGAGTTCGGCTTTCTTGACGCGGTCGAAAGTAAACAAAAGCTTCAAACCCCGGCGCCATTCTTTCAAGAAATAAAAGGGGCTCGTGGGAAGGGTGCCTGGGTCCTCTATACCCAAATCAACCGTGATAGTTATCTCATCCTCGGGATGGGCCAGAACCGCTCCCGCCAGAAAAAAACTTACAAATAAAGGCAAAATAAGAAATTTTTTCATGTTATTTTTATTTTACCACCTTCATCCAAAATCGCCATGGTTTTTTGGACCAGATGGGGCCGGCGTAATCAATGCCGATTCTGGACGAACAAAAAAATTTTTTCGGCTTTATTCCGTCCTCTATCCAAAGCCTGGTCTTCTTTGACAAAGGCTTGTTGTTAAGAGACTTGTCGATATTCAAAAATCGCGCGACTCTCCCGGGGCCGTTTACGTGTTCTTTGCCGAAGAAAATTCCGCGAATCAAAACGGCGGCTGGGAAATCTTTCTCGCCAGTCACTATATTCAAGCAGTAATACATTCCATATATCAAATAAACATAAATGACGCCAGCCTCTCCAAACATAACTTCTGTTCGCTTCGTCCGCCCGCGGGAAGCGTGCGAGGCTTTGTCATTCGGGCCGTGGTAAGCTTCAACTTCCGATATTATACCTTCTATTTTTTTGCCGTTTATTTTTCGGACAATTTTCTTTCCCAAGAGCTCTTTGGCAACCCTCAAAGTATCCCGCGCGAAAAATTCTTTTCCGAGACTTTTCATAAAACCAATAATATACAGAAAGGCCAGGAGCATAAACCCCCGGCCTTCTTCTTCGCGAACTTAGGCAGCTTTCTTTTTCAACCGTTCAAGAGCGCCGATTCTATGGGCCCTAAATCTCAGCCTCAAAAACTCTGCGATTCTCTGACCGTTGACCTCGACAAAAGCATTTACTGATCCCCTCTTCCCTTTGAGATCTAATATCTCCACCAAAAAAACTACGTCGTCACCGGCGATTGCGGAATGTTTGAAATCGAATGAGTCCCCGCCTTCTAGCATCGGAAGGCGCCCATCAAACATCCCCAAAGCTTTGACCAGCACTGCCGCTGCTTGGGCTGACGCCTCAAGAAGCCGCGCTCCCGGAAGGGTGTCAAAATGCCCCTCACATTCCGTAGCCGGAATTTCCCAGGTCGCGGAAATGTTTTTTTCAGAATGCCACGCCCCCGAGAACGGAATTCGCTCTTTGTCCCCAAAAAATTGTGAAAGAATTTCCCTAATATCCCCTCCTAACAAATAATTTTTCATATCAGACCTCCTTTAAAGATTTTTCAATCTAATCTTACACCAAGTGAAATTTTATTTCAACATGGCTATCTAAATCTGACGGGAATTCTAATCTCGTCCGCGTTCTCCGGAAGGCCTGAAGGATTGTCTTTTTCCAGAACCAAAAATCCAGTGTCGGTTTCCGGCGCGGGAAATTTCAATCCCAATTTAAACGGCACAAAATTTTCCGTCATCCACTCTCCATCAGCTTGAGCCGGACCCCGCGCCAGAAGTTTGCCGTTGGCGTCGTAGAGCGAAACTGGGAAGGAAGCCTCGAAAAACCAAAATCCTCTGGCCTCGCCGCTAATCAGCAAGGGGCTTGTCACTATTTCGTTCGGCTTGGGACTTTGAACCTGAATCAAGTCAGATTTATTGCCACCATAAATTACTTTATAAATCACTCCGGCTTTGTCGTCCGAGATATAAATTATTCCTCCGGGCTGAATTAAAATATCCACCGGGCGGCCCAAAGCGCCCTGGGAAGTTAACCAACCGCTGATAAAATCTTCTTCGCCAAGATAATTTCCTTTTTCGTCCAGCTTGTAGCGAACAATTTTATAGCCAGTCGGAACGCTCCTGTTCCAAGAACCATGGTAAGCCACTAAAAGATTGTGCCAATAATCTTCCGGCCAGCCTTCTTCCGGAAAAAAGGCCAGGCCCAAAGGCGCGGAGTGCGCCGGGATATCGATATGACTCGGCGTTTCAAACGGCTCCTCGCAGGGATTCCTGATATACGTCTTCTTGTCGAAATTCGTATCGTGAATATTTTTGCCGTAGCAAATCGGCCAGCCGTAATTCTTGCCCTCTTCTATTATATTAATCTCGTCCGGCGGCAAATCGTCGCCCAATAAATCCCGGCCCATCTCCGTGGCCCAGATTTTTCCGCTCACGGGATGAATCGCCATAAAAACCGCATTTCGAAGTCCTCGGGCAAAGATGTTAAGTCCTTTTTCATCCTGGACCAAAATTTTTGCCCGTCGCCAATCCCTCTCCTCACAAACGTTGCAGGACGAGCCAACCGAAATTAAAAGCCGCCTGTCCTCCGGATAGGGCATAAACAAAAGCGTTCGGGTAAAATGATTTCCGTCGTCCGGCAGATCTGCGATTTTCTCGGGTTTTAAAGCTTTGAGATTTTCAGCGTCATAATCATAAGATATGACCTGGTGAGATTCCGCAATAAAAAGTTTACAGCCCTCGGCCAGGCCCACGCATTTCAAAGACATTCCATGGGGCCGATTCAAGCCGGAGATTACGGTTACATTTTCGTCCGCTTTTCCGTCGCCGTTTTTGTCGGGCAGAGCAACTATCTTTCCTTGCGAAGGAATGCTCACCAAAATATTTCCAGAGCTATCGTAAGTCATCACGCGAGGAGCCAGCAAATCTTTGGCAAAAATAGAAATCGAAAATCCGGGCGGCAGTTTCAGGGGGAAGTCAGTATTATTTATGCTTTCGGATATATCTCCTGGAGAAGGTTTTATCGCCGGGCCGGCTCCCCGCAAATTCTTCCAAGCCCAAAATCCAGCCCAGCCCAAACCAGCCAAAATTAAAATCACTAAAATTGTTATGAAGATGTGCTTCATTGCTCCAGTTTTTCTATTCTAACACCTACGAGGCGAAAAAGCTTATTTTTAGGGTTCTCGCGCCTGTCCAGAAAAGGCAGGAAGAGCCGAAGAACCTCTGATTTTAGAATTTTGAAGTCAGAGGCGGGCTTTTGGAAAGTGCGCGAACGGGTTTTGGTTTCAAAATCGTGAAAGCGGACTTTCAAAACAATGGTCCGAAAAGTTTTCTGCTTCGATATATCGAAGCGCTGCCGCGCCTCGCGGCATAATTCGCCCAGCGTTTCCAAAAGGAGGACGGAGCTTCTGGTGTCATTTTCGAAAGTTTCCTCCTCGCCGATGGATTTTGCCTCCCGCTCGATCACCAGAGGGGTATCATCATGAAGAATTCTTTCGTATAAATCAGAGGGGAGGTCCTTCACAATTTTAATTCCTTTTTCTAAAAACTTCGCCTCGGTCTTGGGGCCAATGCCCGGGACTTTGCGAATCGGCAAAAATTTCAGAAAATTTTCAGCTCCCTCGCCCGTAACCACCGTGAGCCCGTCCGGCTTTTTAAAATCCGAGGCGATTTTGGCGATAAGTTTATTCGGCCCGATGCCGATGGAACAGGTAAGTTTTTCTTTCTCCAAAATTTCGTCTTTGATTTTTTTCGCGATTTTTTTTGCCTCCTTCCAAAGTTCGAAGTCCGACTTCGGGGGCTTCAGAAGTCGGACTTCTGATAGGCCCTGGACATCGGATGTCAAAATAAAGTAGGCCTCGTCCACGCCCGCCGTCTCCACCACTTGTGAGAATTTCCGCAAAATCTTCATTATTCTATCCGAAACTTCGGTATATTTTTTGAAATTACCCGCTAGAAAAATACAGCGGGGGCAAAGCTTGAACGCTTTGGAAATCGGCATGGCGGAATGAACGCCGTATTCGCGCGCTTTATAGTTGGCGGTTGAAACCACGCCCCGGCCCTCGCCGCCTTTCGGGTCCGCGCCCACGACAATGGGCTTTCCGTGAAGCCACTCCCGGTCCCGCTCCTCCACCGCCGCGAAAAACGCGTCCATGTCTAAATGGCCCACGATTCGCATGAGAAAATTATACGCTATGTCAGCTTCCGGTTATAGAACCATTTAATCAGTTCCACCAGGCCTATCTTGAAAATCCCGAGGACAAAAATCGCGACAAGATGCTGGGGAGCCAGGGGCGTGGTTTTTAGGACCAAATTCAGCGCCGGCAAGTAAATGGCGAGACCCATCATCAAAAATCCTAAGGCTACGGCCGCCAAAAGATAGCGGTTCGACCAGAGCTCGGTTTTAAAAATCGGGCGGTCTAAAGATTTTAGTGAAAAAACATACATTAAAGAATCCGTTCCCAGGGCCGCGAAAATAAAAGTCCTCACGTACTCGAGCGGCAGTTTCGAAAATTCCAGAAAAAGCCAGAAGACGGCCAGAAGAACCAGGTCGGTGATTGCGCCGTAAGCAAAAGCTAAAGCCCGGCCTTTTTTGTCCAAAATCGGCTCCGCGCGCTTAATGGGTTTCCGCTTCATAATATTTTTATCCGCGCCTTCAAAGGCCAAAGCGAAGTTCGGCAGGCCGTCTTCAACCAGATTTGTCCATAAAATCTGCGCCGCAGTCAACGGCAAAGGAATGCGCAAAATCAAAGCTCCCAAGATTAAAATAATTTCAGTGAAACTTCCGGAGAGCAAAAAAATCGTAACCTTGCGGATATTGTCAAAAGCGGCGCGGCCGAAACGAATGGCGCTCACAATAGTGGCGAGGCTGTTTTCAACCAAAACCAAGTCCGCCGCCTCTTTAGTTACGTCCGTGCCGGAATTTAAGGCAATGCCGATATCCGCGAATTTCAGGGCCGGCGCGTCGTTAATGCCGTCACCGGTCACGGCCACCGCTTCTCCCCGCTCTTTCCACGCTTTCGCAATCCGCATTTTATGTTTGGGGTCCACGCGCGCGAAAATTTCAATGGCGCCGACTTTTTTCCGAAGCTCCTCGTCTGAAATTTTATCAAGCTCCGTTCCCTCCAAGACATTCTCGGCGGCGGTCCTAAAGCCCAGTTCCTCTCCGACCGTAACCGCGGTCAAGCGGTGGTCGCCGGTAAACATGATGGTCCTGACCCCGGCCCCCCTGACTTCGGCGATGGCGGCCTTAACTTCCTTGCGGATCGGGTCGCGAATCACGGCGAGCCCCAGAAAAGTCAGATTCTTCACCAGCCGCTGGAGTTCGACCTCGCCTTTCCCCGAAACCGCCTCCGGCGCCAGCGGCAAATCCTCTTCCGCGGCGGCGATTACTCTAAATCCTCTTTTCGCGAGCTCCTCGAATTCCCGCCGCATTTCCTCTTTTTCCGGAAAATCGCGGGAGAGCGACAAAACAATTTCCGGCGCGCCGGAAACAAAAACTCTGCCGGTGTGAAACGAAGCCAAAAATTTTCTCGAAGAATCAAACGGCAAAAAATTTATCCGCGGAAGCGTTTCCAGAATTTTTTTTAAATCGAATCCTTTATCCAAAAAGGCCTCGAGCTTGGCCTGGTCCGTGGCTTCGCCTTTCACTACCCCTCTCTCTACCAGCGCTTCGTTCGCCAGGGCGAGGGCCAGCAAAGTTCTGTCAGAGGCGGCTTTCGAAATTATTTTCTCGACTTTCATCCGGCCTTCGGTCAAAGTTCCGGTTTTATCCGCCAAAAGCACCGAGACCGAACCCAGAGTTTCGGCCGCGAGAAGTTTTTTGACCAAACCGTTATTCTGGAAAATATTTTTGCTGGAAATCGCGAGAATCACGGCGATGGCCGCCGGCAGGCCCTCCGGAATCGCGGCCACGGCCACGGCCACGGCGGTTACGAAAATCTGATAAAATTCAAACTCTTCCCAAACGCCAACGCCCACGATTATCAAAGCGGCCAGAAGCACGATGACGCTCAAAAAATTACCGAGGCGGGCGATTCTTTCCTGAAGCGGCGTCTGGTCCTCATGGGACTTTTGAGTGAGCTCGGCGATCTCTCCGATCTGGGTAGATTTTCCGGTAGCCGTGACCACGGCTTCGCCCTCTCCTTTCTCCGCGGAAGTTCCCGCGAAAAGCATATTTTTACGCTCCGCGGTCGGAACTTCGGCCGAAATTTTTTCTATATTTTTTTTAACGGGGGAAGATTCTCCGGTCAGAAGGGCTTCGTCCGTAAAAAGTTCTTTGACTGAAAAAAGGCGGGCGTCCGCCGGAATTTTCATTCCGTTTTTAATCAAAATCACGTCCCCCGGCACAAGCTCGCTGGAATCCAGCTCCCGAACCTCTCCTCCTCTTCTGACCCGGGCCGTAACTCTGACTCGGGCGGAGAGTTTTTCCAAAATCTGACTCGAAGAATATTCCTGATAAAAACCGATGCCGACGTTAACCGCCACCGCCGTAAGAATAATGGCCGTATCAAAAAACTCTTTTATCCAAAAAGAAAGCGCTCCCGCGATTAAAAGAATGTAGACGAGCGGACTTTTGAACTGCGAAACTAGAAAGCCAAGAAGCCTAAACCCTTTTTCGCGGAGAAGCTCGTTCGGTCCGTATTTCTTAAGCCGCTTTCGCGCCTCTTCGTCCGAAAGCCCTTCCGGCGAAGTCGCGAACGATTTTAAAACCTCCGCCCCCGAAAATTGGTAGAAGCCAGCCATGCCATATTACAAAATTAACGAGGCCACCAAAAAGTAAACAAGCAAAGCCAGAATGTCCTGCACGATGGTGGTAAAAGGTCCCGCCCCCACGGCCGGATCTTTGCCGAAACTCCTCAAAAGAAGAGGCACGAAAGTCGCAATGAGTACGGCAAATATTGAACTTATAATCATGGAAACTCCAACGATGGCGGCGACAGAAACATCATCAAAAACCAAAACCGCATAGAAATAAAGAAGGACACTCAAGACCGCGCCCATGAAAAAACCTATTATAGTTTCTTTAAAAAGATATTTTTTTAAATTGATTTTTTCAATCGCGAGCGCCCGAATAAACAAGGTTTCAGTCTGCGTGCCGACCGCGTCTGACATATACACAATAACGGGGATGAAGAAAGCCAGAGCTAGCTTTTGTTCCAGCGCCCCTTCAAAAAATCGCACAATCAAGGTGGCGATGATTCCGCCCAAAAGCCCCACCAAAAGCCAGGGCAGCCTAAGTTTCAACAAGCGCGAGATGCTGAACTTCACGATGTCCGTAATCGGCTCTTTGGCGAGGTGCCCCAGCGCTTTATGGTGATGAATCTGTGGTCTTTCTTCGAACATCAATTATTAGCAAAACTCGCAGACTTTGTCGGCTTTTTCTTTATGCTCCCCTTTGGAAGCGTCCCCGCAGCACTCTTTACAGCAAAAAGCGCTTCCCTCCAGCACAAAAGCTCCTTCGGACTTCTTTTTCTTTTTGCCGCATTTCGCGCAAGTGTAAATTTCCGGTTCTAACGTTTGGTGATTTGTTTCCATAGAAAAATTATTAGCAAAACTCCGGCCACCACCCAGACGATGGCTCCGAGGCCCAAAAACCATCCCCAGAAGCCGAAGTCGCTCATCATCCCATACCCGCCAAAACCTCCATAACCCATCATAATATTATTTAAATTAATATTTAATAAAGACCTTATACAAATAATAACACCACTTGAGAAAAAACGCATTCCTCTTTATAGTAAGTTATTGCATTCCCCGGTAGCTCAGCGGTAGAGCGACTCCCTGTGGAGAAAGTTCATTAAGTCTAGTGGTATACTTCAGTGAGTATGCCAGACAAAAGAACTTATGCCGATCGTGCAAAGTACTTAAGCAAGTACGTATCAAAACGCCGAAAGAAGCTGAAACAGATGGTTGTAGCATATAAGGGTGGTAAGTGCGTGCTTTGCGGGTATAGCAAGTACGAAGGCGCATTTGATCTTCATCATATTGATGAGTCAAAAAAAGAATTCGGCTTATCGACAAGAGGCCTGACAAGATCTTGGGAAAAGACAAAACGAGAAGCCGATAAGTGCGTTTTAGTATGTGCTAATTGTCATCGCGAATTGCACGGTGGTATTACGCAGCTTTCCGCCGCAAGGCGGATTGAAAAACGAGGTGAATTGCTGGAAACCTAAATCCTTTTGGACAAGGCAATCAGCAGCCAAGTCCCGCCATCGGCGGGAAAGGTTCAGAGACTATCTCGAAAGAGAGTAGTCCGACACAAAGTCGGACGAAGCGCCTCGCCCCTGCAAAATCAGGGTGATGATATAGTCCACCCCCATAAGAAATTTTGGGACAAGTGTAAGGAGTGGGTCGCAGGTTCGAATCCTGCCCGGGGAGCCAAGAAACTAGATACGAACTATGTCAAAGCAAGAAGCGACAATCGGCGAGAATATAAAGAAATACCGAAACAAGCTCGGCATTTCTCAAGATGTCCTCTCAAAAAGGGCAAACCTTGCTTTTCATACCATCGCCAAGATTGAAGCGGGAGCGACGCCGAACCCGACCATTGAAACTGTTAAGAAAATCACGGATGCGCTCGGCGTATCGCTTGATGATTTAATGAAATAATATGTCCGAGAGCCAAAAGAAAACAATCAAAGATTTACCAGAGGACGAGCGGCCGCGCGAGAAATTATTAAAATACGGCGCTGATAAATTGAGCAACACGGAACTTCTCGCCATACTCTTGCGGACTGGCACAAAGGGGAAATCAGCGATTGATATGGCGGAGGAAATTTTGAAAAGCGCCGGCGGCACATTTAAAGGTTTGGCCGGAAAAGACACAGAAGATATTACCAAAATGCTGGGCCTAAAAAATGCTAAAGTTGCTACGGTCGCCGCTGCTTTAGAAATTTCGCGTCGTGTTTCCAAGCAGATATTAAAAGATAAAGGAATTATCTAATATGCCAAAACTACCTGATCCATTTTCTACAAAACCGACCAAAGAGCAGATTCAGACAACGCGCGAGATTTTGGACGCTATTTTTAAAGACCCCCAAGTCAAATACGGCTTGCGGGAGTTTTCGAAACTAAAAATAGAGGAAGCTATCACGATTTTTGAAAAAGAAAAAGACAAATTTTATATCCACTGCCTCAAACGCGATAAAGATATTGCGGTTTATGACAAAAGCAAAAATACCGGCAAGCCGGAAGAAATTATCCGTCAGCTTTGGCTTGTCAGATTGATTAGAGATTATCGCTACCCCCCCGATAGAATTGATGTTGAGGTTGACGTACATTTCGGCACAGAAGTCCACAGAAAAGCCGCCGATATAATGATTTACCAGGACGATAAGGAAACGCCCTACATTGTTTTTGAATTAAAGAAGCCGAAAGTTGAAGACGGGATAGATCAGTTAAAAAGCTATCTAAACTCCAAAGGTTCGCCGATTGGTGTTTGGTCCAACGGAAACGAGCGGGTTATTCTTTATCGTCCCTATCCGAAAAAATTTGAAAACAACTTGCGGGCAATCCCTCGCGTTGACCAGACAATTGAGGATGTTCTGGAAGAACGGCTTACCTTGGAAAAATTGACCTCCGACTATGATTTGAGCGAGCGCATTAAAATTTTGGAGGAACTGGTGCTTGCTAATGCCGGAGTTGATGTCTTCCAGGAAGTTTTCAAACTCATTTACGCAAAACTTTATGATGAAAAAGAAGCGCGCTCGCGCCCGGACAAAGAGGTTTATTTCCGAATGTCCAAGGACCCGAAATTTACTTTTGACATTGTTAATCGGCTATTCAAGGAATCTGTTTTGGAGTGGCCGGGAATTTTTACTCCTCACGATGAACTTCAATTATCACCCGAACATCTTGCCGTTTGCGTTTCAGAGTTGGAAGACATAAAACTCCTTGATTCAAGCTTGGAAATTATTGACACCGCTTTTGAATATCTTTTGCCGGAAGTGGCGAAAGGCAAAAAAGGACAATACTTTACGCCTCGCCATGTGATTGATATGGCGGTAAAAATGCTCAATCCGCGCGATAAAGAATACATTGTTGACCCAGCGGCAGGGTCGGGCGGCTTTCTTATCCACGCTATGCAGTGGGTTTGGAGCCATGACTTGAAAGAAACGCCGCACGAAAAGCAGGTTGACTATGCCCGCCGGTATCTTTTCGGCATTGATTTTGACGATAAGCCGGTAAAAATCTCCCGCGCCTTGATGCTTATTGCCGGAGACGGCCGCTCGCATATTTTCAAACTTAATTCTCTTAATCCGAAAGAATGGCAAGGTTCTGACTCTGAAAAAGAAAATGCGAGAGCAGAACTTCGCAAACTACTTCTTAAAACCGGTGATTACGAAGCAGACCGAAACAACGAGGAAAATTTCCGCAGTTTTGCTTTTGATGTTTTACTTACCAATCCGCCGTTTGCCGGAAAAATCAAAGAGCAAATGCTATTGCGAGAGTATGAACTAGCCAAAAACAAAAAAGGTAAAATTCCTAAACAAGTCGGCCGCGATCTTCTTTTCATTGAGCGGGCGCTTCAACTAATAAAGCCCGGCGGGCGTTTAGCAATCGTCCTCCCCCAAGGCAAGCTAAACAACACGAATACCGAATACATCCGCCAGTGGTTGTTAGGTAGGGCGCGAGTTTTAGCGGTTGTCGGATTGCATGGTAACACCTTCAAACCGCATACCGGCACTAAAACCTCTCTATTATTTTTGCAGAAATGGGGCGGCGAAGCCGGAAGGCCAGAAGACGATTACCCAATTTTTATGGCAACTTCCAAAAACTCTGGAAAAGATAATTCCGGAGAATATGTCTATAAAAAAGATGCGAAAGGAAATTTTGTTTTGGACGAACGCGGCCGCCGAATTTTACATCACGACTTGGATGAAGTTGCCGAGACATTCGTCAAATTCGCCAAAGAACAAAAATTTAGTTTTTGGAAATAAATTACTCTTATGAATACTGAAGAATATAAAAAAATAGATTGGAACAAACTACTTCGTAAGGACTTGGGCGAGTATAGTTTGGAAGTGGCGAAGCCAAATCTCGACAGAATAAAGTCGATATTTGACGAGATTTTGAATTATCCAAACCTCGATCAGCTATCTGATAATTTTAAAAATCAGATTCAATCACAACTTAATTCCTTGGTGCAATTTGCGAATCAGATTGTAAATAACTTTCAAAATACGAGTGAGCGTCAAACTTGGATCAATAATATAAAAAATAAGGAGTTCGAAGTTTATCAAAATCTCTCAAATATCTATGGGTATATAAAGGATTTTGATCCGGCAAGAGATGAACGGCTGAAAGATGTTATTAAAAAGTCAGAGGAACGTATAAAAAAGTTAAATGAGGATTTAAGTAAAACAGAAGCTCTTTTGCAGCAGGCGCAGAAAAAGGCAGTTCAAAGCGAAGTAATGGAATATGGAAACTTCTTTGGAAATGAGGCGGTAAAAAACGAGAGAACGGCAAAAATAAACCGATGGCTAATGTTCGGAAGTGTTGCTTTAACTGCTGTGCTCTCTGTTATCTTTCTACAAAACATCAAATTTGTTTCATCAGAAGAAATGACATTTTTTGAAAATGTCCTACAAACTATAAATGCACAAAACATACTTATAAAGTTTGTTTTGCTCTCGCTGGGCGGTTTCTTGATTGCTCATTTTTCAAAAGTACATTCAACGGAGAAAAACTTGTATAACCTCAATATCCAGCGACAAAATGCGCTTAATTCTCATAAACAAATTCTTGATTCAGTAGTTGCTACTGAAAGTGAAAATGAGAAAGAAGTTAGAAACGCGATTTTACTTGAACTTACTAAAGCAATTTTTGCTAACCATGAGACCGGTTACTTGAAGGGTTCTAAAGATAATCCTGGGCCAGCAAGCCAGATAGTAGAGATAACAAAGACTTTACCGAAGTAATCATGCAGTATTCAATAATCCAAAAATCACGACTTGAAGGTGGCCTACGGCTAGACGCGGAATTTTACCATCCGGAAAAATTAGAGGCGATGGAAAAGTTATCTAAATTCGGCATTAGCACTATTGCCGAGAATTTTCGGAACGTAAAAGAAACTTTTAACCCCCTCCGACATAAGTTAGCTACCACCCCCGCTCGCGTTTTTGATTTGTCTGATGTGAGTTCTTTTCTACTGGAAGCAGGAGCAAAAGTAGAAAAAGCCGATGAAGTCGGCTCTACAAAAAAGATTATTCGCCAAAATGATGTTTTGATTTCTCGCTTGAGGCCTTATCTCAAGGAAGTTTCTTTTGTGGGGTTTAATGAGGTTCAAAAACTGGCTTCAACCGAGTTTGTGGTTTTACGAAAAAAGAAGGATTCAAAGTTTCCTCCGCAAGCCCTTTTTGCATTTTTAACAACAGACGAAGTTCAAAATATTTTATTCTGGAGTCAAGGAGGAACAGAACATCCTCGCTTTTCCGAAAATCTTTTGATGGGCTTAAAATTGCCGAAAACTTCGGAAAAGATGGCAGAAAGTATCGTAGATGATGTTAACGGCACTTACAAAAATTATCTGATATCACAAAATCTTTACTCTCAAGCCGAGGATTTGCTGTTGGAAGAATTAGGATTGAAAGATAAAGATTTTGAGATTAAGGACGATTTGGCTTATATCGTCAATCTTTCTGAAATAAAATCCAACCATCGCGCTGACGCCGAATACTTCCAGCCGAAGTACGAAAACATTATGTCTCTAATTCGCGCGAATGGTGGAACAATGCTTGGCGATTTAGCAACGATGAAAAAAGGCATTGAGCCGGGGAGTGAGGTATATCAAGATGAGGGCAAACTATTTATTCGTGTAAGCAGCTTGTCTAAAAATGGGCTTGAAGACAAAGACCAAAAGTATTTAAGCGATGAATTGTATCAGAAGTTAAAGAAAAATTACGAGCCGAAAGTTGGCGAGATTTTACTAACCAAAGACGCAACGCCAGGCACCGCTTATGTAGTGAAAGAGCCGATTGAGGGGATTGTTTCGAGCGGCATTTTACGCTTGAAGTTAAAGAATGAAAAGGTGGAAAATGAATATCTGGCATTGTGTCTTAATTCCGTAATCGGACAAACTCAAGCGGAGCGCGATGGTGGGGGTTCTATCATTACACACTGGAGACCGGAACAAATCAAAAATGTTTTAATTCCGATTTTACCCAAACCCACCCAGCAGAAAATCGCCGACTTAGTCCAAAAATCCCACGAAGCCCGCTCAAAAGCAAAACAACTTTTAGAACAAGCCAAATATAAAGTTGAACAATTGATTGAATCTAAAAAATAATAATGTTAATTTTATAAATTATGGCCAACTTATATTGGAAAAAGGATAAAAAAATATTTGCTGCCACAGAAACTCCATTTAAAACAGAAGAGGAGCTTGAGCATTATCTTTTAGATACGCGAGGAATTCTTAGCGATATTTATATTTTAAATAGACAAGTGAGGGCGAGGGCGGTTTCTGGTATAGAAATTCCGGACATGGTTGGAGTGGATAGCGAAGGAACGATTGTGATTATTGAGAACAAAAATATTCCCGTTGATGAAAAAATTATTTCGCAAGTGCTTAATTATGCACTTTGGGCAGAAGCAAATCCAGATTCAATAAAGAATCTTTGGCTTGAAGCCGAACAAGAGGGCACAGAGCCCGAGTGGGACAACCTACAAATTCGCATTATTATTGTCGCGCCTGAAATAAAACAACACTTGGCAAAATTTATATCGAAAATAGGATACCCGATCGATTTATTAGAAATCAAAAAATTCAACATAGGTAAAGACGAATTTATAGTTCTTAATAAGATTGAGGCCAATGTTTTTACTGCAAAGCCGGTTCATGGAAAAAGGAGCTATGATATCGCTTACTACGCAAAAGGGCATAATAAAGAGAGTGTTAAAAAATTTGAACAAGTTGTAAATCGCGTTGAGAGTTTTATTCACAAAAATGGATGGAAATTGGAAAAGAAATTTAATCAAGGATATATAGGTTTCAAATACGGCTTCCCATTGGTTTTTGGTATCCAATGGCTTGGAAGTAGGTCATTTGGTTTCTTTTTCAAAATGCCTAAATCAAAAATGAAGAAAATCATTGTCCCTGGCCTTGAGTTTAGAGGATATATTGATAGGTGGAGTCAAGTTGAATACAAAATTAACTCGCCCGATTTTGATATTAAAAAATTAACTCCCTTATTTTTGGCTTCCTACAAATACATAAGGGGGGGGTAAAAATTTGTGGCGCACCAGCTAACGCTGGCACAAATTCCGTCGGCGCAAAAAGCGAGGGCGCGGCGGAAGGGGGGTGTGGGGGGAATTCCGCCGCGCCCGAGCCGGAAGCGAAGCGTCAGAAATCAGTGTCAGGATTTTCGCGAAAAAAAGTTCGGATTTCGTTCAGGGTGTGGAGCCAGTAGCAAACTTAAGTCATTTTCAGAAAAATTTTTGCGTGCGACGCAAAGCGTCGCCCATTGTTTTGCGGGGATTTCTTCAACTTTTTTATTTCGTAAAGTCAGGTTCGAGCCGAATATTTTTTGGAGAACTATAAATAATTTTTATGGACGAAGAAAAAGAACGGCAAAAAGAAATAAGAGAAAAGCTGGAAAGCGAGGGGCTTGATCCTGACGAGTTTGACGAGGACGAGCAAGAACAACTCGCCGATTTACTTTAATCATATATGGTCAAATTCACACAAAAAGACGACAAAGAACTATATCAATGTGAGGAGTGCGGTTTTCACTATGAATACCGCGAGTGGGCGGAAAAATGCGAAGCGTGGTGCCGGGAACATAAGAATTGCAATATTGAGATTACTGCTCATGCATTTGAATTATTCTATTTGGGTTATTAATTAAAAAGAGCTAAAATATAAACATATGTTTGAACTCAAAAATAAAGTTGCGTTGGTCACCGGCGGGAGGCGCGGCATGGGGAGAACTCATGCTTTGGCTTTGGCCGGTCAGGGAGCAAAAGTTATTGTTACCGACATTGATGCCAAAGAATGTCTGCCGGTGGTTGAGGAAATAAAATCAAAAGGCGGCGATGCAGCCTGCTTCAAGATGGATGTTTCAAACGCAGAGGAGGTTAATCAAGTTTTTGACGAGGCCATTAAACAATTCGGTCGCTTGGATATTTTGGTAAATAACGCCGGCATTTATTTCTCAAAGCCGGCCTCAGAACTTACTGAAGCGGACTGGGACAAGATGATTGATATTAACCTTAAGGGGCAGTTTCTGTGTGCCCAACGAGCCGCAAAAGAGATGACAAAGAACAAGTGGGGTCGGATTATTAACATTGCATCGGTTGCCTCCGGGCAGGTTGGTGTCGGCATTGCCGGCGGCGCGCACTATACCGCCTCAAAAGGAGGAATTATTGGGATGTCGGAAACTCTGGCGGTCGAGTGGGCCCCGCTCGGAATTAATGTAAATGTCGTAGCTCCCGGCGCGATTGATACTCCGATGGTGCAGGCGGCACAACTGCCAAAGGAAGCAATGGACGCCATGCTCTCCAGAGTTCCATTAAAAAGAATCGGCAGGCCGGAAGAAGTTTCTGCAATGGTTGTCTTTCTCGCTTCAGAGGAAGCAAGTTATGTCACTGGTGCCACATTTTATGTGGACGGTGGCTGGTTGGCCGTATAAAAACCGAGACATAAATCCTACCAGCAATTCACCCCGTTAGAGGCAGAGGCACGCTGCGAGCCCTCGCGGCCTCTAACGGGGTTCACTATCTTAACCTACCAATAGTTGACTATCTTGAATGGGGAAATCGAGCCTTTTATTTCCCAAATTGCGGTTCGAAATGCGTGAAGCGCGCGGAACCAGTATAAAACTTCTCTCATTTTCAGAAAAACAGGGAAAGTATTATATTTGGCTCCCGAATTAAAACCTTCTCAAACTTATGTTAAAATAAATAAGTATGTTCGTGCTTCAAAAATTTGTTCAAAATATAACACCTTGGTTTCTTGATCATGGCGTAAAAATTGTCGCAATCATTATTGTTGCTTATCTTATCCGTAAATTTGCCGGAATTTTTATTGAAAGAATCATAAGAAAGATTATTATTTCCGATCATTTTTTGACTAAAGAAGCGGAAAAAAAACGAGAAGATACTCTTATCCGAATTTTCACCGTCTCACTTGGAATACTTATTTGGCTCTTGGCCCTTTTGATGATTCTTCAGGAAACGGGTATCGCCATAGGCCCGCTTCTTGCGGCTGCAGGAATTGCTGGTCTTGCTTTCGGCTTTGGGGGACAGTATCTCATTCGCGATCTTATCAGCGGCCTTTTTATCATTTTGGAAAATCAGTACCGTCTTGGAGATGTGGCGTGTTTTGACGGAACTTGCGGATTGGTTGAAGACATCAGCATGCGAATGACAACCTTGCGAGATCTTGACGGAATTGTGCATCATGTTCCCCACGGAGAAATTAAAAGGGTCTCCAATCTTTCAAAATATTACGCCAGAGTTAATCTTAATATCGGGATTGCGTATAACTCTGATTTAGAAAAAGTAATTGGCGTGGTAAACCGAGTTGGAAAAGAGCTCGCCGAAGATGTGCAATGGAAAGAATTTATAACAAAGCCTCCACAGTTTTTGCGCGTTGATGATTTCGCGGACTCGGCGATTATAATTAAAATCCTCGGGGAGACAAAGCCCATCAAACAATGGGATGTTGCCGGAGAACTCCGCAAACGGCTCAAAATCGCATTTGACAAAGAGAATATAGAAATTCCATTTCCTCAAAGGGTTATACATTCCGCGAATAAATCTTAGTGGATATGCCCCGAACATATCTTGAAAAAGTCATTTTTTCAAAACAAGTACGCCGGGCGGACTTTTTAAGATTTATGCCGGAGGGGCAAAAAAGGGAATTATTGAAGCAGGCCTCTTATCTTCAGGGGAAAAGAGTAGTGCATATCAATGCCGTCGCCGATGGCGGAGGTGTCGCGGAAATACTCGCAAGCCTCATTCTATACCTGCGCTCTTTGGGTGTTGAAAGCGACTGGTATTTTATCAATCCCGACGTCGGCAAAAGATTTTTTGAGACAACCAATAAGATTCATAACGCCCTGCAAGGCGCACCGGTAAAAATCAGCGGCCGGGAATGGGATGAATATAAAGAGATAAGCAGACGTATCGCCGAGGAACTGGAAAAAATTGATTGCGACATCTTGGCTATAAACGATTCCCAGCTTCTTTTGGCAGGGTATCTCGCGCATCTTACTAAACATAAAATATATTTCAGCCATATTGATACCTCCTCGGTTTTTAAACCGGTTTGGAAGAAGCTTCTCCCCGCCATTAAATTTTATCATCGAATTGTTTTCAGCAATCGTGATTTTGTAAACGGCAGTCTGCCCGGCCGCAAAGTAAAAATTTTCACGCCAGCGATTGACCCGCTGGCTCCCAAACAAAAGATTGTTTCCCAAAAAGAAGCCCGTTTATATTTAAAAAAATACGGCGGCGTCCCAGCGCATTGCCCTCTCATCGCGCAGATATCGCGTTTTGATATTTGGAAAAACCCAATGGGAGTTATTCAGGCTTTTCGCATAGTCCAAAATACGTATCCCAATGCGCAGCTGATTTTGGTCGGCTTTAATACCGCCAATGATAATCCCGCGGCGAAGACGGTTTATAAAGATATTGCGGCAGTTGCCGGCAAATCCCGCGAAATTTCTTTGTTTTTTGACCCCAAAGGTAAAAATGTTTTGGAGTTTACCGTTATGACGCAAAATGGGGCTGATATCATCGTTCAAAATTCCATCAAGGAGGGATTTGGCTTAGTGGTAACGGAGGCAATGTGGAAACGACAAACGGTAATTGGCGGCCCGGCTTTAGGGATAAGAAAACAAATTAGCAACGGCAAAAACGGCTTTATTGTAAAATCTCCAGAGGAAATGGCTCAAAAAATCATTTTTCTTCTATCCCATCCGGCGAAAAGAAGGTTGGTGGGAAACTCGGCGAGAAAAACCGTTTTTGGGAGTTTTTTATTCCCACGGTTGGTTTTAGATCATCTTAAACTGTATCGGTCTTGTTTAAAATAAAATCAGATGATACTCTCTAAGATGAGTAGACTCGGATGATTTTTCCACAAAAAAAATCCAGACTGAAAATTCTTTTTGTATCGACCGAAGAAACCACTTTTGCCAAAGTGGGCGGATTGGGCGAGGTGATGTTTTCCCTGCCGCGGGCTTTAAACGAGCTTGGGCATGACGCCAGGGTGATGCTTCCCCGCTACGGCACGATTGACCCTTACCTCCATAACCTAAAACTAGAGTACGAAGGCCTGCAGGTTCCCACGGCTCCGGAAAACGGCGGGAAGCGGCTAGTTTGCAACGTGCTCCGTTTTGACCCCACTTCAGAGACCAGAAGTCCGGTAACGACATATTTTTTGGAAAACCGGGAATACTATGAACTGCGCTCCAACGCCTACGGCTACAAGGACGACCCCGTGCGCTTCGCGCTTTTGTCGCGCGGGGCTTTGGAGTTTCTGGCGGACGGGGCAGACTGGCTTCCGGATGTAATCGTGGCCACGGACTGGATGACGGGTTTTATTCCCAATCTTCTCGCCACGGATTATGCTGAATATAAACGCCTAAAAAATATCGCAACAGTCTTCTCCATCCATAACCTCGAATCCCAGGGACCTTTAAGACACCATCGCTTCATCCCCGAGATGGAGCGGGACGACGGCTATGGTTCCCTGCCGGATTTTTTCTCGGAGCGTATGGAGAATATAAACGCCATGCGCCGCGGCATTCGCTATGCGGATGTGATTAACACCGTCTCCCTGAAGTACGCCGAAGAGATTTGCACCCCGGAGTTCGGAGAGGGTCTGGACGGGCTTTTGAGGGAGAGGCGGGAAAGGCTTTTTGGAATTTTGAACGGTCTTGACTACGAAACCAACGATCCGGCCCGGGACCCTCTGCTCGCCAAAAATTTTAATTCCAAAAATCTGGAGGCCAGAAAAGAAAACAAGGCCGCGCTTCAAAAGCGCTTCGGGCTTGAGTCGGATAAAAACAGGTTTGTGGCCGCAATCGCCTCGCGCCTGACAAGACAGAAGGGATTTGAACTTTTATTCAAGGTTGCGGATACCTTTTTGAAAACCAGCCTCGCCCAGCTTATCGTCGTGGGCGAGGGCGACCCGGAGATTATGACCGCTTTCAAGGAGCTTGAGAAAAAATGGCCCGGCCAGGTCAGGACCCACCTCCAGTTTGATGATGAACTTCCGCGTCTGATTTTCGCCGGAGCGGATGCGATTCTCGTCCCTTCTTATTTCGAGCCCTCGGGCCTTATCCAGATGGAAGCCATGCGCTACGGCGCCGTGCCCGTGGCGCGCCAGACCGGCGGACTCGCGGACACCGTCGAGGATTTCTCGCCGGAAGAAAAACGCGGCACCGGTTTTCTTTTTGAAGAGTATGAACCCTCCTCACTCCTGGTGGCGCTCGTCCGGACCTGGGAGAACTGGCGGCAAAAAGAGGCCTGGAAGAAAATCCAGAAGAGGGCGATGGAGAAAGATTTCTCGTGGCTGGCTTCAGCCCGGGAATACGAAAAGCTCTTCCGGCTCGCCCTTAAACTCCGCGCCAAAAACGGCGCTCCGAAAACGGACTTAGAATAACGATAAAAATAGCAAAAAAAAGAAAGAGGTAAACCCGTCTCACATCCAAAGGCCCGGTCAAGGTTCAACACCTGCCAGGCCTTTTTTAACGCTTTATCAGAAGCCTCGTTAAATCCGAGATAATTTTTGATACGCGGTCCACAAACCCTTGAAGTTCCACCCGCAGTCCTGTGACTAAGCGTGGGTTCACCGTAAATTCTTCTCCGGAATCCGTGCGCAGGACAAACGAGCCGTCCGCGTTGACTTGAATTATTGTTCCAGAAACAATCTCGCGTTGGGACGGCTTGGATAAGTCGCGCAGAATCAGCGCTTCAATCACTTGAGTATCTTCATCATAAAGCCCATAAATGTTGACGCGGTCTCCTGGGGCAATTTGGCTAAAACCGATTAGATTTTTGTTGCGGTCAAGAAGATTCGTGCCGCTTTTCACTTCAATGACATATTTTCTGTAAAGATTGGCGGGAAAACGCGTCTCGTCCACTCCCGTGGCTTTGAGCGGCATAGGGCAGGCCATAGAGCGAGCGGGAGAATTGCCTTCCGAACCATAGTCATAACAGGGGTGGGAGAAATTCTGAACGGCCGTGATGGTCGCCGGCGTAGTCGAAGAAGAAATGCTCACAATATCGAGATTATTCAACTGAATGAATTGGCGTTCTTTGGGTTTCGAGAGATTTCGCAAAATCAAGGCCTCGACTGTGTTTGTGTCCGCGTCGTAAAAGCCGTAGATGTTGAGCCGGTCATTCACGCCAAAATCGGCAAAAGCCCCGCGCGAGCGGTCGCGCAGAAGAAAGATAGTCTGGGAGCCGGTTTTAATTGTATATACAATTTGGGGGGCAATAGATTGGCCTAAAGGCACTGGGCAAGGGAAAGAAGCTCCGCGGCTTTGCTCGAGGGTTTCAAATTTTAGACAGGGGTTTGGAACATCGTAGTTCGTGACAGCCCGAAGTTCGCCTGCCGAGACAATTTCGGTTATTCGGAGATTATTGAACTGAACAATTTCGTCAGATTGATTGCCCGCGGTTCCTGGAGTAACGGTTCCCGTTCCGGTCTGGGCTACCGCCGTCCCGGCAAGGATTAAAAACAAACTCATCGGCAGAACTAACTTTTTCATATCTTCATATTAGCACTAATAACGTAAATACCCCAGCTTGGAAATATGGTACTATTTTGGCATGTCTGAAAAGCAAAAGGGAAGCATAAGAAATATAACGAATTATGAAAATTGAAGACGTAAAAACGGCAATCAAGGTAGGCGATTTTGTACTAAGAAAAGATAATCGGAATAAGATAGATATTAAATATTCACCCGACCTTGATAAAGAAGTTCTTATTGACGACTCAGCGAGAATATATTTGATCGTTCAAGACGGGATCATAAAGAAAATAGGTGGCTCTATTCAAAAGGGAGGCATTAAAGGAACTGTAAGTTTTTATATTGGCGCTATGACGGGGAGTCCTGGCAGGCCCAGGTTTATTTTACATTTACTCATTGAAAAAGCTCTTAAAAGCAAATCAAAAATGGAATTACATATGATTACTTCCCCAAAAACTATGGCTAGGGTGAGTGGTTTATTTAGAACTAAGAAAATGAAAATTGCTAGTTTTAAGGAGATGGAAGATTTATGTAAGTCCGATTACTATTCCAGAGAAAAGAAATATCCAGATTGGAACTTTCAAGAGAACCATAAACCATATCCCCCAGAATTAGAAAGGAAGTTCATGGCATATCATAGGAGGCGTTTAGGCAGAAAAAACTAATTTCTGGGCGGACAAAAAATTATTATCTCGTGAGATTCTTTTACATGGTTGCCGTTGCCGTTTTTTCGGTTTAATCCGATTCTTGTTTCTCCTTGTCCCATAGTATATTGCCAACTAGGGAAGAATTGCTGAAATTCTTTGTAGTATTCTCTTATTGTGGGACAGTTGTTATAAGAAAGAACAAAACCTCCTTTGTGGTTTTTTAATAAATCTCTCAAAGCCTCGTGCGGAAACCCATTATGATGGACTGGTATATTCCTCATTGGATAAATTCCTTTAAACATTTTTGAATCTTTTCCGATATAGTAAGGGGGGTCGCAGTAAAGAAAATCATTTGGGTGATTTTTAATTACCTCCTGAAAATCTACACACTCTACTTTCAGATTATTCGGGTCAAAATCCCGAATATTTTCTATCATTCTTTTGTATCTTTTGTCGTTTAGGTAAATCTTAGACGACCAACCCATAAAGCCGGGGCCGTAGGATAAGTTAAAATTATAAACAAAATAAACTGCCAAAGTTAGCGGATCTAATTTTGTTTTTTTCTTCCAAACATCATTTAAAATCAAACGTATTTTTTCAAAGGTTGTTTTATTTGGCTTTAATTCTTTCAGTTTTTTGTAAAGAAGGTCTGATTTTTCTATTTGGAATTTCCAATAATTACAGAGAATATCGAAGATATCGTAGCCGATAACTTCTAGGCCCAGCTCCTTGCTCATGGCTATTTCAATAGAGCCGCCCCCAAAAAATGGAGAGACAATCCTGGTTATGTTACCGGGCAATAATTCAACTACATGTCCGACCGCTAAACTTTTCCCTCCCGCATATCTTATTGGAGAAAGAACAACTCTTTTATATTTATTTTGACTATTTGAATTTTTGCTTCTTATACGATCTAAAAAGACTTTCTTTTTGTAGGCGAGCGTGTTGTCTTTGGCACCATTTTCTAGGTTTCTTATAATTCTAACTACAACACCCCTTATTTCTACTTCCTTGCGATAAATTGGCAACATCGCCTGGTTCGCTGGCTGTAATTTAATACGGCCTTTCTCTCTATAAATCTTCTTGAGCGTTACTTCATTGTCATCAATAATTGCGACAATAGTCTGTCCGTCATCAGCAGTTTTTTGTTTACGAATTACAACAACATCACCATCAAAAATTCCATCACCAATCATACTATCCCCTGCAACTTTTAGGGCGTAATGTTCACCATGCTTACCTATAAAATCTCCAGGAATAGAAATTTTTTCTGGTATCTCAATCGCCTCAATGGGGTGCCCGGCGGCGATGGTGCCCAAAAGAGGAATCTTGATTAATTTTTCTGCGGATGAAATTTCAATGCTCCGGCGCTGGTTTTTCCGTTTATTTAGATATCCCTTTTCTCTTAGCGCCTCGATATGCTGGTGGATGTTAGAAACAGAGGAAAGGCGCAGGCGCTTTCGTATGTCCTCAAGCGAGGGCGCAAAGCCGCGCTTTTTGGTGTAGGAGGTTACAAAATCCAAGACCTGCTTCTGCCGAGGAGTTAGCATATATTTATTTTAACGATATCTGGCATCTCTTGCTTGTGGATAACTTTCGGTTTTCTTTCGGTATATAAGTAGTAAAATTAAACTGCCAACAAAAAAATTAGGAAAGTAGTTCTACAAGCTCACTATAAATAAATTTATGAACTCATGAAAAATTATTCAAAAACTGGCGGGAGGAAAGGAATTCCAGGGTACCGCACCCCGGTGCATTTTCGCTCGCGGAAGAATTTGAAAAATGTAAAAATGAAAACATATGGTGAAAGAAATCGCAAAAGACGATAAAGAACTCTACCAGTGCGAAGAGTGCGGTCTGCATTACGCCAAGAAAGAAACCGCGGAAAAATGCGAGGCCTGGTGCCGGGAGCACAAAAGCTGCAACTTGGAGATAATCAAGGAAGCCGTCAAAACAGAAAATTTTTGATATAGTTTAACTCTATTGATAAATAAATTTTTATATGCTATGCTATATTAACAAAGAGCAATGATTCGAAATAGTCGAGTTTCTAGATTTTGCTTCATTTGTTTAATCATTAATTAGCCGATTATATGAAAGGTGTCATCAAAAAGATCACTGACAAGGGCTTCGGCTTCATCACGGCGGAGGGCCTGGAAAAAGATTTATTTTTCCATGGCAACTCTCTGGTAGATGTGAAGCTGGAGGAACTGCACGAAGGCGATGCGGTTACCTTTGAAACAGAAGATACTCCAAAAGGACCAAGCGCGAAAAACGTACAACGCGCTTAGTATCTTCCTAAAAAACGCCCCGCGGCCGCGGGGCGTTTTTTATTTCCCGCTGGCTATTTAAGCGTAACCATGATAGTATGCAAACAATGAAATTACTGGAAAAAGTAAAGAGCGAACTGGACGAGAAATTCCAAAAAGTTTCAAAGACGCCCGCGGGCTTCGATTTTTTTGTGGCCATCCACGATTTCATCGAATATATAGAATCGAATTCGTCTCTTTCTCATAATCTTTCCTACCCCGCAAAATCCAATCAAGAACTGAAAATCCCCGCTAAATACGGTCATTTAAAACAGATTTATCAGGGACTGGAGGACGCCGATACGGAATCAAATGTTGATTTGGGACACGCGCGGTATATGGTACTGGTGGAGTTGAACCAAATTCGGAACAAAGATTTTTCAGAAAGCAATTCGTTTTGGAAAAGGCGGGAATTGTTCAGGAAATTGACGGGCGAGATCTATGAGAGATTAAACGCGAATTCAGTATAAAATCTCTGGACGATATATGTTTCGCATCACTAGCCAGGTTTTTGAACATAATAAATTTATTCCTCCAAAATACACTTGCGACGGGGAGAATATAAGCCCGCCGCTTGAAATTTCCGGCGTTCCCGAAAGCGCGAAGAGTTTAGTTTTGATAATGGATGACCCGGACGCGACCCGCGGCGTCTGGGCGCACTGGCTTTTGTGGAATATTTCTCCAGACACAAAAGAAATTCCTGAAAATTCGGTGCCACCCGGCACTACGGAAGGTGTAACTAGCTTCGGGCGTTCGGGTTACGGCGGCCCCTGTCCTCCTTCCGGCACGCATCGATATTTTTTCAAGCTCTACGCCCTCGACCAAGCCATTTCTCTCCCCTCCTCCGCTGACAAGAAAAAACTCGAAGAGGCCATGGAGGAGCATATCCTCGCTTCCTCTGAACTCATCGGTCTTTACAGCCGCAAATAGCGCCAGGGCTAACTTTCCGGCAGACAGATTTCGCAGGACTCGCAGAGCGTTTTTCCGCTCCGGAAAGCCAAGATGGCTTTTTTAAAAGGCAGAATCGAAAGGAAATACCTGAAATCGGCAAACCTCCGGAAAAACCACCCAACTCGCCCGTAAAGCGTAATCCGGCCCAGCGAGGCCAAAGCCCAGCCAGAACCTATCGGTATAAAATTATAGGGCTTTTGAGGCCGGCAGCGAATCAGCGGCAGGCCCTCCAAATCCCTAAGAATATTCTTGGCAACACTTTGGCCGTCGTGAATCGCGGTCTGCGCCATCCCGGAGTACGGAGTGGACGCGCCGTCGCCGAGCGCGAAAATATTTTTGAAGTTTTTCGCCTGGAGATATTCATCCACCAAAATCCGTCCCTTGGAATCAAAGGCGAGGCCGAAAATTTTCTGATACAAAGAGTTCGGCTTGATGCCCGCGGTCCAAATCACGGTTTCGGTCTTCATGCTAAGCCCCCGAACTTTAATCTCTTCGAGTTTTTGAGCCTCCATGGGGCGGCCGGTGAAAATATTTACGCCGAGCTGCCGCAGATGCCTCGCGGCTTTCTCTGAAATTTTCGGCGCGAGTGCCGGAAGAATCCTTGGCGCGGCTTCAATGAGGTCAATCGTTATCAGCTCCTCCCCCACCCCGTGCTCTCTGGCGAGTTTTCGCGAATACTTGGAGAGTTCTCCGGCCAGCTCCACTCCGGAGGCCCCGCCTCCGACAACGACGAAATGCAGAAGGCAGACTTTTTCATCCGGATTTTTTTCCTTGGAACAATCTTCAAAAAGCTTATGCAAATGCCGCTTTAAGCGCAAAGCCTCGGTAATGGATTTGAAACCGAAGGAAAATTCCTCGAGCCCGGAGATATTGAAATAAGCCGTCTCGGAGCCGAGCGCGAGAATCAAATAATCAAAAGCGTAATTCGCGCCCCAGGCGCCTCTGGCCGTTTTTTGCGCAAGGTTTATATCCTGAAGAGTGTCAACAATAAATTCAACTTCTCTTCCCTCGAGAATTTCCCGAATCGGGATGCAGACTTCGAGCGGAGATTTCCCGGTGACCACGCGGTAGAGGGCGGGGCGATATTCAAAGTGCGGCTTAGCGGAAACTAAAACAATCTTGAGTTCTCTCGTTTTATTTTTCTCAAGCGTAAGCGCGGCCGCAATCCCTCCGAACCCCGCACCCGCGATTAAAACCCGCTTTTGCGCCATTCCTTTATTTTATCAGAGATGTTAAAATCAAAATACAGCATTAACATGAAAAAAATTTTAGTTTCGGCGCTTTTGGTCGGAGCCGGGGCCATTGGCTGGTGGATATATTACGACGCGAGCCAGCCCGGCAAGTATGACGCGTTTGCCAAATGCCTTGAAGAAAAAGAAGTATTATTTTACGGCACTTTTTGGTGCCCGCACTGCCGGAATCAGAAAGCAATGTTCGGAAAATCAGACAAATACCTTCCTTATATAGAATGTTCGACCGCGGACGGAAAAGGCCAGCTTCCGATATGCAACGAACAGAATATTTCCGGATATCCAACCTGGGAATTTGCCGACGGCTCCAGGGAAACAGGCGAGCTTTCGCTCGCGCATCTGGCCCAGAAAACCGGCTGTCCCCTATAATATAATTTATGGCGCGAACACTTATAATCATTCTGTCTCTGGCTGGGCTCGGCATAATGGCCTATCTCACCTATATCCATTACGCCAACCAGCAATCGTTTTGCGACCTTAGCCAGGAAGTTTCCTGCGACGTGGTGACCACCAGCATCTATTCCGAAATCTTCGGCATTCCGGTGTCGGTTCTGGGTCTTTTCTATTTCGCGGGAATTTTGGCTCTCGTGATTTTCAGCCGCCGGAAAGAAATTTTTCAGGCGGTATTTTTGGTCACGCTTTTCGCGCTGATTCCGTCGCTCTATCTTTCGCTCGTCGAACTTTTACTCATAAAATCAATTTGCATTCTCTGCGAAACTTCAAAAGTGCTGATGCTCGGAATTCTCATCATCTCTTTCGTGGTGGCGCGCCGTTTCGTAAAAATTAATCTGCGTTTCGTTGCGCCGGTCATTATCGCGGGCTTGGTGGCCTCCGGCATTACTTATTTCGCGCAGGTAGGAAACACGGCGCGGGAAGATTATTCGGAGCTCGTGGCCTGTTTAAACGAAAAAGGCGTGGTTTATTATAAGTCGGTTCGCTGTTCTACCTGCCGAAGACAGGAACAGCTTCTGGGCGCGGCCTACACCAAACTTAACTCAGTGGAATGCCACCCGGAAGGAGAAAATCCCCAAGTCGAGCTTTGCTTTGAAAAAAAGATAAATAAAACACCGACTTTTCTTCTGGAAAAAGACGGCCAAGAAATTAAAAGGCTCGAAGGGCTTCAGCAAGTTGAAGAGCTCGCGAAATTTGCCGGATGCCCGTTATAAAAATGCTTGGCCAGGAAATAACATTAGGAATAGTTATCGCGGCCGCGCTGGTGGATTCCATCAACCCCTGCGTTTTAGGCGTTTTGATATTCCTTATCGCGTTTATGACGCGGGTTTTCAAAAGTCCCAACAAAATGCTTTTGGGAGGACTTTTGTATTCGGCGGTCGTGTACGCGACTTATCTGGCTTTGGGTTTCGGCATCCTCAAAGCCGCGCTCTCCATCGGCCTTGCCACCTCGATTTATTGGGCGGCGGCCTTGATTGCCATCGGCGCCGGGCTTTTTGAAATTAAAGATTATTTCTGGTACGGCCGGGGCTTTTCTTTGCAAATGGTGCCGGGCGCGGCCGAAAGAATCCGCAGATATACCGCCCGAATCGAGGGCCTAGAAAGCCTGCATCCCTTTTTTCTTTATTTGACCACGGCGGCCCTCGGTATTTTTGTCGTCTTGGTGGAACTCCCCTGCACCGGCGCGCCCTATCTCGTAATCCTGGGGCTTTTGGCCAAGGGAGAGTATTCGGCGGCCGTCCCTCTTTTGCTTTTGTATAACTTTGTATTCGTGCTACCGCTTCTGGCGGTTATCGCTCTGGCTTATTTCGGGACCTCGTCCGAGCGGCTTGAGGCTTGGCGTAAAAAACACCGCGGGCTCATGCGACTCGGCATTGGAATTTTCCTGATAGCGCTTGGATTCTATATGATTTATTCTTTAAATCCGGTATTATAGATATATGACTGCCGCAAAATGGATATTGAGAATCGCGGTGGCCGGCGAATTTATCGGCCACAGCGTGTTCGCGCTTCAGGGCAAAAAGGAATGGGTGGGGTGGTTTGCCAACTTCGGCGTAAGCGACCCTGGCTTGGCAGGCCAGCTTTTGTTCCTAGTTGGGCTCGTTGACCTCGCGGTGGCGCTGATTGTTTTGGTAAGGCCAATCCGAGCGGTACTGCTTTGGGCGACTTTCTGGGGATTTTGGACCGCGCTTCTGCGGCCGCTCGTGGGTATGCCAATCTGGGATTTCATAGAACGCTGGGCTAACTGGGGCGCACCCCTGGCTTTGCTCTTCCTCTCCGGCTGGCCGAAAAATTGGAGGGAGTGGCTTAAATAGTGGATAGAAAATATTTTTCGGCAATACTGCTTTTAATAACTCTGACGATAATCGTGGTCACGCTCGGGACCGGGATTTTTTACTATCAGAAATTTCTGGAAGAAAAACGGGCGCTCACTCCTCCGGCGCCCGCGCCCGTCTCCCCTTTTCCCGAAGTTCCGTAATTTATTTGTCCCAGCACCACTGGCTTCGCTTCCAGGGAGAAGTGCCGTATTTGCGGTAAAGATAGAGCGCCATGGCCTCGTTGCCGGTTTCGGCATAAATATCGTAACCGAGCTCCTCGGCTTTCTCCTCCCAGAAAAGAGAATTTATCTGATAGCGGCCGATGTCGTAGCGGTTATATTTTCCGAGAAGCACCTTGCCGTTTTGGCCAAAGTGCAGGTCCCCTGATTCGCATTCGGCGATTTTTCGCATAATCTCCGGAACGCCGAAATTTCCCAACGGAGAAAGGGCTCCGGAAATAATCGCGGCGTTTTCGCCCAGATAAGTGTCGGGCTCATAGCTTGGTCCGGCTTCATGCCCGATTTCCGGCAAAGCCAGAGCCAAACTCATTAAAATCAAGTAAATATAAGGCATATTGGGCAACATAAAATCCCGCATATCACGGGACTTTACATTGGCGTATATAGTAGCAAATGGTGTAGAATAAGTCAATAACAACAACATGATGTCAAGTTCAAATGAAAATTCAAGCGCCGGTTTCTATGGCCTGGGCATTGCTCCGACCCTTTTAGAAATCCTGGCGCGCCATCGTTTTAAAACTCCAACCCCGATTCAGACGCAGGCAATTCCGCTCGCGATTCAAGGCAAAGACCTCGTGGGCATCGCGCAGACCGGAACCGGAAAAACGCTCGCTTTCGGAATCCCGATAATTCAGCGCCTGGCGCAGATAAAAGGACAGGGACTCGTAATTCTGCCCACGCGGGAGTTAGCGCTCCAAGTGGAAGAAGTCTTCCATCGCGTGGGCCGCGGTCTCGGACTGCGGACCGCGGTTCTAATCGGGGGGCTTTCTTTTAAACCGCAACTGCAGGCCCTCTCTCAAAAACCGCACGTCATCGTCGCGACTCCCGGCAGACTCATCGACCACTTGCGGCAAAAAAATCTCCGCTTGGACGCGGTTCGGATTGTGGTGCTGGACGAGGCGGACCGCATGCTGGATATGGGATTTATGCCGCAGATTCAAAAAATTCTGCAAGCCCTGCCAAAGGACCGCCAGACCATGCTTTTCTCCGCGACCATGCCGCCGGAAATAATGAAACTCGCCTCCTCCCACATGAAACTCCCGATTCGGGTGGAGATTGCTCCCGCGGGAACGACGGTGGAACAAGTGACCCAGGAGCTTTTCGTGGTCAAAAAAGAGCAGAAATTGGTGCTCCTTGAAAAACTGCTTGAAGCCTATCAGGGCCCGGCGCTGGTTTTCGCCAGAACAAAATACGGAGCCGAGAAAGTGATGCGCTACATCCGAAATCTTGGAATAAAAGCGGCCGACATCCATTCCAACCGCTCGCTTCCCCAGCGCCGCGAAGCGCTGGCGGGATTCAAATCGGGAAAATACCGGGTGCTGGTGGCGACCGACATCGCTTCCCGCGGCCTCGATGTCATAGGCATCGAATTGGTTTTGAATTTTGACCTGCCCTCGACTTCTGAAGATTACGTCCATAGAATCGGACGCACCGCCCGGGCCGGAGCCAAAGGACACGCGATTACTTTCGCGATGCCGGACGAGGGCCGAGAAATCCGCGCGATTGAAAACTTAACCAAAAAAGTTCTGCCGATATCAAAACTTCCGGAATCTCTCGCCCGAACCGGTTCCGAATTCATAAAACCGGCCGCGCGCCCGTATTATCGGCCTTATCGCCATCCGCGCCGCCGCGGATACAGATAATATGCCGAAGTTGATTTTCGATATCGAAACCGTGGGCGAAGATTTTGATTCGCTGGACAAAATCTCGAAGGAGGCTTTGACGCGCTGGATTAAAAGGGAAGCTGGCTCTGAAGAAAATTACGAAAATATGCTGGAGGATTTGAAGGCCGGACTCGGCTTCTCGCCCTTGACCGGTGAGATCGTGGCCATCGGCGTCTTGGATTACGAGAAATCAAAAGGGGTAGTTACGTTCCAGGCTCCTGACGAGAAAATCGAAGAGTTCGAAGAGGACGGCGTTCGCTTCAAACAGCTTAACGAGAAAGAAATGCTCGAGAATTTCTGGCAGGGCGCGAAAAATTACAGCGAATTCATAACTTTCAACGGCCGGGGGTTTGACGTTCCATTTCTGATGGTTCGTTCCGCCATTCACGGAATTCGTCCCACCAAAGATTTAATGTCGAATCGCTATCTCTCGAGCCAGCGCGATTTCGCGAAGCATATTGACCTGCAGGACCAGCTGACTTTCTACGGAGCCATGCGGCGAAAAGGAGGATTGCATCTCTGGGCCAGGGCTTTTGGAATAAAAAGTCCCAAAGCCGAAGGGATTAAAGGCGAAGACGTGGGCCGGCTTTTCAAAGAGAAAAAATATCTGGACATCGCCCGCTACAACGTCGGCGACCTCTGGGCTACGGCCGAACTTTATACCTATTGGAAGAATTATTTGGCTTTCTAACATGGGGGCCCGGACGCTCTATAGCGCCGGGCCCTTCACCTCGTGCATGCCTTTCCAATCGCAGAAATAGACATGCGTTTCGGCTTCGTAATCGTTTTTCCTCAAAAAGTTTTGGAGTATTTCGCGAGCCTTAAGCAATTCTCCTTGAAAGAAAAGCGTCTCCTCTTCCTCGGTTTCGAATTTTTTGCCGTACTTGCCGCAGCCCGCGTGAACCCCGAGATTAACCCGATGGCAATGGTGAAGTTTCAGAAGGTCTAAAATATCCTCGAGAGTTGACTGGCGCTCGCCCTCGTTCGCCGGCGAGGAGAGTTTTTTTGCTCCGCCGGCCACGAAGACGCGGTCGGGATTTTGGTAACCCTCGTGTTCAAAAAATAGAGGGTAGAGCTTATTGGCGAAGCGGCAATCGGAACAGAAAACATTGACTGCCTCCGAGATATAATGCGCCGGAGAAATTTCGAGCGGAACAATAGTTTCCATTGTATAATCTTACCTCCTTGGAACAAAATTTTAAAACAATTGTAGCAGAAAGAAAAAACTTTTCAAGCGAGATTAATACTCTTCAAGTTTCTTGGCTTTCTCGTGGTCGCGGATTTTCATCAGAGCTTTGGCTTCAATCTGGCGGATACGCTCTCGGGTCACCCCAAACTCCCGGCCGACCTCTTCGAGGGTATGAGAAATTCCGTCGTCCAAGCCAAAGCGCAGGCGTAAAATCTTCTGCTCCCGCGGCGCCAAATCCTGCAAGATTTCCCGGAACTGGTCTTTGAGCAGCTTTCGCGACGCCTCCTGCGCCGGAGATAAAATTTTTTCATCTTCAATAAAATCCCCCAAAAGCGAATCCTCATCATCCTCGCCCACGGGCTGTTCCAGAGAAACCGTCTCCTGCGAGATTTTCTGAATGTGCCGGATTTTGCCCACCTCCAAATTCATCTCGGCCGCTATCTCTTCAGCCAAAGGGTCCCGTCCCAAATCCTGCGTCAAACGCCTCACCACCTGCTGGTATTTTGAAATCGTCTCAATCATGTGCACCGGAATCCTGATGGTTCGAGCCTGGTCCGCGAGGGCTCTCGTTATGGCCTGGCGAATCCACCAGGTGGCGTAGGTTGAAAACTTAAAGCCCCGGCGCCAGTCAAATTTCTCGACCGCCCTAAAGAGCCCCAAATTCCCCTCCTGAATCAAATCTAGAAGCGTTAAATTCGGAGAGCGGCCCACGTATTTCTTGGCGATGGAGACGACCAGGCGCAGGTTGGCTTTGGCAAGTTTATTCTTGGCCTCGGCGTCCCCTTTCTCGATTCGCTTCGCGAACTCTTTTTCATCGTCAGCGGAAATCAGCGGAATCTTGCCAATCTCCCGCAGATACATCTGCACCGAATCCGCACTGAATTCGCCCAAACCCTCCTCCAGTTTCGGCTCCTTGCTCTTCCCTTTCAAGGTCAGCTTCTCGCCTTCCAGAACATTCACGCCGGTTTCCTCCAGCCGGCGGTACAAATCGTCGAGAAAAATGATATTGTCTTCAATATTTGGAAAAGAATTCAAAATCTCCGCGTAGGTTATGAACCCGCGGCTTCGACCTTTCTCAATCAAGCCCTCGACCTTAATCTCTGAAAATTCCTTTTCTTTCTTTTTGGCCGCCTTAGTCCGCCGGCCTGATTTTAATTTTTTGCTCTTAATTCTTGCCATAAATGGTTCAATTTTACAGAGGCGTTTTGAAATTCCTTCAGGCGCTGGGCCAGAAGACTTTGCTCGCCGGCCAGCTCCAGTTTCCGAATCTCTCCTGATAAAATCTCGAGCTTGGCGCGAACTGCCTCGCGCTCCAGCTCCGACAGAAGATTTTTGAATTCAGAAGGAATATCCGCCATCTCCCCGTATAACAGCTCCGCCTCCAAAGCCAGTTTCGAAAATCTGGCCTGGTAATCTTTTCCGGCCGGAGCCGCTTTCCCAAAAAATCCCTCCAGAAACGGCCGGTTCTCGGCCGAGAAAAACTCTTTCGCCTCTTCGTCCAAATTTTCCAAAAATTCATTCGGCTTCCAAGCCAGCATTCCCAAGACCCGTTCTTCCAATAAATGCCGGCGGGTCTTTTGGCCGAAATCCGCGAGCCCGCCTGCGCGGGCAGGCTTGACCTCGGCCGTGACCCCGGTTTCTTCTTTTCTGAAACCTCTGGAAATTTTTTTCAATTCCTCCCACAGAGGCTCTTCTTTCAGTTCCAAAATTTTCGAAACCTCCTGAACCCAATGGGCCTTCTCAATTTCGTCGTTCAACCGCGCCAAATACGGCAGAATCAAATTTTTAGCCTCGCTCCGAAGCTTTCGCATATCGCCGGAAAACTTCTTTTGAAGGTTCTCCAGAAAGAAGGCGATGACTGGCTTAGCCCCGGACAAGACCTTTCGCCAAAGTTCAGGATCGCGCCCAATAGTTTCAGCAGGATCTTTGCCTTCCGGAACTTCAATTATATTGACGTCAAAACCTTCCCCAAGCGCAAATTCCAGGGCGCGCCTGGCCGCGATTTCTCCGGCTGGGTCGGCGTCGAAAGCCAAAAGCAGTTTCGAGGCCAGCCGTTTTATCAAAGCCAGATGCCCTCTCCCCAAGGCCGTGCCGGAAGTGGCTACCACGTTTGTAATACCGGCTTGATGCGACATTATAGCATCCATTTGCCCCTCCACCAGCACGCAAACGTTTTGTTTTCTAACCTCGTCCCGAGCCCTGTCCCAGAGATATAAAATACGGGATTTGTCATAAAGAATAGTGTTGGGAGTATTAATGTATTTGCCTTCGTTGGTTTCCTTTTCAAAAATTCTTCCGGAAAAACCAATCACCCGTCCGGAAGGGTCAAAAATCGGAAACATGATGCGGCTTCGGAAGCGGTCGTAGAAAGAAGCTTTTTCGGAACGGATGGCAAGTCCCGCCCGCTCCGCCTCTTCCCTTTGGAAGTCTTTGGCCTTCAAATGATTCAAAACATTCTCCCAGCCGTCCGGCGCGAAGCCCAAGCGAAAAGATTGGACCGTGTCTTCGCGAAGGCCGCGATTTTTTAAATAATCCAGGGCTTCCTTATTTTTTGAAAGTTCTGACTGATAATAGCGGGTTGCTTCTTCCAAAAGAGTCAGACTGCGCTTTCGCTGGGTTAGAAGGCGCGGGTCTTCCTTCCTCAAGACCACTCCGGCGCGGGAAGCCAGGAGCTCCAGCGCTTCCGGAAACTCCACCCCTTCAATCTGGGAGACGAAACGAAAAATATCTCCGCCGGCGTCACAGCCGAAACAATGCCAGATTTCCCGCGCGGGCGAAACGTAAAAAGAAGGCGTCTTTTCGCTGTGGAAGGGACAAAGCGCCTTGAAATTGGCTCCGGCCTTGGATAGACGCAGATAGGAACCGACCAAGTCCACAACGTTGACCCGTTTTTTGATTTCTTCGACCGGCGAAGCCATAATTACAATAATATAATGAAACGAATTTTTATCGCAATCAACTTTTCAAATATATCACTATGCTACCGGCGCGCCTTCTCGCGTTCGGTTTTACTAAGATGCGACTTGCGCAGACGCACGTTTTTGGGAGTGATTTCGAGATACTCATCTTCGGCCATCAACTCAAGCCCGCGCTCAACGGTAAGCTCAAACGGCGGCACCAAATCAATCGCCTCATCCGACCCCTTGGACCGCATGTTGGTCAACTGCTTGCCTTTGGTGGGGTTCACGGCCATTTCTACGCCTTTGGAAGTGTTGCCGATGACCATTCCTTCATATACTTCAACATTGGGACCTATGTACAGCGTGCCGCGCTTCTGCAGCCCCCATAGCGCGTACCCCAGCGCCTTGCCGTTCGCCATAGACACCATAGAGCCGACGGCGCGCTTTTGTATTTCTCCGGCGTAGGGTTTGAAACCGATAACGCGCGAAGTAAAAATCCCCTCGCCTTTTGTGTCGATGATAAATTGGCCGCGGTATCCCAAAATGCCGCGAGTGGGCCCTTCAAAAATCAACCGCATAAGCTCGTCGCGCTGGAATAAATTTTTTAAGACAAAAGCGCGCGAACCCAGGCGTTCGATAATAACTCCTTGGTATTCCCGCGGTATATCGATAATGACTTCTTCAAACGGCTCGGAGACCTCGCCATCATTTTCCTTACGGAAAATGACTTGCGGCTGGGACACTTGGAGTTCGTAGCCCGCGCGTCTCATATTTTCGAGCAAAATCGCGATATGAAGCTCTCCGCGGCCATATACCCGGGAACTGTCGCTTGAGGAAAAATCAACGCGCAGACCGACGTTTACTTCAAGTTCCCGAGTCAGGTAGTCGCGTAGCTCGCGCGAAGTGACGTGCTTTCCTTCGCGCCCTCCAAACGGCGAATTATTCACCAAAAACGTAAGGGCGATGGTTGGCTCGTCCACGGCAATCGCGGGAAGCGCCTCGGTCTCGGCATCCGTGGTCACGGTTTCACCAATATCAATATCGGGAAGCCCGGCCACCAGCACGATATCACCAGCTTCGGCCCGGGCCACTTCTTTCTTCTTCAAACCTTCAAACGCGAAAACTTTTGTCAGCCTGCCGGAGCGAGTCTCCCCATCCGGCTTTTTCACGAATATGCTTTCTCCCGCGGAAATCACGCCTTCATATATCCGCCCCACGGCCAAACGTCCTAAGAAATTATCGTACCCAAGGTTAAACGGCTGGAAGCGCAAGGGTTTTCGCGTAAGCTCCGGGGAAGACGCGCACGGCACATACTCGAGAATCGTATCCAAAAGGGGTGATAGGTCTCGCGATTCGTCCGCGAGAGCGCGCTTGGCAACGCCGAGGCGGCCGTTCGCGTACACCACCGGAAAATCTATCTGCTCCTCGCTCGCGCCAAGCTCAAAAAATAGTTCCAGCACCTGCTCCTTGCAGCGCGCGGGGTCCGCCGCGGATTTATCAATCTTATTGATAACCACGATGGGCCGCAAACCAAGCTCAAGCGATTTTTTGAGGACAAAACGGGTTTGAGGCATGGGGCCTTCCTGCGCGTCCACCACCAAAAGCACCGAATCGATGGAACGCAACACGCGCTCAACTTCGGAACCGAAATCCGCGTGGCCGGGAGTGTCCACCAGGTTTATTTTCGTACCGCGATACGCGATAGCGGCATTTTTTGAGTAAATGGTAATGCCGCGCTCTTGTTCAAGCGCGTTTGAATCCATGGTCACGCCCTCTTTGAAAACGCCCGCCTGCAGCAAGAGCGCGTCGGTGAGCGTCGTTTTCCCGTGGTCAACGTGCGCGATAATAGCGATATTTCGTATCTCCATAAAAAAATCCCCGGCGTTGCGAGGCGTTTATTTATAATATAGAAAAAAGGAATCCGCGTCAATAAAGAAGGTCTGCAGCCGCTTGACAACTGCAGACCTAGACGAGACGAAGAGCGTTGAGTCTCACGAACTCCAGCGTATCCCACGCCAAGTCCTTTATCTCCTCAATGGCTCGGGAGTATCGGCCCTCGTTGGGATGCTGAAGCTGCGCGAGAAGCTCCGTCGTGTACTCACTATCGGCGGCGGTGATTTTTGCGAATAGATCGCGCTCTTGCGCGTTAGCGATGTCAGGATAGTGGCGCATCACTGTTCGCTTTGAATCGTCAGCCGTTTCCACCTTTTGCCACCAGAGAATCCTTCGCGCAACATGCACTGGAGCTTCGAGCACTTTCTGGAGAAATCGGTGGAGTTCGGTGATTTCCATTGTGGGAAGCGCGCTCAATCCTTTCTCCAGTCTCCGCAACTTGTTGCGAAGATAACCGCGGACATCCTCAATGCCGTTTGCGTCGTCGAAAACTAAAAGCGGCAACGGATTCTCCTTGATTAGACCCCCATTTTCCGCTGCGTATCGCAAGTGGGCAGCAAATGACAGCCCGATGTGATGAAGCGGGGTTCCCGCGATGTGCAAGTCGAGTGGAATCATTTCGGCAGGCACATGACGATCGGCGGCGGCTTGATTGATTCCACGAAGTGCATCAAAGACCTCGCGTCGTTTCGCCGGATCGTACACAACCACGCAGTCGATATCGCTACGCTGGTTGTAACTGTTCCAGAGAATCGAGCCGCAGAGAATTCCGCCGACAACACCGTCAGCAGCTTCCAAGTCTTGCCTAATCTTGTTGACAATAGTCGTGAAGTCCAATAGTTGAGGAATTTTTTTCTCTCCGACTTCATTCCAAGAGAACACTTTACCCACGATTATCACCTCCTTTCAGGTTGTTAGGGTGCAAAAGTTTCTCCAATGACATTACAAGAAAAATCATTAAACGTCAAACAAAAAATCCTTATGAAAAAATTTCTTTTGCCCCTGCGCTACCGCCTGTGCTTTTTGCCGTGGCGCTGCGATAAAGCGCTTGCGGCGGCAGACTTTTCGGCCGCAGATGAATACGGGTTTCTCAAAACATTTGAAGCTCTGCTGGCCGCTTTTTTACCTGTTGTTTTAGGATGTGCCATTGAATTACTTTTAAACTAATAAAATAGCGGTTACGACTATTCCGCAATTCAAGTTTATCGCATGCCGCCATAGATAGGCTGTGTATAACTGCTCGGGTTTTGCTCGGTTGAATATGATATACTGACTATATGCTTACCCCTCGTCTAAAACAAATAAAGGATTACGTTGCCCATACTCTATCTAAAAAAGGCATGGCGCCAACTGAACGTGAGATTGCTCGCCGGTTTAAGATTTCTCCATCTACTGCTCATGAGCATATAGAAATGTTGCAAGAAAGAGGATATCTAGAAAAAATCCAAAAGCGTGCGCGGGGTATTAGAATCTTAAAATCACCATCAACCCTTATACGCATCCCACTTCTGGGAACTATTGCTGCTGGGGAGCCAATTCATGTATTTGAGGAACAAAAGGAAACAATTGCGGTACCGCAAAATAAGGTTCCGCGCCAAGGCGAAGTATATGCCTTACAAGTAATCGGGAATAGCATGCTTGATGAAAATATCAAAGATGGAGATACTATTTTAATCAAAAAACAAAGTGTGGCCGAGAACGGGGAAAAAGTGGTCGCGCTTCTCAACGGCAACGAGGCAACGCTCAAAACTTTTTATAAAGAAAAAGGTCAAATAAGATTACAGCCGGCAAATAAGAATTATCAGCCAATTATAGTAAAGAGAGGTCAAGATTTTTCTCTACAAGGAATTTTGTTTGATGTAATAAAAACTAGTGAAACAATCCAGCCAACACAAACTTTTGTTTTGCCCCCTGAAAAAGATTTTCAAGAAAGAGGCAATGTTTCTGATTATCTAAATAAGGTTTATAACGGCGATATAATGCATGTTTTGAAAGATTTACCGGACAATAGCGTTAATATGATTTTTGGAGATCCTGATTATAATGTCGGCATTAAATACGGAAGCAATAATTATACAAAAAATTTTGATGACTATATAAACTGGTATATAGAACTTACCAAAGAATCAATGCGCGTTCTCAAAAATGACGGTAATCTTTTTGTGATGAATTATCCGCAACAGAACGCCCACCTCCGTGTTAAGTATTTGGATTTACAATTCCCGCATATTAACGAATATGTTTGGGTCTATAATACGAATGTAGGACATACTCCAAAAAGATTTACAACGGCACACCGAAGCATACTACATGTCAGAAAAAATGCTGATAATAAATTTTTCAAAGACGAGGTTGCGCTCCCATACAAAAATCTGGCAGACAGAAGAATCCGTCAGAATTTGGCAAATGGATCAAAGGGGAGAATGCCTTATTCTTGGTTTGAGTTTAATCTTGTAAAAAATGTGAGCAAGGAAAAAACTTATCACGCCTGCCAAATTCCGCAAAAATTAACAGAAATGTTAATTAAAGCGGCGACCAAGCCAAAAGATATAGTTTTAGTTCTTTTTGGTGGTAGTGGCGCGGAAATAGATGTCTGCAGAAGCTTAAATCGTCAATTTATTTCCGCCGAGATAGACAAAAAATACTGTGACATTATAAACACTCGCTTGGCAAATGGCTTTATCGCACCAGAGCATAAACTATTTAGAGGACGAAAAAGAATTGAAAATTAACGAAAGTCAGGCGACAAAAGAGGATAAGTTTCAAAAAGACCCTTGATTTTTGGAAGTGGGGCCATGCCGGAGGGCGGTCGAGCAAACGCACCGGCAAATTTTGCGAGAGATCGGCGGTTTAATAAAACTGCTACCAGATGAGTGAAAGTTAGCAGGGTATTCACTCGTCCATAATCATGTTGCGCGTTTTCGTGTCCTAGTGTGTGCATTTTTACATCTTCATTAAGAGCTAAAACATCTAGGAAATATAAAAATACATCAACAGGAACGCCGCCAACTTCGGGAAGGCGTTTTTTAAGCACGGCTAAAGATAATTTTGGCGGAATATACCTCCATTTATTTTCTTGATTTCGCTTATGGTCCAACATAAAAGCCATTCGGAATATAAGCATGCCCAAAAGTTCTAATCCAAACATATCCGCCCGCATAAGATGTTCAATTTGTTCGAATAATGCCCCAAAAGTTAAATCATTACCAACTTTTTTTCCTTTTGTCATTATAAAAGGGTTCATGTCGTTTTTATTATTCGTAGTTTCTCCTGTTATATAATGTTTCCGTTTGAAATCAGGGGCAGCTTCTTTCCCGGGTTTACCAACGGCAATCACAAAATCGCCACTTTTATAAATTTCAGTCATCTTTCTTTTTTCTTGATTTTTACCTTTCGGGAACGCTATTGCTTCTTTCAACATTTCTGCGCGGCGAGATCTTGCGAATGGACTTAATTTAAGCCCCGCTGTAAGTGCTAACTCCTTATTGATAGCCGAAATATCTTTTTCAGATATGCCCAGCTTCAAATAAAATTTCTTTGTTATTGTTTCCATATTATTTGATAAGATACGAGATGTCTTTTTTATAAACCTCTGCAAATTTGCTTTTTCCCAACTGGCGGAGAGGGCGAGATTCGAACTCGCGATGGGATTTCTCCCATACTTGCTTTCCAAGCAAGCGCACTAGGCCACTATGCGACCTCTCCAATTCTGAAACATTATCTCGAAACGTTCTTCCTGGCAATAACGGCGACGCGCGAGAGATTCGCCGGAAAATCATCAGCCGTAAGCCGGAGGGTCCGAATATCGCTAAGCCCTGAATCGCGGCAAATCCGGCGAATTTCGTCCAAAGAATGGGGCTTAAATTTATAGACCATCGCCAAGACCGCGCCAGCCGGATTTCGCCTCACTCCCAAATTCAAAAACATTCCGCCGGGGCGAAGGAGCGAGGCTAAGCGCGGGATAACGACTTCGACTGGAACGTGCTCCAAGGCGCCGCTGGTAATCACGGCGTCGAAAAAATCAGGCGGGACGTTGAACGCCTGTTTGGTGTAAAAATCGTCCAAAATTTCCGGCGTATTCAAATCGTTTTGGAAAAGACGCACGTTATCAATTCCCTCTTCTTGAGTGAGAAGCGCCATCTCGCGGAGCATGCGGCGGTCAATGTCAGAAGCATAAATTTCAATATCTGGAAAACGCTTGGCGAGATAAAGCGCCACGAGTCCAGTGCCGGCGCCGGCGTCGAGAACCTTGCTTCCTTTTGAAAAAGAAAAATCAACGCGCTCGAGAAAATTTTCCACGCCCCGCTTAAAACCCGTGAGGGTAAGAAAAGCGTCGTAGACGTTCGCGAGCGAACCATATTGAGAACGAGGAGCGGAGTTTTGGCTCATAGCGACATCTCACGCAATCTTTTTACGCGCTCCTTTATCGGCGGGTGGGTCATAAAAAGTTTCGCGAACCAGCCGACGGTGTTTTTCTTTCCCTGATACGGGTCGTCGAGCCACAAATGGGCTGTGGCGTGATTGGCTTGGCGCATCGGAGTATTGTCATGCGCCAGCTTTTCCAAAGCCGAGGCCAGGCCGTCGGGATATCGCGTCAGCAACACCCCGGAAGCGTCAGCCAGAAACTCCCGCTTTCTCGAAACTGCCAACTGAATTAAAATCCCCGCGATCGGAGCCAAAATCGCGAGAACGATTCCAACCAGAAGAAAAATAGCTGAAGCCTGCCCCTCCCGGTCATTCCTGCCTCTCCACCAGATTGAGCGCAAAAATATGTCCGAGAGAAGCTGAACCACTCCCACCAGCACCACGACCACGGTCGAAACCAGCATATCGCGGTTTCCGATGTGGCTCATCTCGTGCGCCAAAACACCCTCGAGCTCGGCGCGGTTCATAATTTTCAAAATGCCGCTAGTAACCGCCACAACCGCGTGCTCGGGGTCGCGGCCGGTGGCAAAGGCGTTCGGCTGGGGAGAATCAACCAGATAAATTTTTGGCTTGGGAATGCCGGCAGTAATCGCGAGGTTTTCTACAATATTATGAACTTCAGGCGCGGCTGAATTCGGAAGCGGCCGCGCTCCGGTAGTGGCGATGACGATTTTATCCGAGTACCAATACGAGGCGAGGCTCATCAAAATGCTCAAACCGAAGGCAAAAATAAAAATAACGGGATTGCCGTAAATTCTTGAGAAAGCCCAGCCCAGAGTGGTTACGATAATCAAAAAAATCGCAATCAAAAGCCAAGTCTTGCGGATGTTTGAATCCTTATGAGTCCAGATTGTCGCCATACTTAAAACGAAACTTTGACTGGTTCGCGCTCGGCCGGGGTTTCGTCGAGGTCGAAAAATTCTTCTTTCTTGAAGCCGAAAGCTCCGGCCACGAGGTTCGAAGGAAAGATTTCGATTTTATTGTTCAGTTCCAGCACATTGGAGTTGAAAAAACGCCGCGCGGCCTGAATTTTGTTTTCGGTGTCAGAGAGTTCCCGCTGAAGTTCGAGAAAATTCGTATTGGCTTTAAGCTCCGGATAAGCCTCGGCAATAGCAAAAATGCTTTTGAGCGCTCCGGTCAGCATATTCTCTTTAACCGCCTGCTCATGAGCTGTTCCTCCGCCTTTCAAAGCCTCGGCGCGAGCTTTCGTAACGTTTTCAAAAGCGGATTGCTCGTGCTTGGCGTAGCCTTTCACGGTCTGAACCAGGTTAGGAATCAAATCATATCTTCGCTTCAATTGAACCTCAATGTCTGACCAGGCTTCTTTCGCGCGGTTTTTCAGCGTAATCAGCCGGTTATACGCCAAAATCAGCCAAAGAATAACTACCGCCACCACTCCTAAAATAATCCAAAGAGTTGTCATCTATTTCATTATACTACAAATCGGATTCAAGCGTAAGTCGGAGGTTTTTCTTGAGCGCCTCTTTGGTGCGCGATGAGGCGCGCCAGGGCGTATAAAGCGCTCGAAAGCCGGTTCAAATATTTTCGCGCGTTCTCACTAACCGCTGCGGGATTTTTTTCGGCATAGTTAAGCAGAGCGCGCTCGGCGCGGCGCGCGAGAGCCCGCGCGAAATCGCACCAAGCGCCGAGTTCCACCTCGCCCGCCACCCTAAACTCGGCGACGGGCGGAATCTCTTTTTCAATCGCCCTGATAAGCGCCTCTAGTTTGCGAACCGCAAATTCCCCCAGATGTTTATCCGCGCCGGCCAATTGGGCCTGCACGATAAAAAGCGCCTCTTGAAACTCGCGGAAAATTCCTGCCGCCGAAATCACTTTGCCCTCGAGATTGAAAGCGACATCTTTGCTCCGGCTGCGGCATAGGCCCAAGAGAGAATTCAGCTCGTCCATCGTTCCCAAAGCTTCAAAAACAGGGTTAGTTTTCGAAAGCCGCTCTCCAGGTTTGGAAGAGAAGAGATTGGTTTCTCCTTTATCTCCCTTCCCGGTGTAGAGCATCAAGCCGCGATTTCAATCTCGCACACTCCGGCCACGCAGGCGAGCTCCTGCTTAACGTCGGATTCGTCCTCTTTTTCATAGGTGACTATCTTGGAAAAATCCAGGTGCGCGACTTTCCGGCTAAGCGCTTCATAGGTTTTTTCGTCAATCGCTTCGTACGGAGCGAGTTGGTAGACATAGTTCGTCCGCGGCAAAAAGGAAAGTCCGCCGACCAAATCCCAATTTTCGTACACCCAGTTGGCGACGCTAATCCATTCATCGTCTCCGACCGAAATGGTCACGGAAGGATTGTGTTCGGTGTAATGTTTCTTGACCATTTTCCAGTGCTCCAGCTGTTCGAGCGCGCTCAAGTCGTCGCGGAAGATTCCGCCTTCCGGAGCTTTGACCGGAAATTCCAGCACATATGTATTCGCGCCGTCTTTCGGCTGTCCCACCTCCGGATGATACGGTATCCCCTGGTCGCGGAGCATTTTGAACAAAGAGTCGGTCGCCGAGATGCGCACCCGCCGGACATAGTATTGGGAATGGCGGGGATGCATGCCGGAAGCGGAATCAACCAGCTGGGAAACGGTGCCGGACGGCTTAACGCAGGTAATCGTCGCTGAACGCCTGACCCCGAAACGCGTGGCGTATTCTTCGTTCGTCCGGAGCGCCTCGTTTTTCATTTTTTCGAGCATTTCCGGCGTCCGGACGGCCGGCGAATCCCACTGGCCGGTGATGGAAACGCCCAAGAGCCGGTCCTCTTCGCAATTTTTCTTCCATTCCGGAGAAAGATATTGAAAATCCGTAAGAGTGGACTGGTAGGTTCCAAGAATAGTGGCGAGCCGCGTCTTTCGCAAAAGCGTTTCTTCGTTGTCTTCCGCCCGGGCGATGATTTCCGTGAGGTTGCAGAACTGTTTCGGCTTCAAAATAATCTCGCCGCACGGATTCGTTCCCCATTGGATATCTTCATCTTTTACCTTTTCCCAGCGACGAGGCGGCATCGTGTATTGAAGATTTTCGCGGTTAAAAATTCCCCGCTCCCCGGAACCGCTTTTGGCCAGCGCCAGCCATTCTTCCATAAATTCTTCGGTCGCGGGCTTTTGGTTGTAGACTGTGGAATTGTTCGCCAATGACAGCTGGGTGTCGGTGAGATAAAACTGCCCTTTTTTGGCGTCCCTCATTTCAACATCGTCAAGGTCGGAAAGCGAAATAAGGGCGCTCCGCCTTACGCCGCCGGCGACGACGCATTCGCCGATTTTGCAGATGATGTCGTGCGCGGCGCGGTTGGAAAGCCGCCGGCCTTGATATTTTAAAATCCGGGCGCGCGTAAATTCCAAAAGCTGGCGCAAAGGTTCGGGTCCGGAACTTTTCCCGCCCATGGTCTTAAGCCTGGCGCCCGCGGGCCGGAGCTTGGAAAAATCGAACTTGACGTCGTTTCCGTCGTACCAGGTCTGCATTCCGAAAGTCAAGGCGTCGGCCCAGCCCTCGCGGCTGTCCTCAACGACATAATTCAGAAGCTCTCTGCCGCCCTGCCTTTTGATTTGCGGCAAAGCTTGGATGTTTTGACTTTCCACCGAGAACCCGACCCCTGCCCCGCACATGAGAATATAGAGAATTTCCGCGAAATCTTGAATGGTTCTGGGCGCAGTGTAAGAACAATTGTAGGCGCAGACGTTAGTTTTTCGCGCCGCCTTGCCCGCGAACTGCATGAGCCGCATGGAAGGCATCACTTCTTGTTTTAAAATCGCCTCCCGGAGTTCTTCGTATTCCGCCTCCGAGAGCCGGTCCGCCAGGTTCTCTTTCATGAAGTTAAGGTAACGCCCGACGGTTTCGATCCACGTTTCCCGCCGGCCTTCTTCTTCGATCCAGCGCGCGTAAGAACGGTAGAAAACAAATTCCGAGAGAGGGTTTCTGAAATATTTTTTGCTTTCGCTAACCAGCTGACGCACATGCTCCGGAACCGCGCCGCGTTCCCGGCGGATTTCAGCCCGCTTTTCGCGGTAAAGAATGTAGGCCTTGGCCGTCTTCGCGAACCCTTGATAAATAAGTTCTTCTTCCGCCAAATCCTGCACCATCTCGACATGCGGCAGGAAGTCGCCGTTGCGGCTGACTTTTTTGAGCTTCAAAAGATCTCTATAGACGAGCTCTGAAATTTTATCGGCTTCAGCCTCGCCTGCTTCGCCGGTCGCGTAAAACGCCCGCGCCACCGCCTGCGTAATTTTTTTAATGTTGAAAGGCGCAATCTGGCCGTCGCGTTTGCGGATTTGGATTAGGGATGGAACCATGATTGCTTTTTTCAGTTCTGGGGGCATATTTCAAGAGCGGCCTTAGGAGTGGTCACTGATTTTGGATTCGCGGCCACCCAGCGGTAGAGCGCCGGGCTTATGAGCGCGGCAAAAATCGTATTGCCTAAAAGGTGCCGGGCGGTAAAAGGAATCTGCCCGATAAGCGCCGCCATAAACGGCTGGCCGAAAAAAATAGGGCCGATAGTGAGCCCGGTTAAAGCGTCGTATAGTATCGTTCCTCCCACGGCAAAAAGGGAATAATTGAGGGCGGAACTCTCGCGATTCTTGAAAAATAAAGCGGCCAGAATCCCCAGAAGGCCGTAAGCAAAAGCCGTAACCCATGTCCAGACCCCGATTCCCGAGGTAAAAAGGTCGTAGATGACCATATTAGCGAACGCGAAACAAAAACCCGCCGCCGCCCCGTAGCGCTTGCTAAAAGGCATCTGAGCCGTAAGCACCGGTTCGATATTGGCGGGACGAAAAGGAATCAAACGCACCAAAAAAACAAGCAGCCATCCAGCAAAAAACTTCTTGACCATGGTAATGATATTTTACCCGTAGAATTTTCCGCCAACAATGGCTTTCCTGTGCAAAACCGCCTCGGGTTCAGTAATCCTCGTGGGGCATTGGCCCCGCCGCGGCGGGATTCTCTTTTTTTGGAAGTTCGGCCACGATAACTTCCGTGGTCAAGAGCATGGCCGAAGCTGAAGCCGCGTTTTGGAGAGCCGAGCGGGTAACTTTTTTTGGGTCCACGATGCCGGCTTGTATCAAATCCTCATATTTTCCGGTGGCGGCGTTGTAGCCTAAATTATCTTTCAGTTTTAACACCTCTTCCGTCACCACCGCGCCCGAAACCCCGGCGTTTTCCGCGATTTGCCAGAGGGGTTTCATAATGGCTAGCCTCAGAATTTCAATTCCGGTAACCTCGTCGCGATCCTGGCTCCTGGAATCTGTTTTCACGAGCATTTCATCCAATACTTTCGCCGCCCGGACCAGCGCCACGCCTCCGCCCGGCACGATTCCTTCTTCAATCGCGGCTTTGGTGGCCGAAATCGCGTCCTCAATCCGATGCTGTTTTTCTTTCTGCTCCACTTCGGTGGCCGCCCCAACCCTAATCACCGCCACGCCTCCGGAAAGTTTCGCCAATCTTTCTTCCAATTTCTCGCGGTCATAGTCCGAGTCGGTTTTTTCAATCAAAGCCTTGAGCTGTTTCATCCGTTTTTCAATGTCGCCCTTCTCACCTTGGCCGCCTACCAGCGTCGTGTTCTCTTTGGCGGCGATAACTTTCTTGGCGTGCCCCAACATGGCCAGTTCGGCTTTCTCGAGTTTCAATCCGGCTTTTTCCGAAATAACTTTGCCGCCGGTAACCACCGCGACATCTTCCAGCATTTCTTCCCGGCGGTCGCCGTAGCCCGGAGCTTTGACCGCCAAGACATTAAAGGTTCCGCGAATTTTGTTCACGACGAAAGTGGCCAAGGCTTCGCCCTCAACGTCCTCGGCGATAATCACAAGTTCCTTTTTGCCTTTCTGCGCCACCTTCTCCAAAAGCGGCAAAATTTCCTGGATGGAAGAAATTTTCTTGTCCGTGATTAAAATATCCACGTTTTCATAAACCGCTTCCATGCGTTCGGCGTTCGTAACCATATAGTGCGAGATGTAGCCGCGGTCAAACTGCAGACCTTCCACAATTTCGTAGGAAAGGCCGAAAGTCTGCGACTCTTCCACTGTAACCACGCCGTCCTTGCCGACTTTATGAATCACTTCGGCAATTCTCTCGCCGATCTCCGCGTCTTTGGCGGAGATGGTGGCCACCTGCGCGATGTCTTCCTTTTTTTCGCCCACCGGAATCGCGAGTTTTGCCAGATACTCCACCACGGCTTGGCTGGCTTTCTCAATACCGCGCTTCAAACCCATCGGGTTCGCTCCGGCGGCGATATTCTTAAGGCCTTCGGTGACGATGGCTTGAGCCAGCAAAGAGGCCGTAGTCGTTCCGTCGCCGGCCACATCGTTGGTCTTTGAAGCAACTTCTTTCACAATCTCCGCGCCCAAATTTTCGAGCTTATTCGGGAGTTCAATTTCCTTGGCAATCGTAACCCCGTCGTTGGTAATCGTGGGCGCGCCGAAACTTTTCTCCAGAACCACGTTCCGGCCCTTAGGCCCGAGGGTTATTTTCACGGCGTTCGCCACCTGGTCCACCCCGCGCTTCAAGGCTTCGCGCGCTTCGATGTTAAAAACAATTTGTTTTGGCATATTATTCTTCGATTATTGCTAAAATATCTTCTTCTTTGGCGATAAGATATTCTTTCTCGTCAATTTTTATCTCAGTCGGGCCGTATTTGGAGAAAAGAACTTTTTGACCTTTCTGGACCGCGAGCGGGACAAGTTTTCCTTCGTCAGTCCTCCGGCCTTCGCCCACTTCCAGCACCCGACCCTGCTCCGGCCGCTCTTTCTCGGCCGTATCCGGAATCACGATGCCGGATTTGGTTTTGCCTTCTTTTTCTTCGGGGCTCAAAGGTTCGATTAAAACCCTGTCCCCCAACGGCTTTAGCTTTAACATATAAATATAATGCTAATCTACTAATTTATCCGAATGACACGAATATTCGCCGCATTCGCATATCATTCGTGGATTTGAATCATACTAGCACTTTCAGTGCTAGACTGCTAATTCTCTATTTTAGGCAAGTCCAAAGCATTGTCAAGCCATTGAATAGAAAGCGGTAGATTTGACAACCTTTATATTATCTACTATAACTGGAAAAAAGGAGGTATAGATCATGAAAAAGAAAAGAAAGGTGTGGTGTTTTGCTCTTCTCATTAAGTTTCGAAAGTCTGGGCTTTTGGCCATCCATAAGGTGGGGGCGTTTAATAAAATAGACGCCTTACGCATCTTTCGTACTCTCCATGATATGCGCCCCTTAAAAATTAAGAATGTGTGGCGGGAAGGCATAACAAATGTCGAGTATGGATTGATAGAAGGAGGTTCCCAAGTTATCAAGTTCACGAAATCTCGCTAGGGGTTTACTGCAAAGGAGGTGTCAAATCAACCCAAAAGGAGGAGACGACAATGATCTTTGAGGCAATTTGTTGGATAGCATTGCTGGTGTGGGGCTCCACATTCGTAATATCGGTGGCCTGCCCGCGCCTTGCTAGGCGTCTGCTGGGGGAGGGAAGGTCTCTCTTCATCCCTCCAGAAGACATATAGAGCAGTGTACCTAAGGGGCAGCAAACGGCCGTGCGTAAAAATCAGTATGCACGAGCCGTTTTCTTTTGCGCGTTATCTCGTGCGGATAATTTTTTATAGTAGCAAAGTCAAAGATATTTTCAGTTATCCCAAGTTTTGCCGCCAGATTTCTTGCCTTCTTCTCCCCACCGACGTAGTCAAAAACTTTTTTAACATTCCTCTGATATCTCCATTTTTCTAGCTTTCTGAGGGCTGAAAGAAGCTTTGTTACCTCTTGTTTCGATGGTGCCTTGAATCCTTGAGACATAAATCTTAAGCATGCAAATAGGTCTGCGGGGTGAGTAATTTTATTTACGCGAAGACTTTTTTCTTTAAGATCGTGAATGGCATTTGGTAAGGCAATAATTTTTCTATGCCAATTTTTTGATGCCACATATTTTAAGGGGAGCGCGAAACCGTTAATGGTAAAATTAGAATGTGCGATTAGATTCTTTGTAACACTTTTCTCATTAGAAATATGAATATCAAGATAAATATAATCAGAAAGTTGTCTTGGGTTATTTACCTTTTTTCTCTTTAATGTAATTTCATCCTTTCTTTTCAGAAGACCGTACGTGAATCCAACCAATCTCAGTTTTTCGATGAATTTCTTTTTATTTCCGATAAACAGAATGTCGTAATCGCGTTGTGGCAGTTTCTTGTGAAAGAAATGATAATATAAGGCATTTCTTACCACGCCCCCAACAACATAAATCTTGGTGTGTTTAGGAGCTGCTTGTATAACCTGCTTTAATATCTCGTTTGTCTTTGGATCCTGCATAAAGATTGGCGGATTGCCCGAAAAGTTTTTTCTGTCCATATGATTATTATATTCTGATTGCTAAATAAATAATGACCTTCTCCTTAAACTTTTTTAAGCCATGTTCCAGTCAAGGAGTTTTTGCTGTGTTTTAAATCCTCTGGAGTTCCCTCGGCTACAATGCGGCCGCCTTTGTCCCCGCCCTCCGGACCGAGGTCTAAAATCCAGTCGGCGTTTTTTAGAACATCAAGATTATGCTCAATCACCAAAACCGTGTTGCCTTTGTCAACGAGAGCCCGAAGAACTAATAAAAGTTTTCTAATATCTTCAAAATGAAGCCCGGTCGTGGGCTCGTCGAGAATATAAAGAGTTTTCCCCGTAGCTTTCTTGGCAAGCTCTGTGGCTAGCTTTACTCTTTGCGCCTCCCCTCCGGAAAGCGTGGTGGCTGATTGTCCCAATTTCATGTAACCAAGTCCGACTTCGTTCAGGGTTTCGAGGCGCTGGCGAACTTGAGGGATATTTTTAAAAAATTTAAGCGCCTCTTCGATGGAAAAATCCAGCACCTGGGCGATGTTCACGCCGTTATAATGAATCGCCAAAGATTCTTTGTTGTAGCGCGTCCCCTTGCACTCTTCGCATTCCACGTAAATATCGGGCAGAAAATACATTTCGATTTTTTTAACACCCTGGCCCTCGCAAACCTCGCATCGGCCGCCTTTGACGTTAAATGAGAAGCGTCCGGATTTGTAGCCGCGGCTTCTGGCTTCGCGGGTCTTCGCGAAAATTTCCCGGACGAAAGAGAAAGTTCCGGTGTAGGTCGCGGGATTGGAACGGGGCGTGCGGCCGATGGGCGACTGGTCCACCACCACGACTTTGTCCAAAAATTCCAAGCCTAAAATCTCATCATGCCTGCCGGGATTTTCCTTTGAACCGTAGAAATGCTTCAAAAGGGCAGTAGCCAAAATATCGTTGACTAAAGTGGACTTGCCGGAGCCGGAAACGCCGGAAACGCAGACGAATTTTTCCAAAGGAATATCAACCGAGATATTTTTAAGATTATGTTCTTTTGCGCCTTTGATAATTAACTGAGGTCCGACCTCAGGGTTTTTTCGAGGTCGGACCTCTAATTTCCGGCGCCCTGCCAAATAATCCGCAGTTAAAGTTTTAGCCCGCAGTAATCGGCGATATGTCCCCTCAAAAATAACCTGCCCTCCGTGTTTTCCGGCCCCGGGGCCCAAATCCAAAATCCAATCAGCCTGGCGCATGGTTTCGCGGTCATGCTCCACGACCAAAATGGTGTTTCCATAATCGCGAAGTTTTTTCAGCGTCTGAATGAGGCGAGCGTGGTCGCGGGGATGAAGGCCAACCGAAGGCTCGTCCAGAACATAGATAACTCCGGAGAGGCCGGAGCCGATTTGGGTCGCCAATCTTACTCTCTGCGCCTCTCCTCCGGCCAGGGTAGTCGAGGAGCGGTCCAAGGTCAGATATTCCAGACCCACATCCAGCAAAAAACGAAGCCTGGCCGCGATTTCTTTTAAAAGCGGAGAGGCAATATTCGCACTCGCTTTTCCTTTTGAAAAATCTTTTTCAAGTTTTTTCACGAAACCCAGGGCAGATTCGGCGGATTCGGCCGCGAGATCCGCGATATTCTTTCCCGCCATCAAGACCGAAAGAGCCTCTGGTTTCAACCTTTTGCCTTTACACTTCGGACAAGGCTCAAAAGTCATATAACGCTCGATCTCGGAGCGGGTCCATTCGGACTCGGTTTCTTTCCAGCGGCGCTCCAAATTCGGGATAACGCCTTCGTACCCGCCTGCCTGCCCGTCCCCATTAAGAATTAACTCCACAACTTTTTTAGGGAGTTCTTTGACCGGAATCGAAAGCGAGAAGCCGTGTTTCTCCGCAAGGTCGGAAAGGGTGTACCAGTACCAGGACTGCCGGCCCACGCGGTGCGAAGCTCTGGCCCAAGGAAAAATCGCGCCCTCCTCCAGGGTCAAATTTTTGTTAGGAAGGACCAGATTCGGGTCCACCTCCAAAGTGTGGCCGAGCCCGGTGCACTCGTCGCAGGCGCCGTAAGGCGAGTTGAATGAGAAAAGCCGCGGCTCAATCGGCGGGAGTGAACGTTCGCAGATAGGACAGGCGAAATGCTCGGAGAAAAGATGGTCAGTGTATCCTTTTTCAATTTCAGTCGCGACCATCGCGATTCCATCGCCTTTGCGAAGCGCGGTTTCGAGCGAGTCCACCAAGCGCGAGCGCTCGGTCTCTTTGTCTAAAATCAACCTATCCACCACAACTTCCAAAGAATGCTTTTTCTTCGGGTCAAGTTTTTCTTCCAAAGCTTCTTCCAGCCGCATCACGATGCCGTCCAGCCTCACTCTTAAAAATCCTTCTCGGGCCAAAAGCGTCAGCTCCCGGCGGTGCTCTCCTTTTCTCTCGCGGACCAGCGGACCCAAAATCAAAATCGAGGAGCCCTGGGGCAATTCCAAAATTTTTTTTACCATCTGGTCCACGGACTGTCTTTGGACCTTGCGGCCGCATTGGGGGCAGTGCGGCTCGCCGAGCCTCGCGAACAAAATTCTAAGATAGTCGTAAATCTCGGTGATGGTCCCTACCGTGGAGCGCGGATTTTTGGAAACCGAGCGCTGGTCAATCGCTATCGCCGGTGAAAGCCCGGAGATTTCATCCACGTCCGGTTTTTCCGCGACGCCTAAGAACTGGCGGGCGTAAGAGGAAAGCGATTCCACGAATCTTCGCTCGGCCTCGGCGTAAATCGTGTCGAAAGCGAGCGAGGATTTTCCGGAACCCGAAAGCCCAGTGATGACCACGAGCTTATTTTTCGGAATATCAACGCTGATATTCTTTAAATTGTGAACCCTCGCTCCCTTGATGCGTATGAAATCTTTCGACGGCAGAGCCATAAAGTTTTAATTATAGTCGGGATGTCAAGAGATTGCAACCTTTTTGGATATGCTTTCTGCTCCTTTTATTGTGGTCTCTCCTGCCGTTTCCGGGCTGGGCGCGAAAAATTTTCATGTTATCATCTCTTTATGCTTTCGCGGAAAGATTTCAAAAAAGCGCCTAGCTCGCCGGGGATTTATTTTTTCTCCGCCAAAGGTGGAAAGATTCTCTACATCGGGAAGGCGGCGAATTTAAGATTGCGGCTTTTGAGCTACGCGGACACAAAAACCCTCGGGCCGGCCAAAGAAAAAATGCTCGAGGAGGCACCGAAAGTCGAATGGCGGGAGCTTGAATCCGAAGTGGAAGCGCTGATTGAAGAAGCGCTCGCTATAAAACAATATAAACCGCGCTACAACATTGTTTTTCGCGACGATAAACAATATCTTTTTGTGGGTTTCTCGAAAGAAAAATTTCCAAAAATAATTCCAACTCATCAAAAAAAGAAAAATTTTGAATATATCGGGCCGTTTACCGAGGGAGTATCTCTAAAAATAGTTTTAAAATCGCTCCAGAAAATATTTCCCTACTGTACATGCAAGGAAAAGCATAGGCGGCCCTGCGTTCGGGCCGAGATCGGACGTTGCCCTGGCTTTTGCTGCCTCAAAAATGTTGAACATTCAATGTTCAACATTAAAAGCTACCAAAAAAATGTTTCGGCGGTTAAAAACATCCTTCGCGGCAGAAAACAAGATGTGCTTAAGACACTCGAAAAAGAAATGCACAGATTCTCCCAAATTCAAAACTTCGAGGAAGCCAGAAAAATCCGCGACCAAATCTTCGCTCTCGAAAACATTTTCAAGCACGCGCCAATCATCCGGCGGGAAATGAATCCGGAGCGTTTAAAAGCTTTGGTGCTCGCAAAAGAAATCCTGGGCCTGGCCGATGTTCCCCGAAGAATCGAGGGATATGATATTTCGAACATCCAAGGAACTAGTGCCGTGGGCTCAATGGTGGTCTTTGACAACGGCGAGCCCAAAAAAGAAGATTATCGCTTGTTCAAAATTAGATTCAAAAAAACGCCCGATGATACTGCCATGCTCCAGGAAGTTTTAATACGCCGTCTTCGGCACGATGAATGGCCTCTGCCGGATTTGTTTTTAATAGACGGGGGTGTCGGGCAATTAAACGCCGCGCGAAAAGTTTTGGATTTATATCAGTTAAAAATTCCGGCAGTCGCGCTCGCAAAACGCGAAGAGGAATTATGGCTAGGCTCGAGAAAATTTATTCCGCTGAAGCAGGTTTCGCCGGTTCTTTTGCATCTTTTCCAGCATATCCGTAACGAATCCCACCGCTTCGCTATAACTTTCCACCGAAAGCGCCGTTCAAGATCATTATTGACGAAATAAGCCCGCTGGGCTACACTTAAACCAATGTCTTTTCTCGTTAAGGCTTTGCCCTACCTCGAGGTGGGGGTGGCGGTCCTCTTGGTTACGGCGATTCTGCTTCAGCAGCGAGGCTCGGGCCTCTCGGCGGCTTTCGGCGGCGAGGGCAATATTTACGCCACCAAGCGCGGACTCGAAAAAATTCTCTTCCGGACCACGATTGTTCTGGGAGCTTTATTTTTAATCCTGGCTTTTTTAAGCCTCGCTCTCCCCAAATAATCAAGACGTGAGAATAAATTTTCCGTCATCCGACCAACTCCGCTATACCTTGCGCCTGATGAATCCCCGCCAAAGAGCCTGGCTGGCAATACTCGTTATTTTGACGGCGGTGGGTTTTTTCGGAACGCTGAATAAATTGAACGAGCGCTTTTCGGTGCTGGTGCCGGAGAACGGCGGAAGCATCACGGAGGGAATTATCGGCTCGCCGCACTTTATAAATCCGCTTCTCGCCATCGCCGACCCAGACCGCGACGTGACCAATCTGGTTTATGCCGGTCTGATGCGCTCGGACGGCAAGGGCAATCTGGCGCCGGAGCTCGCCGAAAGATACGAAATTTCTCCGGACGGCCTTTCCTACACCTTTTATTTAAGACCGGGGGCGACTTTTCACGACGGCGAAGCGGTAACGGCTGATGACGTCATCTTCACCATCGAGTCGGCCAGAAATCCAACGCTGAAAAGCACCGTCCGGGCCGGCTGGGAAGGCGTGGAGCTGGAAAAGGTTGACGTAAAAACCGTCCGCTTCTGGCTGAAGCGGCCCTATGCTCCCTTCCTTGAAAATACCACCGTAGGCATTCTGCCGGCCCATCTCTGGAAAAATATTCCGGTTGAACAAATGAGTCTTTCAGAACTAAATTTAGAACCAGTCGGCGCCGGTCCCTTCAAAATCACCAATCTCAAAACCGAGAAGAGCGGCATAACCAGCTCCTACACTTTGCGGTCCTTTTCTGATTATGTCGGGGAGGAGCCATACCTTCGCAAAATTACGCTGAAATTCTATCCTTCCGAAGTCGAACTCTTGAATGCCTATGAATCCAAGGAGGTTGACGCCATTTCGGCCATCTCGCCTCAAAACATTAAAAAAATCGGGAGGGGGGGCGGAGAGATAAAAACTTTGACTCTGCCGCGGGTCTTCGGCGTATTTTTCAATCAAAACGAGAAATCTCTGTTCATCGAGAAGGAGGTGCGTCAAGCTCTGGAACTGGCGGTGGACAAAAATCAAATCGTCGCCGAAGTGCTGGGAGGCTACGCTCGCCAAATCTCCTCGCCCATTCCGCCGGGCAGTTTCGGAGCCCTGGAAACCGAAAACCGCGGACAAAACCTGGAAGAGGCCCGAGGGCTCCTCGAAAAAAATAAATGGAAATTCAACTCCGAAAAAAATATCTATGAAAAAACTGAAAAGAACAAAGCAACCAAAGAATTAAGTTTTTCTCTGGCCACCTCCAACGCGCCGGACCTGGTGCGGAGCGCCGACCTTCTGAAGGCGAGTTGGGAAAAATTGGGCGCCAAGGTGGAAGTCAAAGTTTTCGAAATCGCCGACCTTAACCAAAATGTGATTCGGCCCAGAAAATACGACGCCCTCCTCTTCGGCGAGGTGGTGGGCCGCGACCCCGACCCTTTCGCCTTCTGGCATTCTTCCCAGCGCAATGACCCTGGACTCAACATTGCCCTTTACACCTCGGCGAAGGTGGACAAAATTTTGGAAGAGGCCCGCGGCCTCATCTCCCGCGAAGAGCGAACCAAAAAATATGAAGAGTTCCAGAAAGAAATCTTCCAGGACAACCCAGCCATCTTCCTTTATTCGCCCTCCTTCATCTATATTCTGCCCAAAACTCTAAAGGGTTTCGAAACCGAATATATCGTAACCCCGGCCGAAAGATTCACCAATGTTTTTAAGTGGCACTTTAACACCCGCTATGTCTGGAAAATCTTTTACAAGAACGATTAAGGAACTGTCTCCCGTACTCTTTGGGCCAGCAACAGGACCGGAACGCGTCGTATACGAGGTTCGGCGCGGAGAGGTGGACAAAAATACAAAAATCCGCTACGATACCACTACTATCTTCCCAGGCCTGTTGGGCCGGGAGCTCCCGAAGACCTTCGGCCACTACCACAAAGGGGTAGATTTTCCGGAACTCTACGTGGTACTGGAGGGCCGAGCCTGGTATCTAATCCAGCGGCCACAGAAAGCCAACCCGAAAATCATCGAAGAAGTCTACCTCATAGAAGCGAAAGAAAATGAAAAAACCATAATACCGCCGGGGTTTGGACATGTCAGCATCAATCCTGAAAATAAAAAATTAATCCTGGGCAACTGGATAGGAACTGGATTTGAATACGACTATCAAACGTACGAAAACTTGCGCGGAGCCTGCTACTATCTTTTGGAATCTAAGGGCAGACAGTCTGTAAATTTCGAAAAAAATTCATATTATGAAAAAATGCCAGAATTGGCAAAAGTACGTCCGCGAGAATTTCCAAAAGAATTGGAAAATTTGGAATTTCTAACAAAACCGGAAAAATATCTAGAAATTTTGACCATCGAAAATTGCTTCAAAAGAATGTAACCTGGCCGCGGTGGCGGAACTGGTAGACGCACTAGCTTCAGGAGCTAGCGTTCGCAAGGACATGGGAGTTCGAATCTCCCCCGCGGCACTATGACACCAACCAAACAAATCAAAAGAAAAGGGGATTTGAATTTGCGGTTCATTCCCCTTGGCGGCTGCGGAGAGGTAACCCGTTCCTGCTACGTCTACGAGTACGGGGACGACATCGTGATTATCGACATGGGGCTGCAATTCCCGGAAGAGGATATGCCGGGGATAGATTACATTATTCCCAATATTGAATACCTGCGGCCCAAAAAGAAAAATATCAGGGGAATAATCATCACCCACGGGCACTTAGACCACATCGGAGCAATCCCCCATCTCCTGGAACCGTTGGGTTACCCGGTGCTCTATACCATGCCCCTAACCCGCGGCATGATTTTGAAACGCCAGGATGATTTTAAGGATTACGCCAAGCCGAAAGTCCAAACTATTGACGAGAATTCTAAGCTGAAACTGGGAGCTTTTGACATAGAATTTTTACACGTGAATCATAATATTCCCGACTCTCTGGGCGTGGTGCTGAAAACCCCGGCCGGCACCGTGGTTCACACCGGCGACTGGAAATTTGACCACACTCCGGTAAATGAAAAGCCCGCGGACATGGCGCGCCTGAAAAGCCTCGGCGAGGCCGGAGTTTTGCTCCTGGTCTCGGATTCCACCGGAGCTAAAGACGCCGGCCGCACCATCTCCGAATCCGAAATCCAAAAAAATCTCGAAGAAATTTTTCAGAAAGCGGACGGGCGCATTATTGCCGCGACTTTCTCCTCGCTCTTGACCAGAGTCCAGCAGTTAATCTGGCTTTCCGAGCAATACGGAAGAAAGGTGCTGATTGAAGGCTATTCCATGAAGTCTAACGTGGCGGTGGCGCAGGAACTCGGCTATCTCAAAGTCCAGAAAGGAACATTCATCACCAAAGAAGAGTTTTCAAAACTTCCCCTGAATCAGGTAACCGTGATTTGCACCGGCGCGCAGGGCGAAGACCGGGCCGTACTGATGCGGATTGCCAACGGAGAACACAAATACATTCAAGTGGACCCGAAAGATTCCATTTTATTTTCCTCGTCCGTGATTCCGGGAAACGAAGCCTCGGTCCAGCGCTTGAAAGACATTCTCTACAAAAAGGCGGGGAAAATTTACCACTCCGAGTCCATGGACATCCACGCCTCCGGGCACGCCAAAGGAGAAGACCTGAAAGATATGGTTCGCCTCATCAAGCCAAAATATTTCATACCCATGCACGGGAATTACTTTATGCTGCGCCTGCACGCTGAACTCGCCATGGAAGCCGGGGTAAAGCCGGCTCACGCCGCCATCGCCGAGGACGGCGAGATAATGGAGATGAGCGCCGAGCGCATCCATAAATTAAAAGAAAAAGCGCCTTCCAACTACATCATGGTGGACGGGCTCGGCGTTGGAGATGTCAAAGAGGTGGTGCTCCGCGACCGCCAGATGCTTTCGGAAGACGGCATTTTCGTCATTATCGCCGTCGTGGACTCCGCTTCCGGAAAGGTGAAGGGCTCGCCGGACATTATCTCCCGCGGTTTCGTGTATCTTCGTGAATCCAAAGAACTCCTCTCACAGGCGCGGCATGTGATACGAAAAGTCATCGAAGAGGCCACGGCCGAAATGCACCCCATCAACTGGACTTTCCTCCGAAACGAGCTTCGCGAAGAGCTCGGCAAATTCCTTTTCCGCAAAACCGAACGCCGCCCAATGGTCCTGCCGGTGATAATCGAGGTCTAAATCTGCTACAATAAAAAAATGGCGAAAGAAATCGTAGTAAGCGGGGTGCGGCCGACCGGAGAGCTGCATCTTGGAAATTATCTCGGAGCGATAAAACAATTCGTAGAGCTTCAGGACAAATATAAAACTTTTTTCTTTATCGCTGACTTGCATGCCATCACCGAACCGCAAGACCCAAAAAAATTAGGAAGGCAGATTCTCGAAGTCGCGGCTTTGTACCTCGCCTGCGGGCTTGACCCAAAAAAAACAACTCTCTTCATCCAGTCGCAAATCTCCGAACATCTCGAACTCTCTCATATCCTCGGAACGCTCACTCCGGTAGGCGAGCTGAATCGGATGACCCAATATAAGGAAAAAATTCAAGAAGGCCAGCCTGCGAATTTTGGTCTTTTTGCCTATCCGGTCTTAATGGCGGCGGATATTTTAGTTTACAATGCTGACGCGGTTCCGGTGGGCGAAGACCAAAGACAACATCTGGAATTCGCGAGAACCATCGCCCGAAAATTTAACTCCCGCTATGGGAAAATGTTCAGGGAGCCGAAAGCTCTGACCCAGAAAACCGGAGCGCGCCTCATGGGCCTCGACGACCCTTCCAAAAAAATGTCCAAATCAGCGAAAAGTCCAGACAACTATATCGGGCTTCTGGATAACTCTGACGAAATCCGGAGAAAAATTAGAGTCGCCGTGACTGACTCCGGACGCGAGATTAAATACGACTCGGACCGAAAACCGGCGATATCGAACCTACTTTCTATTTATAGTCTCATCGCCAACTTCCCTATTCCGGAGCTAGAAAAAAAATATAAGGACCGAGGCTACGCCGAGTTTAAAAAAGACCTGGGAGAAGTTCTAGTTCAAAAGCTCTCCTCCATCCAGAAACAATATCGGGCGCTCGCGAAAAACCAGCAAAAAATTAAAAAAATCCTCGAAGACGGGGCAAAAGAGGCAAGAAAAACGGCCGGGAAAACTATGTCCGAAGTCCGCCGCAAAATCGGATTTCTCGGCTAAGCCCCGCTAAGCGGGGCTAATCAATCTTCGCCCCTTTCCCAAAAAGAAAAGCCAAAAGCTCGTCTTTTTTCTCGTGAAAAATTTCTTTGCTTCGGGCTTCAATTACCAAACGTAACAAATCTTCGGTGTTGGACTGCCGGAGATTGAACCACCAGAAAGGATATTCCACCGTCAGGCCGTCTAAATAGTTCCTGGCTCCGTCTTTATATTTTTCGGATAGCTCCGAAATGATCAGGTCATGCCGCGCGGCGATAAGATTTATGTCTCCGGATTGAAAATAGCGGCGAAAGGGCTTTAACAATTCGGAAAGGGCGGCTTCGCTTCTGGAGAGAATTTCAAGCACTTTCAAAGCGGCCCAGAGGGCGGAGTCAGAGTAAAAGAATTCTTTGAAAAAAAAGTGCCCCGAAAGTTCGCCTCCCAACAAAGCGTCCTCTTCCCGCATAAGTTCTTGAATAAAGGACCTTCCCACTCTGCTTTTCAAAAGACGCATCCCTTTATCTTCGGCTTCATCCTTTAGCGCTCGGGAAGCGCGCAGGTCCGCCACCAGCGTATCGCCGGGCTTCGCGAAATTCGAGGCGAGGAGCCACAAAATCGCGTCGGCCCGCGCCGCCTCACCCTTTTCATCAAGAACGACGAGTCTATCCCCGTCCGGGTCAAAAATAAAAGCGACCTCGGCCTTCGTTTTTAAAACTTCCTCCCGGGCCTTGGCCTGGGCCGACTGAGAAAGAGGGTCCGGTTTTCTGACCGAAAGACGCGGGTCTGGTTTCAAAAAAAGGCACTCACTTTTCAAATTTAACTTTTCAAGAACTTTCGGCAGAATCAACCCCATAGTTCCGCCGCCGGTGTCGAAAATCGCGTTTATTTTTCTTCCGAGAGAAGCATGAGAAACGACAAACTCAGCGTAATTTTTACCAAAATCCTCAAACCTGCGGCCGCCCCTGGGGCCGGCGTAAGGCTTAAGGCCGGCCTCAATAATATTCTTAATGTCTTTAAGCCCGGTTCTTTCGCTCAAAGCCCGGGTTCCTTCGTAAAGTTTCAGCCCGTTATACTGAATGGAATTATGCGAAGCCGTTATCATGATGCCGCCGTCGGCCTCGCTCTGATTTAAGGCGAAAAGAAAAAGAGGAACATCAACGACCCCCACTTCCAAAACATCTAGTCCCCTCTCCAAAACCTTACTCTTGACCATTTCCCTGATTTCCGGAGAGGTATAGCGAACGTCCTCGCCCAAGAGACAGAGATTCCCTTTATCGTGGGAGTGAAGATATTCAACAAAGCCTGAAGCAATGAGCTCGACGGTATTGTGGTCGAGCTCCTGGGGATAAAGCCCCCGAATGTCGTAAGCCTTGAAAACTTTGGGGTTAAGCGCTTTGAGTTTAAGTTTCACATCCATTAGTCTTAATTATATGAACCCCGTTAGAAAATCTCCAGATGTTTGAAACTTCTAAAATAATTTTTTCCTTGTTAAAAAGTCTATCCAGGGCAGATAGACCCGGCTTAGATTTTCTAACGGGGTGAAAATCGGAATCGTCGGACTACCCAACGTCGGAAAATCCACGCTCTTCCAGGCTTTGACAAAAAAAGAAGTGGATTGCTCCAACTATCCTTTCGCCACCATCGACCCCAACGTCGGGGTGGTTCAGGTGCCGGATTTACGGCTTGCCAAGCTGTCGAGCCTCTCAAATTCCCAAAAAACCATTCCCGCCATAATAGAGTTCGTGGACATCGCCGGGCTCGTGAAAGGCGCGGCTGAAGGCGAAGGCCTCGGAAACAAATTCCTCGCTCACATCCGCGACGTGGACGCCATCGTGGAGGTGGTAAGAGTTTTTGAAGACGAAAGCGTCGTTCACGTTGACGGACGGCCGAATCCGGAAAGGGACATCGCCGTGCTTGAGACGGAACTCATCCTAAAAGATATGGAAAGCATCGAAAAAGCATTGGAGAAGGCCGCTAAAGACGCGAAAACCGGAGACAAAAAAACACTCCTCCGCCTCGAAGAGCTCAAAAAACTTCAAACGGAACTCGCGAGCGGCAAAAAGGCCTGGGAAGGCGCGGAAAATCTTCTGACCGCGAAGCCCATCCTTTATTGCTTCAACTCTCAAGAGGAAAATCAGGCCTTGAAGGAAAAATTCCCCAACTCCGTTTTTCTTAATCTAAAAAAGGAATTAGAAGAAGAGGAAAAACTTCCAGAACTCGCTCGCGAAGCTTACCGGCTCCTCGGGTTGATAACCTTTTTCACGACCGGAGAAGATGAGACCAGAGCTTGGACTATTCCCAAAGGTTCCAAGGCGCCGCGGGCCGGGCGCGCCATCCACGGCGATTTTGAAGAAAAATTCATAAAAGCGAGTGTTATCTCCTATGAAAAACTGGTCGAGGCCGGAAGCCTCGCGAAGGCGCGCGAAGCCGGCTGGCTTCGCACCGAAGGCAAGGAATATCTCGTCCAAGACGGCGACGTGATTGAATTTAAAATCTAGCCGTGTTAAGATTGTCCGATATGGAACCGAAATTATACGAACTCGCCTATCTCCTCCGCAATGAACCGGAAGAAGCGCTGAAGCCGATACTCGAGAAAATCAGAGAATACATCGAGAAAAAAAATGGCCGGAGTTTAGAAGGAGTAAGCTTGAGCCGAAGACGTTTTTCCTATCCTATCCGCAAAGAAAACGAAGGCTTTTTCGGGCATCTTAAATTTTTTATAAAAGCCGAGGACCTGGCGGAACTGGAGGAAATTTTGAAGCGGGAAAAAAGCATCCTGCGCTATCTGCTGACGAAAATAAAAAGATTGGAAGCTGAAGTCCGGCCGCAGGTGCGGAGAATAAGAAAGCCGGTCGAGAAAAAAGCGGTAGACCTCGCGGAAATTGACAAAAAGCTGGAAGAAATCCTAGGCAGCTGATAAGCTAAAACTATGAATCCCGTTAGAAAATCTAGAAACTTTTCCATAGTCAAAAAGAGTGTTTTAATTTTAAAAAACTGGCTCAGGTCGGGTCGGTTTATTATAGATTTTCTAACGGGATGAACTTAAATAAAGCGTTTTTAATCGGCAACCTGACGCGCGACCCGGAGCTCCGGACTTTGCCCTCCGGACAACCGGTGGCTTCTTTCGGACTGGCCACGAACCGCGTCTTTACTCGGGATGGGAAACAGGAAAGACAGGCTGAATTTCATAATATCGTGGCCTTCGGACGCCTCGCCGAAATTGCCTCGCAGTATCTCTCCAAAGGCAAAATGGCCTTGGTGGAAGGAAGACTCGTTACCAGGAACTGGGAGGCTAAAGATGGGACAAAACGAAATCGCACCGAGATAATCGCGGAGCGGCTGCAATTGGGCCCTCGACTAGCCCCGCCTGCCGGACGGGCAGGTCAGACTGAAGCCCCCCCAGAAGAACCGAAGCGAAGCGAGGAAAAGCTGGACACCATCGAATACCCGTCAGAAGAAATCAACCCAGATGAAATCCCTTTCTAAGCAGTGTTTCTTTTGCACTTCCAATATCCAGGCGCTAGACTACAAAGACACTGAAAACTTAAAGCGTTTTCTAGACCCTCTATCCCGCATCCTTCCCAAAAGGCGAAGCGGGCTTTGCGCCGGGCACCAAAGAGAATTCGGCCGCAACGTAAAGAAAGCGCGCGCCCTGGGGCTCCTGCCTTATCGGCCGCTCGCCAAATAAGACGCCAGGGCGGCTTTCAGAGTCGGGTCGCCGGGATTTTTACGAAGCCCCTCTTCCAAAATATCGTCGGCGAGTTCGGCCTTTTCTTTATATTGATAGCGGTAAAGTTCGTGAAGATTCATATAGCCCGCGATGTAGCCGGGGTAAAGTTCAACGGCTTTCCGCAGATTTTGCTCCGCCTTGGGAAAATCGCGAAGGTAGAATTGATAGAGGTCGCCAAGATTGGAGTAAGGAATATGACTTTCAGGGATTAGCCTCGACGCCTCTTCCCAGACCTTAACGGCGCCGGCGTAATCTTTATTATTTTTCTTCGAAATCCCGAGGAAAAGCAGGTCTTCAAAAGAAAGCTGGGGCTCGGGTTGTGGTTCGGGTTTGGGTTCTGGTTCAGGGGAAGATAAACTTCCGCTTGGAAGCTTAGCTTCTTCGGGAACTTCTGGAAGTTTCGTGAAATCTTTAAAGATAACAAAGCCCAGAACACCCAAGGCCACGACAGCCAAAGATGAAATAGATATCAAGATTAAGTTTGGTTTCATAATCCAGCTATTGTAACAAATTTTCCCCAAAAACCAACCCCGCCGTTAGGCGGGGTTGGCTAGTTCACAAGGATAAACTATTTTAGTTCGGAGAGGTGAAGGTCTCCAGAGTCATGTTCAGGGTCGGCAGTCCTGGAATGAGATAGCCGTTGGAGTAGTCCAGAGACGTCCTCGAGGAGGCAGTGGTCGTGGACCTTGGTGACCAGATAAAGTCATCATTCGTGTCGTCGTCCACCCCAGTTATGCTGTTCTCGAAGGATTCTCCAACCCGTCCCATGTTACCGGTTATGCTCTGACCAGCCTGGTGCTGGGTCGGGAAAGCGGCATCACCCAAGAGTCCAACCTGGAAGGTTTCCTGTCCGGTGGCACTCTCCACAGTGGCTACCGTGGCTCTCAGCTCAAAGTAGCGAGTCGCGTCTTTGGGAACAGAGTAGGTGGTGGTTGCCGTACCAGTGTTGCAGGAGGTCGCGTCCTTGTCCATGAAGATTTCCGCGGAAGGAGCAGAGCCGTTTACGCCTCCGGCCGCAGAGCCAATCAGTGCCGTATCAGGGTTGTTGGCAAAGCCGGAACGGTAGCACTGCGAGGCGTTCAAGAGACCGTCAGAGCTGAAAGTTGTGTCAGCCTGCGAGTAGCTGGAATCAGTAAAGGCGTAGAGGGATAGGAGCGAAGTGGTCGCTCCGGCCTGAGCGGCTGGCGCGGTTGAGGAAGAGATGGAGAAGCTAAACTTGTAAAGGTCCACAACGCCTCCGACCGCGGTAACCTTGAAGCGGTAGAGCACCTTATTGGCAGTGGTTCCGGCAGAGAGAGCCCTGTCCGAAGAGCTCAAAGGAATATGAGCGAAAGACGGATAGGCCTTGAAGATTCTCGTGCCTGACACCGCGGAGTCAGTGGTAGCGCCGTTTATGGTCGCTCCAGAGGAAAGTCCGGTGCCATAGGTTCCGTTAAGACCGACATTGCCGCCGTCATAGTCAACCCGCAAGCGGTCTCCAGAGAAGGTCATCGGTCCATTTACAGATATTCCGGCAATATCTCCCTTGATGGTCATAATCCTGGTTCCGCCCGCAGGAATTCTGAAGTTTCCGGTCGTAATCGGGGAGGAGGTCGCGTAGTCGGAGTTTGAGCCGGAGAATTGAGCCGTGCCAATCTGTGTTCCGGTCTGGTCATCCCACAGCGTTACCTTCTGGTCCACTAGGTTGTTCGGGGAGTTGGAAGCAGCAACCGAGATCTCCAGAGCCACCTGTTTGAGGTCAATATCCTCGTTGGTGGCGCTGAAGCGAAGCTTGTTAAGCGTAACTCCAGTCTGGCCAGCGTAGGCGAATTGATATCCCGGAGCTGAATCGTCCGAAGCCACATCCATCGTGCCGCTGCCGGACGCTGACATTTTCTGACCGATGTTCGCAACCATAGTTTCGGCTACAGTCTGCCCTGAAGTCATTCCAGTCGCGCCGGTGTAGTTGGTGGCGTCATTTATCTGACCCCACTGATAGGCTCCGGTAGCGCCGGAAGAAATGTCGCATTTCAAGCCAACAGTCTTGGCGGTTCCTTTGGCCACAGTCAGGCCTGTTCCGCTGAAGGTAAAGGTAGTAGTCGAAGCTCTGGCCGTGGGGTTAAGGGTGGTGGAAGAAACCACGACAGTGCCGTCATAGAGCTTGCAGTTGGTAAGGTCTGTGGCGCTTCCAGCCGGGATGTTGTATTCCGGCGTAAGCGAAGTCATTCTCACATCCTCTCCTGAAGCCGTGGCGTCCAGAACGTAATTGGCGAAGAGGAATTGAGAGGAACCGGCGATTATAGTCTGGGCAACCGGAACCGAGGAAACGCTTATGGTCAGCGCTCCTGACCTCACGGTCATTTGGTTAAGAGTAATGACAGAGTTTGGATCCGGGCTGATAGTGTTGCCGGAAATCTGACCCCGGACCGTGCCGGCAAAGTCAGAGCGCGGAGTAGTGGAAGCTTGGACGGTGCCGGTGGCAATGTCCGTGCCCAGCTTGCCTTTCAGAGTGTAGACGTGGTCCCCGACCGGGAAGACAACCGTGTCAGTAAAGATTATCGCGCCGTCGGAAGAACCAGCAGCCTGCGCGTGGTCGTCAGTCGCAGAGCCGTCTACCGGGCCGGCAACGATGGCGCCGTTTTCATCCACTAGGGTAACGTTGGTAATGTCATCCACGTCGGCCGCGGTGCCGGTGGAGCCGGTGGAGCTCAAAGTAACGTTGAATCCGATTCGGCCCACCGAGATGGCCTCACCTCTAACTTGAGACAAGAACGAGCCTAGGGGCTGGTTGGCCAAGCTGTTGGCGACATTTTGGGCCGGAACCGCGTTGGAGTTGGCGATATTAATGGTGCCGGCTCCAACGGTTACTTCTGCCGCGTCATACCACGGGTCTTCAGAAGAGCTGAAAGCCGCCGTGTCGGCCGTAGGAACAGAAGAGCCGGTCTGCGGCGGAGTGATTCCGTAGCCGTAGGTTTCGCCAGTAAGGCCGATGTCTCGGCGTTTGGCGACGTCAAAGTCCACGGTTCTTCCGGAACCTCCGGCAATATCCCCTTTAATATAGATTTCTTTGGAAAATCCTTTATCAATGAGGATTCCTTTGCCGTTGTTCTCCGGGAAAGAGGCGGTGTAGTACTTGCCGTCAGAACTGACCGTAGGTACATAGGCAACGCCGTCTAGGTAAACTTTAAGATTTGCGAGGTCTCCTGAACCGATTGAGCCGGTCTGATTCCATCGGAAAGATTTAAGATAGATTCTTTCGGTCGAGCCGGCGGTAACTTTCACTGAAGAGAAAGTATAATCTGCCTGGCCGACCCGCTTGGTCTGGCTGGCGCCTGGGTCAGTAGGACCCCGGCCCACAGTGACCGAACCGATGGAAAGCGAAGCGTTGATGGTGTGGCCTGCTCCAGTTATGGGCAAACTTCCGCTTACGGTCGCGGAGGTGTTAACGCTTACCACCGAAACGTAAGCTACTTGTCCTGCTTCTTGAGACAGGTCTGAATCCATATTGGCTCCGATAGTCATGGTCCTGGTCTGGCCGGCTTTAACCACAAAGGCCTCACCGACGGTGGCCTGATGATTGGAGTTTAAGGTCTTTTCAATCCCAAGCTGGAGTCCGTTTTCATCCATCAGGATGACCCCGGAAAACACGGTATCAGCCGCGAGTCCGGTCCGCTCCACCGTGATGCTGTTCACGGTTACGTCCCCGTCAGAAGCGGCGGTTAATTGAAGCACCGTAAACGGAACTCGGGCCGCGGATTGGGGCGCGAGCGAGTTTGCGGGCTGTGTTCCAGCAATCACACTCAAGCCAGTGCCTGGAGGCGCTGGAGGAGTCGGGCCTGGAGGCGTAGGCGGTGTTGCGATAACCAAGGAGTTGTATTTGGCTCGAGAAATTGGACCAAAGTAGCCGGCCGTGGGAGAAACCCCGTTGGCCGCCTGCCAACTGGAAACCGCACTCTGGGTTCTTGACCCAAAGTAATTAGTCTCGTTTCCTGGCGAACCGGCGCCTGAAGAGGCAACCTGGTGGCCTGCTGAATTCAAGTATTTCTGCAGACACAATACATCATCACCAGTCGAATCTCTGGTCAGGTCGCGAGTGAAACTGCAGGTTCCGCTCGGTGCCGGAGGCGTAGTCGTCGGCAGACCGCGAAGCGAAGCATTGACATTGGCCCTCGTGGCAGAATCCACACCGAAGCTGTCCAGTAAGGTCAGAATGGAGTTAATTTGCGCTTCCGTCAGAGCCGCGTGGGCCACTAACGGAACAGTTAGCGAGGCTCCCGACAGAAATATTGCCGTCGAAAGACTCAAGAAAGTAACGGTGATTCTTGACACCAGTCCTTTCTTTAATTCTTTACTCATAATTAATTTGCTCTTATTTTCTAATAATCACTAATAATAGCTAACGACTTTTTTAATTTGTCAATAGAAACATTTTCATTCTTTCGGCCGTTAATATTTAGTTATCAAAGTTCTAACAAAGCGACAAACCCCGTATCTTCTACGGTATTTGCTTAATTGTGTCTTCCCTTATTATAGGGATTCATCTTAAAGGCAACAAGTAGATTAGTAAAGCCTTTGTGGATAACTAGAAAGTCCTTAGAAATAAGGTCTTTTTAGTATTTAAATACACTTGTTTGCCTTGAGGTGAAAAACTATAATTGAACCATGGGGAACTTTAAATCAAATCTTACCATTATTGGAGTTGTTGTTATTGTCTTTCTTTCGGGCTTAGTTTTGTGGTACTCGCCTCCAGATTTTTTGAAGCCGGAGCCGGTTAAAGTTCAGTATCAAGTTGCTACCGGAGGAGCCAATGAATTGCGGGCGCAAGTGATTAAAAAATATGGCCTTGACAAGAAGCATGGCGTTGAGCTTGAAATAATTTCCACGGACCCCGGAGAATTGGAAAGGAGAATCTCCAAAGGCGAGTCTTATCTGGCCGAGGTCTCCCCTTTCACCGCCTTGACGGCAAAGCAAAATAATGTCGAGCTTCGCATTATAAGCCCGGCGGTTTACTTTAATTACTACCTGCTCGTTTCAAGCAATTCCAAGATTACCTCTCTGGAGGAGTTGAAAGGGGGAAAAATCGGGACACAGCCAAAAGTCACTGCCGCTTACAGCGCCTTGGCCATAGTGCTTAAGTCCGCGGGTTTTGACATTGAGAAAGATTTCAGCGTCCTTTTCGGAAATATCCCCCAAACCGTCGCCGCTGTGGAAAAAGGAGAAGCGGACGCGGCTTCAGCCTCGTATCCGAGCGCGGCCGCTATCATTGCCGGCGGGAAATTCAGAAGCATCGCGTCTTTGGGAGACCTTTGGAGCAAAAATGAGGACGGGCTTTCCCTGCCATTCGTCGTGCTGGCCGCGAATGGCGATTGGTTCGAAGAAAACCGAGAAACGGCGCGGCGAGTGGTGGAAACTATTCTGGAAGGCGGGCGCTTTATTCAAGAACAGCCGCAAGTACTTTCCGAACTTACTGATTATCTCAACAAATACAACTACAATACTCCGCAAATCACGGCGCTGCTGGAAGCGCATATACCAAGCATGCTGCCCGCGAGTTACGGAGAGAAAGAAGTAAGAGCCTTTGAAAGATTCTTCGCGCGGGCGAAGCAATTAAAAATCATCCCTCCCGACGCTCCGATTGAAAGTTATCTGGTGAAACCGGAGGATTTAGGAATTTAGGCTGGGTTGTTCAATATCGGCAAGAGGTGTGGACAACTTTTCTGGAAATATGCTATAGTGTATTTGGCGCTTGGAGGGCTTTGGCCCTATCACGGTCAATGTTTTCCAAACCGTAACCAAGTGCCACCAAAAAGTACCGCATAAGCGGCACTTTTTGTTTCTTAATCGGTTTCGGGTTTGCCGCTATGGAGCAATCTCCGTCCAGTTATTTTATCCATCTTCCAAAACGGGATAATGCTCCAAAAATATTTTCCTGAACCGCCTTCGACTTCTTTCATGATAACTCTAACTCGATAGTCGTTGATTACGGCTACAAACTCGTAATATGTTACAGAACGCATTGCTGTCTCCCATCTGCTATTCGTTTTTATACGCTCAAGATTATTTCTTCGTGATAGACCTTGAAGAGTGTGTGATTCCTGTAAAATGCGGGGAGCCAATGAAATTAAACGAAAACGGATGTACTGATCTCTATGTGACCGTGCATGCCTAGGGCCATGAAATTTTATGTGCTCAAGACCTTTAGCATTAAATGATATCCCTTCCTTGAAATACGGACAGCGAACTTTTCCGATGGTTTTATAAAACGCTTCAGATTCGTTTTTTACTTTCTCAAATTTGATTGGATCAATATCGTTCATATTTTGTATAATCCCTTTCCCCTATCGGGGAGTGTCGGTTAGAACTTGTCCAAATTTTATTTTATCGTTTCGATGTTTACCCGTCCGTAGTCTTGACGCAGGAGGGCTCCTCGGATATTACGACTTTTTCAATCTCCTATAAGTTCGAGTGAACCAATTTTTAGAAATAAAATCGAGAGTAAATTCCATTTCTTTAGTCGCTCGTGGCTGATCTGCCCACTGAGTCTTCAAATCGGTAAGAATTCTTTTCGTAACAGGGAAATAACTCGGAAAATTTCTGAGTTCAAAAATTACAGCTATTTGCCTGTCGAGTTTAATTTGCCTATCTGGATTACGTTGCTCATTAACTAATCCATCAATTAATTCATGATATGTTTTAAAGCGCTTGTCCTTTAAATATTCTCTAAATTTGAGAAAGGGCCAAATACCAGCAACTATTAATGAAAAGATAGTTGCGGCTGCAGGATATTCTTTCAAGAAACCGAGAATACTGATTAGTATGTTCATAATTTAGTGATTATATATCTCCTTAGACTCCTAACCCATCTCCCTCCTTCGCTAAAGCTACGGACGCTAAAGCTACGGACGGGCAGGCAGGTTGGCTACCGGCCAAGTATTTTAAATTCCGTCCGGAGCTGCGGGACTAGGATTCGAACCTAGATTCCCGGGTTCAGGGCCCGGTTGCCTACCATTAGCAGATCCCGCAACTCCGGAAAGAATTTCGTTTAATAATTTTCTTCTAGACTACCCCACAATACTCGAGATACTATAATAAAATAGTGCGCTTGTCTAAAAAAGAGAAAAGAACGAAAGTCCTGGAATATCTGAAGCAAAACCGGCTCATGAGCCTGGGGACTTCCTCGGCCAACAAGCCCTGGGCGGCTACGGTGTTTTTTGCTTATGATAAAAATTTAAATCTCATTTTCTATTCGCGCGAAGACACGCGCCACTGCCGCCACATAAAAAGAAACCCATATGTTTCAGCCGCGATAAATCAGGACTGGAAAGAAAAAGGAGGCATTAAAGGACTGCAAATTACCGGGCGCGCTTCCAAGATAACGAAAAAGCAATATAACCGTTATTATGCCATTTATAAATCGCGCTTCCGGTGGGCTGACGAATTCGCTTCCGACCACATCCTCTACCTCGTGAAGCCCCTCGAGGTTTGGTACATCAATCAGAAACTTTTCGGGCACTTTCGCCGGGTGAAAATGATTTAAATATCCATGATAGAAATTGAAAAAAATTTTGACCTCCACCCCGGCGATAAAGAGCGGCTGATAGAAGGCGCGAAGTTCTTGAACAAGAAAACTTTTACGGATGTCTATTATGATACCGAGGATTTTCGCCTCACCGCGAAAGATTACTGGCTACGGCAGAGGGATGGAAAATGGGAACTAAAAGTTCCGCTTAACGGGACAGCGGCAAACCGCGAAACCGACCAGTACCGGGAACTGGAAGACCAAAAAGAAATCGCGCGCGAGCTAGAATTGCCCGGCAATGCCCCTTTTCAAAAAGAAATTCAAAACATTGGCGCGAGGCCTTTCGCGACCATAGTCACGAATCGCAAAAGATATCAAAAAGGAGATTTTCATCTTGACTTTGATGAAATGGATTTTGGATTTTCCACCTTCGAAGCAGAACTCATGATAGAAAACGAAAAAGATATCCCTGCCGCCGAACAAAAAATCATGGATTTCGCCCGTGAATACGGCATCGCCTCAACTCCCGGAGCCGGAAAAGTAATAGTCTTTATCGAGCGCAATAATCTGGCGCATTACAACGCACTTTTAAAATCAGGTGTAGTCAGAGAACATGCTTAGACCGATTCTGCCGCCGCCTTATATATTTTTGGGGCCGCTTTTAATCGGGGTTGGTTTAAATATTATTTTTCCGCTTCGGATATTTCCTGGAAATCTTTCCAATTTGCGTTTCCTTGTCGCGGCCATTTTGGCGTTAGGCGGGGTTTCATTACTTCTCTGGGCGATAAAAACTCTTTTTCGCTCCGGGGTTGACCCCCGTTTTAAACCCGTGGGCGGAATTGTTTCCCAAGGGCCCTTTGGGATAACAAGAAATCCGATGTATGTAAGTTTCACCCTAATTTATTTAGGAGTCGCGGCGGGATTCAACGCGCTCTGGCCGATTCTATTTTTACCGATTATATTTCCGGTCCTCCATTACGGAGTAATTCTCCGGGAAGAAGCATATTTAGAAAAAACCTTAAGTGAAGAATATAAAAAATATCGAACTAAAGTAAGGAGGTGGTTATAAAATCAATCTGAAGCTATTATATAAGGTATGAATCCCATCGATATGAATCCCATGATGAATATGCCCGACGGTTTTGGGCAGGGTTCTCAGGGAACCAATCTTTTAAGCATCCTTATTAACGCGGCCTTTGGGTTCGTGGCCGGGCTTATGCTGTTTATCGGGCCGAAGGAAGTGATTGCCTACGGGTCTAAGCTCGCGGGAGAGCTCATCAAGCTTACTGGTTATGGACAACAAATGGCGGCGTTTGGATTTGCTACAACCGCGGCGCCATATATAGTTCTCGCGCCAATTGTCGGCTTGGTGGTCCGCCAACTTGCTTCCGTTCGTTCGCTCAAGAGTTTCGCGTTTTTCGCGCTCGCGGCGGCGGTCGGATTTGGCGCCGCCTACTTTGGCCAGGATTATATTACAACCACTTTCTCTATCTTCCCCACGACGGCCTCAACATCAATATTGGCAGTATCAATAACCAAATCGAACTTCTCGTCCGTAAAGTCCGTAATGCCGTAATATTTCCGGTAACGCTCGGCTATCATTTTTTCCCGAAATTCGGTGTGTTCTCGGGCTTCTTCGAAAGAAATTTTGTCGCGCGCGGCGACTCGTTTCACGCGCGTTTCAAAATCGCATTCTAACTTTATCTTTATTGAATCCGGTATGAAGTGCCAGGCCAAGCGCGACTCCACCACAAAATTATCATTTTTCTCTCCGAAGTTTTTTATTTCCCGGTCGAGCTTCTTATCGTACTGCGGGTCTTGATTTGTAAGTTTTTCAAAATCCTGCAAAGACATATCGTTTTCTTGGGCCATTTTCCTGAAAAGCATTCCGCTCGAAAGAAAAGTATAGCCGAGTTTCGCGGCCAGAATTTTCCCCACCGAACTCGTCCCCGTCCCAGCTAGCCCGAAAATCGTAATCTTAGCCATTGGTTTTATTTTAAATGAACCTCACTTTCAATTGAACCCCCTCGGGTTTTGCGTTAAAATTTCGCCATGAAACGGGTCTTTATAGTTCACTGCTGGGAAGGATATCCGGAATATTGCTGGTATCCTTACGTAAAAAGAGAGCTTGAAACCAGAGGATTCGAGGTGAAAGTTCCGGCTTTTCCTGACACCGACAACCCCCGGCAAAACAAATGGGTTCCCTGCTTGGCGGAGCAAATCGGCACGCCGGATGAAAACGTTTTTCTCGTCGGTCACAGCATCGGCGTTGCCACCATCTTGCGCTATCTTGAAACCATGCCGGAGGATAAAAAAATCGGCGGAGCGGTCCTCGTCGCGGGATTTACCGAAGACATCGGGTATGAAGAGGTTAAAAATTTTTTTGAAACACCATTCGATTTTGCGAAAATCAAAGCCAGCGCGCGAAAAGGATTTGCCGCGATTCATTCCGATAACGACCCTTACGTTGATTTAAAATTTTCCAAAATTTTCAAAGAGAAACTCGGAGCCGAGGTTATCGTAAAACACGCCTTGGGGCATTTCTCCGGCTCTATCGAAGGCGAACCCGCCTGCACCGAACTCCCTGTGGTCTTAGAAAAAATTCTGGAGATGGCAAAATAAATTGGACATTCTCTCACACGGGCTTTGGGGCTCTTTGGCTTTCGGAAGAAAAAACCGAAGAAATTTCTGGCTTGCGTTTCTTTTCGGCATTGCGCCTGATTTTTTTTCTTTCGGCGCTTTTTTTATTTCAGTCTGGCTGGGAATTCAAGAACTTCCACCCTTTTCCCCTGAACCGCCTGACCCGGCCTTAATCCCGGCCTATGTTTCAAATCTTTATAATTTCTCGCATAGCATCATTATCTTCGCGATAGCTTTTCTGGCGGTTTGGCTCATCTGGAAGCGCCCCTTCTGGGAAATGTCCGCCTGGGGGCTTCATATCCTTTTTGACATTCCCACTCATTCTTATAAATTCTTTCCCACTCCGTTTTTATGGCCGATTTCGGATTTCAAATTCAATGGCTGGCATTGGGGTTCTCCCTGGATTTTCTTTCCGAATATTGCTCTGCTTTTTTTACTCTATCTCTGGTTTTTTGTAATTCGAAAATTGCTTAAAAAAGATATCTAATTCACAGCTGATTTTATTTTTTCATTGTAGAATGTAAATAGCGGTCTTTAATGGTTAATTGAAATATAAAATGAAAAAACTGAAAAAACGCGCGAAGACCTCGGGAGGGGGCTTCACGATTTCGCGTGAAATCTGGGTGCTCGGCATAGGATTTTTGGCGCTCGCGGCCATCGTTTCGGCTGGCCTATAAAGACAAAAACTCATATTTAAAAAGCTAAGCCTTGCTGAAATTTTTCAGCAAGGCTTATAACTTTTTGCGAAAACTCCGCTTCAGCCCGGCTTTAAGCCGAAACCAAGAAGAGACGAATAAATTTCGCAAGAACCAGACCGGAAGAGCGGCAGTTGAAATCCAGCCGTGATTGGACTCAAAACTGCATTTAAACTTTCGGAACTCCGCCTCCGGGCCGATGTGCTGTTTAAAAATCGGTCTGACCGCCAGGGCGTGAACCGACTCTGTAAACACGAAGAGACTCCGGATGCTGCCAAATCTCGTCTTCAGCTCGCGGGCGAGGCGCCGCGCTAACTCTTCTTCGTTCTTAAAAAAACCGAGTTCAATCAGTTGGACCGCGCCGCAGTGAGCAATAAGTTCCTTTTTAAGCTCCAGCTCTTCCTGAAAGTCAGAGTCAAAACTGGCCAAGACCAAATAGATCCGAGGCCTGACGCCGCTGAAAGACTTTTTCCAGAAATTCAGAGCCCGCTCCAGAGCTTTAACCGAGGCCGCGGACAGTTTTCCGTTCGCCAAGCCGTACGGAATCGGCAACAGGACATACATTTTCCACCTCCTTTCCTCCCGAATATTACCAGAGCCAGGTTTTTATTCCAGCTATTTGTTCAAATACCTCCTCGTGGCAATAAGACTCGAAATGACGCCAAGAACAACGCCGATGAACAAAAGCATCAGAAAAATCCAGAGAAAGTTTGAAAAATAGTAGTCCAGAAGATTCGGTCCGCCGAAGAAACGCTCGGCTTTTGGTCCCAGCCAGGCCACGAGCGGCCAAAAAATAATCATGGCGGCGAGGGAGGCCAAAAACCCGTGAAGCACTCCTTCCACTAAAAAGGGTCCGCGGATATAGGAATTGGCCGCGCCCACGAGGCGCATGATTGAAATTTCGTCCCGCGAGGTGTAGATGGCGAGGCGGACGGTGTTGAAAGCGACCAGAATCGCGATTACCGCCAAGACTATGGTCACGCCGAGCCCCATGGCGCGCGAAGAATTCAAAATTTGACTTAACCTCTCGATAACAAGCTGGTTTTGGCGGTAATTTATTTTGTCGATTATATTTTCAAAGCTCGCTGATTCAAGAAAGCGCGAAATCGCTTCATACTGATTGGGATTCTGGGCCCTTATATTCAAAGAGGCGCCCAATGGATTTTCACCAAGCTCTTCCAAAGACTGGGTGATTAACGAGTTTTCGCGGTGCCGCTCCTCGAACTCCAAAAGCGCTTGTTCCCTCGAAATATATTCCGCCTCGCGCACTTCCGCCAATTTTTCCACTGAAGATTTTAACGCGAGAATTTCGTCTTCTATGGCTGAAGTTTTGAAATAAACGCTGATGTCCACCTTCTCCTCGAGTTGTTCCAGGGCCGAGGTCAAAAGAACATTTGAAAAAAAGAGCCCTCCGAAAACGAAAAGCGTCAAAACCATGACCAAAACCGTGGCCAAAGAAACCCAGCCGTTTCGCCAGAAGTTTACAAAGCCTTGCCTGACAGTTCTTTTTAGCTGAATTATTTCCATGCCTAAAGCACGTATCTGCCGCGTTTTTCATCTCGCACCACCCGGCCTTTCTCCAAAGTGACAACGCGGCGCTTCAAAGAATTAATCACTTCTTTGTCATGGGTCGCCAAAATCACGGTCGTCCCCAGTTCATTTATTTTCTCAAGTAAATTGATGATTTCCCAGGTATTGATGGGGTCGAGGTTTCCGGTCGGCTCATCCGCGATTACCACATCCGGCCGGTTCACGATGGCCCTCGCGATGGCCACGCGCTGGAGCTCCCCTCCGGAGAGCTCGGAAGGAAAATGCCAGGCTTTGTCCATCAAGCCCACGAGCTCCAAAACCTGCGGCACGTCCTGCTGGATTTCTTCTTCGGTCTTACCGGCGGCTTCCATGGCGAAAGCGATGTTCTCATAGGCGGTTTTAGTCGGCAGAAGCTTATAGTCCTGAAAGACTACGCCCATGCGCCGGCGCACCCTGGGAAGCTCCCCATTCGAAATCTTGTGTACGTCCAAAGATTCAAAAAAAACTTTTCCGGAAGAGGGTTTTTCTTCCGCCAAGAGAAGCTTCAAGAGCGTGGATTTGCCGGCTCCGGATTGCCCCACAATCGAAACGAATTCCTGCGGCTCCACCGCGAAAGAAACGTCTTCGAGCGCCGCCGAAGTCGGAGAATACACCTTGGAAACGTGGTCAAAATAAATCATACAATCATCTACAATCCTAACTCGACTTCAATAAACTCATCAAGGGCTCCGTTCAGAACTTTTTGGACGTCAGAAATTTCAAGGCCGGTGCGGTGGTCTTTTACCAATTGGTAAGGATGCAAAACGTAGGAGCGAATCTGGTGGCCCCATTCAATTTCCCCCGCCTTAGTCTTCTTCAAAGTTTCTTTTTCTTTTTTCTGGCTCGTGACGCGCAGAGCATAGAGCTTAGAACGAAGCAGTTCTTTGGCTTTCTCGCGGTTTCGTTCCTGGGAGCGCTCTTCGGAAACATGGACCTGAAGGCCGGTGGGCTTGTGGGTAAGGCGCACCGCGGTCTCCCGCTTGTTCACGTTCTGCCCGCCCGGGCCGCTGGAGCGGGCAAAACCAAATTCCAAATCTTCCTCGCGAAGTTCCACTTCGGAGGGCGGAACAAACTTGGGCATCACTTCCACCAGCGCGAAAGAGGTGTGCCGGCGCTTATTGGCGTCAAACGGAGAGATGCGGACCAGACGGTGCACTCCGGATTCTTTTTCAAGATAGCCGTAAGCGTATCGGCCGCCAATCTCGGCCGTGGCGTTTTTAACTCCGTTTAGTTCGTTGAAGTGCCGATGCAGAGTTCTAAAACTCCATTTCTGCCGCGAGGCGTATTTTTCATACATTTCAAGCAAAATCCGCGCCCAGTCCTCGGCGTCGTCTCCGCCCGCGCCGGCCACGATTGTCAAAACCGCGTCACCTTTGTCGTAGGGGCCGGAGAGAAAAGCCTCGCGCTTTTTATTTTCAAAAACTCTTGAAATTTCGAGATATTTTTTTTCAAGCTCCCCCGCCTCCGCAATCGCCGCGAGCTCTTTCAAACTTCCAGCCTCCGACCTCAAATTTTCCCAGAATGAAGTAAATTCCCTTAGTTCAGAAATTTTTTGGGTGAGCTCTGCGGCGCGTTTTGGATTATTCCAGAAATTAGGATGTCGAGTTTCCTCTTCGAGTTTTAAGGCTTCTTCTTTTTTTCTGCTCAAGTCAAAGCCGGTCCGAAATCTTTCGGACCTCGGCCTCCAAAGTTTCAATTTTTTCTTTCAGAAGTTCCATAAAAATATTTTAGCATAAAAATGTCTGATAAACAATGGAGCCGATGGTCGGACTTGAACCGACAACCTATCGCTTATTCAGCCCGTTAGAAATCTACAGAGCCGGAGGCGAGATTCGAACTCGCGACCTTTGCTTTACGAAAGCACTGCTCTACCAACTGAGCTACTCCGGCATACATTTCTAACGGGCCGGGACGATTGCTCTGCCATTGAGCTACATCGGCGATTATTTAAATATAAGTATCTTCGCGCCGACGTTCGATTTTCAAGATAAATAAATTTCTTTTTTGATCACCAGCAGAAAGTTTCTTCAGTATAATTTTTACCCTCTCGCGTTCTTTGGAAATCAGCTTCGAAAGCGCCTTTTCAATTCTGTCCATGAAGCCTCAAATTCTAGCAAGGACTTCTCGCAGAGGAATGCCTCCTTTTTTGATTTTCGTGAAATCTAACACGGTTTCCCAAAGCTCTGACTCCTCTTCCGGCGAGGAGATTTTAAATACCGGCCTCGAACGCCTTACCACAATGAAAGAATCCCCTCTTTTCACGCGCTCAATGTAGCGTTCGGCATTTCCTCGAAGTTCTTTAAGCCCAATGACACTTTTAGCCATAAAATAAGTTTATCTCAAGATAAACCTGGAGTCAATATTTAAAGTGGCGGAGGATCAAAAACACCCCGCAAACTTGCGGAGTGTTTTATTAAATACCAATCATCAGGCTCGGAACCATTTAGGAATAATGCAGACCTAGAAACAGTGCTTAGAGGAGAGAGATTTTTTCTCCATCCGCCATACAGCAATGAAGATATCTCACACTGCCGCCAGACCTGATCTTAAATGGCTCACGAGCCTGATAACGACTATTCAATTTTTTACTTCTAACCTCGTCTCGACCCATTGATTTTACGTCGGCAGCACACTATCATAACCTATATGAACTCTTATACCTACCGAATAATAATAGAGCCGGATGAGAACAACACTTTTCACGCCTATGTTCCGGCGCTTCCTGGTTGCCATACTTGGGGAGAAAGTTTTGAGGAAGCGCGTGGGAATATCCGCGATGCCATTGACGTTTACATCAGAAGCCTCACAAAAGACGGCGAGAAAATTCCTATAGATCGCGGCGTAGAGATCGTGGAAACTATCTCTGCTTCCCGGCACAGAAAATCTTTTTCCCGTGTCTAAACTTCCCCAGATTAAAGACCGGGAGTTGATCCGAGCGTTAAAGAAACTCGGATTTTTTGAGCATCCGGAACGCGGCAGTTCTCATTTGGTCTTTGCACATCAAGACGGAAGACGCGCCACCGTGTCTCGCCATCCAGGCAAAAACATTCCCAGAGGCACTCTCCGCGCCATCATGCGCGACATCAATATTTCTCCTCAAGAATTCACCAGACTTTTGAAGCAGTAATTTTTCTCAAAGAACTCTCAGAGTCCTCGAGATTTCTCAAGAACTCAATCGAGTGGGGGAAGATATTGAGTCCTCCCCCCTCTAAAGTTTGAGATTGATTTCCTTCACTACACTGTTATATTATGGGTACAGGCATGGAAAGATTCAGCTCACCCTTTGGAATTATAGAACTGACTTCTGATTTTTTATTCACCTGTCCCGGGCAAGAAATATCTCGCCATAGTCGTAAAGATAAACCGCCGAAATTTTATCCTAACCGCTTACGTTACCAATAAAATTCAACATCTGCCGCTATGAAACTCCATTATTATTACGACCGAGAAGCAGACGTACTCTATTTCTCGCAAGGGAAGCCGTCCCGGAAAGACATCTCTGAAGAAGCGTCTGACGACGTGGTGCTTCGTCTTGACCCCAGAACCAAAAAGGTAAAAGGATTTACTATCCTCAATTTCGCCAAACGAGGCGCGAAGAAATACGCGCCGCTCTCGTTGCCTATCAAAGCCGAACTCTTGCCGGCTTGACTTAATTTTTCTCAAAGAACTTTCGACTCGTTTTTGCGAATCGAGATGAGATTACAAGTTTTTGCTTTTAACCTCGTCTCGACCCGCCCGCCAGAGGCGGGTAAATAGGTCGAGGTCACTCATATATATTTTAAGATTCGCCTTGGAACTCTCTCCTCTAGAGTTGGAGAGAATTATGGAGATGAGTTCTTGAGTGAACCTGCGGGCCAATATATATTATTTGATTCCTCATTAAAAAGAAAATTCCGCGCGCGCCCACTTGTTGACTTTTCCTAATGGTGCGGGATACGAGAATTGAACTCGTGTCTCTTGCTTGGGAAGCAAGCATATTACCACTATACTAATCCCGCCTTCGGTCGCCGTAGCGACCTTCGGCGGGCAAGCCCGCTGGGTCGCGAAGGCGACTAATACCTTCTCTGCACCTCTCCGTCTTCCCATTTCCAGCGGGGAAGGTATATGGAGATTCTAGCTGCGCTCAAAGATTTTTCAAGCCACTGGTCCGGTTCGATATTTTCTTTCTGAAATTCCTCCATTATCAGAAGGCGGCGGGACTGCGGATAGAGTATAAATTTTTTAAAATCATCCAGCGACCAGTCGTAAAGCCGGGCTACGGCGTCTTCAAGATTTGATAATTCCTCATCGCTTACCGTGGAGCGAATAAGCTTCTGGACATCTTCCTCTCCTCTGCCCCTTAATTTGAGCTCTTTTTGAATCAAAGTATTTTCGATAAAGGCCAGAATAACTCCTTTTTCAATATCCAAATCTGAAATATTTTCTTTACTTAATTCCCGGAACTGCTTCAACCCGGCCCTATTCTTAGAAAAATCCCTCCAGAAAAGACTCTCCCCCTCAACTCTCACGACCGGCAGAAAGGAACGAGTAAAAATAAAAAGGGCTGAAAGTATAATTATAATCAGGAGTAGGACCGAGAGATTCTTCATTGGAAAATATTCTTTATAAACTCCCACGCACGGCGGTAAGGAGGGCTCGTTATCGAATCTTTTTCTTCCGTCTTCGGCTCCACAATCACTAAAACTTTTTCATCCGGAGCGGTGATGGTAAAACGTTCTTTGGCTTCTTTTTCTCTCTCTTCCGGGTTTTCCAAAGTTTTAATCTTCCCCTCGAGCCTTTCTTTCTGGGCCAGAAGCTCCTGATATTCTTTCTCCAGTTCCAGGCGCGCCTGATAAGCCTGCCAGGCGCGAAGGGTCATCCGGAAAGAAGCGACCAGCAAAAAAAGGACCAAAACCATCAGAAAAAAAAGAATCGGCCGAGAGCTTAAAAAACGCTGAATTTTTTTTCGTTCTTGATAAACCCGCATAATTCGGTTAAAATTTTTTAATGGCGACTCAACGTCAGAAACGCCGCAACCAATTCATCTGGACCGCCATCACCATTGTAGCGGTTTTGAGTATGATTGTTTATCTTCTGATTCCGCTGATTTAAATTCGCTCGCACTTGAATTAGGTAAAGAAAAAGCCGCGTTGGTTACCCAAGGGCTTTTCCTTTCGCCAGATATGGAAGCGACGTGAGGTTCTCTGGCTTAACCCCACGGTTTGAGGTCGGTGTACTGCATGGCCTTAATCCAATCATCCGCTTCGGGAAAGTCAGGAATATTCATGAGGGGTCCCTTTGCGACTGGAGAGGTCATGAGTGCCCACCGTTTCTGGAGCAGACGACGTAGAAAGGTATTGAAGATATTCTTCTTCGGATTCGGCTTCCCATAATGGGATACCGTCTCGTGGAAGAAACGCTTCACGATTTCCGCCATCTGGGGAATTGTCAGGCCGAGTTGAAGCCTGACCTTCTCGCCGATCGTCATACTATCAGCCCTTGTGGCTGGTGTTATGACGACTTCCAGATTCAGATAGTAAAGAGTCTTCGGCGTTTCCCAACCAGGCCCACCGCCTCCACCTCCGAACGTAATATGGGACTCCGGAAGTGAGTCATAGCAGTGGTCCGGCACGGCCATGAATTCCTCAAACCCGATCTCCTTGCCAGCATTAGTATTAGCCTCCATGACATCCTCCTTTCTTGTCTCGAGCCTGCCTTTCGGTCAGGATAGTGGCCAAGCCACTGCTTGTGAGACTGAGGCGAAACAGTGAAGGTACTAATATCCATACAAAATAGCATAAATAAACAAATATGTCAATACTTTAGAAGAAATCAAAAAACCCTTACGTTACAAGGATTTTTATACAAAAACTACTTTTTTAACATTTTGATGAACGCTTCCGCGGGGATGGAATAGCGGCTTTCGGCTTGGAGGCGTTTTTTGCCGGCTTTCTGCTTTTTCCAGAGCTTCATTTTGCGCGAGCGGTCGCCGCCGTAAAGATAACCCGTCACGTCTTTTCGCAAAGCCTTGAGGGTTCTGGAAGCCAAGATTCTGCCAAGAGCTTTGGCCTGAATTTTGAGCGCGAACAAAGCCGGCGGCAGTATTTTATGCAATTTTTCAACCGCGCGCTCGGCTTCTTCTCGAACCCGCGCCTTTGGAACGATTCTGGAAAAAGCCGGTTGGACCTCTTGGGCTACCAAAACATCAAGCCGCACCAGGTCCCCGGGGCGCATCTCCAAAAATTCATAATTCAGCGAGGCGTAGCCCTGGGAAACGCTTTTTAATTCGTCAAAAAAATCCCGCATCAGTTCGCGCAAGGGCATTTCGGCTTCGAGCTTTATTCTGGATTCGGAAAACTGATGTGTATCTCCTACTGCGGCTTCATGTTCTTTCAGAAGTTTTAAAACCGGGGATATTTTCCCGGGCGGCATTAAAATTTCCAGCTTAAGCCACGGTTCCATAACTTTAACCAGCTCGCCCTCGTCAGGAAATTTATGCGGCGAATAGATTTCCATTTTTTTCTCTCTGGTCTGGACGAGATATCTGACGGTAGGCGTGGCCACAACAGTCTCGACGTTAAAATCCCGCTTGAGCCGCTCCACTACAATCTCCAAATGCAGCATGCCCAAAAAACCGGCACGAAATCCCCGGCCCAAAACTCCGGCGGATTCTTCTTCAAAAAACAGGGAGGCGTCGGAAAGTTTTAATCTCTCAAGGGCCCGGCGAAGCTCCTCAAAATCATCTTGACTCTCAGGATAGAGACTCGAAAAAACCACGGGCTTAACCTCGCGATAGCCCGCCAAAGGCTCGCCGACCTGACCAAGAATAGTATCTCCTGTCCGTACAACACGCGCTTCTTTTATATTCGTAACCACGTAGCCAATCTCGCCGTTGGAGAGCTTCTCGGCCGGCTCCAGTTCCGGCTTGAAAAAACCAACCTCCCCAACCACAAAATTTTCTTTGGCTTGAAACAGCTTGAGCCTGTCTCCTTTTTTGAGCTCGCCGTCGAACACCCGGATATGCGCAATAACCCCGCGGTGAAGCGAATAATCAAAATCAAAGATTAAAGCCCGGCATTCTTCGCGAGCTCCCTTTGGTTCCGGGAAGCGCTTAACGATTTCTTCCAAAAGTTTTTCCACTCCCTCGCCGGTTCTGGCGGAAACTTTTAAAATATCTTCGTTCTCGCACCCCAAAAGATTTTTGAGCTCCTCGCTGGTTTCTTTAATCCTCGCCTGCGCGAGGTCAATTTTGTTTATGACCGGAAGTATGACCAAGTTAAGCGCCTTCGCCAACTCCACGTTGGACAAAGTCTGCGCCTCGACCCCTTGGGTGGCGTCCACCAATAAAACCGCGCCTTCCACCGCGGCCAAAGCCCTAGAAACTTCATATGAAAAATCAACGTGGCCTGGAGTATCTATCAAGTTCAGAACGTATTCCCGTCCTTCGCTTTGCTCAGGACCTCCAGGATGCCAAAGCATCCTCACGGGCTGCATTTTTATGGTAATTCCGCGCTCCCGCTCCAAGGGCATCTGGTCCAAATACTGCTCGCGCATTTTCCGGGCTTCCACGGTTTTCGTAATCTCCAGCATCCGATCCGCCAGAGTGGACTTCCCGTGGTCAATATGAGCGATGATGGAAAAATTGCGAATATTGCGTTCCATGCTCTAAGGCAGTTTCTCGGGCTCTGAGAAGAGGACGAAAATTTTCTTCCAGAATTTTTCGCGAAAGGCTTCGGCGAACTCCTTAAATTCCTGGTTTTTGAGAAAAAACAGAACCAAAGCGCCGGCAAAAATTCCCAAAATACCGGCCGAAAAACCCTGCAGAAAAATTCCCAAAAAAGTATCCAAGTCGAAAATTAAGGCAAAGAACTTAAGGCTGTAATAAGCCGCCAGCCCCAAAATAAAGCTCGCGAGAAAAGAATCCCGCCAGGAATATTTAATCGCCTCTCCGTCAAAACGGCCGAAATTCTTTTTAAAATACCAGAGCAAGAGAATCAAGTTGACTAAACTTCCCAAGGAGATCGCCAGCGGCAAAATCAAAACTCCGCTCTCGGCAATGTCTCCGACTCTCAAAGTTCTCAAAAACCAACTATGGAAAGCAGCCGAGGTTTGGAACAGACCCAAAAACCACCAAGCCGAAGCCACCGTAGCCGCGGAGGAAATCAAATTGAGGCCCACGGGCAGAAAGGTGTGGCCGGCGGCGTAAAAGGCACGGATGAAAAGCATAATCAGACTTTGGGAAAGAATTGAAAACGAGAATAAAAATAAGGCGGCGGCCGTGAGCCTGGTGTCCGCCCAGGTGAAAGCGCCCGCGCCCAGAATGACCCGCACGATCTGGGCCCTTAAAACGATGAAAAGCACGGTGGCCGGCAAAGACCAGAAAACAATATGCCGAAAAGCCAGAGAAAAATGTTCCAGAAATTCACTCCGGCCGTTTTTCGCGTATGAAGCCGCGAGGGTAGGGAAAGCCGAAACCGCGTAGGAAAGACCGATGACCGACAAGGGAACGGATTGCAGATTGGTCGCGAAATTAAAAACCGCCACCGCGCCCGCGCCCAAGGTACTTCCCAGAGCCGTGACGGCGCTTAAAACCAGCTGATTCAAAGAAAGGCCGAGGGTCCGCGGCAAAGAAAGTTTTAAGGAGCGGATAAGTTCCGGAGAGATTTTCGGGAGGCGCGGCCTTAAAGAGAACCCTAGGGAAAAAACTGTCGGCAGCTGAATAACCAGATGCAAAAACGCGCCAAAGACCACCCCCCAGACAATTCCGGAAAGTCCCCAGCGCGGCAGGAAAAAAATTATGCCGATTATAATTCCGAGATTGTAGAAAAGAGGAGAGAGGGCATAAATATAAAAACGCCGAAAGGACTGAATCACCGAAGAGACTAAATTGGAAAGACCCAAAAACAGAGGCGAGAGCAATAAAATTCTGGAGAGCAAAATTACCCTTCCTTGCTCCTCGGCCGAAAACCCGGGCGCAAAATACGGCACCAAAAAAGGCATCAAAAAATAGGCCAAGACGACCAGGAGCACGGTGACGAGTCCAAAGAGCGAGAAAATATTTCCGAAAAAATCTTCTGCCCCTTTCCGGTCTTCTGAAAATTTTTCCAAAAGAATCGGAATCACGGCGGTGGAGGCCGCGAAGAAAAGCGAGAAAGTATAAATAAAATCAGGAATCCTAAAGGCGACATAATATAAATCCAGGGTTCGGGAAGCTCCGAATTCCGACGCCAAGAGCCGGTCGCGAAAAAGCGACAAGAGGTCCGCCAAAATTCCGGCGGCGGCCAAAACGAAAGCGCCCTGCGTCACGCTTTTAAGTTCGCTTCCGAAAAAAGAAAAGAAATTGTAAACCATTTTTTATTCCCCCACCGGAGGCTTGCTTCGTTTCTCCGGCGCCGGTCCGGGCGGAGCAATCGAAAAAAGAGGGTCTCGGCCGGAAAGCAGATTCTGAATAATAGTTTTAACCTCTTGGTTCGCGGGATTTAACTCGGCGATTTTCTGAAATTCTTCCAAGGCCTTGTCCGGCTGGCGCTCGCGGGCATAGATTAAACCCAAAAAATAACGAGCGTTGGAGTAGTTGGAGTTAAGCCCCACGGCCCGTTCCAGCACCAAACGCGCCTCGCTGAAATTTCGGTTTTGGTAATACAAAAGTCCCAGCTGAAAAAGAGCCCCGATGTCGTCCGGCGCGAGAAGCGCCGTAGTTTCGGCGCTCCCAATCGCCGCCCCGATATTGCCGGCAGCGGCTTCCAGCTGCGCCAGCAGGAAATGCGCTTCGGCGTAGTCTCGCTTCAAACTAATGGCCTGTTTGAGATACTCTCTTGCCGCCGTGAGATTGTTTTGAGAAATTTCAACTCGGGCCAGGGCCAGATACGGCTCCGGACTTGAAGGAAACTGCTTCGAGCCCTCGGTATAAGAGTTTTTAGAAAATTCGGCCGCGCCCTGAATCCGAAAGGGTAAGACCGCTTCATAGACCCTGCCAAGATTCATCCAGTTCAAAGGGTCTACCGGATTCAAAGCCGTGGCCTCCTGGGCCGCGCGGATAGTCTGGGCCAGAGCATTTTGAAACTGAAGCCGAAGTTCTTCCGCTGAAACATCCTGGCGTCCCACAATCTGCTGCAGTCTCGCGAGCCCGGCCGCGGTAAGACTGCGCAAATATAAATCGCGCCGGTCCAGATTCAAAGCCCGGTTAAATCCGTCTTCAGCTTCCTCGAGCTTGCCTGCGGCCAGAGCTTGAGTTCCGTCAGCGTAAAGAAGAGCGGCGTAATATTTCTGCGCCAAAACTGAAAGCCAGGAAACGCCCAGGACCACGAAAAGAATGAGCAAAAGCGCGCCGATAAATCCCGGGCCGGAACGCTCGAAAAGCGATATTTCCAAATTTTCCGAAACTCCTCTCTGGGCCGCGAGCCTCAAAAAAATACCAGTGAAGAAAAAAGCGAAAAAAATCAAAGAAAACCCGGCCGAGTACACGAAGGCAAATATCCAGAGGTACAAAGCCGCGATAAAACTAGCCGAAAGAGCGAAAGAAGCCGGGACGGAAAATTTAACGAAAGCTCTAAACCCTGACCAAAGAAAAAGCCCCAGAAAGCAGACGAGCGCCAAAGTCCCTACCAGTCCGCTCGTAATCAGCAGGGTGGGAATGAACCCTATGCCGGAATTAAATCTGGTCTGCCAAAAAGGAGTGGCGGCGATGTCAGCCGGACGGTGCTTGAACCAGGCATAAAGAAAAGTATTGGGGCCAAAACCAAAGGCTGAACGTTCTTTGAGCACCTTGGAAGCCACCTCCAGAGTTGAAGCTAAAGAAGGCCTGATTTCAACAAATTGAACCCCAAGATTATTAATAAGTTCCGTCATGAGCGGAGCGGCAAAAATAAAGAACAAAGAAATTACCAAGGCCGCGAAGGGCGCGCCGGAAAGCGCGCTCATTTCCCGTTTTTGAGAATAGTTATATGCCAAGAAAATAATCAGGACCGCGGCCATAATCCACCAAACGAGCGTAAAATTAACCGCGGCCGTCAGTGCCAGGGCCGAAAGAAGCACGACCCCGGCCAAAACTTTCCAAAAAGAACGGGGCAGGACTTCAAAAAGAATAAGGCTCAAAAGGACCGCGAGTCCGGAAAAAATTCCCAACTCGTTCCAAGAACCGAAAAGATTAAAACTTGGGTCGCGGCTCATGGAGGCGAGAAGCGGAATCTTAAAAAGAGATTGGGAAAGCTGGAACAGAAAAATCACAAGAAAACTTCCCAAAAGAGCCGAGAGTGCCCAGAAGACCTTGGATTCTGAGTCAAAGACAGAAAACGCCAGGAACAAGGTCAAGGCAAAAAGAATAAAGGCGCCGAGTGTTCCAACTTCGCTGCCAAGACCGAAAAAAGAAACGTGCGGCGAAACGGAAAGAAAGCTGGAGAGGGCCAAAACCGCCAAAAATACCGCCAAAAAAATCCACGCGATACTTTTAGGCACTATAATCTTGCCGCTTCGAAGTGCGGAAACAATATGGATAAGACCGATAAGGATAATCAGAAAATAGGCCAAATAACTTTTGTTTAGCGCGACAGGCAAAAAAGTCTGGGGTAAAACTAAAAGCGGGAAGAAAAAAATAAGCAGATAGAAGAACCAATCCCGGGCTTGTTCGATAGATTTTTCTAGCATAGAATTTTATTAATTATAGCATATGGAGAACAATTACCGTCAATACCTGAAAATTAGTCAAGCCGCCCAATTTCTCGGGGTAAGCCGGGAAACGCTTAGGGATTGGGACCGTTCAAAAAAGCTGAAAGCGTTTAGGCACCCAAAAAACAAGTACCGTCTCTACCAGGTCGGCGAACTTCAAAAATCCAAAGAAAATCACAAAAGGAAATATCATAAAATGCAGAAGTAAAATCAACCCCGCATTCTGCGGGGTTGATTTAGATACGCCTATAAGCCGAATTCTGTCCTCCCGCTGAAAGCGGGATGTATGGTCATTTATCTCAGCCTCGCCTTACGGCGGGGCCTGAAGCGGCACTTCCCGCCTTCCTTTGAAAGTTTCAATGGTTGGCGGGACACGGCCTTGCACCAGGCAGGGTTTTCAACTCCGGCGTCTTGCGAGGTCGGAGCGTGCGCTCTTACCGCACGATTTCACCTTTGCTCTCTTGCCCTTTAGGGGAAAGAGGGCCGTATATTTTCTGTTGCACTATCCGTCCCTGAAAGATTCCTCTTTCAAGGCGTGGGTGTTACCCACTGCCCACTTCTCATTTTTCAATGAGGGTGTTCGGACTTTCCTCCCCGCCTACGATTATTTTTAAATGTTGGCGGGGTGACCATCCGGCGTATCTTGCAGTAATTATAGTCGAGAAATAATTTTTGTCAACTATTTATTTTATTTTAAAAAATCCGGCGGATACCCAAGGGCATCCGCCGTTTAGAGAAACATTCATCAGCGTATCTTTTCCACCTCTTCCATAAAGCGCTCCACCAGCTCGCGTGAAACCGGCTCGCCAGGCTCAACGCCGCGTTTCTTGAAGGCAGTGCCAACAATTGCGCCGTCCGCGATGGCAAGTTGCGACCGGACATTTTCCGGCGTAAGGCCACTTCCTACAACAAGGGGATGCTCGTTTAACGCCTCTCGCGCGACGCGAAGGTCATCGAAAGTTGCGGGATCACCCGTGATCTGTCCCGTCACTACTACTGCGTCTGCAAGCACCATCGCTTTTTTGGCGCATTCCGCAAGTGAGCAAGTCGGCTCAACGAGTTCGTAGTACTTGGGATGGATACCTCCAAAAACCGCTATGTTGGAATAGAACTTCCGCGCCCAGAGATATTCACCGGCTTCGACTGACTCGCAACCGACAAAATCCCCGGTAATATGGTCCATTTGGATAAACTTGCCTCCAGTGGAGAGCGCAACCGATAGTGCCTTTTCGTAGTCGTTTGGTAGAACGTTTACGCCAATAGGGATCTTCGAGTGTTTCCTAACCGTGAGGGCAATTTCGGCGAGCCGTTCCGCCATCTCATCGGTGGCGCAGTTCGCATCAAGGTAGCCGCAGTCGTAGTTCTCTACGAGTAAGCCGTCTACGCCGCCTCTCTGGAGTCGTTCGACATCTTCCAGGGCTTTGTCAATTTGCCTCTGGCGCTTGCCGTTGAAGACATGGATCATCGCGATGATTGGTTTTTTCTTGGGAAAGAGCTTATGAAAAAGTGAATTCATCTTTCACCTCCTTTCAGAAAAAAATATAGCAGTTTCAAATCCAAAACGCAACGAGGCCGTATTTTCTGATGCGCTCGCGATAGCCAGGGTAGACATAGTATTGTTTCTTAATATTCTCCAGCGTGCGCACCGGCATATGCGGCCAGACCAGTTTTTGATTTACTTCTTTGAAAAATTTCTCCACGCTTAGAAATTTACTGACTTTTATAATCTTTTTGCGAAGTCTTGCTTTTCCGCACATAAAAAGAAGTGTATCCCCTTTCTGGACACTCCCGAAATTTTTTCCGGTCTTGGTATGGCCGAGGGCGCGCGTTTCCACTTTCTTTTTGCCGGATTTAATTTGATTGAAAATAATCCGGTTTTTCGCCCGAATCCTCAATACCCAAGTTCTCATTCAGCTATTCTACCGCGACTAGAGTTTTTTTGAGCGGCGCAGAAACGCCGGAATAGAATCCCACTCGGAATTCTCCGCGGCTGGCTCCAAAAGTTCCTCGCCAGGCTTTGGTCCGGCGGACTCGCGGCGCAAAGTTTGAATTTCGGTCGGGAAAAGAGAAATACTGCGGCCAAAACCGTTCGGAAAACCAGAGGCAATCACGGTTACTTTCAGCTGGCCTTTCCTAAGCCGGTCATCCTGCACCGCGCCAAAAATAATTTTAGCCTCTTTGTCAATATTTTCGGTGATAAGTTTGGCGGCTTCCTGCACTTCCCACATGGAAAGGTCTTCCCGTCCGGAAACCGTGAATAAAACTCCTTTGGCTCCGTCAGCCGAAACCTCGAGGAGCGGCGAATGGATCGCGAGGCGGGCCGCTTCCTGGGCGCGGTTTCGGCCGGAAGCCAAGCCTATTCCAATGATGGCCGAGCCGGAGTTTAAGAGAACCGTTCTTACGTCCGCGAAATCCACGTTAATAATGCCCGGGGTAATTATCAAATCCGCAATCCCTTCCACCGCTTGTCTCAAAACTTCGTCGCACATCGCAAAAGCCGCCAGAAAAGGAGTGTCCCGCTCCACCGTGTTCAGCAAGCGGTCATTGGGAATCACAATCATGGCGTCAACAGCTTTGCGAAGCCTCACCAGACCGTCCTCGGCAATTCTTTTGCGAATCTCGCCTTCAAAAGCGAAAGGTTTGGTGACGATGGCCACGGTGAGCGCGCCTTGATTTTTGGCAAGCTCGGCCACGATCGGCCCCCCGCCCGTGCCGGTGCCGCCGCCGAAACCGCAGGTGACGAAAACTAAATCCGCGCCGCGGATAAATTCTTCAATCTCGCGCTTCGACTCTTCCGCGGACATGCGGCCGAGCTCCGGGTTCATGCCCGCGCCGAGCCCACGGGTTACGTTTTTCCCGATGTGAAGTTTTTTTGGAGCAAGTGAATTATGCAAATCTTGGGCGTCGGTGTTGATGGCGATGAAATCCACTCCGCGCACCCTGGAGCGAATCATATGGTCGACCGCGTTCTGTCCCGACCCCCCTACCCCGATTACTTTCAGCCGGGCCGCGGTTTCAAATTCTGGCTTAACCTGAGGCATAATAATCCAAGCCTAGCCGTTCACCTAAAGCCCGTCAAGCGGCGACATGTTTTTGAGCTTTGAAATCCGGCTCCCCTGAAACTCGCTTATGCCATTCGCTTTCATAGAATTCTTTAAGTATCGCTCCTGCCTCTCCCGCGTTTCTGCGCACTTCAGGATTTTCTAAATGCTCGGGTAAAACTATGAAAGTTGGCTGGGGCGCTTCATACATACCGACATAGGGAATCCGCGGGTAGACTATCTTTTCTGCTCCGCCTCCTTCGGCTTCCCATTTCGCGAAATCATAGATTGCAATATCAGGATAGCCCTTATTGAGGCCTTGCAGAATCGACATCAAATCGAAACCCTGCGGTATTTTCCCATCTCTCTGGGCCTCCTCTAATCCTCGAACGGTGTCTTCGGTCCAGCGCATCAAACCTTCGAAGCCGGCTTTACTTTCGAACTTTGCCACTCCTGGAATTTTGGTGGTTTTGCTTTTTCGCTCGTAACCTTTGAGATTCTCGACAGTAAGCATCTGAATTTTCTTGTCTTCGCTCTTCTCCACCTCTCCAACAAAACCAAGCTCAATCCCTTTCTCTTTAAGCAATGAATTGATTCTGGCTACTGACTCTTTCAGCTCTTCTTCGTCAGTAAAGGAGTGCCAAATCTCGGTATTGGGCTTAAAGCCGGCCATGGTTAAAACAACGCCCGGTTCAACAAAGTGGGCTCCAAATTCTCGGGGGATTTTTTCGTAAAGTTCCTCTGAGAGTCTGGCTACTTCCTTCCCAGAAAAAACCTCGGGAATTGCCTCGATTGATTCTGATCTAACTTCGGTAGGTTGGGGCAATTTCTCTGACATTTTAATTTAAAATGGCCAAATCTTCTTTGATTCCTTTTTTGAGCGCTTCCAGTTCAGAGGCAGGGACAGAAAGAAGCGAGGCGAAAAATTCAACTCGCTCCGCATTTTCCAAATGCGCATTTGCCAGAAGTTCTGCTACCTCCCTTCTTTTTCCCTCAAAAATGTAAACCTCAAAATTTCTCTTCCTCAACTCTTCCACCACAGCCCAGAAATAATTTTCATTCCCCGGACCGATCTCTTCCTCGACCAAGAGGTCGTCTTCGTGCCTTAAAATCGAAATACGTTCCTCGATTAAAGTTTTTACCAAATCATTCTTAGAAATATCCTCATCTTTAGAAATTTTCCCGAGGTACTCGCCGTCTTTTTTGAAGATGTAAGCGCTCTCCATTTTAGTATTCTTTTTCTCTAACACCCTCGGGCTTGCTTTTTTGATTTTGCCGGCGTTCCAGTTCCGGAATATTGTATGCTGTTTCTTTGTCTAAATAATCTCTCACCAGCTCGCGGTCTTGACGCCCAAGCAAGATAGCACTCGCGGAGTTTGCCCTAACAATTTCCGCCCAGTATTCCGAGGCTTTCATTAATAATTCCTTCTTTTTATCCTCGTTGCGAATGGATTCAACATATCCCGAATAATATCTGTCTTCCGATTTAACTCTCTCCAATGTCCTGTGAAGCAAATCTACGCGCTCCGGCATTGAGCGGCGGCGATTCTTCCAGTCATTCGCGTGAGCGATTTCATGCCTGAAGCTTAAGGCAAAACTGCTTTCTTGCCAGCCGTCGGGATGCTTAAAAAAAGATAATACTGTTTCGTTGCCGGCACTACTATAAGAAGCTTGGCCAACGACATTGAGGTCAGATTTCAGCCCGTAATCTTTCCTGACTTTTCCAATTTGCTCTTCTCTATCAACGAAATTGATTTCGTTGATACTTTCTATCCAAACATGCGGAAGTGCATCTAAAATAAAATTTATCGACCTGGGATTGATGCCCATTTGTTTTGCTCTCTCGGGTGATATATTCGGGTAATTCAAAGTCTTGTCGTGGAAGTGTTCTTTTATTTTTTCACTTTCTCCTGCAATTCCAAAATTTCTGTCTAAGTTAGCGGCTCCAATTTTCTCTTCGACTTTCTTTGCCTTTGCAACGGTTTGGAAAAGTTCTTTTCTTTCTTTTCCATCCATTTCCCCCTCCTTTGCGGCTTTATCGGCGCGTTTAACGTATTCCGAAACTTTTATATCCTGGTGCAGCATTTCTTCCACGTTTTTCTTCGAAAACCCTACTTGTTCAGGCGCCGCCAGCACGCCTGAAAATGCCATGGGCAGGACTGCAGCAGAAACAGCTTTTTTAAATCTCTCGCGGATGGACAAAACCGCCTTCTCTCTATCCTCGCTTCGAGGTTCTGGTTTTTCAAAAGAAAATTTTTCCGACATTGAAATTAAATTCCTTTATGCCTCCTCCTAATCTCCTCCTCCACTTCTTCTCTGGGGCGGGTGAACTTGGAGCGGGAGTATATAAAATCATTTATAAATATCTTTTCGGTGGCCAACTTTCAAAATTATAATGCGGTCGCGTTCGACATCAAAAAGTGCCCGATAGTCCCCAATATGAAAACGCCGCTCGCCGAGGCGAGGGTCTTTCAGTTCTTCGGAGAATTTAAGCGGATCTATCGCGGCGGTGTAAAAATCGAATTTGGTTATGATCCGCCTTTGAACGATTCTTGGGAGCTTTTTAAGATCTTTGAGAGCAGCAGGTTTAAAGAAATACTTCATAACCGAAGAAGTCTCTTTACTTCAGCTGCGGAGTAAAGTTTTTTCTCTTTTCGGGCTTTTATAATTTCTTTTGGAAGAATGTTTGAATTTCTCATCTCCGTATCTTCCATCAAATCCTCCAGCTTTCTCCAATCCTCCAAGGGTATCACTACCACCGGCTCGCCGCGAAAGCGAGTCTTCTCAATTTTTTTATCAATAGTAGCGAGGTTGCGATGGGCCATGTTCCAACTCTATTCTTCTCCTGCCCAAAAGTCAAAAATCAAAATGCGCGACCCTGAGGATCGTGCGACAAGAATGAACCCTTAATTTCTGAATATTTCTACCTCGTTTCCCTATATTTTTCCATTATTTCTTCGGCGCTCTTAGAAATTTCGAGATCACCTTCGGCTGCTGCGGCTTGACCAAAACTTTTTATTCCTTCCTGTAAGCCCTCCGTTTCCGTATACGCAAGCCAATTTTTAGGGTCTTTCTCTAAAGCTGATTGAGAATATCCCAAGAGCTCAGATGCAGTATCAATCCATTCTTTTGGGGTAAAAATTCCTTTTGGAATAGAAATAGATCCTCCGCCGAATGAAATAGAAGATTCCCATTCATCTTTTCGAGTTTCCTTGTTCCAAACCTGCTTATTAATTTGATATACGCCAGGATTTGGTATCGCTACATGACGCTCCTTGCTAGCTCTTTGCATTACCTCCTTTAATTTTTCTCGCTTCTTCGTCAAAGCTAGATAACTGAACTGGGCATTTTCTCTTGCCTCCGCCATTCTAGTCTCATGATGCATCGCCTCCAATTCCTCTAGAGTCTTGTTAGGCTTATTCTCCAACTCATAGAGCCTTCTATTAGGATCCTCAGAATTTGGTGTTTCAAATCCCATATTTTATGTTTATTAGTTTAATAAAATCCTCCTGCCTAAATTATATTGCTTTTTCTGGAGTCGCGCCAGCGTGGTGCCTCCTCCTAATCTCCTCCTCAACTTCTTCTCTGGGGCGGCCGTATTTGGAGCGGTCTCATAAATGTTTAGAAAATTCTCCGGGTGTCACTTCGATCTCCCGCAGAATCTGCCGCAGGAGCCCGCGGCCGATATCTTCTCCGCCGTGCCTAGGAACCAAAGTGGTTCTGCCATCCGGATGTTTAAAAAAGATATGAGAACCAACTTGACGAAAACCTCTAAAGCCGAACTTCTCTAAAACGCGCATAACATCGCGCGCCTTTAGCATCGGCAAGCGGCCTTTCATAAATTTAAACGCTTACCAACTCCACTCCCACAAAGGATGGTTCATAAGCGAAGAGTTGAATTTTCTTTCGATATTGCGGGTCGGTCTTGGCGACAGAAAGGCAAAGCTTGATTGCCTCGCGAACGCGCCTCCTTAGCTCTTCCAGGTCTTTGGCTTGGGTATGACAGCCCGGCAAAGCCGGAACAGAAGCCACAAAGTAGCCGTCTTCATCGCGTTCAATGAGGACTTTAAATTCTTTTGGTGATATTTCTCTAGCCATATTTAGAGCCTATCACGTCCAAAGTCAAAAATCAAAATGCGCGACCAGTAAGCCGCGCATTTCTTGAAAATAAATCCAGCCTAAAAATCAAACTCTTTTTTCTGTTTCTCTTGTGCTTCTTTTTCCAACCTTTCCCTCTTTTTGGTTATGGCCTTCCAGATTTCTTCTAACGCCTCGCTGTCTTGTTGGTCATTCCTATTAAACTTGTTAAAGTTTAATTTCAGAAGATCTTCTGTCACCTTATTTCTTAATTTATCTTTTAATTCAAAATTATAGCCTTGCGCGGGCTGCGGAACATTTTTATAAGCAGAAATTTTTGATGCATCCAGCTTTACTTTCGCAACATTTCCGTCTCTATCTACATAATAGAAGTCATTCAGTAACCCAAAAGAGCTATCATATTTTCCTTTCATGCCTTCCAATTTCTTTTTTAAGTCCCCCGACATTTCTGGGTCCTCTAACGAAAGAAAGAACTGTTTATTCATTTTTATATACGTCCCCAAGTCGGCCACCATCTCTCCCTTTTCAAGACGCTCTCGAAGATTCTCGCGTTCCTCTTTTGTGCCAATAATAACAGCGGCGTTTTCTTCCCAGCCTTCTTTATTGATATCGGCTTTGGCTTGTTCAAATTCAGAATCTGGTTGTTCTTGGCCCATAACCGTATCTTACAATATCGAACAAAGGATGCAAATGTTTATCCACCTTTATGCCTCCTCCTTATCTCCTCCTCGACTTCTTCTCTGGGGCGGCTGTACTTTGAACGGGAGAGCTGCTTAATATAATCGGCCATCTGGGGGTTGCCGGTTTCGGGCGGAATGGTTTTTATATTGAAAGGTTTTGAAGTCTGCCCGTCAATCAATAATTTTAGATAGGCGTTATAGTTATCGATATTCAGCAAGTCGTGGGCAGAGAATACGGGTTGAAACTGCTTCTCCATATACTCGCCGTCGTCCGAGCCGATTCTGAAGGAACAAATAGAACCGACGTTTCCAAAGACCGCTTTCTGAATCTCTTCCTCGAGCTGTCCGATGAACTGGTGAGTTAAAATGAGGTTCAATTTATACTTTCTCGCTTCGGAAAGTATGGTCGCGATGGACTTAGTTGTGACGTTTTGGAACTCATCGATATAAAGGTAAAAATCGGGACGTTGGGATTCGTCAACGTTTACTCTGGATAGCGCGGCCATCAAAATTTTACCAACCATAATTAGCCCGAGGAGCGACGAGTTAAGCTCGCCTAGGCGCCCCTTGGAAAGATTCAACAGCAAAATCTTTTTATTATCCATCACCTCGCGGATATTGAAGGCGGATTTCTCCTGCGCGATGATTGGGCGCATTATTTCGTTTGCAAGAAATGTGTCGAATTTCGAGACCACATAAGGCACCATGTTCTGCAAAGCGGCCTCGCCGCCGGCTTTCTCGGCAATCTGTTTCCAGAAGGTCTCAACCACGATATTTTTCGAGCGGGAAAGTTTGTAGTCGCGAAAGGATTTATCCGCCAAAACGCGCTCAATCTCCAAAAGGGTGTTCCCTGACTCCGGATCGTCCATCACCAGCAAAGCGGCATTCCTGAAATACTGCTCGAACATCGGGCCTCCGGCGACTGACATATTGAAAAGCTTGTTGAAGATTTCCAAAAGCTCGTTCACTATCATGGTTTTCTGCTCCGGACGCGCCGCATCATACTCCAGCATGTTAAGCCCCATGGGATATTGAACGTCTCCGGGGTCAAAATAAATCACGTCCTCGGCGCGCTCGCGCGGGACGAGCGCTAAAATTTTTTCGATAAGCTCTCCGTGCGGGTCAATCACCGCGACTCCCTCGCCCGCTCGTATATCCTGAATAATCATGTTCTGCATTAAGACTGATTTTCCGGTTCCGGTCTGGCCGATGGTATAAAAATGCCTGCGCCGGTCGTCTTTTTTAATCCTTACTTCCTGGGAAGTTCCGCGAAAAGCGCTCCTGCCGACTAAAATTCCCTCCTTTGGAAGATTTACGGGCGGGGCCGCCTCTCGGGCTTTTAGCATCCGCACCTGGGGTGCGGCTTTCTTGGAATACGGAAAATGATAAATGCTTGCGATTTCCTCCACGTTGAGCGGTATCGCCGTATCTTCATCAAAAAACCTGAAAGAAAAATCTTCATTTAACTTGCGAAGCCTACTTCCAAAAACGTTCCGGATTTTGAATGAATTTCCCTCGGGACTCGAGAATTGATAAAAACCGGCTTCAAATTCTTTCATAATTCGATCGGTTTCTGCGTCTGATCCGGCAGAAACAATGAGGCGAACATTCGCGTCGAAAATCATCTTGCCTGCTTTCTCCTCCAGTATCTTTACAAGCTCCTCATCGTAGACTACGGGTTTGTTTTTTTCCTCGGGCCTCTGGCTTTTCGGTTTTTTGAAAATTTCAATTGTTTCTTCCGCCAAACTTTTTTCTCCCAGAACCTCTTTTCTTGATTTCCCCTGCTTTAACTTCTCCGTAACGCTATGTATCGACTTTTCGAGCTTTTCTGCTGAAGGCCGCAGTACAAGCTGTAGGGCGGCTCCTTCGTCGAACTCGTCAATCTTCGAGAAAGCAGAGGTTATAGTTTCAACAGGATCTGACTCTATTTTTTGATAAGTTTTCAAAGGCAGGAATTTATTTTTTTCAAGTTCCAGAATCGCACCGCGGGATATTCCGTCCGGATTAAAAATGTTGTAATCGTTTACTTTGTCTATTTTGGCTTCCGGAAATGCGCCATGCAGCTGGCCCTCGACGAGTTTTTCGAATTTTCGTGGTGCGGCCACATAAAAAAATATCTCCGCTCCGTTATTGTGCGCCGCGAGCTCCAGGGCAAAACTTTTATTCTTCATTCCGCCAAAGCCCATCAAAAACTTTTCCATCTGGGCGATGAAATTTTTTCTGGCTTCATTTGGGTTTTCCTTACCTTCCTCGCGGCTTTCCGGAACGCTCACCAAGAAAAGCTGAAGCGAAAGGCTCGAAGATATGGCGCTTGTTCTCTTGTAGCGTAAATAAAAAAAGAGAATTACTAAAATGGGGACGAGGAGAACAAAGAAAGTCGTGAAAATAAAGGCGCCGTCATTCATTTTATTTTCCTGGCCTCCAGAAGCTTTTGATAATAATAATCGGCTAAAGTGTCGTGAAATTCGTCCAAGAGATGCGGATTTTTGAGAGAATTTGCCACTTTGAGGGCCGAGGATAAATTTTTTTCAAAAGCCAGATTGATAAGTTCTTCGATTATATATTTGTGCTCTTTTTCTTTGAGCTCGGCGGCTTTGTCCTTGCTCGTCTCGTCCGGAATCGTTACTGGCGGCAAAATCGGCGGAGAAGGCTTCTCGCCGGCTCCGGCTTCGCGGAAAATCTCCCCAATCATTTCCCGCTCCTCCCTCGGCTCTTTCCCCTCTCCTGAAAGCTCTTTTTTCTTCGTCTCGAGCTGACTCTCGAGCCACTTTATCTCTTCACGAATCTGCTCCTGCGGCATGGTTTTATTCTAACTTCTTTAAGAATTCTATGGAATCAGCGAGCGCAGCCATGAAGAGAGTTTCTGGCGAAGGGCTGAAGGTTTTTTGAAAGCAGGGCTGGTTTCTTGGTCGAGCGCCAAAAGGGCCGCACCCAAGGCAGTGTGCCAGAGAGAGTCCTGAAGTTTGTGCCCGGAATCAAGCTCGCGGCATCCTCCGAGCTCGGCCGGAAGCCGGAGAGCGTTTCTGGAAAATTCTTCAAGGCCCGGAATTTTGGCCGAGCCTCCCGACAAAACCACCCCGCCCGGCAAAAGTCCGGCGCGTCCTATTTTTTTCAGATGCGTCTGGACCAGCTCAAACATATCCTCGAGCCTGGCCTCCACGATGTTTTGAAACTTTTTTTTGGACGTTTGAGAATCATCCGGAAGTTTCGCGGAAATTTTTATCTCCTCGGCTTTCTCCAGCGGAACTTGAAAACCAAGCGCGATATCGTTCGTGATATGCGCTCCGCCAAATGGAAAAATCGCCAGAGAATACGGAAGGTTCTCCTCAAAAACCGCGAGGTTCAAGGTCTCGGCTCCAATATCCATAATTAAAGCGCCGGCTTCGCGCTGTCTGGAGGCGAGCAAAGCTCTGGCTGTGGCGAGAGGCGCCGGAACAACGTCATCAATCGCAACTCCCGCCTCCTCCACAGCGCTAATCGCTTCGGCGAGCGGTTTTAGGAGCGAGGTTACGAATAAAACTTCTGCCTCCAAATGCTCTCCCTTGAGCCCGACTGGGTCTTTCAGGGAAAGCTCTAAATCCACGGCATAGTTCAAGCCGAAAAATTCCATCACCCCGCGGTTTTGGAGTTCGCGGGAAGAGGGCCGGGCCTGGGCCAGCACCCGGTCCACGTCGTAGGGACTGACTTCTCCAGAGGCTTGGGAGATGGCCACGCGGGAGCGCACTTTCTGAAAGCCGAGAGCCGGCGAGCCGAAAACCACGTAGGCATGCTTGAAAGGAATCCCGGAAAAGCGCCCCACCTCTTTCACGACTTCTTTTATTTTTTTGGATAGAAGGCCTGGGGTCTGAACCAAACCGCGCCTAACTCCCTCGGCCGGGACCAGGGCCGCGCCCAAAATATGCAGCCCGGTTTCTTGCGGCCTGCGCTCCGCACTCAAAGCTTTAAGGCTCGCCGAACCGATATCCAAGATATGAACGATATTCCTCATGAAAACTTTTTCTCCAAAGCCTCCATCTTGGGGCCGTGGCGAAACCCTTTTAAATGCAGAAGACCGTGCAGATACAAAGTCCAAAGGCGCTCTTTTTTTCTAGCCAGCTCGCGGTTCAAAAAAATCTGGCCTAATTTTGGCGAAAGCGCGAAAGCGAGCACATCGGCTGCCTTATTTTTACGGCGGTAAGTTTTATTCAAGCGAAGCATCGTTTTTGAATCCGCAAAAACTAAATCCAATTCGTATTTCTTTCCTAAAATTTTATCTTTGGCTTTTTTGAAATGCTGACGGGGAGGCACCTTAGCCCAAAAGCTTTTTTAAAACGGCGGAGATGCGCTCGCCCGAGGCCTTGCCTTTCAAAACCGGCATCACGGTTTTCATGACTTGGCCGAAATCTTTCGGGCCGGAAGCGCCCGCCTTGCCGCGAGGCAGGCCCGCTTCGCGAATACCGTCTTTCAAAATCCGCTCCAGGTCTTCGTCCGAAATCTCCGCCGGCAGGTAGACCGCCAGCAGTTCGGCTTCTCTCTTTTCTTTATCGGCGAGGTCAGCGCGGCTGGCTTTTTCAAACTCCGCGCTGGCGTCCTTGCGTTTTTTAACTTCCCCTTTCAGAACTTCCACCACTTCTTCGTCCGAAAGTCCGGTCTCTTTTTTCAAAAGCTGAATCTCCTTATTGTGAATCGCGCTCTGGGCCATCCGAAGCGCGGAAAGTTTCAACTGCTCGCTGGCTTTCAAGGCGGCGCGCAGGTCTTCTTCAATTCTCTTTTGAAGATTCATGATTTATTCTATTTTACCCAGCTTCCTAAGCCGCTCCATATTTTCTTGCCATTGAATCCTCTTGAGCGCTTCCTTTTTTTTCTTGAAATCGGACTTGGAACGCGCTCGAAACTGCCGGCCCCTCGCTTCAATCAAAATTTTGGAACGCTGAATTTTTCTGGTGAAGCGCCGCAAGAGGCTTCCCACTGATTCATTTTCTCTTTTTCTAACTCCCACACTCGCCATGTTATACCTCCACTTTCCCCGGCTTCTCTCTCCAACCTCCCAAGAGATGCAGATGGAGATGTTCCACCACCTGCCCGCCCGCCGGGCCTACGTTAAAAACAAGCTTATAACCCTCGAGTTTTTTCTCGGCCGCGATTTTTTTTGCTATTTCGACCGTAGTACCGATGAGCTCCCCTTTCGCCTCCAGAACTGAAGCCAAATGTTCTTTCGGCAATACTAAAATATGGACCGGCGCTTTCGGATGAATATCCTCAAAAGCGACGAACTTTTCGTCTTCAAAAACGAACTGGGCGGGAATTTCCTTTTGAGAAATTTTGCAAAAGATACAATTCATTTCATTTGAATTTCAGTTTCAAGCGCTCGAGCGCCTTGGCCACCGGCAAAGTCTCCTGCATGCCGGAGTCCATGTTACGGATAATAATGGTACCTTCGAGGGCTTCCTTCTGGCCCATAATCAAGCTGAATTCAACTCCGAGTTTTGAGGCCAAGCGGAGCTGGCCCCGGAGCGAATCCTTGGAGAGCGACTGGGCTAGAGGAATTCTAGCCTTTCGAAAATCTTCCATCAAGCTTAAAATCTTCCGTTTGGCCGCCATGCCCAGTTGAATCAGAAAGACCTGCGGTCTCTCGGTTTTCAAAAGTTGAGCGCGGTCTTTTTCTTCCGGGCGGGATGAAACGAGCTCGGCTATCCGATCAATGCCCAGCGCCGCTCCCGCGGCCGCCAAATCTTTTCCAGCCAAAACCTGCGCCAGATAATCGTATCTCCCTCCGCCTCCCAATTCAACCCGCTTCCCGCCTTGACTCGCGGAAGGCGAGGCAGGCCCGCCGGTTTCGCCCTCGGCTTCGGTTTTGCCCGTAGTCACGAACTCAAAAACCGTTCGGGTGTAATAATCAAAACCTCGCACCAGCTGCGGGTTCAGCCGATAAGGCAATTCCAGGGAGTCCATGAATTCCAAAACTTCTTTGAAGTGCGCTTTGCATTCCTCGCAGACGTATTCCAGCATCTGCGGCGCTTTGGCTTTAAATTCCTGACAGGAGGGCTCTTTGCAGTCCAAAAGCCGGAGAGGATTTTCTTTAAACCTCCGCTTGCAGTCTTTGCAGAGTTTTTCGAAATGCTTCCGATAAAAAGCCACCAGTTCCTTCTTCCAAGTCGGCCGGCATTCTTTGTCTCCGAGGGTGTTCAATTCCAAGCTCGTCTCAATCCCAAGTTCTTTGAAAATCAGACTGCAGACTCGGATGATGGTGGCTTCGGCCACCGCCAGCTCTTCACCCAAAATTTCAAGACCAAATTGGTTGAATTCGCGAAAACGCCCCTTCTGCGGGCTCTCGTGCCTGAAAAATGAGCCGGAATAATAAAGCATGACTGGCTGTGGCCAAGAGCCAAGGCCGTGTTCGAAATAAGCGCGCACCGCCGGCACGGTTCCCTCCGGCCGCAGAACCAAAGCATCTCCGCCCCTGGTCCGAAAAGTGTACGTCTGTTTCTCCACCACATCCGTGCTCTCGCCCAAGGAGGCTCCAAAAAGTTCGGCATGCTCGAAATGCGGGGTTTGAATCTCCTGAAAACCATAGTAGCTGGAAAACTCCTGGGCGGTTTTTTGGATTTTCCTCACAACCGAAAGCTCGGACTCTAAAAGATCCCTCGTGCCCCTGGGCGTTTTTAATAGTTCTCTCTTAACTTTCGAACCCATAAACTCCCGGTAAAAAATTTAATCTATTCGGCGGCCACAGTCGTAAGAGGGCCCGGCCTATAATCAGTCCTTTATCTAATGTTCCCCATTTTCTGGAATCCGAGGAAAAGAGTCGGTTGTCGCCGAGCATAAAATATTCGCCGGCCCCCAGCTCGACGACGCTGTCAGGCGTGGTGAGGGCTTCGCTCAAATAAGGCTCGTCGAGCTCTTCTCCCTTAATAAAAATTTTGTTATTGCGAATCTCGAGCGACTCGCCCGGAAGCCCTATTATTCTTTTGATAAAAAATTTCGAGGGGTCTTGGGGAAAGCGAAAAACTATAACCTCGCCCCGCTGGGGTTCGCGAAACCGGTAAGAGAGCTCATCGATAACAAGATATTCGCCGTCCTCAAAAGTCGGCTCCATGGAGGCGCCCCGGACTAAAAAGGGCTGGGCCACCCAGGTTCGAATCGGGATAATGATTAGAGCGGAGATTACGATAAAACGCAGGAAGTCGGACCAAAAAGGACTTTTCAAGTTTTCAGACATGACTAAAGAATACGTTATGCTAAAATAATTTTCAATGGCTACCCCTATATATAATATAGTAGGACTCGGCAATCCCGGGCCGGAATATGAAGGCACCCGGCACAATACCGGAAAGTTTTTCGCCGCGCTTTTTGCGAAAAAATATGACGGAAAACGGGCTAAGATTGTTATTCCCGATGTCTTTATGAACCAATCCGGCAAAGCGGTGAAGGGCATCCCAGCGAAATGGCTAATTTTGCTCCACGACGATATTGACCTGCCGCTTGGACGCTTTAAAATTGTTTTCGACCGCGGCTCGGGCGGGCATAAAGGGGTTGAATCCGTGATTCGGGCTCTTGGCACGGAAAAATTTATCCGAATCAGAATCGGCATTGCTCCGAAGAGAAAGCCGGGGCATCGCGAGCTTTTGAAATTTTTAATCGCCAAATTCAAACCCTCCGAAGCCGCCGCCATCAAAAAAATCTCAAAAAAAATTATCGAAGCCCTCGAAACCATCGTGACCGAAGGCCACGAAAAAGCCATGAGTTTGTATAACAAATAAAGTATCAATTTGACCTCGCGCGAGTTTTTATTTACACTAGTCGCATATGCCGCTTCTTACAATTCCTAAAAAATTAGCTAAAACAAGGGAAGATTTGATAGTGCTTCCTAAAATAGAATATAAGGCGCTCTTAAAAAGAAAAGGTATCAGAGAGATTAAACTTAGCGCGAGCGAAAAACGAGCAATCAAAGAAAGTGAGAAAGAATTCAAGAAAGGCGATTACTTGACGCTCGATGAATTTGAAAGGTATCTGGAACGTTCATATCCCAAAGCGAGTCGCAAAAGCCATCAGCCGCTTTCCTGAGCGCGACCGAGACCGCATTCTGGAAATATTTCGGGAGTTTAAAGTTAATCCTTGGGGTGGGGATATTGTCAAAATCAAAGATGAAGACAATAAATGGCGCCGCCGCGTCGGCAGTTATCGCGTTTTCTATTCTGTGTATTCAGAGCGTAAGTTGATTGAAGTAAAAGAAGTTAGACGCCGCAACAGTAAAACGTATTGATATGTCGTCAGAAACAAAAATTTGCCAGAATTGTAAAAATAACTTCACGATTGAGCCCGAGGATTTTAAATTTTACGAGAAGATAAAAGTCCCTCCGCCCACCTGGTGCCCGGAGTGCAGGGCGCAAAGAAGAATGACTTGGCGGAATGAAAGGGCGCTTTATAAAAGAAAAGATGCAAATGGCATTGACGTTATTTCCATTTATTCGGAGGATAAGCCGGTTAAAATTTATGAACGGAATTATTGGTGGTCTGATAAATGGAACCCCATGGATTTTGGAAAAGATTACGATTTTTCAAAACCCCTCTTTATTCAATTCAGGGAATTATTCGAATCAGTACCAGCAGCCTCTATTTTTAATAGTAATCCTGTAAACAGTGATTATTGCAACCATTCCGGTTATATGAAAAATTGCTACTTGACTCCGGCTTCTTGGGAATGTGAAAGAGTATCTTACTCCGCTCGAACAATCAATTCCAAAGATTCCATTGACTTAATGGCTGTTTTCAAATGCGAGCTCTGTTATGAAGCTATTGATTCATCGGAGTCATATAAAACTTTTTTCAGTCAAAATTGTTCGGCTTGCTTTGAATCTTATTTTTTATTTGATTGTAAAAATTGCAATAATTGTTTTGGATGCGTGGGTTTAAGAAATAAACAATATTACATTTTTAATCAACCATATACAAAAGAGGGATATAAAAAAAGAATTGAGAATTTTGACATCGGGAGTTATAAGAAATTTAATGATTTTAAAAAAACATTTCTAACTCATAAATTATCTTTTCCGTTTAAGTTCGCTCGCCTAATTAATACAGTCAACGTCATTGGAAACAATTTATTGAACGCAAAAAATTCTAAGTACTGCTTTGATATGAGAGAGATGGAGGAATGCAGATATTTAACTCACGGTTTTGAAATTAAGGATTCTTTTGACGGATTCGGTATAGGCCTTTGTGAGCTTCTTTATGAAGGAATCGATACCGGCGAAAAAGGAGCTTCGAAAGAGAGGTTTAGTGTCGTAGTTTATGCTTCTTCTGACACGCATTATTGTTTCAACTGTGAAGGCTCCTCCTCCCTTTTCGCCTGCATCGGCCTCCGCAACAAATCCTACTGCATCCTGAACAAACAATACACCAAAGAAGAATATGAGAAACTAGTGCCAAAGATAATCGAGCACATGAACTCTATGCCATATATAGACAAGAGAGGAAGAGTGTATAAGTACGGAGAATTCTTTCCTCCTGAACTCTCTCCCTTCTCCTACAATGAAACCATCGCCCAGGAATACTTTCCTTTGACCAAAGACCAAGCTCTGGATAAAGGCTACTCCTGGAAAGACCCTGAACCAAGGAACTACGAGATAACCCTCAAGACCGAAGACCTCCCTGACCACATCAAAGACGTCCCCGATTCCATACTGAATGAAATAATCCAATGCGCTCATTTTGGACATGCGATGTCCAAGTGCAATGAACAATGCACTGAGGCCTACAAAATCATTCCTCAAGAACTCCAATTCCTAAGGAAGATGAATCTTCCCTTACCTCGTCTCTGCCCCAACTGCCGCCATTACCAGAGAATTAAACAAAGAAACCCCCTTAAACTATGGCACAGGAAATGTCAATGCAACGGCGCCAAATCTTCAAACAATGTTTACACTAACACCGCTGACCATATTCACCACAAAAAAGATGAGCACTGCCCTAATGAATTTGAGACGACTTACTCGCCAGAGAGGCCGGAGATAGTTTACTGCGAGGCTTGCTATCTAAGGGAGGTGGTGTAAACGACATGAATGGATCCGCCTAAAAATTACAAAGAAATAATTATTTTCGCTCCCACCCCCTCTTTTCTGGAAAGCGGGGATTTGGGATTTGCGGAAAATCTTTCTAAATATAAAAATCTGCGGCTCCACAATAATTTCTGGCGGCGGAATACGATTATTCTGGAAACTGGCGAGAAAAAAAGTCCGTCAGAACTTTCATGCGAGCTTACGGATTTGGGATACGTAAAATACGTGGGCGAAATCCACAAAGGCGAATTTTTCCAGCAGGGCGGGCTTATCACGATTTTCCCCATCAATAATCAAACGCCAGTAACCATAGAATTTGAAGGAAATTATGTTACCTCGATTCAGGAGGCTAAAATCGTTCCGCATGAAACCCGCTTGTCGAAAATCTCCGGACATAAAATCGAGGCCGGAGACTACGTGGTGCACGAGGACCATGGGATAGGAGTTTTCCGTGGTATCGAGAAAAATTATTTGATGATTGAGTATGCCCCGGCGAGAAAAAATGGCGAGCCGGACAAACTTTTTGTCCCGGAAAAACTTTCGAAAAAAATCTCTCCGTATCTTGGATTAAAAAATCCCCAGATAAACCGGCTGGGAACGCCCTTGTGGCAGGAAACCAAGCGAAAAGCAAAAGAAGATATTTTGAAATTCGCGCGGGAACTTTTAGCGCTTTATAAAACTCGAAGCGAAGTAAAACGCCCTCCCTACGAGCCTTCATCATTTGAAAAAGAAATCTGGGATAGCTTTGAGTACCAGCTTACCGAGAGTCAGGAAAGAGCCCTGGACGACATTTTCAAAGATTTCTCAAAAGACGAGCCCATGGAGCGTTTGCTGGTGGGAGACGTGGGCTTCGGCAAAACCGAAATCGCCCTTCGAGCGAGTCTCAGGGTGATTCTAAACGGCAAGAGGACTGCTCTTTTATCCCCCACTACCGTGCTTTGCGACCAGCATTATGAAACTTTCAAAAAAAGACTCGAGGATAAAGGAGTAAACGTAGAAAGATTAACGCGCTTTGATTCAAAATCCAGAATAAGTGGCGCTGACATAATTATTGGAACCCATCGAATTTTATCCAAAGATATTGAGTTTTCAAATTTGGGACTTTTGATAATCGATGAGGAGCAGAGATTTGGAGTTCGTCACAAAGAAACCTTGAAAAAAAGATATCCGGGAGTGGACGTTCTGTATCTGTCGGCGACACCGATTCCGCGAACCCTGGCCTTCTCGCTCTCGAAAATCAGGCCGATGAGTTTAATTTCTGACCCGCCGGAGGGCCGGACCCCGATTATGACCTTTGTTCTGCCGCGAGGCGAGAAAATTATCCGAGAAGCTATCACAAAAGAGCTTCGGCGCAAAGGCCAGATTTATTTTCTCTCTCCAAGAATCCTAAAAATTCCCTTCATCTTCGAAAAACTCGAGCGGGAGTTCCCAAAAATTAAAAAAGCCGCGCTCCACGGCCGAATGTCAGAGAAAAAACTTGTCCAAACCATGCATGATTTTCGCGAAGGCAAAATCCAGGTGCTGATTTCCACTACAATCATAGAAAACGGCCTTGACATCTCCTCGGTCAATACTTTGATTGTCGAAGACGCGACCCGATTGGGACTTTCGCAAGCGCACCAGCTTCGCGGCCGAATCGGCCGCGGAAAAGTGCAAGCCTTTGCATACTTTTTATATCCTGCTAAAAAATTGAAACAGAAAGCTGAAGAAAGATTGGAGGCGCTTCTGTCCTTTCAAGAGCTGGGCGCGGGTCTTGAAATCGCCAAGCGCGACCTCGAACTCCGCGGCTCCGGCAACATCCTCGGCCGCGAGCAGTCCGGCGTCATGAATCGGATTGGGTGGAATCTGTATTTTCAGTATCTGTCGGAATCCTTGGAAGATCTAGAAACATAGAAAATTACAAAACTATTGAACCATTACGGATAGCTTGACAAGGTGAGGATATAGTAGATATTACTAATATGAAAGTATTAAGCATCGGATTAAAAATACTAATAACTTTCCTAATTATTACGGTGACATCAGCGGTCTATCAGTTTGCGGTAGAAAAAATAGGTCATGGCGCAGAATCGGCTTTAATAAATTGGGCCGGAGGTGCGATTATAATATTAATATGGGTGCCGAAATCGTGGTGGACGAAATGGAGGAAAACGAACTAAATTACTGGAAAAAGATCGGCACTATTGTTTTTCTCGTCGTAGTGAGTCTTATAATAGCCCTGGCTGATGATTCTGCTCATCCCTTTCTTCTAATTTGGTGGGGTTGGATTTGGGGAATTATATTTTTAATCTGGCTGACTGCAAAAGTTATCCAATATTTTCGTAAAAACAACTAACTACTTTACACTACTCTGCCACCGTTTAAAATCACCCTCGCTGACGACAAAACCTTTCTTGTAAATCAAAGACTCTCCGGGTGCGAAAACTCGGAGGGTTCTTTTTTATTTTAGAAATGTGACAATGTTCGGACGATCGCCGCATAAAAAAGTTATCCCCGCGCCCTCTTGACTTTTAAAAACATCATTAATATAATTATGGTAAGACAAATAAGACCTCGCCGCTGAGATACCGTAAGGCGTCTCACGAAGGTGGCGGGGCTTTGTCGTTTATGGGAAAAGAGGCGCTTCCTCTATTATCTTTTGTGAGATTAAGTTGTAATAAGTATCGTCGCCCTTTTCATACTTTCTGAAAATTGCCCAAGAAACAAAATCAACCACTTGAAGTGCTTTTTCTTTCACGGGACTTGCAATTTCAATATTTAATAACAACCGACGCTGATTATTTATCTGTCTTTGCAAATAATCCTTAAAATTTTCGTTTAAGAACTTGTTGGTTTCTCTGCGAGAAGCAATTAATGTAATAGGTCCGTCAGTGGAAATAGGTTTTTTCTTAAAAAGTCGGTCAAGTAAAATGTTTGTCACATAATTATAAAGTACTGCTTTTTCATCCTGCAGTTTTGTGTATACTTTCTGTTTATTTAAAATAATCGCTAGTATAAAACATTCTCTTTCACCAAGTAACCTAAGTATTCTAGTCCTTGTGATTGGGGTTTCCCGATAAGAGTGGAGATAACCCACTTTCTTAAATTTTTTACGAAGACTTTTGTGTACTTTCTTGGCGATACTCTCAAGCTGACGTTTCGAATTGGTAAAAAGGACTGTCACTATAAAAAATTTTGACGATCCCCTTTTTAACTTAAAACCTAAATCTCCAGATTCGTCTAAGAGAATAAAAGTCATCCTGTTTTTACGGGTTTAATGTTACTCTTTACTTTCAGTATTCGGGAGAGTCGCTGGAATCTCTTTCTTAACCGCCTCGTCGCCAAGATAGGAAAGTGTCATCCTGCGGTCTTTGGGTTCGAAAAGTGTTATCTGAAAAGGATAGGTTTTCCCAACCTCCAATTTTTCTTTCATTTTGTCGATAGAACCGAATTCCGAGATATGGGAAAGCCCCGAGACTCCTTCGGCGATCGCGACCAGCGCCCCGTATTTATTGAAGCGCAGTACCCTGCCCTCCACGATATCGCTTTTGTGATATTTATCGGCCGCGGCCATCCAGGGGTCGGGCTTCAGAGCTTTAACCGACAAAGAAACCCGGCCGCCCTCAATCCCGATTATTTTGGCTTGGAGCCGCTCTCCGACTTTGAAAAGCTCGTGCGGATTTTGGACCAAAGACCAATCGAGCTCCGAAAGATGGCAAAGCCCTTCCAGGCCTTCCTCCAGTTTTATGAAAATGCCGAAATCCACCACGCCCGTAATCTCGCCTTCGATAATTTGGCCCGCGGCGTACTTGGCGGTCAGTTCTTTCAGCTCCGCCGTTTCCGCCCCCTTTTCTGAAAAAATTATTTTATCTTCTCTGGGGTCGAACGCGATGATGGTCACGCTCAATTTCTGGCCCTCGAGTTTTTTCAGCTCCTGGAAAATTTTTTCTCTGTCCCCGCCTTCCACCCGCGGGTAGTGGGAGGTTTTCAGCTGCGAGGCCGGCAGAAAGCCTTTGATCTTTTTCCATTCTAAAACCAAACCTCCTTTATTGGCTTCCAGCACTTCCAGCTCCAAAACTTCTTTTTTCTTCATCAGCTCCTCGGCCTCAAACCAGACCAAATCCCGGCCGGCTTCCCGGAGCGAGAGCTCAACGTAGCCGTCTTCATTCTCCAGTTCCACGATTTTGGCCGGCAGCACCTCGCCCGGCTTCAAATTCTTGACGATATCCCGCGCCAAAATATATTCCCGGCCGTAGACCACCCCGCAGCCGTAGGCTCCCAAATCAAAAAAAGCTTTGGCGCCCGAGCGTTCTAAAAATTTTGCCTGGACCAAATCATCCGCCTTCGGCAGAACGAGCGGCATTTTTTTCCAAAGCCCATCCATCAAATTGTTTTTCTTGAGCCCTAAATCCGTAACCAGCATAAAAAGGAGTATAGACTCTCTTTAAATTTAAGTCAAAATAGGTTAAAATTTTTCTATGGTAATAACTTACTACGGGGCTTCGTGCTTCAAAGTGGAATCAGGAAAGCTGGCCGTGGCCTTTGACCCGCCCTCCAAAGAATCGGAGCTGAAGCCGCCCCGTTTTTCAGCCGACGTCGTCCTGGTGAGCCACAATCATCCCCGCCACAACGGCTTCCAAGAGCTTTCTGGCGAGCCTTTTTTAATTTCCGGGCCGGGCGAGTACGAAGTTAAAGGACTTTCCGTAAACGGCCTACCTTCTTTTCACGACAAAGAAAAAGGCGCCAAGCGCGGAACGAACACCATTTATCTCGTGGAGCTTGAAGAGGTCAAACTCTGCCATCTCGGAGATTTGGGCGCCCCGGAGCTCGACGCCGAAATCCTGGAGAAAATTGGGCAAGTGGACGTTCTCTTTGTTCCTTCCGGCGGCGAAGATGTCCTCGACCCGGCCGAGGCCGCTAAAGTCGTGAACCTCCTGGAGCCGAAAATCGTAATCCCCATGCACTACCAATTGCCCAAAACGCCTCAGAAGGGCGCTAAGATTGAAGAATTTTTGCACGAACTCGGCGAAAAAGAAATAAAACCGGAAGAAAAATTTACTTTCAAGAAAAAAGAGCTTCCGGAAGAAGGAACCAAAGTCGTGGTTTTAAAACCGGCCATAAGTTTATGAACCCCGTTAGAAAATCTACAAGCCAAATAATTTCTGAAGTAGAACCTTATGCGCTAATGGTCGTATCCTCAATTACCAGCCTAAAGATTTTCTAACGGGGTGAATTTTTTCGATAAATTGGAGGAAATCAGGCAAAAACCGGTCGAAACCCGGCGGAGAATTTTAGTATTGACCCTTTTTCTATCGATGGCGCTCGTAATCGGCCTCTGGTTAAGTCTTCTGAAGTTCGGAGGTACTGCCGCTAAATCCGCCTCAGCCGGCCCCCGGCCCTGGGAGGTCATCAAAGGAACTTTCCGGGCTTCCACCCAAGAGCTTAAAAAAACTTTACCGGCTGAAACTTATCTAAAAGAATAATATGCCCGAAGAAAATATCCAAAAACGGGACATCGTGCCGGAGATGCGTGAGTCTTACCTTGACTACGCCATGTCCGTGATTGTCGCCCGGGCCCTGCCGGACGTTCGGGACGGCTTGAAGCCCGTGCACCGCAGAATTCTCTATTCCATGCACGACCTGGGCCTGGGGCACTCGGCCAAATACCGCAAATCCGCGGCCGTAGTTGGAGATACTTTGGGAAAATATCATCCTCACGGCGACATTGCCCTCTACGACGCCTTGGCGCGTCTGGCTCAAGATTTTTCCATGCGTTATACCTTGATCGACGGCCAGGGAAATTTCGGCTCGATTGACGGCGACGCGGCCGCGGCCCAGCGTTACACCGAGGTCAGAATGACCCAGCTCGCCGAGGAGCTTCTCGCCGACATTGAAAAAGATACGGTTGATTTTCGCGACAACTACGACGGAACCAGAAGAGAACCATCAGTCCTTCCGGCCAGCCTTCCGAATCTTCTGCTGAACGGAACACTGGGAATCGCGGTGGGCATGGCCACCAATATTCCGCCGCATAATCTCGGCGAGGTCATTGACGCCGCCGTGGAATTAATCCGCCGTCCCAAAACCTCCGTGGAAGAATTGACGCAGTTTATCGCCGGGCCGGATTTTCCGACCGGCGGACTTGTCTTTTCCAAAAAAGATCTCCTCGCGGCCTACGCCACCGGCCGCGGCTCGGTCATAACCCGAGGCGAGGCAGAGATTGTCGAAAAATCAAAGGGCAATTTTCAAATTCTGATTTCCTCCATCCCCTACCAGGTAAATAAATCCGAACTTATCACTAAGATGGCGGATTTGGTGCGGGAAAAAAGACTAGAAGGCATTCGCGACCTCCGCGACGAATCCGACAAAGAAGGACTGACCATCGCCATCGACCTGAAGCACGACGCGGTTCCGGAGAAAATTTTAAACAGTCTCTACAAGTACACCGACCTGGAGCGCGCTTTTCACTTCAATATGATTGCGCTCGTAGACGGCATTCAGCCGCAGGTTTTGTCTTTGAAAGGCATTTTGGAGCAGTTCGTGGCCTGGAGGAAACTCGTCACCGAACGCCGGGCCAAGTTTGACCTGAAAAAAACCGAGGAGCGAGCCCATATTTTAGAAGGGCTTAAAAAAGCGCTCGACCATATCGATGCCGTGATTAAGACCATTAAATCCTCCGAATCAAAGGAAGAGGCGCATAAAAATTTAGTCAAGAAATTCGAGCTTTCGGACCCGCAGGCCCAAGCGATTTTGGAAATGCGCCTGGCCACTTTGGCGGGCTTGGAGCGCCAAAAGATAGAAGACGAGTTAAAAGAAAAACAAAAACTGATTAGGGACTTAAAAGCTCTGCTGAAGGACCCGGACAAGATTGCCGAAACGGTCAAAGACGAGCTCTTGGCCCTGAAGAAAAAATACGGCGACGCGAGAAAAACCAAAATAATCGCCTCCCCTGTCAAATCTTTCTCCATGGAAGACTTGATTCCCGAGCGCGAGACCATCGTGGTCCTGACCCAGGACGGTTACGTGAAACGTGTCAACCCGGAAGAATACAAAAGTCAGAAGCGGGGCGGCAAAGGCATTATCGGGCATGAAACCAAAGAAGAAGACGCGGTCACGAACTTTTTGGCCGCGAACACCCATGATGACCTCCTGTTTTTCACCTCCAGGGGAAAAGTTTTTCAGACCAAGATGTACGAAATTCCGGAAGGAAAAAGAGTTTCCAAAGGCAAGGCGATTCAAAATTTCCTGCCGATCTCCCAGGACGAAAAAATAACTTCGATTTTGGCGGTGCCGAAAGCGAAGAAGGGCCAGATTCTGTCATTCGTTATGATTACCAAGAACGGTATAATAAAGAAGGTGGACTCTAAACATTTTCAAGATGTCCGGCGTTCCGGAATAATCGCGATTCGGCTCCAGAAAAATGACGTCCTCGCCTGGGTGCTTCTCGCCGAGAAAGGAGACCATCTGGTTCTCACCACCAAAAAAGGGCAGGCCATCCGCTTCAAAGAGTCCGATGCCAGGCAGATGGGACGGGGAGCTCAGGGGGTTAAAGCCATCAGACTGAAAAAATCAGATGAGCTGGTGGGCGCGGACGTAATCTCCGCCAAAGATAACGAGGCTCTCTTATTGGCCGTGACGGAAAACGGCTACGGCAAGAAGACCAAGCTTGGCCAATACCGCGTTCAGAGGCGCGGCGGCTCTGGCATCAAAACCGCCAAACTGACTTCCAAAACCGGAAATCTGGTTTCGGCCAAAGTCATCTCCCCGGAGCTGGAAGAATTAATCGCCATCTCTAAAAAAGGCCAGGTAATCAGAACCCCCTTGAAAGAAATTTCCGTTCTCGGCCGGGCGACGCAAGGAGTCAGAATCATGCGCCTTCAAGCCAAAGACCAGCTTGCTTCAATCACATGTTTATAGCGCCGGAAGCTGTTGTTAAAAATTTGGATATTCTGCCGGGAATGAAGGTGGCGGATTTCGGAGCTGGAGCCGGCTTTTACACTTTGGTCTTGGCCGAAAGAGTCGGCGCTTCCGGCAAGGTCTGGGCGCTCGACATCAGAAAAGAGATGCTCGAAGTGATTCGTTCCAAAGCCCGCCAAGCGCGTCTGACCAATATCGAAACTCTCTGGTCCGACCTGGAGCAACCCGAAGGCTCGCACCTCAAAGAAAATTCAACGGACTTGGTGCTGATTTCAAACCTTTTATTTCAAGTCCAGGACAAAAAAGTTCTGGCCGAGGAAACTTCTAGAATTCTGAAACCCGGCGGCCGGGTGGTGCTGGTGGAGTGGGACGAAGAAGAAAAACCCTTGGGCCCCCCGCTCCGTCAGCGCGTGAACCGCAAAGCCGCCGAAGATATTTTTTTGAAAACGGGATTTCATTTCGAAAAAGAGTTCGACGCCGGAGAGAATCATTATGGATTAATTCTGAAAAAACCTTAAACCATGAAATTCAACAAAGTCCAAATCGCACTCATCGTCATCGCTCTCGCCGCCACTCTGGTCGCGGTCTTAATTTTTGCGGGGCTTATCCCGGGTCTCGGTCCCTCGGGCCAAAAGGAAACCAGACAAGTTTTAATGTGGGGAACTTTTCCATCCAGAATTTTACAGGAAGCCTTCCAAGAGCTGGAGCGCCCGCCGAAAAACATCGAAGTCAGCTACGAAGAGAAAGACCCGGCCACTTTTGAAGCCGAACTTATAAACGCGCTCGCCCGCCAAGCCGGGCCAGACCTCGTGATTTTCCCGGCGGAATTCATTCTAAAACATAAGGACAAACTCGCTTCCATTTCCTCGGACCTCATTTCCGAAAGGCTCTTTCGGGACACGTTTGCCGACGGAACGGAAACTCTGATTCGGCCTGAAGGCATTATCGGCCTGCCGTTTTTAATCGACCCATTGGTGCTCTATTACAACCGCGATCTCTTCAGAAACGAAGCCGTAAGCTCGCCGCCCAAAACCTGGGACGAGTTCCTTGTAACCTCACAAAAACTGACCAAGCTGGACAGCGTGGGCGTGCTCGCCCGCTCCGGCGCGGCGCTCGGACTCGAATCCAACGTCAGAAATTTCAAAGAAATTTTGTCGCTCTTAATTCTGCAGACCGGCTCGCCTCTAATCGATTCAACCACCCTCAAAGTGGTCTTTCGGCCCCAAAGCCAGCCCTCGGGCCCGGACCCGGTGGAGAGCGCTTTGCGTTTTTATACCGAATTTTCCAATCCCCAAAAAGCCTCTTATTCCTGGTCGCGCTCCTGGCCGAATTCCCGCGAAGCTTTTTCCCAGGAAATTCTCGCCATGTATTTCGGCTTCGGCTCTGAATCCGCGCTCCTGCGGCAGTTAAACCCGCATCTTAATTTCGACCTGGCCGGGGTGCCGCAGATTAAAGGCGGGAAACTGAACCTGACCTACGGCCGCCTCTTCTCGCTCGGCATCGTCAAGCAAAGCCGGGCCTCCGAGGCCTCTTTTGAAGTAATTCAGTTTCTACTCGAACGAGAACGGCTCTTGAACACCAGCCAGCGCCTGGGCCTGGCCCCTTCGCGCCGGGATCTTCTGTCCCAGCGGCCCGAAAATCCAATCCTGGAAACAATCTTTCGCGAGGCGGTAAAATTCAAAACTTGGCTCGACATTGATTACGAAAAAACTTCAGAAATTTTCGCGGCAATGATAAAATCAGTTAATAACAAAGCTAAGACCGAAAACCAAGCTTCGCGCGATGCCAAAGAACAATTTGAATCTTTATATAGCGAGTAGTCTTCTACTTTTTTTACTTTTTTCTGTTTTCTTCCCTCTCGCCGCCTCGGCGCACGTTGGAATTCCAAACCAGCTCGTTCCCTGTGGCCTTGGGGACAGGCCTGACTGCGAAGTCTGCCATCTCTACGCCCTCGCGCATAACCTCATGGACTTTATGCTCTGGGCGCTCGCCGCTCCGCTTCTGGTGGTTGCTTTGATTGCCGGCGGCGTGGTTTGGCTGACTTCCGCGGGCTCGGAAGAAAAGGTGGCCCTCGGCCGCAGGATTTTGTTCTCGGCGATAATCGGATTTCTGATTGCTTTCGCGGCCTGGGTGATTGTGAATACTATCCTGAATACTCTGGTTTTTCAAAACCCTTTCTATGGCGGGCCGTGGTCTGATTACAGCTTCTGTAGGTTTGCTCCTTTCGGAGAAGTCGGAGTTATTCCTCCTCCGCCTCCGACGACAGAATGTCAAGAACTTGAAAGGATGGCGCGAGAAACACCGGTCAGACCGAGCACTGAATTGAATACTTTAATTAATTGCGCTTTTTCTAAAATACCGGCAAGTCTACTAAGCAGGGGAAATATTGCAACAGTGGATTCGGTTGCTCTCTGTAATACCACTAAAGGAGATGGCCGCTGCAACACCCGCCCTATAAATGAGGGCGGTGTTTGTCATCACTCCCCAAACTCCTGCCATTATTACGGCGAAGCAGTTGATTTTAACGCCCCGAGTGATTCTTTAGAAAGTCAACTTAATGCCGAGCTAAGGCGAATAGCAGGTGAATGTAATTTTGGCTTGGTTTACTTCGAGAATAACCATACCCATGTCAGCACTCGTAGCTGTGGCAGATAGTGTGGATAAATTACTGGAAACATTGTATTATAATAAAAACAAGGTCGTGAAGACATTTTATCTATAATTTCGAAGTATGATAAAAATTAAAAAAGCCCTGCCGTATGCCTTGGTTGCGGCCGCGCCGTTTTTTGCCCTGGCACAGACAGGACAAGCCGGCATTATCGTGGGACGAATCAGAAATCTTGTCAATCAAATAGTCCCCATTCTCCTGATTATAGGCACAGTCGTCTTTCTGTGGGGAGTGATTCTCTACCTCACGGCCGGAGCAGATGAGGAAAAGCGGGCCAACGCCAGAAGCTTGATGATTTACGGCCTGGTCGGACTTTTTGTGATGGTGGCGGTTTGGGGCATCGTGAAAGTATTGGTGAACTTCTTTGGAGTTGGAGGCGCAGGCGTTCCTACTGGTGTAATCTAGTCATCTTACTAGTTAATCTTAAACAAGATATGAAAACCCTCAAAAAAATACTTCCTTACGCTGTTGCGCTGACTATACCTATTCTTGTATTGGCTCAAGTCGTCACTCCTCTGCCTTCAGGAACTCAAAGTATTGTTACCAACATAAAAAACCTGGTCAACAATGTCATCCCGATTCTCCTGATTATAGGCACAGTCGTCTTTCTGTGGGGAGTGATTCTCTACCTCACGGCCGGAGCGGATGAGGAAAAGCGGGCCAACGCCAGAAGCTTGATGATTTACGGCCTGGTCGGACTTTTTGTGATGGTGGCGGTTTGGGGCATCGTGAACGTATTGGTTGGATTCTTCGGTATTACGGGTACGGGTATTCCTGAACGGCCTGGCGACATTCGGGAAATTTAGAGCGGCATGGTGGTCTATGCCAAGACCATTGAAGAGGTAATCGGGGTTGTCTCGAGCCAGATTCTAAGACCGATTGTTCTGCTTTTATTCGCGCTTGCCGCTGTCCTTTTCTTCTGGGGGGTTGTGGAGTTTATGTTAAACCGCGACAACGAAGAAGAAAGGGGCAAGGGCAAGCGCCATATGGTTTGGGGGCTGGTCGGACTTTTGATAATGTTCGCGGTAAACGGAATTCTCTGGCTTTTAGCAAATTTCGTAAGCTCAATATAAATTCATGAGTTTGGAATTAATCATCGGCAGAATCACCACTCTTTTAAATTCGGTCCTGCCGATTTTGTTTTTGCTCGCCACCGTTGTTTTTCTCTGGGGCGTGATTTTATACATCACGGCCGGCGGCGATGAAGAAAAAAGAAAAGAGGGCCGAAATTACATTATCTATGGTTTAATTGGTCTTTTCGTGATGGTAGCGGTTTGGGGAATCGTGAACGTTATGATTGGATTTTTCTTCCCGGGCGGTGCGCCCATCACTCCTCCCCCCATACCTATAATTCCAGGCACCCCTTGAAAAATTTTCTGAAATTCTCTCTCGGTTTTATCGCCATTTTAGTTCTGGCTTTGGCGATTTTTTACGCTCTGCAGTATCTTCAAGCTTGAAGTGTTTACACTGAGCGAGCGTAGCGAGCCGAAGTGTGCGGGTAGGCGGAATTGAACCGCCGTCTCGTCCTTGGCAAGTCCCGCAAATTCTTGCGAGCAAAGCGAGTAATTGAATTTGCGAGGATCCCGTGATAATGAACGGAACAATTGATTATGTGTTTGAATTAAACAGTGCGAGCGGCGGGAGTTGAACCCGCGCCATCTGCTTGGCAAGCAGACGTACTGCCACTATACTACGCTCGCAAGAAAAACGGGATCCTCGAAAAATATATTCGCTCCGCTCATTATTTTTCGGGAGACCATTCTGCCACTAAACCATACCCGCCTTTTTTAATTTTTTGGTGCCGAGGGGGAGATTTGAACTCCCATGTCCTTTCGGACGCTAGCTCCTAAAGCTAGTGTGTCTGCCAGTTCCACCACCTCGGCGAATGTTTACGCTGAGCCAGTCGAAGTGTGGGCGAGGTGGGAGTTGAACCCACACGCCTTGCGGCACACGATCTTAAGTCGTGCGTGTCTGCCAGTTCCACCACTCGCCCTCTCGCTTGGGGAGGCCTGGGAGGGAATTGAACCCTCGTATAAGGGATTTGCAGTCCCTTGCCTTACCACTTGGCTACCAGGCCGTTTCGGCAAAGCTACCATTTATTTCGTTTTCTTCAAGAGGTCTTCGATTTTCAACCACTTCTTCTCGGATTCATCGAGCCGGAATTCCATCTCCGGCAAAAATTTGGTTTTGACTTTATCGGCCAAATGCAGTTTCAGCTCCGGCTTCAAATTCTCTAAAGATTTTAGCACATTTTTCTCCTCTTGGTCAGGCCAAACCGAATAATATATCAGAAGGCGATCCAGCTTTTTGGAAAGCTCTGCCTTGGTTACCACCGCGATGCCTTTTTCCGGCCTCAACTCTCTTTGCAGATAGGACGCGATTGTTTTTTGGTAGAGGGCGGCCAGTCTTTCCTGACGCCGGGAGTTCATGCCTCTTCGAAAATCTCGAACTTGTCTCCGGGCGCCACTTCCAGAGAAATCTCCACCAGCGCCCCGAACTCCTGCCCTTCTAAAATTTCCCTTACTTTAATCCTGCCGCTCTGGAGCTCCAGAATTTTTCCCTCGCCCAGCGGGAAATCCCGGCGCAGGAGCCTGAAGCGTTTTTGCTGAAAAATTCCGCCGGTTTCAACCTTTCCGCCCACTATCTTTTTGGAGCCGTCGTCCCTAAAAATTTTAACAATCTTGGCAGTGCCCAAAATTTTTCTGCTCGGCTCGCGCGCGCTGATTTTAGCTATTTCATTTTTAAGCCAGTCCCCGAGTTCGTAAATCAGCTCGAAACACTGGACCCGAACCCCGAAACGCTCGGCAGCGAGTCTCGCCCCTTTCCCAACTTTAACCCTGAACCCGAGCACCACGGAAAGAGGATTGGCTGAAGCCAGCTGGATGTCGTCCTCGGTGATGTTTCCGACCTGGGAGCGCAAAATCGCCAGGGTTAGACCAGTCGCGGCGAGCTTTGACAGCTCTTCTTCCAAAGCCTCCAAAGAACCCGCGGCATCCGCTTTAAGAACGAGCGGCATGGTTTTTTCTCCTTCTGCGGTCTGCGGCCGCGGGCTCTGAATTGCACTAGCGACTCCCCTAGATAAAGCTTCTTCTAATTTTTCTTTAACCTCAAAGACCTGAAACGTCGCGCCGATTCTAACCGCTTGGTTGAAACCTAAAACCCGAACCGGACTCGAGGCCAAAACTTTCTCTATCGAATGTCCGTTAAAATCTTCCATAATTTTTGTTTTGACCGAAGCTTCGCCGGCCAAAATCCAATCCCCGCGCTCGAGCGTTCCTTCCAGAAGAAGCAAAGTGGCGGCCTGGCCGCGCTTGGAATCCAGATGAGATTCTATCACCACTCCCGAAGCCGGTTTCGTAAAATCGCACTCCAAGTTCCCCAACTCGGCCAAAAGCAAAATCAGCTCCAAGAGTTCCGGGACGCCCTCTCCGGTCTTGGCGGAAACTTTGGCGAGCGGCACCTTTCCGCCCCATTCCTCCAAAATCACCTCCTTGTCGCCAAGTCCTTTTTTGACCCGCTCCAAGTCCAGCCCCGCTTTGTCGATTTTATTTAAAACTACGATGAAAGGGAGCGCGGCTTCCTGAATCACGGCGAGCGCTTCCTCGGTCTGGGGTTTAACGCCGTCGTCAGCCGCCACCACCAAGAGAGCGATGTCAGCCACCCGGGCGCCCCGCGAGCGCATCTTGGAGAAGGCTTCGTGGCCCGGGGTATCAATAAAAGTTATGGCTTTCGGCTGTTTTATCTCGTAAGCGCCGATGTGCTGGGTAATGCCGCCAGCCTCTTTTTCAGCCACGCTGGTTTCGCGGATTTTGTCCAAAAGCGTAGTTTTGCCGTGGTCAATATGGCCCAAAACCACAACAATAGGAGCTCTTTTGTCTTTTGCCATGAAAATTTATTTCTTTAATGCCTCTTCAATGGCCAGAAGCTCTTCTTTGGCAAGCTGGTACTTAGAGGAGGCGTTCTCCAAAGGCTTGGCGTAAATCCTGGAATTCTCTCGGCCGTAAAGGGAGGAGACGACGATTCCGTTTTTTTTCTCGTCCATCAGCGCTATGGAAAAACTCTGGTCCCCGCCAGCGTCCTGAAAAGGATTAAACCTGACAACGCCCACGTACTGCACCGAGCGCCTCAAGCGCCGCTCCACCGTTTCCAGATATTTCTCGATTTCTTCCCGGGAATTATGCAACTCCTGCAGCTCTTTGGCCACGGCCCGGAGAATGTCTTCCAAATCTCCGGCTTTCTTTCCGCCAAAGACCCGCCGGAGCCGAATTTCCAGATAGATAAGCCAGCCGCTGACGGCGAGGGCCAGCGCCCCGATAATATAAATTAAAATTTGCTGATTCATAAAGTAAAAATTTAATCAGACGCAGCGGAGGCGGGAGGATTCGAACCTCCGATGCCGTTTCCGGCATACCGCTTTTCGAGAGCGGCGCTTTCAACCACTCAGCCACGCCTCCCTCATAAAGACAAAAGTATCTCCAATTTAGCAAAATTTTGTCAAATAGAAAAGGGCGGTTTGCGGCCGCGCCTTTTCTTGAACTCCTCAAATGCCCTCTTTCGGGATTGTCTTCTTTAGTTCCTTACCATACCTGACAAACAAGTACACCCCGAAGAAGGCACAAGCGAGGAGGAAAAAAATATATCCCATAGCACCTCCCCAAGAACTATTGTTATTACTATACACCGAAATAGAGAAAAAAGCAACCTAGTGGACCCACCGAGGATTGAACTCGGACCTCATCCATGCCATGGATGCGTAATACCATTTTACTATGGGCCCGCGCCCCCAGACCGAATCGAACGGTCATCTATTCCTTAGGACGGAATTATTCTGTCCGTTGAACTATGGGGGCGTATGGTAGAATTATACATATGACTGAACATGAAAAAAAGATTACCGAGGCGGTCGAAAAAGTTCTGCCTGCGGTGGTTTCCATTACCATCACCAAAGAGGTGAAAGACATCACCAAAGACCTGCCGCTCGATTTTTTCCGCCTGCCTCATTATCAGGAATTTTTGGAGCATGAGATTGAACACGCGCCCAAAGACGACAAAGGCCGAATCAAGGTCGGCGGCGGCTCCGGCTTTTTCGTATCCAGGGATGGCTTAATCCTCACGAACCGACACGTGGTGATAGACAAGCACGCCGCTTACAGCATTCTCGCGCCCGGAGATAAAAATTACGAGGCCGCGGTTCTGGCGCGGGACCCCATCAACGACGTGGCTATTTTGAAAATAAAAGGGAAAGTAAGCGAAGTTCCCTTCATCAATACCGGCGCCACCAAGAACCTAAAGCTCGGCCAGAGCGTGATCGCGGTCGGAAACGCCTTGGGCGAGTTTCAAAATACCGTTTCCACCGGCGTCATCTCCGGACTTTCGCGTTTCATCTCGGCGGCGGCCGACGTCATGGGGCATCAGGAAAGGCTCCGCGGCTTGATTCAGACCGATGCCGCCATCAACCCGGGGAATTCCGGCGGGCCCTTGGTCAACCTAGATGGCGAGGCGGTCGGAATAAACGTGGCTGTGGTTTTCGGCGCACAGAACATCGGTTTCGCGATTCCGATTGAGCGCGCCAAAAAGGATTTGGAAGAAATTCAAAAATTCGGCAGAATCCGCCGTCCCTTCTTGGGAGTGCGTTATCTTCTGCTCAATAAATTTCTAAAAGAGCGCTTCGGATTGCCGATTGACCACGGGGCGCTCGTCATAAATGAAGGAATCCCGGGAGATTTAGCGGTGGTTCCCCAATCTCCAGCGGATAAAGCCGGATTGAAGGAGTTTGACGTCATTACCCACTGCGACGGCAAGGAAATTTCGGACAAAGAAACTCTGGAAGAACTTCTCTCCCAGCGCGAGATCGGCGACGCCGTGGAACTTAAAGTCTTCCGACAGGGGAAAGAACTGCCGATTAAACTAAAGCTGGAGGAACACCAAAAAGTCTAGGCCTTTATTTTATCTCCAAAAGCTCCTTTAGCTTCACTTCGTCAAAACCAATCACTATCTGGCCGTCGATATCAATGACCGGAACGCCCAGCTGTTCGGTTTTATGAACCATCTCCTCCCTGGCTTGGGCGTCCTGGGCGACGTTATACTCGGTATATTTTATATTATTCTTTTCAAAAAGCGCCTTGGCCATCCGGCAGTAAACGCAGGTCGGAGTAGTGTAAATTTTAACTTCTTTCATAGAATTTAGAATATCAGTAGCCGCTAAATTCTTCAAAACGGAGCTCGTCGCGGGAAATTTTTAATTCTTCCAGAATTTTTGTCATGGCTTGGACCATTTCCGGCGGCCCCACCACGTAAAAAATGGTATCCCCGAAATCCCCCACGTTTTTTTTGACGTCGTCGGCGTCCACATAGCCCGCCTCGTCCGTCATTTTGGCGAAAAGCTTAAAATTTGGATTCTCGCCCGCCCACTTTTTCAAATCGTCCAGAAAGGCGGTTGATTTAGGATTTCGGTTAGAGTAAATCAAGACGATTTTATGCGGGAGTTTTTCTTCCGCGGCGTATTTAATAATGCTCCGAACTGGGGTGATGCCGATGCCGCCCGTGATGAAGGCCGCTTTCTTCTCCGGATTTTCGTGAAGGACAAAATTCCCGCGAGGCCCTTTTACTTTGACTTTGGTCCCAAGGTGAATTTCGGCCAAACTGCGCTTGAAAGCCGAAGGCCTCATTCTGGTCGCCACCATCAAGATTCCTTTGTCATTCGGACTCGAGGCGATTGAGAAATGGCGCTCGTTCCCCTTCTCATCGGTATAGGGCGGGTTTTCCAGTTCTATTTCAATATACTGTCCGGCCCGAAAAGTAAAATCCGGCGCCGCCGAAGTATCGAAAACAAAAGCTGTCGTTCCTTCGGCGACTTCAAAACGCTCTTTCAATGGAAAATTATATTCGGGCATAGAAGTCTTTTAATTATAAAAAATATTCTAAAAATATAAAAGCGGCCTGTTTGATGTTTTTCAAAGTTGCTAGGCCGCTTTTTTAACGAGATGAAGAGGAGCTGAATAGAGCATTTTGCCGTTCCCAGTTCCCGGAACCAGTAAGTCCTTCCATGTCTGGCGATCGAGACAATACCAGTACCAATATTTGAGTCCGCCCTCATCTCCGTTACTCGTTTGAAGTGTGAGGAAACACCCTAGTACCGCCGCATCGGGGCAACAAATGGGCATGCCCTTTCACCTCCTTTCTCTGAAGAGCCCTCAATTTCATAATAAACCTTCCCACAGAAAAGCGGAGTGGAAAACAAATGTTTTTATTCAAAACCAAAATAGCGCACTTGCTGTCTCATTTTTTGAAATTTTAAAGCTAAATGAGACAAATGAGACACTCCTTAAGGGTATAGGCCCGTGTCTTATTTTGAGATACAGCTCTCCTCTGTATTCTTAAGATAGAGTGTGGGCAGGAACGTTTCCGGGTTGGGACAGGAAGCTTACCACCACGGTAAGGACATGGAAAATCTATTATGTCTTAGTAACATTTTTACCGAATGCCGGTATCAATGTCGATATTTACTTCAATGCTCTTGTTCGCTTCGACGGTTATTGTTTTAGGAAGAGCATAATTGCATCCAAGAAAATCACAATCAGTAATTGTAAGCTTGTAGGAGCCAGTGGGGACAAGGCTTTGGAATCCGCCATCGGAACTTATTTTAATATAAATTGGTTTCCCCAATTGACCGCCTTTTTCTGGCTCAAGGATAATTTGTCGCGAAGAATAAGGATTTGGCACCGACTCGGGACATGGTTCAACGGGGCAGAGAGGACCAATGGCCACTTTGCCCGTAACCGTGCCTCTGGCCGCCTCACTTTCCCTTATCATTCTTTCGTAATCTTCTTGAACATGGCGCAATATTGCCTTTGCTTTTTTGGAACAGCCGGTAAATCCCGTTTCTGGTTCAAAAGGAAGTTCAATTTTGGCGTTATCCTGCAACTTCTCGTCCCAGTAATAAATCGTGTAGATTCTTTTTTTGGGGTCGAGGGAGCTGTTATCGCTTATCGGAAACTCTGTTCTTGCGCAATTTTCATATAATTGGTCTCGTGCTTGCATATCTCGTCTCATTTGCCGTTCTGCAGGACTAAATAAATCGATAATGTCTCCACGAAAAAACCAAAACAGAGAAAAACCAATAATCAAAACAGCAACAATCCCAAAGACAATTATATTTACAAATCCTTTTGGGTTCATATGATTAAAATTTTCTTTTCTCAAAATTAAAATGCAGTTCGGCGTGAGCCGTGATCTCGATATTGCAACTTTTATGCTCCCTGCACCACGCCTCGCACTTCTCCGCCCATTCTTTATCCTTGTAGTGAAAGCCACACTCTTCGCATTAGTATAGCTCTTTATTTTCTTTTTTGATCACTTTGACCATAAATTACTTAAAGGATTTAGCCAAAGCTGAGTTAAAAAGCTCTTTAAGTTTTGATTTTTGGGCGAGGAGTTGGGTTTTATAGTCCTGAACCGCGGAAAGTTTGGCAACGATTTGTTTTTGGGTTCTCAACCCAATCTTTCCTTCGTAAGATTTATCAATTCCTGTTCTGATTTGTAAATGCCGTGTCGAGAAAATACTAGAATCTTGTAATTTTCCTCGTCTATCATTTGAAAAACAACCCGGTATCCCTTTGACTTGCCTATATTTTCTCGTAATGGCACAACTCTTCCTTTATAAATCTTGTGTTCGCTAAATCCGGGAAAGCGATCAATGCCGGGCGTTTCTTGTACGCCTTTCAAACTAAAAAAGCGCTCCCACGCTTCTAATGATTCAAGCGGCGCCGATGAGCGCCGCAAGTTTCTTAAATCTTTTTCAACGTCTTCATGTCTGACAACATTCATCACATTTATATCTTTGCCATCTCGCCGTATTTATTGCGATAATAAGCAAGGTTGTAATCAATCGCCTCGTTCGGTTTAGTCGCAATCCAAGGCGCCTCGCCGTGGCTGGCGTTCTTCATTTCCGTACCGGTAAATTTTTCCCACTTGTCGGCTACGTCTTCCAACGCCAGTAGTTCCTCTTTTGAAAAGACATTCACGTCGAAATCTTTCAATGCCTCGATGTGTAATTGATCAGTTAACCCATCGGCGATTTTACGCTTGGTAATTTTGATTTCTTTGCCGTTCATTTCTTTTAGAATTTTTTCTCCCATTCGCGGCACCGGCCCATACTCAAAACGCAGATATTCGTCTCCGGTCACCGAGCGGCCGTACTTCTCAAAAAAATCAAAGTCAAGAAAATATAAAAGCTTCATTAACTTCAGCTTGCCGAGCGTGCCGTTCTGAATCTTTTTTCCAAAGAAAAGCACGGCGTTTTTATACTTCTTTTCGTTGATTTTAGGGGTTTTGACCATGGTACTTATACTATATCAGCCAAAGCGCGCAGTGTCCACAACGCCAAGGGGCTGTATCTACTATCTATTTCGAAAATTTAAATACTGCCCCAAGAGCAAAATTCGCAGGTGCTATGGGCCTTTGGCTGGGGAGATCGAATTGTTTTAACCGCGGCTTGAAAAATCTTTTCCGCCCTGGCCGGTTCTACTTCCACTTTCCGAGGTTCCACGTTGAACAGAAACTTGCCTCCGCCTAGCACTTCTTTCGGGGAATAGAAAACAAGATAAGCAAAGCTCCGGTGTGGATAGCCGTTTTTCTCCAGCAAAAGAGTATAGATGTTTAACTGATTCTGGTAGTAGGAGTGGGAGTCGCTTTTAGCGTTCCAGCCCCTGGTTTTATAATCCACGGGGATAAAATATTCGCCGTCCACTAGGCAGTCGTCCAGGGCGCCCATAAGCTCTGCGTCCAGGTCCTTATCATACCAACGGATTCCTCTCCTATTATTGCGCCATTCGCCCAAAAGCGCCTCGTCATCCAGAAGTCTGCCTATCACCTTGCCCTCAATCTCCGGCGGCAGTGATTTCCTCGCCCGAAAGACATCAAAGTATTTTTTCAAAACACTGTCCATTCCTCCAGGCAAGGAGGGAAAAACCGTCTTTGGCCGATGTATCCCCTTAACCTGTCCCGACCAAAAACACTTCGGGCATTCCAGGAATAGATTGAGGGTGTTTGGCGAGAGAATTATTTTATCCATGTATTTCTTTTTGCCGTGCCCCATACTCAGCTTCGCTGTAGTACTGGGGCCGCTCTTTTTCTTCGTCTATAAATTTTTTAATACTTTTTCAACAATCTTAATTTCCTCTTTAGACTGAGTCTGTCGAAGTCCGGGGTGCCTGCCCGTCCGTAGTTTTAACGAAGGCGGGAAGGCGTAGAGTTTACCTGTGGTGAGTGAAGTCGAACTATAGGCGAGCTGATCAATTTGTTTTTCGTAGTCGCGGACTTTTGCTTGTTTGATAAAACGTTTTATTTATCACTTCAAGCTTTCGCTTAAAATAATTTCAGCATAAAGTTTTCTGACCGGCCGCTGACTTACTTTTGGCCTCCCTTTCAATAATTTCTCAACCTGCTCTACCATTTCTTTCGGAAGAAGGCCGTGTTTCTGCCGGATAACTCCTCGTAAATCCCGCGACGTTTTTACATCCAGCTGAACTTCCCTTACCAATCCCTGCGCCTCGCTCATCCACCTTTTAGTTTTTTCAACCAAGCCGCGCTTCGCTTTTTCTATTCGATCTATCGCTTGCCGTTTTACCAATTCCAAATACATGTATCTTTCGCGTTCAATACGATTGGCTCTATCTTGGAAGTTTTGTTTAATTGACTCTATTGAGGCATAGTGTTTGTCATCAAATTGTTGGTCAGCGGTATTTTTATCGCACTCCAATAAACCCAAAACCTCCCAATCGTTCTCGCTTATGGTTTTTCCCTTTTCGTCGCCAAGATAAAGTTTATAAATATCATTTGCCCTGCAATATACCGCGACACCCGTCTTATCAGCCGATTTCCCGCAATGAACCATTGTTGGCAACCTTAACGCGGCGGCGTATTCCTCGGGATAAAGGGATTTCAGTTTCAGCCAATTCGACCGTTGTTTTGCCGAGAACGATTCTGTTTCTTGCTCCTCTAATGCGCGCCTGTCCTCCGAATACATCTGGTAAAACTTTTTATCCACCAATAACTCATCTTGAGAAATGACTTTTTCATCGCCCCCAAACCGCGTTTGAATTTCTTGTATCCTTCTTTTAATTCTTGCTTCAATGCCTATGCGCGCTTCCGCCTGCAATTGCGGGAAAAAGTTATACACCCAAATAAACTCATTTTGACTTCCAATTCTGTCAATGCGGCCGACTCGCTGGATAATTCGCACGGGGTTCCAGTGAAGCTCATAATTAATGACAACTTGCCCATCCTGTAAGTTGATACCCTCTCCAAGCATTTCCGTGCTTACCAAAATATCTATTTCATTTTCGTTCGTTACTTCTATGCCGCGTTTTTTCAAATACTTCCTGTTGGAGTCGGTCTTAGACGAAAAAAGAGCCGCGCGTCTCAACACATCGCCGGTGTCACCGGAAACGTATTCTACCCGAGAAAAATGCTTTTTTAATTCTTCGCCTATATACTGGGCCGTTGATGCGTACTGTGTAAATATCAAAACTTTCTTCCCGTCGCACTTTTCCTTGCCCCGTTCATCCCAATTCCGCTGACTATATTCGCCTTTAATTTTTTTGATAAGCGTTTGCAGTTTGTCATCATCTTCAACGGAAATATTTTTAATCATCTCATGCATTTCTTTCAAAATAACCGCGTCTTTCTCAATGCCTTCTTTAAGTGCGGAAACTCTAAAACGCTCCGCTTCATAAGCTGTTTCTGGAATTTCAATTTCTTCAATATCTAAATCTTCTTTTAATTGCTGATACGCCTTGTCAGCCGCCTCTCCGGCTAATACCTTGCCCTCTTCAAGACCCCTCAAAAAAAGTTCGTGCGAGCGAACCATAACTCTCAACGACTCCCGCAATGCTTCCACGCTGCTCTCCAAAAGTTTAAAAAGAATCATCCGCATAATGCCCCGCAAGTTGCGCCCGGCGATTTTCAAGCGCTGTTTCTCATCCTCGGTAAATTCTTCTTCTTTTATAAAATTACCGATGTCGTAGCGAGCAAACACTAAATTATCAATTTTTGCTTCAAGAGAGTTAAAAACCCCGCCCGGATATACATCGTCAATGTTGTAATCAATACGATAAGGCCCGAGGCGCTTGGGAAAGTGAGGCAAATTCTCCATGCCATACTCATCAATAATGTTTTTTCTGGTGCGGCGGATAAGAATCTGCTGGAAAAGGGTTTCCGACATATCAGGAACATCTTCTTTTCCCTCGCTGTTTAATTTCTGCCTCTCCTCATCCGCCTTTTTGAAAAACTCTTTCAGCTCCGGAGGATCAATCCGAATAACATCCGTCATTTCTTGCGGGTGGAAAAGTTTTATCTGATGATACATATCCAGCAATTTCAAATTCTGCGGCGTGGCGCCGACCAGAACTACCTTTTTACCTTCGCAAATAATCTGTAAATCCTTGTATGATGCGGTTTCGGGATTGCGAAAGTGGTGCGCCTCGTCTATCAAAACAATCGGCCTTTGCATCAATTTGTCATCATTTAAGATATCTGAAAGTTTGCCGCGCGAAATAACCTTTGCGTTTACGTTGTAATCGTCCAAGACCTGTTCCCATTGCTCAATAATTTTTGGCGAGCAGATAACAACTGATTTCTCGCCTTCTTCCTGTAAATGCGCCAGAAGCGCCGCGCCCATATAGGTTTTGCCCACGCCCGGCACATCGGCCAAAAACACCCCTTTGTATTTTCCTAATTTACGGTACGCGTCTATTACCGCGTCTTTTTGGAACGGGAAAAGCGCCGGAACATCCTCGTTGAATTCAATCTTTTCTTTTTCGTGGTCTTCCTCCAAAGAAAAAATGTCGTGTAAAATCCGCAAGTAAATCCGAAACGGCGTTACTTCGTCATTCAAAGCCCACGACTCACGCACCGCGGTTTCGGCCAAAACCGTAAAATCGCAGTCCTCGGACAATTTCCATTTTTCTTCAAACCATTTATTCAATTTTTTCACTTGCGCCGCGTCGGTCAGCCGCACATTTACTTCGGTATTCAAAGAAAAACCGGAAATGGAAATGTTGCTTGAGCCGGTGAAAGCGGCAGGGACGTCCTTCTTATCAACTAAATACACTTTGGCGTGAAGCAGTTCTTTGGTATAAATGCGAAGTTTAATTTTCCTTTCCGCAAGCTTCTCGGCAAGCCAGATTAAAAACTCTTTATTTTCTTTATTTGGCTGGAGCCGCCCGGCGCGGGATAAAAGCGCCCTAGCTTCATTTTCAAGAATTTCCTTTTTCTCTTCCGGCGTCTGGAATTCCTGCGCTTCAAGTTTGTCCTGCACCGCTTCATCAAATTTTTCCGCCGTGAGCATCATTTCCGCGGTCTGCCAATTGGTTGTTGGGCTAATCAATAATTCCAAACTTTCCAACGCGTCAATCGCATCTTTTAGTTCCTTGAGCCCGGAAATGAAAAACCAACCAACGGCGAATCGGGCGCTTTTGGCGCCTTTCAATTCTTTTTTCAGTTCGTCCGAAAACTTCTGCTCCGGGGTTGTAATGATATTTTGAGGCATAAATTAAATTGGCGCCAACTGACGACTAAATTCACGCTCCAACATAGCCGCAAAGTCCCGGATAATGGCTTGCTGGCCTATTGGTAAAAGCGCCCCAAGTTCGTTTTGAAAATTAATTTTTTTTGCTTCCGTGATAATGCCCGCTTGTTCTTTCGCAAGTCGCTCTTTTTGACCGAGCATAAGCATATTTTTTCTCATTATAAAATACAAATCATAAAAATCGCGCGGCTTTTTCCGTTCCAGCAAAGCGCTGAATATTTTTTCTTCAACCAGATCCTCTTGTGGTAGATGCAAAATTGTATAAGCCGGGACGAAATCGTTAACAATGCTGTCTGTCTCGCCCAAAACCGTTCTCCCGTTTCTTGTAGAAACATTTATTTCAACACTGACCGGTTGATAATCACCGCCGCGAAAAGTTGCCGCTCCGAAATAACCGCCCGCCGTTTCATCTGACTTGTCGTCAATCTCAATATGGATATCCGCCTTACTAGTTTCAGACAAAACTTCAACAAAAATATCTTCAATAAATTTTTTTGCTAATCTCTGTTCAACTCCAAAAAGAGAGAAATCTAAATCCTCGGAAAAACGGGGGCTGCCATACACAACGCGCAGAGCCGTGCCGCCCTTGAACAACAATTTTTCGGCGCCTGGCAATTGATAAAACGCGCTTAAAAAAATATGCTGAAAATATTCCCGCACGATATTGGGAAATTCACTGGTCTGGTAGCGGTGCGCAAGCGCATTGATTGTCTCTTTGGAAATCATTTGAGCGTTGTTTTAATAATACTAATAAGTTTTGGGTTGCCGAAAAGTTCTGCATACTGAATGACCTTTGCGCGGTTGAATTTTTCTTTGCGAAAGCGGGAGATTGGTTTTTGTTTTGAAAGAAGCCGCAAGTAGTTTGCGTCCACAAAGGCTTTCTCGGCGTCAGCGATATAAAAACTTACGCCTTGCGACTTTTGAACACCATAACCGGTATAAGCCGCCTTTTTGATCTTCCGGTATGAAAAAACTTTGCCCAATGTTTTAATTTCAAATCGGCGCGTGGCTTTTGTGGTAACCGAAGTAATCTCATATACAATTTCTGGAATGATGCCGTGATACGCCAAGGCAAATTCGAGTGAGATATAAGAAGGACTATAAAGCTTGTTGGCAATATAGATATCGGGCGGCAAAGCGTCCGGTAAAGCGTAAAGCCCGCGCTTCAGTCTAATTATAAATACTTGCTTAGCGTAACGGTGAAGTAATTTCGTAGCGGTAGCTTTAGAAAGCCCAAATAGCGCCCGAACTTCGGTCGCGGTAAAAAGAAGCAGCTTTTTCTCCTTTATTTTAGTGGCAAATTTTGTCTGATTCACTAATTTGACCATATTGTCAATTTACCAAAACGCTCGTAAAAAGTCAAGCAATATCGCAAAACCTTGCCAATTTCGGATACCGGCGGGCGTACCAGGTTTCCACCTCGCGGATGTCGTCTTTGTTCAGGCCGTACATTTCATACACCAATTTATCAATCTCTTTCTGCTCGCCCGACATATAATCGTAGCGCGGATTTTGTTTTTGTTTGGAGATGATTTGCGCGACTAATTCTTGAATTCTTGAATTTTTAGAAATACAAAAAGAGATTTCTTTAATTGGATCCTCGGAAACATTTACCGAGTGGTTAATTCCAATTTTAAAAAGATATTTAACCAACTTTGAACAAATCTCTCCAAGTGTTTGCTCTGTATCAAATCCAGTGAAAATACCCGAACCTGCGACATTATATGGGCCGGGATTATTTATTCTAAAAGTTGGAGCATACATTCCTGTATGCGACAAGGTTATACCCTCCAAAAAATAAGTTTCTGGATTTCTAATTACTGCGCCGCTTTCTCTGTCATGTAATTTGTTAACTGCTTCATAACCCCAATCAATAAAGTATTCTAAGGGCTGCCAATAATTTGGCAGAAATCCGCTTTCCGCATCACTTTCTCCGCCCTTATCATGCGGCGCGATGTATCTGCCGCTAAACCATAAATCCGGGTCAAACGGCTTTTCTGTTTTTGATTTGTGTAGGCCTTTTTCAATTACCTTCAGGCGCAATTTTTCGTCTCCGGAAATTTTTTTCAAGTCATCTTCGGTAAGCAAAAATTCCGTATAATCGCCGATACTGCGGTAACTGCCCCGCGCTTCGGGATTTTGAAAAAGATACGCTTGATTATCACCAGTTTGCAATCCAACTTTTACATCAGCGATATCGCCAAACCGCGCTACTTCAACAATTTTGCCGTTAAACTCAATCTGTCTAACCTTCACTTTTTTCTTTTCAATTTCCCCAACCTCTTTTTCCGCTGTTTTTGCGCTTGTGTCATTCATTAAGGCGAACAATTTCGGACTGCCGACAAAAAATGGAATGTTGGAATTTGTTTCAATTAAACCCTGCTTGTAGCGGTAAACCGCTTTTTTGGGGGTTGAAACTTCTTGCTTGCCCGCCGAAGCTTTAGCGAAGGCAGGCGGTTCATCCAAAGAATAAAGATATTCGTCCAACTCGTTAGTGTTTTTCTCGGCGCGGGTAAAATCGCAGGCGACAAGCTCATTTTCTTCGCGCTTTTTTGCATTTTCAAAAATTATTCTTTCGCCTTGTTTGCCGCTCGCCCGGCCGCGCTCGGATTTCTCCGCGATCAAAATGCTTGTATTGACCGTCGCCCCGAAAAGCCACGGCGGCATCATAATAAGATGGAAAACTTTTGCATTGTCCAGCATAAAACGGCGCAAGGGTTTGTGGGTTTTAATGGTCTGCCAAGTGTCGGAGGTGATAAAACTCAAAATCCCGCCAACTTTAAGCAAATCTTGAAATACCATTGCCATAAAAACCCCGTAGGAATCCTTTGAGCCGAGGCCGTAGCGTTCCTTTCCCTTTTCCATTGATTCGTTTTTTACGCCGTAAGGTGGGTTGCCAAGCACAATGTCAAAACCGCCGCGGTCGTGGTCGGCAAAATATTCCACTAAATCAATAAGCCACACGAACGAGAGTTTATCGTGATGGGCATCATATTTCTTGACCACAAGCTGTCCTTTAATCTGTTTAATAAGCGACGCCCTTCCAACGGCTTCCATATTTTGCATGCTTTTCTTAACATTAATACTGGGTCCGAAACCTAATTCTGCCTGCGATACTTCTTGCGGTGCCTCGCGTTCTAAAATATCTATCGTCAATTCTAGGCGTTCCTTAGCTATATTTTGTCGCAATTTTTCTTTTTTACTTTCATTATCTGCGTAAAAATAATCTCCTTTGAGTAAACGAATTCTTTCACGCTTTTGTTCTATCGCTGCGTCCGCACGGTATCCTCGCAAATCACGGAATGCCATAACTTGCTCGCCGACCAGATGGTCAATAATACTATCGCCCCGAAACACTTTGTAAGTAAGATTTGGCAGGGTTGGAATTGGTTTGCCAACTTCTCTTTCATAATCAACCGCGAGCGAGAGCCAAAGCCGGAGTTCGCATAAATGCACCGCTTGACGCAAAATATCTACTCCGATCAGGTTTTTTTTGATGATTTCCTCTTTGAGCGTGTAGTTAAAATTTGTCCGAGTTGCTCCCGCTTCCCCGACTTTTAAGGACAGGAGTCGGCGTATGCCGACTAGAATCTGAAGCGACCCCAAGAGAAACGCGCCGGAACCAACGGCTGGGTCGCAAATGGAAATCTCTTTTACTACATCTAAAAGCGCGCGACATTCTGTCTTTGATAGAGACAGTTTTTCGGCTTGCTTCTCGTCTGGAAAATCATCAACCGCAAGGTCAATAAGTTCTCTCGCATTGGCTATGTCAATACCGGCCTGCGCCGCAAGCCGCCGCGCAATTGCCTCGCGGCACATATAAAACACGGCGACGCGCGGGGTATAGTAGCTCCCGGTGGCGCGACGAAGTTCTTTTTCAAGTTCCGCCTCGCCTTTTTCCATCACTTTCTCCATACGCAAAACCAGCTCTTCAAAAATCCGTCCCAGCATTTCCGGATCAACAGCCACCTCGACAGAACTTGGCGAAGATTCTTCTATGGTGAAATTGAAACGATTGAAAAGATTCTCAAAAAGGCCCTGAAAAAAAGAATTTGGAATAGAAACCAGAAAAAGATACTTCGGCTCGGCTCCGAAAAGACCGCCGTTCAAAAACGGAATCTCGCCGAGTTCTTCGTATTTTTTACCGCGGGCAGGATTTGAAAGAAGGTCAAATAACGGATTTACGGCCTCCAGCCAATATGAGTTTTTGTCCTCAAAATACGGCTGAAATTTGTCATACAGATAGTCCTTGTTGTTATCAAGCCAGCCCTTCTGTTCAATGAATTTAAGAAAGATGAGGCGGTTAAGAATGATTTGCGCGACGTCCAAAATTTTCTTTTTATCATAACTGTATTCTTTGTGACGCGCTTTTTTAATAATCTCCGCGAGTTCCAAAAACTTTTCGGCAAAAGTGCGGAAAAAATCCATTGTAACCGCTTCAACATCAAAAGCGGACTTCATTTTGTCAATCAGTGTTTGTGTTGTGTCAGAGGAGCCGACCCTTAAAAGCGCGAGGCGGTCCTGGGTTGTCCGGAGACGCTTTCGGTTAATTGGCGTTATGGAAAAACGCCGTAGTTCCAATCGGCTGCCGCTTGAACGCGCATTCACGAAATGCCAAAACTCTCCGTCTTCCGCGCAGAACACAAATAATTTCGCGTCTCTCTCGTGTTTGGGAACTGCGTTGATGAAGTCTCTTTCTATCGCGCGCAGGGAAGCGTCTTTTTTCCAAATAGCATCGTTTGAATCAAGCTTGATTCTCGCTAAAATGACTTCAAATCCATCATGGCCTGCGACAATCTTTTTCTCTAATAACTTTTCTTCTGTTTCCGCCGGTAATGTTAATTCCAAACCGCCAGTTGCCGCCCGATAGCCAAGCTCTTCAATAACAATTTGCTTTAAATCTCTTTCTGTTTTTAATTCAGATAAATTCATAATGCTTGTGCCTCTTTAGCGTTTGCCATAATTATTTTAGTAAATCAGAAATACGCACATCAAAGATCCGCGTGTCTTTAATAAGCACTCTAAACCTATCCAGCAGGGTCTGGTTCTTTTCGTTTGTAATAAAAGTTAAGTCTGAGCTCATTTTTTATGTATTATTTTTAATATATCGTCTTTTTTATAGCGTCTATCTTTTCTGGTACCAAATCGAATCGCCCTAAGTATTCCTTTATTATCCCAGTTTCTTAAGGTGTTCGGATGGCAATTAAGAAGGCGGCAAGCCTGCTTCAAAGTGAGGATGTCCGGTAACTTGTCTTGCTTGAAAGCTCGCGTCATAAATTACCATAAGTTTACATCTACAGAAACGCCAAGTAAAGCAAAAACAGAAGCTCTCGCCTCTGTTTGTGCACGATGGGGTGCCTATCGGGATTTGAACCCGAACCGAGAGTTCCACAAACTCTAGTGCTGACCATTACACTATAGGCACCATATAAAAAATAAGAGTCAAAGCTCGAAAATCAAAACTTTGATTTGGCTTTATTCTTCTACCTTCGAGACCGAGGCCCCTTCTTTGGTTTTCTGCGAAATCTTGATGGCGACTTCCTGCCCCGCTTGAGCGGACATCACCGGCGCGTGCTCCACCTGCATGGACTCCACGATGTCGGTAAATTCGCTCTCGCCCTTCTTGATTTTAATCGCGTCCCCGGTCGCGAGCGAACCCGAAAGCCGCACCACCGCCACCCCGAGCTTGTCGTAATAATGGATGACTTTGCCGATTTCTTTCTCCATACTTTTATCCTACATCAGCCTAAAAAGAGGTCAAATGTGCGCGGGAGAGGACTTGCACCTCCACGTCCTTGCGGACACCAGCCCCTCAAGCTGGCCTGTCTTCTAAGTTTCAGCACCCGCGCGTGTTTATTGCGGAGCCGCGACAGTCGTCTGACGCGTCTTTCGTCTGATTTCGCGGGCCGCCTTCTCCCTGATGTAGTATAGTTTCGCCCTCCGGACGTGGCCGCGTTTCAAAATTTCAATTTTTTCAATCGCTGGAGAGTACAGAGGGAAAATCCGCTCCACGCCGATTCCTTCGGAAATTTTTCGAACGGTAAAAGTCGCGCCCGGCTCCGTGCCGTGTTTTCGCGCGAGTACCAGTCCCTCAAAAGCCTGCGAGCGCAGCTTGTCCGCCTCGGCTCCGCCTTTGCGAGACGGGTCGCCTTCTTTAATTTTCTGCCAAACCCGAACCGCGTCCCCTGCCCGAAAATCCAGCTTCTTCCTCGCCTCAATATCCACCGGAGAAAATTTGGTGTCCAAAACCGAAGTCATAACCTTTCTTTTGTAACATTTTCCAAAACATTTTTCAAGTCGCGAGGAAGTTCGGCTTCTAAACGAATCCGAGTCCCAGAGGGCAGTGTTAATTCCAGCGAAAAAGCGTGCAAAAACTGCCGCGCGAGGCCGGCGGGACAAAGAAACGTTTTTCTCCCGGAATAAAGCTTGTCACAAGCCACGGGATGACCGATGGCGGCGAAATGCGAACGAATCTGGTGGGTGCGCCCGGTTTTAGGAAAGGCCTCAACGAGCGTAAACCCGTCCAGACGTTTCAGAACCACGTATTCCGTGGCGGCTTCTCTTATTGTCCCCCTTCGCTCTCCGATGGCCACTCGCTTCAATGGCGTTTTTTTAGAGCGGCCGATGGCAAGTTCTATTTTCCCCTCTCGCTCTTTTATATTCCCTACCACCAAAGCCAAATATGATTTTTTAATCTCGCGGTTTTTGAAAAGTCCGCGCAGATACTCCTGCGCTTTTTCGTTTTTCGCAAACAAAATAATTCCGGAAGTGTCTTTGTCGAGCCTATGCACCACAAAAAGTTCCGGTCTATCTTCCAACGCCCAGTCAAAATTAACTCCCGCGGGCTTCGCGAGCGCAAGAATATCCGCGTCTTCGTAGATTATTTTTAAATCATTCAAGATACGCGTTATCAACCCAGCACCAAATCCAAGTTAAAGGCGTGCCGGCGGGGAGAGGAACAATAATTGGATGGCCTGTTTTCTCGTAATGCTCGCGGTTATGGGCTTGGTGCGACTCGCAGCAAAAAACTCCTCCGCAGGAAGTGCAAAGTCGGAGATTCTCCCGCTCGCCGCAGACTCCGCAGGCTTTTTTCTCGGTCTGGGTTATTTTTATCTCCGAAAGATGCGGGCAATTTTCTTTTTTTATTTTTTGCGATGACATTGAATTTAAGATGTGCGCGGTAGAAGGATCGAACTTCTGGCCTCGTCGATGTCAACGACGCGCTCTACCACTGAGCTAACCGCGCAGAAAATTAAAAAAGTTTACTCACGAGAGAACAATAGGGGTCTTCCCACGCTGGATCCCAAGCAAAGAATGGAATGGTATGTTATCAATTTTGGTGGCCATTATGAAATCATTCTCCGAAAGGCCGCTGATGGCGTGGGCGGTCAAGTCAATCCGTACCTTATTATAGGATATCAGAATGTCGGGGTGGTGGCCTTCTTCCTCGGCAAGCACAGCGATATTGAATAAAAAGAAAATATCCTATATTATAATGTAATTCTGGCCCTATCGTCTAGCCTGGTCTAGGACACAAGCTTTTCAAGCTTGGTACCCGGGTTCAAATCCCGGTGGGGCCGCAGATGAAAATCCTAGCCATTGAAACTTCCTGCGATGAAACCGCGATTGCCGTGCTCGAAGCCCGCGAAACTAAAAGCGGAGTCGATTTCAAAATTCTCTCAAATCAAATCGCTTCGCAGATAAAAATCCACGCGCCTTATGGCGGAGTGGTGCCAAATTTAGCCAAGCGGGAACATAGAAAAAAACTGCCTATTTTATTGAAGCGCATCCGATTCAAACCTGACGCAATTGCGGTTACTTGCGGCCCGGGGCTCGAACCCGCCTTATGGGAAGGAATCGAGTTCGCTAAAGCGCTTTCAAAAAAATGGCGGGTGCCGCTCGTTCCGGTAAATCATCTGGAAGGACACATATATTCCGCATCTATGCGGAATGACAAATTTCTAATTTCTAATATCCAAATCTTTCCGCTTCTGACTCTCATTGTCTCCGGAGGGCACACGGAACTCGTGCTTTCCAAAAAGCATCTGGATTATAAAATCTTGGGCGAGACCTTGGATGATGCAGCCGGGGAAGCTTTTGATAAAGTCGCGAGGATGCTTGGGCTTGGATATCCGGAGGTCCGGAAATTTCGAAACTCGCGAAAAAAGGAAACCCTGACGCCATAAATTTCCCGCGGCCAATGCTCCATTCCAAAGATTTAAATTTTTCTTTTTCGGGACTCAAAACCGCTGTTTTATACTTTCTGCGTGATAATCAAAAAATTTCAAAAGCCGACGTAGGTGCCTCTTTCGAGCAAGCCGTGGTGGACGTTTTGGTAAAAAAAACTCTGGAGGCAGTTAAAATTTACAAACCGAAAACCGTGGCTTTGGGCGGCGGTGTCGCGGCCAATTCCCGACTTCGTCAAGAATTTTCTAAAAGATTAAACGTTCTGCTGCCTGAAAAAAAATTCACCGGCGACAACGCCGCCATGATTGCGGTCGCCGGGTATTATCGCTGGAAAGCCAGAAAATTCGTCAAAAATCATGAAAATCTACGCGCCGTCGGCAATTTAAAGCTATAATTAGATATGCCTTCTGATTTCGACAAACCATACGATCCGAAAGCGGTGGAGCCGGAGATTTATGAGAAATGGGAGAAATCCGGTTTTTTTAACCCGGACAAACTTCCAAAGAAATGGACTAAAACCTTCACTATTATTATGCCGCCGCCGAACGCGAACGGCGCTTTGCATATCGGACACGCGGTTTTCGTAACTTTAGAGGATATCATGACGCGCTTCGAACGGATGCGCGGCAAAAAAACCTTGTGGCTCCCTGGCGCGGACCATGCCGGTTTCGAAACTCAAGTGGTTTTTGACAAAAAACTTGAAAAAGAAGGCAGGAGCCGCTTCAAAATCCCGCGCGAAGAGCTCTACAAGGAAATGCTTTCTTTCACGCTTGAAAACAAAAAAATAATGGAAACACAGTTGCGAAAGCTGGGGGCGTCCTGCGACTGGTCTCGCGAAAAATTCACGCTTGACCCTGAAATCATCACAACCGTCTATGACACTTTCAAAAAACTTTACGGCGACGGCTTGGTGTATCGCGAAAATAAAATCGTAAATTGGTGCACCAAACATCAAACCACCCTCTCGGACTTGGAGGTGAAATACGTGGAGCGAAAAGACCCGCTTTACTACATTCGATACGGGCCGGTAACGCTCGCCACGGTGCGGCTGGAAACGAAATTCGGCGATACGGCCGTGGCCGTTAATCCCAAAGACAAACGCTATAAAAATTTGGTCGGAAAAGAGATTGAAATTAAAACCCTTTTGGGACCGGCCAAAATAAAGGTGATCGCGGACGGAGCGGTGGACCAGAAATTCGGCACGGGCGCGGTCAAAGTGACGCCAGCGCATGACCCGAACGACTTTGAAATTTGGAAACGGCACAAAGACGAAATTCCCGGGCCCCGCGTAGTGATTGATCAATACGGCCGGATGGACCTGCGAGAGTTCTGGGACCGGCCCAATTCCAAAAAATATCACGGGCTTAAAGTCATGGAAGCGAGAAAAATAATGGAAGAAGACATGCAAAAAGAAGGGCTGATGGTAAAAATTGACCCGGATTACGCCCACGCGGTCGCCACCTGCTACAAATGCGGGACAATTCTGGAGCCGAGAATTTTGCCGCAGTGGTTTGTCCGCATGACCGCGAAACCATCGCTTCGCGATTTGGCGGTTAGGGCTGTTAAAAAAGGGGAGGTCAAATTCATTCCAGCGAGAACGGAAAAAATTTTCATGCACTGGATGAAAAACCTCCGCGACTGGAACATCTCGCGCCAAATCGTCTGGGGCATTCGCATCCCCGCTTGGTATTGTGGATGCGCTGAAATAATAGTTTCCCCAGACCCCCCAGCCAAATGCCCCAAGTGCGGCTCAAAAAATCTTGTCCAAGACCCGGATGTTTTTGACACTTGGTTCTCTTCCGGCCAGTGGCCGTTCGCCACGCTCGGCTACCCCAACGGCAAAGATTTCAAAACTTTCTATCCCACGGATGTGATGGAAACCGGGCACGACATCCTCTTTTTTTGGGTGGCAAGGATGATTATGCTCGGGCTTTATCGTACCGGCAAAATTCCTTTCCGAACGGTTTATCTCCACGGCCTCGTTCGCGACAAGGACCGCCAGAAAATGTCCAAATCCAAAGACAACGTTATCGACCCTTTGGGCGTGGCCGAGCTTTACGGGACGGACGCCCTGCGCCTCGCGCTCGTCATCGGGAACACGGCGGGAAACGACATTATCATCTCCGAAGAAAAAATCCGCGGGTACAGAAACTTCGCGAATAAAATCTGGAACGCCACTCGCTTTGTTTTACAAGAAATCAAGAAATCTCCGCCAAAGGCGGAAAAAAGTGATAAAATAAAACTAGGAAAGCTAAAACGCCTCGTGAAAGAAACCACTCGCGACCTTGAAAGCCATCGTTTTCACCACGCGGCCGAGCATTTGTATCATTTTTTCTGGCATTACTACGCGGACAAGGTCATTGAGGAGATGAAGAAAAAACCGAATCCGCTCCTGCTTTTGGAATTTCATCGAACTCTGATAAAGCTCCTGCATCCTTTCCTGCCGCACATCACCGAAAAAATCTGGGAGGAACTTCCTGGACCCGCTGGCGGAAAAAATAAAAAACTTCTGATGATAGAATCATGGCCCAAGCCTTAACCTTTCAGGACATAATGCTCGTTTTTTTGACCGGTTTCCTGCCGCCCTTGTTGTGGCTTTGGTTCTGGCTGAAAGAAGACCCGCATCCGGAGCCTCGGCGCGTGCTTTTAACGAGCTTCGTTCTCGGCATGACCGCAGTTCCGGTGGTGCTCTTGGGAGAATATCTTTGGTATCGCGCCGCGATTCTCCTGGGGGTGGCCGAGCTCGGAGCCATAACCAGCCTCGCTCTTTTGTTCCCTTGGGCTTTTCTGGAAGAGGGGGCAAAGTTTTTAGTGGCCTGGCAGGCGGATTTGAAGCGCTCGGTCTACGACGAGCCAGTGGACGCCATAATTTATCTGATAACCGTGGCTTTGGGCTTCGCGGCCATGGAAAACGTTCTTTTTCTTCTGAAATCCGCGGGCGGAAGCTTATTTCTGCTCTTGACCACGGCCGACCTCCGCTTCATCGGGGCCACGGTTCTGCACACGGTCAGCGCCGGGGTGATGGGAGTTTCCATAGCCTTTTCTTTTTTCCACAAAGAACACCAAATGCGAAACGTCTGGGGCGGAATCATGCTGGCCACCATCTTGCACACCGCTTTCAACGCCTTTATAATAAGGGCAGAGAGTTCAGGGGCCTTATTTAAAACCTTCTTCGCCCTCTGGACCCTCGCCTTAATACTTATCTTCTTTTTTGAAAGAATAAAAAAGCTAAGAAGCCAATAAACTAAATCTATATTATGCCAAAAGACACTCGTTCTTTTTTTGAAAAATTAACCGGCTCGGTGAAACTTAATCGAGAGCCGGAAGAAAATAACGAAACGACTCTGGCGAAAGCTTCCAAAAACACCTGGCTCGAAGCTGGCGAAGAAGGAGAGCTCACGGTGGATGTCTTTCAAACTCCGGACGAGATTATAATTCAGTCCACGGTCGCCGGAGTAAAGCCGGACGAACTTGACCTCTCTATCACTCAAGACATGGTGACTTTAAAGGGCCGGCGGCAGAAAAGCCATGAGATTTCCGAAAAAGACTATTTCTACAAAGAATTATACTGGGGTGCGTTTTCGCGAAGCATTCTCCTGCCGCAGGAAGTGGACGCGGACGCGGCTCAAGCAACTATGAAAAACGGACTTCTCACTATCCGTCTTCCCAAGCTCGACAAAACCAAGACCCAGCGGCTCAAAGTGAAACTGGAATAGAGGCGAATAAAAAAACAAAACCTCGGCCAACGGTCGGGGCTTTGCTTATTTTCTCAAAAATCTTCGCTTCACGTGTTCAAACATATCCCCACCATTCAGCAACAACAATATAACAATGATTGCAAACCCGATGAGAAGTTTGGCTGAAAGATCGAGATTGTCGAGCGAAGATAAATCGAGCTGCGGAAAATTCATCTCTTCGCCTCCCTTCGTACAACAAATCTACGTAGAGCCTAGCAATGTAAAATTAAAGTTGCAAGATGTGGATAAATTTGTGCAGTATTCTTGAATTAGTCCGAACGCATTTCGGGAAAGAAATCCCCCCGCGAAAATTCGGAAAGGCGGCGGCTTGTACTGAGCGAAGTCGAAGTGAGCCGCACCGCTGACAATTTTCCCGCCACATATTTAAAATTTTAGAAAGCGGGATCCTCGATTTTGCAAATTCGCTTCGCTCATGCAAAATCGGGACAAGTTTTTCTTTGGCTTATTGTATTATCTTTGACCTTTTTCTTCCAGTAAATATTCCAATTAATACTCCGACGAATGGAGGAAAAACAAATATCACAAAGAATATAATCCAGTATGGGATTACCACCCCCAACGAGTAAGCTAAGCGCACTCTAAGTTCATCAGCAACGGCCCCGATGGTTCTAATATCAAAAATCTTTTTGTACTCATCTTGTAATCTTGGCGCAGGGGGTATTTCGCCGCGCTTTAAGAATTCCGCCTGTCGGTAATCAGATAACACCGCTGACTCTGCGCATATAGCATCAACGAACTCTGATTGGGTAAATATTTTTACAGACGTCTCTGGATCCTTGCAATATCCTTTAACATCGTTTTCACATTGTGCCTCCGAGCCATACGAAAGATTTAATCCGATCGTGTAACTTTCGCACGCAGAGCTAGTTCTCGATCCTAATAAATAAGGATCCGTCTTTAGTTCTGTGATGCTCTTAGTAGCACATTTGTCTTTGAGGATTTTAACTCTGTTGTAATAAAACTCTTCCTGAGATTTTTGGTATTTACTAAAATCCGTGAATCTATTCAGACTATTTCTGCTCATGGTTTCAATAGCGCAATCATAAGGGGACCCGCTATTATCTTTGCACTTTTTACACTCAAGAAATGTTTTATATAATGGAACATTTTGATCATACTGAGCCAAGGCGTAATCGTGTTGTCGTGGCGCATAGGAAAATAAGAAATAGGCGGCGTAAATGCCGATAGAAAATAGTATGCCGAAGAAGAAACTAATTGTTATATTCTTCTTCATATGAAAAAATTTTCTTTTTCTAAAATATGGTTAAACCCATTCGCCTTTTATCAGTTTTTCTTTTTTGACTCGACTCCAGTGTTTAATTTGCGCTTCGCGTTTTCTGGCTTCGGATTTATTATACAGTGGCAGGGATTTATAAACAAGCGAGAATGGTCCTTGCTGTCTAGCCATCTGCGAACCCTTGCCTAAATTGTGTTTAATTATTCTTTGATCGGGGTCTGGTGTGATTCCAGTATAGTAATAACCACTTCCAGCTTTAGCGATATAAACATACCAATTCATTTCTATATTGTAGCTCTTCGACAAACTCAGAGTACTTCGACTTGAAGTGTTTACACTGAGCGAGCCTTCGACTGGCTCAGGCCAAGACGAAGGTGAGTCGAAGTGTGCCGCGGGTCAGAATCGAACTGACGACTCCTCGCTCTTCAGGCGAGAGCTCTGCCACTGAGCTACCGCGGCGCTAGAAAAAGTATAAGAAAAATTCTGTGGGCGCGCAAGGACTTGAACCTTGGACCTTCTCGGCTTGGCCCGTTAGAAATTTTTTGTGCGCGGTGAGAGATTTGAACTCCCGACCCTCGCTGTGTAAAAGCGATGCTCTACCACTGAGCTAACCGCGCATATATTTCTAACGGGCTGAATAAACGAGACGCTCTGCCGACTGAGCTACGCGCCCATTTTTATTTTTGTCCCCTCGGGGGGAATTGAACCTCCATCTGCTCCTTAGAAGGGAGCCATTCTGTCCATTGAACTACGAGGGGCAGGCGAAACTATTCTAGCCGATTTAGGAAGGGTCTTCAACCGGAACGTTCTCTTTGTAATTTTCAAAGTTGAGCCGCTTTTCCTTGAGCCGCTCCAAAACTTTATCCAAGAGCTGGGTCTGGAGCGTCGTACCCTCTTGGGCGCCGAAAGAAGCTTCCGGCTTTCTAAGAAAAAATTTCCAGAAAATCCAGGCGTCAAAGAGCAGGACGATAAACAGAAATAAAATCAAAAACCACAAAAGACCGTTCCAATGGAATTTAATGCGGGGAATTTTGAATTTTAGGAAATTAAAATTCATAGCTCAAGAGTTTTAAGGTATAAAGCCCGCTCCAGGACGGAGCTTTTCCCTCGGCCGCTGTCTTCTGCAGAGTAATCTGCTCCCAGGCGGTCTCGTAAGGAAGATTTTCAGCCAAGAGGAGATATTGGAAGAGGGAGTTAAAATCGCCCGCGGCGGAAAGGCGGAAGGAAGGCCCGAGTTCTTTGGGGCCGGGGGCTAGGGCGGCGGACTGGACCTCCAGCTCAACTCCGCTCGTTCGCCCCGCTTCCTCCAAATCTTCGATGAAGCGCACAATTTCTTTTTCATTGAGAAACAAATCTTCGATGACCGCCCTCTCGCTCCGGCGCTCGTCCAATATTTTCTCAAAAGCCTTAAGATTTTTTAATTTCACATCCGCGCTCAAAATCCGGCCTTGAATCTCGCCCAGCTCTTTGGTCAAAAGCCCGAGCCGCCAGACCATAAATCCTCCCAGGGCCGCCAAGGCGCCAAAAAGCAATAGAGCCAACGCTAAAAGAATTTTAGAATTTATTCTGGTCATGGCGCGGCGAGCTCCAGCTCTAAAGAAAATTTCAAGTCGACGCTTTTCAGCAGATTTGAAACCGGAGAGCTGATTTTCCGGAAGAGGGAGGCGGCTTCAAGAGCCTGGATGAAAGTCTGAAGGTCTTCCCGCTTTTGGGCCTGGCCTCCCAAAAATATTTTCCCGCGGCTGAAAGAAAGGGAATCAATCCTGATTCCGGCCGGAGCAAGTCCCAGGGCGCGGCGCAAAAGCTCGGAGACCGGCAGGCCCCGCTTCGCCCCTTGGTCCAAGAGAAGAAGCTTGGAATTTAGCTTGCCTATCTCCTGTTCCACCTCGGCGAGGCGTTGGAGCGGCTCGGCCTGGCTCGCCGAATCAAGCTCGCGCAAGAAACTTCTTTTCTCGAGCGCCAGAGACAGATAAATCGGGCCCATCAAAATAAGTCCCAAAAACACAATGACCGAAGCGCCGAAAAGCGCTACCACCAGAAAACGCCGCCTTTTTTCCAGTTCCAACTCTTTCTTATCCTCGTAAGGCAGGAGGTTAATCATGTCGGTAAATTAACCGACCGCAGCGCCAGCCCCAGCGCCGTGGCGTAAGAAAGCGACTCGTTGTAAGTAATCTCCGGAACATAATCTTCAAACGAAGCGATGTTCACCCAGGGGTTGGCTAAAACAACCGGCAATTTCAAATCATAAGCAAGATACTCGCCGAGCCCGATGAGATTAGACTCGCCGCCGCAAAGATAAAGTTTCGCCACCTCGGGCTTAGAGCTGTGGGCGTGGACGGCGTGGCCCTGCCAAAATAAAAGATGTCTTGAAATCTCGTCGCGGATGGCGGAAACAACCGGCAAAAGCGCGTTGAACACTTCCTGATTCTCTTTGGTCCGGACCAGACCCCGTTCTTTTTTCATCCGTTCGGCCGCGAAAAGTTCGATTTTAAAAGTCTGGACGAGGGCTTTATCCAGGTCCGCTCCGGCCAAACTCACAGTGGAAGTAAAACGGATGATTCCTTGAGAAACAATGGCGAAGCTGGTCCGGGTTCGTCCGAAATCCACCACCATCACCACTCCTTCTTCGTCGGGCGGAAGAACCGAGCGCACCAGAGCCTGGGTTTCCATCTCAAACACCGCCGGCTTTAAACCCGCGGCCTTAACCGCGTCCCTATAACCCTCAACCAAATTTCTGGGGAAAGCCACGATGATTACGTCCAGATGGTCCTGCTTTTCCTCGGCCGGCAGAAGCTCATAGTCGAAAACAGCTTCGCTCGGCGAGAGCGGCACATGCTCTTCCAACTGCAGTTCCAAAGCCTCTCGGATATTCGCCTGCGACATTAACGGCAGAGTGACGAGGCCCAGGAAAGCTTTCTCCTCCGGCAAAGCCAGAATTATCTCGCGGCCGCTAAATTCCGAAAGACCGGATTTGAGAAAATCTATCAAAGCGTCTCTGTTTTTTATCTCGCCGGATTGAATCAAGCCCTCCGGCAGGACTTTCTGGCCGAATTTTCCCAAAACCGGGCGTCCTTTCCGGAAAGACAGCTCGACGAATTTCAAAGAACGGTCGGAAATATCCAAACCCAGAACCAAAGGCTCCAGATATTTGGACGGAGGGAAAATTTTTGAAAGATTTGGTAAGCGCATCATCCTTCTTCTAGAGTAGTGGAATTTTTAAGGCACTTCTAGCCAGGTTAAAATATCAAAACTTCCGGAGGGACCGGCGAAATTGACCGAGGCGAGGCCGGTCTCATAGGTTACGGTGGCGCTGTTTTTGATGTGAAGTTGATAAGCGCTCGCTTCTTTCAGAGCGGTGGAATCTTCAGTCCTCAACAATCCGTGGGGCGCGTAGTAAATTGAAGCATCCGCGCTGTTTTTGGGCTGGATGGCAATTTCACTGCCTCCAGTCTGGGCAGAGTTGTTCTGGGAGATGAGCGCGATATAGCTTCCGGGGCTTCCCGACCCCAGCACCTTGGCGGAATTCTGCACCAAAATCTTGCTGGAGGTGAGGCGATTGGAAGGGTTGTCGGCAATAACCACTTCGGAGAAACTGCCGTAGCTCGGATCCAGCAGCAGCTGGGCCGTGTTTTCTATGCTGAAATTGCCGCGAACCCAGAGTGTTCCCTTGAGGATTACCACCGCGTCGTTCTTAATGAGAAAATCGCAGTTTATTTTTTGGGAATCAAGAACGGTGGTCCCGTCATCCAAAATATAAGGACAGGGGCTGGTATGCACTCCGTCAGCCTCGGCCGCGGCTTCCCATTGGGCGATTTGGCTGTCCGATATCGGGAAGTTTAATTTCGGGAGGTCAGCCGGCGGCTGGGTACCTGGAAAAATTTCGCCGCCCACCGTACTGCCGCTAAGCGAGGTCAAATAGTAGGCGTCGCCTCCGATCGTACTGACGCTGATTGTATCGGCGTAGGCATTTTTAGAAACAGAGGTATCCGAAATAGACGTGGTGGAGCTCGCGTTTCCTCCGATGCTTACGTCTTCAATCTTGTGGGCTCGGGCCTCGCCGCCGATTGAAAAAGTATTATCACCTTCGATTTCAGAAATTGAGGCCGCGAAAGCATCCAGGGTTATCTTGGCCGTATTCTTACCCTCAATATCGCCGTTAGAGTAGAGGTTACCGATAATCATCGAAGAGTTTTCCAAAAGAACGCCTCCGTCTCCGACCTGAACGGCATAGCCGAAGCTGGCTCCGGTCCCCTGTTTCACTGAAGTTTTCACAATGCGATGGATGTCCTTGATATCAGCCGCGCTTTGAATATCTTTGCCGCCAACGATACTGTTCACGGTAATGGTGGTATTGGCGCCGTAGAGCGAGAGGGTATACGACGCCGGAAGATTTTTGCCGCGCTTCAGACGAAAAACCGCGTCTTCAATCCCGGACTCGGAAAGAAAATAAGAACGCTTGGATTTGAAATCCAGCTCGGAAATTCTGGCGCTCGAAAAGGCCAAGGCGGCGGCCAGGGTGATTAAAGTCAGCATCGCGAACAAAATCAGAAGCACGGCCACCATAAAAGCCTGCCCCGCCGTTGGCGGGGTAAACCCGCTCCTTTTAATATTTGGCGCGAAGTACGGCAGAGGCATAAAAAGTTTTATCTTGAAAAGTAATTTCGACGGTAACGAGGTCGGAGTTCGCGCCAGGCAGGTGCCAGAAAATCAGGCTCGAAATGGGAGCCTCCGGTCCGGTCAGAAATTCAGCCGGTCCGGAGTCATCCTGCTTCTGGAGCCTAGAGGAAGCGAGAAAGAAAGTGCGGCTGACTTGGACTTGGCTTCCAGGAGATTGGACCGTGCGCAGAACAAGAGTTCCGGGATTTGAACCGAAAACGCTCGCCGCGACCAGCACCTCCGAACCTTGCCTAATTTCCCTGACCAGAGTTTCAAGCGCCAACTCCGCCGCTTGGGCCGTGAGGCGGTCGCTACGCAGCTCTTTGGCGCCCGAAGCCAGGGTTAAAACTACCTGAATCACGCCCGCGCTTAACAAGGCGAGAAGCCCGATATAAATTAAAATTTCAAGCAAAGTGAATCCTTGTTTTCGCATCTAATTGTCGAAAAGGTCCGTCAAATAACCCTCCAGAGTTAAAAGCTCTTCCCGACCTTTGAAATTCCAGGAAACTTTCATTGTTATTTTTTTGGTGTCAGGGTCGTCGTTCGCGGGGTTGTAGATGGTTTCAATGTTGGCCGTCCCGTCCCGTGAAACATTTTCAATCCGAAAACTCCGGGTGAAAAGACCGGAGATGGGCGCGGGAGCCAAACCAACCACGCTCCATTGGAAGAGGGCGGGGTCAAAACTCAAATAGTAATCAGTGTTCGGAGAAAGAAGAGCGATATTCTGATTCCAGCCGGAGTCGCGCAGATGCCGTAAAACTTCCAGCCCCTCTTCCAGCAAAAAAGCGACTTGAAGCTTCTGATTCGAAAATTCCACCGTGCTTTGGGCCAGCAGAAACACCGCCACCAGCGCCAAAAGCGAGCCGGCCACGAGGGACACGGCCAAAACAATCTCCAAAAGTCCGAAACCCTGCCTGGCCGGCAGGCAGGCCCTTTTTTTATTCGGCAAGTCCTGAAGCATAGATGGTTATGGTGGTGCTAGCGAGAGCGTCCGAGGTCAATTCAATGCGGATGGTGCCGATGCTGGCGGCGCGGCCAGTTAATCTTTCAAAAATTACCTCCGAAGCCCCTCCAAGTGAAATCAAACCTATTTTTGCGCCGGCTGGCAAAAGAATTTCAAGATTAGAGGGGTCAGAGGCGGAATAACTTGAACCTTTGAAGCGAACCAAGCGCGTTTCTTCAAAATGAACCCCCCAGGAAGATTTTCCTTCCGCCCCCAGGGTCTGGATGCGGGCCAGGCTAAGCTCAGAGAGGACTTTGGCGCGGGCTTCTTTCAATAAAGAGTTTTGGCGAAAGCTGGAGAAGGCCGCCACGGCCAGGGCGGTAATCACCAAAATGATGCCGAGGGCGAATAAAATTTCGAGGAGCGTAAAACCTCTCATATCAAAGCGTTCCCACTACGCTGTAAAGAGGTTGAATCATGGAAAAAGCGAAAAGCCCCACCACCACTCCGATGATAATCATCAAAGCCGGCTCGATAATCGTGGAGAGGTCTTTGGTCGCCTGGGCGACTTCGTTTTCGTAAAAAACCGCGAGTCTGAAAAGCATCTCGGAAAGCTTGCCGGTCTCCTCGCCCACCGCCATCATCTCGCCGACCAAAGAGGGATAAAGCTCCGAGTTCTGGATGAAAATTTTGGAAATCGGCTCGCCTTTCTCAATGCTTTTTTGGGCCGAGAGCACCACCTCCCGATAATAATGATTCTGCAAAACGCCGTTGGTTACCGCGAGGGCTTCCAAAATTTCCACACCGGCCCCAACCAGCGAGCCCAACGTCCGGCAGGTGCGGGCGGAATTTGTTTTTTTGACGAGTCCGGCGATGACCGGAATCTTCAAAAGGGCAAAATCAATGAATCTATGCCCCCGCTCGCTTCTCGAAGCAAAGTATAAGGCGGCAAAAAAAATAAGAAGAAGAATAGCGCCCAGAATTAAATTATCCAAGAAAAAGTTGCTGACGTTTATGATGAGACGGGTCGAAGCAGGAAGTTTAATGTTTAATTCCTTAAAAGTCTGAACCAAAGTCGGCACCACGTAGACCAGCATTAAGATTCCGATGCCGAACATCGCGACGAGAATCACGGCCGGATAAATCAAGGCTCCCCGGATTTTTCTTTTGAGGTCGTATTCGCGCTTCAGCTGATGGGCTATCAATTTCAATGATTCATCGAGCTTGCCGGTTTTTTCACCCGCGGCCACCATGGCCTGAAACAAAGGAGGAAAAATGTTCGGAAAACTTTTCAAGGCCTCGGAAAAATTCGAGCCTTTTTTGATGGCGGCCGCCAGAGCAAGAAGAGTTTCTTGGAACTTGTGATTGTGGGATTCCCGGGCTAAAACTTCAAAACTCCTCGCCAAGGCGAGCCCGGCGGCAATCATCACCGAGAGATTTCTCGCGAAAATCATCTTCTCGGCGGTTGAGACGCGCCTTAAAAAAGAAGGCAGGCGAAGCGTTAAACCGGCCTGGGCCTCTTCGGCGCTTATCAAGACATACCCTTCCTCGCGAAGGGATTTCGCGAGTTCAAATTTATCTTTGGCCTCCCTCGAGCCTTTCAACTCCTCTCCGGCCAAACTCTTGGCCGCGTAGCTGTAAACCGCCATAATTTAAGTTTAGCAAAATTCCGCCAAACTCCTTTTGGAAAACAAAAAACCCCTAAAAGGGTTTTTATTATTGCAACTTGATTTTATGTTTATAACGCACTATCATAACCCATATGAACTCCTACACCTACCGAATAATCATTGAGCCGGATGAGAACAACACTTTTCACGCCTATGTTCCGGCGCTTCCTGGTTGCCATACATGGGGAGAAAGTTTTGAGGAAGCGCGCGAGAATATCCGCGACGCAATTGATACTTATATAAGAAGTCTTACCAAAGACGGCGAAAGAATTCCTTTGGATCGCGGAGTTGAAATAGTGGAAACCATATCCGCTTCACGACCAAGAAAATCTTTTTCCCGTGTCTAAACTCCCTCTGTGTCTCGCCATCCAGGCAAAAACAGCCGCGAGATGATTATCTATTTCTGCAAACCCCTTTGTAACCGATTGGGCAATTTTCTCAATATCCTTCTTAGTAGCCAGAACTTCTTTCAGTTTTTTAATGTCGTTGTCCGTAAGCATATTCCAATAATAAGATTATTCTCTCGTTACCCTTAAGACTTCTTCTATCGTGGTAATCCCCTGCACGGCTTTCGCGATGCCGTCTTCGAGCATAGTCATCATACCTTCTTCTTTGGCGCGCTTTTCAATGTCGTCCGAAGTGGCGTTCGCCATAATCAGCTGTTTGACTGATTCGGTCATCGCTAAAACTTCATGAATCCCGATTCGCTCCTGATAGCCGTCCGGGCATTCGGAAGTTGGTTCGGGTTTGTAAAAATTAATCGAAGACCAGTCTTCGTCGGCTTTGATAAGCTTGTATTCTTTTAAAAATTTTAAAATCCGCTCCAAATCCACTTCTCGCGAAAGCTCCTTCAGCTCATTCTTGGAAAGTTTGAATGGTTTTCGTGATTTACAAAGCCGCCGGACCAGCCTTTGCCCCACAATCGCTGTCACGGTGGAAGCGATTAGAAAAGGCTCAACTTTCATATCCAAAAGTCTGGGCAAAGCTCCGGCCGCGGAGTTGGTATGAAGCGTGGAGAGAACCAGATGCCCGGTCAAGGCGGCGTTTATCGCTAAAGACGCGGTTTCGTTATCCCGAATCTCGCCGACCATTATGATGTCCGGGTCCTGCCTGACGAGCGAACGGAGTCCGGTCGCGAAACTGAAACCAATTTCCGGTTTCACCTGGGTCTGGTTGACCCTGGGCATGCGGTATTCAATCGGGTCTTCAATCGTGGAAATGTTGACCTCCGGAACGTTCAAAATATCAAGGACGGTGTAGAGGGTCGTGGTTTTGCCGGAGCCGGTCGGGCCGGTGGCCAGCACCATGCCCACCGGTTTTTTAATCGCCCGGTGCAATCTTTCCAGACTCTCTCCGAAAAACCCCAAAGTTTCCAGGGTGAAACTTTTGGAATTTTCCACGAGAAGCCGGAGCGCGGCCTTCTCCCCCTCGCCCACCGGCAGGATGGAAACCCGGAACGAAATTTTCTCCTCCGGGGTTTCGATTTTAAATCTGCCGTCCTGGGGCAATCTGTGCTCATCCAGTTTCAAATTGGAAAGCACTTTTATTCTGGCGATTATTCCCGGAGCGACCTGCTTGGGAAGGAGCATGGCCTCGCGCAGAATGCCATCCACGCGATATCTCACCACCACCTCTTTTTCCTGGGGCTCGATGTGGATGTCCGAAGCTCGCTCCACGATGGCGTGGCGCAAAAGGGTGTCTACGATTCTTACGATCGGGAGGTCTTCGGCGACTTTCTTCAAATCTTCGGTCCCTACTTCCCCCTTGCCTTCCTCCACCGGAGTCGTCACCAAAACATCCCGGGCTTCTTTTTTTATGATATCTCCAAACTCCGCTTCCAAAGAGCGCCGGTACTGCGAGAGCACATGCTTAATGGAGGATTTGGTGGTGAGGCGCGGCAGAATTTTCAGATTGGAAGTCTTTTTTATAAAATCAATTGTTTCCAGGTTCTCCGGATCCAGCATGGCCACCTCCAAATTATTTCCTGATTTTTTGTAGGCCACGATATTGTGCGTGCGGGCAATCGGCTCGGGAATCATCCGCAAGGCTTCGTCTGAAATTTTTTCGTGCTCCAAATCCACGAAAGGAATGCCCAAAATATAAGCCGCGAGCCGGGCGAAATCGTCCTCGGTAATTTTTCCCTCCTTTATCAGGACCTCGGCGAGGTCCTCGCCGCTTTTCTCCGCTTTTTTCTCGGCAGCTTCAAGAGACTTAGCGTCCAGAAGTTCCGCGTCCAGCAAAAAAGCCTTAAGCCTTTGTGGTTCAATTTTCACCCCGTTAGAAATAGTCCCGTTAGAAATCCAAAATGAGACCGTTTACTGCTGGTAATAAAAACTTTATTTGATGTTGATAGCATTCCAAAAAATTTAATTTCTAACGGGACGCGATTTCTAACGGGGTTCATTCCCCTTCAAGGATCCCCTTAACTTTTTTCACTATCTCCGGCAGAGAATAGTTGGCTTTTACGAGATAAGCCTTCACCCCGAAAGAGGAAGCTCGTTCAATATCCTGGGGGGTTTCCAGATTGGTAAGGATGATGACCGGGATGGTTTTAAGCTCGGGATTTTCCCGCATATCTTCCATAATCTTAAACCCGTGTTTTTTCGGCAAAACCAAATCCAAGATAATCAAATCCGGATGCTTTTCCTGAATTTGCCGAAACCCGGTTTCGCCGTCGTTCGAAACCGTGACTTCCAATCCGGCCTGCCGCAGCGCCTCAGCCAGCTGGTTCGCCAAAGCGGTATCGTCTTCGACTACTAATATTTTTTTAGGCATATTTTAAGTTTTAGCTTTAGGCAAAGTAAAAAAGAAAGTGGAGCCGTGGCCCTCCAGGGTTCGAAATCCGACCGTGCCGCCCGAAGCCTCGATGATGTACTTTGAAAGATACAGCCCCACGCCCAAACCCTCGGTCTGGTAGCGGAGAATGTTGGAGGCCCGGAAAAATTTTGAAAAAATCTGCCGCGCCTCCTGGGCCGAAATGCCCGCGCCCTGGTCCGTGATCGACCATTTCACTCCCCAGCCCACATCCTCCAGTGTCACCGTCAGCTCGCCCGAAGCGGTCGAGTAACGAATCGCGTTGTCAATGAAACGGGAGATGACGGACTTAATGCGGGTCTGGTCCGCCTTGACCCAAAACTGGGATTTGGGGGTAAGGGTGATGAATTTAAGCTGGCGGCTCGAGGCGGAAGATTCGGAATCTTTCACCAGCTCATCGCTCAGCTCATTCAGGGAGAAAACCGCCGGGGCCAATTGAAATTTATGGTCCTCAATCCGATTCACGTCCAGAAGGTCATTAACCAGGCTGATCATCCGCTCGTTGGCGTGATGGATGACCCGGAAAGCTCCCTCAAGCTCTTCGGCCGCAAGACCGGCTTTTTTTTCCGTCACGGCGTCAAGCTGCCATTTTATCGAAGCGAGGGGGTTTCGAAGCTCGTGGGACATGATGGCTACGAACTCGGATTTAAGCTGGGAGGCTTCGGCTACTTTTTCAAAGGCCTTGATAACGGCGTGGCCGACGACGAAAAGAAAAACCGTGACCGCGAAAATGATAGAAACAACGGTTTCCGGTTCAGCGTAGAGGCGCGCCACGAGATGCGTGAGCAGAATGGAGAGCGCGATGATGGCTCCCATCACGATGAAAAGAAAATGGGGGCACTGCCATAAAGAAACTCTAAGCTCCCGGCAGCGCTGGGAAACATTCAGCGCGGCGAAAAAACCTTTCGGGTTCATTACTTATATTATTGTGGATTTATGAAAAATCTGCTAGGCTTAAAGAAGTCCGTTCATAAGACGGACTTTATTACTAAAATGGCGTTAGATTTAAAGAATTTTCAATCGGCCCTGGAGGAAGTCCTGGTGGAACGGGGCATTCCCAAGGAAAAAATCCTGGAAACCATTGAATTGGCCTTGGCCGCGGCCTACAAAAAAGACTACGGCAAGCGCGGCCAGATTATCCGGGCGAAGTTCGACCCCAAAAAAGGCCGGGCTGAATTTTCACAGGTCAAAATCGTGGTGGACGAAGAAATGCTGAAACCCGCCGAAAGTCTTGAAGAAGACATTCAGGCGGGCAAGGAAGAGGAGACGGAGGAGACCGGAGGAGAAATAAAAAAAGTCCGCTTCAATCCGGAACGACACGTCATGTTAGACGAGGCCCAGAAAATTGAACCGAATATCAAACCTGGGGAAGAATTAATCTTCACTCTCGAGACCAAGGAAGAATACGGCCGCATCGCCGCCCAGACCGCGAAACAGGTGATTATCCAGCGGATCCGCGAGGCCGAACGCGAATCGATTTACAATGAATTCGCGTCAAGGGAGGGGGAGATTGTTTCCGGAATCGTCCAGAGAATTGAGGGCAAGAATGCTTTCTTGGATTTGGGCCGAGCCACAGCAATTCTACCCAAAGAAGAGCAGGTTCGGGGCGAGCATTACCGCTTAGGCGAACGGATTAAGGCCTATCTTGTTTTGGCGGAAAAAAATACCAAAGGCCCGGGCCTCTATCTTTCGCGTTCGCACCCTCGTTTTGTGGCTAAACTTTTTGAGATGGAAGTTCCTGAGATTCAGAGCGGCATAGTCGAGATAAAAGCCGTAGCGCGCGAAGCCGGCCTTAGAACCAAACTCGCGGTCCGTTCCAAAGAAGGAGGAGTCGACCCGGTGGGTTCGCTCGTCGGGCAAAAAGGAATTCGAGTCGGCACGGTTATTACGGAGCTGGGCGGAGAAAAAATAGACATCATCGAATGGCGGGATAATCCCGAGGAATTCATCGCCAAAAGCCTCTCGCCGGCCAAAGTGCTGGAGGTTGAGGTTAGCCCCGATAAAAAAGAAGCCACGGTGCGGGTGGCCGAAGACCAGCTCTCGCTCGCCATCGGCAAGGCGGGGCAAAACGTAAGGCTCGCGGCCAAACTTACCGGCTATAAAATAGACATCCGTTCCCGAACCGGAGAAACCGTGGCTTCGGCTTCGGAAGAAGACGAAATTTCTGGTAAAATAGAAGAATTATGACCATATATATTGCGACTGCGGTCGGCGCCTCGTTTTTATTCCTTCTCTGGACGATAAGATATGTCTTCCGCCAGAGTGACGGAGGCGGAATCATGCGGGAGATTGCCGAATCAATCCGAAAGGGAGCTGACGCCTTTCTAAAAAGAGAACTCAAAGCGCTTTCGGTTGTGTTGGCGATAATCGCCATCTCTCTCTTCGCCGTTAATAAAGCAGAGGCGCTAAGCTTTCTGGCTGGCGCTCTGATTTCAGCACTCACCGGCGTCATCGGGATGAAAGTCGCGACCAGCGCAAACGTCCGCACCGCCGAGGCGCTTAAAACAAGTTTCTCCGACGGGTTCAAAATCGCTTTCTCCGGCGGCGCGGTTATGGGCATGGCGGTGGTAAGCTTTGGACTCTTGGGTGTAGGGATTGTCTTTTCGCTTACCGAGGACACTGGAACTCTTATTGGCTACGCGTTTGGCTCTTCTTTGGTCGCTCTCTTTCTGCGCGTCGGCGGAGGAATTTACACAAAATCAGCCGACGTTGGGGCGGATCTCGTCGGGAAACTGGAGGCCGGAATCCCAGAAGACGATTACCGCAACCCGGCGACCATAGCCGACAACGTCGGGGACAACGTCGGGGATATCGCCGGGATGGGTTCGGATTTATTTGAATCCTACGTCTCGGCGATCGTCGCAGCGATAATCCTCGGGCTAGCAACCCTCGGAGAAAAAGGCGCGGCCTTGCCTTTGATGCTGGCCGCTCTTGGAATCATCGCTTCGCTCGTCGGCATTTTCTTCGTCCGCGTTGGGCCTAAAACCGAAAAACTGTCCTTTGAGGAACAAACAAAAAAAATACGTTCGGCCATGAACCGAGGTGTGATAATTTCAAACCTTTTGATGATTGCCTTAGCTTTTTTCGTCGTCAAAAATCTTTTCGGAACGCTGGATCTTTTTTGGACGCTCGCCATCGGGATGGCGGTCGGCTTCGCCATCGGGAAGGCTACGGAATACTATACAGCGGGAGAACACCGCCCGGTCCAAAGCATAGTTGAGGCTTCCGAAACCGGGCCTTCCACGAACATAATCCAAGGGCTCTCGACAGGCATGATGAGCACTCTGGTGCCGGTGCTCGCGGTCGCGGCCGGAACAGTCGCGGTTTTTGAACTCTCGGGTCTTTACGGAATCGCCCTTGCTTCCGTCGGAATTCTCGTCGTTTTGGGAATAAATCTTTCTATGGATTCCTACGGGCCTATCGCCGACAACGCCGCTGGGATCGCCGAGATGTCCGGCCTTGGGGAAGACATCAGGAAAAAGGCGGATGCTCTTGATTCAGTAGGAAACACGACCGCAGCCATCGGCAAGGGCTTCGCCATCGGCTCGGCCGGCCTTGCGGCGCTCGCTTGGGTGGCGACTTTCTTCCACGAGGCGGGCATAAGCGAAGTGAGCCTTCTGAATCCTAGAGCCATCGCCGGCATATTTACCGGGGCGATGATTTCGTTCGTATTTTGCGCGCTTTTGATGCGGGCTGTCGGCAAAGGAGGATTTGAAGTAGTGAAAGAGGTAAGGAGGCAGTTCAAGGAAATCCCCGGACTTTTAGAGGGGAGGTCTAAAGCCGATCACAGTCTGGTTGTTGATATTACGACCAAACGGGCGCTAAGAGACATGATTGTCCCCGGGGTGCTCGTCGTCCTGACTCCGCTTGCCGCGGGGCTTTTGGGAGGATTTGACGCCGTGGGCGGATTTTTAGTCGGCGCCTTGTCGTCCGGATTTTTAATCGCCCTTTTTATGTCCAACGCCGGCGGAGCATGGGACAACGCCAAAAAATATATTGAAGCGGGCCACAAAGGCGGAAAGGGCTCGCCGGCACACAAAGCAGCCGTGGTCGGCGACACGGTCGGAGACCCATTTAAAGACACTGCCGGCCCCTCTCTCAACATCCTCATAAAGCTCATCGGCAAAGTGGCTGTCATCTCCATTCCGCTCCTATTGCTTTTGTGATATCTTAATTTTTAGTACACAAAGGAGGGGATAATGTTCACGCAAGCGAATGCGGCTGAAGTTTTGTTCGAGAGCGTAAAAAGCAAGGTTGAGAGAGTAAATATCACGAAGGTTAAACAGATATTCTGTCTTAAACACACAGACTACCGCATCGAGCTTGAAAGGTTGGGGAACGAACTCAGAATAGGGAACGTGGACTGGCAGTTTTGGTCCAGGCGCTTGACTACTCTGATGCAAACCCTAGGATGCGACGAATGCATCTACTTTCTAGCTCAAAAGTTCAAAGGGACGGGATAGACGTCCCTTTGCTATAATTAAACTATGATTTACCCCTACACCGCGACACTGCATGGGGTGATGGCAATCTTGTGTCTAGCGAGTCTCACCCACCTTTTCCGCCGCAAAAAATATGCTGCAAGCGAAACCGTCCGCGCCTGGTTTAACTGGTTTTTATTATTTTTTCTCTACAACCTAATCCTAGCGGTGCCGCTTGTAATTTTAGAGAAATTGGATCTTCGGAGCGGAATTTTTTATAACGTCGCCCTCGCCTTTCTAGCGCTCGCCGTCTGGCAGGCCTTTAATATCGCCATACAGATAGGAATCACGGACGAGAAGAGGAGGAAGGCGTTTTCGTTTCTTTTCATTGCCGGCGCCTCTCTGGCAGTACTTCTGCATTTTGCTTTCCCTGAAATTCCTACAGGCACGCCGAACGGAAAATGGGTACTTTGGTACTCTAGCCAGCCGATTTCGCTTTCGTATACCTTCTTTATGTTCGTGGCCGGGTGGACTTTTGCCTGGGTTCATTTCAAAGGAATGACCTATCTTTCCTCTCCGCTTCTGCGCTTGCGGTCTCTTGCCTTCGCGCTCGGAGCATTCGTCCTGCCTTTTTCGGCCTTCTATTACTTCGGTGCCCAGAAACTCCAGCATATTTACCTGGGCTTCTCATTCTCTATAATTGGGCTTATCTTCTTTGCGTTGGGAAATATGACCATAGGAGTCGTAAAGACGGGGCGGGAATCTTGACTGCGAAAAGTTTCGGGATTATACTTACGGCATATTCATGGAGGAAGAATCTATGACTTATCTGATTCCGACCGTAATTGAAAAATCCCAATTCGGGGAGCGGGCCTACGATATTTATTCGAGGCTTTTGAAAGAACGGATAATTTTCTTGGGCGGGCCCATCGTGGATCCGGTGGCCAACACCGTAATCGCCCAGCTTTTGTTTCTGGAACACGAGGACCCTAAAAAAGACATTCATTTTTATATAAATTCTCCGGGCGGCTCGGTTTCGGCGGCTTTGGCCGTCTATGATGCCATGCAGTACGTCAAGCCGGACGTTTCCACAATCTGCGTGGGGTTCGCGGCCTCTGCCGCGGCTATTTTGCTGGCCGCTGGCGAGAAAGGAAAGCGCTACGCTCTGCCTAACTCCGAAGTGATGATTCATCAGGTCTTTGGACAGGCCGAAGGACAAGCCTCGGATGTAAAAATAACCGCGGACCACATTGTTCACATAAAAGATAAGATAAATAAAATCCTCGCTAAGCACACCGGACAGCCTCTCTCCAAAGTGGAGAGAGATGCCGACCGGGATTTTTACATGGATGCCATAGACGCCAAGGAATACGGAATCGTGGACCAAATAATCAAAGCCAAAAGCGGAGGGCTTCCGATTGATAAAAGAGAAAATAAAGAAAGAGAAAAAGTTGCGGCGAAGTAGAAAGCCGTAAGTAGGAGAGGTCTCCCCAGTCCCTCCTTCTGGGGACCCCGCCTCTGGTGGGGATAACGGCCTTGTGCCTAAGACCCCTCTTACTTCCGGTTTTTTACCCCGTTAGAAACGCCGAAGATATTTCGGCCAGGCGTCTATTCGGCGCCTGGTTTCTAACGGGGTTTATTTTCCTAAAGTCTTTCAATTAAACTCACGCCGTTCATCTCTGGCGGTTGAGTAAGGTTTAAGAGTTCGAGCACGGTCGGAGCCACGTCGCTTAAAACGCCCCCGACTTCCTCGTAGAGCTTATAAATTTCTTCCTGGCTTCGCGGTTTTTTCCTCTGAAATTTTTTCCCAATCAGAAAAAAAGGCACCGGATTCGCGGTATGCTTGGTGCTTTTTTCGCCGGTAAGGCGGTGTCGCTTCTCTTCGGCGTTGCCGTGATCCGCGGTGATAATCGCGACCCCGTCCGCCTCTAAAACTTTTTTAACTATTTTCCCGACCTCCGTATCCAGAATTTCGAGCGCCTGGACCGTGGCGTCAAAATCGCCGGTATGGCCTACCAAGTCGGCGTTCGCGAAATTCACCAAAATAAAATCGTAGCGGGCCAGATTGTCTATAACGCTCTGGGTAATCTGGGACGCGGACATGGCCGGGTTCTTCTCGTAGCGCGAGCCTGGCAAAGACGGCACCAAAATCCGCTCTTCGCCCGGATAAGGATTTTCTTTGCCGCCGTCAAAAAAATAGGTAACGTGGGCGTACTTGTCGGTCTCGGCGATATGAAGCTGTGAAAGTCCTTTCTCCGAAAGGATTCTGGCCAAAGGCCAAGAAACGTCCATCGGCTCGAAGGCCGCCTCGACCGGAAGATTTTTCTGGTATTCGGTCATGGTCACGAAAACTAAATTTTCCAGCTTTTCTCTGGGAAATTTATCAAACCCGGTTTCGGCGAAGACTTGGGTGAGCTCGCGCGCCGAATCTTCCCTGAAATTGAAAAATATTACGGCGTCATTCTTCTTGATTCGTGACCCTGGATCTCCGTCCCAGGCTGGTTCAACAAATTCATCCGTAATTCCTTTCTCGTATTGGGATTCAAGATATTCAACCGGGGAGGCAAGCAAACTCCCCTCGCCCCTCGCAAGCAGAGCGTGGGTTTTCTCAATTTTCGCCCAATCGCCATCCCGGTCCATGGCGAAATCTCGCCCGATTATCGAAACGATTTTGGCGAAAGGATAAAGTTTGGACAAACGTTCCCTAAACTCCTTCAAAAAAGTTCCGGCCTCTTTGGGCGGCGCGTCCCGGCCGTCCGTGAAAAGATGCAGATAAACCCGGGGGAGATTTTCAAGTTTAGCGAATTCCAAAAGCGCGTAAAGATGGTCGGGATAGGCGTGGACCGAGCCGGAAGAGAAAAGACCTATCAGATGCAGAGCTCCGGCGGTTTTTTTTACGTGTTCCGCGGCTTTTTTAAAAGCCTTATTTTCAAAAAAGGTTTTGTCCTGAATGGAAACCGAGATTCTGGGAAGATGATGATAAAGGGTTTTCCCGGCGCCCAAGGTCAAATGCCCTACTTCGGAATTTCCCTCCTCACCCCAGGGAAGACCGACCGCGATGCCCGAGGCTTGCAAAGTGGTGAAAGGGAAAAATTTTTCGAGATACTCAAAATTATCTCTCTTTGCCTCCCAAAAAGTCGAGTCTTTCGAACTCGGCACCCCCAGCCCGTCCAGAATAATCAAAACCACCATTTTACTATTTTACTCCCTCTTGCGCTCCTCTGAAACTTTTGCTAAAATCCAGGTATTACTATTTTGATTTTAACTTATCATGACTTTAACCTCGCCATTGTTGGTGGCGCTTCTTTCGGTTCTGGTGGGGACGGCGCTCGGCTATGTCCTCCGGCAGATAATCGCGCAGTACCGCAAAAACTCGCTCGAACTTCAAGTAAAAAAAATACTGCTGGACGCTAAAGACCGAGCGGTCGAGGCCCTAGACGCAGCCAAAAAGAAAGCCGACGAACTCCTGGACCAAGCCCGCCGGGAAACCAAAGAGCGCGAAAACCAACTTCGAAAATTAGAAGAAAAAGTCCTGGTCAAAGACGAAGCCCTGGAAAAACGCAGGCGGGATTTGGAATTGGAAGTCGAAAATCTTAAGAAAAAAGCGGAGGAGATAAAGAGAATCCGGGAGGAGGCGGAGAAAATCGAGGCCGAGAAGCGCGCCCAACTCCAGAAAATCGCCAACCTTTCGGAAGAGGAAGCGAAAAAAGAGCTGATAGAGTCGGTCGAGAAAAAACACGAGATTGATATTTTGGCCAGAATTCAGAAGCTGGAAATCTTCGGCCAGGACCGGCTCGAGCATAAAGCCCGGGACATCTTGGCGACCGTTATCCAGCGGCTCGCCTCTTCCACTGCTTCCGAAGTTACAACCGCCGCGGTCACGATTCCTTCTGACGACATCAAAGGCAAAATCATCGGCAAAGAAGGTCGGAACATCCGGGCTCTGGAACGCGCGGCCGGAGTGGAGATAATCGTGGACGACACTCCGGGTTCGGTCGTCATCTCCAGTTTTGACCCGGTCCGGAGGCAGGTCGCCAAAATCGCCCTGGAAAATCTGATTCTGGATGGCCGCATTCAGCCGGCGCGAATAGAAGAGACAGTTGAAAAAGCCAAAAACGAGATAGAGAAAATGATTAAAGACGCCGGTGAGAAGGCCGCGTTTGAAGTTGGAATTTTCGATATTGACCCCCGGCTCCTGATGCTCTTGGGCCGCTTAAAATTCAGAACTTCCTACGGCCAGAATGTTTTGCAGCATTCAATTGAAATGTCCCACGTCGCGGGCATGCTGGCTTCGGAACTCGGCGCAGATATCGCCATCGCGAAAAAAGGAGCGCTTCTTCACGATATCGGCAAAGCCGTGGACCATGAAATTCAGGGAACGCACGTGGAGATAGGTCGGAGAATCCTGCAAAAATTCAATGTGGATTCGAAAGTGATTCAGGCCATGCAGTCCCACCACGAGGAATATCCTTATGAAACCCTCGAGTCGATTATCGTTCAGATCGCGGACGCCATCTCCGCCTCTAGGCCGGGCGCCAGGCGCGATTCCGTGGAAAACTACTTAAAGCGGCTGGAAGATTTGGAGCGAATCGCCAACTCCTTCGGAGTCGTGGAGAAATCCTACGCGATTCAGGCCGGAAGGGAGATTCGCGTCTTCGTGACTCCGGAAAAAATTTCCGACCTGGAGATGAAAAATCTCGCGCGTGATATCGCGAACCAGATTGAGCAAGAACTCAAATACCCCGGCGAGATTAAAGTCCACGTAATCCGCGAAAATCGGGCTGTGGAATACGCCCGGTAGCTCGCCCCGGAAGATATGCTATACTGGAGAATATGAACAAAGCAGACCTATCCCAAAAACTCTGGGAGCTTCATTCCAAAAAAGGAGTGGATGTTTCCAAAAAACACGCCGAAGAGGTCGTGGATTTTATCTTCGATACCATCGCCGACTGCCTGAAGCGGGGCGATGAAGTTTCGATCGCGGGTTTCGGCTCTTTTCTGGTAAAACAGCGAAAAGCCAGAACCGCCCGAAATCCAAAGACCGGCGCTTCGGTCCAGGTCCCGGCCATGAAAGTCCCCAAATTCCGCGCCGGCAAGGGATTGAAAGACGCCGTTAAGTAGGTAGACCTCAAACCTGCCTGCCGGCAGGCAGGGACGCGGTCAAGTAGACAATTTTAGGTAAGGGTAAAGGGCGTTCTTGAAAAGAGAACGCTCTTTCTCGTTAGAGAAAAGTAAGGATTGAAAAATTCCGTGAGAGACAATATTATATGTTTATGGTATTCAAAAAAATTATCCAAAAAATGCCGTTGTTTTTTCTGTTCTTGATCTTCGCGTTTTCGGTTTCTATCGCTAGGACGGCGGGGGCTCAACAAACCGCAGGAAGTATTGATATAGCGAGCGGGTCACAACAGCTTTCATCAATAATTATATCAGTAAAAACTGATAAGGCCGAGTATATTGACGGAGAAAAAATTTTGATTTTCGTAACTGCAGAGAATCAATCTTCTCAAACAGTCATACTTAATTTTAACTCTTCTTATCAAGCGAATTATGTTGTTGACAAAACATATAGTTGGTCTAGTGATAAAGCGTTTACACAAGCACTGACTGAAGTAGTGTTGCCGTCATTCGGTACAAAAACCTGGGAATTTATTCATGATACAGCCGTCAACCCATTATCAGTAGGCACGCATAACATTCAGGGAGAAGTAGTGGGATACGGCAATTCAGAAACTACATTTTCCGTCGCGGCTCCGCCCAGAGAGTATTTCGAAAGCTTTGAAAATGATTTCGGGGGATGGGTATCCGATCACTTTATTGATTGCGAACACCTCCCGCCGCCCGTAGGGCCTTGTACATTTACATGGGGTATTGAACGCTCCACAGCACAGGCACAATATGGTAGCTGGGCGCTTAAAAGCTTTCTTGATGGCAGAAACGACGATGGCACGATTTGGGTGGAAAAGTCATTTTTGGCGCCCCCAAATTCATCGGTAGTAGATGTAGCTCTTACCTTCTATTTATGGAGCGAAACAGTTTCTCCGGTGAACAATTGGCCCGTTCACGCATTCATAGGGTTATTTAATCCGGAAACTGAATTGGATCTTCCTATTATTGGAACAACCGATCGAACAAAAGGATGGCAATCCTATACTTATAAAAAAACAATACTAACCGGCGCTGACGGCATGTTTTGGGTTGCATTTGGTTTCGGAGCCGTCTGGGAAGTAGAAAGAACTTATTTCATGGATTCCGTATCAGTACAGATAGGCCCCGTGTCGCCCGCTCCCGCGCCGCAAGTAACATTATCCTTCACAAGAAACCTGGCAGGGGGCATGAGTGGCGATGACGTAAAAGAATTACAGAAAATATTAGCGAGCGATCCGGTGATTTATCCCGAAGGCCTTGTTAGCGGCTATTTTGGGCCCCTTACTCAAAAAGCAGTTATCAGATTCCAAGAGAAATACGCCGCCGACATCCTTCTGCCCATAGGAATTGCTCAAGGAACAGGGTTGGTAGGACCAATGACTGTGAAAAAATTGAACGCGATACGGGTCGGCGTGCCAACAACAACCAGCTTGATTCAATCTCTTCAACTCCAAATTCAAGAATTACAAAAACAGATTGAAGATCTGCAAAACAAAATAAAACAGCTCGGCGGCGAAAGTAATTAATTTAAAACTTTAATCCATCAAGACGCTCAAATTATTTTTGTCGTCCATCTCCAGGAAACCGGAATTTATCTCAAGCTTTTTGCTCGCGCCGTTCTCGAGGCCGATTTTGGCTTCGCCTTTCTCAAGCAGGGTTACGAGCGGCCGATGGTGGTTTAAAATCGTTATCTCGCCGCTTCTGGTCTTAACGTTGAAAGATAAAATCTTTCCTTCAAATTCGATTCCTTTCAAAGAATAAACTAAAAGCTCCATGAATTTATTCTCCCAGACTTCCTTTCATATAAAAGAAATCCTCCGGCTCGGAATCATATTTCCCTTCGAGGAGGGCCTTGAAGTCGGAGATCGTTTTTTGAAGCGGCACGAATTTTCCAGCGCGGCCGGTGAAAGTTTCCGCCACGAAAAACGGCTGGGACAAAAACTTCTGAATTTTCCTGGCCCTCGAAACCAAAAGCTTGTCCTCGTCAGAAAGCTCTTCCAGCCCCAAGATGGCGATGATGTCCTGGAGCTCTTGGTGGCGCTGCAGGATTTCCTGAACTTTTTTGGAAACTTCGTAGTGCTCGGAGTCGACGATTTTCGGGTCCAGGGCGCTGGAAGACGAGGCCAGAGGGTCCACCGCGGGATAAATGCCGATCTCGGTCAGCGCTCGCGAAAGAACGACCGTGGAATCAAGATGCGCGAAAGTTACCGCCGGGGCCGGGTCGGTTATGTCATCCGCCGGAACATAAATCGCCTGAACCGAAGTTATGGAACCTTTTTTAGTCGAAGTTATGCGCTCCTGAAGCTCTCCCATCTCGCCGGCTAGGGTCGGCTGGTATCCCACCGCGGACGGAAGACGCCCCAAAAGCGTTGAAACTTCTGACCCGGCTTGGGAGAACCTGAAAATATTATCAATGAACAAAAGCACGTCCTTTCTTTCCTCATCGCGAAAATATTCCGCCATCGTGAGGGCTGAGAGCGCCACTCTTAATCTCGCCCCGGGGACCTCGTTCATCTGGCCGAAGACGAGCGCGGTTTTATTTAAGACCCCCGACTCCAGCATTTCGTGATAAAGGTCGTTCCCTTCCCTGGTTCTCTCGCCCACGCCCGCGAAAATTGAAACTCCGCCGGCTTCTTCGGCCACGTTTCGAATAAGTTCCATCAGCAAAACCGTTTTGCCGACGCCCGCGCCGCCGAAAAGCCCGACCTTCCCGCCCTTGATAAAAGGGGCCAGAAGGTCAATGACTTTTATTCCAGTCTCGAAAACTTCAGTCCGGGTGGATTGGTCTTCGAGGAGAGGCGCGGCTCTCTTAATCGGCCAGAATTTTTTGAAGTTTTGAGCTTTAATTTCGTCTATTGTCTCTCCGGTGACGTTAAAAATTCTGCCCAAAACTTCCGGCCCCACCGGAACTTTTATAAAATCCCCGGTGTCGTGGGCTTCTGTCCCGCGTCCCAACCCATCCGTGGAAGAAAGGGATACGGCCCTAACTCGTCCTGGCTCCAGATGCCGGGCCACTTCCAAAACTATTTTCTCGCCCGTCCCTTTCTCAATCTCCAGCGCGTGGCCGATGGCGGGCAGGGCGTTCTCTTCGCCAAAATCCAAATCCACCACCGGCCCGATAATTTGCGTAATTTTTCCTTTAAGTTTGGACATATTATTTCATGGCGTTTTGGGTCGCGCTGATTTCAATAATCTCGCCTGTTATCGCGGCTTGGCGCGCCTTATTGTATTGAATCAATAAAGTTTCAGAAAGTCCCGCGGCGTTGTCTGACGCGTTTTTCATGGCCACGTATCGAGCGGCGTGTTCCGAGGCGTTGGCTTCAAGAATTAAATGATAAATCTGCATTTTCAGAAGGTGCGGCATCAAATTATTCAAGAGCTCTTCTTTGGACGGCTCAAAAATATAATCGATTTCCCTGTTTCCTGATTCAGAAACGCTGTCTTTTTCAAGCCCCGCAAAGCGGCCGTGCTCCGGAATAATTTCTGAAACTAAATCTTGAATTTTTCTGGAATCAAGCGGAAAAATTTCGCGAACCAAAGCTTCCTGCCTTAAGGCGCTTCGAAAATGCATTGAGAAAGTTAAAACCCGGTCCCAGTCGCCGCGCTCATATCCGTTGATAATGAAGTCAGAAAGCGGCTCGATCTCGCTCCCGCTGATAAAATCTCCAAAACCATAAAATTTACGCAAAACCGGCAGGTTCTTTTTGATAAGAAAGGCTTCGGCTTTCTTTCCGACCGCGACAAAATAATTGCCGTCAGCGCCTCGGGCGGAAAAAGCCCGCAAAACTTGAGTATTGAAAGAGCCGATCAGTCCGCGGTCGGAAGTTACCAAAATCACGAGCGTATTTTTTGGCGGCTCTCGTCTCATAAAAGAAGCTTCCAGAAAAGAATCTCGGCTGAGCTTCTCCAGAAGATCTAAAACTTTGAAGGCGTACGGCCGCGAACCTAAGGCCGCTTCTTGGCTTTTTCTCATCTTTACGGCCGCCACAACTTCCATGGCTTTGGTTACGGCGCCGATATTTTCGACCGCCCTTCTTCTTCGGCTAAGGCTCTGTCTTGATTCCATATCAATAGCTGGACTTCTTAAAATTCCCCAAGGCGGCCTTTAATTTTTCCTCAACCTCGGAAGACAAATCTCCGGTTTTGCGAATTTTTTCCAAAATATCCTCGCGATGCAGTTTTTCCAGCCAATCCCAAAATCCTTCCATGAAAATTTTTATTTTAGAAAGCTCGACCTCTTCAAGAAGCCCGGAGATGCCGGCATAGAGGGCGACAACCTCTTTTTCAAAAGGAACCGGCTCGCCGTCCGCTTGTTTCAAAATCTCCGTCAAAAGTTCTCCGCGATGTATTTTCTTTCTGGTATCCGCATCCAAATCCGAGCTGAATTGCACGAAAGCAGCGAGCTCTCTGAACTGCGCGAGTTCCAAACGAAGCTTGCCGGCCACTTTTTTCATCGCCTTGGTCTGCGCGGCCGAACCCACGCGCGACACTGAAAGCCCGACGTTAACCGCGGGCCGGACGCCTTGATGGAAGAGGCTGGATTCCAGATAAATCTGGCCATCGGTGATGGAAATGACATTGGTCGGAATATAAGCGGAAACGTCTCCCAATTTTGTCTCGATAATCGGGAGGGCCGTCAAAGAACCGCCGCCTCTTTTTTCGCTCAATTTCGCCGCGCGCTCCAGAAGTCTCGCGTGAAGATAGAAGATATCGCCGGGATAGGCCTCGCGGCCCGGGGGGCGCCGCAGAAGCAAAGAAAGTTCGCGGTAAGCGTCGGCGTGCTTGGAAAGGTCGTCGTAGACGACAAGCGCGTCCTCGCCCTGCTCCATGAAATATTCTCCGATGGCGGCACCGGCAAAAGGAGCCAAATACTGCAGGGAAGCGTTCGAGGAGGCAGGAGCCGAAACAACTATGGTATTTTTCATGGCTCCTCCTTCCTCGAGTCTTCTTATGATTTTCGCGACTTTTGAATTTTTCTGCCCAATCGCCACATAAATAGATATAACTGGTTTCTGCGACTTATCCTGGCTTTGGTTTAAAATCGTATCGAGGGCGATCGCGGTCTTTCCGGTCTGCCGATCTCCTATAATAAGTTCTCTCTGCCCGCGGCCGATTGGAATCATGGCGTCAACGGCTTTCACTCCCGTGTGCAGCGGCGTGCCAACGCTTTTTCGTTCAATCACTGACGGCGCTCTTTTCTCTAAAAAACAATCCTGGGCTTTTTCAGGACTCTTGAAAATAACCCCTTTGCCGTCCAAGGGCTCGCCCAAAGGGCCGACCACGCGGCCCAAAAGCTCCGGCCCGGCTTTCAGCGAAAGGATTTTTCCTGTTTTTAAAACCCGGTCCCCGACCTTAATCCTCTCGCGCTCGCCTAAAATAACCGCTCCAATGAAATTTTCTTCAAGATTAAAAACAAGGGCGGGTATTTTTTTCTCGCCCGCCTGAATGTCCAGCAGCTCGTGAGAGAGCGCCTGGGAAAGCCCGGAAATTCTTAAAATCCCGTCTCCGGCCTCGCTCACAATCCCGACCTCGCGGACACTTTTATCCTCGCGAAAGCCCTGAATTTCTTTTTTAAGTTTTTCGACAATCTCGTAAGACATTATGAAAATAATTTATTAAGTCTGCCCTGAAAAGAAAAATCAAGCTCCTTCTCGCCGTCAATCAATATCCTAACGCCCGCCAGAAGCTCCGGGCGTTCCCTAAATTCCACAAAGTCTTTTTTGGAAAATATACTGGAGAGTTTTTTAACCAAATTCTCGTCAACTGGGCGCGAAAACTCGAGCGTAACGAATTTCCCTCCGGATTTTTCGACAATTATCTTTTCAAAAGCGCGCAAAATTTTCTCGAAATTATCCGCGTCGTTGTTTTTCTCCAGAAGGGCGGAAAACCTTTTCAGCGCTTTACTTTCTTCTTTTCCTCCGTCTTCTTCCAGGGCCTCAAAAAGAGCCTGGGCGTATATTTCTGCGGGATATTTCATATCTCATGCTTCTTAAGTTCTTCGACCGCTCCCCCAATCAAAGCTTCGTCTACCGCATTCGGGTTAAGCGAAACAGCTTTGGCCAACGCTTCTCTCACAATTCCTCTGGCCTCCGAGGCCAGGGAGGACAAAGCCTCAATCCTCCTCTGCTCTTCTATCTCCCGCGCCTTTTTAAGCGCGTCTTCGGCCTTCTTCTCGGCGCTCTCCAAAATTTCCCCTTCTCTTAACCTCGCGTTCTCTTCGGCCTTTTTTATCATCTCGAAAGCCGTCCTCTCGCCTTCCCGCAGTTTCGCGTCTTTCACTGCCTCTATCTGGGCAAGCCTTCTTTCCGCCTCTTCGGCTCCTTTCAAGCCCATCTCAATTTTCTTTCTCCTTTCCCCTAAAAGCTTCAGGAGCGGCCGATAGATAAAAACGGTAAGAACAACCAAGACAATGAAAAAATTTACTCCTTGGCTCAAAAGGAGTTTGAAATTAATCCCGAGCTGAGAAAGAAGCTCCGACATTTTTTATTCAACGAATTTTAAGATAAGGGAAACCACTAGCGCGTAGATGGCTATGGCTTCCGCAAAAGCAATCGCGAGAATCATCGCGGTTTGAATCTTCGGCGCGGCCTCCGGATTTCGACCGATGGAGTCCGCCCCTTTCGAGCCGATGAGTCCGATGGCAACGGCGGGAAAAATCGTGCCCAGGCCCATCACAATCGCGATTGCTAGAAATCTTGCTACTTCTGGTTCCATAAAATTAAAATAAAAAAATAATAATGACCTTTAATTTAATGCGCCTCCTCTCTAACCGCCATGGCGACGAAAACGAGCGTTAACATGGAGAAGATGAAGGCCTGGATGAACCCTACGAATATCTCCAGAAACAAAAAGGGCAGGGGGATAAAATAGGGCACCAGAAAACCGACAATTACCAATAATACTTCTCCCGCAAAGACGTTTCCGAAAAGGCGGAAAGAGAATGAGATTATTTTAATAAATTCAGAGATAAATTCAAGGAGCCCGACAAAAGAAAAAATTGGGCTTCGAATTGTGAAGAATTTGGAAAGATGCTTTTTGGGACCCAGGGCAAGCGCTCCGAGGATATTGACTCCGAAGACCGAGATAATCGCGAGCGCTATGGTGAAGTTCAAATCGCTTGCCGGGGAGCGAAAAAGTGGCAGAAAGTGAGAATTTTCAAGGCCGATGGAGCCCACGCCCGGGAGCAAGCCAAACCAGTTTGAAAAAAGTATGAAAATAAAAACCGTGGCGATCAGGGGGAGATATTTTTCAGAAAGAGCCCGCGCTCCCAAAACCGAGTCCATTAAATCTAAAAGCTTGTCGAGAGAAAACTCCAAAAAATTTTGAAAACCTCCCGGAACCATCGAAAACCTCTTCCGAAAATAAAAAGCAACGGAGATTAAAATCAGCGAAACCGCAACCGCGAGCAAAAGCGCGTTCGTCACCGGAACGCCCATAAAATAAAAAAGCCTTTCAGCCTGTATTGAGATTTCCGGCATCGTGCCTATACTTTAGCAATTTCTAAAAATAAGGAAAGGGGTGGCAAGTGCGGGTGGGGGTAGTCGAAACCCCATCTCCACTTTGGAAGAGTGGCATAATAGCCGTTATACGACACCCGCGATTTTCAAGTTCTTATTTTATATCCCTTTTTGAATAAATTCCAGACCCAAAAGCCCAAAACTAAAATCAGCGTGGAAATCAAAAACGCCCCGACAAAGCGGTTTGATTCTGAAACTCCAATCATAGAATAGCGCAACCCGTCCACGAAATAGAAAAATGGGTTTAAACGCACGAAAAACTGGAATTTCTCCGGCAACATATGAATAGAATTGAAAAGCCCGCCCAGAAAAGTAAGCGGCATTATTATGTAGGTCGCGGGCAGGGCGAGTTTTTCAAAGTCGTCTGCCCAAATCCCAATCAAAAGCCCCGCGAGCGAGAAAACGGTCGAAACCGAGATGACATAGAAAATAAAAAGCCCCAGATGAGAAACAGTGGCCACGGTGAAAAGAAGCGCCAAAACGTAAACTCCGGCTCCCACTATCACGCCGCGCAAAATTCCGGCCGCGAGATGCCCGATTATCATCTCCAGGTAAGAGAGGGGCGCGGTTAGAATTTCTTCAATGTGCCGCGCGAAGCGCTTGAAATAAAGCGAGGAGGAAGTCTGTCCGAAAGAGGATTGCATCACGTTCATCATCAAAAGCCCGGGAATCACGAAATCAATGTAAGAAACTCCGTCAATATTCCCGATTCTCCGGCCCACGATTTCTCCAAAAATGAAAATATACAAAAGCGCCGTAACCCACGGCGTAAAAAGCGTCTGCTGTCCCACCCGCAAAAACCTCTGTATCTCCTGCCGAATGAAAGTATAAAGTCCGATGGGATTAAACTTCATACGTTTGCTCCGTTTCTTTCAAGTTCGGCGTAATGCAGATAATGGTCCTCGATGCGCTTGCCGTCTTTAATCAATTCCTCTTTGGACTCCAGCGCCACGATTTTGCCGTTGAAAATTATGCCGATGCGGCCGCACAATTTTTCAGCTTCCTCCAAATAGTGCGTGGTCAAGAAAATTGTTTTTCCTTGTTTATTCAATTCGTCCAAAATCAGCCACAAATCGCGCCGAAGCTCCACATCCGCGCCGGCCGTGGGCTCGTCCAGAATCAAAATTTCCGGGTCGTGCATCATGGCCCGCGCCAGCATCAATCTGCGCTTAAACCCTCCGGAAAGCGCGCGAAACTGCTTGTCGGCGTACGGGGCGAGGCCCAGCTTTTCAAATAGATACTCCATCCGCTCTTTACGCTCCGCTTTTCTCATGCCAAAGTAGCCGCCGTAAAAATCCAGAACGTTTCTGACCGTCCCGAAAAAATCCACGTTGAATTCTTGCGGCGAGAGTCCGATTTTCCTTCTGGCTTCACGATAATCTTTTACCACATCCAGACCAAAAACCTTAATCTCGCCGGAATCAAACTTTCCGATGCCGGTTATGGAATTTATGGTTGTGGTCTTCCCGGCGCCGTTCGGACCCAAAAACCCGAAAAATTCGCCTTTTTTGACTTGAAGGGAAACTCCGTTGACCGCCATTTTTTCTCCGTACCTCTTGGTGAGATTTTTTATTTCAATTGCCGGGATATCCATGTTTTAGCTTATTTTATCGAATTGTCGGAGCGCCGAGATTCGAACTCGGGCTGCATGCTCCCAAAGCATGCGTGCTACCACTACACCACGCTCCGTCCTACTCTAAAATTATATTCTTAGTCCAACGTATTTTAGCCTTTTTTGCCTCTAAATCAAGGAAAACCGCCATCATATCTATCTGCCATTCAGCTTCTTCATATTCAGGGTGTTCCAAAAGCCAGGTCTGGATAGCCCTCCAAAGCCGTCTTTGTTTCCAGCTGTGGATATTGTCTTCTGGATGAACTCTTAAATCAGACGCGCCCTTTACTTCAATAAAATGCAAAATATTGCTATTTTTCGCGACAATGTCAAGTTCGCCCCATTTTTTCCGATAATTTCTATCTATAATATCGAAATTTCTACTTGTCAAGTGCTTTGCCGCTATTTTCTCGCATATATCACCAAATTTTCGCTTTTCTGAAGGCATATATGTTTCACGTGAAACATCACAATATGTTTCACAGATGTTTCACAAGATATTTTTGTAAAAAATGAATAGATAAATGTTTCACAATGTTTCACAAAATTATCAATATGTTTCGCGTGAAACTTTTTTATATATTTCATAACACGCCATAGCATCTGCCAAGGCCGTATGGTGGTTTTCGAGCTTTATGCCTAATTTCTGACAGATTGCGCTAAGACCAGAATCATTCCAGTCATATCCCATTTTAGCTACAACATAGGAATGAACGTCCAAAGTCCGCCTGTGGAAATCCAGTGGAATACCTGTCTTTGTTACTGCCGCATCCAAAAAGGAGTAATCGGCAAATGGCACAAAACCAGCTAAAATTGTGCCCTTAGACTTTTCAGATAGAAGTTCCATCGCTTGCTTCAGACTAATTGCGCCCCCCCATGTTTCTTGTTTATAACCGCTTATTTTAAGGGATTCTGGGTCAGCTGTTTCGAGATGTTCTGGTATTATCTTGGCCTCCCATGTTTCTATTATTTCAAGCTCGGGCTGGGAAGCCTTAATCAGCCCAATCTCGATTATTTCGTGCTTGGCTGACTCAAGTCCGGTCATTTCCAAATCAATAAAGGAGATTGGGGCGTTTTTGGTATCAAATTCTTTGCCTTTCATAACCCCTCATTGTGCCATGAAAAGGAAGACATAAGCAAAATAAATGCGCCCCTGGACGAAAACCGCCCAGGGGCAAAAGCGAAATTTGGGGAATCAACTCTCCTTGAAACCCGCCACCGCAAGGTTTCGAAAAGAATTGTTATGCTTGCGGAAAGAAAAATATCCTTTAGGTGAGCAATGAGTGCACTCTTTGCAATCTAAAACATTGTGGATTCCAGCGCGATGAAGCTGTTCCGTGATGATTCCGGCCAAGTCCACGAAGTATCGCCTGTTCCTGACCGCGATGAAAGAGGGCCAATGAACAAAATTACGGAGCCCGTTTTCATCGTTTCTTACCTCAAAACAGCACCCGCGTATTCCGGGTCCCACGAGCGCGTTGATTTGGTCGCGCTTCACGACGTATCTCCAGCTAAAAAAATCTACCGCTTTAGGACCAACATTCTTCAGCGTACCGCGCCAGCCGGAATGAATAAGCGAGACCGCCCACTCGGAAGAATGTGCCCAGAGAAAAATCATTGGGCAGTCTGCCGCAGCCGCAACTAAAGGTTGGCCTACGCTGTTTGTAATAACGGCGTCCGCTTCTATAATTTTTTCTGGATCGCTCACAAAAGCGACTTCATCGCCATGGACAAGTTTAGCCTGGCAAATTCTCCCGGCATCAAACCCAAGACTGGAAACGAATCCATCGCGGTTCGCTAACTTTTTAGGACTAGTACCATTTGCCTTAGGCATAGGACCGTGTTCAATGCCAGAGAAAGCCAAAACCAATCCAGGAAAACCCGGAATATCTTTTTCTATCATCTTTCCATCCCTCCTTGTTATGTTGTTTTTATTTCAGAACCACTTTCGTCTTGATTTAAGCAGAAATAGAAAAATTCCGCAAGAGGATTGAAATGTATAAAACCATCTTAGCAAGGTGAGAAGCCCTTACTAAAGAGGGGGAATCTGGTATTATTGATATATGCATGATGCCGTCAAAAACCTAGGTTTGCGGAACGAGAGAGAGAGAGAGTAAAAGCCGCCCGCCTGTCGGCGAGGCAGGCCGCGCTGATATTCTGCGCCGGGGTTTTGCTTTTAGGATTGGCAGCAAAAGCTCAAGCCGCTACTTATTATGTAGATAACACTATCACCGATACGAATGTCGGAAGCGCCACTCCCGATTGCACAAATTACAATACAACCACCTATACTTGTAGCGGCGGCTCATTAAGCGCATACGCCACCATCGCTGACATCAATGCCTTCTCTACGCTTGCGGCAGGCGATTCAGTCCTTTTCCGCAAAGGCCAGACTTGGAGGGAACAACTAACTGTTCCGGCTTCTGGCACAAGTGGAAATGTGATTACTTTTGGAGCGTATGGGACGAGTGATATACCTATCATCAGCGGCGCTGACGTGCTGAGCAGTATGGTAACTTCTTCCGCCTACATTGGCGGATACGTTACGCTGGATGGTACCACGGCGAAATATCTCTCAACCCCGGCAACGGCAGGGAATGTGCTCTCAGGTACAAGCTTCCGACTGGAGGTGGATGCAGCCCTTGACGACTACACCACGAGTAGCGAGCAGGATTTAATTTCGAAAGATGTATGCTGTACTGACACGAACCGGCACTTCGATTTTATCCTTATCAGTAACAACTTTATAGTGTGGCTGTTTGACGGTGCAGGCGGCGCATGGATGTATGCATCGGCTGACATCAGTTCTCTACTAACCGACGGCACCCGTTACAAACTTCGGGCGGATATCGTGCCCGACGACAGTTCCGGAGGCTCGTCGGTCACTTTCTACTATTCGACGGACGGAATCACATATACACAAATTGGTAGTCCGGCGACAGGAACGAACCATGCACTCAATGCCAACAACACAGACATAGTTACTGTTGGCCGCCGGGGGGATGCAGCAGGGGCGGCGGCGGGGAAGTTTTATCGGGCACGAGCTTGGAGCGATATTACAGGTACGATCCTTGTGTTGGACATGAACGTGGATGATGACACGGCCGCGGCGACCTCTTGGACGTCTTCCACCACCGGAGAAACATGGACGGTATCAGGCAGTGCGGCAATAACTGGGCCAACCAACACGACACTTTACTACCAAGCCAAACCAACGCAACCCAATCAGGTCTTCCGTGATGGCGCAAGGATTACGCAAATCGGAGTTCAGGACCAACTGTCTACGGGATATTGGTGGTGGAATTCGGGCAACAGCCAAGTGTGGATCTACGACAATCCCAGCGAACACATCGTTGAGGCAAGCCAGCGCGACAATGCCATATATGGTTTCACCAAGTCATATGTGACCGTCCAGAATTTGCAGACAGAAAAGGCCAACAGCCACGGCGTATACTTCCATAACGGCGGTGTGGAGATGGTGATTGCAGATGTGACCACGGCATATAACTACCATTCGGGAGTACGCTTCAACGGCACTGCCTCTTCCAACCATACCATTTCAAATAGCAACGCCATCTACAACGGATATTCCGGCCTTGACGCTTACGCCACGGGTGGGTGGATGGTTGACAACAATACCGTCCACGACAACTGTCAATCGACAGTATTCAATTACTGTGCGGGAATAAAAGTCGAACCTGGAACAGATACCGCCAATTGCACGGTCACCAATAACCTTGTCTACTCTAATGGCATTGGGAATACGGATTGGCGCGGCGCAGGAATCTGGCTCGATACGGCGGGAACGGGCTGCGTCATCAAGTACAATAAGGTCTATTCCAATAATCTCATGGGCATCTACCTAGATGCCAGCAATGGAGACGTTGTTGCGTACAATGTCATTTATAGCAACGGACAGACAGGGGCGATTGACGGAGGAGGGATAGCGGTCTACGGGGACTCGCGACCTACTGCCGACAACTTGGTTTACGGAAACACGGTCCGTGGCAATCGCGGGCACGGAATCATCGTACAAGGGTCAAACCTTCAAGATGGGTGCACCAGCAATATCGTTAAGAACAATATCTCAGTTGGCGTGGTTTCGGGCACCAACTTCACCGCTAGCGGCGGATGTGAGAATCCTGGCATCAATGGCTCGGGCAATATCTACACATATAACAACTTCGGCTCCGAGGTGGCCAACTTTATCGAGTGGGGAAGCGGAGTTTACAAATCCACCTACGCCGACTTTGATACCGCTTACGGGTCAGCAACTCATTCCATAACAGGAGACCCCATATTTACTAACGCCGCGGGAAACGACTTCACCCTCCAATCCACCTCTCCCGCCATTAATGCCGGAACGAATCTTGGTTCGGATTATGACGACGGGCTTTCTCCCGCGTCAACTTGGCCCTCTTCAGTCACAACCATAGACCAAGACCTTCGCGGTTCTGGCTGGGAAATCGGAGCGTATGTTTATCCGGTTCCCCAAGTCCCCACCATCGGCACTCCTCAAACTTTGTCCGCTTCATCAATCAGATGGAATTTCACCGACAATGCAGGTGATGAAACGGGATTTAGGTTATATGGTGGCAGCGACATTTTATCAGCCACCCGCGATCTGTCTTATCTTGATGAAACATCTTTATCATGCAACACCAGCTATTCGGGCCGCTATGTGGAAGCCTACAACTCCTACGGCTACAGCACGGCTTCTGGCGTAGCTTCTTCCGTGTCCACTCTTTCCTGCCCCGGCGGCGGTGGGATAATGACTGGTCCGGGCGGGCTCAAAGCTCCGGAGATTCCCGTTCAAACAGCGCTTTCGGCTCCGACGCCCGCCGAAGGCGGGGTCGGAGTCCCGACACCGAAGGTCGTCGGGACCCCTTTCGTATTTACTTCCAACCTCAAACTCGGCATGAAAGGAAACGATGTCAAACAGCTCCAGATATTCCTGAATCAGCGCCTTGACGTCCCGCTTGCTAAATCAGGAGCCGGCTCGCCGGGAAATGAAACGGACTTTTTCGGGCCTTTGACCAAAGCCGCGGTGATTAGATACCAAGAGCAACACGCCCAAGACATCTTGGCTCCTTGGAATTTAACCAAAGGAACGGGCTTTGTTGGAAGAACCACCAGAGCGAAGATTAACGAGATGATGGTGAACAAAAGATGAATTTGAGTTCTTGCCGCATTGGACAATTTCTCCAGTCTTGACACGAGGTGGACCTAGGCAGAATTGAACTGCCGTCTCCGCAATGCGAATGCGGCGTATTGCCACTATACTATAGGCCCATTGGCTTACCAAATTTTATCAGATTTTCCTTCTTTTCGCGGCGCCATCCTTTAATCTGTGTTTCGCGGCGCCTGGCTTCCAATAAAGCCTCAAATCTCTCTACATAAACCAATTCTTCAGTTTTATTTCTTCTCGTAAACTCCGCGCCGTCGCCACTTTTATGTCTCTCTGTCCGCCTTTCAATATCGCCAGTATATCCTACATAGAGATGGCCCTTTGCGCCGCGAAGTATATAAACAAAATACATAATGGACCGGAGAAAGGTCAAAGACATTGAGCGAGCGGAGCTTCGACAAGCTCAGCTCATTTCTCCTCGCTCCGCGAGTCGAAATGTCGGGGTGCGGAGAATTGAACTCCGTCTTCGCGCACCTTCACCCCGTTAGATATTTCAGGTCGGGCCGGAGGGAGTCGAACCCTCTATCTCACGGACCCGAACCGTGCATGTTGCCGATACACTACGGCCCGATATATCTAACGGGGCGCGGCGCGCGTACTGCCGGTATACTACACCCCGCCTTCGCCAAGGCTTCGGCGGGCAAGCCCGCTAAACCTACGCCACCCAGAATTTTTCTTTTAATTCTCGGTCGCGGCTGGCTTCGACTTCTTCCTTTTTCTCTTTGCCGGATTCGGCCAATTTTTTAAGTTCTGCTTCCGAAAGCTCTCCCAGCTCTTTAATTCTACCAATTAAATATTCTTTAGTATTTTTTTTCGGCTCTTGTAAAACCTCTTCCAAAAGGGCGGAGAGAGCCATGCCGACTTTCGGCCCCGGTCGAATCCTCAAAATTTTCATCACGTCATCGCCTTTGACCTTAAGCATACCGACCGAAATTGGGTCTTTCTGCACCTTCTCCACCATAAACTTGAAGTGGCGGAGTTTGTAGGGGACTGCCTTGGGCACGCCGGAGCCGATGCGGTCGGCCTCACGCACCCGAATTAAATCCTCAATCAAATCCGGCCCGACGTTTCTTAAAACTCTTCGGACAGAAGACTCGGTCACTTCGCCCACATTGTAGTAAAAAAGATGCCAGCGAACGAGGCGGATGACTTTTTCTGAAAAATCTTTGGGAAAGCGCAACCGCTCCAAAATTTTAGCGGACATCTTGGCGCCCAAAACGTCGTGGCCGTAGAAAGTGGAAAATTTGCCTTCGCCGCGCTTGGCGCGAGGTTTGGCGATATCGTGCAAAAGCGAGGCCAATTTAACCTCAAAAGAATAGCCTTTTTTTACCGTATATTCCAGGGCTTTCAAATTATGCTCCCAGACCGTGAAAACATGGTGGAGGTTTTGCCCCACGCCGACCCCCTCCAAAAGTTCCGGCAAAAATTCTTTAAGAAGACCGGATTCCCGGAGGAATTCAATTCCTTCCGCCGCCCCTTCAGACATAATCAATTTCACAAACTCATCCCTGATTCTTTCTTTTGAAATAAATTTTAAAAGTCCGGCGTTTTTCTTAACCGCTTCGCGGGTGCGCTCTTCGATGGTAAAATCCAGTTCGGCGGAAAACCTGACGGCGCGCAGAAGCCGCAGGGCGTCTTCCTGAAAACGTTCGGCTGGCTCGCCGACCGCGCGAATGATTTTGTTTTTCAAATCCTCTTTGCCGCCAACGAGGTCGATGATTTGGAAGTCCGACTTCCTAGGGAAGTCGGACTTCCCTAGGGCCATCGCCAGAGCATTTATGGTAAAATCCCTGCGGCCGATGTCGTCCGCGAGGCTTTGCGCAAACTCAATTTTATCCGGATGGCGCTTGTCTGAATATTTGGCTTCGAGGCGAAAGGGAGTAACTTCAACCACTTTCAAAGTTTCATCGTCCGAGCCGGTTTTAACGCCCACGGTTCCAAAATCATTTTCATAAAAACTATCTGGAAAAATTTTCTGGATTTCTTCGGGCTTTGCGTTCGTCGTTATATCCCAATCCTTCGGCTTTTCTCCGCGCAAAAAATCCCGCACGCATCCGCCCACGAGAAAGGCCTCAAAATTATTTTCCCGAAGTTTTTTTATAACTTCAACGATTTCTTTTGGAATTTTTGTCATATCAAAGGTGCGCCCTCGCCCCGATTCGAACGGGGAATACATGGTCCGAAGCCATGCGTGATATCCGTTTCACCACGAGGGCAACGAGGGAATTTTATAATTGGCTTGCGAAATTTTCAATGGCGAGCGAAATAGCATTGGCTCCCACCACCAGCAAGGCTCCAATCACCGCCCAGAAAAAAGTGGTTTTGGCTTTTTTTAACTGCTCCTCGTCGCCCCGGGCCGAGACGAATAAAAATCCGGCGTAAATCATAAATACCACCACTAGGGGCAATCCAATCTTAGCCGCAATATCAGCAATCTTTGCCATCAGGTCAGCGAAGGTAGAAGACTGAATTGGGTTACAAATTTCTACCGCCGGATTACAGCCGATAATCGCAAGTGTAAAAACAGGAAGGAGGAAAATCAAAGAGGGGGTTAGAAACCGCAACAAATGAAAAATTGATTTCATGAGCTTGCTTAAATTTTATCATTTTTCCGGAAACATAAAAGGGGCAGATGCGTTAAGCAGCCGCCCCTCCGTTGCAAAATCCAAGGTGCAAATAAGGTACTACAGGGCTTCGAAAATGAACACTCCCTCCGCCTTAATCTTAATCTTGAAGATACTTGGGTGATAAACGGAGGGACGAGTGCCATGCTGACGATAATACCCCTCAACATCTACTAATTCGATGTTGGATTTCCCCCACCTTCTCTCTCTTTCGAGATAAAAGCTCGGAAAATCACAGGCCAGGCACTCCACCCGAGCCCTACCTTCCAGCAGCCTGATACCTATTGGCTGTAGAAGATATTCTTTTTCTTCCCCCGGGCTCATGAACACTATTACTCCTCGGGGAAGAGTAGGAAGGACGAGTTCACCACTCGGTGCCCCTGGTCCAGGTTTTCCGCTGCCATCACCCCACGCCTTAGCCAGTTCATCCTTGAGCTTTCTCTGGGCATAAGCGTCGGCTATCCAATCCCCATCTTCTACAAAACGGGTAACGGCTCGGGGAACGGCAGGAAACAAAGAGCTAAGTAGGGCATAAATGAATGTTGCGACAAAAAGTCTAATCACCCATTTTTTGCCGGTCTCGCCCTTTGTCCAGCCAGCTTGCCAGGTGAAGAAAAGAGCCGCGATGGAAAGATATAACAAGAACGCAATCTGGTCGCTGCCCTTTATAGCAAGTCCGGGATAGCGCCCGCTCAAAATTCCCAAGAACTCTATCAAGACAAGGCTAGCCAAGACCCCAAAAATGAGAGTCTTAACCGCCCTGTAAAGCTTCACACCCCTGCCGCCCAGCTTTCTGAAGAACCCCTCGGCCTGCTCCTGGTTCAATAGATAGAAAAGGCCGAAGAAAAGCAGAAAAAACCAAATACTCGTTGAGCCGCCGAGGAAGAAGATCGCGATAAAGGTTAGAACTACGGACATCGTGAAGAGCCAGAAAATATCAGAAAACTCTAACACAAGTTCTTTTTTCTCGTTCATCTTGGACCTCCTTTTCCTAAGTGGGTACCGATGCCGGTTACAAGATCAATGAAGTCGACAAAGGTATCCAGAATCTGAACCCAGTTCCTTCTCGCGCCTGTTGGAACCGCTACTGGCGTGGCTTGCCGCCGTTCATCCCTCTCTCTCCGTTTTTGCTCAATCCACTCGCCGAATTCCTCTCTTCTGGCCGCCACTCCATAGAACAAGAGGGTCGGCAAGTAGAGTAAAACAAGAATAAACCAATGACTCCAGGAACGTAGCCCATAGAAGTTGCGTCTTTTTTCCGCCCTTTCCAGAGCTTCCTTCCTGACAGGTTTATTCCACCCGATAACGTTTCCTGCGCCGTCAAGCTGCCAATGTTTCAACAGCTTATCAGAAAATGTCGCAAGAACATTCTGAGAGCGCAGGGTTATCTCAGATGATTGAAGAGGTCGGACTTTATTGATAAATCCTTCCTCAACGCCGCGGACCAGGGGTTGCCCCCAGCCTACAAAGAGACAAAAGACAAAGAATGTGAAGGTGAGACCGGCCAGCCAGCACCAGCGCCTTTCGTTGGTTTCAAAGAAGCGCCGGTAGTCCGGATGGGCTGATATAGTCCGAGAAAAGGAGATAAGAACGGTTGAAAGCCACGCGAGATACGCGATGATCATCAACCAGGCAAGATTCTCTCCAGCTGGGTTTTTGGAAAACCACCAGAAGAGAATTAACACCGCCGCCACCGCCAGTAAAACGCTACAAACAAACATTCGTCTCGACATAATGCCTCCTTACTGTCCGAAATAGATAGCACCTATGATAAGAAGCAGAAATATCAAAGCTCCAGATAACCAGAGCAATTTCTGCTCCAACGACATCGCGGGTATGGGCGTCAGGGGTTCTTTGATAACAAGCTCCTGCTCGCAATCGAGTTTCTCGAGCTTCACTTTCACTTTCGCCCGCCGAAAACCTTTCGGTAAACAGACCTCAAAGACATCCCTTCCTGATATATCCGCTCTCCGGGGGGATTCCCTGAAATCTCCATCCCATACAGCGGTATAAACATAATCCGCCTCAACACCGCACCCTTTCTCGTCCCGCACCTCTACCCCAACTAAAACCTCCCATTCCCAGCTACTTTTTTCGCTTATCGCATCTCGACGGAGCTCCATCTTTGGTTTTGGATAAGGCAAGCTTACCTCCAAAATATGGTTCCGGATCGGAGTGCCGTCCACATCCACTGAGATAATCGGCGGCGGGACAAGCGACACATCCTCAAGAATGGTAGAGACGCTACCATTTCCCAGAACTTCGGCGGTTTTGGAGAGATTCTTGTTTATAAAGAACCTAACCGCCCGTCCCGGACGCGCGAGTCGCGAACCGAAATAAGGAATAAGAATAAGACCGAGATTGGCAGTGGTCAAAGTCACGGGACTTACTTTTTGGTCCTTCAAAACTATCCTGAACCCACTTTCGTTGTCTGCCATAAACTCACCTTCCTTTCTTTCTGGTTTGTTTTGTGCCTTTATTTAGCCTTTAAATTGTCAATGATTTGTTCAAAATTATAGCTGATTTGACATAAAAAGTCAAGGATGATATATTTATAGAATGTTGCCCGCATCTTTAAGGCCTCTTTTTTGGTCTTACGAGTTTGAAAAGCTTAACTTGGAAAAGGATGGACCTCTTATTATCCGACAAGTCATAAATTACGGGAGGTGGGAAGATTGGAAGTGGCTTTTAAAAAATTACGGCAGGGGAAAAGTCAAAAAAACCATTCAAGCCACGCCGGCTTCCGGTTTCCGGCCCCAAGCCCTGAAACTCATTACCCTTCTCCTAGGAGCGGCGGAACCAAAATATGCATCCAGAAGCACTCGCTGAAAGCGCGCGAATTCTCCTGCCTCGCCTGGGCGGAATAGATAATTTTTACCTGGCTGGAGGGAGTGCGTTAGCGCTTCAAATCGGGCACCGCCTTTCAGAGGATTTAGATTTTTTTTCTGACAGCAAAATTAAAAAAACCCTGCTCCCGAAAATTGAGAAAATTCTTGAAGGAGGGACGGCGAGAACGGGGGTGAACAACTCCGGGGAACTTACTTTGGTGTCAGGTTCAATAAAAATTACGTTTCTCCATTATCCTTTCCCCCTTCTTTTCCCATTACTAAATTACAAAGGAATCCGTTTGGCAAACATCAGAGAAATTGCCTGCATGAAGGCCTACACGATTGGAAGGCGCGGGAGCTTCAAGGACTACGTGGACATTTATTTCGTACTCAAAGAAGGGCTTGAAAAGATTGAGAACATCATTGCCGATGCCCGGAGAAAATATACCGAAGCGTTTGACGCCAGGCTTTTTTTGGAACAACTTCTTTATCTCGAAGATATCCAGGATATGGAAATAAAGTTTCTAAAAAGCCGCATTGGGAGAGAAGAGATAAAAAATTTTTTCCAGAAAAAGATTAAAGCGATAAAGCTCTAGAGTCAACCCTTCCGTCTTCTCGCATGAAACGCTCTATGGACCTCGCGCAAGGAGCGGTCAGTTACATGCGTATAAATCTGGGTGGTGGTGATGCTGGAATGCCCCAAAAGCGCCTGCACCGAACGCAAATCCGCTCCGTTTATAAGTAAATCGGTCGCGAACATGTGGCGCAGGACATGCGGTGTCACTTTTTTCGAAATCCCGGCCTTGGCCGCGTAATATTTAAGGAGCCGCTCCACGGAACGGGGAGTGATGGGAAAAAGTTTTTCGGAAATATCCTCGCGTTTCTCCAAATATTCCTTGAGCGCTTTTTTGGCTCGGGACGACAAGAAAACCACCCTCACTTTCTCGCCCTTGCCCCTGACGGAAAATTCTTCTTTGTTCAAATCTACCGAATCTCTATCCAGTCCCGCGAGTTCCGAAACCCGGAGCCCGGTCGAAAATAAAAGCTCCACAATCGCGCGGTCCCGTAAAATTTTCAAATCGCCTCCCTCCGGAGCTTTCAGCAATCTTTCCAGCTCCTCGACTGAAATCAAATCCAAATCGCGCTCCGGCGCTTTGGCGAGTAAAATTCTCTCGGCCGACATACTCTCGACTCCGCGCCAAGCCAAGTACTTCAAAAAATTTCGAAGCGCGATTAAATGGTAGTTCTGGGTTCGCTTCTTAAAATTCTCGCGGTTCAAAAAAAGGCGAAAGCGCCTGACCAGCTCGTCGTTAATCGCGGCCGGCGAGGAAATGTTGGCAAAGCCGAAGAATTTTTTAAGGTAGCGGTCGTAATTTTCCACGGTTTTGAGCGAACGCCCCCGTTCGATTTCAAGGTATTCCAAAAATTGCCGGTGAAGCTCCTTTAACTGCATAATTATATTTTGCGACATTGCCTAGAGTTGTCAAAGTCTAAAAATTATGCTATTCTTAAAACATGCTTAAAACCAAAGAAAAGCAGAAAGTTATAGAGAAATTTAAAATCCACGAAAAAGACACCGGCTCCTCCCAGGTGCAGGCGGCGCTTTTGAGTGAAGAAATCAAACGTCTGACCGAGCATCTAAAAACCCACCGCAAGGACAAACATTCCCGCCGGGGCCTTTTGCAGATGGTTTCAAAAAGAAAAACTCTTCTGGATTATCTTTCGCGCCAAGACCCCAAGGCTTACGTCGAGGTGGCCAAGAAAGTCGGGCTTAAGGCCAAGGCATTATAATGAACATCATCAAACATAAAAATCAGCGGGTCGCGGTTTTCATTGACGCCCAGAATATGTATCACTCGGCTAAAAGCCTTTTTCAGGGCCGGGTGAATTTCAAGGAGCTTTTGAAAACCGCCGTAGCCGGGCGGCAGCTTATTCGGGCCTTCGGATACGTTATCCGCACCAAAACCGGAGAGGAAAAGCCGTTTATTGACGCGCTTTTGAATCTAGGCATCGAGAGCCGGGAGAAAGATTTGCAGGAATTTTTCGGCGGAGCCAAAAAAGCTGACTGGGACGTCGGGATTGCGGTAGACGCGATCAGAACAGCCGAGATCGTGGACGCAATCGTCATCGCTTCGGGAGACGGCGATTTCATTCCGCTCGTGGAATATTTAAAAAACCAGGGGAGGAGGGTGGAGGTGATGGCGTTCGGCCCTTCGGCTTCGGGCAAGCTCCGGGAAATTACGGACGAGTTCATTGACCTTGCCGAAGACCCCGGCAGGTATATACTAAAAAGGTAGCTATTATAAATTTTAAGGGGTGGTCTTTGGATAGGTAGTCCCTGAGCTTGTCGAAGGGCCTAAAATCTGGAGATCACCATCAAGATATAAAAAAATGGTGACAAAAAAATATACGACTGATTTCGGCGGGAAGACTCTTTCCGTCGAATTTCCGGACCTCGCCGAGCAGGCCCACGGCTCGGCTTTGGTTCGCCTGGGCGACACCGTGATTCTCGCGACCGCGGTTATGTCTCAAAATATCCGCGAGGGAATTGATTATTTTCCTTTGACGGTGGATTACGAAGAGCGTTTTTACGCCGCCGGGAGAATTTTGGGCTCGCGCTTTATCAGGCGCGAGGGACGCCCGTCCGAAGAGGCGATTTTAATTTCGCGCCTGATTGACCGCGGGCTAAGGCCTCTTTTCAACCACAAAATCAGAAACGAGGTTCAGGTGGTGGCTCTGGCTCTTTCTTTTGACGGCGAAAACGAGCCGGATATTCCGGCCATTCTCGCGGCCTCACTGGCCTTGGGAACTTCTTCCGTCCCTTGGTCAGGCCCGATCGGCGCTTTAAGAATAGGAAGAGTCAACGGCGAATTCGTTTTGAATCCGCTCCGCTCGGAGCTTGAAAAATCAGATTTGGACCTGGTCCTCTGCGGCAAGGATGGAAAAATAAATATGGCGGAGGCCGGCGCCAAAGAAGTTCCGGAAGAAGAAATACTGAAAGCTCTCGAGTTTAGCCAGAAAAAACTTGAGAAAATCGAAATCTTCCAAAAAGAAGTTATCCGCGAGCTCGGCCAAGAGAAAGTGATGCCGCCCTTGAAAGAGGAGCCGGAAAAACTCGCTGAAATTTTTGAGAAAAATTTCCGTTCGCGCCTGGAGGAAACTTTGTATCTCAAGGAAAAGAAAGTCCGAAATCAAACTCTGTTCAAGCTAAAAGAAGAGTGGGACGAGAAAGTTACAAAAGAAGTCGGAGAAGAATTCAAAGAAGTTCTAAATAGATTTTGGGAAGAAAAAATCGATGAAATCGTCCACAAAAATATTTTGGAGAAAGAACTGCGTCCGGACGGCCGGGGACTTAAAGAACTCCGTCCGCTCTGGGCCGGAGTAGGAATTTTGCCCAGAATCCACGGCTCCGGACTTTTCTACCGCGGGGAAACTCACGTGCTCTCGCTCGCGACCTTGGGCGGCCCGGGCGACACCCAGCTCGTGGAAGGGATGAGCATTCGCGCCAAAAAACGCTTCATGCACCACTATAATTTTCCGCCTTTCGCTCCGGGTGAAACCGGGCGCATGGGAAATCCCGGGCGGCGCGAGATCGGGCACGGGGCGCTCGCGGAACGCTCGCTTTTGCCGATACTGCCGGGGATTTCCGAATTCCCTTATACGATTCGGGTGGTTTCTGAAGTTCTTTCCTCGAACGGCTCCACTTCCATGGCTTCAGCCTGCGCTTCGACTTTAGCGCTGATGGATGCCGGCGTTCCGATAAAACGGCCGGTGGCCGGAATCGCCATGGGACTGGTCATGGAAAATCCGAAATCCGAAATCCGAAATCCGAAATTTAAAGTGCTGACCGATATCCAAGGTCCGGAGGACCATTACGGCGATATGGACTTTAAATCCGCCGGAACCTCCCAGGGCGTTAGCGCGATTCAGATGGACGTAAAAGTTTTGGGAGTAACGCTTGAAATTTTGCGCCAAACTCTCGCCGACGCCAAAGCCGCCCGCGAGAAAATCTTGGCCGTTATGCTCTCGGCCCTACCCGCGCCTCGCGCCGAGCTCTCCCAATACGCTCCGCGAATCTTGACGCTTAAAATAAATCCGGAGAAAATCCGCGAGCTCATCGGCCCGGGCGGAAAAATGATTAACGCCATCATCGCCGAGACCGGGGCCACGATAGACGTGGAACAGGACGGCACCGTCTTCGTCACCGGTTCCAAGGAAGCTTCGGAAAAAGCTTTGGAAAAAATAAAAGAAGTCACGCACGAATACCAAGTGGGGGAGACTTTCGAAGGTACTATTTCCAGAATTTTTGATTTCGGAGCCATGGTGGAATTCGCGCCCAAGCAGGAAGGCTTGGTGCATATCTCCGAGCTTGCGCCCTGGCACGTGAAAAACGTTACGGACGTGGTGGATATAGGCGACCGGGTTAAAGTCAAGATAAAAAGCATCGACGAGCTGGGGCGCATCAATCTTTCCATCAAAGAGGTGGCAAGTCTTGAACCTAAAAAGCAGGCGGCAAAACCGGCAACATGGAGCCCCAAGCATCAGAGCCGCTGAAAGAAAAACTGCCGCCCATCCGGACGATGCGGTCGGATGCCGCGGCCGCGTCTCAAAAGCCCGGGACCTCGGCCATCTCTCTTCTGGCCCGCCGCCTGAAACAAAAACGAGACGAAACCCCCCAAAAACCTTCTTCGCCAAAACGAACGTGGCTCATCGCGGGGATTTTGATTTTTTTCCTCCTCGCCGCTCTGGCCGGCGCTTGGATTTATTTCAAATATTTAAAACTAGAGCCGCCGCCAGCGCCCGTCGAAGAGCGGCCGGAGAAATTGATTGCGGCCGAAGAAGAAATCTTGGACATTAAAGAGTTGGAAAATATTCTTTCACACGGGCCTGAAGTTGAAAAATTTAAAGTTATTTTTTTCAACTTAAGCCCGGGAGAATTTCTGGCGCGGACGGGTTTAAAGCCGCCCGCCAGATTAAAATCCCAAATCCAAGTTTACAATCTGGGGCTGTTTAACGACGCGGGCCTGATTCACCCGTTTTTGATATTCAAAGTGGCCTCATTTGAGGAAGCGTTCGCCGGAACGCTTTTGTGGGAAAAAAATATGCCCAAGGAATTTCAAATATTTTTTCCTCGTCTTCGCGAGGTAAGTGAGCTGGAAATATCTTTTCAGGACCAAGTCATTAAAAACCAAGACGCCCGGGTGCTGGTCCGAGACGGCGCGGCCGAATTCCTCTACACTTTTTTCAATAAAAATCTTTTGATAGTAACCGATTCCCAAAAAACGCTCGAGGCCATAATTTCTCGCTATACCATATTTAGACCGAATTAAAAAGGTTGCGCCTCCAAAAAATCTAGTCTAATCTGGGCTAATGGCTTGGGAAAGATTCAAAAAACTTTTGGAAGAAGAGAAAGTTAGGCTCGAGAAAGAACTCTCCCAGATTGCGAGGAAAAACCCGGAAAACCCGGAGGATTGGGAAGTGAAGGCGCCGGAGATGAATCCGATGGTTTCTGACCAGTCGGAGCTCGCGGATATGTTTGAAGAATTGGAAACCCAGGCCGGCTTGGAATACCAGCTAGAAGAGAGATTGAAAAAAGTGAACGCGGCTTTGAAAAGAATCGAGGATGGAAGCTACGGCGTCTGCTCGGTCTGTAGCGAGAAAATCGACGAGAAGCGTCTCGAGGCAAATCCTTTGGCAAAAAACTGCATCGAGCACACCGAGCAATAGATATGACCGCGGTCAAAACTCACTCTGCGGAAATTGTGGGCCTGGCGGGAGAGATAATCGACGTGGAGGTGGACCTCTCCCCGGGCCTTTTTCATTTTTCCATCGTGGGCCTCGCGGACAAGGCCGTGGAAGAATCAAAAGAACGGGTCTCCTCGGCCATTAAAAATTCCGGCCTCCGGCACCCCCAGAAAAAAAACCAGCGGGTCGTGGTTTCTCTCGCTCCGGCCGACCTCAAAAAAGAAGGACCTTTGTTTGACCTGGCGATTGCCTTAGGCTATCTTCTGGCTTCGAATCAGATTGAATTCGAGCCAAAAGGAAAAATTTTTCTGGGAGAGCTTGCTCTCGACGGCGGCTTAAGAAAAATAAAAGGCGCGCTAGCGCTGGCGCTCGCGGCCAAAGACCAAGGCTTTCAGGAAATAATTCTCCCGGAAGAAAATGCGGCGGAGGCCAGCTTGGTAGAAGGAATAAAAATATTTGGAGTTAAAAGCTTGGGTGAGGTGCTGAAACATCTTATCGGCGAGAAGACACTTTTACCCCAGCCGCGGCTTAAAATTGAAAATAAAACTTTTTATCCGTTTGATTTCGGGGAGATTAAAGGACAGGAGCTCTCAAAGAGAGGGCTCACCCTGGCCGCGGCCGGAGGACATCATGTTTTGATGGTGGGCCCTCCCGGAACCGGTAAAACCATGTTAGCCCGGGCCCTGCCTTCAATTCTTCCGGAGATGAACTTTGATGAAATGCTGGAGGTAACCCGGATTCACTCTGTTTCGGGAAATTTAAAAAAGGCTTACCTTTCGGAGCGTCCGTTTCGAAATCCGCACCACACCGCCTCCTACGTGGCGCTGGTTGGCGGCGGCCAGAGTCCGCATCCGGGAGAGATTACTTTGGCGCACCGCGGGGTTTTGTTTCTGGATGAATTTCCGGAATTCGAACGAAGAGTTCTCGAAGCGCTCCGCCAGCCTCTGGAAGACGGCGAGATTACGGTTTCCCGCGCCAAAGGAACTATCACTTTTCCGGCGAGAAGCCTTTTGGTTTTTGCCATGAACCCCTGCCCTTGCGGGAATTTCGGCTCGGAGAAAAAACCCTGCCTCTGCTCCACGCAGACCTTGTATCGCTACCAAAGAAAGGTTTCAGGACCAATCGCGGACCGGATTGATATTTGGCTTGAGGTGCCGCACTTTGAACACGAGAAAATGAGTCAGAAATCCAAACCAGAAAGTGAAGCAATTCGACAAAGAGTGAAGAGGGCTCGGGAAATTCAGGGAGAGCGCTTTCACGGCAAAGACATCGCTCTGAACGCCGAGATGCGGCCGAAAGAGCTGGAGGAGCTTACCCCGCTCTCTGGAGAAAACCAGGAACTTCTGCACACGGCCGCTAAAAAATTAGACCTCTCGGCCCGGGCCTATCACCGCGTGATTAAACTTTCGCGCACCATCGCGGACCTCGAAGAATCTAAAAACATAAAACAAGAGCATCTTTTGGAAGCGCTCCAATACCGCCCCCGAAAAAACTTTTTCGTGTATGAAACTTGACCGAGAGTTAAGAATCTACTAAAATTAGTTCATCATGACTCTGAACACCGAGATAAAAATTAAGAAAATGGAACGGGAGATAAAAGAACTCTGGCAAATAGTCGGGGATGAGATATTTTGGCATCCCTCGGTTATCGATGAAATAAAAAAACGCTCGCGCCAAAGCCATTTGAATTTGAAGAAACTCAAGACCGCCAAAGAGCTTTTCGCATCCATTTAGATGGCTAAGGTCTTATTTTCACCTGCGGCGGAGAAAGACGTAAAACATCTCGAGGCAGGCGTCCAAACTGAATTAAAAGATAAACACATTCGCGATAATTTCTATAAAAAGTTTTCTCGACGAATTCGCTAGCAACGAAAAAGCGCGTAAGGCCTTATTTTTCGAGGCTAAAACGGGTTCCTCGCCCCGCGGACCTCAAAATGCACATGGCAGCCGGTGGATTGGCCGGTGCGGCCGACATAGCCCAAAACCTGGCCCTGAACCACATGCCAGCCAGGAGACGCAATGATTCCGTTTAAGTGAGCGTAAAGAGTCTGGGTACCGTTGGAATGGGAGAGGACGGCATACTGGCCGTAGCCGCCGTTCCAGCCGGTCGGCCGCGAAATCAAAACCTCTCCCGAAGCCGAGGCCAAAATCGGCGAGCCGCAATAAGTCGCGAGGTCAACTCCGTTATAGCCGTGAAGCCCTTGTGACTTCCGGCCGCCATTTATCGGTCTAATATAGTACCCGGAGTAACTCGGGCCGCCGGTTCCGCGGACGTTAGACGACGAATAGCTGACAAGCGGTTCTGCTTCACCGTTGGGAATGATGAGGGCCATCCCTTCCTCTAAAACGTCTTCCGAACCAAGCCCGTTGAAGCTTAAAATCTCTTCAGCATCCCCGCCGAATTTTTTGGCAATGAACTTAAGCGTATCGCCTTTTTTAACCGTGTACTGCACTCCGGAGACCGGCAGAATCACCAGCACTTCGCCGGGGCTTATCAGGGTGGAGCGCGTAAGGTTGTTAGCCCAGCGGATGGTGTTGACTGAAACCCCGAAAATTCTGGCGATGGAAGAAAGAGTATCTCCCTGCCGCACCGCGTAAAGCGAGATTGAATCCGGCCGTTGCTCCACCACGTCCGCGATGGAGCCCAACGGCCCGGTTACGGGCAAGAGGGCGGAATTTTGCACGATATTAACCTCACCGCCGCCCACGCCCGCCAAAAGATTGGCGTTAAACGGCGCCGAAAGCAGGGGCAGGGTTTGAGAATTCCCCGAGATCGTGCTGGCCTCATTGGTCCAGCCGAGAATCTTCTCAAAAATATTGAAAAATTTAGCCTCTGCTCGGGAAAGGCCTAAAAGAAAAGAAAAAAACAAAGAAATAATCAAAAAGCCGAGAAGAAAAAGCGCGTTTGAATTGGAGTACAATGGTTTATGGTCTAATGAATTAAAAGATAGCTATACGCTATCTCAATTTCATACTTTACCATTTTTTAGGCTCTTTCTTATCCCCACGGAAAATAAAGATATACTTTTAATAATATGTCAATGGAATTTAGCTTAAATCAGGCTCAAGAAAGGGCTGTATTGACAGCGGACGGCCCAGTATTGATAGTAGCAGGGGCTGGTTCAGGCAAAACCATGGTCTTGGCGCACCGCATAGCGCATCTGATTGAAAAAGGCGTCAAGGCAGACCAGATTTTGGCCATCACTTTCACCAATAAGGCGGCTGAAGAGATGCGGAATCGCATAAACTCCTTAATTCCCAATTCCCAATTCCCAATTCCCAAACCCTGGGTGGGCACCTTTCACTCTTTTTCGGCCTTTGTCCTGCGCCAATCAGGCCGGGCCATTGGCGTTGGCAAAACTTTCTCGATTGTGGACGAAGAAGACAGCTTGGCCCTGGTCAAAGAAGCGCTCGCGGATTTAGAATTGGACCCTAAAAAATTTGAACCAAGAAAACTTCGCGCCCTAATCTCTCGAAAGAAAAACGAAATGGAAGGCCGGGAAAATTTTAATCAAAGTTATTTTGAAAAAATTCTCGTCCGGGTCTGGGAAAAATATGAAGAGAAGTTGGAAAAAGCCAAAGCGCTCGACTTTGACGACCTGCTTTTGAAAACCGTGGAACTTTTCTCTAAACACCCCGGGATTTTGGAAGAATGGCAGGAACGCTTCCGCTATCTCCACGTGGACGAATACCAGGACACCAATTTGGTGCAGTACCATCTGGCGAAACTTCTCGCCCAAAAATACAGAAATATCTGCGTGGTGGGCGATATTGACCAGGCGATTTACTCCTGGCGCGGCGCAGACTTCAGAAACATCCTTCATTTCGAACGGGACTGGCCGGAGGCGAAAATAATCACCCTGGAGGAAAATTACCGCTCCACCCAATTGATTCTCGACGCCGCGAACGCCGTGATTGTCAAAAACAAATCACGCGTTCCTAAAAATCTTTTCTCACAGAAAAAATCCGGCCCCAAGATTACTCTTTTTGAATCCGTAAGCGAAGAAGAAGAGGCCAGCTTCATCGCGGCGCTTTCCAAAACCCTGGTTCGGGACGGCAAAATCCCGCCGCGGGAGATCGCGGTTCTGTACCGCACCAATTTCCAGTCGCGGATTCTGGAAGAAAAAATGTTAGAGGAGAATATTCCATACCAAGTGGTGGGCGTTAAATTTTACGAACGAAAAGAAATCAAAGACACGCTCGCCTACCTCAAGGCCTCGTTAAATAGCGAAGATTTGCTTTCAGTAAAAAGAATAATAAATTTTCCGCCGCGCGGAATCGGGAAAGCGCTTTTGACGAAGTTTTTGGCTGGAGAAAAATTGCGACAGGCAGAAGAGTTCATAAAAATAACCTCGGAAATTAAAGATGCAATCGAAACAAAAAACGCGAGTGAGGCTGTAAAAAGCGTCATCCAAAAATCCGGCCTCGAGGACTATCTTCAAGACGGAACAGAGGAAAGCGAGATGAGGCTTTCAAATATAAAAGAACTCGTGACCCTTGCCAGGCGCTATGACGAAGCTAAACCGCCGGAAGGGATTTTAAAACTTTTGGAGGACGCGGCGTTGATGTCTGAACAGGATACCATGAAAAAGGAAGAGAACTCCGTGAAACTTATGACCGTGCACGCGGCCAAAGGCCTGGAATTTAAAATGGTTTTTATCGCGGGCCTCGAAGAAGGATTATTTCCGCACCGCGCCATCTCCAGAGAAGACGAAGAACTGCGCCAGGAAGAAGAAAGACGGCTTTTTTACGTGGCCTTAACCCGCGCCAAGGAGAAAATCTATCTCTCCTACGCCGTTTTTCGGACTATTTTCGGAGAGCGAAGAATCAATCTTCCGTCGAGTTTTCTCTTGGATATCCCGGAGGAGTTTTTAGAGCGCGCCCCGGATAAAATAATCACTTTGGAATCATGAACCCCGTTAGAAATAAATCGCCCAAGGCGATTGCCGACATGCCTTTGGCAAGTCGGATTTCTAACGGGGTGAAGCCAAAAAAGCGGCTGGGACAGCATTTTTTAAGGAATAAAAAAATTCTGGAAGAAATTGCTCGGGCGGCCGAGCTTTCGAAGCGAGATATAGTTCTAGAAGTTGGCCCGGGACACGGAGAACTTACGGAATTTTTGGCCGCATCCGCTGGAAAAGTTATCGCCGTGGAAAAAGACCATGAACTTACTCTATTTCTTAAAGAAAAATTCAAAAATTACAAAAATGTCGAAATCGTTGAAGGAGATATTTTGAAAATTGGAAAATTGAAAATTGAAAATTATAAAGTGGCGGCAAATCTTCCATACTACATTACTTCGCGTTTTTTGCGGGCTTTTCTGGAGGCAAAAAATAAGCCAAAGCTCATGGTCTTAATGGTACAATACGAGGTCGCAAAACGAATTTGCGCGAAGCCGCCCGGAATGAATTTGCTGGCGCTCTCGGTTCAGGCTTACGCCCGACCGAAGTTTATCAGAAAAGTTTCAAAAAAATATTTCTTCCCTCCGCCCAAAGTTGACTCTGCTATTATCAAATTGTTGAACATTGAATGTTCAACATGTTCGACATTGCCGCCAAAGTTTTGGAAGGTAGTGCGCTTGGCCTTCCAGCAGAAACGAAAAATGCTCCGGCATTTATCCGTGCCGAAAAAATATGAAACCAAGCGCCCCCAGGAACTTTCGCTGGAAGATTGGCTAAAAATCATCCGCAGCCGCAAATATTTAACATGCCATCCCAAATAAACGGCTTGCCGCGTCCGCCGCAAAGATTCCAGCATCCTAAATAACCGCAACACGGGCTTGCGATGCAACAAGGAACTCCATAAAGGTTACCCCCGGTAAGACTTGGCACACCCTCTTGGAAGCAAAACAGGGGCGTTGAACAATGACACTTGCATTTTGCTTCAACAATATTGATAGGCAGCGCGGTAAGAAGTAAATTCATAAGCCCGGTGAGATATTTCGAGAGCACTCGCCTGCCGCTTCCGGAATCTGGCGCTTGGGAAGTAGGACCCTCGCCGGATGATCTCAATATCTCATTGAATTCGTCGCCGTAACCTTGGCTTTCCATAAGCTCCCTAAACTCTTTTTCCGCCTCTTCCGGCGAAGCCCATGTCCCAGTCACGGGTATTCTGCCTTCTCTAATAGCTTTGAGGGATATCGCCTCCTTTAATTTGAAGTTGTCCGAAGCGCCGAAAACAAGTTTAGCGCCTTCCAAATACGCCTCATAGCCCGTCTGATCAATAATGCCGCTGCTTAAAAGATACCCAAAGAGACGGTCATTAAAATTCTTCACTTCTTCTTCGTTTCTGAAAGCAACCTTTTCACTGGAACGCAATGCGCCTTCTTCTATTAAAAACGCCTGCGCCTGGTTCAGCGCTTCAATGTAAAAATCCGGATAAAGCAGGTCAAAAATTTCCTCTTTGGTAAGCGAGCTGGACGAGGCCGCGTTGGCAGGCGAAGCCGGCAATGGAGGCAAGCCCGGAAACAGCGGGGAAGCGGGCGGAAACGGCGAGAAAATTTTTCCGAATGTTTCCAAAAACGGCCCAAGGGCCTCGGAAGAGGGTTCTAAAATCGCCTCCGCAGAGGGGGCATTGAATATTGAAAAATTTCCGCTGGCAGGATTTTCGTTAAAAACTCCGCCTTGAATAGGTACAAAAGCGCGACCAGCGGTTCCAGAATCAGGAAATAGCCGTAAATCCGGACTTCTGGCCGAAGGAGAGCTCGTGGAAACATTAAAAGCCGAGTACCAAACGTAAATAAGAAGGCTAAAAATAGCCAAAATTGCCGCCGCAATCAAAAAAAGGAAATTATACCTGCTTTTCAACATCCTAATTCAATTATCGCCCACCAAATCCACAATTTCTAGAAAGTTTATGCACAAAATGAACCCAGAAAACCCCCTATAATAAAGTAGGGTGAAGTATTTACCGAGCCCAAGAATTTTAGGCTTTTTTGTCATAATTTCAGCCCTCGCCGGGGTGGGGTGGTTTTGGTATTTTTCTCCTTCTTCGAACAAAAGCGAGGTCTATGAAAACGGCGCCTTGACAGCCGGGTCCGTAAATAAAATCACGGCAGACGCTGACGGCGACGGGCTGCAAGACTGGGAAGAGGTTTTATGGAAAACCGACCCCAAAAACCCGGATTCTGACGGAGACGGCATATTTGATGGCGACGAAACAAGGCCAGCAAACAATCTAAAAGCCGCCATTTCAGAAAAACTTCCCGAAGAGCCGAACCTGACCGAAGCCTTCTCTGGAGCTTTCGCGCGCTCAATCGGCCCGAGAATTCTGGAAGAAGGCGGGCTGTCCGGCATATCCGCCGCCGATCTGCAGGGGATCGCAGGCTATCTCCCGAGTTCGGATTCGCTGCTGCCTGAACCTGAAAAAATAACGAGCGACGACATAATTATCTCTGAGAAAAATGACAATACTGCGGTTAAAAAATATTTTTCGGATCTCTTTTCCGTCTACGAAAAAACTTTCTACACGCTCACAGAAGACGATTTCTCTATACTGGAGCGCGCCTTTCGGGAAGAAAATTTCAGCGAACTCGCCAAGATTGACGAAATCATAAATGTTTTTGAAAAAAGTTTTCAGGGAGTGAAAAAACTTCCCGTGCCCGGGGGTTGGGAAAATTTCACGATAAAAGAACTTGGCTATATTCTGCGCACCAAACAGATTTTGGAAAAAATCAGGGGCGCGGGCCAAGATCCTCTCTCCGCGCTGATTTTGCTTCCGAAGCGAGTAGAACTTATGAACGAGGTTAATAAATTTCACAAAGAAACCGGAGAACTTCTTAAAGATAAGGGAATAACTTTCAGCGAGAGCGAAGGGGCTTATAAAATTTTCCATTAAGCATGGGCGGTTTTTCAGAAAAATACAAAAAATTTTTATCGATCTCTGCCATAGTTTTGATTTTATCATCCGCCTTCTTTCCGTTTTCCAAGGCGCAGGCCATCGTTCCTGTTTTTGACGCTCCGGCAAATGTACTTCTAGGAACTATAAGCGGCTTTACGGGTTCGACGGCCGGTTTCACGGGAAGCTTAGTAGCCAAAGAATTCGGCTTCGATTCAATTGCTTGGCTCGTGGGAAAAGCTTTACTCCGAACCATCACCACGCAAATTGTCAACTGGATTAAAACCGGTGACACCAGGGGGCCTTTGTTCGTGGAAAATTTTCTGGAGCATTTCTCGCGCGAAATGGACAACGCCGTGGGACTTTTCTTGGAGCAATATTTCGGCAGGAACTCCCAGCTTTTGGGGCTTTTATGCAGTCCGTTTCGCCTGACCCTGCCGCAACTTCTGGGCGTGCACCGCAGGTCCCAAGACTTCACCCAGCAGGCGCGCTGTAAGCTCTCGGACATCGTCAGAAACGTCGAGAATTTTAACGTTAACTTGTATTTCAACGACTTTTCGCACGGCGGCTGGGACGCCTGGTTCGCGATGCTGGAGCCGGAACACAATATGTTCGGGCAATATCTGACGGGCGTTTCTCGGCTTGAACGAGAGCGCGCCAGCGCATTTTTCGCAGGCCAAACCGAAGCTCAGACTACCGGCGGCGGGCTTTTGTCCTGGCAGGAATGCGAAACCATCGCGATTCCGAGCCCAGACGGCATTGTCGCGGACGAAAGATTAAGACAAAACTGCAAAATTATGACGCCCGGCAAACTGGTTGAAGATTCTCTGGCGAACGCTTTTGGCTCGGGCATTAAACAATTGGAGCTTGCAGACGAGCTGAACGAAATCCTGGTCGCCTTCTTCCAGCTCTTGATAGACCAAATTCTTTCGCAAGGATTTTCAAGAACAAACCCAGGCACCATTACTCCGCCTCCGGCGCCTCTTTTTGACTATTATCTTTTGACAAACGGGAGTATCAACGTAACTCGCGGAGCTTCGGGTTCTAATACGATTACCCGCGTGCTTATTTCCGGCACGCCGGCCGTCGTAAGTGTCGCGGCCTCGGGGCTTCCGGCTGGGACTACGGCCTCTTTCACCAACAACCCCTGCACAGTGCCCTGCGCCAGCGCCCTTACCATCAGCACGGCGTCAAGCACGCCTGACGGAAGTTTTTCTATTACAGTCACTGGCTCTCCCTTAAATAGGACCGCCACTTTCAGTCTAATTGTTTCGCCATGAGAAACGTCTTTTTCCGAAAATTTATAGTAGCGCTTCTCATCCTGGGATTTTTTGTTATGTTTTTCGCGCCGCGCGCGAGTTTCGCGCAACCAAGCATAACATCAAACCTTTCTGGGTGTTCTTGGGGGGTTTTTTCTGTGCTTAATGACATAAACTGCCTCGCCTTTCCGGTAGCATATATACTCGATTTTGTATTCACTTTTGTCGGTTGGTTTTTTGTGGGCATTTTAGGAAATATTTTTAGCTACACTTTAGGTTTGACGATTAACAACGGGTTATATCAAAACATTGAACCGATAGCGACCGGCTGGGCTTTCACGCGCGATGTTGTAAACATATTTTTCATATTCGCGCTTCTTTTCATAGCCATCGCGACCATTCTTGGAATCGAATCTTACGGAGTCAAAGCTTTACTGCCGCGGCTCATAATAATCGCCTTACTGGTAAACTTTAGTCTATTGGCGACTCAAGCAATCATTTTTGTTACCAACGCCCTAGCATACGAACTTTACAGCGTTGTTACGGTAACGGGCGTCTCCTCCAAAATTCTTTCAAACTACGCTCAGCCTGGATTCAATCGTGATATCGCGGGAGCTATCATGCAGGGCATCGGGCAACAGAGATTATTTAACGTCAATCCCTCGGGGCTTCAGCCGGGCTCTAGCGCTCCCCCAACCAGCGCCGCCCAGGTTAATATTGCCGTGATTGTGACCCTTGGGGCCTCTATATTCATAATGGCATTTGCCGGCTTTATATTTTTGGCGGGGTCATTTTTCTTCATTGTCCGAATGGCAACTTTATGGCTCTTGATGGTGCTCGCTCCTTTTGGCTTTGTCTTCTTAATTCTTCCCGCAACCAAAGGTTATGCCCAGAAGTGGTGGACCACGCTTCAATCCCAAGCTTTATTCGCGCCCGCCTTCATGTTCTTTATAATAATTACCGTAAAAATGTCCAACGCGGATCTATTCGGAATAGTAAGAAGAATAAATAGTAATCCCAACATGGGCGCGACCGATCTCATTTTTCTTTTGATTATTCAAAGCACTGTTATTTTTCTTCTGCTGGGCGGCTCACTTATCATCGCCAAAACTCTCGGCATCTATGGCGCCGGAGCGGCGATAGGCATGGCCGCCGGCGCCGGCAAGGCGTTCAGGGGGTATGTGGGGAAGGGGGCGCTTAGGATGGGAGCGCTACCTGCCCGCGGACTAAACAAATTAGCTACGGCACCCGGAAGAATTCCATATGCCGGCCCCGTTTTCCGTGCATTACTTAAACCGCTAACTGCCGCTACGGGCGCGGCCGTAAGAGTAACGGATAAAGAAAAAACCGAACGCCAAGAAAGCTGGAAAAAACTTTCTCCTATTGCGCTTGCCGAAACATATCGTGGCGCAGTAAATCCGTTAACGCGAAAGGAAATACTGAAAGCTGCGGGAGAGTCTGGAAAATTAGATAAATTTAGTGAGGGTGAACTGCAAACAGCTTACAGTCAATTTAAAGATAAGCCGGCGGATGCAAGGGCCTACAATAATGTCGTAAAAGCAAGGCCGGACTTAATCGAAAAAGATAGTTCTCTTTCGCCCGCCGATAAACGAACACGAATGACCGACGCATTGAGCAGGATGTCAGAAAAAGATATCGAAGAAAAACTGGATAAGAAAACTTTTGATCCAGCCAATGCCTTGACACAAGAGTTGATGGTACTGACGTGGGGAGAAAGAGAAATGACCGCAGCCATCAGAAAACACGGAGAAGCAGCCAGAAATGCTGTAAACCAATCACTCGCTACAATGGGGCCACCAGATGTTCAGTTCCGCAACTTATACGACAACAATAAAAGTTTCATCAAAGGTCTTTTCAGAAATCCAGCCCTTGCGCTTCAATTCGGCGTACTTAGAACTAACATGGAGAGAGCGGCAGCGCGGGCATATCCTGATTGGGAACATAGATTAGGAATTACATAAAGAAATGATGACGGATGTAGAAAAAAATTTTTACCAACTCCTAGAAAAACTTCCGAAGGATTTGCAAAATGCTATCTCGGGCGTGGATACTGCTGACGCTATCGAAAGCATCGCGAAGAAATACTCTCTACTTATCGACAAAATGGGTATTTTGGCCGAGGAGACTGGCTTAGTGATGCTGGGCATTACCCATCCAAAAGATTTTATCTCAAATCTTTCGCAGAAGCTCGGCGTGGACCGCGAAACCGCGAGAAAAATCGCCGAAGATATAAATCAGCAGATTTTTCAGAAAGTGAGAGAAAGTTTGCGGAAAATACACGGAATCAAAGAAGAAGCTCCGAGCATTTCGTCTGTTTCTCCTGTTTCGCCGGTATCCAAACCTCCTCCTCCCTTGCCCGCCGAAGCCTTGGCGAAGGCGGGGCCGTCAGTTTCCCAACCGCCAAAAAAGGAAATTCCCAAAGAAGAAATACGTCCACTGGAAATCCGCCCGATGAAAAGTTTCGCCGAAGAAACTAAAAAAGAAATCAAACTTGCCGAGCCCGTGAAACCGGTGCCGCAGCTTGAAAAAATAAAAGTTATGCCTGTAGAAAAGGCGGCGCCGCCTCCAAATCTGCCGATTGCCGACGAAAAAATAAAGAAAAAGTTCGACCCGTATAGAGAACCAATGAAGTAACCATGTACCAATTTCAAGTGCCGCAATTCATAGAAGTGGAGGATAAAATTTTCGGGCCACTGACCCTGAAGCAGTTTTTGTACGTTTTGGGCGGCGGTTCCATAATTTTCCTCCTCTACGTCTTCTTGCCGTTTTTTCTGATGGTGCTTTTTGCCGCGCCAGTGGCGGTTCTCTTTGGAGCCCTCGCTTTCTACAAAATAAACGGCCAGCCTCTTGTAAAAATTTTGGAAGGGGCGCTTGAACACTATACCCGCTCGAGGCTTTTCATTTGGAAAAAGGTGGAACGTCCTAGAAAAACATCGGATGTTTCTCATTCAACATCCGATGTTGGAAAGACCGGCCTCTTTCTCCCCAAACTTACCGAGTCGAAATTAAAAGAATTAGCCTGGTCGCTGGATATCCAACATGGCAAACGCAGTTAGCGCCAAGAGCGCGCAAGAGTTTGTCCCGATTCAGGAGATTCGGGAAGGGGTGGCGATTTTAAAAGACGGGGCTTTGCGAATGATTCTGATGGCCTCCTCGCTTAACTTCGCGCTCAAATCCGCGGACGAGCAGGAGGCGATTATTCTGCAGTACCAAAATTTTCTGAACTCGCTCGATTTCACGGTTCAGTTTTTCATCCAGTCCAGAAAGCTCAACATCAATCCCTATCTGGACACGCTCCGGGAAGCCGAGAAAAATCAGGTAAACGAGCTTCTTAAAATTCAGACTCGGGAATATATCGAGTTCATAAAGAATTTCGTGGAAGCTTCAAACATCGTTACCAAAGCTTTCTACGCCGTGGTGCCTTACCAGCCGCCGGTTTTCACCTCGGCCAAAGAAGCGGCCGGAACGATTATGGGAATTTTCAAGAAGAAAGACGAATCTCCGGTCGGGCTCTCGGACGAAAAATTTGAAGAATACAAAACCCAGCTTTTCCAAAGAGTAGATACGGTCGCGCAGGGCTTGACGCGTTCCGGAGTCAGGGTCGCGCCCTTGAACACCGAGGAGCTGATTGAGCTTTATTACTCGCTCTTTAATCCCGGGGAGCTTGAAAAAGGCAAAGCCCCGGAAGTGGGATAAAAAAGATGGCGTTCTTCAGAAAAAAACAACCAGAAAAAGAGCCGGAAATTTTATCGGTTTTCCCGCAGGACATTTACGAGGCCGGAGTTTTGGAGCTTCAGGATGTCATCGCGCCCGCGGCCCTTGAGATAAATTCCAACTTCATAAAGCTCGGAGAAAAAGTGGCGCGCACTCTTTTCATCTTCGCCTATCCCAGATACCTCGCGGTCAACTGGTTTTCGCCCATTATCAATCTGGATAAAGTTTTCGACGTTTCTATTTTTATCCATCCCTTGGATACCGGCGCCGCGCTCCGCCAGCTTCAGAAAAAAGTGGCCGAGGTGCAATCCCAGATTCATCTGCGGGAGGAGAAGGGGCTCGTGCGCGACCCGATGCTCGATACGGCGCACCAGGACCTGGAAGCGCTTCGGGACAAACTCCAGCAGGCTCAAGAAAAACTTTTCTCATTCGGGCTTTATCTAACGATTTACGCCGACAGCCCGGAAGAACTGAATAAAACCGAAACAGAAATCCGCTCCATTCTGGAATCCAAGCTGGTCTACGCCAAACCGGCTCTGTTCCAGCAGGCTCCAGGGCTCGAGAGCGTCTTGCCGCTCGGCACGGACAAGCTCGAAGTCAACACCAAGCTTAATTCCTCTCCCATCTCCTCGCTTTTTCCCTTTATCTCTTTTGACCTGACTTCCAATAAGGGCATTCTCTACGGAATCAACCGCCACAATTCTTCTTTGGTTCTTTTTGACCGCTTTTCGCTCGAGAATTACAACTCCGTGGTCTTCGGCAAGGCCGGCGGCGGCAAAAGTTACGCCGTGAAATTGGAAATTCTCCGCTCGCTGATGCTGGACACCGATGTCATTGTGATTGACCCGGAGCGGGAGTATGAATATCTGGCCGAAACCGTGGACGGCAGATATTTCAATATCTCCCTCACCTCTCACCACCATATAAATCCTTTTGACCTGCCGCCGCCCCGCGAAGACGAATCTCCAGCCGACGTTTTGCGCTCGAACATCATAAACCTGGTGGGGCTTTTGAGAATCATGTTCGGGGGCCTCACTCCGGAAGAAGACGCGATTTTGGACCGGGCCATCACTGAAACCTATGCCTCGAGGGATATCACGCCGGAATCTGATTTTTCAAAAATAAATCCGCCGATTCTCTCGGATTTAGAGCTGGTCTTGGCAAATATGGAAGGCGGCGAATCTTTGGCCCAGCGCTTGAGAAAATACACTCAAGGAACTTGGGCCGGGTTCATCAACCAGCCCACGAACGTGGATATAAATAAGAAGCTCGTAGTCTTCTCGGTGAGAGATATGGAAGACGAACTTCGTCCCATCGCGATTTATCTGATTATCCACCATGTCTGGAACACGGTCCGAGCTTCTCTGAAAAAACGGCTCCTGATAGTGGACGAGGCCTGGTGGCTCATGAAAACCGAGGACGGCGCTTCCTTTCTCTTCGGCATCGCCAAGCGCGCGAGAAAATACTACCTGGCCCTCTCCACCATCACCCAGGACGTGGGCGATTTTCTGAACTCGCCCTACGGAAAATCAATCATCACCAACTCCTCCTTACAGCTTTTGTTAAAACAGGCTCCGGCCACGATTGACTTGGTTAAAGAAACTTTCAATCTTACGGATGAAGAAAAGTTTTTGCTCCTGGAATCGGACGTGGGCGAAGGAATCTTTTTCGCGGGATTGAAGCATATCGCGATTAAAATTTTGGCTTCCTACACCGAGGACCAGATAATAACCTCCGACCCTTCCCAGCTTTTGGCGATTAAAAAGGCGAAAGAAGAGTATCAAAAAGCTAATTTGTAAATATGGCTGAAGCAGCTGCAATTGAGAATGCAGAACAAATGGAAGCGGAGCGAAGTATGAAGCTCCAGGAATCGCGCCTGAGAGCAAGGATTTCCAGAAGCGCCAAGGCTCAAGTGGCGGCCGGAGTCAAAATAGGTTTAGCGGCGGCATTTTTGATGCTTGGTTTTGCTGGTATGCTGGATTTAGTAGACTGGCTCGGGGTAGGGTCGATTCCTCTGATCGGAGATATTCTGGACATATTTGGCGGCTTGGTCATTTACTTCTGGGTAAAAATTAAGGGTCTTGATCAGAAAAAACCCTGGTACATTTCATGGCTAGCCGGCGGAGGAACGTTAGTGGAACTGATACCGGGCGGAGATATTCTTCCTTCATATATTTTGACGGTCCTAGTAATCATAATCGTCAATACCTCGTGGGGTCAAAGATGGGCAAAGTTTCTCTCGCCAATATGAAATTTTGGATTTTAAATATAATTTATATAATATTAGGAATATTGCTACTGCCAGCTCTTTCCGCCCAGGCCCAGCTTAGACTTCCGGGAGGGGCAAGCCTTTCCATAAAAATTTCTCCGGAATTTCCGGATCCCGGAGCAGAAGTAAGGGCGGAGCTTCTCTCTTATAGTCTTGACGTGAACCGGGCCAGTATCACCTGGGCGCTCGACGGAAAAGCGCTGGCAAGCGGCGTTGGGGTTAAAGAAGTTTCGTTCAAAGCGGCCGCTCATGGTGCAAAAAATACTTTAAGCGCGAGTGCGACGAGCCCGGGCGGCGAAAGATTCGAAACTTCGGTCGTTATCCGGCCTCAATCTGTGGACCTGATTCTTGACGCGAAAAGCCGCGTACCTCACTGGTACCGGGGCGCCGCGCTTCCCATTTCAAGAACCAGGGTGGTGGTGAGCGCGATTCCTAATTTCATCTCCAGCGGCGCCAGAATCAATCCTTCTTCCCTGCAATATGAATGGAGGGTTGACCGCCGATTGATATCGGACTTTTCAGGGCGCGGCAAAGACAGCATTTCGGTTTTGACTCCGGGTCTAGGTGAAGTCGCCAAAGAAGTCATGGTCAAAGTAAGTTCGTCTGACGCTAGCTTGGTCAAAGAGGCGCGCGCGATGGTTCAGGCTTTTTCTCCAGAGATTCTTTTTTATGAGCGGCTGCCCCTCGAAGGAATTAAAACCTCTTTGGCCTTAAGGACTAAAAATCTTTTCGCCGGAGGCGAGTTCGAAGTCCAAGCCGTGCCTTTTTCCATGAATTACTCCTCTCTCTCTGACCTAAGTTTCTCCTGGAGCTTTGACGGCAACGCTACCGACCCCCTCTCTGGAGAGCCGGACACGCTCCTCGTAAAAACCGGTGGCGGCTCCGAGGGCCAATCGGGTTTGATAGGAATCTTGGTATCAAATCTTAAAACTTTATTCGAATCGGTAAACGCGTCTTTCGATGTCAATATCCAGTAAAAAAATAATTTTATTTGCGGCCCTGCTTCTGATTTTGGGAGCGTCAAACGTTCAGGCGCTTGAAATCACGGCTGGAGCTTCAGCGCAGCCTCCTAATGATTTTCTAAGCTACGCAAAATTTCTCTATCCGTTCGCGCTTTCCGTGGCCGCGGTCTTGGCGGTAATCATGATAATAATCGCCGGGCTTGAAATGATGACCGCTTCCGAGGGCCTTCGCGAAGACGCCAAGAAAAAAATCTGGGGCGCGGTTCTGGGGCTTTTGCTTGCAGTCGGCTCCTTTCTGATTTTACGCACTATAAATCCGCAGCTGATAAATTTAAATATAGACACGAGCAGATTAGAAGTCATCACCCCAATCACCCCAGGTCCTGGACCGGGGCCAGGCGGTGTAGCTGACTGTATCGTAGATGGAAGGACATTTGAACTGACTAGAGCGCAATGCGCTTCTCACGGTGGCTGTTTTAAGAGTGGACGTATATTTGAGCTAACTAAAGCACAATGTGATTCTCACCAAGGTTGTTTTATCGGAACAGTCGGGAGTATAGGCGACTGCCACATATAAGCAATTAAAACTATGCCAAACTTTTTCACAACCAGAAATCTGATAATCGCGGTGGCGGCGCTTTTGATTGTTGGCGGCGGACTCGTCTGGTATTTGACTTTGCCCAAGGGCGCTGACGAAGAAAGAAAAAGTGCGGCAGAATTTTTCTATGGGCTTTTTCCGGGAGGAGGCGAGAGAGAACTGACCGAAGCCCCGACGCCTGAAGGGGTCGGGGTCCCGACTCCCGACGCTCTGGGTCGGGACGTCGGGAGAGAAAGTTTTCAGATGGTTCAAGAATCTGTTTCCGGCGCAATCGTGGTCAAGGATAAAGTCCGCTACATTGAAAAATCATCCGGGCACGTTTTTGAGATGGGTCTCGACGGCGGAAATAAACAAAGAATTTCCAACACCACCATTCCCGGAATTTTTGAGGTCATCTGGTCGGGGACCGGTAGCCGCGCGATTTTAAAATATCTTTCCGGAGAAAAACTGAACATTCTTTCCGCCAATTTTACGGGCTCTTCCACCCAAGGCACGTTTCTCTCGCCGGATATCAAAGACGCGCTTTTTTCTCTAAAAGGAGACCGCATCGCTTATGTCATAGAAGCTCCAGACGAAACTCTGGTGATAACCGCGACCCCGGACAATAAAAACCAAACCGTCAGGCTCAGAAGCCCTTATTCTTCCTGGAAAATTTTATGGCCCGAAGACAATAACATCTACTTATTAACTTCGCCTTCGGCCTATCTGGACGGCTTTCTTTATAGAATAAATTTGGCTTCGGGCAGCTTTACAAAAATTCTGGGGCCAAAACCCGGACTTTTGGCTTCGTCAAATGGCACTGCCTGGTTTACTTCAGAAGCTGACCTAGACAATAAAACCGTTATAAACTCTCTCGCCATTAAAACCTTTCCGGAAAAATGCGTCTGGTCTAAAAAATCTAAAGATATTATATTCTGCGGCGTCCCCTTGTCGTTTCCGGCCGGAATTTATCCCGACGACTGGTATAAAGGCAAAGTTTCTTTTGATGACGCGATTTTAAAAATTAATTTGAGCGGCTCGGCAAGCTCGGTTTTCACTCCGGAAAACGCTGAGGTAATCAATCCGGTTTTATCAGAAGACGAAACCCTCCTCTTTTTCATAAATAAGAAAGACGGAACTTTATGGCGCGTCAAGCTGGAATAAAGGGTTTTATCACCACCCGGCGGTTCGGCGCCTCGCCGACGGATTGGGTAATGATGTCGGGGTATTCGGTGAGGACGGCGTGCACGATTCGGCGCTCGTAAGAGCTCATAGGCCTTAACTCGATTTCTTTTTTAAAATATCTCACCCGCTGGGCCGAGAGCCGGGCCAAATCTTTGAGCTCCTCGGCTTTCTGTTTTTGGTAATCATTTACGTCAATGGAAAAGGGCAGTCTGGTTTTGCCGATTTTAGTCTCCGCCATTCTTCTCAAAATATAATTCAGGGCGATAAGATTTTCTCCTCTCTCGCCGATTAACAGCCGGGCCTCCGGCGTCCGGATGGAGAATTGAATATTTTCCGTCGTTTCCAAAACGCTAACCTCGCCCCGCACGCCCATTTTTTCCAAGAGGGCTTCAGTCAATTCTTTTATCTTTTGTTCCTCCGGTTCCATAGCGAAGCCGGGCTCTCTGCCGCACCACGGCTTCATGTAAAGTAGCAAAAACGTTGGAAGCTGTCCAATAAAGAGGGAGGGCCGCCGGGAAACGAAACGAGATGAAAAAAATCAAAATTGGAAAAATGTAGAGCGATTGAATCGAGATGGCCCTAGAGAGCTCCTCCTTAAAATTCGCGCTGGTTTTGGGAATGAGGGGATTGGAAAGTTTTATCTGCAGAAATTGAGAAAGACCGGCGAGCGCGGCCAAAATCCAGCTCTTGGAACTTAACTCGATTAACCCCAGAAATTTAGTCTGCAGCGCTTCTGGAGCCTGGATAAAGCTATAAAGCGGCACGGAATTTTCAAAAATTCCGTGCCAGAAAACTTGGTAGAGCGCGATTAGAATCGGCAATTGAATAATCAGAAGGAAACAGCCGGAAAGGGGGTTGACGCCGTGGGCTTGGTACAGTTCCATCATTTTTCGTCCTTGCTCTTCGGTACTGGGATGTTGGGCCTTAATTTTGCTTATCTCGGGCTCGAGCTCCTTAAGTTTGAGCTGGGTCACGAGCGAGCGATGGGTCAGTGGGAAAATAATTATTCGCACCAAAAGCGTCAGCAAAATTATAGCCAAGCCGACATCGTGCCCCGGCACGAGCGCGGTAAGAAATACTAAGGCGTTCGCCAGCGGGCGGTAAAGGATTTCGTTATACAACTGGATCATAAAATTTCTTTTGGAAGGGGTGGCATCTCAAAATCCTGAAAAATCCGCGCTTCAGCCCGTAAAAAACTCCGTGGCGTAAAATTGCCTGGCGGGTATACTCGGAGCAGGTTGGTTCTAAAACGCAAAATTTTCTTCCGGAAGAAAAAATCCCTTGGTCCGGAGACAGAATGATTTGATAAATTCTGATGAGTTTAGAAAAAAATAATTTCATTTTAATAACTTAAACCGGGACAACTCTCCCAAAATTTCTTTTTCCAACTCTTGAAAAGAAAGAGCGGCCGCGGGTTTTGAGAAAATAAAAAAAAGATCATACCCTGCTTTGATTTTATCAAGGTTTTTGCGGAAAATCTCTCGCGCCCGGCGCTTCAAGAGATTTCTCACGGTCGCTTTTTTACTCACCCGTCTGGATACAGTCAAGCCCGCCGTCATTTTTTCCGATTTATTCTTTTGGAACTTTAAATTAAAGTAGGAGTTCGGAAGCATTATACCGTCAGCCGTTTCCGTTTCTTGCGCCGCCGCCGCACCAACACATTTCTTCCTCCGGGGGTTCGGCCTCTCTTCAAAAACCCGTGGCTTCTTTTTCTTTTTTTCTTTTTGGGTTGATAGGTAAAAGACATTATCATTCAGTATCCGTCAATATTAACAAAAAATCAAGAGTTTATTAACATTCTAATAACGTTGGGAGAAGATAGTAAATTTCTTCCATGAGTATAAGATACTCTTATCACCATGACTAACGAGGAATTGTGGCAAGCCGCCCTGAATGAGCTGGAACTAGCCGTTTCCAAAGCCAACTTCATAACCTGGTTCCAGAATACTTCAATCGCGGCGCACCAGGACGGAGTGGTGGTTTTAAACGTACCAAACGCTTTCGCCAAAGAATGGCTGGAATATAAATACCATAAATTTATCGTAAAGGCGCTAAGAGGACTTTCGCCGGAGATTAGAAATATTGAATACGTGATTTCTTCGGAACTGGCGCCGCTTTTGCAAAAACGCCGCCGCGAGAAGGGGATCGCGCCGCAAGAAGAGCAATTGGAATTTAAAGAATTAATGGTGGACCGGGAAACTAATCTAAACCCCCGCTACACCTTTGATTCTTTTGTGGTGGGGCCTTTTAACGAACTCGCGCACGCGGCCGCGGCGGCGGTGAGCAAAAATTTAGGGCGGGCGTATAATCCTTTATTCGTATACGGCGGGGTTGGTCTGGGAAAAACCCATCTCTTGCAGGCCGTGGGCAACGCCGTCAAAAAAAATTCTCCGCGCCTGAAATTAATCTACACCACCTCGGAACGCTTCACCACCGAATTGGTGAATTTTATCCAAAACAATGAAACGCATATTTTTAAAGACAAATACCGCTCTTATGATTTACTGATAATTGACGACATCCAATTTATTTCCGGGAAGGTAAAGACCCAGGAAGAACTTTTTCATATCTTTAACTTGTTATACGAAACCGGAAAACAAATTATATTTTCTTCAGACAAGCCTCCGCACGCGATTCATGATTTGGAAGAGAGATTGAAAAGCAGATTTGAGGGAGGAATGGTGGCGGATATCGGTCAGCCGGAGTATGAATCGAGGTTGGCAATTTTAAAATCAAAGTCTTTTGGAAAAGAAAATTATTTAAACCCAGAAGTCTTGGGTTTTATCGCTGCCAATGTCCAAAAAAATATAAGGGAGCTGGAGGGGGCGCTAAATTCAGTGGTCGCGAAATCCAAACTTTCCGGGAGAATTTTAAATATACCGGAAGTTAAGGAAATTATAGATAAAAACACGCAACCAAAAAGAATCGTAACCGCAAACCAGATAATAAAATGCGTGGCTGAATTTTATGACATAAATGAGAAGATATTATTCGAAAAAACCAGGAAAAAAGAGGTGGTTAAGCCAAGACAGATAGCCATGTATTTATTAAGGGAGGATTTCAGCGGCTCTTATCCTTTTATTGGACAGCGTTTTGGGGGAAGAGACCACACCACCGCCATCCATTCCTATGAAAAGATTTTCAATGAGTTGAAAAAGAATGCACAACTTATTGAAGAAGTGAAGAGAATCCGTGAATTATATGATTACAATTATTTAAATAAATAAAATTAATAAAATTTCATCACGACCTTTCTTCAGTTTTTCAACAGGTAGTTCTATATTAATAAATTGAAAAATAAATAAATTTAAACAATAAAATAATCTTTCCACATTATAAACAGATCTAAATAATATTAATATGAAATTAATATGTGATAAGAATGAATTTTATAAATTATTAACACTGGCGGAAAGAAATACCAGTAAAAATCCAACCCTCCCCGCACTTTCCGCCGTCTTACTTAAAACTTCTAAAAATAGACTTATTATTATTAGTACAAATTTAGAAGTAGGTTTTGAGGGCACCATACCTTCCAAAATAGAAGAGGAGGGCGAGGTGACCCCGCCTATTAAAACCTTAATTTCCGTCATATTTTCGATTCCCGAGGGGGAAATAGCCCTGGAAAGCAAAAATCAAAACCTGAAAATAATCTCTAAAACCTCCACCACAAATTTAAAATGTTTTTCCACAGAAGATTTTCCCCTACTGCCAAAAATAAAAAAAGAAAATTATTTAAATATTCCCCAAGAAACCCTCACCCACGCGCTTAGAAATACTCTCCCCGCCAGCGCCGCCACCTACACCAAGCCGGAATTAGCCAGTATTTATATTTTTTCCCAAAATAAAATTCCCCTGACTTTCGTGGCCACTGATTCTTTTCGTCTCGCGGAACAAAAAACTCAAATTACTTCTCCGGCCCTTTCCCTGCTTTTACCTCAAAAAAGCGGCCAGGAGGTAGTTAGGATTTTTGAAGAAACCCAAGGCGACATTGAAATTATTTTCAATAAAAACCAAATTGTTTTTCAAAATAAAAACCTGTCCTTTATCTCGCGCCTGACAGAGGGTAAATTTCCCGAATATCAAAATATCATTCCCCAGTCATTTTTAACCCAAGTAGTTGCCGATAAAAATAATCTTATAAATTCCATCCGCGCCGCCGGCATTTTTTCGAGCCGCCTCTCAGAGGTTTTAATTTCCGTAAATTCAACAGAGGGAATTTTAGAAGTAAAATCTTCCAATAGTGATACCGGGGAATATCTCTCCTCCACGCCCGCCAAAATCTCCGGTCAGAGCTTAGAGATTAACTTCAACTATCACTATTTTCTGGAAGCCCTGCAAGCCATCTCCAATCAGAAAGTTTTTCTGGGTTTTAACGGCCCCCAGAAAGCGGTTTTAGTCAGGGGGTTTGAGGAGAGCTCCTATTTGCATCTAGTCATGCCCCTGAAGGGAGTTTAGATGGCTTTTCAAAAAATAAGTAAATTTTTAAAACCCTTAAGCTCTCAAAGAAAGATTTCCAGAGTGATTCCGGACTCGGTTTTGAGAAGCGAACTTTTCATTAAAAAAAGAAGTCCTAAAAATCTTCAGAAGAAAGGGTAATTATTTTTTCCACGGCGGTTTTATTTCTGACTCTATCATAGACGTTAGCTACAAAATTAATTTCTTCGCCCGGGAGACCCTCTATGGTTGTCGAAAATTCATAAGGAGGAAATTTAGCCGAACCTAAAAATTCCGGACCGGCAAACAAATCCACCTGTTCGATGCCGAATTTACCTTCGGCCGCTACGGAAATTTTTATTTTTTTTCCGGGAACGGCCCTTTCCGGAGTTAATATTATCTCGGCGCGGGGAAGATACTCCGGAAGATGGAGGTCGTCTTTTTCTTTAGGAATGACGCCTTCGTCTTCCTCCCGAATGCCCTGTGACATAACCCAGGCGCGAATCTGGTTCTCCCAATTTTTAAACTGAGGGTCGTCTTTTCTATCCAGCCAATATAAAATCGAGTGTATTTCTTTTATAACTTTTTCTTCAATTAGTTCCTCGGGAGTAAAATCCGTGGCTAATTTTTTTGAGATTTTGTCGATTTGGTAGACCCGGCCGCCCCGCCACTCGCCCTCCAACACCGGTTTCGAAACCTCGGGAATTTTTGGGGGCTGAAACTCTTCTCGGGGCAGTTCTTTGAAAATTTCGGCGAGGGCCGCGTTCCAAAGGGGCGCGGCGATAAAACCAGCAACTTTTTTCTCCATCGCGGTATTGTCGCTGTTTCCCGCCCAGACACCCAGGGCGATATTCGGCGTATAGCCCACCACCCACGCGTCGCGGTAATCGTTGGTGGTTCCTGTTTTCACGGCCACGGGCCGCTCAGGAAAATAAAGAAAAGAGCTTTCGCCAAAGGCCGGAGCGCGAGCCTTGTTGTCCGAGAGAACATCTGAAATCATTAACGCGATATTAGGCTCGAGCACCTCGGTCTTTTTTTCTTGAAACTCTTCCAAAATTCTTCCTTGACCGTCCTCCACCTTAAGAATCGGAGTGGCCGGGGCAAATTTGCCTTCGTTAGCGAAAACACCGTAGGCATTAACCATCTCCAGAAGTTTGACCTCGCCGCCTCCCAGAACCAAGGATAGGCCGTAGCGCGCCGGGTCGGTCAGGGTGGTTATTCCCATTTCTCTTGCGAGTTTTAAAGAATCCGCTAGCCCGGCTAAGTAGAGGACTTTTACCGAAGGAACGTTTATAGATTGGGCCAAGGCCTCCCGCAGAGTAACGGGGCCTCTGAATTTCTCATCGTAATTCTGGGGGTGATAACATTTTTCCTGATCAAAATCAGTCGGCGCGCTCCCGTCCGGATGGCAGAGAGGATTAAATTCCGTGGGCAGGTCGAAGAGCGCTGTTTCTGGAATGTAGCCCTTTTGGAAAGCCGTGGCGTAGACAAAGGGCTTAAAGGCGGAACCGGGCTGGCGGGCGCGAATGGGGATATTGACCTGCGGGTCGAATTGGCAATTCACTCCAGGAGCGCAGCCTTCCGGCCGCGGCTCCGCAAGATAATCGCGAGAACCCACCAAGACTAAAATTTCGCCACTTTCGGGGTCGAGCGCCACCAACCCGGCATTAAAAGCGTTGAATTTTTTCTCATTATCGGCCGCGAAGTTTCGAACCAGCTCCTCGATTTTCTCCTGCCAAGCCCAATTCAGCGTGGTGGTAACTTTTAGGCCGCCTCTTTCCACCACGTCCTCTCCGTATTTTTCAACCAAATACTCCTTAACGTAGAGGGAGAAATGCGGAGCTTTGATGCTGCCGACCCCGCGGCCCAAAAATTGCACTTTCTCTTCCAGGGCCGCGTCGTGCTCGGCTGGGGTGATGAACTCGGCCCCAAGCAGCCGGTCCAGCACCAGGTTTTTTCTGGTTTCCAATTCTTCCCGTCTTGAACCGTAAGGAGAATAGCGGGTCGGCGCTTGAGGAAGGGAAGCGAGGTAGGCCGCCTCGGCCAGGGTTAATTCCTGGGCGTGTTTTCCGAAATAAGTTTGGCTCGCCGCTTCTACCCCGTAGGCGTTGGCGCCGTAAGGAATTTCGTTCAAGTAAAAATTTAAAATTTCATCCTTTGAAAAATTCATCTCTACCTTGAGCGCCAAAACCCACTCTTTTATTTTTCTGGAAATTGTTTTTTCCGAAGTCAAAAAAGTATTTTTAACCAACTGCTGAGTGATTGTGCTCCCGCCCTGCCGAAATTCTCCGGAGAAAATATTCACCACCACGGCGCGAAGCATTCCCAATGGGCTGATTCCAAAATGTCGGTAGAAGCCCTGGTCCTCCATCACCACCGTGGCGTTTTTCATATGGCGAGGTATTTTATCAAAAGAAATAACTGTCCGCTTTACCTCGCCGTGAACATCGTAGAGAATCACTTCTCCGGTGCGGTCGTAAATCTTGGTGGATTGGATTATTTTTCGCTCTTCCAGAGAATCAAAATCAGGAACCGTGGTGGTGGCGAAAACCCAAACCCCGGACAAAAACAAAATAAGGGCCGCTCCCAGCCTCCAGAGATAAAATTTTTTACGCTTCAGAATTCCTCTCATTTGTTATAGTATTATAGGCATGGCGAAAGTTTTAAGCAAAGAAATTAAAGAGCTCTTGGAGCGAAATACGTCCACCATCATCAAGCGCGAAAGCTTGGAGAGAAAACTCCGTTCCGGGAAAAAACTTCGCGTGAAGTACGGAATTGACCCGACGGGCGAAAAAATTCATATTGGGCGCGCGGTCGTCTTGCGAAAGCTAAGGGCTTTTCAGGAGCTCGGGCACAAAGCAGTTCTGATTGTCGGCGACTTTACGGCCCAGATCGGCGACCCTTCGGACAAACTTGAAAAGCGGCCATTTTTAAGCGAGGCCCAGATAAAGAAAAATCTTAAAAATTATTTGCCGCAGATTGGAAAGATAATTGACCTAAAAAAGGCCGAACTCCATTACAACAGCCGCTGGCTTTCCAAATTAAATTTCCGCGAAATCTCGAAGCTGGCGGAGCGTTTCACCATCCAGCAGATGCTCGGGCGCAGAAATTTCAAAGAGCGCTTTCAGAAACAGCAAGAGATAAGCTTGAGGGAGATTTTATACCCCCTGATGCAGGGTTATGATTCCGTGGCTATTCGGGCCGAGGTGGAACTGGGCGGCACTGACCAGCTTTTCAATCTGCTGGCGGGCCGGACGATTCAGGAATTTTATAAACAAAAACCTCAAGATATTTTGGCCACCGAGATGCTGGAAGGAACGGACGGCAGAAAAATGTCGACTTCTTGGGGGAATGTCATTAATATTTCGGACGCGCCAAGCGATATGTTCGGGAAAGTGATGGCGCTGCGGGACGAACTTATCAAAAAATATTTTTTTCTGGCAACCGAACTTTCCGAAAAAGAAATCCTTCAGGTTCTAAAGTCACCGCCCCTCGAATCTAAGGAAGGGCTGACTTTTGAGCTTGTAAAGCTTTACCACGGCGAGAAAAAGGCGAAGGAAGCTAGGGAATTTTTCAACAAAACATTCCGCCAGAAAAAACTTCCCCAGAGAGTCCCAATCTATAAATTTTCGCCGGGGCTTAGCCTTAAGGCGGTTTTAAAAAATTCCGGCTTGGTTAGTTCGAATTCAGAGTTTCGCAGGCTTTTATACTCCGGCGCAATCGAAATTGACCAAAAAGTTGTTGACGACCCGAATTTTAAACCAGGCTCCGAGGTGGTCGTCCGGATTGGCAAGAAAAAGTTTCTGAAAATTTCTCCTAAATAAAACCCCGCCCGGCAAAAGCCGGGCGGGGTTTTATTCTCCTTCTTCCTCTTCAGCCTCAATGTCTTCCAATGGTTCTTCCGGCAGTCCCTCCCCGGTATTCTTATCGTCGTCTCCATCCTCGTCATCGTAAGAATCATTGAAGACGTCAACGTTCTTCTTTTTCATGCGAAGTGGCTTATGAAATTTAGTCCGACCTTTTTAGTCTTTATAGTCTTCTTTGAAAATAACGGGTCTTAATTCTTTTGCAAAGTGCCGCTGTGGATAACGGCCGAACAGGCGATAGCCAAGGCGTCTGACTCGTCGTCTAAGATTTTTCCCGAAGGAAGTTCTATTATTTTTTCCAGCATTTTTAAAACCGCTTCTTTGTCGGCCCGGCCGTAGCCGGAGATCGTTTTTTTAACTTCAATCGGCGTGAATTCTTTGGTTTTAAGGCCGTATTTCCCCGCGAGAGCCAGCAGAATTCCCCTCACTTCGCCTATCACGAAAGCTGTTTTCGCGTTTTTCGCGAAAATTATTTTTTCTAAACATAAAATTTCCGGCCCTGCTTCCAGAATTTTACTTTCAACAAAACTTTGAATCTCGAAAAGTCTCGTTTCTTTTGGTTTTGTTTTTGAAGTTCTCTTGACCCCCGAGTCAATTCTTTTTATTTCTCCCGGCCGGCCCTCAATTACCGCCCACCCCAAGCGCTCAATACCAGGGTCAATGCCCAGTACTTTCATGTTTTAATTATAACAACTTTCTGGTTCAGCCCAATTTGTAATTTCCGAATCTGCACTTAATCAGCTATCGCCGGATAAGTGCAAGTTTGATTTTTAACAAATTTTAAGGCAATTTTTGGGGTGCTTACAGCTTGTGGTCTCGAGGACCTTTACTTGAGCACGATTTCGGTTATACTTAGATAAGTGCCGAAAATAACCTTCAGTGCGCACGCGCGCTATCAATTGAAGGAGCGTAATCTTTCGGAAAGAGAGGTAAAAAGAGCACTTAGAAATCCCGATAAAATTTATAAACAATCCGCGAATAGATTCCGCGCCATTAAAATGAGCAGGAAACAAGGCAAGGGTTATCTCGTAGTTGTCGTTTACGAAACAATAAATTCAACACAAGAAATAATAACGGTTTTCATAACTTCTAAAATTAAGAAATATTTATGAGGTTTCATTACGATAAAAAAATAGATGCGCTCTATATCCGCTTCAACGAGAAGCGTTATGCTGAAAGTGACGAGGTAAAAAAGGGGGTTATTTTTGATTACGACAAAGCAGGTAAAATCATCGGCATTGAGGTTCTGGACGCTTCCAAACGTTTTCCGCGAGAGTTCAGCTCTAAGTTTCAAAAGAAGAAGATTCCGGTCGCGCTGGATTTTGTTCAAGCCCCAGCCCCGGTGAGATAATTTCTAAATTTACGGCAATTGGGCGTTGGAATAGACCTCCTCCACGTCGTCCTGGTCGGAGAGGGTTTCCAGAAGAGCTTCAAATTTTTTCGCGTCCTCCGGAGAAAGAGCTTGCGGAAACTTGGCTTTAAATTCATTGCCGGATTTCTCGAAAGCCCACATTGCCGAACCCGCCACGCCTAGTTTGGCGTCATTTTGGGCGAGGATATGTTTTATTTCGTTGGTAGTGCGGTTGGGATTGTCTGTGACCGCGCTCACAATCAAGGCTGAACCGCCTGGCCCAAACACTTCATATAAAACTTCTTTCAGCTCGCCGGATTCTTTTTCGCCAGCCCGCCCAATCGCGCGCTCGATATTGTCCGAGGGCATATTGGCCGAACGCGCTTCTTCGATGGCCGCTGCGAGTTTGGGGTTGGTTTTCGGGTCCGCCCCTCCGCCAGCTGGCGGACCTTTTGCCGCCAGAGTTATGGTGCGCGATAGTTTCGAGAAAATTTTCCCCTTTTTGGCGTCCGAGGCCGCTTTTTTATGCTTAATCTGCGCCCAGCGCGAATGCCCGCTCATTTTTGATGCGTTTTAATATTTAATATCAAGTCTCGGGCGACATGGGGCCGGGGAACTTCTTTGATGGAGAAGTTTATTTCGCCCGCGGTCTGAATGGTGATGTTGCCGTAATGAAACAGGGTGGCTACGAAATTCGGTATTTCAATCGTCACGTCCTGCACCCGCTCCAGACGAAATTCCGAAACCACGTGCTTAAAAAGCCCTTCCTGGTTTACGTTTAAAATCCGGCGGTCAGTTATCACCAGGGCGTCGAGGTAATAATCAATCCAAAAAGCAAAAGCTAAGAGCAACGCGGCCAGATACCAGAGGCTGGAGATGAAGAAGAAGAGCGGCAAGACAAGACGGGCCGTCGCCAGCGCGGCCACGAAAGGCAGGATAACCAGCGGCAGGAGCGCCAAAAATATAATAAAAATCATCTGCCCCAAAATTGAAATCCAATGGTGATGCAATATCATTAAAACTTTTTCTTCCGGCTCAAGATTGAGCATAGTTTATGAGTTGGGCCCAATTGATTTGCCCGAAAAGCAATATTGCGAACACCCCGAGGATAAGAGCGGCTAGAACAAAAAATCTGGTCACCCATTTGGCCGAGCGCGAGAAGGAGTAAGTATTTAAGTGCCAGATGACGGCGAGTGAAAAAATCGCGTAGAGCGAGAGAAATAAAGCTAGAAAAGCCCAGCCGAAAGTCATGCGAGAAAAGAGCTTTCGGCCGGGCGGGGCCGGCCCAAATGTTCGTAGGCGCGCCGAGTGGCCACGCGGCCCCTGGGAGTACGTTCAATAAATCCGAGCTGCATTAAATACGGCTCATAAACCTCTTCAATGGTTTCTTTTTCTTCCGAGGTGGCCGCCGCCAAAGTGGAGAGTCCCACTGGCCCGCCGCCGAATTTGGAGATAATTGTTTCCAAAATCATCCGGTCCGTGTTCTCAAGGCCAGCCAAATCAATCTCCAGAAGCTCAAGCGCCCTCACCGCAAAATCTTTATTCAGCAGGGCGGCTTTTTCAACCTGGGCGAAATCCCGGGCGCGCTTCAAGAGACGGTTCGCCACCCGCGGCGTGAAGCGGGAGCGCTTGGCGATTTCCTCAATGGCCCCGTTGTCAATTTCGATTCCCAGGATTTTAGCGGAGCGCTCGATTATTTTTTTGATTTCCTCTTCGCTGTAAAAATCCAGCCGGAAAGTTCCGCCGGAGAAGCGGGAGCGAAGAGGCGAAGATAAAAGCGCGATGCGGGTGGTGGCGGCGACGAGGGTGAAGGGAGGCAGGTCCAGCTGAATCGTTCGGGCCGAAGGCCCCTTGCCGATGACAATGTCCAGAGAGCGCGATTCCAAGGCCGGGTATAAAATTTCCTCAATCAGCTTATTCAAGCGGTGCGCCTCGTCGATGAAGAGAATGTCGCCGGCGGAAAGATTGGTGAGGATGGAGGCCAGGTCTCCGACTCTTTCGATGGCCGGGCCGGAAGTCACCTTCATCTGAGTCCGAAGCTCCTTGGCGATCAGGTGAGCGAGCGTGGTTTTGCCCAAGCCGGCCGGACCATAGAAAAGCAAATGTTCAATCGGCTCGCCCCGCTCCTGGGCGGCTTGGATTAAGATTTTCAGGTTTTTCTTGACCGCTTCCTGGCCGATATACTCTGCCCAAACCTGGGGGCGGAGAGTCAGGTCTAGAGAGCGGTCCTCTGATTGGATTTTAGGGTCAGTTAGTACCATCCCTTGACTTTTTATAAAATATCTGCTAAACTTTTACTCGAAATTGGGTTGATTTTTGGCACGTGGTCTCTAGGCATACAAGGGAGATATTGCCGAAGGATGGCCTGGTCTGAGCTTGTCGAAGACTGGAGCCTATCCTCGTTACTTCTCTCAACTCCCGCTACCCATGGTAGGAGGTCTGTCTGGAGGCTACTTGCCAGAATTTTACCCGTCCCGGAGGACTAGCTGCCCACCACCCTTTCAAGCTCTTTCCACGAGGTCATACCCGAGAGCATTTTCAGAATACCATCTTGTTTCATAGTCAGCATCCCCTGCAAAATCGCGGCTTCGTGCAAAGCCACCTGGGAAGGTTCTTTTAGAATCAGCCGTTCTATTTTATCGTCTATCAAAAACGCCTCAAAAACCCCAACCCGGCCCTTAAAACCTGTCCCACCGCAGGCCTCGCAGCCCACCGCTTCGTAAAGAGTGATTTTCTTGAGGTCTGGTTTTGTTATTTTCTTTGGAAGGCGCGCCAATTCCTTTTCAATCCGCGCCCGCTCCTCGGCGCCGGCTTTTTTTGCCTTGGCGCAAGCTTTGCATAAGCGCCGCACCAGACGCTGGGCCATGGTGATATTTATCGCCGGCGCGATGATATTGGGCTTAACTCCCATGTCAATCAAGCGGGGTATGGTCCCGGCGGCGTCATTGGTGTGAAGCGTGGAGAAAACCAAATGCCCGGTGAGCGCGGCGTGGAGGGCGGTTTCCGCGGTTTCAAAATCCCGAATCTCGCCCACCATGATTACGTCCGGGTCTTGCCGCAATATCGACTTTAGGCCGTTTGAAAAATCATAGCCCTTTTCCGAATCAACCTGGGTCTGCGTAACGCCGGAAATGTGATACTCAATCGGGTCTTCAATGGTGATTATTTCAATTCCCGGCTCGGATATTTTTTTTATGAAGGCATAAAGCGTGGTGGTCTTGCCCGAACCAGTCGGTCCTGTGGTTAAAATCATGCCGTTCGGTTTTAAGAGTTCCCGCTCCACGAGCTCCAGAAGGTAGGGATGTATTCCCAAATCATCGAGTTTCAAAGCGATGGTTTTAGGATGCAGTACCCGAAGCGAGACAGACTCGCCGTAGGGACCTGGCAGGGTGGAAGTCCGGACCTCGATGTCCGTCTCCTTTGTGCGAATCGTGAAGCGGCCGTCTTGGGCCTTGTCTTTGACGTTTAATTTAAGCTCCGAGAGCAATTTTATTCTGGAAAGCAAAAGCTGATATATTTTGGGGTTGAAAGCGGCGAGCTCCTGCAGGACCCCGTCGATTCTAAGCCTCAACTTCACTTTTGCTTCCCCCGGCTCCACGTGAACATCCGAAGCCTCGATAGAGAGAGCTCCGGCCAGAATAAGCTCCAAGATCTCTGAAATTTTTCGGGATTCCGTGAGGGTGCCGGCCTTTGACAAAAGAGTTCTTAAATTGTTGACGCTTTTTACTTCGGTTTTAAACTCCTCCAGGCGCGTGGGCGAGATGTCGATAATCGCGGTCCTAACCTCTTCAAAGGCCGCGATTTCAGGATAACGCGAGAGCGCTTTTTCCAGACTTTGAGGCGAAATAAGATAGAGTTCCACTTCGAATCTCCGCGCCTTCAAGCCCTCCACCACCTCATTGGTTTTTAAAAGTTTCGGGTTTATAACCGCGACCGAGAGTTTTTTGCCCACGAATTGAAACACGGCGAGTTTGCCTTCGCGGGCTTCAGCCTCCGGAACCAGCTTTAAAGAATCAAGGTCAATGGTGACGCCCGAAAGGTCCAGATACGGGATTCCATGTTTTTGGGCGAGAATTTTGGCCAAATCTTCGGCCTCTTTTTCCAAAAGCTCGCCGTAGCGCCGTTTTTGCTTTTCTTCTTCGAATTTGGGCATCTTAAGCCTTATTTTAGCCTATTTTTAAGCTATCTCTAGGGTAAAAAGTCCAGGACTTGATTTTTTATACAGATGTGATATAATAAAGCAAAATTCGGAAAGGGAGGGTTTTATGAAGAAAATACTAGCAGCTCTTTTTATCGGGATTTTCTTGTTTGCAGTTAGCCGGCCAGTTTCTGCTGGGGACCGTCGGGGGGTCTCGGCTGGCGCTCTAATCGGCGCCGCTGTCGGCGTGATTACGTTCGGCATTTTCGCTACAGCGTATTCTACGTCGGAGCGAGAGACTACGAACCGTCGGGCCATTGACCAAGAGCATTTGACCCAGCGGGAGCAGATTCGAGCGAGTACCGTTCTCGCAGCCCCAGCGGCTCTCGGAGGGAGTGGGGATGCGGAGTATTCCTCCCCCGAAGGAACTGCTCGGATTCGGGCCAATGCCCAACCTGTGGTTGCGGCATCCGCGCTGAGCCAGGCAGCCTCACCCCAGTCCAGTGGGCAGTACCGGCAACCGGTTTATTACTACGCCGACAGTGGTACTGTTGGCTACGGCCCACGATATGGGTATGTTGGCTACGGCCAACAGCCTCATCCCCGCAGGATTTTCCGGGAGAACCCGCAGAGTGCGCGGATCTCCAAGCCCGATGGGACCACTATTGAGATGACTCGCTAGAGTCATCTCGCCGCAAAAATCCCACCCAATTCGAGGGGCGACCTTCTCCAGGCGCCCCTTTTTGTTTGCGGCTCGCCCTGTTAGAGAAATTTTCTCTAACAGGGTAAAATCGAGATATTGATGAAAGAAATTTTGCGGGTTTTAAGCAGGAGCGAAGCCGAGACCAAAAAGTTTGCAGAGGTTTTTGCAAAAGAAATTTTAAAGTTAAAGCAAAAAACTGCCGTCGTAGTTGGTCTTGAAGGCGAGCTTGGCGCGGGCAAAACCACTTTTGCGAAAGGTTTTGCCAAAGGCCTCGGAATAAAAGAAGAAATGAAAAGCCCGACTTTTATCTTGATGCGGGTTTTTAGAAGTCCGACTTCCAGGGGAAGTCGGACTTCGGGCAGACATTTTTTTCATATCGATGCCTTTCGCGCCGAGCTCGATTTCAGCGAGTTTCTAAAAAGTCCACGAAATATTTTATTAATTGAGTGGTCGGATAAAGTCAGGAAAATTATGCCGAAAAAATACTTTCAATTCAGGTTTAAACACATCGCTAAAAATTCGCGCGAAATTAGACTTTATGCCTAAAAAAGAACAGAAGCGGTTGGTGCTTCTTGATATGCACGCCATTTTGCACCGGGCTTTTCACGCCCTGCCGGCTTTTTCTTCGCCCCAGGGCGAACCCACCGGAGCGCTTTACGGATTTGTCGCCTTTTTACTTAAAGTTTTGAGGGAGCTTAAACCAGATTACATTGCCGCGGCCTATGACTTGCCGGAGCCGACTTTCAGGCACGCCGCTTACGAAAAATACAAGATTCAGCGGCCGGAGATGGCCTCGGACCTTTCGCAGCAGGTCCGGCGCTCCTACGATTTTTTAAAAGCTTTTTCGATTCCGATTTTCGAACATCCCCGTTTTGAGGCCGATGACATTGTCGGCACCCTCGCCGAGAAAGCCAAAAAGCAAAAGGGCTTGGAAATAATTATCGCTTCCGGAGACCTGGACACCCTTCAGCTTGTCAAAAATTCCAAGATAAAAGTTTTCACTCTCAAAAAGGGGATTCAAGACACAATTATCTACGACGAAACGAAAGTTTTCGAGCGTTTCGGTTTTGCCCCCAAATTGCTCGCCGACTTCAAAGGTTTGAGGGGGGACCCTTCTGACAACATCCCGGGAGTCCCGGGGATAGGAGATAAGGGGGCAACGGAACTTATCAAGAAATTCGGAGGCCTGGAGAATATTTTCAAAGTTTTAAAGCAGGACAAAAAAGCGTTATTGAAAGCCGGCATTAAGGAGCGGGCCGTGAAACTTCTGGAGGAGCATCAAGAGGAGGCGTTTTTCTCCAAAGAACTCGGCTCGATTCGAAAAGACGTGCCGCTTGAGTTTGATTTGGAAAAACTTCGCTGGCAGAGAGACTATGACAAAGAGAAGGCCTCGCTTTTATTCAAAGAACTGGGCTTTATGAGTCTCCTCTCAAGACTCCCTGATTCCGGCGAAGCGAAAGAGGAAACAAAGGAGGAGAAAATAGAAATTTCAGAAGAGGAAGATATTTTAAAAAAAGAGAAGATAATTTTTTGGCATGAAGCGGGAGGAAAACTTTACGCGGTAACCGAGGATAAAAAAATAGTTTCAGTGAAAGAATTTTCAGAGGGGGAGCGAGAAAATTATTTTTTTGACGCCAAGAACATTTTTCATAAATTTGTGTCTGCCGGACCTCTTCCCAGGATAAAGTTTGACCTGAAAATCGCGGCGTGGCTTTCTCGGCCCACCCTGCAAAACCCGAATCTGGAGGCCCTCATTCATAATTTTCTTCCCCGAGAAGTTCTTGAAAAAGGCGAGCTTTCAAAAGCACTCGCGCTTTTGCCGGACCTTCGGGGCGTTCTGGAAACAGAGCTTAGTGAAAAAAAACTTAACCGCGTCTGGGAAGAAATAGAACTTCCCTTGATTCCTGTGCTTTTTCAGATGGAAGAGCGGGGAATTTTAGTCGATTCCCCGTTACTGAAAAAACTATCCCAGGGCTACGAGAAAAAATTATCCCAACTCCAGGAGAAAATCTGGAAGATGGTCGACACCCATTTTAACCTTAATTCCCCGCGGCAGCTCTCGGAAGTTTTGTTTGAGAAGTTGAAACTAGAGGTCAAGGGCCTGAAGAAAACCGAGAAAGGTTCCCGTTCCACCCGGGAATCGGAACTTTTGAAGCTCCGGGGCGCGCATCCGGTGATTGAAAAAATTTTATCTTATCGGGAACTTTTCAAAATTAAATCAACCTATCTCGACACCCTCCCAAATCTTTTGGATAAGGAGGGCCGGGCGCACACCACTTTTGACCAAACCGGAACCGTGACCGGCAGACTTTCTTCGTTTGAACCTAATCTGCAGAATATCCCAATCCGTTCCGAGGCCGGCCGGGAGATTCGGAAAGCTTTTCTGGCCTCGCCGGGTTTCACACTGGTGGCTTTTGATTATTCTCAGCTCGAATTGCGCATCGCCGCCATTCTTTCCGGAGACGAGAAAATGAGGAAGGCTTTCCGAGAGGGGAAAGACATCCATACCGCAACTGCGGCGGAAATCTTCAACGTCGCCGAAAGCGGCGTTACGCCGGAGATGAGGAGCCGCGCCAAAGTTATAAATTTTGGCGTGCTCTACGGCATGGGCGCCAAGGCGCTCTCAGGCAGTATGGGCGTTTCTTTGGATGAAGCGCGCGATTTCATCGAGGAGTATTTCCGGGATTTCGAGGGGGTGGCGGCTTTTATTGAAAAAATTAAGGATGAGGCCCGGCGGGACGGCTGGGTCCAAACTCTTTTCGGCCGCAAGCGCTATCTGCCGCAAATATATTCTGAAGCAGAGTATATTAGAGGTGAGGCCGAGCGCATGGCCGTCAACGCCCCGATTCAGGGCTCGGAGGCGGACGTAGTGAAGCTCGGCATGATTCGCTCGCAGGATTTGATAGAGAAAAAATTTAAAGGGCAGGCGTTCCAGCTTTTACAGATTCACGACGAGCTTTTGTTCGAGGTTAAAAAAGAATTAGTTCCGGAATTTGTCTTTGAAATCAAAAAAATTCTGGAAGAAATCTACCCCCATGAGATAAAACTCGAGGTCCAAGCCAAAACCGGCCCCAGCTGGGGCGAGCTTGAAGAATATGCTATGGTTGGAAAAGGAAAATGAATCCCGTTAGAAATTCAGCGAAAATTGTTATTGGAATATTTTTTGAGAGCGAACTCGCTTTCGGCCTTCTTGGTCATGGGAAGGGTTTATTGGTTAAATTTCTAACGGGATGAAAATTCTTATCGTTGAAGATGATAAGTTTTTGCGCGACCTTTTGGTCCACAAGCTTACCCACGAGGGTTTTGGCGTGAAGGAGGCTTTCGACGGCGAGGAGGGATTTAAGGCGGCCTTGGAAGATCCCCCGGATTTGGTTTTGCTTGATTTGATTCTGCCGCGCCTCGACGGTTTTGATGTTTTGGAGAAGTTCAAGAAAGACCCCAAACTCTCGGCCGTCCCGATTTTGGTGCTCTCAAATTTGGGCCAGAAGGAGGATATCGCCCGGGCCATGTCGGCCGGAGCGAAAGATTTTTTAGTGAAGTCAAATTTTACCTTGGGGGAAGTGGTGGAGAGGATAAAAAGCGTTTTAAAGAAAAAACAGCCATAGTTTCCCATGCTTTACGTTCTCTACGGCGAGTCTTTCTGGGCGCGCTCCAAACTAACCGAGCTTTTGGCGAGGGCCCGGGAGAAAAATTACGATATTTTAAAATTGGAGGAAGACGGCGAGCCGCCCCTGAATTCTTTTCTCTCCAGGGACCTTTTCGGGCAAAAAGTTTTTCTGGTGCTCGAAGGCTTGTTGGAAAATTCCCAACGCGCCCTGGAACTTAAAAACCTCGCCCCAGATTTGGTCGGAAGCGAAAACATCATGGTACTGGTGGAGGCCGAGCTTCCTGAGTTTTGGCGAAAACTTTTTAAAGAGGCGGGCGCCAAAATGCAGGAATTCAAAAAACCCCCCGAGGCGAAGCTCATTTCTTGGCTGGAAGGGACGGCCAAAAAAATCGGCTTGAATCTTTCCAGCCTCGAGCTTAGAATTTTAATCTCGGAGGTTGGGGACGACCCTTGGGCGCTTTTAAATAAACTTGAACGCCTTTTTCTGGAGGGCCGCGCGCCCGCCCTAAGGCCGAAGGTTTTAGGCCCCGAGCCCAATTACTTTAACTTTGCGGACGCGGCTTCCGGAAAAAAGAAGTACCAGGCCCTCTCGCTTCTCCGTTCCTATGTTAAAGATGGCTTGGGCGCCGAAGAGGCTTTTTGGAAACTCTGGTGGAAAATAAAAACGCTCCGCCTCGTGGATTCTGGCGAAAAAAACACGGGCCTGCATCCTTTTGTCGAGAAAAAAGCCCTCGGCGATTTGCAGAATTTCTCTTCCGAGGAATTAAAAAAACTCTCTTACGAGCTTCTGGATTTATTTTCCGAAGTTCGCAGAGGAGAGGCTACGTTTGAAGAGGGATTGGAGAAAATACTTTTGAAAGTCTAGATTTTTTTCGGGCCGCGGTGTTTTTCTTGATAATATTTTGCTTGGCCGCCTTGTCGAGCGCTTTCTGGACATTAGGAAAATAGCTCTTAGCTTCATCTAGTTTTTTAGCTTTTATTAGGCGCGAAAAAGTTTTCAGCACTTTCTGAAGCGCCGCTTTTCTCGCGAGATTTCTCTCGCGCCGTCTTATAGATTGTCTTAACGCCTTTTTGGCAGATTTAATTATCGGCATGTTTCAATATCCTATTTTAAAGTCTTAGTTTACGCAAGTGTTTTCAAGATATCCCGATACTTTGCGGCTTTTTCGAACTCTAAATTTTAACCAAGCCAAGACTTATCTGGAGGGCTAAATCGACGCGGCGCATGGTGTCCGGTGTAAGAATTCCAGTCCGTTTTATTAGCCGCAGTTTATCAACAGAACGGATTTGATTCAACAAAACTATCGAGTCGTTTTTAAGGCCGCCTTCCGGAGCACGAATTATAATCTCTGTTGGATATAAATATTCACTGACTTGGGAGGTGATTGCTGCCGCAATGGTTATAGCACTGAAGTGGTTTGAGATATCATTCTGCAAAATTAAAGCTGGCCTAGTCTTTTTAATCTCGGCACCCACCGTCGGGTCGAAATTAACCAACCAGACCTCTCCACGATTTGGCTGGGCCGCCTTTTTAGGCCTTATCATTCTCTTTTGTCAATCAAGAGCCATTCTTCGGCGAGCGTTCGGTCGCGCCCGGCCTGCTTTATTGCTCCTTCCTTCAGGCGTGCTCTAATATTTTTGCGCCCCAGCGACCGGAGATAGTGTTCCACGGCCTCTGCAATAAGCCGGCTTCTCGTTCCTTTCGGCGCCGCCCGTTCCAAGAGCCGCACGGTTTTAGGCGGGAGGGTAATATTTATTCTTTCGCTCATATCTTCCAGTATACACACTTTAAATGTGTATGTCAATCAGGCCAGTGTTTTTAGGATATCCCGATACTTTGCGGCTTTTTCGAACTCCAGCTGGCTCGCGGCCTCTAACATCATTTTCTCAAGCTCGGCCTTGGCGGCGAGGCGTGATTTTTTAGACAATCTTTCCATTGCTTTGGCGAATTCCTCCCCGCCCGAGGCGGGTCCGCCTTTGGCGGAGAATATACTTGGCCGGATTTCTTTTTTAATCGGCTTTGGAGTAATGCCGTGTTCTTTGTTGAATTTTTCCTGAAATTCCCTGCGGCGTTTGGTTTCCATAACGGTTTTCTCAATGGACTTGGTAATTGTATCCGCGTACAAAATCGCGCGGCCTCTCGCGTGCCGCGCGGCCCGTCCGATGGTTTGCACCAAGCTCGTGTAATTTCGTAAATATCCTTCCTTGTCCGCGTCCAAAATCAAAACGAGCGCCACCTCCGGCAAATCCAAGCCCTCCCGCAGAAGATTGATTCCGACCAGCACGTCAAATTCTCCTTCGCGAAGTTTTCTTAAGATATCTGTCCGCGCCAAAGTTTTTATTTCCGAGTGCAGATACTCGGCGCGAATGCCGCGCTCTTTCAGCCAGTCAGAAACCTCTTCCGCCAGACGCTTGGTCAAGGTCAAAAGCAAAACCCGTTCTTTGGCTTTTACGGCTTTTAAAATTTCGGCCTCGGCGTCTTTTATCTGTTCTTTCGCTGGACGGACTTCAATCCATGGATCCAAAAGCCCGGTAGGCCTGACAAGTTGCTCCGCGATCGCTCCTTTTGAACGCGAGAGTTCAAATTCGGCCGGGGTGGCGGATACAAAAATAGCTTCTTTCACTTTTTTTAAAAACTCTTCGAATTTCAAAGGCCGGTTGTCGAGGGCCGATGGCAGGCGAAAGCCGTAGTCCACCAGAGTTTGCTTTCGCGATTGGTCGCCGAAATACATTCCGCGAATCTGCGGCACGGACATGTGAGATTCGTCTATGAAAATAATTGTATCTTTTGGAAGATAGTCAAGAAGCGTCGCGGGCGGCGAGCCTGGTTTGCGGAACGATAACTGCCGCGAATAGTTCTCAATCCCGGAGACGTATCCCACTGTCTTCAGCATTTCCAAGTCAAAACGCGTTTTTTGTTCCAGCCTCTGGGCTTCCAAAAGTTTCCCTTCCTTTTTTAATTCTTTTAATCTCGCTTCGAGTTCGGTTTTAATGTTTCGCATGGCAAGTTCAAGTTTTTTCTTGGGAGTTACGAAATGTTTGGCGGGAAAGATTTTTGTGCCGGACGTTTTCTCTATTTTGTCACCAAAGAATTCTACCCTGGTTGCGGTTTCTCCGTCTGGCGAGATAATTTCAATTACCTCGCCTTTTACCGAATAGCTTCCAGACTTTTTCTCGTAGTCGTTTCGCTCGTATTGCAAATCCGTCAGATGTTCTAAAAATTTCTGGCGCTTTATTTTAGCCCCGACTTTCAAGTCCAAAGACATTTTTTCATATTCTTCCGGGTCGCCGATGCCGTAGATGCAGGAGACCGAAGCCACGATGATAAAATCGCGGCGCGAGAGAGCGGATTGCGTGGCGGCGTGCCGCAGGCGGTCAATGAATTCATTTATCTTGGCGTCTTTTTCAATATAGGTGTCGGTCGCGGGGAGATAGGCCTCGGGCTGATAGTAGTCGTAATACGAAACAAAATAATGCGCCGCGTTTTCCGGAAAAAATTCTTTGAATTCCTGATAAAGCTGGGCCGCCAAGGTTTTGTTGTGCGAGATAACCAAAGCAGGCCTTTGCGCTCTCGAAATCACATGCGCCATAGTCAAAGTTTTTCCCGAGCCCGTAACTCCCACGAGCGTCTGGAATCTTCTTTTCGCCCTTAGGCCGGCGACTAAATTTTCTATGGCTTGAGGCTGGTCCCCGGTCGGCTTGAGTAAATTTTTCTCTGAAAAATTCACCCCGTTAGAAAATTAAATAAATAATTCTTTTTGCAAAAAATATACACAACAAGTTTGAAGATTGTTTATTACTAGAGAGTTGATTTGCAGATTTTCTAACGGGGTTCATTTTGGGAAACTTACATTATAGCATAAAATCATAACATGCTTGGATATCTTGAGGGTAAAGTTAGTTTCCGGAGGGAGAGGCATATTATTGTGGATGTGGCTGGGGTGGGGTACAAGGTTTTTGTGAATGCGGAAACGTTAAGGAAAGTAACCAAGAAACAAGATGCCATAACTAAAATTTGGACGCATCTTTACGTGCGGGAGGATGCCCTGGAGCTTTACGGATTTTTGACAGCGCCGGAGTTGGAATTTTTTGAAACTCTGATTGGTGTTCCCGGAGTCGGGCCAAAAACTGCCTTAGGAATTTTAAGCGTCGCTCCGATAGATACTCTTAAGCGCGCCATCGCCTCGGGAGAGCTTTCGTATCTGACCAAAGTTTCCGGAATCGGCCGCAAAACCGCGGAGAAAATTATGGTGGAGCTTCGGGAAAAATTCGGAAAATCCGTCCAAGGCGGACCGGAGCTTAAAGAAGAAAGAGACGCGCTTGAAGCCCTTGAGTCCTTGGGCTATTCGGCGCGGGAAGCGAGGGAGGCCTTGCGACAAGTTCCGGAGACAATCCAGGGGACCTCGAAGCGCGTCAAAGAAGCCCTCAAAATTTTGGGCGGCAACCATGCTGGATAATTTTTTATTTTTTTTAAAGCGCTTTATTCCGAAGCCGGTTTTTGAATTTTTCCAGCCGTTCTATCACTGGTGCTTGGCGTTTCTGGCAGGGATTATCTACGGTTTGCCCTCGAGACGAATGAAAGTCGTCGGAATCACCGGAACTTCCGGCAAGACCACGACTTGCGAGATGCTCTTTAAGATTTTTTCCGAGGCTGGATTTAAGGTTGCGGCGATGGACGGACTTTATTTCAGAATTTTGGACGCGTCCGAGCCCAATCTTCTAAAAATGACCATGCCCGGCCGTTTCCGCGCGCAGAAATTTTTATACGAGACGAAAAAAGCCGGATGCGATTATGTTTTTCTGGAAGTTACCTCCGAGGGGATTAAGCAATTTCGGCACAAATTCATAAAATTTTACGCCGCTCTCCTGACGAACCTTTCAGAAGAGCATCTGGAGGCGCATGGTGGATTTGAAAATTACCGGGCCGCGAAAGGAGAATTGTTTAAAATTTCACCGATTCATATTCTGAACGCCGACGACCAGAATTTTGATTTTTTCGATGAAATTCCGGCCCGAGAAAAAGTTATTTTCAAAGCTTCTGACTTCCCCCCGCATCTCGAGTTGAAGCTCGCGGGCGATTTCAATAAAATGAACGCCATCGCCGCCCTGGCTTTTGCCAAACATGAAGGCATTACCTACGACGTTTCAAAAAAGGCGCTTGAGAAAATTGAAGTTCTTCCGGGTCGGATGGAATTTATGGAAACCGGGAAGAGCTTCAAGGTCCTGGTGGATTACGCTTTCCTGCCGCAGACTCTGCGGAAAGTTTACGAAACTTTAAAGCCCTCGCCGCTCATCTGCGTTTTGGGCGCGGCCGGAGGGGGGCGCGACAGATGGAAACGTCCGGCTTTGGGGGATATTGCCGCAAAATACTGCCGCAAAGTTTTTATAACCAACGAAGACCCTTATGACGAAGACCCTTTGAAAATAATGAACGAGGTTTGCGGCACGCATAACTTTGAAAAAATTCTGGACCGGAGAGAAGCGATTCGCGCCGCGCTCAAAGCCGCCGGACCGGGAGACATCGCGGTCGTCACTGGTAAAGGTGCGGAGCCCTGGATTATGGGGCCTCGCGGAACAAAAATCCCGTGGGACGACAGAAAAATAATTAGGGAGGAATTAGCTAAAATATAGATGCCCTGCGAAATGTCGAGTTTAAAAAGTTAACCGAAACCGAACTTGAGGCCGAGATTATAAAAAATAAAAAAGGCGAATATGAAACAATCCTCGTTTTCGATATCTGATTTGAAAAAAATTGACGAGGTGATTTGGGAGATTCCGAAAAGCTATCGAAGCGACATGAAAGTTCCGGCCAGGGTTTTTGCGACCGAAAATATGCTCCGCGATACTTTGAAGGACCGCTCTTTGTGGCAGATTGTGAACGTGGCGACCTTGCCCGGAATTTCCAGATACGCTCTCGCCATGCCGGACATTCACGAGGGCTACGGCTTTCCGGTGGGCGGAGTCGCCGCGATGAGCGTTAAGGACGGGGTAATCTCGCCCGGTGGAATCGGATACGACATCAATTGCGGGGTTCGGCTTTTAATGTCCGAACTTTCTTTCAAAGAAGCTGAACCTCTTTTGGATAAACTCGCCGATTATTTATACAAAGAAATTCCTTCGGGCGTGGGCCGGGGAGGCAGGTTGAAATTGAATGACCGCGAGCTCGATTTGGTTCTGGAAAAAGGAGCAGAACGACTGGCGGAGCTTGGATACGGAACGAAAGAAGATTTGGAACGCATTGAGTCCAGGGGCCGTCTCGAAGGCGCGGACGCGACCAAAGTTTCAAATCGCGCCAAAGCTCGCGGCCGGGACCAGTTGGGCACCATGGGCGCCGGGAATCATTTTGTAGAAGTGGGACGAGTTGAGAAAATTTTTTCTCCGGTTGACGCAGAGAAGTTTGGCCTTTTCGAAAATCAAGTTACAATTTTGATTCACACCGGCTCCAGGGGCTTGGGACATCAGATCGCGACTGATTATATCCGTCTGATGATGCAGGCAATGCAAAAGTATGGGATTTCTCTTCCGGACCGCGAGCTCGCTTGCGCTCCGTTTTCTTCCAAAGAAGGCCAAGATTATTTTTCCGCGATGCGGGCCGGAGCGAATTTTGCCTGGGCTAACCGCCAGCTTATCACTTGGGAAGTTCGCGAAAGTTGGAAGAAAGCCGGACTTAAAGGCGAATTAAAAATTCTCTATGACGTCGCGCATAACATCGCGAAAGTGGAGCAATATAATAATGAAGAGGTTGTGGTGCATCGCAAAGGAGCTACGCGCGCTTTTCCCGGCGAGGCGGTTTTGATTCCCGGGTCTATGGGAACAGCTTCCTATGTTCTGGTGGGAACTGAAGGCGCGATGAGAGAATCTTTCGGCTCATCCTGCCACGGCGCCGGCCGCGAGATGAGCCGGACCGAGGCCAGAAGAAAGATTCCAGGAAAACCCTTGAAAGAAAAATTGGAGAAAGAAGGAATACATATTCGCGCGGGCTCTTTCTCCGGCCTCGCCGAGGAAGCTCCCGAGGCTTATAAAAACGTAGACGAAGTTGTCGAAGTCGTCGAGAAAACCGGAATCGCCAAAAGAGTCGCGAGATTGAAGCCTATCGCGGTGGTGAAGGGATGAAAAAGGCCCAGCGTTTCGGCGTTGGACCTTTTGGTTCTGGGGAAATCTTGGACGTTGCTTTAGTTGTGATTGTAGCCGGAGACGGCGAAGTTTCTCTCAAAAAGCTCTCGGTAGTATAGGTCCAGGTCCTGGAGTTTTCTGGTTTGTGCGTCCATTAGCCGAGAAGTTTCTTCTTCTCTTCGATTATTCTTTTCGCAGTGGCACTGGGCCCTAACGATCATGATTGCCTTTTTGAACCGCGGCGGGAGCTCGCTATGTTTTAGTGGAACCATCTTTGACCTCCTTTATAATTCAGATTTCCCCAATCGTGTTATAACTTTATTTTCTATTTTTTGAAAAGTCAAGTATAATACACTTTCACATGAAGCGTTTGTCGAAGAGTGTTCGAAAGTTTATTCGCAAAGAAAAATGCCGTCTCAGGCGGCAATTTTTGGATATTAAAACCCAGAACGAAAAAATTAAAGAGTTACTTGCTACCTTGAGATCTACCCACAAAATTCTTTGACGGCAACTTTTATCGGCGCTAGTCTGATATTAAAGTTCTTGCGGTAAAAATTTTAGAAGAGGAGGTATGTATGGGCGCAAGCGATGCAGGCGAGGGAGACGCAGTAATTTTTCTGAGGGAACGGGAAGGAGCACACGGCCGGAATATAGAGATTCCGCTGGGGAACGGAAAAGTTCCCATCCCGAGTTTGGACGTGGCGCGATATGTGGCAATGCAAACTGCGCCACAGCAAAATGGAGATATTCGCATCGCGTTCCGCTTTGGGGGCGAACTTTATCAGATAGTTTGATAATCTTGTCCTCGAGATTTTTCGAGCCCTGGACTTTTCGGGGCTCCCTTTTTATGCTAGGATTTAAAAATCATGGAAAACTTCTTAAGATTTAAAGGAATTATTTCAATCGTAGGTATTTTGCTGGCTATTTTTCTGGCGGTCAAATCCTGGGAATCTTTTCAGGAACTGCGCCTGCCGCGCTTTGACCGGCCTTCGATTTCCATCACCGGAGAAGGCAAGGTTTTCGCGAAGCCGGACATTGCCCAGATTCAGTTCGCGACTTCGGTGGACCGGACCAGCGTGGCGGAGGCGCAAGAGCGCGCCACTGAACTCATCAACCGAGTCATCGGGGTTTTGAGAGAGAAGGGGGTCGAGGAGAAAGACATAAAAACAACTTCATATTCTATAAATCCGCGCTACGATTATTCGGACGGAAGACAAATTTTGCGCGGCTACAACGTTACCCAGAATCTGGAAGTCAAAGTCCGCGACCTCACTAAGGTTGGCGAAATATTAGCGGCCGCGGCCGGGGCCGGAGTGAATCAAATCGGAGGACTTTCGTTTACGACCGAGGACCCGCAGAGACTTCAGCAAGAAGCGCGAGACAAGGCGATTGAAGATGCAAAACGAAAAGCAGACGAGCTCGCCTCCAAGGTTGGCGTGAGGCTTGGCAAGGTTGTCGGATTTTTTGAATCCGGAGGCTTCCCGCCGCCGATTCCCCTCTACGGCAAAGGCGGAGATATGGGCATCGCGGAACGGGCGCCGGAGATTCCGGTGGGCGAGAACGAAATCGTTGTCAACGTTACAATTACTTATCAGTTGAAATAAAAAGTAAGGCTCCATACTTGGAAAGCACGGAGCCTTAACTTAGAAAACAGATACCACTGATTATTCAAGCTCGATTGTGGCTGGCGGTTTTGAAGTTTCATCAAACCACACTCGGGTTACGGCCGGATGCGTGGTCAAAGTGCGGATAATTTCTCTGCGCACTTGGGATGGAAGTTCTACGCCCCAGGCGGTCATGAAATCAGAGGTTCTGACGGCTCGGACCACGATTGGATAACCGTAGCTGCGGCCGTCTCCCTTCACTCCGACGGTCTTTGCGCCGATAAGGGCAACCACGAGCTGCGAGATTTTTCTCTCGAGTTGCGCCTCTTTAATGATGTGCGAGACCTCCCGGTCCGCCCAGCGCACGATGCCGAGCCGTTCTTCGGTAGCCGGCAGGCCGACCACACGGCAGAAAAGTCCTGGCCCAGGGAATGGCATCCGCTCGGAAACTTTCTCCGGAAGGCCTAGGGCTCGAGCTAGATCCCGCACCTCATCTTTGAACAACGCTCGGAGAGGATGGAGCTGCTTGAGGCGCGAGTTGCCAAGATTATGGTGGGTCTTTATGTGCGCGGCTTCGCCAACTTTCCCCGATTCGATAATATCGGGGGCGAGCGTGCCTTGAATCAGAAGTTCGATGCCACGACGCGCGGAGTATTCTTCCAGCGTGGCGAAATATGTTTCTTGGAAGTGTGCTCTTTTCTCTTCTGCATCGGCTAATAACTCGATTCGCCGGAAGGCCGTTGGGTTAGAGATGATTTCCGCGTTGCTTCCTGCACTCTTCGCATTTTCTTGAATTTCTTCCAGTTCTCCCTCGCGCAGTTGACCCCCATCAATCGTGACCAGGGTAAGCCGTTCTCCCAAAACCAGTTTTAGAATGCTGGCGAGAATGGTCGAGTCCACTCCGCCGGAATAAGCGAGGAGACAGTTGGCATTTCTAGGAACTTTGGCTGAAATTTCTTCGCGAATTTCCGCAATCACGTTTTGCGCCGACCAGTCTGGCACAGCCCCACAGATATCCAGAAAGTTTTTAAGAATACGCGGGCCGTACTCCGTCTGTTCCACTTCCGGATGAAACTGTAGTCCCCAAATGGGGCGCTCTTTGTGACGGATTGCGGCAATCGTCCTGCCATCGCCACTTTCACCTATATCGTCAAACCAAAGTGGCATTACCCTTACGCTGTCGCCATGACTTGCCCAAATTGTGCTGTACTTAGGGACATTTCGAAGGTCATAACCCCAAGGAACTCCTTCCAGGAGGCCAGTGGGACTTCCAGAAAATTGGGCGGGTCCATATTCAATAAGTGTCTCTTCTCGCCGTATCTCACCACCAAAGACTTGAACCAGCCAATGCATCCCAAGACAGATTCCTAGAATAGGAACATTCAGTTTCAGAATGTTTTCGGGGGGTTGAGGCGAGTCCGAATCATAGATGCTGGCGGCTCCTCCGGAGAGAATAATGCCTCTGGGAGTTTCTTTGGCGAGATATTCTTCTACTTCCCGCGGGGGGAGAATTAGGGAGCGCACTCCCAACTCCCGCAAACGCCGTCCAATAAGCAAGGTGTACTGCGAACCCAGGTCAATAATCAGTATCTGCATTTTTCCTTCCCCTTTCTATAAAAGAAGTTTTCAACATCATAACATATGTTATACTGACTTTATATGGAACCAAAAACCGGCCCCAAAGACGTCTTTCTGCATCTGCTCTCGATAATCGCGCTTTATGTCGCGGCTGGAAGTTTTATCGCGCTCGTTTTCCAATATATAAATGTTCTCTTTCCAGACCCCCTGACGAGCGGGTACAACTACCTCGCTTCGGCTTATAGCGGCATTCGCTGGTCTATCTCGGTTTTGATTGTGGTTTTTCCGGTATATCTTTGGTCCATCTGGTTTCTGAACAAAAATTACGCGCTCTCTCCGGAGAAAAGAGAATTGAAATCCAGAAAATGGCTTATCTATTTCACGCTTTTCGCGGCCGCGCTTATCATCATCGGTGACCTGATTACTTTGATTTTTAACTTTTTGCAGGGCGAACTATCCCTCCGCTTTTTCCTGAAAATCATCGCGGTCGGTGTCGTAGCGGCGGTGATTTTCTGGTACTACCTTTCAGAGCTCCGGAGCCGCGCAGGATTTTCCGCTAAATATTTCGCTTATCCCGTAAGCGCCGCGGTGCTCCTTGCGGTTATTGCCGGTTTTTTCGTAGTTGGCTCGCCGCAAGAGGAGCGGGTTTTCAGGTTTGACGAGCAAAGAGTTTATGATTTACAGATGATTCAGGGACAACTTGTGAGTTTTTGGCAGACCAAAGAGAAATTGCCGCAAAATCTTTCCGAACTTTCCGACCCTATCTCCGGATTTGTCGCACCGAAAGACCCCGAGTCTGGACAAGATTACGCTTACAAGAAGACAGGCAATTTGAGTTTCAAACTCTGCGCCAATTTTTCGCGTCCGAGCCGCGAGCCCGGCACTCCCGGCGCAAAACCGGCAGCCGGCCTCGAAGCCCCTTTCCCTTACTTTGGGTCAGAAAATTGGCAGCATGAAACCGGCTCGGTCTGCTTTGAGAGGACGATTGACCCGGAAAGATATCCGCCTCTGCCCAAGCGTTGAAGCGAGAAATTTTTCTCATCCTCCACAACATTCGGAGTCTATATAATGTAGGCGCGATTTTTCGGACCGCGGACGCGGCCGGGGTCTCAAAAATTTTTTTGACCGGATATACTCCTTTGCCCGCCGCCAAAACTGCGCTCGGAGCCGAAAAGTACGTCCCTTGGGAAAAGCTTCGATATATCGAAGCAGCAGTAAGGAGATTAAAAAAAGAAAAAGTTCCAATAGTTGCGCTTGAGCAATCGTCCAAAGCAACTGATTATCGAAAATTCAAGCCGAAGTTTCCGATGGCGCTCGTTCTCGGCAACGAAGTCCGTGGACTTTCAAAACCTCTTTTGAAAAAGTGCGATAAAATAATTTACATTCCGCTCTACGGCAAAAAAGAGTCTCTTAACGTTTCTGTCGCCGCCGGCGTGGCACTTTTCGGCTTAATACGAAACTTCAGAGATTAAATTTCCGGCCTGGTCAAAGATGCGCACGGAGTCGTGGCGGTTGGACCAGAATTCGCTCTCTCTTCCCATAAAAATCCGCCATTCTTTCTGGTCAAAATCCGCGTCGTTTTTGAAATCTTTAACACAGCCGGTGTAGTTCGCGTGCTCTGCCACAAACTGGGAACATTCGTCGTCAATGCCCGAGGAGAAATTAATGGTCGGAGAGGTGCAGTAGGCGATGCGCTCGACGAAAATTTGGCATTTCTCTTTTAAGTTTTTGAATTTGGCAAGCTCGTCCAGCCGCGGGCAGGAGAAAGGCAGGTCGGGATAATAAGTTTTATTCTGCGCCAGATAGCCCGAGCATTTGTTAACCTTGAAATTGAATCCGCGGGGGCTCTCGCCAGTGGCGATAACGGCGCGCTCGCCGGGATTTAGAAAAATCGCGCTTCCGAATTCGTCCCGGCCCACTTCAATGGTTTCATTGTTCCGGTTTTTCAGGATAAGGCCGGTTATGACCACTTTTATTTTGTTCAGGTTTGGAGCGGAGATTTGAATATGCTCACGTTCAAGTTCCAGCCGCGTGCCTCCGGAAGACAGGAGGTTTAGTTGGCCTGGGCTTATTGGGACGATGGGCGTTGGCAGAGGTGCCGGTGCCGGAGGAGTGGGTGAGGGAGCTGGAGAGGGAGCTGGCCGTAATTCTTCTTCCACGGTTCCTTCTCTGGAAGGGGAACCGAAACGAATGCCCGAGCCGCCGAAAAGCCCATCGCCTCTGGAAGAGATTAAAATCACTCCGAGCACAATCAGAAAAAGCCAAATCCAATGGTCACCGGCTGGTTTTTCATTGTCCGCCATAGTTATATTTTATCGCTTTTGTAACCCTTTTGACAATAAAGCTAGAATATAGTAATATATTGACGGATAAGGAGGATTTATGAAGAAAGAACAACTAGAGGAAGAGTTATTTTTGTTGCCTCCGGATGATAAAGAGAAGAGTTTGAAACGCATCCAAAAAGCAGCGCGGCGGAGGCATAAGTCTTCGAGATGGATAAGAGACCTTTCGATCCTGAAAGCCAAGTTGGATCGGAAGAAATCCAACTGACTGAAAGACTTGGCAAATTCAGAAGATTGGCATAGGATATCCCTATGCCATCTTTGTTTCCGGACCTTTTTGTTTTCGAACAATTCGCTCCACTGATTTTACGCCTGGTCTTGGGTGCGGTTTTTATAGTTCATGGCTATCCCAAGCTTTTCACTCAATTTGCCGAAACGGCCCAATTTTTTGAAGCCGTAAATATCAGGCCCGCGAAGTTCTTGGTTTTTGTCGTGGGTATTGTTGAATTTTTCGGCGGAATATTTTTGGTCGCTGGTTTTTTGACCCAGCTTGTCGCGGCCTTGATTGCGATAGATATGATGGTCGCGATTTGGAAAGTAAAATTTCGACAAGGTTTTTTCGGAGGTTATGAGTTTGATTTGGCGCTTCTGGCCATGGCGGTTTCTTTAATATTGCTGGGTCCTGGAAAATTTTCCTTAGATTTGCCATTTTAGATTAAATATGCCGGAGAAAGCAAAATTCATGAGCGCGGGACTTAGCTTAAGCTTCGACGAGCTCGTCGAGCGGCTGATTGAATTTGTCAAAGAACAGCCGCAGCGCGAATATAAAATCGTGGTGGGGACGGATTCCAAGGCCGAACAAAGGGTGCGATTTGTGACCGCGGTTGCGATTCTACGCGTCAGAAACGGGGCAAGGTACTTCTGGACTCGAAGCGAGGAATTTTTTGTTCCCACTCTACGGGACAGAATTTATAAAGAAACCATGTACTCGATTGCCTTCACCCAGGAGCTTCGCTCGCGCCTGAAGGATAAACTCGGAGAGGAATTTTTCTGGGACGGAAAAATCTCGGTGCACTTGGACGTGGGTCAAAACGGCCCGACCAAAGAACTGATTGACGCGGTGGTGGGGATGGTAAGGGGCTACGGCCTGGAAGCGGTCATTAAGCCGGATTCTTTCGGCGCCTTCGTAGTGGCCGATAGACATACTTAATTTTTGTCCCCATAGCTTAACGGATAAAGTACAGCCCTCCGAAGGCTGGGATCGAGGTTCAATTCCTCGTGGGGACGCCGGGCTGTAGTATAGCGGTAGTACACAAGGCTGGGGGTCTTGTAGCCGGGGTCCGACTCCCCGCAGCCCGACACTTCGACTTTTTATAATATCGCCAGCTCTTCTGGAGTTAGAGAAAATTCTGCTCCTGGTTTGAGTTCTCCTCGGATGATTTTCTCGGAAATCAGTTTTTCGATTTTGTCCTGAATGAAGCGCTGCATGGGGCGCGCTCCAAGCGAAGGATTGTAACCTCCTTGAGTTACGGCCTCAATCAGCGCCTCATTTATCCGCAAGAGATAATTTTGCTTTTCGAGTCTTTCCTGAAGTTTTTTTAAGGCGAGCTCGGAGATTTTTTTCAAAACTTTGAAGCCGAGCGGCCGAAAGACAATCACGGCGTCAAAACGATTCAAAAGTTCCGGACTTATGATTTTTTCTCTCTGAATGTGGGTGATAATTTTTTCCTGAAGCTTGGTTTTGTCCAATCCTTGTTTCACGAGTTCCCAGATAATTTCGCTTCCGGCGTTGGAGGTCGCGACAATGATGGTATTTCGCATATTGATGCGCTTCCCCAGATAATCAGTGAAAAATCCTTCGTCTAAAACCTGCAGGAAAAGATTTCGGACTTTGGGATTTGATTTTTCAAATTCGTCGAGGAGTACGACGCTATACGGCGAGGAAAGAATTTTGGAGGCGAGCAGGCCCGGCTCGTTTTTGGCGAAAGAGCCGACCAATCTCTCCAGGCTGTCCTCGCTTTGATACTCGGACATATCGAAACGCAGCATGGCTTCTTCGTTGCCGAAGTAGATGTGGGCGAGGGTTTTGGCGGTTTCGGTTTTTCCCACGCCAGTCGGCCCCAGGAACATGAAACTGCCGATTGGTTTTTGGGGATTTCTGATTCCGGAGCGGGCCCGGCGAATCGCGTTCGCGATAGAATTGATGGCCTCCTCCTGGTCCACCACTCTTTGGTGCAAAATTTCTTCAAGCCCCAGAAGTTTTTTCTTCTCTTCTTCGGAAATCTCGCCTAATGGCATTTTGGTCTTGCGGCTCACGATTTCCAGCGCCAGCCCAGGCTCGATAATGGCCTGATGCCGCCCAGCCCCTTCTTTGAAGACCTCCTCCATTAAATCCACGGCGCGTTTCGGCAAGGAGCCCTCGACCAGATTTTGGGTGGCGGCCTCTGCGATTTTTTGAAGCGCGGCGTACGAGAAAAGAGCGCGTCCAGAGAAGGCTCTTTCCAATTCCGGAGCCAAGTCTTCCAGAATTCTCATAAGATTTTCCAGGTTGGGTTCCGGAAGTTCAATCCGCTCAAAAAATTTCATTAAAGCCTGGTTGGGTTCAAGAATTCTTCTGGCGCTCGTCCGGTCGGCTAAGGCCAAGATGTGGAGTTTTGAGCTTCCCAGATACGGCGACAAAAGTTCCAAGATATTTATGCCCAGGGTGGAAAGAGATTGGGTGAATTCAGGAAAATTGTCGATTGCAAAAATTATGTTTCCGGCCCGGACCGCCTCATTGAAAAGCCTTATCAAAATAGCTTCAATTTCCCCCTTATCTTTTCCGGATGCCACGGCCGACTCCGCGTAAAGTTTGAAAACGCGTTTATGTTCGAGCTCTGGAAAAATTTTTCCTTGCGAGATCATCCGGACCAGGCCCAGCAACACGGTGTGCTTGCCGACTCCGGGTTCTCCAACAATAAGAACGTTTGCCCCGGAGCTTTTCAGGAGAGCTTTTTCAACCAGTTCCACTTCCCGGCCCCGGCCCACGAGTTTTTCTTTTCTGGACGACGCTTCGCCAACCAGGTCATAGGCGAATCTTTCCAAAAAATACGTTTCGCCGTAGGCAAAATCCTTGCCTATTCCTGGAATCCTGGCGAGATTTTCCCGGCGCCACCAGCGCTTTCTTTGATTTTCGGCGAGGGCTTCCCGCTCCGTCCAGCGAACCGCCTTTGCCGCACCCTCCGGCGTAGTTCCTTTTTCAATCAGGAATTCCCGAAAAGCTCTATGATTTTCAAAAAGCGCGAAGACCAAATCCGAGAAAAATATTTCACTCCCCGTCTCCTTTTTAGTCTCGAGGTAGTTGAGAAATTCCTGAAGTGAGAGGACTTCTCGAGGAGATTTTTCAAGAATCTTTCCGTATTCTCGAGCAGTGAGTCCCAAGCGCCCAAGCGACTTTTGGCCGAGTTTGATTTGTCCAAGGGAGCGAAGAAGCCCGTTTAAGTCCGCCCTCGGAGAAAAATATATTTGGTACCAGAGCCAGGCGGCGTAGAGATTAAACATTTTGGCGAGATTTTTGGCGCCCGTTTCTCCGTTTGGATTTCTTGTTTTGGAATTGAAAAAACTTTGAAGGGCGAGAAGCCCGAGCCGCAAGGAAAGAAGAATATATAAAATCCCGAGCCAGAATTCGAAGGGCAGTCCCAGAAGACTGGGCGGTGCGAGCGGCAGGCGGTAGCCGTAAAAAGACGGCAGGTTTTGAAAAAGTTTTACCAAAAGCGAATATAGGAGCGGCAGAGAAAAAATAAGCAAAGCCCAGTTTAAAGCGCGCCCGATTTTGCGCCGAAGGCCGGAAGGAAAAATATTTTCCAAAACCAAGGCGCCGAAGAAGCGGTTTTCCGGAAAATTAAAGTAGGCCGGCATAAACTAGAGTAGAGCCATGGTTAATCCGGCCAAGAAAAGCAGAGGAATTAAAAGCGGCAGAAAAATCCAGGCCGCAAAGACCGGGATTAAGGCCAATAAAAGAAAAAGCTCGACCAAGAGGCCGGCCAGAAGAAGAATGGTTCTTAGGATAAATCCGACGAGGCGCGAGATGAGATTTACGATAAGCGTTTCAAAAAGCGCCTGGGGGTCAAAGCCGCGGCGGTATTTTTCCGAAAGCCGCCAGATGGGGGAGAGAAGAGTTTTGGCCAAAAGCGGGATAGAGAAAAAGTGATAGAAAAACCAGAAGAAATTTTTGGCGAGCTCGAGAATATCTTTCAGGGCAGAGCCGTAATGCCAGATAAAATATTCGCGGATGAAGATAGCCAGCGCCACTCCTATATTATAGCAGAACAAGTTTGATTTTGGTCCGCCCACCAGGCCTCGAACCTAACCAACAGCAGTTCGTGTATCCTGTGTGGTATACTTGGTTGTACATGAAAGATTTCGGTCTTCTTAAGAATCAAGCTTTAAATCTAAGAAAAAAAGGGTTAAGTTATAGTGAAATCCGTAGTAAGATTAAAGTTTCAAAAAGCACTTTAAGCATGTGGCTAAAGGGCGTGAAGCTGAAACCTGAACACCGAGCGAGATTATATACTAAGCAAATTCAAATACTTTCACGCGGCCCACAAAGCCAAAAGGAAAGGAGGGCGAGAGAAATTAAAGAAATTGTAAAAGAAGCAAGCAATGAGATTAAACTTCCCCTCTCGTCCGAAGCCCACCGTCTTATTGGGGTGGGGTTATACTGGGCGGAAGGATCGAAAGGCAAAATGTTTCAAATAACGAATTCTGACCCGTATTTAATTCTTTTCATGGTGCGGTGGATAGAAAAGATTTTTAGTATTTCTGTAGAAACTTTAAGAGCACGGCTGAATATTTACCCCCAGCAGGGCGATCTGAAAATTAAGAAATTCTGGTCGAATCTTACAGGGATTCCGTTGAAAAATTTTAAAAAAAGTTATATAAAGCCGCTTAGTACAGGATATAAGAAGAATAATCTTTATTATGGGACAATTAGGATCGAAGTTCCTAAAAGTGCCAACTTTGTTTGTAAAACGTTCGGATGGGTTCAAGGACTATTGGCGGATATTAAGCCGCAAGTTGATTTTGTTCAAAAGAAATGGCGTCATCTTTCAAAAGTGCCCCGGCCTGTGAATTTAAATCCCCCCATAGCTTAACGGTAAAGCACCCGCCTCTTAAGCGGTGAGTTCTAGGTTCAAATCCTAGTGGGGGGACAAACAACAACATTCGGTGTAAAATATATACACCATGGATGCCGAAAAATTACTCAGGATTCTCAACGATCTGCAAGAGGACGAAGAGAGGCTGAATATCAAAGGGAAAATAGATGAAATCCGTAATGACCTTGCCCAGAATAACCAAGCTGGATTTGATTCTGCAAAAACTAAATTCGCAGATTTCATTAAAGAAATCCAGGAGAATAGTATTTCCCAAACTTTTTCCAGAACGGAATCCCTGGCTTTAAAACAAATAAGTGGCGAGGAATATTTTGGTAATGGCCTTATAGCTCAACTTGAGAAAATTTTTTCTACTCCTGGTTTTGAACTTCCTAGTAAAATTAACGAATATCGCAGCGGACGAAATTCTTTTTTAGAGAAAGTGCAAGGCTTACGTGCGAGTCTCGAGAAAATTGGAATAGAAGAATATCGTCCAGAATCTTATGAAATTGGCATTGTAATACCGGAAGAAGAAGCTGATTTTGATAAAATTATTAGGAGAATTAAAGATTTTAAACTACTAATTGCTGGTCTTATAGAAGCGGCGGATTTTGATCTTAAAGGTGTTAAAATAACACGTCTTAATAACGGATCCCTGGAATTCTTTTCGCTTCAACCTGCAGAAGTAGCAGTTCTTTTAACTACTCTTCTCTTAAATGTCAGCACAATATGGGACAAAATAACTAAGTATCGAAAGAAGATAGAAGAAACTGAAAATACCGATTTATTAACTCCCGAGAGTAAAAAAGAAATGATAGAAATCTGGAATAGAGAATCAGGAAAAATGAAAAACGCGATTTTAGAAGAACTGCCTGAAAGAATTCTCAAGGAATTCAAAAAAATTGAAGATGGTAGAAAAAATGAAATTAGAAATCAGATAAAGATTGGTATAAAAACAATTTTTGCTTGGCTCGAAGTGGGAATTGAAATAGACATCACTCCCGTGCGTGTAGATAGTTCGGAAAATATGACAAAAAAGGAAATTACTCAAATAAAATCCGTTCAGCAAACTAATGCTACATTACGAGAAATCTATAAATTACCGAAAGAACTAAAGAAGCTACCTTTTAAATTACCAGATATTTCAATACCAGAAGGGGAAACTCCTATCGGAAAGAGGAAGGGGAAGAGAAAAGCCCAAAAATAAATTTTGGTCCCGTATCATCTTTGCCTAACGGCGGGTAGGCTCGCCGCCTACGGCGCGAAATGCGTTAGAACTATTTCAATAATACTGGACCAATTTGAATCACATAAGGAAGAAGCGGGTTGGTTTTATTTCTTTTTCCAGGAGCGGAACTTCGGGTCGCGGGTTCTGAACCACTTATCTTTTTCATCGAACCACCAATGATCGGGATGAGTTTTCATTAGGAGTTTTGCTATTTCTTTTGCGGCTGGTGTCTTGAGACGAACCACCACGCCTTTTATCCAAGATTCTGCTTTATTATTTCCTTTTTCAATTTCTTGCCGTAACGTTGCTATCCACTCCAGCTGATCCGCGTCCTTAGCTATTTTCGCTTCGAGTGTTTTTCGCTCCCGCTCTTCCCTGAAAGCTTCTTGAATATCTTTTCCAAACGGCAGACTCTTTGCGATATCCGCTATGGCTTCCGCTTCTGCCAGGCGACCGTAGCGCTGGTGCACGTAATTAAGATCCGAAGTTCTGGATTCTCCTAAATCATGAGCTAGGCATAAAAAAATTACTCTGTCTTTATCCGCTTTTGGCGTAAGTCTGGCAAGAATGTATCCGATAATAGCAGTGCGGAACAAATGCTCGGCTACGGATTGTTTTCCAGTTCCGAGGAACCATAAGCCAGAGCGGGGCGTCCGTTCCAAAATACCAACTTCGTAGATAAAATCAACGATTGAATTCCAGTCTTTTTTCCTGAGTTCCATGCCGATATTCTAACGCGACTTGTGCAAAATGGCGAGAATTAGAACCGACCATGAACCGACTACTCCGAGGATAAAGCTTATCATTATTGTGAAATTGTTCAGATAAATTCCGTAAATAAACCAAGCCAACGTCCCCAGACTAAAAATTATGAAAGAGGGGATTGATATATCGTCAGCAGATTTTGTTTTGAAGATCTTATAGGCTTGAGGATAGTAGCCTAATGACATCAGTATCCCCATAACAACTGCAAATATTTCTATTAACATTTTATTTAGGCTTGTAATTCAAATGTTTTCCTTTCTTCAGGCAATCGGTGCAGATTTTTATTCTTCCTCCTTGAGGCAAGTGGCCCCACTGGAGGTTGGGATATTTTCTTGTTTTTTTGGTGGGGTTGTATTTTCCGCGGAGCAAAACCCGGGTCGTCGACATCTGGGAGCCTTTTTTGCAGAGGGGGCAAACTTTAGCCATAATGGGCATTATATATGCTTGATTTAATTTTTTCAATCGCGGTTCTGATTATGTCCGTGGTGATTCATGAAGTCTCTCACGGCGCCTTGGCCAATCTGCTCGGCGACCAGACGGCTAAAGATGCCGGACGCCTGACCTTAAATCCTCTAAAACATCTGGACCCTTTCGGCTCGGTGCTTCTGCCTTTTATTACTTATCTCTTAGGCGGCTTTATCATCGGCTGGGCCAAACCCGTTCCGTATAATCCTTATAATCTTTCCAACCAGCGCTGGGGTCCGGCTTTGGTGGGCGCGGCCGGCCCGGGTTCGAATATTTTAATTGCTCTCGCCTTCTCTCTGGTTGTGCGGAGTTTAGATGGCGCTCTGCCGGCCTCCCTCGCCGAAATCTTAACTACTATTATACTAATCAACATCCTGCTCGCGATTTTTAACCTCGTGCCGATTCCGCCCTTGGACGGTTCCAAAGTTTTATTCGCTCTTCTGCCCGCCAGTTTTTATCGCCTCCAGGGCTTTCTGGAAGAGTATGGTTTTTTCCTTTTGCTGATATTCATCTTTCTTCTCTGGCGCTGGCTTTTGCCGCTCGTGTTCTTTATCTTCAGAATTTTCGTCGGGGCTTGACCCGCCAAGGCGGGTTGACTCTTAATTTTATTTCTGCTAAAATTTTTGCATTGTGCCTACGATTCAGCAATTAATAAAAAAGGGGCGAAAGCCCATCCATAAAAAATCCAAAGCCGTGGCCCTGGCCAGGGGTTTTAATCTTTTGAAAAACCGCCCGGTTTTATACCCCTCGCCCTTCAAGCGCGGAGTTTGCCTAAAAGTTTTTACCACCACGCCCAAAAAGCCGAACTCGGCCTTGCGCAAAGTCGCGCGGGTCCGGCTTACGAACGGCATGGAGGTTACGGCCTACATCCCCGGCGAAGGCCACAATCTTCAGGAGCACTCCGTGGTCATGATTCGGGGCGGAAGGGTGAAAGATTTGCCGGGGGTTCGCTACCACATTGTCCGCGGGGTTTTAGACACCGGGGGCGTGGAAAATAGAAAACAGCAAAGAAGTAAATACGGCACCAAACAGCCGCAAGAGAAAAATGCGTAGGAAAGCCAGGAGAAAATTTTCCAGAAGTCCTGACCCGTTGTACCAATCCAAGCTGGTCGAACAGCTGACGAATTACGTGATGCATGACGGCAAAAAAGCCACGGCCCGAAAAGTGGTCTGGGGCGCTTTTGAAATTTTAAAAACAAAAACCAAAAACAGCGAGCCGCTTAGAGTTTTGGAAGAAGCGGTGAAAAACGCCTCGCCGGTTTTGGAAGTTCGCTCCCGACGGGTCGGCGGCGCCACTTACCAGGTGCCGCGGGAAGTTCGGCCGGAGCGGAGAGTGACTTTGGCCTTTCGCTGGATTATCGGAGCGGCGCGCGCCAAAAAAGGAAAGCCTATGGCTGAAAAATTATCAGAAGAAATCTTGGCGGCCTCCAAGAACGAAGGCGCGGCCATTAAGAAAAAAGAAGACACCCATAAGATGGCCGAGGCCAACCGCGCCTTCGCCCACTTCGCCTGGTAATTTATGCCTAGAGGTTATCCTATTGAGCGAACTCGGGATATCGGCATTATTGCCCACATTGACGCCGGAAAAACCACGGTTTCCGAGCGGATTTTATTTTACACCGGGGTTTCGCACAAAATCGGTGAGGTGCATGAGGGCGAGGCGATTATGGACTGGATGGAGCAGGAGCGGGAGCGCGGGATTACTATTACCGCCGCGGCCACGACCTGCTTTTGGACGCCGACCCACGGCGGGAGCGAAGAGCATCGCATCAATATTATCGATACTCCCGGCCACATTGATTTCACGGTGGAGGTTCAGCGCTCTTTGAGAGTTTTGGACGGCGGGGTGGTGGTTTTTGACGGGGTGGCCGGAGTGGAGCCCCAGTCGGAAACCGTCTGGCGGCAAGCCGATAAATATAAAGTTCCCAGAATCTGTTTCATCAACAAACTTGACCGCTTGGGCGCTTCTTTTGAAAATTCATTGAAGTCCATTCAAGAAAGATTGACGCCGAACGCCGTGCCGGTGACTATTCCCATCGGGCTCGAATCCAATTTTGAAGGGATAATCGACCTTTTCAGAAGTAAGGCGATTTATTTCGAAGGCGAGCACGGCGAGAAAATGGCGGAAAAAGAAATCCCGGACCAGATGAAAGCCCAAGCTGAAAAGTGGCGGCATAATTTAATTGAGAAGATTTCCGAGACCGAGGACGAGCTCACCCAGATGTATTTGGAAGGGAGGGAAGTTCCGGTTGAGAGGTTGCGCCAAGCTCTTAGAAAAGCTTCTCTTTCCTATCAGTTGGTTCCGGTTTTCTGCGGCTCGGCCCTCAAGAACAAGGGCGTGCAGCTTTTGCTCGACGGCGTGGTTGATTATCTTCCTAGTCCGGCTGACCTGCCGCCGGTCAAAGGTCTCGATCCAAAAACCGGGGAAGAAATTTCCCGCGAACCGTCTGACGCCGCGCCTTTCGCGGCCCTGGCTTTCAAACTTCAGTCTGACCCTTACGTTGGCCAGCTGACTTTTTTTAGAGTCTATTCCGGAATGCTAAAGGCCGGTTCCTACGTTCTTAATTCCGCTACCGGGGACCAGGAACGGGTGGGACGGATTTTAAGACTGCACGCCAACCATCGCGAAGAGGTCAAAGAAATTTTTGCGGGGGAGATTGGGGCGGCGGTCGGACTTAAGAACACAAAAACTGGCGATACGCTTTCTGATCCGGAAGAGCCCATTCGGCTCGAGAAAATTGAATTTCCCGAGCCGGTAGTCGCGATGCGGATTGAACCCAAAACCAAACAGGACCAGGAGCGGATGGGCCTGGCCTTGAAGAGGCTTTCCGAAGAAGACCCGACCTTTAGAATAAAATCCGACGAAGAAACTTTGGAAACCATCATCTCCGGCATGGGCGAATTGCACCTGGAGATTATCGTGGACCGGATGAAAAGAGAATTTAAGGTGGAGGCCAACGTGGGCCGGCCCCAGGTGGCCTATAAAGAGACCATAAGAAACACCGCTGAGGCCGAAGGAAAATATATCCGGCAGTCGGGCGGCCGGGGGCAGTACGGCCACGTTTGGCTTAGAGTTGAACCCCAAGAGAGGGGAGCGGGCTACGAATTCGAAAACGCGATTCGCGGCGGAGTGATTCCGCAGGAGTTCGTGCCGGCGGCGGAGAAAGGAGTTAAAGAAGGTTTAGAAAAAGGAGTAGTCGCGGGTTATCCCTTGGTTGACATTAAGGTCACGCTTTACGACGGCTCATACCATGAAGTGGACTCTTCGGAGATCGCGTTCAAAATCGCTTCCTCCATCGCTCTGCAGGAGGCCGCTAAAAGAGCCAAGCCGGTTTTGCTCGAACCCGTCATGAAAGTCGAGGTGATAGTTCCGGATAAATTCATGGGCGACGTGACCGGCGACCTCAATTCCAAGCGCGCCCGGATTGAACAGATTTCCGACCGCGCAAATCTGAAAGTGATTGACGCCAAAGTGCCCCTTTCCGAAATGTTCGGCTACGTGACTAAACTTCGGAGCATTACCGAGGGGCGAGCTTCCTATACTATGGAATTCGACCATTACGAAGAAGTCCCGGCCAATATCGCGGAGTTGATTAAAGAGGGGAAGAAATAAAAGTCGCTCGCTAGTTCCGCTTGAGACACAAATGCCGGCCAGCGCCGGCATTTTCTGGGATTGCTCGCGACTCCGATAACCATCGGAGACCGTGCTCGCTCGCAATCTATGGTCTCAAACGAAACTAGCTCACTGGGCAGAAACGCCCTTTTTTATTTTTAGCGGATTTGCTATGCTTTTTTTAAAAGAGGTGTTCTATGATTAGATCATTTTTCGCGCATCTTGCGGCAATGTCGCCCAAAGATTTCTGGTTGGGTATGGTCGGAATATTGGGTCTCGGTGGATTCGTCATTATGGCCGTCACCGATGTCCTGAAAGAGTTTAAAAAGAAGATCGCCGCTGGTAGGTGGGACGTGAAGCCGAGTATGGTGGTCTACGGTCCAGATCGCGAAGTGAAAGCGAAGTATTTCGAGGCCGACGAGGCCACCGCGGGATACATCCCAGTTTTCCTGCTCGTCAAGATAGTGTTCGTTCTTTCGCTGGTATCTCTCATCACGGATTACTTCTACGGTATCGGTTTTCCGTTTCACCCGGTCTTCGCCGTCATCATGTTCTTTTTCTGCGGCGCCGTTCTCGTATTTATGTTTTTTGTAAACCGTTTCGAACGCAAACACACTACCGCGTAAAGCGCTGAAAGGGCACGTCCACTTCTTATGGAAACGGCCCTTTTTTGTTTTAGAGAAGTTTTTTAAATTCGCCGTCGGTGAGTCCAGCGTCACGGATTATTCCCTTCAAGGTATAAGGATTCAATCTGCTATGTCTGGGAATGGTAATTTTCCTAGTTCCGTTTGTCATACCGATATGTTTCCTTCCCTGGGTTTTTGAAATCCAAAAACCAGCCTTTGTAAAAGCCTTGACGGCCAGATGAGAGGAGATGTCGGTGAAAAGCATTATGCCAAGGCGACTTCCACCTCTCGCACTTCGGCTCCTTTGAGTTCTGCTTTCCCCATCTCTAGATAGGTAAAGATAGCGTCTTTTATATTATCGAGTGCCTCTTTTTGAGTTTCGCCTTGACTATGGCATCCCGGCAGGGCTGGAACGTGAATATCATAACCATATTTCGTTTTGCGAAGGATAACGGAGTATTTCATGCCTTAAGTATAGCACGGATATGTTGGGTTTCCAAGGGTATTGACGTTTTTTTATGCTTCGATTACCATATTAAATACACTTACAATTTAGTGGTTATCGGTTAATTTTTTTGTTTTTATGGCTAAATTTGAGAGGACCAAGCCCCACCTGAACGTGGGCACTATCGGACACGTTGACCACGGCAAAACTTCGCTGACCGCGGCTATTTTGCATGTTATGAACCTGGCCGGAAAAAAGGTGAAGCTGGAGTCCGTGGACCAGATTGACAACGCTCCGGAAGAGCGCCAGCGCGGCATCACCATTGCCCTTCATCACTCGGAGTACGAGACTGACAAGCGCCATTACGCCCACATCGACGCTCCGGGGCACGCGGACTACATTAAGAATATGATTACCGGCGCGGCGCAGATGGATGGTGCCATTCTGGTGGTTTCAGCCTCCGACGGCCCCATGCCCCAGACTCGAGAGCACATTTTGCTCGCGCGCCAGGTAGGCGTTCCGGTGATTATCGTTTTTTTGAATAAAGTTGACACGGTGGATGACAAGGAATTGGTGGACTTGGTGGAAACCGAAGTGCGGGAACTTCTCAATAAATATGAATATCCCGGCGAGAAGACTCCGATTATCCGCGGCTCGGCGATGAAAGCGCTCGAAGCCAAATCGGCCGAGGACGAATGGGCCAAGCCGATTTTGGAACTCATGAAAACTTTGGATGAATACATTCCGGAGCCGGTTCGGGAAATCGACAAACCTTTCTTGATGCCGATTGAAGACGTCTTCTCGATTGAAGGCCGAGGCACGGTGGTGACCGGACGCGCGGAGCGTGGCAAAATTAAGCTGAACGACGAGGTTGAAATTGTGGGACTGAAACCCACCCAAAAAACCATCGTAACCGGCATTGAGATGTTCAATAAACAGCTGGACGAGGGCCTGGCCGGAGACAACGCCGGAATTCTTTTGCGCGGCGTTAAAAAAGAGGACGTGGAACGCGGCCAGGTGATAGCCAAACCAGGTTCGATTACCCCCCATACGGATTTCGAATCTGAGGTTTACATCCTGACCAAAGAGGAGGGAGGCAGGCATACTCCCTTTTTTACCGGCTATAAACCCCAGTTTTATATCCGCACCACGGACGTGACCGGCGAGGTGACGCTGGCCGAGGGGATTGAAATGGTCATGCCCGGCGATACGATTCAGTTCACAGTGAAACTGATTGCGCCGGTGGCGCTCGAAGAGAAACAGCGCTTCGCGATCCGCGAGGGCGGCAAGACCGTGGGAGCCGGGGTGGTGACCAAAATTATCAAATAAGTAACCCCGACGCCTTTGGGTCGTGGTCCCGACCGAAGCGTCGGGATTGACAAAACAATAAATAAATAATGGCCAAGCCTTCCAAAAGTGAAACTGAAGAGCTCCAGAAGCTTAGAATCCGCGTCCGCGGATACGACCATAAGATTTTGGATTCTTCGGTGAAGCAGATTGTGGACACGGCGCTCCGCTACGGGGGAGAGGTGGTCGGTCCGGTGCCCCTGCCGACCGAAATCAGGAAATACACCGTCAACCGCTCCACCTTCGTTCATAAAAACGCCCGGGAGCAGTTTGAGATGCGGATTCACAAGCGGCTTTTGGACATCATTCAGGTAACGCCAAAAATTATTGACGCTCTGACCAATCTTAACCTGCCGGCCGGAGTGGACATTGAAGTGAAAATGATTTAGCGGGTTTATCTCTCGGGAGAGAGTTCTGCCCCGGAAGGGGCATTTTGTTTAAGAAATATGAAATATATGCTGGCTCAAAAAATTCAGATGTCCCAAATATTTGATGAAGCCGGGAACGTAATTCCGGTGACGATTTTGCGCGCTAAGCCGGTTATAGTGACCCAAGTCAAAACCAAGGAACGGGACCGCTACGAAGCCGTGCAGGTTGGCCTCGGAGAAAAGAAGAAGAAGGGCTCGAGCTCTTTTCGCTGGCTGCGGGAATTTCCGATAAGTCCGGCGGACTTGAAGCTTGGCGACAAGATCGAGCTCACTATTTTTAAGGAAGGCGAGCCGGTTCAGATACGCGGCGTTTCCAAAGGCAAGGGTTTTCAGGGCGTGGTCAAGCGCCATGGTTTTCACGGCGGCCCCAGAACCCACGGCCAGAAACACTCCGAGCGCGAACCCGGCTCAATCGGCGCCACCTGGCCCCAGCGGGTTTTAAAGGGAAAGAAAATGGCCGGTCGGATGGGAGGAGAGCGGGTTACAATTAAAAATTCCCAAATCGTTAAAATTGAGCCTGATAAAAATCTTTTGTACGTGAAGGGGGCGGTGCCTGGGGCGCGGGGCAGTTTAATCCAAGTCGGCTCTGAATAATAAAATATGGAAGTGAAAGTTTACAGCCAGGAAGGGAGGGAAGTCAAAGCCCTGAAAGTGTCAGAGCGGCTGTTCGGCTCCCCTTGGAAGCCCCAATTTGTTCATCAGGTGTGGCTGATGGAAGAGGCGGGAAGGCGGCGGGGCACTGCGCATACCAAGGACCGGAGCGAAGTTTCCGGCGGCGGCCGGAAACCTTGGCGCCAGAAAGGCACGGGCCGCGCCAGACACGGCTCGATCCGCTCGCCCCTTTGGATCGGCGGCGGCGTCACCCACGGCCCCCGGACGGCAAAAGTTTACGCGCGAAAGATAAATAAAAAAGCGCGGAGAAAAGCGCTCTTGACCGTCCTCGCGCAGAAGCTTCGCGATCGGGAAATTTTATTTTTGGAGGACCTGAAGGTTCCCGAAGCTAAAACCAAAAAAGGCCTGGAAATTTTAAAAAAGCTTTCTAAGATTTCAGGATTCGAAAAAGTTGACCCTAAGGCCAGCACCTTGGTGGTTCTTCCCCGGAAGGATGAGGCCGTCTGGCGGGCGTTTCGGAACATCGGGCATATTTCTTTAAGCGAGGCCAGAAATTTGAACATTGCGGACTTGCTCTCGCATAAATTTTTGATTTTTCCAGAGGAAGTCCATCGGGTTTTAGAGGAGACTTTTTTGAGATAATATGGACCAGATTTTAGTGAAGCCGATGGTAAGCGAAAAAAATACCTTACTCTCCAGCCGAGGCGTTTATGTTTTTCAGGTGGAAAATGAGGCCAATAAGATCACGATTAAAAAAGCGGTGGAGCGTCTTTATAAGGTGAGGGTTGAGAGAGTCAATTTAGTGAAAGTTTTACCAAAGAAACGAATCTTGCGGGGCCGGGTTGGGTTTCGTCCCGGCTATAAAAAGGCGCTGGTCTTTTTGGCCGCGGGGCAGAAAATTGATTTAACATGAATCCCGTTAGAAATTCAACCAAGATTATTATAAGATATTTTGCAGTGAGCGAACTCACCTTTGGTTTTTATAATTGCGGCAAAGGCTTATTAGTAAAATTTCTAACGGGATGAAAACTTATCGCGCCTTCACTCCATCCCGCCGGCAGATGACCGGGATTGAATATAAAAAGATTTTAACTCGTTCCGAACCCGAGAAGAGTTTGACTTTTGGCCGGAAGAGAGCTTTCGGCCGGTCGAACCAGGGACGGATTACGACCCGTCATAAGGGCGCGGGCGCGAAACGGCTTTGGCGCGAGGTGGATTTTTCTATGGAGAAAAAAGATATTCCGGCCAAAGTGCTTTCGATTGAATATGACCCCAACCGCACCGCCTTCATCGGTCTCGCGGCCTACCGCGACGGTGCGAAGCGCTACCTGGTTTTGCCCTCCGGCGTCGGCGTCGGCGATGAAATTTTAACTTCTGAAAAAGCGCCGCTGAAGCGCGGCAACCGCTTGCCTCTTAAAAATATTCCGGTCGGCAGTCAGGTCTATAATATAGAAGTTTATCCCGGCGGCGGAGCCAAACTGGTCAGGGGCGCGGGAACCTTCGCCCAGATTCTGGCGCAGGACGCGCCCATAACTTTGCTTAAACTTCCTTCCGGGGAGATTCGAAAATTACAGGATCGCGCTTGGGCGTCTTTGGGCCAGGTTTCGAATCAGGACGCGAATTTGGTGGTGATTGGAAAAGCCGGACGTTCGCGCTGGCTCGGCATCAGGCCCACGGTTCGCGGCTCAGCCATGAACCCCGTGGATCATCCCTATGGGGGCGGCGAAGGCCGGGCGCTCCGAGGCACCAGGCGCCCTAAAAACAAGTGGGGCAAGGGGGGGCGGGGAGTGAAAACCCGTTCCAGAAAGAAGTGGTCGGCGAGTCTGATTGTTGCGAGAAGAACGAAATAATATGGCGCGCTCTCTTAAAAAAGGTCCCTGGGTTGACCCCAAACTTTTAAAAAAAATCTCCCGCCTTGGGCGGGGCGATAGAAGTGCGATTAAAACTTGGTCCCGGGCTTCCCAGATTTCTCCGGAGATGGTTGGTTTTACCTTTGGAGTTCATAACGGCCGCGAGTTTATCCCGGTGACGGTCACTGAAGAAATGGTGGGACACCGCCTGGGAGAGTTTTCGCTCACTCGAAAATTTGTCAGACACGGCGGCAAGATGCAGCGGGAGCTCGAAGCCCAAGCGAAAAGCGCCGAAGTCCCTGCGGCCGCTCCCCCTGCCAAGAAATGAATTCCATGAAAGAAGTCCCAGCTCAATTGAATTATCTAAGGATGTCTCCACGGAAGGTGCGCGAGGTGGCTGACGTGATTCGAGGGCGTCCGGTCCAGGCCGCCCAGGAATATCTGAAATTTTTGTCCAAATCTCCCCGAGCGCCGCTCGAGAAGCTGTTGAAGTCGGCCGTCCACAACGCTAAACATAATTACGGACTCGAACCGGAGAAATTATTTATCAAAGAGCTTCGGGTGGATGGGGGCCCGACTTTGAAGCGCCAGATGCCGCGGGCTTTTGGCCGAGCTTTTCCCATTCGAAAACGCTCGAGTCACATCACCCTGGTTTTAGGAGAGAAAATATGAGTCATACCGTGCATCCTTATTCATTTCGAATTGGCGTCATTAGGGATTGGAAATCTCGCTGGTTTCACGGCCGGGCCTCCTATCAGCGGACTTTAAAAGCTGATGTGATTTTACGCGCCTGGTTGGAAGAGCGGCTTCGCGGCCGATATGTGGCCGAGATTGAAATCGAGCGCGGCCGGAACGAGCTAAATTTGATTCTAAAAACCTCGCGGCCGGGACTGCTCATCGGCCGGGGCGGAGAAGGAGTTGAAAAACTGAAAAAAGAGATTTTGACCTACGCCCAGAAACAGAAGCTCGAACTGCCCAAGAGTTTCAAGGTCACGGTTCAGGAGATTAAAGCGCCGGAAACCCACGCCAAGATTGTCGCCCAGATGATAGCGGAGGATTTGGAAAAAAGAGTTAATTTCCGGCGGGCCCTGAACCAGTCTTTGGATAAAATTATGGCCAACAAAGAAGTGAAGGGCGCCAAAGTCGCCCTCTCCGGAAGATTGGACGGCGCGGAGATGGCCCGCTATGAATGGTCCAAGCGGGGGCAGGTGCCGCTGACTACTTTGCGGGCGGATATCGATTTTGCGAAAGAGCGAGCGCACCTTCCGTACGGAGATATCGGGATTAAAGTCTGGATTTATAAAGGCGAAAAATTTTCTTAATCCATGCTTTTTCCAAAAAAAGTTAAATATAGAAAGTGGCAGAGGCTTCGCGGACAGTTCAAGGGCACAGAAAGCCGCGGGACCAAGGTGGCTTTTGGCAGCGCCGGGATTAAGGCTTTGGAATCCGGACGCATCAACTCCCAGCAGATTGAAGCCGGCCGTAAAGTTTTAACCCGCTATGTGGCCAAAGGCGGCAAGATTTGGATTCGCATTTTCCCGGACCAGCCTATAACCCAAAAACCTCCGGAAGTGACCATGGGCGCGGGCAAAGGCGACCCGGTAGGCTATGTGGCGGTGGTGAAGCCGGGCCGGATTATTTTCGAGATTGACGGCCTTCCGAAAGAGACCGCCGTCCAAGCGCTGAAACTGGCCCAAGCCAAGCTTCCGGTCAAAACCAAGCTGGTCTCCAGACGCTAATACCATGAAGACGAAAGAACTTCGCGAAAAATCAAGAGAAGAATTGCTGAAACTGCTGGAAGATAAGGGAGCTTCGCTTCGCGCTTTTCGGTTTGACCTAAGTTTTAGCAAAACCAAGAATATCAAAGTCGGCCGGAATCTTAAGAAAGAGATTGCCAGAATTTTAACTCTGCTTAATGAGGAGCAACATGCCAGAAGCTAAGCGCCCGAAAACTTTTAAAGGAGCGGTGGTGTCGGGAAAACTGCCTAAAACGCGGGTGGTTCAAGTGGACCGTTTCGTGAAAATGGCCAAGTATGGAAAATATCTTAAACGCTCCAAGCGCTTCAAAGCCCACGATGAAAATAATGAATATAAACTGGGCGACCGGGTTATTATTCAGGAGACGCGCCCGCTCTCAAAAGAAAAAAGGTGGAGGATAATTGCAAAGATATGATTCAGCATCGAACCATGTTAAAAGTTGCCGATAATACCGGAGCCGTGCTGGTCCAGTGCATTAAAGTTTTGGGCGGAACCCGGCGGCGCTGGGCCCAGCTCGGAGATATCATCGTGGTCAGCGTGAAGAAGGCGGAGCCGCGGAAAATAGTAAAGAAAAAGGAGGTCTTGCGAGCGGTGGTGGTGCGCCAGAAAAATTCTTACCGCCGTCAGGATGGCTCCTACCTCCGGTTTGACGATAACGCGGTGGTGATTGTGGACGGCAAAGAGCCCAAGGGCGGCCGGATTTTCGGGCCGGTGCCTCGGGAACTTCGCGATAAAGGTTTTGTCAAAATTATTTCCTTGGCTCCGGAGGTGGTGTAATATGGCGTCTCGCATCAAAAAAGGCGATATGGTCAGAATTATTTCCGGCAAAGATAGAGGCCGGGAGGGGAAGGTAATCAAAGTTTATCCAAAAGAGGAGCGGGTGCTTGTGGAAGGCTTGAATTTAAGGAAACGTCACCGCCGTCCCAGGAAAGCCGGTGAGAAAGGAAGCGTGGTTGAACTTCCGACGCCTTTTCCTTGGGCGAAAGTAATGCCGAAGTGTCCGGGGTGCGGAAAGCCGGTCCGGGTCGGCGTAAAAATTTTAGAAGACGGCGGGAGAAAGCGAATTTGTAAGAAATGCGGCTATGAATTTTAAGGAAAAATACGACAAAGAAGTTCGTCCGAAAATCATGAAGCAGCATGGCTATAAGTCTTTCTTGGCGGTGCCGCGCCTGATTAAAATCGTGGTTAACAGCGGCGTGGGAAAGGCTCGGGACGACAAAGAGAAAGAAACAATCGCCAAGCAGCTTTCCTTGATTGTGGGGCAGAAAGTTCAGGAGCGGCCGGCTAAAAAATCCATCGCTTCCTTCAAAACCCGTCAGGGCATGATCATCGGTTTTTCGGCCACGCTTCGCGGCCGGCGGATGTATGATTTTCTCTCGCGCCTGGTGGAGGTGGCCTTGCCGCGTTCCCGCGATTTTCGCGGGATTCCCGAGACGAGCCTGGACGAATCCGGCAACCTCACCCTCGGAATTCGGGAGTATATTGCTTTTCCGGAGATTATCGGGGAAGATATTAAGGCCATATTCGGGCTGGAGGCCACTTTGGTCACGAACGCCAAAAGTCGAGAAGCGGCCTTGGAATTATACCGGGAATTAGGCCTGCCTTTTAAGAAATAGTATGGCGAAGACTTCCGTAATTGCGCGCTCAAAGAAAAAACCGAAATTTTCTAGCCGCATCGTCAGGCGCTGTTTTCGCTGCGGCCGGAAACGAGGCTATATGAGAGATTTTGAATTATGCCGCATCTGCTTTAGGGAGTTGGCTAACGAAGGCGTTATTCCCGGAATTAGGAAATCGAGCTGGTAAGCCCCGTTAGAAAATCTACATGCAATACTATTCACAAAAAATAAATATCTCTCGCAAAAACTGGTCTTGGTCGCATCAGCTTATTAGAGATTTTCTAACGGGGTAAATATGGACCCGATTGCGGACATGTTAACCCGAATTAAGAACGCCGCCCTTGTTAAAAAGGAGACGGTTTTAGTTCCATATTCCCAGATGAAGTTTGAGATTGCCAATATTTTGAAAGAGCGAGGCTATATTTCGCTGGTGGAGCGGCGGGGGCGCAAGAACAGAAAGTTTTTGGAACTTGGGCTGGCCTACGAACCGGACGGCTCGCCGCGGCTGCACGGCGCCAAAAGAGTTTCCAAGCCCTCCCGGCGGATTTACCGCAAAGTAGCGGAAATAAGACCGGTCCGGCGAGGTTTTGGGCTGGCAATTATTTCCACCCCGAAAGGACTCAAAGGCGACGCCGCCGCTAGGCGCGAGCGGGTCGGCGGCGAAGTTATTTGCGAAATTTGGTAATTCACCCCGTTAGAAAATCTACATGCAATACTATTCACAAAAAATAAATATCTCTCGCAAAAACTGGTCTTGGTCGCATCAGCTTATTAGAGATTTTCTAACGGGGTAAATGTCGCGATTAGGAAAAAAACCTATTTTGATTCCGAGCGGGGTCGTGGTTAAAATCCAGGGTTCGAAAGTTTCCGTCCAAGGGCCGAAGGGAGAGCTTTCGCGCGATTTTCGGAATGAGATTTCAATCGAGTCTGACGGTCAAATCGTTAAGCTTGCGCCCCGCGTCCACAGCCGGCTTTCGAAAAAACTTTGGGGCACTTACGTTTCCTTGATTAAGAACATGTTAAAGGGAGCGAGCGAAGAATTTTCCAAAAAACTTATTTTGGAGGGAATCGGTTACCGGGCCGAGCTCGCCGGCAAAGATTTGGTTCTCTTTTTGGGATTTTCGCATCCGGTAAAGTTTTCGGCTGAAGCCGGCATTAATTTTCAGGTTGAAAAAAATTTGATAACCGTTTCTGGAATCGATAAAGAAAAAGTCGGGGCTGCGGCGGCGAGGCTCCGCTCTCTTAAGAAGCCCGATCCTTACAAGGGCAAGGGTATCCGCTACGAGGGCGAGGTTATCCGCAGGAAGGCCGGCAAGAAAGCGGTCAGCACCACATAAGATGAAATCAAAAAGATTAAGCCATCATCGAAGAATTCGGGCAAAAATTTTCGGAACGGCCGAGCGGCCGCGCCTGGCGGTTTTCCGTTCTGCGAAGCACCTCGAGGTACAGCTGGTGGACGATGCCCAGCGTAAGACCCTGTGGGGCGCGAAGGATTTAAAGATTAAAAAAGGCACCAAAACCGAACGCGCCGCCAAATTCGGCGGCGAGGCCGCGAAAGGAATTTTAGCCAAGGGTTATAAAAAAATTGTTTTTGACCGCGGCCGCTGCCAGTATCAAGGCCGCGTTAAGGTCCTGGCCGAAGCTTTAAGAAAGGGTGGTTTAGAGTTTTGATTCACCCCGTTAGAAAATCTACATGCAATACTATTCACAAAAAATAAATATCTCTCGCAAAAACTGGTCTTGGTCGCATCAGCTTATTAGAGATTTTCTAACGGGGTAAATGGCTGGGCGCAGAGAAAAATCAGAATTTTCCGAAAAACTTATTGACTTAAGAAGAGTTTCCCGTGTTATGGCTGGCGGCAGACGTTTCAGTTTTCGCGCCACGGTTGTGATAGGAGACAGAAAGGGTCGGGTGGGGGTCGGCGTCGGCAAAGGGACGCATACCGCTCTGGCTATGGAAAAAGCGGTTAGGGTTGCCAAAAAAAATATGGTGGAAGTTCCGCTCTCGGAAAACGGCTCGATTCCTTTTGAAGTCCAAGCCAAATACGGCGCCGCCAGGATTATAATGCGCCCGGCCAAAGCGGGGCGGGGGCTTACGGCCGGAGGCGCGGCGCGGATTGTTCTGGAGTTGGCCGGCGTGAGCAACGCCTCGGCCAAGGTCCTTTCCCACACTAAAAATAAAATTTCCAACGCTCGGGCGGCGCTGGAGGCCTTAAGACATTTAAGATATGCAGCTTCACGAACTTAAACCTGACAACAAGATGAAAAAGAAAAAACGGGTGGGGCGCGGCGGCAAGCGCGGCACTTATTCCGGCCGCGGAATCAAAGGGCAGAAGGCCCGGGCCGGACGCAGGATTCGGCCGGCGTTGCGCGATATCCTTAAAAAATTTCCCAAAAAACGCGGATATCGAGTCAAAGTTAAGCCGCGAAGTAGTGCCGTGGTAAATTTGGAGCTTCTTGAAAAAAAGTTTGAGATAAATTCCGAGATTTCTCCCCGGACTTTATTCGAGGCCGGGCTCGTCCGAAAAATTTCCGGAAAAATTCCGCAAGTGAAAATATTGGGCCGAGGAAAAATTACAAAAAGTTTCGCGGTTAAAGACTGCTTTTTCTCCAAAAGCGCGGAAGATGCTATAAAGAAAGCAGGAGGCAGAATATGGAAAAACTCTGGCTGATTTTTAAAGATAAGGACCTGCGGAAGAAAATTCTTTTCGTATTGGGAGCGCTCGCGGTTTTCCGAATCGCCGCGGCTCTGCCGATTCCCGGAGTCGATCTTTTGCGGCTGAAATCTTTTTTTGAAGGCAACCAGTTTCTGGGGCTTTTGAATCTTTTCTCCGGAGGCGCCTTGGACAATCTTTCGGTGGTGATGCTGGGGGTCGGCCCCTATATCACTTCTTCAATTATCATGCAGCTTTTGACCATGATTTTTCCGCGCTTGAAGGAGATGTATCACGAAGAAGGCGAAGAGGGCCGGAGAAGATTCAACCAATATTCGCGCTTTTTAACAGTTCCTTTGGCGGTTCTGCAGGGTTTCGCGCTTTTGACGCTCTTGGAGCGGCAGGGAGTTTTGGGAGCGCTTTCTTTGCCGGAGCGATTGGTCAATGTCGCCGTGGTCGCGGCCGGCTCTATTTTTCTGATGTGGCTGGGCGAGCTCATCTCGGAGTATGGAATCGGGAACGGAATTTCGCTTCTGATTTTCGCAGGCATCGTGTCCGGAGTTCCTGTCTCAATTCAACAGACTTTTTTGGCGTTCGAACCCTCCCAGCTTCCGGTTATTTTAGGATTTCTGGCGGCCGGGCTCGCCATCATCGCGGGCGTGGTGATAATAAGCGAGGGAGAGCGGCCGATTCCTGTTTCCTACGCCAAGCGGATTCGCGGCATGAGAATATACGGAGGCGTCTCCACGCACCTGCCGCTTCGCGTCAATCAGGCCGGAGTGATTCCGATTATCTTCGCGCTCTCGATTCTTTTGTTTCCGCAGATGCTCATAAACTTCATCGCCCAGAGCCAGAATGAAATTCTGCGAAGCGTCGCCAACGCCATTTTGGGATTTTTAGGCAGCACTCTTTTTTACAGCTTGGCTTATTTTATTCTGGTTTTTCTCTTTACCTACTTTTATACCGCGGTGACTTTTGACCCGGAGCAGATTTCTTCAAACCTGCAGAAAAGCGGGGCTTTTGTGCCCGGAATTCGGCCCGGCCGGCCCACTGCGGATTTTCTTTCGAGGGTTTTGACTCGGATTACTTTAATCGGCGCTCTGTTTTTGGGTTTGATTGCGGTTATGCCTCTGGTGATGCAGGCCGCGACCGGATTGGCGGCGCTCACCATCGGCGGCACCGGCCTTTTGATTGTGGTTTCGGTGGTGCTGGAAACCGTGAAGCAGGTTGAAGCCCAGCTCGTGATGCGGGAATATGAGTAAGGATATTCACACCCTCTCTTGAAATAGTCGAACTTTTAGTAGACCTTTTACGTTTAGTTAAGGAGTTACTTGATTTTTTTAAATATTTCTGATATATTTTTTACATGACAACTTCCATTCAGGAGAAAAAAATTGAGGAGGCAATAATAAGGGTTTTACAGACAATGATGGCTGACCCGGATTTCGGGTTGGAACTGCGCCCCGAATTTGAGAGAAAATTAATGAAATCCGCTGCTTCCAGGAAAGCCGGGCACCTTAAAGATTTCAGAGAGGTGCTTGCTTCGCTTTTGTGAGCGATAGCTGGAGAATTAAATTCACTCCCGAAGGAGAACAAGATTTAACCAGACTCGATAGAATTGAGCTTAGAGATAAAGTTTATAAGAAGAGAAGGAAAAGATGATTTCCAAATCCACCACTCTGGTTTTTCTGGGGCGGTCGGGAAGCGGGAAAGATACCCAGATTGATTTTTTATTCAAGCGTCCTGATTTTGCGGGCGCGATTAGAACCGACACCGGCGGGCGTTTCCGAGAACTGGCCCAGCGCGATTCAGTGCTTTGGAAAAAAGCTAAAGACGTTTTGGATCGAGGCGCTCGCCAGCCGGACTGGTTTGCGTTCTCGCTCTGGCTTTTTTTGGTTGGAGAGAAATTAAAAAGCGATGAGATACTTGTTTCCAGCGGTTCGCCGCGCTCCTTGCGGGAAGCGAGGCTCATTGACGAGGCCCTCGCGTTTATGGAAAGGCCTCTGGCGGTCGCGGTTTTGGTTGAGGTGAGCCCCCCAGAAGCCACAAAGAGACTTTTCGCGAGGGGGCGCACGGATGATAACAAAAAGGGCATCGCAGAGCGCATGGCTTGGTTTGAAACCGATGTTATGCCGGCGGTCGAATACTATAGCGAAGAAAAACGCCTCATCGAAGTTGGCGGCGAGCCTAGTCCGGAAGAGGTTTTTAAAGAATTGGAAGAAAAGCTGGAAAAATATTTTCGATGAGCGTAAAAACTCAGGAAGAAATTCAAATTTTGCGCGAAGGCGGCAGAAAACTAGCCGTCGTTTTGGACGCCTTAAAAAGAGAGCTCTCTGACGGAGTTTCGGCCGAAGACCTGGACCGCCTCGCGGAAAAATTAATCCGCGAGGCCGGGGGCGAGCCGTCTTTCAAAGGCTATCAAGGCGCTAAAGACAAATATCCTTATTCGGCCACCGTCTGTTTCTCCATCAACGACGAAGTGGTCCACGGGCTTCCGGACGGCAAAAAAATTAAGGACGGAGATATTATCGGTCTGGATATCGGCATGAAATATAAAAATCTTTTTACGGATATGGCTCAGACGATTGGGATTGGTAAAATCGATGAATCTGGCGAAAGATTGATTAGAGTCACGAAAGAAACTCTGGATTTTGCCATCTCCAAAGTCCGGCCCGGAATTAAAACTGGGGATTTAGGCGAAGCAATTCAGAACTTTGTTGAATCCCGTGGTTTCGGCGTGGTGCGGAATTTGGTGGGACACGGCGTCGGCTATCAGGTTCACGAAGAGCCGCAGATTCCGAACTGGGGGAAATCAGGCACGGGCCTAGAGCTGGTGGAGGGGATGGTGATTGCGATTGAGCCCATGGTCACGGAGGGGGATTATAATTTGAAGCTCGCCAAGGACGGCTGGACCTGGAAGACTAAAGACGGCAAACGAGCCGCGCATTTTGAACATACTTTGGTTATAACCAAAACCGGCGCCGAAGTGCTGACTATGTGCTAAAATAAATCTAATGCCGCAGCCGGATATCTACCCCGTTAGAAGTAAGTCGCCGTCGGCGACTGCCGTTCCTTTCTCGGAACGGACTTCTAACGGGGTCTATCTCTCCGTCATAATTCCCGCGTACAACGAGGCGGAGCGATTGCCTAAAACTTTAAGAAGATTTCAGGAATATTTTCAATCCAAACCCTTTTCTTATGAGATTATCGTGGCCGCGGACGGCCCTTCTGACAATACGATTGAAATTGCCCAAAATATGGCCGCGGAGATAAAAAATCTTAAGGTTTTGGAACGAAGGCAAAACCGCGGCAAAGGTTACACCGTCCGGGAAGGGATGCTGGCCGCCCAAGGCCGCCTCCGGCTTTTCGCCGACGCCGACAATTCCACGGATATTTCTCATTTTGACAAAATGCGCTCTCTTTTTGATAAGGGCTGCGACGTGGTCATTTGCTCCCGCGACGAAAAGGATGCCCCGGGCGCGAAACAAGCGGTTCCTCAAGCGTGGCCTAAGCGCCTTTTAGGGAATATGGGAAACCTTTTTATCCAATTCATTGCGGTTCGGGGGATTTGGGACACCCAGTGCGGTTTTAAGGCTTTTCGCTCCGCGGCGGCTCAAAATATTTTCTCGCGCGCCAGAATAAACCGCTGGGGCTTTGACATCGAAGTTTTGGCGCTGGCCCGCGCTTTGAATTATAAAATCGGCATCATCCCCGCCAACTGGATAAACGACCCCAAAAGCCACGTGAAATTGTCCGGGTATTTGCAGGTTTTGTGGGAGACCGTCAAAATAAGATGGAATTTAATGACGGGCCGATATAATTTATGACCCGTTCCGAATTTCGAAAAGATATTGTTTCCGGGGATTGGATTTTGGTGGCCGGCGGTCTCAAGAAGAAGCCGAATTTTTTCGCGAAAGCCCCGAAAAAAATAAAGATATCAAAAAAGGGATGCCCCTTTGAAAATGTGAAAGAGGGACATAAATTAATTTTATCTTCCGAGTTTGCTAAAGTGGTTTTGAATAAATTTCCTATTTTGACTCCGCGCAAGGTCTGCCCCATTCCTCTTTCCGAAGCTCCTTACGAAAAAATGGCCGGCGTAGGTTTTCAGGAACTCGTCATCACTCCGGACCATTCGCGCTCTTTGGGAGATATGATGAAAGAGGAAATCCTTTCCGTCCTTGAAGCTTATCTCTCGCGCTACCAGGCGCTGAAAAAGGAGAAATGCATCGAATATATTTTGATTTTTCACAACCACGGACCCTCGGCCGGCGCCACCGTGCCGCATCCGCACTCGCAAATTTTAGCTCTGCCCATAATCCCTTTGGATGTTGAAAGGAGCCTTTCCGGCTCGGCCAGCTACTTTAAGAAATACTCCCGCTGTGTTCACTGCGCCATTCTTAAAAAAGAGCTTCGGAATAAAAAAAGAATCATCTACAAAAATAAAGACTTCATTGCGATTGCGCCCTACGCCTCGCATGTTTCTTTCGAAACCAGGCTTTACCCCTTGAAGCACGGTTCCAATTTCGAAGAGATGAGCCAGGCGGAGAAAGAAAATTTCGCGGATATGATGCGAGCCGTCTTCGCCAAACTTAAAAATGGGATGAATAATCCGGATTATAATTTTTTCATCCATACTGCCCCGGTCAAGGCCGACCACGTGAAACATTATCACTGGCATCTCGAGATTCTGCCGCGGACCAACATCTGGGGCGGGGTGGAGCTCGGCACCGGAACCGAAGTGATTAAAATGCCTCCCGAAGAATCCGCCAAAATTTTACGCGAAGCCAGGACATGATGGAAAGTTTTTTCGGATTCGATTTGGTTTCTTTGATTAAAACCGCGGGCTACCTCGGGCTTTTCGGGATTATCTTTGCCGAATCCGGGCTTTTGATTGGTTTTTTTCTGCCCGGAGACAGCTTGTTGTTTACGGCCGGTTTTCTGGCTTCCCAAGGGGTTTTGAATGTTTGGCTCCTGGTCCCGTTGACTTTTATTGCCGCGGTCTTGGGAGATAATTTCGGCTATGCCTTCGGGCGGAGAGTCGGGCCCGCGATTTTCAGGAAGGAAAACTCGCTTTTCTTCCGCAAAGAATATTTGGAACGCGCCCGAATTTTTTACGAAGTGCACGGCGGGAAAACTCTGATACTCGCCAGATTTTTGCCTGTCATCAGAACTTTCGCGCCCATTTTGGCCGGGGTGGGGGGAATGCGCTACCGAGCTTTTCTTTTTTATAATTTTTTGGGCGCGGTCTTGTGGGCCATCGGCCTGACGCTTTTGGGTTTCTATCTGGGAAATTTCATTCCCGGGGTAGACCGTTACTTTATCCCCATTGTTCTGGCGATTATCATTTTTTCCAGCCTCCCCGGTCTGGTGCATCTTTTCAGAAACAGGAAACTTTTGACTAAGCCGTGAAAAAGACCATTATTGCCAATTGGAAGATGGATCCGACAAGCGCCCGAGAGGCCCGACAGCTTTTCGCGCAGATAAAAAACAAAGTCCGGAAGTTGAGAGGCGTGGAAACGGTAATCGCGCCGCCCTTCGTCTATCTGCCGCTTTTTAGGCCGACGAGTCATTTTAAACTTGGCGCCCAAGATGTTTCTTTCGCCAGCGAAGGCGCTTGGACCGGAGAGATTTCGGCCAAGATGCTCCTGGATTTAAAAGTTTCTTATGTCCTCGTTGGCCATTCGGAACGAAGAGAGCTCGGCGAAACCCATAATTCCGTGCATCAAAAACTGGCGGCCGCCCTTTCCAAAGGACTTCGCGCGGTTTTATGCGTGGGCGAGAAGGAGCGAAGCCGCGAAGCTTTCCCGGCGCTGGTGCGCGAGGAAGTAAAGTCGGCTCTGAAGGGCGTGCCGAGGCGTTTTGCCGCCAGAGCCCTCATCGCCTATGAGCCGGTTTGGGCCATCTCTTCTCACTCCGGCGGCAGGGCCGACACCTCTCAGAATTTTTTTGAGATGTCCATTTTTATCCGGCGCCTTGTTCTCGATATCTGGGGCAAGTCCGCGGCGCTGAAACTTCCGATTCTCTACGGCGGCTCGGTCAATTCCAAAAATGCCGCCGGATTTTTGGGAGTGAAAAGCTCCGGAGGGCTTCTGGTCGGCCAGGCGAGTTTGAACCCCGGGGAGTTTAGCAAAATACTCGAGGCGGCGTCACGATGAGGAATTTGAGAAAGGCCGAAGTTCGGGGAAAACGCGTTTTGGTACGGGTTGATTTTAACGTTTCCCTGATTGGGCGCGGTGAGAGGAGAATAGAAAAAACTTTGCCGACCCTGCGCTATCTTCTCGGAAAAGGGGCCAAACTGGTTCTGGCCACACATATGGAGAAGAATGACGGGATTCGCCCCAGCACCAAAAAGCTTTCTGAATTTCTTAGAAAAACTTATTTTCGGCGAGAGAAAAATTTAGAAATTCTCGAAAACCTTCGCTGGAACCCTGGCGAGGAAAATTGTTCTTTGGGGTTTGCGAAGCGCCTGGCCCGGGGCGCGGATTTATACGTGAATGAGGCTTTCGCGGCATCGCACCGCCGGCACGCCTCGATCGTCCTTTTGCCGCGGCTTTTGCCGTCTTATTGCGGTTTTTTGTTCGAAAACGAAATTAAAAATCTCTCCAAAGTTTTTCGGCCGCCCCATCCTTTCACTTTTATTTTAGGCGGCGGGAAAGTTGAAACCAAACTCCCAATTTTGAAAAGCCTCCTTCCGAGAGCTGACCGGGTCTTGGTCGGCGGCAAACTGCTGGACCTTTTTGCCCTAGGAAAAAAGCCGCCCCCTTCCAAAAAAATAATTTTGCCGAAAGAAATCATAGTTTTGAGAAAGAAAGTCGTGGACGTCGGGCCGGGAAGTTTTGAGGAGTGGGCCAGAGTTATCAAAGAATCAAAGCTAGTGGTCTGGAACGGCCCTTTGGGATATATCGAGAAAGGGTTTAATGGCGGCACCAAGAAATTGATTTCGATTTTGAAGAAGACGAGGGCCGAAGTTATCATCGGCGGCGGGGACACGCTCGATTTCTTGCCCCAGACTCTCCCGAAGAATATTTTTGTTTCCACTGGCGGCGGTGCTATGCTGGAATATCTGGCAAAAGGCACCTTGCCAGGGATGCGGGCATTAGAAATTAGGAATTAGAAATTTAAGAAGTATGTGGTTCAAGGATGCGGAAAATTTCAAAAAATACTGCGGTTACGAAATAAACGGCGTTTGGTATCCGCGGGTCACGAAGATTATTGATATTAAATCCAAACCGGCGCTTGAATTTTTTTATAAAGACATGGAGAATTTTTCAGCCGCCAGGCAGGTTTCCTCGAAGTCCGCCCAAGAGGGCTCTTTGGTTCATGAGGTGGTTCAAAAATTGGCGGTGGGAGAGAAAACCGATATCCCTCCGGAAATTAAATCCGCGGTGGAAGCTTTTCAGGAGATGCAGGAGGAAAAAAATATTGTTTTTTATCCCGAGTTCATAGAAAAAAGAGTCTGGTCAGCGGAGAATCGTTACGCCGGAACCCTCGACGCCCTGGCCACCATTGACGGCAAGTTTGGGGTTTTAGATATCAAGACCTCGGCCGGCTTTTATCCGGAATACAATTTACAGACCGCGGCCTACCTCCAGGCCCTGCGGGAGGAGGAAGTGAAAAGCGACTTGGCCCTTCCGGAAGAAGTCCAGACCCGCTGGATTTTACGCGTAAATCAGCACCGGGTCTGCAAAAAATGCGGCGCAAAACTTCGGGAGAAGGGCGGCCGGAGCAAGGTGACTTTGGCCAAAAATAACGGCATTAAGCCCTGTAAAGATGAGGAACACGATTGGAGTCTGGTCATCGGCGACGTGGAGCTGAAAGAATTCCCGTACTACGCCCGAGATATCAAAGCGTTTCTCGCCGCCAAAATCCTCTGGGAGTGGGAGAACGATTACTGGCTCAGGCAGATTGGCTATTCCAGATGACGTTTAAAGCGGCCTCTGAAAAACTGATTGTCTATACTGACGGAGGGGCGAGAGGAAACCCCGGGCCGGCGGCTTTGGGAGTTGTGATTCAGGACGCGAAAGGCCGCGCTATTAAAAAATATGGGGAGCGCTTGGGGATTAAAACTAACAATGAAGCCGAATATGAGGCGGTTATTTTCGCCCTTCAGAAATTAAAAGCGCTTTACGGCAGAGAAAAAACAAAAAAAATGCAGATTGACATGCGGATGGATTCGGAGTTTGTGGCCAAGCAGTTGAACGGCGCGTACAAAGTTGAAGAGGAGCGGCTTTTCCCGCTTTTCATCAAAGTTTGGAATTTGAAGATGGATTTTAGGGGAATCAGTTTTACGCATGTTCCCCGCACTCAAAATAAAGAAGCGGATAAGATTTTGAATGAAGTTTTGGACGGGAAAGGGGCGCCGACGCTTTTCGGATGAGAAATTTTTTCGTTGTTATCCTGGCTGGATTTTTTTCAGGAGTGTTCATTCGCTCCTTTTTTGATTTTGGCTTTGAGTTTGCGGCACTTTTTATATTTTTAGGAGCTATTCTGGGGTTTCTTTTTTGGCGTTTTTTGTTTTCAAATTTTATTATTTTTTCAGCGATATTTTTCGTATCTTTTAGCTTGGGTGTTCTCCGTTATGAGATTCGAGACGCCCGCCCCGCCCTAACACCCGGGGAAGTTAAACTTTCCGGAACGATTATCGACGACCCCCAGAGACTCGATAAGTTCACGCGAGCCGTATTTGAAACAAGTGAGAGTGCGAAAGTTCTTTTGACCTTGCCGCATTATCCCGAAGTTAATTACGGCGACAAACTTACCGTCGAAGGCCGTCTCGAAGAGCCTGCCCGGCAGCTGCCGGGTTCAGATTTCGACTGGAAGTCGTATTTAGCCAAAGATAATATTTATTTTGAAATCTTTTTGCCTAAAATAATCGTGCGAGAAGAAGGAGGCGGTTTTTGGCTGAAGCGATTTTTATTCGCGGTCAAGCATCGGTTCTTGGAAAATCTTTCAAGGGTTTTGCCGGAGCCGCATAGCGCGTTTCTGGCCGGACTTACGGTGGGCGAGCGGACTTCGCTTCCGGAGGAGCTCGAAGAAAATTTCAGAAAAGTGGGAGTGGTTCATATCATCGTTCTTTCCGGATATAACATTTCAATTATTGCTGACAGCTCCCTGAAACTTATCGGATATTTGCCGATTGCCAAGGTTTTCAGAACGCTTCTGGCGACTGGCGGTATTTTACTCTTCGCGATTTTAACGGGCGCCTCGGCGACCGTCGTCCGAGCCGCGATTATGGGTATTTTGCTTCTCTGGGCCAGAGAAACCGGGAAAATTTATCAGGCACTCGCGGCTTTGATTTTCGCGGCCTTTTTGATGACTTTGGTGAATCCAAAGGTTTTGCGCTTTGACGCCTCGTTTCAGCTGTCATTTTTAGCCACCGCTGGCTTGATTTTTCTGGTTCCAAGGCTCGAGAAATATTTTAAGTGGTTTCCTAATTTCTGGAAATTCCGCGAGCATCTTTTAGCCACCATCTCCACGCAAATTTTTGTCTTACCGCTTTTGCTCTCGTTAGGCGGGACATTTTCCTGGGCAACTATTCCCGCGAATCTTCTGATTTTAAGCGCGATTCCTTCCACCATGTTTTTCGGTTTTATTTCAGGCCTGGCCGGTTTTTTCTCCTACTATCTTTCCTGGCTCTTGGCCTGGCCCGCGTATTTTCTTTTGGCCTATGAGCTTTGGGTGGTTAAAATTTTCGCCGGACAGTGAAAAAAAGATTTAAGTATCTTTTTATTTTAGGGCTGGTCGCGATTACGGCTCTGCTTTGGCGGCAAGTTTTTTATTTAGAGAAGAGAGAGCTGAAGTTTTACGTTCTGGACGTGGGCCAAGGGGACGCGATTTTCATTGAGACGCCGACGAAAAACCAGATTTTAATAGACGGCGGACCGGAGCGGAGCGTTTTGGAAGAGCTCGGCGAAGTCATGCCGTTTTACGACCGCACGATTGATTTAGTTCTGCTTACGCATCCAAATTTAGACCACGCGGCCGGTTTGGTGAACGTGCTTAAAAGTTACGAAGTCAAATATTTTGTCGATACGGATGATTCTTATTATCTCGCGGAGTATGAGGAATTGAAGAAAATTGTCGAAGAGAAAAATATTTCTCGTGTTATAGCTCGTCGGGGAACGAAAATTGTTTTAGATCGCGGGGCGGAGCTTGTTATTCTTCATCCGGATAAGTTGGCCAAGGGCGAACCGAATCAAAATAGCATCATCACCCAACTCTCTTTTGGAGATATTGATTTTCTCCTTACGGGTGACGCGGAAAAAGGCGAGGAGTTAAAATTGATAGAGAATGGCGACGACCTTCAGAGCGAAGTTTTAAAAGTCGGACATCACGGCTCCAAAACTTCTTCCAATCCTTTGTTCCTGGAAAAAGTTAAGCCGCGATACGCTTTAATCTCCGTTGGCCGCCAAAACCGCTACGGCCATCCCGCGAGCGAAGTCTTAAATAGCCTCGCGCTCGCCGGCGCAAAAATTTTTCGAACCGACGCGGACTCCCGGATTAAGATTGAAAGCAACGGGACAGATTTGACTGTAAGCCCAGAAAAGTAGTATTATCAGAAATACTTATTTTATGAAAAATTTTGATTTCCCGATTTTTAAGACAAAAACAGAAGGGGTTACGGAAAAATTTTCTCTGGAAGACCCGGTGGGGCGGCGCAAATACTTTGAAGCCAAGGCCGGGGCGGAGATAGAAAAACTTAGGGATTGGCTCTCGGGGAATAATTTCGTTGCTTTTCTTTTGGGCCCCAAAAATTCAGGCAAGGGGACATATACGAAATTATTCATGGAGGCCGTGGGTTTGGACCGAGTGGCGCATATTTCGATTGGCGATGTCGTCCGTGGCGCTCACCAGGATTTGAGCCACGCTGCTTCCAAAAAAGAACTCGTCGAGTTTCTGAAAAAAAGATACCGCGGCGTAGTTTCCATTCAAGAAATTTGCAAGCTGATTCTCGGCTGGGGAGTTTCAACGCCGCTTTTGCCCACGGAAGCGATTTTGGCTCTGGTGGAGCGGGAAGTTTCTCGAATCGGCCGCAAGGTTATTTTCATAGACGGCTTTCCGAGGAATCTTGACCAAATTTCACTTTCTCTTTATTTCCGAGCGCTCATCGGCTATCGCGACGACCCTGACTTTTTTGTGTTCATAGATGTTCCCGAAGCGGTGATTGACGAACGGCTGAAATTCCGCGTAATCTGTCCGCTTTGCCAAACCCCGCGCAATACGAAACTTTTACGCACGAAAGAGGTCGGCTACGATGCGAGCAAAAAAGAGTTTTATCTTATTTGCGACAACCCAACCTGCCAGGGGTTTGGAACAGCACGGATGGTTTCGAAACAAGGAGACGAACTCGGCATTGAAGCCATTCGGGAACGGATTGAGGTTGACCGCATGGTTATGAAAACTCTCTTGGAGCTCGAAGGCGTTGACAAAATATTTCTTCGAAACAGCGTCCCGGCGGATAAAGCCGGAGAATATGTTGATGATTATGAAATAACCCCAGCTTATCTTTACGAATGGGATGAAAAACAAAAGAAAGTTTTAGTTCGAGAAGAACCCTGGACCATAAAAGACGACTCTGGAAAAGATTCATATAGCTTGTTACCGCAGCCAGTGGCCCTCGCGCTTATAAAACAACTTGCAAACAATTTATTAACAATTTATTGATACGCTTTCAACAGCGAATTCAATTACAACATAACTCCTGGACGCTGGGAACTTCACAAGCTTTTTGTGAGCGCTAGAGTGAAACTGAAGGTATCGCCAGAGCTACTACACCAAGTTATCACTCCGAAACCTCCCTATGTGCAGCCTTGCCCGTGGGCAGGCGCCGGGGACACATTATGGAGTAAAGGTAGTCTAGCAACGGCGGTGCCTTTTTGGATACAATTAGGGAATGCCGGCTTTTATACCTTCCGGGAAATTTTTGTCCTGGTTTTTAATCGGCCTTCTCTTGACCCAAGGCTGGGCGTTAATCACCTCGGCCTATTTTTATATCTGGTGGCTGGATTTACTGATGCATCTCGCCGGCGGATTTTGGGCGGGCGGTCTGGGCGTTTATCTTCTCCGAGAAACTCCGCTCTCTAAATTTTTATTTTTCTTGACGGTGGTGAGTTTCGCGGCTTTAGTCGGAGTGCTGTGGGAATTTTTTGAATTTATGACCGATCCGCTCTGGAGCATCTTGGGCCGCGAGACTTTTTTTCAAGCAGGGCTGGAAGATACTTTGGGAGATTTGTTGTCCGATCTCGTCGGCGGAGCGCTGGCCGCTATCCTTTTCCGAAAAGAAGAAAAGAAATTATAATTAGGGGTAATGAACCCCGTTAGAAATTCAGACGAGGCTATCATAAGATATTTTACATTGAGCAAATTCGCCTTCGGCTTTTTTAACCGCAACAAAAGTTTATTGGTAAAATTTTTAACGGGGTGAAAATTTCTTTTTTCGGAGGAGCGCAAGAAGTGACCGGCTCCTGTTTTCTTTTCGATTCAGGCAAAACCAAGGTTTTGGTGGATTGCGGGCTTTTCCAGTGCCCGCGTTTTTGCGATATTCGTTCCAAAGAGCCCTTTCCTTTTAACCCTAAAGAAATTTCCGCGCTTTTTGTAACTCACGCCCACATCGACCATACCGGAAGGATTCCAAAACTGATTAAAGCGGGTTTTTCCGGGAAGATTTTTTCCACCCCGCCCACGAAAGAGCTTGCGGAACTGATGCTTTCCGATAGTTTGGGGGTGCTCGAAAAAGAAGCCAAGCGCCATAATGAACCTTTGTTCTATGAAGAACGTGATATCGCCGCCGCGCTCGAGCTTTGGAAGGGAATCGATTATTATCAGAAACTTGAGATCGGCGATTTCAAAATAAGACTGCTCGATTCCGGCCATGTTTTAGGGTCGGCCATGGTTGAGTTTGAGGTCGGCACCCGCCTGTCGGACGGGCAGGGGAAGAAAATAGTACTCACCGGAGACTTGGGAAATCCTCCCACCCCGCTTCTTCGAGATCCGGAGGAAGTGCGGGATGCCCAAGTTCTTCTCATTGAGTCTACCTACGGCAACCGCGTTCATGAGAATCGGCCGGAGCGCAAGCTTAAGCTCGAGCGCGTCATCGAGGACACTCTTAAAGCCGGAGGGGTTCTGATGATTCCGGCTTTTTCTCTCGAGCGCACTCAAGAGCTTTTGGCCGAGATAGACGATTTGGTGCAGTTCGGCCGGATTCCCCAGGTTCCGATTTTTCTGGATTCGCCTTTGGCGATTAAAGCCACCGCCGTTTATAAAAAATACAAAAGTTATTTTAACAAAGAGGTGCACCTTAAAATCAAATCCGGAGACGACCTCTTCCGCTTTCCAGGACTTCGCTTCACGCTTACCACCGCCGAGTCAAAACAAATCAACGAGGTGCCGCCTCCGAAAATCATTATCGCGGGTTCGGGGATGTCGACCGGAGGACGGATTTTGCATCACGAACGGCGCTATCTTTCCGACCCCAAGAGCACTCTTTTGATGGCGGGCTATCAGGCCGCGGGCTCATTGGGGAGGGTACTTCAAGACGGAGCCAGCGAGGTTACGATTTTCGGGGAGAAAATCCCAGTGAGGGCCAGAGTTGAAACGCTTCAAGGTTATTCCGCCCATCCGGATCGGGAGCAGCTTCTGGAGTTCGTTTCCAAGAGCAAAGATTCGCTGGAGGAGGTTTTCGCGATTCAGGGCGAACCAGCGTCGTGCCTTTTCATGGTGCAGCGGATTCGGGATTATTTGGGGATTGACGCCTCGGCGCCGAAATACGGAGAAACATATGAAATATGACCCTTCAATAAGCTCAGGGTCATGGTGAGCTAAGTCGAATCCATGATAAAATTATTTTATGAAACCTTCGCCGCATTCTCATCTAAAATTTAAAATCTGCGTTTCTGGCGCGGCCGAAACTGGTCATTGCGGCCCCGAAGCCCTGGAAATGGCCAAAGAGCTTGGGAGAGAAATCGCGCGTCATAAAGCCGTCTTGGTTACGGGAGCCACGACCGGCGTTCCTTTCTGGGCTTGTATCGGCGCCAAAGAAGAGGGAGGCTTTTCCATCGGACTTTCGCCGGCCCGAAACGAGAAAGAGCATATCGAAGAGTATAAACTGCCGGTGGACTATATGGACATGATTGTTTACACCGGCTTCGGCTACGCTGGAAGGAATCTTTTGCTGACGCGCTCGGCCGATGCTGTGATTTTTGGGTGCGGCCGGATGGGAACTTTGAACGAATTTACGATTGCGTTTGAAGACCAAAAACCAATGGGAGTTTTGGACGGCTCTTGGGAAACCGCGGATTTATTCAAAGAAGTAGTGGAAAAATCCTATCGCGGCCCGGGCAAAATTGTCTATGATTCCGACCCGAAACGGCTTGTCGAAAAAGTGATTGAACTGATTCGCAAAGAAAAAGTGATTGAGATATGACCCTTCGATTTATACTCAGGGTCATGGTGAGTAATATCGAACCATGAAGACGATTGAGGGGCTGGGGCTCTTGTTGGGAATGATTATAGGCGCAGGGCTTTTCGCCCTGCCGTATAGTTTTTTAAAATCCGGAATTTTGTGGGGCGGCTTGCTTTTTGTTTTAGTTTTTCTGATAAGCTGGCTTTTGCATTCGCTCTACGCCGCCATAATCTATATCACTCCCGGTAAACACCGCTTCCCCGGATACATTAAATTACATCTGGGCGAGCGAGCGGAAACTCTGGCGGCGATTTTCACCTTTCTCTCTTACTACGGAGCTATGCTCGCCTATGGCCTTTTGGGCGCGATTTTTCTCCAGACTATTTTTGGGCTTGATTTTTTATGGAGCGGAATTTTATTCTTCATCGCCGGGGGAGCGCTCTTTTTTTTGTCGCTGCGGGTGGTTGGAAAAATAAATTTCTATCTCACCCTCCCGCTTTTGGCCTTCATCCTTATTCTGGTGGTCCAATTATTTCCGGATGTGGCGAGAGAAAACTTTACCCTGCCGTCCGGCCCGGACTTTCTCCTGCCTTACGGAGTTTTTCTCTTCGCTTTCGGAGGGTACGCCGCCCTTCCGGATTTGCATGATGTTTTGGGCGCCAATCGGAGAAAACTTTCCAAAAAAATAATTTTTGCGAGCCTCGCGATTTCGGCTCTTTTTTACCTCATTTTCATTCTCGCGGTCCTGGGCGCCTCCGGCGCCCGGACTTCCCCTGACTCTTTCTCCGGGCTTCTGCCAGTCGCGGCGGGGAGCGTGGTTTTAATCGGTTCTATAATCGGAATTTTAACCGTATTTACATCGTATATCGTCTTCGGCGTCGATTTAAAACTGACTTTCCGTTACGATTACAAATTTTCAGAGGCTCATTCCTGGATTTTGGCGTTCGGACCGCCTATTTTGCTTTTCGCTTTTGGCTTTACTGACCTGATTAAAATTTTGAGCCTCGTCGGCTCGGTCGGCCTCGGGGTTTTCGCGGTTTTTATTTTGCTGATTTCCTGGCGGGAGCGCGAAAAACTCGCGTCTTTTCTGGGTTTTGTCCCGCGGGCCTGGTGGCTTTTGCCTTTGGGAATTTTGGTTGTTCTGGGCGCCTTGCAGGATATACTTAATCTATGAATCCCGTTAGAAAATCTACGAGCTTTTATATTTTAGATTCAAGCATTCTTGTTTTAGAGGGTCGGCTATGGTCAAGTCGGCCTATGGTAGATTTTCTAACGGGATGAAAATAGCGGCGGACCTTCATATCCATTCCAAATTCTCCCGGGCGGTTTCCAAGGAGATGACTTTGGAGAATTTGGATACTTGGGCGAGAAAAAAAGGCATCAATGTTTTGGGTACAGGGGATTTCACGCATCCGCAGTGGTTTAGGGAAATAAAAGCCAAGCTTGAACCAAGCGAGGCAGGACTATACAAATTAAAGGGTTCTGATTCTGGAACGAGATTCATTCTGACGGTGGAAATTTCGAATATCTACACCAAGAATAAAAAAGGCCGAAGGGTTCATAACTTAATTTTCGTGCCGACCATCGAAGCGGCGGAGAAAATTAATGAGCGTTTGGGCTGGCAGGGGAATTTGCGCTCGGACGGCCGTCCGATTCTGGGTCTCGATTCGAAAGAACTTTTGAAAATTGTTCTCGACATTGAGCCCCGTTCGCTTTTTGTTCCGGCTCACGCCTGGACGCCTTGGTTTTCGATTTTCGGCTCCATGTCCGGTTTTGATTCCATCGAAGAATGTTTTGACGAGTATTCAAAATATATTTATGCGATTGAAACCGGGCTCTCTTCCGACCCGGCCATGAACTGGCGGCTTTCGAAGCTAGATAAAATCGCCTTGATTTCAAATTCGGACAGCCATTCCTTGGAGCGAATCGGACGGGAAGCCAATGTTTTCGATTGCGAGCTTTCTTATGACGCGATTGTCGAGGCGATAAAATCCAAAAATCCCAAAAAGTTTCTCTATACCATCGAATTTTTTCCGGAAGAAGGAAAGTATCACTATGATGGGCACCGGCTTTGCAATTTTTCACAAGACCCGGCCGTGACCAAAGAGAAAGGCAAAATCTGTCCAGTCTGCAAGCGGCCGATGACCATCGGAGTTTTGTACCGGGTGGAAGAGTTGGCGGATAGACCATCCGGAACAAAACCGGCCAATGCCGTCCCCTTTAAGAGTTTGGTCACGCTCGATAAAATTATCGGCGATGCTTTGGGAGTGGGTGAGAAGTCAAAAGCCGTGCAGAGAGAATATGAAAGTTTGATTCAAAAGTTCGGAAACGAGCTCGCGGTTTTGCTTGATGTTCGGGAATCTGATTTGAAATCCGCCACAGATTCACGAATTTCCGAAGGAATTTTGAAAGTCCGCGAAGGCAAGGTGAAAGTCACACCCGGCTATGACGGCGAGTATGGAAAAATTTCCATTTTTAATGCCGAAGATTTAAAAGTCCCCCAAGAGAGTTTATTTTAAAATTATGCTAAAAAAAATTTCAACCATACTTCTGATTCTGACCTGGGTGGATGTTTTGATTTTGTCGGCTTTTGGGCTTTTGTCCCCGGTTTTTGCGATTTTCGTGACTGGGCAGATCGAAGGCGGAACAGCCACGGTGGTCGGCTTCGCTACCGCGATTTATTTTATCGCTAAATCCATTTTCCAAATTCCCGTAGGCCGCTATATCGATAAACATTCCGGCGAGCGGGACGACTTCTGGGTTTTGTTAGCCGGTTATATAGTTTTGACCGCAGTTCCCTTCCTTTATCTTTTGGCATCCTCCCCCCTTCACGTTTATTCTCTGCAGTTTTTGTTGGGAGTGGCGGATGCGCTCTCCGTCCCAGCCTACCTTGCCGTTTTCTCCAGGCACCTCGATAAAGAACATGAAGGCACGGAATGGTCTATCCGTTCGGTCTTCACCGGCGGAGCGGCTGCTGTCGCCGGCGCGGTCGGAGGAATAGTGGTGGATACTTTCGGGTTTCAAACCCTTTTCCTGGCCGCTGGAATACTTTCGGTTTTTTCCACCCTTTCCATTTTTTTGATAAAACCTTTTCTCTATGAAGAGCGGGCCAGAGCCATTCCGCCTGGGATTACCCATATTGGCTCGAGCGAAGTGTGAAGAACCAAGAGATTTCCAAAATCTTTTTTGAGCTGGCCGAGCTTTACGACATGAAAGAAGCGCCGTTTAAGCCGCGCGCCTTCGAAAAAGCTTCAAGTTCTATCGCGAATCTCGAAGAAGACATAGCGGACATTTACAAAAAAGGCGGCCTTCGAGCACTCGAAAATATTCCGGGCGTGGGCAGGGGAATCGCCGAACGGATTGAAGAATATTTGAAAACCGGCCGAATCAAAGAATATCAGCGTCTCAAGCGAGATTTCCCGGTGGACATCGCCGAATTGTCTTCCATTGAGGGGATTGGGCCTAAACTTATCAAGGTTTTATATACCAGATTAAGGATTAAAAATATATCTGACTTGGAAAAAGCCGTAAAGCAGGGGAAATTGCGCCACCTTCCCAGGATGGGCGAAAAGCTAGAGGCCAAGATTATGAAAGGAATTGAGTTTAAAAAAGAAGGCGGAGGCAGGTTCGCCTTGGGGGAAATTTTGCCGTTCGCGCGCGAAATTAAAGCTCGACTCTTAAAGCTGAAGGGCGTGGAGGCCGTAGAGATTGCAGGTTCTTTGAGGAGATGGCAGGAGACTATTGGGGATGTGGATATACTCGCCATTTCAGAAGACCCGCCCAAAACCTGCGATTATTTTGCGAAAATGCCAGAGGTTGGACATGTCTACGCTCACGGCGATACCAAGGTGCTGGTTAGACTAAAAATGGGAATTGATGCCGACTTGCGGGTGGTGCCTAAAGAATCTTTTGGCGCGGCCCTCCAATATTTCACCGGCAACAAAGACCACAACGTTGAAGTCCGGAAAATAGCGATTAAAAAAGGATACAAGTTAAATGAATACGGATTGTTTAAGGGTAAAAAAATAATCGCGGCCCGGAGCGAAGAAGAAATTTACGAAAAACTCGGAATGGAAACCCCGCCTCCCGAGATTAGATTAAACGACGGAGAAATAGAAGCCGCGCTTAAACATCAACTTCCCAAATTAATTGGCTATGACGATTTGAAGGGGGATTTGCAAACGCAGTCGGACTGGACCGATGGCTCGAATTCCATTGAGGAGCTCGCTCGAGAAGCGGAAAAGATGGGCCATGAGTATATCGCGATTACCGACCATACCAAATCATTGGCGATGACCGGCGGTTCGGATGAAAAAAAACTTCTGCGCCAAATGGCGGAAATAGACAAGATTCAGAAAAAATTTTCAAAAATAAAAATTTTGAAGAGTGCAGAAGTTAATATTATGAAAAATGGCTCTTTGGATATCGCGAACGAAGTTTTGGCGAAATTGGACGTGGTAGGGGCGGCCGTGCATTCGCTTTTTAATCTTTCAAGAAACGAGCAGACCGCGCGCATTATTCGCGCCATGGGAAACCCCCATTTGGATATTCTTTTTCATCCTACCGGCCGGATAATCAACCGCAGAAAACCTTATGATGTCGATATTGAAGCCGTAATTAAAGCCGCGAAGCGCACCGGGACTATTCTGGAAATAGACGCTCATCCCTGGCGCCTGGATTTAAAAGATGAACATATTAAAATGTCGCGCGAAGCCGGAGTGAAAATGGTTATAGACACAGACGCTCACTCCGTTCCCGAGCTTCATTATCTTGAATACGGCATCGCCCAAGCGCGGCGCGGTTGGTGCGCTAAAAAAGATATTATAAATACCCTCCCCCTGAAGGAGTTTTTGAAAGCACTGAAAAAAGTCCGAAAATAAGGGCTTTTTTAACTTCTCCGTGGGCTTGACTTTTTTATTGTTTGGATGTTTAATTGTCATTAAAGCTGGAAATGTAGGGCTGTCTTACATTTTCGAAGCTGTGGTCCTTTAACTCACCTCTGCGAAAAAGGCTATTCGCAGAAGGTTATGCTCCCAATGGGAAGCGAAGGAGGTTTTATGAAGCCAAGTTTTGAACAAGGGATTTTGTTTGACCGGAATGTCGTAGAACTCAAGGCGAAGCTTGACCACGACGAAATGCAACGGCTGATTGAGGGCTTCAATCTTGTCTACGGCATCGCCAAAGGCAAGGTCAAGAGAACGGCGTCAGTATTATTAAATCTTGTCGTTTCCGGAGTGAGCATTACCGCAGCGCCCGCCGCGAAAACGGATGACTGTTTCAAGGTCGGGGACGGCGTCTTCGCTTATCGTGACCAGGATTTTGACCGCTGGTTGCCGGCAACGGTTCCGGCCGTGGGCGCGGGCAACGCCTCGACGTTTGAGTTTGAAATAGATCTCAACTTTCAGGAAATTGTAGAGGCGCACCTCGGCACCAAAGGCTCAATCGATGAGCTCAAAAAAGCGCTTATCGAGAATGGAAAGTGCTGGAGCCCGAAGCAGATAGATAAGCTCATCCGCAACTGCGAGAATGGCGACAATCCCTTAAAACTGCGGACTGACGGCTATGCCAATTTCTTCTTTATTGATATTGGCGGCGGCGTCTTCGCGGTCAGCGCCTATCGGTTCTCGGACGGCTGGGACATGTATGTCTACGAGTTCGCGGACACCAATCGCTGGCGCGTCGAGGACCGCGTTTCTTTCCGCAACTGATTCTTTGTTTCTTTGTCCCTCCGCATCCTAAACGCCGGGTGTTCATCCTGAACATCCGGCGTATCTTTTTTAATGCTATACTCAATATGAATTTCGCTGGCATCCCCGGTCAAGGCTTGGGGTGGCGAAATTCCGGTCTGAAATTTTTATTTCCGCCCGTCAAAAAACAAACAGTTGGTGCGGTCTGCTAGGAAACATTAAGGTTTCAAATACTATACAGCCCCGAGAGTATTCAAAGGGCAGTGGATTGGGCGGCAGGCGGCACGAAACGTCTTCGCGGTCAACGCCAATCGGAACTCGGACGGCTGGAACATGAATGTCAACGAGTTCGCGAACACCAATCGCTGGAACGTCGAGAACCGCGTTTCTTTCCGAAACTATTTGTTTTCTCCCGCTGCGCTCTGGCGGGAGTTTTTGCTCCAACCGTAGAGCATTTTCCCGACCTCATTCAGATGCTTGGAAAGCAGAATATACTTTTTATTGTTAAGCATCTTTATTTCCCAAGATACTTGCAGAAAGAATTTAAGAATGTCCAGTTTATTTTGGGCTTTATCCAAATACGGCAATTTCTCTTGTCTCGGCAGATAACTTGCTATGAATAACGATTCAAGGGTTTCCAGGAAGAGTAAATCTATTTTAGCGCCGAGCGTCAGGCGCAATGTTTTTGGGAGATTTTCAAAAACCCCATGCCACGATTTGTAGACCGCAACCAAGCGCCCGATGATGAGCACGGTTCCGTAAGGGGGGGGGCTTAAAGGAAGAATTCAATTCGGACATAGTTTTGAAGATATCATTTCGGTTGAAAATCTCCTAGCGGCTTGGAAAGAATTTTTGAAAGGGAAACGCAATAAACCTGATGTCCAAGAATTTTCGATACGGCTCATGGATAATATTCTAGCACTTTACCAAGAACTTGCCTCTAAAACTTACGAGCACGGCGGCTATAAATCCTTTCACATCTTTGACCCCAAGCCGAGGCATATCCACAAAGCCAGTGTTCGCGATAGATTATTACACCATGCCATTTACCGGAAGCTCTATACGTTCTTTGACAGAACTTTCATTACCGATTCATTTTCCTGCCGCAAGAACAGAGGAACACATAAGGCACTAAACGGGTTTAAAGCGTTTGGGCAAAAAGTAAGTCGAAACAACACCAAAATCTGCTGGGTTTTGAAAGGCGACATCCGAAAGTTCTTTCAGAACATTGACCATGAAGTTTTAATGAATACTTTATCGCAGCATATCCCTGATAAAAATATTCTCTGGCTTCTAAAAAAAGTTATTGAGAGTTTTTCTCCCGGTCTACCCCTCGGCAACCTAACTTCCCAGCTTTTCGTTAATATCTATATGAACGAATTTGACCAATTTGTGAAACATAAATTGAAAGTAAAATATTATATTCGCTACGCGGACGACTTCGTGATTTTGTCGGAAGATAAAAGCGAACTCCATAATCTAATTCCAAAAATCAGAGATTTTTTTCAAGACACCCTGCGTCTCGAACTCCATCCCGACAAAGTTTTTATCAAAACTCTTGCTTCCGGCGTTGACTTTTTGGGCTGGGTTCATTTTCCGGACAATAGGGTATTGCGAACGGCGACCAAAAGGCGGATGATTAAAAGGATACAAGATAATCTAAATCCCCAGACCTTGAATTCATACCTCGGTTTTCTGAAACACGGAAATACATATAAACTTCGGAAAGAAATTTACTGATATGCCTGTGATTCGTTCGGCGGGGGCAATTGTTTTCAGAGAAACTAAAAAAGGCCGGGAGTACCTTTTGATTAAACATGCCCCGCCCTATGGACATTGGGATTTTCCGAAAGGACACATCGAGAAAAGGGAGAAGACCGAGGAAGCAGTCAGGCGCGAAGTTGAAGAAGAAACAGGAATTTCCAAAATCGAAATTATTCCGGGTTTCAAAGAGACGATTCGCTACTTCGTGAAATACACCGGCGAGAAGGCGCTGAAATTCGTCGCGTATTTTTTGGCAAAGACCAACGAGAAAAAAGTTAAACTCTCCCATGAGCACGAGGATTTCGCTTGGCTGCCTTTTGAGGAAGCGTACAAGAAGATTACTTACAACACTTCAAAAAAGCTTTTAAAAAAAGCCGATGAATTTCTCGAAAAAAGTTCTTGAGGTTGTTCGGAAAATTCCGCGCGGAAAAACGCTGACTTACAAAGAAGTGGCGCGCCGGGCAGGCTCGCCCCGAGCTTGTCGAGGGGTGGGAAACATTTTGAAGAAAAATTTTGACCCGAAAATTCCCTGCCACAGAGTTATTCGCTCGGACGGAAAGCCGGGCGGGTATAATCGAGGTCGGCGTGCTAAAATGCGGTTATTAAAAAAAGAGGGAATTTTGTTATGACGCTTCTGGCAGCAATTTTATTGTCCTCTTTAGCCGCCGCGCTGGTTTCTTTTGTCGGCGGCATTTTGGCTATTTTTAACGAGGAAAAGGTGCGGCGGGCAACGCATTTTATCGTGAGTTTCGCCATCGGCGCTCTTTTTTCTGTGGCTCTTTTGGACCTTATTCCGGAAGCGTTAGAGATTGGTTCAACCAAACTTGTAATGTCTTTTGTACTCTTGGGAGTTTTGCTGTTTTTTCTTCTGGAAAAATTTATCTTTTGGTATCACTGCCACGACGGCCAGTGTCCTATCCATACTTATTCTTATTTGATTCTCTGGGGCGATTTTCTGCACAATTTTGTGGACGGAATTATTTTGGCTTTGACTTTCCTCGTTGATTTGCGGCTGGGGCTTCTAACCACGGTAGCCGTGATTCTTCATGAAATTCCGCAGGAGATTGGCGATTTTGGAATTTTGATTCATGGCGGATTTTCACGCAGAAAAGCGCTCTGGTATAATTTTCTTTCTGCGATCTCCGTGGTTATCGGCGCCGTTTTGACCTACGCTCTGGGAGCAGTACTCGAGCCGTTCTTGCCCTTGGGTTTGGCGCTCGTTGCGGGCGCCTTTATCTACCTCGCCGCAGTTGACCTTATGCCGGAGCTTCACGAAACGACAGGATTTTCGCACGCTCTTATCCAGATCGTTTTTATCGCCATGGGAGCGCTTTTGGTGATAGCCCCAGATTTTATTTTTTAAAAAATGAAAGGCGGCCCTGCAGGGTCGCCTTTCTTGGTCACGTCTTCAGAGCGTTTGTATTTCCTCGAGTAATCTCGCCGCCTCCTTGTAGTCTGCTTTTTTGAGCGCTTGGGAGTAAAGCTCCTCAAGTTCTTTCTTTCTTTTTTTTCTTTTCTCTTTCTCGCACGCTTCTTGCACTGCATTCATTTTTGGCTCTCCTTTCTTCCCATTTGAGCTTGGAACAAAATATATCCCTTCATGAGTTTCCCTCCCCAGTTTGTTAAACAACAAAATTACCGACCTTGTGGGTCGGCTCCGTCCTTTTAACTATTTACCATTCAACTACTCAACTAATAACAGAGGCCGACCCTTAAACTCGTAAAAAAAGAAGCTAAAAAAGAAATTGAATCGGCTTAAATCTGTCATCAATTTTATTCTAGCAAGCCCTAAAAACGAGTCAAGGGGAGGTCTATCTAAACCTCCCCATTTTGGAATTCGAGCTCTAGTCGCCGCCCGCGTAGCGCAGAGTTTCGAATGCTTCGCGGAGTTCTTTTATTTCTTTCTCCGTAAGCCTTCGCTCCTTTTGGCGTTTCAGTAACTCCTCTATTTTCTTTTCCATTTTTCCTCCCTAAAGAACAAAATTCCGGTTCTTGGAGAACCGGTTTCTGGAAGTATCTTTATTTCGTCAGGATATGTCCAAAGACCGGCGCTCCAATGAGTCCTTAATGACTACGAGGATAAGAGCCAGTCGTCCTTTCATATCCATAATTACATACCTTATCACGCTCCTTTTACTTTTTCAACCAGGGCTAGGAAGGCCTGGGGATAATTTTGGGCGAGCTCTGCCAGAATTTTCCGGTCAAGTTCAATACCGGCCCTTTTTAATTTGTGCGTAAAAACGCTGTAAGAAAGGCCAGACTCGCGCGCCGCGGCGTTTATTTTTATTTGCCAGAGTTTCCTGAAGTTTCTTTTCTTTTTGCGGCGGTCCTGAAAAGAATGAACGGCGGCGTGCAGTAACCGCTCCCTCGCCAATCTTTCTTTGGATTTTCCGCCCCAGCGAAAACCTTTGGTGCGGCGCAAAATGTTGCGCCTCTTCTTTAACGAAATTTTTCCTCTTTTTACCCGCGCCATAATTTAAATATAAGGCAAATAATGCTTAAGAGTTTGCCTATCAATGCTAAAATTTTTCCAGCCTTTCAGGTGGAGCTGTTTAAGCCTTCTCGTTTTGGCGTTGAAATGATTCTGGCCCGGAATCCGGGCGAACACCTTGCCCGTCGGCGTCACTTTCAGGCGCTTTAGAAATGATTTATTAGTTTTATTCATTTTTTCTCGATGATAAGATGGATTCCGCGCGGCCCCTGTTTCGGCCCTTCGGAGACTTTGTAGTCCCGCGGAATGAAATGCAGTATTCGCTCCATTCTCTCTTTTATGAAATTTTTGTCAAGATATTTTGCCCGGCCTCTTAACGCGAGCCCTATTTTTACCTTGTCGCCTTCGTCCAGAAACTCGCCGATTTTCTTCGCTTTCATCTCCAGGTCGTGCTCCGAGGTGTTTAGCCCCACCCGTACTTCGCGCACCTCGGCGAGGTGGGCCTTTTTGCCCGCCTCCCGGCGCTTTCTATCCTGCTGGTAGGACCACTTGCCGAAGTCCATTATTTTGACCACCGGAGGCTTGGCCGTGGGAGAGATTTCGATTGCGTCCAGCCCTTTTTCCTGGGCAATTCTAAGGGCCTCGGAAATTTCAATGACACCATAGTTGGTGCCATCATCGCCGATAACCCTGACGGGGTTCGCGATTATCTGATTATTTATTCTAACGCGCTCTTGAGCCAGATAGTTTAATTATAGAGTAATTGAATTTTGTTGTGGAGATGGCGGGAATTGAACCCGCGTCAGAAGAAATTTTGAACCGCGGTTGACAGGCTTAAAACTTTTGAAGGTTTTTCTCGCTTATAACACCCGCGACCCTCTAGCGAGAATCAAGGACGGATGCTTACACAGACTTAATTAAGCAACTGCGTAAGAAGGTTGGAATAAGTTTGCACTTACTACATTGAGAGATTTTTAAGAGCTAACTCTCGTCCTCTGCCTGAGCGCCTGCTCAAACTTTTCCTCCTCGAGGCCGATCATCCCCGTTTTAAAGTTCTACTGATTTCTCTTTCAATGTCGCGTTTCTTTATCTTTTCCCTCTTCTCGAATCTCTTTTTGCCTCGGACGACAGCGATTTCTATCTTGATTCTGCAGTGCGTAGTATACACCTTGGTGGGGATTACAGTCAAGCCCCTTTCCTCTGCCTTTCCAGCCAGGCGCGAGATTTCTTTTTTATGCAACAAAAGTTTTCGCGTTCTTTGCGGCTCGTAATCTGGAGGCGTGTTTTTCGGCTGATAGGGCGGGATATCCATCCCGACAATATGGGCTTCATTGCCCCGGATGATGACGCGCGCGCCCATGATATTTCCGCGCTTTGATTTCAAAGATTTCACTTCAAATCCCTTCAATTCCAACCCGGCCTCGTATTTCTCAAGGATTTCATAATTGAAATATGCTTTTTTGTTTTCCAAAAGCGCGGGCATGGTTCCATTTTATCATAATTTGACTTTTATTTTTGGATTTGCTATAGTTTTTAAAAATCCAGTTGAGGGGGAATTATGAAAGTTCTTATAGTGGAAGATTTTCGCGATTTGGTTGACATCTTGAAGCTTCAATTCGCAAGAATGGGGAACGCCGATGTGAAGGCCGTAGAGGATGGGCTTCAGGCCTGCTTTTTTCTCGAAGAGCAGGGGGAGCTCATAAGTTTGATTGTCGCTTGCTGGGAGCAATCGAGGAATATGCGCCTGACTCTCGGCGAGGGGACATTGGAGATGGCGCGAAAAAAGAATCCCAACGTCAAGATAATTCTGGTGACTACCAATCCGAGGCTGGGGCACTTGGATTATCTGAGGTCTATTGGGGCCGACTACGTGCTTGTCAAACCATTTATGTACAGGGACCTTATCAACGCGATAAACATTGTCAGGCCAGAGGCCCCACTCTTACATTAATGTAAGGTCAGTAATGAATGATCAAAGGCATCCTGCGCGGGTGCCTTTGTTCTTTTTGAAGCTCTTGGCTAAACTTAAGCTATGCTTCGTGAAATTATTAGAGGAGAACTCGCCAAAATAATAAATGACGACTTGGAGATTAAAATCTCCGAGCCGGAGCGGTCGGAGAATGGCGACTATTCAACCAACGTCGCCTTTTTGCTGGCGAAGAAAGAGGGGAGGAAACTACAGGAGGTGGCGAAGGAGCTCGCCCTTCGATTGAGCTCAGGGCAATTCGCAGAGCGAGTTGCTGCCAAAAATGGATTCGTGAACATCTTTTTAAAAGACGAGGTTTTGCTAAAAGCGCTCGGAGAAAAAGAAAAATTTCCCAAGAAAAAAGAGAAAATCAATGTTGAATTTGTCTCGGCAAATCCCACCGGGCCTTTGACCATGGCCAACGGCCGCGGCGGGTTTTACGGCGATGTTTTATCTAATGTTTTAAAAAAAACCGGCTACGACGTTACGCGCGAATACTATATTAATGACGCTGGGAATCAAATAAAGCTTTTAGGCGAGTCCATTCAGGCGGCCGAAGGAAAAATTCCGGAGAAAGAGGAGTATTACAAGGGTGAGTATATAAAAAAACTCAAAGGAAAGAGCGCTGCGGAGGCCGCGTCGATTCTGTTGAAAGAAATAAAAAATTCGCTCAAGAAAGCAGGCATAAAATTTGATGTTTGGTTTTCGGAAGAAAAAAATCTGCGAAAAACCGGCGAATTAAAAAAAGTCCTCGAACTTTTAAATAAAGAAGGAGTGATTAAAGAGGGCGCGGGCGCCCTGTGGCTTGATGATAACGTTTTGGTTAAGTCAAACCAGGAGTTCACGTATTTTTTGTCGGATTTGGCGTATCACTACGATAAATTTATAAAAAGAAAATTCGACGTCGCGATAGATATTTGGGGGGCTGACCATCACGGATATGTCGCACGGATGAAAAGGGGAACGGTGATGCTGGGCGTGAATCCAGAATGCCTTAAAATAATTATTATGCAGTTGGTGCGTTTGACGAGAGACGGCAAAGAGGTGCGGATGGGGAAAAGAACAGGCGAATTCGTAACTATGGATGAGCTTTTGGACGAAGTTGGGCTTGATGCCGCGCGGTGGTTTTTTCTTTCGCATGCGCCCGAGACCCACATGGATTTTGACTTGGATTTGGCAAAAGAGCGGAGCGAGAAAAATCCGGTCTATTATGTGCAATACGCTCACACAAGAATGCAGAGCATTCTGCGTAAATCAGAAATCCGAAATCAGAAATCCGAAATAAAATCATTTGAACATCCAGCAGAGAGAGCTTTGGTTATGAAAGTTCTTCGCTGTCCCGAAATTCTGGAAGATATTTCCAAAGATTACCAAGTGCACCGCCTTACAACTTACGCCTACGAGCTTGCGCAGACGTTCTCCGCGTTTTATAGAGATGTGAAAGTTATTGGCCCGCCTAGACTCGGCGAGGCTGGCTCTGAGCGCGAAGCGGAACTTTTGTATCTGGTTTCCAAAGCTAAAGAAACTTTAGCGGATTTGCTCAAATTAATGGGCATTTCTCAACCCGAGGAGATGTAGCGGTTGGAAAAAGATCGTTCTCTCTGACGAATTTCTCGAAGTTTTCTGGGTTGCCCGTTGTAATATAGCGGCGCGCGCCGTTTTTAGAGAGTTTTTGCTCGATTTCCGGATGGCGCGAGAAATAATTTTCAAGCGCGGCCGGGATTGTTGAAGGGGAGTCGAAAATTTTGGCGTCGGGCATCTCGGCCTGAATCAGGTGTTTTATAAAAGGATAGTGGGTACAGCCGAGGACGATATTTTGGATGGATTCTGTTTTGAAAGGATTGAGATATTTTTTAAGCGCACGCGACATATCGCTATGATATATCATAGCGGCTTCGATTAACGGAACAAGCAGGGGAGCAGCCTGTTGGATTATCTTTATGTCTGGAGATATTTTATGAATCTCGCGGATGTATGCTTCTGATTTGACGGTGGCTTCTGTCGCGAGAATGCCTACCGTATGTGCTTTGCTGGCCGCGACAGCTTCCGCTACGGGAATCAGAACCCCCAAAACCTTTCTTTCGGGTCCGCCAGCTGGCGGACCCTTTTGAATCCTGCGAAGGGCGGCAGCTGCCGCCGTGTTGCAGGCGAGAATCACAAGCCTACACCTTTCGCGAAAAAGCCAATCCACGCATTCTTCGGTATATTGGTAAATCGTCTCGGACGAGCGCGAGCCGTAAGGTGCTCTGGCGTTGTCGCCAAAGTATATAAAATCATATTTTGGAAATTTTTTGTCCAATTCCCGAAAAACCGTCAGCCCTCCGTATCCCGAATCAAAAACCCCAATCATGGCTTGATTATATCTTTATTTTCAGTAGAATAGAGCTATGGCCGATGAGAAAGGTCACCCTATATACGATTCCGTGTCTCCTCGGGCCGAAGAGGAGATTCTTTCATTTTGGAAGGAAAACGGGATTTTTAAGAAGAGTGTAGCCCTTCGACAAGCTCAGGGCAAAAAAGACAAAAGTAAGACGTTTGTCTTTTTTGAAGGGCCGCCATATGCTAACGGTTTGCCCGGGATTCATCACGTTGAATCGCGCTCTTTTAAAGATATAATTTTGCGCTATAAGACCATGCAAGGTTTTTACGTTCCTCGCAAGGCCGGCTGGGACACGCACGGGCTTCCCACGGAAATGGCCGTGGAAAAAGAACTAGGCATCAATTCCAAGCGCGAGATTGAAGAAAAAATCGGCGTAGAAAAATTCATCCAGGCCGCGAAGAAAAATGTTTTCTTTTATAAAGAAGCTTGGGAAAAACTGACCGAGCGGATGGCCTACTGGCTGGATTTGGCCAATGCCTACGTCACGATGACGAACGATTACATTGAATCTTTGTGGCAGGTCGTTTCGCAGATTTCCCAAAAAGGGCTTTTGTACGAAGATTATCGAATTTTACCTTGGTGTTCTCGTTGCGGCACTTCGCTTTCATCCCATGAACTTGCGCTCGGGTATAAATTCGTGAAAGAGGAGTCGATTTACGTAAAATTCCCGCTGAAGCAAAAGCCGGGAGTAAAACAACTTTCAAGTTTTCTCGTCTGGACAACAACCCCGTGGACTTTGCCGGGCAATGTCGCCTTGGCCGTCAATCCCAAAGCGGATTATGTCACTGTGGAGACGGAGACTTCTCCGGGCGAGTGGCTGATTTTGGCGGAGGAGAGGTTGGGCGTCCTCGCCGGAAAATATAAAATAATAAACCGCGAGAAAGGAAAAAATCTGGTCGGGACGGCGTACGAAAGTTTGTACAGGGATGAGCCGGGGAAGGTGGTCGCGGCGGATTTTGTTTTGACTGAAGACGGCACGGGCATTGTGCACATCGCGCCTGCTTTCGGGGCTGAAGACTTGGAAGTCGGCAAAAAACACAGTCTTCCGATATTCATGACGGCTGGAGAGGACGGGAAAATGGTGTCGCCCGGCAAGCCGTGGGACGGGAAATTCGTAAAAACGGCCGACCCCCTGATAGTCGCGGACTTGAAAGAACGCGGACTTTTGTATAAAACCGAATTTTACGAGCACGACTACCCGTTTTGCTGGAGATGCGAAACGCCCTTAATGTATTACGCTAAAAACTCGTGGTTTTTCAAAACCACGGCCGTCAAAGACAAAATGCTTTCGGAGAATTCTAAAATCGACTGGCATCCGGGTTATTTGAAAGATGGGCGTTTCGGCGAGTGGCTCAAGGAAAACGTGGACTGGTCCATTTCTCGCGAGCGCTATTGGGGAACTCCTTTGCCGGTGTGGAGATGCGAAACCCGCCTGCCGGACGGGCAGGAATGTAAGAAGGTAAAAGTCATCGGTTCGCTTAAGGAACTGGACGAGTTGGACCCCCATCCGACTGAGCTTATAGTGATGCGCCACGGCGAAACCTCGATTAACGTCAAAAAATCTCTCTATGCTCTTTCGCCTGATGATGACAGAAAAATCCATATCACGGGGAAAGGGAGAGATGACGTGTTGAAAGCCGCAAGAGAGCTTAAGAAAGAGAAGATTGACGTCATTGTTGCTTCGCCAGCGACCAGGACAAAAGAAACAGCCGAAATTTTAGCGCGAGAGCTGGGCCTCTCTGACTTTGAAACCATTCCGGAATTTTACGACATTCTTATAGGCGCCGCTTTTGAAGGGAAGCAAGAAGAAGAATTTAATAAAGAATTTGAAATCTGGGAAGAGAGATTTTGGAAGAAGCCAGAGGGGTCGGAGAACTGGCGGGAGCTTCGAAGGCGCGTTATGGCGGGAGTGAAGAAGCTTTGCGAGAAATACCGAGGCAAGAAAATTTTGCTGGTGGGGCACGGCGACCCTTTGTGGGTTATGCTGGCGGCGCTGGAGGGACTGGCGGAGAAGGATTACAAAAAAATACCGTATCCCCAGACAGGAACATTCAGAAAAATCCGGCTTCATAACTGGCCTTACAATGCCGAAGGCGAACTGGATTTGCACAAACCCTATGTTGATTCCATAAAATTTCGCTGTGATTGCGGGAGCGAGATGGGGCGCGTTAAAGAAGTGATTGATGTCTGGTTTGATTCGGGCGCGATGCCTTTTGCCGCGCAGGGTTTTGGAAGTCCGACTTCCAAGGGGAAGTCGGACTTCCTCTATCCCGCCGATTATATTTCGGAGGCGATTGACCAAACCCGCGGCTGGTTTTACACGCTTTTGGCGGTCTCGTCTTTATTGGGTTTGGAATCTTCCTATAAACGCGTTCTCTCGCTGGGGCTCGTCTTGGATGAGAAGGGAGAGAAGATGTCCAAGTCCAAAGGAAACGTGGTGGACCCGGTTAAACTCATTGAAAAATACGGGGCGGACGCGGTCCGGTGGTATTTTTATACCGTAAATCAGCCTTGGGACGACAAGCTTTTCCGAGAGAGAGACATTCAGGATGCCAGACGCAGATTTTTGATGATTTTGTGGAATTCATTCGTCTACTGGCAAACTTACAAAGAAGTCCAACTTCCAATTGGAAGTTGGACTTCCAAGCCGAAACTAATCATAAACAAATGGATTCTTGCGAAATGGAACGTGATTTTGAAGGAAGTTACCGAAAAACTTGAAAAATATGATATTGTTTCCGCGGCGCGAATTTTAGAAAATTTCGTGGTGGAAGATATCTCGCACTGGTATATCCGCCGAATCCGGAAATATATGAAGTCTGAAGATAAAGAGTGTTCTCGAGTGTTGGGCAATATTCTTTTGGAGCTTTCCAAATCGCTCGCGCCTTTCGCGCCGTTTATAGCGGAGGGGATTTATAAAGGTACTGACGGCAAAAAGGAGAGCGTGCATTTGGAAGATTGGCCGGAAGCTAAAAAACTAAAAGCTGGAGGCTATAAACTGATTAAAGATATGGAAAAAGTGCGGGAGATTGTTTCCAAAGCGCTCGAACTTCGACAGAAAGCCGGAATAAAAATCCGACAGCCCCTGCAAAAATTACAAATCACAGACAAATTACCAGCAGAGTTTCTGGAGTTAGTTAAAGGAGAGGTGAACGTGAAAGAAATTGCTTTTAGCGATAAATTTGAACTGGACACGAAACTTACCGAAGATTTGAAAGAAGAAGGACTTGTTCGTGAATTCATCCGCCAAGTGCAGGATTTCCGAAAAGAACTCAAGCTGAAACCGCAGGAGAAAGTGGAGCTCTCCGCCTCGGGCGAAAAATCTCTTGAAAAAATTCTACAAAAACACGAGAAACTTATTAAAAAAGAAATAGCACTTTCGGAATTTGAAATCGGAAAAGGAAAAGGCCGCAAAAAAGAGCTTAAATTAGGTGACTCTGTGGTTGAAGTCTACATCTCTTAAATCTGAATATGTCTAACGGACTATATCAAACCGAGGGGATAATTTTGAACCGGCTCGATGTCGGGGAGGCGGACCGGATTTTGACGGTTTTCACCAAGGACTTCGGGCTTTTGCGGCTTTTCGGCCGCGGGACTAGGAGGGTTAGCTCGAAGCTCAATAAATTTTTAAATCTTTTTTCGTACGGCCGCTTCAGTTTCGTTTCCGGAAAAGAAACTTGGCATCTCATTGACGCCGAGGATTTGGAGCGCTTTGGCGAGGACAAATTCGAAACTCTTGGCCGCGCGTCCAATTTTATCGGACGCTTCTGCCGCGGCGAAGGCCAGGAGGAAAAATTATGGGAGGCGTTTTTGACTTTTATCAAATCCGGAGACGAGCTTTTGTTTTACGCTCGAGGTTTGGCCGCTTTGGGCTATCTTGATGAAAAAGAAATTGCAAAAAACTCCAGAGAAGATTTAGCCAGACTGACTAAAGACGCCATCGCCCGAAGCCAGCTCTAAGTGTTAGAATAGAATTGTGGCTGACCCCTTAGAGGAATTAAGAAAACGTCTTTACAAAAAAGAGGGGTCTTTTGAGGCCCGCCTGCGGCGTCCGGAACTGACTCCCCACCCCGAAAAAGCGCCTCTTTCTTGGAAAGAAGAAACCATGCCCAAATCACCCCCGCCTTACTCGCGAAAAAGGCTTTGGATAATTTTTTTCTCGCTGATTTTTCTGGCGGCGGCCGGAGGAATTTTTTATTTTTTTATCTTCTCTCAGGCGGTTTCCAGCCGGAAAATCGATTTGGTCATTTTGGCTCCGGACTCGGCCGTGGGCGGGGAGCGGATAGTTTGGGAGGTGGCGCTCGCCAATAATAATAAAAAAGCTCTGGAATCCTCCGAACTCGTTTTTGAGTATCCCCCCGGTTCCAAAATTTTAGAATCAGGAGCGCGGGGGTTGAGGCTTAGAAAAAGCTTGGGCCGGATTGGGGCCGGAGAAATTGTGAAAATTTCTTTCAGCGCTTTTCTCTTTGGTTTCGAAGGCGAAGAAAAAAGGGTTAGGGCTTCTTTGGAGTACCGGCCCGAAGATTCGAGCGCTATTTTGGTGAAAGAAGGGGAACTCTCCACTTTTATTTCGCGCGCTCCGGTAGGAATTTCTTTTGAACTTCCGTCTGAAATTCGGGCGGGTCAGGAGCTCGAGGTTAAAATCAATTATGTTTCTAACTCTGAAAGCACGCTGGAGAATCTGATGTTGGAACTGGAAACGCCGCCGGGCTTCGCTTTCAAAAAGAGCACCCCGTTGCCCGAGGCGGGCGGACGCTCCTGGAAGATAGGCAGTCTGGAGCCGGGCGAGAAAGGTTCCATCATCGTGGGCGGCGTCTTGTCCGGCGGCGAGCTCGAGGAGAAAAGTTTTAAAGCCCGTACGGGCGTAAAAGATAATTTGGGCGACTTCAGCGTTTACGGCCAAGGGGTGGGCACATTAACTCTGCGGCGCCCCTTTTTGGAGGTGGACGCAAAAGTAAACGGCGCGGACAGTTATGTGGCTAGGCCAGGCGAGAGTTTAGAAGCGGAGATATTTTTTAAAAATAATTTATCAGTTCCGGTGCAGAACGTGGTGATTGAGGGGACTTTTCTCGGCCGCGGGCTGGACGAACGGCAGATTCGGGTTCGGGACGGAAATTATCGCAGCGCGGACAAAAAAATTATCTGGAACGCTTCTTCGGCCGATTCTCTCCGGCAGTTGGAGCCCGGCAAAGAAAGTTCTTTTCGGCTGCAGTTCGCTTTCCTGGAGGATATTTCGGTTAGGACTTCGGCCGACCGGGAATTCAAGGTGGTTTTGAGTCTGAAAATTACGCCCGGCATCCTGCCTTCGGGATTTTTTGGAACGGATGTGACCGGCGAGGATATTTTGGAAATGAAGCTCGCGACGCGCCTGCAGCTCGTCCGGCGCGGTTTTTACTTCTCTCCGCTCGTTTCGAACTCCGGTCCCATGCCGCCCAAGGTTGGCCAGGAGACGACCTTTAGCGTGACCTGGTCCTTGATTAATTCCACCAACGATCTGGAAAATGTTTTAGTGCGTTCAAGCCTCCCGTCTTATATGAATTGGAAGGGAATTTTGATACCGGGCGATGCCGCCGTAAACTACGACCCTAATTCCGGCGAGATTTTGTGGCGAGTGGGGGAATTAAAAGCCGGGGTAGGTTATCTTTCTCCAGCCCGAGAGCTTACTTTTCAAATCGGTTTTGTCCCTTCTTCCAACCAGGTGGGCCAGGCTCCGGACTTGATCCCGAAGGTTACGGCCGAAGGCAAGGATACTTTCATTGATTCTTTGCTTTCAGTCGAAGCGCCGGCCTTGACCTTGGAACTCGAGGATGACCCCAAGATTGAAATCGGCCAGACCAGAGTGGTACCATAGAAATTTATGCCTGATTTGGAGACAATTGTTGCTTTGGCGAAACGCCGGGGTTTTGTATTTCCGAGCTCGGAGCTCTACGGCGGTCTTGCCGGCACCTGGGACTTTGGGCCGCTCGGCGCCGAACTCGCTCACAACATCAAGGAACTTTGGTGGGAGCATTTTGTGAAGAGCCGCGAAGAAATGTACGGATTGGCGTCGAGTATTTTAATGCCGGAGGCGGTTTGGAAAGCCTCGGGGCATCTGGAGGGCTTCGCGGACCCGTTGGCGGAATGCAAAAAATGCAAAAAAAGATTCCGGGCGGATGAGTTCTCCGGCAAGAAATGCCCTGAATGCGCCGGCGCTCTTTCAGAGCCGAAGCAATTTAATCTAATGTTCAAAACCGAAAATTCCTATCTCCGTCCTGAAATCGCCCAGGGGATGTTCGTGAATTTTAAAAATGTTTTGGATACCATGCGCCCGACTTTGCCGTTCGGCATCGCCCAGATAGGGCGCGCCTTCAGAAATGAAATCGCCCCGAGAGATTTTCTTTTTAGGGTCCGCGAGTTTGACTTGATGGAATTTGAATATTTTGTCAAAGAGTCAGAATGGGAAAAATATTTTGAAAAATGGAGAGAAGAAATTTGGGCCTGGCTCGAGAAAGTCGGCATTGATAAGAAAAGCGTGCACGAGCTCGAAGTTCCAAAAGAAGAGCGGGCGCATTATTCCAGGCGCACGATTGATTTTGAATTTGACTTTCCTTTCGGCAAGAAGGAACTCTACGGCCTTGCTTATCGCGGAGATTACGATTTGACTCAGCATATGAAGCATTCCGGGGTTGATTTGCGTTATACCGATTCTGCCTCGAGAGAAAAGTTTATTCCGCACGTGGTGGAACCGACCTTTGGCTTGGGCCGCACCGTGCTCGCGGTTCTACTTTCAGTCTATCGCGAAGACGGCGAGAGAGTTATTCTTTCTCTCCCGCCAAAAATCGCACCTTATAAAGTCGCTGTTTTTCCGCTCGTTTCGAATAAAGAAAATCTTGTTTCCAAAGCCCGCGAGATTTATAACGAACTTCGCAAGCATTTCACCGCGGCTTTTGACGACCGCGGCAATATCGGCAAACGCTACTATTCCCAGGACGAAATCGGCACCCCTTGGTGCGTGACGATTGATTACCAAACTTTGGAAGACGGCACGGTAACGGTGAGGGACCGCGATTCCGGCTCCCAAGTTCGCCACCCTGCCGCAGAGCTTGACAAGTACTTTTCCGAGAAACTTTCTTGAGGCGGCTGGGCCGATTTTTTTGATTGATTTTTGTTTGGAGATTTGATACTATTTTTACATGGCTAAACAATTACCCCTTTTCGTAGAAAAAGACGAAGATGGTTTTTATATTGTAGAATGCCCGGTTTTGGAGGGGTGTTATGCGCAAGGCAAAACTTTGGACGAGGCTTTGAAGAACATTCGCGAGGTCATTCAATTGATATTGCGGGAAACAGAAAGCCGTGAGGTTCTGAAATCCTATCGTCCTAAGGAATTGAGTCTTCATACCATCACGCTCTAGCTAATGACGCGCTTACCGTTTCTTTCCGGGAAAGAAATTATCAAAGCATTGGAGCAGATTGGCTACCGCAAAGCTCGTCAGCGCGGTAGCCATATTCGTTTGCAATGTCCTTCCAGAAAATCCGTAACCGTCCCAGACTATAAAATGGTTGGGAGGGGGCTTTTGCGAAAGATATTGCGCGATGCAGAACTTACGCCGGACGAATTTACAAAATTGCTTTAGTCGTATAGAATTGACAAACGATGAAATTCGAGAAAAAAACTTTTAAAAACGGACTCCGGGCCGTCGTCGCTCAGATGAAGGATACCCAGGCGGTTACGCTTTGGGTTTTGTTCGGAACGGGCTCGAAATATGAGATAAAAAAACTCAACGGAATTTCGCATTTCCTGGAGCATCTTTTTTTCAAGGGCACGAAGCATCGGCCCAAGCCCGGGCAAATCAATCAGGAACTCGACCGCTTGGGCGCGCAGTCGAACGCCTTTACTTCCAAGGAATTTACCGGATATTACGTTAAAGCCGCCTCCAAGCATTTTGATATAGCGCTCGACATAGTTTCTGATATTTTAATCGAGCCCTTATTCAAAAAAGAGGAAGTTGAAAAAGAACGCGGCGTGATTTTGCAGGAAATTTCCATGTACGAAGACGACCCCAGAAGGCAGGCGGCAGAAATTTTTGAAGAGCTTTTATACGGGGACCAGCCGGCCGGATGGGACACGGCGGGATATCCGGGAACGGTTAAGAACATCGCGCGAGAAGACATCGTGAAGTATAAAGAGAGCCATTATTTAACTTCGAACGCGGTCGTGACCGTGGCTGGGAATATTGAACCGGGAGCGGCTTTTCACAAAGTCGAAAAAGCTTTTTCAAAAATGCCCCGCGGGAATAAACTTCAAAAATCTAAAGTCAAAGAAAAACAATCGCGGCCCCAGGTTAAATTCAAAAAGAAAGACGTGGACCAGACCCATATCCGCCTGGGCGTTCGCTCTTATGATATGTTTGACGAGCGAAGGTACGCCCTCACGGTTTTGCAAACGATTTTGGGCGGGAATTGGTCCTCGCGCTTGTTCATGGAACTGCGGGAGAAGCTCGGACTCACTTATTACGTCAGGGCTTTTCAGGAGCAGTACACCGATACGGGCTATCTTATGGCCGCGGCTGGCGTTCCCCACGAAAAACTGCCGGAAACGGCCCGAAAAATTGTGGAGATTTTGCGTTTGTTTCGGACGAAAGGCGTTTCGGAAAAGGAGATTAAATTTGCAAAAGAGTACATCCGCGGCTCCATGGCGCTCGCCTTCGAATCCACGGATGAGGTGGCGACTTTCCTCGCTTCCCAGGAGCTTTTCTATAAAAAAATTCTCACCCCTCCGGAGGTCTTGGCCAAGATTGAGCGGGTTCAAAGAGATGATATCATGAAGATAGCTCGCGACATTTTCCGGCCGGAGAAAGTCAATCTCGCGGCCATCGGTCCGCATGACAATATCCAGGCATATGAGAAAATTTTAGCTAAATTATAAGCATAATGGACCAGCAAAAAATAACCATTGACATTTCGACCTCGACGCTCCTACGCTTTTTACTGCTGGCCGTCTTGTTTTGGCTGTTTTATCAGCTGCGGGAAGTGATCGCCATTCTATTAGCCTCGGTGGTGATCGCTTCGGCGGTAGAGCCAGCGGCCCATTGGTTTTCGAGCTATAAAATTCCACGCTTGTTGGGAGTGTTATTTGTATATTTGGTGGCTTTTGCCGTTCTGGGTTTGGTTTTTTACCTGGTACTGCCGCCCCTGGTTTCGGATTTGGCCGGATTTCTTTCAGATTTGCCCAGCTACCTTGAAAAAAGTTTTGAGCCCACCAATATTTTGTTTTTTCTGCCCCAGCTTCCGACCGGTTTTTCCGCGGTCTTGCGCGAGGCTGTCTTGAATCTGGAGCTTATTTCGCCGGGCACGGCCGCCGACTTATTCAGCACCGCCGCCGCGATTTTCGGAGGCGCCCTTTCTTTTTTCTTGATTATCGTCATCTCCTTTTATCTTTCTGTGCAGGAGCATGGCATCGAGAATTTTTTGAGAATCGTGACGCCGCGCGAGTACGAAGGCTACATTTTGGATCTCTGGACGAGAAGCCGCCGGAAGATAGGCTGGTGGCTCCAGGGGCAATTTCTTTTGGGAATTTTGGTCGGGGTCTTGGTGTTTTTGGGCCTCACGATTCTGGGAGTCAACTACGCGCTTCTGCTCGCGATTCTGACCGCGATTTTCGAGGTTATTCCGGTCTTCGGGCCGGTGATCGCCGCGATTCCCGCGGTCGGGATCGCTCTTTTGCAAAAGCCGATTTTAGGCTTGGCGGTTTTAATTCTTTACGTAATCGTCCAGCAGTTTGAAAACCATCTGATTTATCCTTTGGTGGTCAGCAAGACTATCGGCATCCCGCCGCTTCTGGTGATTTTGTCGCTCGTCATCGGCGGAACCCTCGCTGGTTTTTTCGGTCTCTTATTGGCGGTTCCAGTGGCCACGGTTTTGATGGAATTTATAAACGACCTCGCCCGCAAAAAAGAGATTCAGCTTTGAGGGATGTCAAAATTCTATATAACCACTCCCATCTATTATGTGAATGCCCCACCTCACCTGGGGCATGCTATTACGAGCGTTCTGGCTGACATCGTCGCCCGCTACCATCGTCTTTCAGGAAAAGAGGTTTTTTTTCTGACCGGAACCGATGAGCACGGTGCTAAAATTTTACGCGCTTCCGAAAAGGCCGGGCGCGAAGTTTCATCGTTCGTTGTCGAGATAAGAGAAAGTTTTAGAAATTTATCTCCAGCGCTCAATCTTTCCAACGATGATTTTATTTATACCCCCGACAAGAAACGCCACTGGCCCGGAGCCCAGAAGCTTTGGCAAAAACTTAAAGAAGCAGGTGATATCTATAAAGGAAAATATAAAGGACTTTACTGCGTAGGGCACGAAGCTTTTGTTACCGAGAAAGATTTGGTGGGCGGAAAATGCGCCGACCATGATGAAAAACCGCAATTGATTGAAGAGGAGAACTATTTTTTTAGACTTTCTAAATATACAGCCGAGATTAAGAGGCGAATCGAATCCAAGGAACTTTTAATCTTGCCAGAAAGCCGCCGAAACGAAGTTTTGGCTTTAATGGGAGAGGGGCTGAAAGATGTAAGTTTTTCCAGGCCTAGCCAGGATATTTCGTGGGGCATTCCGGTTCCGGGAGACGAAAGTCAGACCATGTATGTCTGGTGCGACGCGCTTTCTAACTATATTTCAGCTCTTGGTTATGGAAGCGAAGACGAAACTAAATTTTTGAAATTCTGGCCGGCAGATATTCATTTCATTGGTAAAGATATCTTGCGTTTTCATGCCGCCATCTGGCCCGGAATGCTGTTATCTGCCGGGCTTCTTTTACCGAGAGAACTGGTGGTCACGGGAATGATTCAGGTTGGCGGCCGCAAGATGTCCAAGACCTTGGGGAATGTGGCTGACCCTTTCGAGCTGGTGGAGCATTTCGGCGCCGACGCGGTTCGTTACTATTTATCGCGCGAGGTGCCGGTTTTCGACGACGGCGATTTTACCCAAGAAAAATTTTCTCAAGCCTACGAAGGAAATCTCGTGAACGGACTCGGCAATTATGTGCAGAGAATTTCGACCATGGTTCGGAATTATTTCGATTCGCGCTTAGAGAAGCCGGCCGAGGAAGAAATTTTGAAAGCGCCTCTGAAGAAGGGCGAAGTTGAGTATGTTTCCGTTCCGTATTTCATCGAGAAGATAGTTTTTCCTGAATACAAAAAAACTATGGATAATCTGGAGTTGAATCGGGCGAGCGACGCCGTCTTCGGACTTTTGAAAGAACTAGACGGCTATGTCCAACATTACGAGCCCTTCCATCTGATCGAAACCGACAAAGAAAAAACCAGAGTAGTTCTATGGAACCTGGCTTATGGCGCGGTTTCGCTGGCCTGGTTTCTGGCTCCGTTTCTTCCCCAAACCTCCGATAAAATTTTTGATATTTTCGGGGTCGTCGGAAAGCCGCAGAGCGAGTGGAACACTTTTGTCGTGAAAGAGCATAAGGCGCTCTTTCCTCGCAAATTGTGAAATTGTTCGATGTTCATACCCATGTCCAGTTCGCGGCTTTTAAGGATGATTGGCACGAGGTTATAAAGCGCGCGCTCGACGATAAGGTCTGGCTGATTAACGTCGGAACGCAGAAAAACACGTCGGCCGAGGCAATCGAAATTTCGAAACATTACTCCGAGGGAATATATGCCACGGTAGGGCTCCACCCCATTCATACCGAAAAATCATATCATGACAAACAAGAGCTCGGCGGCACTGGAGGTTTCGAAAGCCGCCGAGAGGATTTCGATTATGAATACTATAAAAAACTCGCTCAACATCCTAACGTTGTTGCCGTCGGCGAGTGCGGGTTGGATTATTATCGCTTCGGCGAAGAAACGAAAAAGAAACAGAGAGGAGCTTTTGAAAAACAAATTCAGCTTGCCGAAGAGATTGGAAAGCCGCTCATGATTCACTGCCGCAACGCATTTGATGACTTGGTTTCAATTCTTGAATCCAAAATCTTGAATCTTGAATCTCCTGGCGTGGTCCATTTTTTCTCCGGCACGAAAGAAGACGCCAAAAAATTGATGGACTTGGGATTTTCTTTCTCTTTCGGCGGGGTTTTGACTTTTACGCATGACTACGACGAAGTGGTTCGATATACGGCACTCGATAGAATTTTGCTTGAAACTGACGCGCCTTACGTCGCGCCGGTGCCGTATCGCGGCAAACGCAACGAGCCGAGCTATATCGTTGAAGTCGCCAAAAAAATCGCCGAGCTGAAAAAGATAAATTTAGAAGAAGTTGCCCGAATTACTTTTCAAAACGCCGAAAGGATTTTCTTGAAAAAAAGCTAGGAAAATCGTAAAATTTTGGAATGGCGGGTTTTTCGAGAATTGAGAAAAAATGGAACGCTCTCTGGAGAAAGACCGGGGTTTTTGAGCCAGAGTTAGGGCGTGCGAAAAAGCCCTTTTATAACTTGATGATGTTTCCGTACCCTTCGGCCGAGGGGCTCCATGTCGGGAATATGTACGCTTTTGTGGGCTCGGATATTTATGGGCGCTTTCAGCGGATGCGTGGCAATGACGTTTTTGAGCCGATTGGCTTGGACGGCTTTGGGATTCATTCTGAAAACTATGCTTTGAAAGTAAAAAGGCATCCCGCCAAGCAGGCGAAAATTTCCGAGAAAAATTTTTACCGCCAACTCGGGATGATTGGTAACGGCTTTGCCTGGAAGGAGAAACTCGAAACCTATGACCCCGAATACTACAAATGGACCCAGTGGATTTTTGTCCAGATGTTTAAAAAGGGATTAGCGTATCGCAAGAAACAGGCGGTCAACTGGTGTCCTGACTGCAAAACCGTTTTGGCGGATGAACAAGTCGTTTCGGGAGAGTGCGAACGTTGCGAATCGAAGGTAATTAAAAAAGAACTCGAGCAGTGGTTTTTCAGAATCACGAATTACGCCGAGCGGCTTTTGAAGGATTTGGAAAAAATCGACTGGTCGGAAAAGGTGAAAATCGCCCAGAGAAATTGGATTGGACGCTCGGAAGGAGTGGAAATAGAATTCAAAATTCAAAATTCAAATCTCAAAATTAAGGTATTTACTACTCGACCGGATACGCTTTTTGGTGCGACTTATATGGTTCTGTCGCCGGAGCACGAGCTGATAGGAAAGCTGGAATCAAGAATTAAAAATTACCAAGAAGTCAAAAAATATATTCAAAAAGCGAGAACACCTGCGGAGGACAAAGAAAAAACTGGAGTGGAGTTGAAAGGAATTAAAGCTGTAAATCCGGCAAACAAAGAGGAAATCCCAATCTGGGTCGCTGATTATGTTTTGGGCGGCGTGGGCACCGGCGCCATTATGGCCGTTCCGGCGCACGATGAGCGCGATTTTGAGTTCGCGAAGAAGTTCAAACTACCGATTAAACCAGTGATTCGGCGGGCAGATATACCCATACGCAGCGTTCTTATGGGATTTGATAATATTCACAGCGAAGAGTTGGTCTCTTTGGGGATTAAGGAAGTTTGGCCGGCGGACAAAAATCATAAGTATATTGAGATTCCAGAAAATTCTTTGCCTGCCTTTGAGAAATTAATTCGAGAGAAAATGACGCCAGGATTTTGGAATGAATATATTACCCATCAACGTGTAATTTTTATTTTCAAGGATAAAAACGGCCTGGTGGAACGTTTGGAACTAACACCAGGAACTGACAATAAAATTAATCGCCTCTCCGCTATTTATAATAATGAGCCGGAGCCCAAAGGGAGCGTTTGGAATTGGCTACCAGATGTACCTTTTTATAAAGAGCTTTTTATTCACACTGAACGAGGTATATTAATTAACTCTGCTAAATTTAGCGGCATGGATTCCGAGGAAGCGAAATGGGAAATCACGAAATTTGTAGGCGGCGAGAGAAAAGTTCAATATCGCCTGCGGGACTGGCTGATTTCGAGGCAGAGATATTGGGGCCCGCCGATTCCGATGATTTTTTGCGAAAAATGTAATTGGCAGCCGGTGCCGGAGCAAGATTTGCCGGTGAAGCTTCCTTATTTAAAGGACTGGCGGCCGAAGGGGACAGGTGTTTCGCCTTTGGCGTCAGAGTCCAAGTTTTACAAGGTTAAGTGCCCAAAATGTAATGGCGAAGCTCGGAGGGAAACCGATGTTTCCGATACTTTTTTGGACTCGGCGTGGTATTTTTTCAGATATCTTGACGTGAAAAATAAAAAAGAGATTTTTTCAAAAGCGCTTGCAAGGAAGTGGCTTCCGGTGGATATGTACATCGGCGGGGCAGAGCACGCGGTTTTGCATCTTTTGTATGTGCGGTTTATCACCAAAGTTTTTGCGGATTTGGGTTTAGTTGGTTTTCGCGAGCCTTCCAAGAAATTCCGCGCGCACGGGCTTTTGATCAAAGATGGGGCGAAGATGTCAAAGTCCCGCGGCAATGTGGTGAGTCCCGATACTTACATTAAAAAATTCGGCGCGGATGCTTTACGGATGTATTTGATGTTTTTGGGGCCCTTTGACCAGGGTGGGGATTTTCGCGATTCCGGTATACTCGGGATAACTCGATTTTTGGCGCGCGTGCAAAAATTTGAGAAAAAACTTGCGAGTACTTCCAAAGAAGGGCTGGCCGAGAATTCCGAACGGATAGTGCACCAAAGCATTAAAAAAATAACCGAAGATATCGAAAGTCTTCGCTATAATACCGCGGTTTCACAGCTGATGATTCTTTCGAATAAGCTGGAAGAACTTCCCAAAGTGCCTTGGGCGGCTTGGGAAGTTTTTCTGAAACTTCTCGCGCCCTTCGCGCCTTATATTTCAGAAGAGCTTTATCAGAAATTCGGCAAGAATAAGAGTTTTCGCAAACAAAATTCGGTTCATCTTCAATCTTGGCCGAAATATAACGCGAAGAAAATAAAGGAAGATGTATTTTTACTAGTGGTGCAGGTTAACGGCAAGGTCCGCGCGACGATTCAGGCGCCGGTCGGAATTTCGGAGAAGGACGCGGAACGGATTGCGCTTGCGAACGAAAACGTGAAAAAATATTTGTTGCCCGGTCTGCGTAAAACCATTTTTGTTCCGGATAAATTGATAAATTTTGTAGTATGAATCCCGTTAGAAATTCAGCGGGGATCATTAGTCGCGGTGAATGTTTATTGGTTAAATTTCTAACGGGATGAAAGCCATAATTCCCTGTGCCGGGGAGGGGGTACGGATGCGCCCGCTTACTTTGGAAAAGCCCAAACAGCTTTTGGAAATCGCCGGCAGGCCGATTTTAGTTCGTATTTTTGAAAATCTTCCCGATGAAATTGGCGAGGTGGTTTTAGTCGTTGGATATATGGGCGATAAAATCCGGGATTATTTTGGAGACAAATTCCTAGGAAGAAAAATTCGCTACGTGGAGCAAAAAGAAAAACTCGGAACGGCTGACGCGCTTTGGAGCTGCCGCGATATTTTGGGCGAGGAGCGCTTTTTGATGCTCTACGGCGACGATATTTTGGATAAAGAAAGCATTGAGAGATGTTTGACTCACGACTTGGCGCTCTTGGTTAAAGAAGTTGGTGACCCTCGGAGGTTCGGCGTGGTGGTGGCGGATGAAAGAGGCAGAGTGATTGATATTGTAGAAAAGCCGGAAGTCCCTCTTTCCAGTTTGGCTTCCACGGGAGTTAAAGTACTGGACGGCAGGATTTTTGACTATCCCGCGCGCCAGCACCCGAATGGCGAGTATTATATAACTGATTCCTTGGCACAACTCATAAAAAACCATGATATTTTTGTGGAGCATGCCAAGTTTTGGTTTTCCATCGCCACCCCGGAGGATTTAAAAAAAGTTAATGAAAGTTTTAAAATTTTCAGCGAAAAATATTGAAGAGGCTGTCCGAGTTTTGAAAAAAGGCGGCGTGGTTGAGATTCCGACAGACACGGTAGATGGTTTGGTTTGCGATTACTACAACAAAGCCGCCGAGGAAGAGATATTCCGGCTTAAGAAGCGCCCGAGAGAAAAAATTCTTTCGATTTTTGTGAGTTCGATTGATGAGGTTAAAAAAATTGTTCCGGTGAGCGAGAATCAGGAAAAATTTTTAAGAAAGATCTGGCCAGGTAAGGTTACGGCAGTTCTTAAAAAAGATGTCGGCGGGTTTAGGATTCCAAATGATGAATTTGTCCTCGAGGTTTTGAAAAAATTCGGCGGGCCTTTATTGCAGACCTCGGCCAATATTTCAGGCGAACCGCCTGCCGGAGGAACGCCGTCAACCGTCGTGGATTTGACTAAGTGGCCATTCAAAATCCTCCGCCAAGGCGCAGTTTCAGAAAAGGAATTAAATGAGCTATATTGAGTGATATGAAAGACCGGGAAATAGAAAAATTAATTAAAGCGGAAGAGAAACGCCAGAAGCGGGTGATTAATTTAATTCCCTCGGAAAATTATGTTTCTCAAGACGTGCTTCGGGCGCTGGGCTCGGTGCTGAATAATAAATATTCCGAAGGGTATCCCGGGAAGCGTTATTACGGCGGAAATGTCATTATCGACAAAGTAGAAAACCTTTGCCGCAAGCGAGCTCTTAAACTTTTCAAATTAAAACCGGAGGAATGGCACGTAAACGTGCAGCCGCTTTCGGGGAGCCCGGCGAATCTCGCGGTCTACGCGGCCTTGGTGCCGCTGGGCGGAAAAATCATGGGCTTGACGCTCTCCTCGGGCGGGCATCTTACCCACGGACAGAAAGGTTCTGTAACCGGAAAAATTTGGACGCAGGTGCCCTACGCGGTTGACCCCAAAACAGAGACGCTTGATTACGATGCTCTCCAGAAACTCGCGATACAAGAAAAACCAAATATAGTCGTGGCTGGCTATACGGCTTACCCGCGATTTGTTGATTGGAAAAAATTCAAAGAGATAGCAAATGCTTCCGGCGCCATACTTATGGTCGACATGTCTCATATGGCGGGGCTCATTGCCGGCGGAGTATATCCGAGTCCGTTTCCGTACGCGGATGTGGTGACTACCACAACGCATAAAACTCTCCGCGGCCCGCGCGCCGCGATTATTTTTGCGAAAAAGGACGCGCGAGAATTTGATAAAAAAATCGACAAAGCGATTATCCCCGGGCTCCAGGGTGGGCCGCATGAAAACCAAATCGCGGCGGTCGCGGTTTGTCTCAAGGAAGCCATGAATCCCGCGTTTAAAAAGTATGTTAAGCAAATTATAAAAAACGCGAAAGTATTGGCACTGAGCTTGTCGAAGTGTGGCTGGCGGGTTATTTCGGGGGGCACGGATTCGCATCTGCTTCTGGTAGACACCTGGATGGACGGCAAGGGAATTTCAGGCAAGGATGCCGAAGCCGCTCTTGAAAAAGCCGATATTATCGTAAATAAAAATACGATTCCCGGAGACCAGCGAAGCCCGCTTGACCCATCCGGCATTCGCCTCGGCACCCCGGCCGTGACCACGCAAGGAATGAAAGAACGCGACATGAAAAAAATCGCCGAAAGAATTCATAAGATTTTGTCGCGATGATTGTTGACGGCAAAGCGCTTGCGGAGAAAATAAAAGCCGAATTGAAAGCGGATGTTTCGAAGCTAAACAAAAAAATTCGACTGGCGGTGGTTAAAATCAGCTCGGATGCCGCGACTGAAAAATTTTTGGAGCAGAAAAGGAAATTCGCAGAGGCGATTGGAGTGGATGTCAGAATTTATGAAATACATCCGGATATCTCCACGAATAAACTCCGCGAGAAAGTTTCAGAGATTGTGCATATCAAAGAAAACAACGGGGTCATAGTTCAGCTTCCTTTGCCGCCGCAGATAAACACGCAATATATTCTGGACGCGATAGTTCCGGAAAAAGACCCGGACATGCTTTCTTCTAAAAGCTGGGGAGCGTTTGCGGCCGGATCCGCCCGCCGGCGGACAAAGATTCTGCCGCCGGTTGCGGGAGCGGTTAAAGCCGTATTTGATGAGCATAAAGTCGAGATTCGCGATAGAAACGCAGTAGTGATAGGCGCCGGCCGCCTGGTGGGCAAGCCCCTCGCGACCTGGCTTTTGAACGCCGGGGCCACGGTTTCCGTGATTCACAGGGGCACCAAGAATCCGGAAGAATATACTCGAAAAGCCGATATTATTATTTCCGGAGTTGGAAAACCGAAATTGATAACTCCTGTGATGGTGAAAGACGGGGTGGTGGCGATTGATTGCGGCACTTCGGAGTCCCCGCCTGGGGCGGGGCAGGCCTCCAGGCAGGTGGTCGGAGATATTGACCCTGGAGTTTCAGAGAAAGCTTCTCTTTTCGCGCCGGTTCCGGGCGGGGTCGGCCCGGTTACGGTCGCGATGCTGTTTAAAAATCTAGTTGAGCTGTCAAAATGAATTATCTGGATTTGTTGATTATTTTTCTCGCGAAATATCTCGGCTGGGCGCTTGGAATTCTGGCGGTTTTTATTTTTTTAAAAAATAGGCGTCTTCTTTTGGAATCCTTCCTCTCGGCCGCGGTTGCGCGTTTCGGGATTACGGACCTTATCCGCTATTTTTACAATAGGCCGCGGCCATTTGAAGTTGGAGATTTCACTCCTTTGATTTCGCATGAATACGGCTATTCTTTTCCATCTGGGCACGCCGCTTTTTTCTTCGCGCTCGCGACTGCGATATTTTTATACAACCGCCGCTGGGGCGCGGTGTTTTTCATCGGCGCTATTTTAATCAGCCTCGGCCGCGTTTGGGCTGGCGTTCATTGGTACTCGGACATTTTAGGAGGCGCGATTGTCGGTATTTTGACGAGTATTTTAGTTAATTTTCTTGTCAGAAAATTTCAAAGGCCCGGGTCAAGTGTCTGACCGCGGGCCTTGAGGTTGGTAAGGAACATCCGGTATAGATTTTATAAATTCATTATATTTTATTTCTTCAAGTTCCCTCCTAAGTAGTGCCTCAATGTGTCCAATGGCTTCTCCGGAGAGCCGCACCAGATATGACTTTCTGTCATTTCCACCTTGACGCGCTTTATTGAATTCCGCGAGAATTTCTTCGAGCATGGCCCGCACGTCAACCGACTTTTTTCTGCGGCCGCCGAGATGCAGGTATAGCGCAAAACGTCTCCACCATAAAAAAGTCATTTTATCCTCCTTTAATCTTTAAATTTTTTAAATTGCTGTTGGTGCCGCGGGAGGGGGTCGAACCCTCATGAGCTTTCGCTCGCAGGATTTTGAGTCCTGTGCGTCTGCCAGTTCCGCCACCGCGGCATATTATTTATTTTAATTGATCTAGAAATTTTCTTCCTTGCCCACTTTTAAGAAATTTTTCTCTTTTGCGTGCTTCCTCGTATGAAGCACAATTTTCAACAAGTACAGTTTCAAATGTTGCGTACGGTTTCGTAGTCAAATTATATCCTTCGTTGTGCTGTTTTAATCTTCTCGCGAAATTATTGGTAATTCCTACATATCTGTAGTTGTGTTTCATACTTTTAATTACATATACATGCACCATAGGATTTTGAGCTTGCCCGCCTTAGGCGGGTCGTGCGCGGTCGCCAGAGGCGACTAAATCTGCCAGTTCCGCTTTACCCGCCAGAGGCGGGCACCGCGGCCCGTCTCGTCTCGCCTCGTCGAGACAAGCAATACCTCGAATTTAAAAGTTTTTTAGCTTATTGTCAATTTGATTAATTTTTTATACGATTTTATATATGGCGGAATTTGGAGAACCCAGAAGAAGTTCAAGTATTTTCTTTATCGAACTTGACCGCATCAAGCCCAATTCCATGCAGCCCCGCACCGAATTCGATGAGGGGCGGCTTTCTGAACTCGCGGAATCAATCCGGCAGTATGGGGTGCTGCAGCCGCTGGTGGTTCTCCGCCAGGAGAAGGCCACACCCACCGGCGTTGTCGCTGAATATGAGCTTATTGCCGGCGAGCGCCGTTTGCGCGCGGCCCGCTTAGCGGGCCTTCGCGAGGTGCCGGTTATCATCCGGCAGGAGTCCGCGGACAAAATTAAACTTGAGCTCGCCTTGGTGGAAAACGTCCAGCGGGAGGATTTAAACGTGGTTGACCGCGCCCAGGCCTTCCGCCGGTTGAATGAAGAATTCGGTCTTGGTCACAGGGATATCGGCGCGAGAATCGGAAAATCGCGCGAATACGTTTCAAACTCGCTGCGTCTTTTGTCCCTTCCTTCCGAACTCCAGGCCTCGTTGCGGGACGGACGCATAACCGAAAGCCACGCCCGGCTGTTGCTGACTTTGCAGTCTCAACCCCAGGAACAAAAAGCGCTCATGGACGATATTATTTTCAGAGGGCTTAACGTTCGCGAAACCGAACGCCTCACCAAAGAGCTTACCGCCGGAGTTAAAAAAGAAATCAAAAATCTTGACCCGGAAACAAAGACTTTGGAAGAAAAGCTCGCCGCGGCCCTGGGGGCTCGCGTCTATATTTCAAAAAATGAATCAGGCGGCCGGGTTTCGATTGAATTTTTTTCGCCGGAAGAATTAAGGGCTTTTGTGGAACGCTTCGAGCCCGAACCTATGAGCCCAGAAGGACAAGTGGTTTTGGCCGAGGTTCGGCCGGAAGACTTGGAAGAGTTTACGATCTGACCTCGGTGGTAACTTTTTTAACCCCCGCTATTTTTTCGAGCTTCGGCTTGATTTTTTCAATCTCAGCCTTGTTTTTAGGGATGAACCTTACACGGATGGGCGCTTCTTCGTTGCCGGAGCGGGCCGATATTAAAGTCTGAATGTTGATGCGGTTCTTGGCGAAGATTGAAGTGATGTCTTTGATAAAGCCCACCCGACTTTTTCCGTAAATTTTTACTTCCACCAGTTTTTCTTCAGGTTCCAGAAAAGTTCTCTTTGGCGAAATCCGGAGCGCCCTTCGAATTCTGTTTTTAGCCAGATTGGTTTTAACCAACGAGAGCCATTCCGGCGAAGGCCTTTTGTTTTTTTGGGTGATTATTTCTACCACTTCTCCCGACTGGAGTTCCCGCTCGAAAGCGACCATCCGTCCGTCTACTTTGGCGCCAGACGCGCGGTTGCCGATCTCCGAATGGATATGATAAGCGAAGTCCAGAGGAGTGGCGCCCTTGGGCAGGTCGATTACGTCGCCCTTCGGCGTTAAGACGAAAATTCGGTCTTGGAAAAAATCTATCTTGAACGCTTCGAGAAGTTCTTCGGAAGAAGAGCGCTCTTTTTTGAATTCCTTGTGCCAGTCGTGAAGTTGGCGAATCCAATTAAATTTCTGGCCCAGGATTTTTAAACCTTCTTTCGGTTTTCCGGCCTCGCTCCAGGCCCAATGGGCCGCAATGCCCGCTTCGGCCTCGCGGTGCATCTGGGGAGTCCGAATCTGGAATTCCACCATGGTCCTGGCTTTGGTAAAAACGCTGGTGTGGAGCGATTGGTAGCCGTTCGGCTTGGGGAGAGCGATGTAATCCTTGAATTTTCCAGGGACCGGTTTCCATAGTTTGTGGATTATGCCCACCGCGGCGTAGCAGTCCTTAATGTCGGGTACGATGATTCTTAAAGCTATCAAGTCTGCCAGATGCGTCCAGTCGCCGTCGTATCGCTTCAATTTTTGCCAGATGGAATAAAGGTGCTTGGCGCGGTAAGAGAGTTCGAGCGGTCTGATATTTTCTTTTAAAAGTTCTGCTTCGACCTGCGGCGCGATTTTCTTGAGGTAGCGTTCCCGCTCCGGCGCGATTTTTTTAACTTCGGAGGAAATCCTTTCGTACTCCTGGGGGTAGAGGTATTTCATCGATAAATCTTCCAGCTGGGCTTTGACATTCCACATCCCCAAGCGTTCGGCCAGCGGGGCGTAGAGCGAGAGCGTTTCTCCGGCAATCCGTTCCCGCTTTTCCGGAGCAAGCCAGTCGGCAGTTTCCATATTATGGAGGCGGTCCGCGAGCTTGATGATTACCACCCGGATATCTTCGGCTACCGCCATGAACATTTTTCTGACCGACTCCAAGGCGCGGTCGGTGCCGGAGGCTTTAACTTTCTCCACCTTGGTGACCGCGTCCACCAAAAAGGCGATTTCTTCTCCGAATTTTTTTCTAATCTCTGCGAGGGAGGTCGGGGTAGTTTCGGCCACGTCGTGCAGAAGCCCGGCCGCGATTGTGGCCCGATCCATTTTTAACTTAGCCAGTTTTAGCGAGACGGCGGCGGAATGAGTGAGGTAATCCTCGCCGGAGAGTCTTTTTTCGCCCGCGTGGATTTGGGCGGCGAAATCAAAAACCTTTTTCAAAAATTCTCTGTCTTTGACGGCGAGATTTAGGGAACTTAGTTCGCGTTCGTAATTCTCCCAACCCATAGTCATGGTGCGGGCTTGGGGGGTAATTCTTTGGCTTGAAAGTCGCAGGATTTGGAGGAACATTTTATTCCGTTCTTAACCTCAACGAGGGGTGAGGAGCATTGGGGGCAGGTCTGACCGTTTGGTTTGGGCCAAGAGGCAAAGTCGCACTTGGGCCAGCGGGAACAGCCGTAGAAAATTTTTCCGCGCCGGGTAGAGCGCTCCACGATTTCGCCCTCATGGCATTTTAGGCAAGTTAAGTTTAACGACACCGGCGGCAGGGGCTTGGTGTTTTTGCATTCCGGAAATCCGGAGCAGGCTAAAAATCGTCCGAAACGCCCCCGCTTTATCACCATCGGTTTTCCGCATTTCTCGCAGAGCTCATCGGTGGCTTCTTGGAAATCCCGCTTCTCGACGCTTTCATATTTTTCCGCGAGATGCCGGGAGAAGGGGCCGTAGAATTCTCTGATGATTTTCTGCCAGGAAATTTCGCCGGAAGCCACTTCGTCCAGCTCCTCCTCCATTTTGGCCGTAAACTGGATGTCCACGATTTCCGGAAAATGTTCGACCAGCATGTCGTTGACGATGAAGCCGATTTCCGTCGGAACCAGGCGCTTTTTATCGTTGCGCTGGACGTAGCCCCGTTCCTGAATCGTGGCGATAATCGGAGCATAAGTGGAAGGCCGGCCGATTCCGTATTTCTCAAGTATTTTTACCAGGCTCGCTTCGGTCCAGCGGGGCGGCGGCTCGGTAAAATGCTCGAGGGGCGTTATTTCCCGCAGATTCAATTTTGTCCCGGGTTCGAGCTTGGGCAGCTGGACTTCCAAAAATTTTGATGGATAGATTTTAAGAAAACCGTCGAATTTCATCGCCTGCCCGGTAGCCCGAAAGGTATAATTGCCGGCTTTAATGTCCGCCGTGGTGGTGTCGAAAAGCGATGGCGGCATCTGGGAAGCTGAAAATCTCCGCCAAATCAGCTCGTAGAGTTTCAGCTGCCGCCGGTTCAAGAAATTTTTTATTGATTCCGGGGTTCTCGCTGGATCGGTGGGACGGATTGCTTCGTGGGCCTCTTGGGCGCCTTTAGTTTTGGTTTTGAAAATGCGGGGCGTTTTTAAGGCGTATTTTTCTCCTTGTTCTTTAATCAGAAATTCTCTGGCGGCCGCGAGAGCATCCTGGGAAAGATTCAAAGAGTCCGTACGCATGTAGGTGATGAGTCCCACCGGACCTTCGCCAAGTTCAATTCCCTCATAGAGCTGTTGGGCTAAGAGCATGGTTTGTTTAGCGGTGAAGCCAAGGCGCCGGAAAGCTTCTTGCTGCAGGGTGGAGGTGGTGAAAGGCGCCGGGGGGTTTTTGACCATTTCTTTTTTTTCAGAGTTTTCCACCAGCCAGTCTTTTCCCGCGAGTCGGGCCAGAATTTCTTCCGCCGCCTGCTTATTTTTGATGGCAAATTTGTCTAGCGTTTCGCCGTCTTTTTTTATCAAGACAGCTTCAAATTCTTTTCCGGTCTTTTTTTCAGTTTCGAGTTTAGCCAAGATGGTCCAATACTCTTGGGGCTGGAAGCTCTGAATTTCCCGCTCGCGCTCGACAATCAGCCGAACCGCCACGGATTGGACTCGGCCGGCCGAGAGGCCGCGGTAGATTTTTTTCCACAAAAAAGGAGAAAGCTTGTAGCCGACCAGGCGGTCAAGGATTCTTCGTGCCTGCTGGGCATCCACCAATTTCATGTCCATCTCTCGCGGATTCTTAAGCGCTTCCTCAATGGCCCGCTTGGTGATTTCGTGAAAAACAATTCTCTCCGTTTTTGGAATTTGGTTTTTGGAATTTGGTTTCTCCAGGTCCAGGGCCTCGGTCAGGTGCCAGGCGATGGCCTCGCCTTCCCGGTCTTCATCCGTGGCGAGAATGATTTTGTCCGCCTTCTGGACTTCTTTCTTTAGGGTGTTTACGTTTTTTCGGGCCCGGGTGGGAATGACGTACTTCGGCTTAAAATCTTTATTTTCGTCGATGCCCAGCGAAGATTTGGGAAGATCGCGGATGTGTCCGTAGGAAGAAAGAACCTTAAAATCTCCAGGAACAAAACTGGAGATGGTGCGCGCTTTGGTGGGCGACTCTACGATTATTAATTTCACCCCGTTAGAATTTTTCATAAATTTTCCCCTTGATCATAGCCGAAAGCCGCGAGGCGAGTTCGCTTCTTAAAAAATATAATGGACACAATCTCGGTTGAAATTCTAACGGGGTTCATATAGATTTGTGCCAAAGTCCGCCCTTTTGTTTTACTAAATTTTTTAGTTCGAGTTCCATCAATTTTTGACTCAAAAGCGAAGGTTTTAATTTGAGCTCGAGAATAATTTCATCCGCGCTTTTAGGTTCCTCGAGATATTGAAGCAAAGTTTGGGCGAATTCGTCCAGCTTGTCAAGCCCGGCGTTTTTTTCTTTGGGTACTTTCCCTATAAGATAGAGCGCGTCCTCGGGGCTTAAAATCGGGTGCGCTCCTTCTCTCAAGAGGCGGTTTGAGCCTATGAAATTCGAACGCGAGATGTCCGCCGGCACAACCGCCACTTCGCGTCCGGCCTCGAGGGCCAATCGCGCCGTAATCAAGGCGCCTGATTTCTCCGGAGCTTCTATTACAATAATTAGCTGCGAGAGCCCGGCGATTATCCGATTTCTTTCCGGAAAAGTGAAATATTGCCCCTTGGTTTCCGGAGGATATTCCGTTATCAAAGCGCCGCCCTTTTGGACAATGGAATTCGCGAGAGGTAAGTTTATTTTAGGCCAAACATTATCCAAGCCCGAACCCAAAACCGCCCAGGTTACGCCTTCGCCCGCCAGCGCTCCTTCGTGCGCGCTCGAATCTATTCCGAGCGCGAGACCCGACACCACCAAAACTCCTTCCCGAGCCAGAGTTTCGGCTATTTTGAAAGCCGTTTCTTTGCCGTAGGAAGTCGCGCGCCTCGTTCCCACGATCGCCACTTTGGGAGCACTCGACTGAAGATTTCCTCTTATATAAAGACCCTTGGGCGGCCAAGGAGTTTCGAGAAGCTCTTTCGGAAAATTCTCTGTGTCTTTCTTCACAAAATAAATTTCTTCCCTCGCTTCCATATTTTTTAACTATACTTCAATTAAAATTTAAGGTAAAATTTTGGGCATGAAATGGATTGGAATAAGCGGAGTTGATTTTGTGAAAGAATTTTGCTAAACTTAAAAAATGGCAAAGGACTGGACAAAGATTTGGGAAAAATACAAAGGGCTTTGGGTGGCTTTGGATGAGGATGAGGAAACGGTATTGGGGGCAGGGAAGACCGTGCGTGAGGCCTTGGAGGAAGCAAAGAAAAAGACTGACAAAACGCCTTATTTAACTCGGATGCCAGAAAAGCTCGTCGCTTATGTCGGCGTTCTATGAAGTTCAGATATGCCCGATATGGTTCGATACTTCGACCGGTCATACCGATAAAAGTTAAGAATGGCGGTAATGAAATTGGTTATCACGTTCTCGTAGATTCAGGAGCGGATCTATGTTTGTTTGACGAGGAGATCGGGCAAACTTTGGGCATCGATGTGCGAAGCGGAAGGGCGCAAGAAGTTTTTGGCGTTGGAGGTAAAACCTCGGCGTATTATCTTCACAGGGTACAAGTAGAAATCGGTGGTCATGAATATGATATTGAAGCCGGATTTATGCAGAATGTGGCCGGTCATATTATGACTTATGGCATAGTTGGCCAGAAGGGATTCTTTGATATCTTTGTTGTAAAATTTGATCTTACTAAGGAGGAAATAGAGCTGAAAGAACGGAGAAGATAATTTTTAGAGTGAACCCCTTTTCTTTTTTTGGGAAATATATATAATGTAGAAACATGAAGCTTATTTCAAAGAATATCATTGTAGCTTTTCTTATTTTGATGCTCCTGGCCGGGGCGTATTCGGTTTTGCAGGAAAACCTCCGCTCCCAGGACGAATTATCCCTTTCCGAACTCGTCAAAAAGATTAACGCCGGCGAGGTTGGGAGCATTGTCGTCAGGGGAGACGAGCTTGAGGTAACCTTGAAAAACGACGCGGTTTTCCTTGCTAAAAAGGAAGCCGAGAGTTCGCTTTCTGAAACCTTGGCCAACTACAGCGTTTCCAAAGAAGCGCTGGGCCAGGTTTCAGTTGAAGTAAAAAATCCCTCGGGCTTTTTATTCTGGCTCGCGGCCCTCCTGCCGTTTCTGCTTCCGTTTCTGCTGATCGCGCTTTTTTTCTGGCTAGCGGCCCGGCAGGTACAGAGGGCGAATATTCAAGCTTTCACCTTCGGGCAATCCAGAGCCCGCGTGGTTCAGCCTGATTCCAAAAAAGAAAGGGTTACTTTTCGGGACGTGGCCGGAGTTAAAGAAGCCAAAGAAGAGCTCGTTGAGATTGTGGAATTTCTGCGCGCCCCAAAGAAATTTTTAGATATCGGCGCCAGGATTCCCAAAGGGGTTTTATTGATGGGAGCTCCGGGCACGGGAAAAACGCTTTTAGCGCGAGCGGTGGCGGGGGAGGCCAACGTTCCGTTCTTTCATATCTCGGGTTCTGAATTCGTGGAGATGTTCGTGGGAGTCGGGGCTTCGCGAGTCCGCGATTTGTTCAAAATGGCTAAGCGCTCCGCGCCGGCGATTGTATTCATCGATGAGATTGACGCGGTCGGGCGTCATCGCGGCGCGGGACTTGGCGGCGGACATGACGAGCGGGAGCAGACCTTGAACCAAATTCTGGTTGAGATGGACGGCTTTGAGCCGCACGAGTCCGTGATTGTGATGGCTGGCACCAATCGTCCGGATGTTCTGGACCCCGCGCTTCTGCGTCCCGGAAGATTTGACCGCAGGGTGATTCTCGACCTTCCGGATATTAACGACCGCGAAGAGATTTTAAAACTTCACGCTTTGAAAAAACCTTTAGGCAAGGAAATAAGCCTTAGGCTCATTGCCGAGCGCACCCCGGGTTTTTCCGGAGCGGATTTGGCGAACTTGATGAATGAGGCCGCGATTCTGGCGGCGAGAGAAAACCGGAAAACAGTAAGCCAGCTGGATTTAACCCGCTCTATCGAGAAAGTCCTCCTGGGTCCTGAGCGGAAAAGCCACATCCTTTCGCAGAAAGAAAAAGAAATTTCAGCTTATCACGAGGCCGGGCACGCCCTGGTGGCCGCAGTTTTACCTAATGCTGACCCCGTCCACAAAATTACAATTGTGGCCCGCGGCCGGGCGGCCGGCTACACTCTGAAACTTCCCTCTGAAGACCGCCATCTCTACTCTCGGCCGAATTTTTTGGATGAGCTGGCCGCCGCGCTCGGCGGTTACGCTTCGGAGAAACTGGTTTTCGGAGAACTTACCACCGGCTCGGCCGATGATATTCGCAAGGCCACAATGATTGTGCGGGATTTGGTAACAAGATACGGCATGTCTGAGAAAATCGGGCCCATAACCCTCGGCGAGAGAGATGAACTTGTGTTTCTGGGTAAGGAGCTCGGAATCGAGAAAAATTATTCCGAAGAAACGGGCCGGCTGATTGATTCTGAAATGAAGCGCTTCATGAAAAACGCGTTTTCGCGCGCCCTGGGAATCTTGAGAAAATACCGAAAGGTGCTCAACGCTCTCGCCGGACGTTTGATTGAAAACGAGACCATCGAGCGCGAGGAGTTCGAAGCGATTTTGAGCTCTTTCGGTCTGAAGCAAATCCTGCTCGCGCCTGTAGCTCAACGGTAGAGCACGGAGCTTATACCTCCGCGGTTCTAGGTTCAAATCCTAGCAGGCGCACCAAAACTTGACTTTAGACACGCTCAAAAAATTGCGAAAGCCCTCGAGATAAGTGTTGATGATTTAATCAAATAATTTTATGGGATTTTTCAATTTTTCGAAATATAACGATATGGAAAAGGCCATGCTCGATATGTATTCCCAAATGTTGAGTATGCGGGGCATTCCATCTTCTGAGGCGAAAAAGCTAACAGAGGATATGCTCGATCAGGCAATCGAGGAATCTAAAAAAGATGGGACTTACAATCTCCCTCAAAATTTGGGCGATATCATTTTTGGAGACGTGGGTACAGATAATCTAACTATCAAAAAAATTGCAGAGAGTATTCGACAGAAATTACCTTACAAAAAAGAAGAGGGTGTTCGAGATCAAGATGTTCGGTGGTGGTGGAATTTGAATGATATTGAGCGTCGAATGATGCTGAAACAAGATGACGCCGCTCGCATGACACTAATTCTCCACGAACTCGAAAATAGTACCGAGCCATCTAAAGAAAAGGCATTCGACACCGCAACTATAAAGGTGCGGAAATTTCATCCTATCTACGGCGACCCCAAAGATACCGCCCATACTAAAGGCGAAGATCGACCATTGCCTTATGAACTAAAAGACAGGATCAATATCTATATTGAAAAGAGGGCAAAAGAGAGTTCTGGAAATTATAAAGCAGAAATTGAGAAAGCAACTACTTTCAACGCGCTCGTTAGAAAAGAAATTCGAGCGGGGAAACTTTAATAATTAGTAAAATTTATGCAACAAGGTCTTATAGTAAAACCAGATATAGAAGAGGAGGATTTGAATAGATTGGTTCAGGTGGTGTATAAAAATGGGTGCACTTATATATCAGTTGTTACCCCGCATAATGAATCGACCCGTCTGACAGCTAGAGTGGAGAGGGCAGAGGGGTTTAATCGTGTGGAAATTGATATGCGTAGTTGTAATTGGAATATCAGTGAGGCGGGACAAGGGGTTTTTATTAAATTAGCAGAAGATTGGCCGGAGGATATAAAAAACGCGTATTGTGGTAAAAGTATCATGCGGGTTTATATAAAACATGATGACGAAAAAATGTGGGGAGTAGGATTATGGTTGATGTACATGTTAAAAGTTTTAGCAAAAGGCGAGAATCTGGAGGAAGTAAAATTATCCTAAAAGTTTTGAAAGGAATAATGATTGGTTTTAAATTTGATGGCGAAAAAATTTTGGCCTCCCGCGAGGGCGCGGTTGTATAATTACACTATGGCCTACCCCTATCTCCACTTGGCGCATGCGCCGGAATTGAAAGGAAAAGACTGGATAATTTTTAGGTTTCTAGAAATTTTTCCCGGAGGAATCGCGTGGCTGACGCTTGTGGGGATGGTTTTAGTTTCGTGGCTCGCTCCGGTCGCGGGGGCGATTTTTATAATTCTTTTTGATTTATATTGGCTTATAAAAACCATCTATCTTTCAATTCATCTTCGCGGAAATTGGAAGAGATTGCGGCATAATTTAAAGATTGATTGGAAAGAGCGCGTCCAAAAATTATGCTGGGAGCACGTCTGGCAGGTGGTCATTCTGCCCTTTTATAAAGAGTCTTATGAAGTGATAGAAAGTTCATTCCAAGCTCTCGTTAAATCAGATTGGCCCAAAGAGCGGATGATTTTAGTTCTGGCCAGGGAAGAGAAAGGAGGCGAGGGAACGCGCGAGACAATTTGGAAAATCCGCGAAAAATACAAAAATCAGTTTCCGCATTTTCTGGAAACCAAACATCCCGTAAACCTCGAAGGCGAGATTCCCGGCAAAGGCTCCAATGCCGCTTGGGCCGGACGCGAAGTAAAAAAATATATTGATAAACTCAATGTTCCTTACGGCGATATTCTTGTTTCGTCCCTGGATATCGACACCCAGGTTCCTGAGCAATATTTTTTGGTCTTGGCCTATCATTTTCTGACGGTGGAAAATCCGCATCGGACCGCTTACCAGCCGGTTCCGGTCTACAACAATAATATTTGGGAAGCGCCATCTTTCTCGCGCGTGGTCGCGAACTCCGGAACTTTCTGGCAAATGATGCAGCAGGAGCGTCCGGAAAGGCTGGCAACTTTCTCTTCGCACTCCATGAGTTTTAAGGCGCTCGTCGAGCTCGATTTTTGGCAGAGAAACATGGTTTCCGAAGATTCAAGAATTTTCTGGCAGGGATTTCTCTATTATAAAGGCGATTACAAATCTCAACCTATCGCTTATCCGGTCTGGATGGACGCGCCCATTGGCAGAAATCTCTGGGAAACCGCGCAAAGTGTCTATAAACAGCAGAGGCGCTGGGCCTGGGGCGTGGAGAATTTTCCGTACACTCTTTTCGGATTTTTGAAAATTCCTGAAATTCCCTTGCGAAAAAAACTTTATTTCACCCTGATTATGTTTGAGGGGCTTTGGTCTTGGTCCACGAACGCGATTTTGATGTTTTTCTTGGGCTGGCTTCCTTTGATTCTTGGGGGCGAAGCTTTTAACTCAACTATTCTCTCCTACAATCTGCCGCGCGCGACGAGACTGATTATGACCTTAGCCATGGTCGGGATTATAACTTCCATCGTAATTTCGACTTCGCTTCTGCCGCCCCGTCCGGAGAAGACGCCTCGCCGAAAATATCTTTACATGATTTTGCAGTGGCTTTTGATGCCCGTGACTCTAATTTTCTTCGGCGCGATTCCGGCGCTCGACGCCCAAACCCGCTTAATGCTCGGCAAGTACATGGGTTTCTGGGTGACGCCTAAATATAGAAAGACTCCGGAGTTTATTCGAAATGAAGCGATGCGGACTGCGCGCTGACGCGCCGTGCCAACTCGGGATATTTTTGAATCGAATTCGCTTCAATTATTTTCCTGGCTTCTTCTCTGGCGGCTTCCACCATTTTGATATTTTTTAAAGCTTCCATGCCGACGTCAGAGATGCCCCATTGTTTTTGGCCGGTTAGTTCGCCTGGGCCGCGAAGCTCTAGGTCATATTCCGCAAGCTCGAATCCGGACTTGGCTTCCAAAAGCGCTTGAAGCCGCGCCTTTGTTTTTTGCGAATTTGATTCCGTGAACAAGAAGCAATAGGGCTGATGTTCCGAGCGCATCACGCGTCCCCGAAGCTGGTGCAGTTGCGCGAGACCGAAGCGTTCGGCGCCTTCAATCAAAATAATTGTTGCGTTCGGGACATCCACGCCGACCTCGATGACGGAAGTCGCCACCAAAAGCTGGATTTTTCCCTCCCGAAATTCTTTCATTATTTTTTCTTTTTCTTTGGGTTTGAGCTTTCCGTGGAGCATCGCGACCTTAAACTCCGGGAAAATATTTTCCGAAAGAGTTTTATATTCTTTTTTTACGGCGCGCATCTCTGGAAGTCCGACTTCCCGGAGAAGTCGGACTTCCTCGGATTCAATCCGCGGGCAGAGAACGTAGGCCTGGCGCCCGAATGAAATTTTTTTCCGGACGTGCTCGTAGGCATGTTTTCGTTTCTCGGGGGCGATAATCTCGGTAATTATTTTTTTTCTTCCAGCTGGCATCTCGTCCAAAAGCGTTAAATCCAAATCTCCGTAAATTGTAAGCGCCAAAGTTCGAGGGATTGGGGTCGCAGTCATGGACAAAAGATGGGGAATCTGCCCGCCGGCAGGCAGGTTTTCTTCGTGACCTTTTTGCGTCAATTTCAAGCGCTGATTTATGCCAAAGCGATGCTGTTCGTCCACGATCACCAGCGCCAGTTTTTTGAATTTTATTTTTTCCTGAATCAAAGAATGGGTGCCGATTAAAATTTGAATCTCACCCGATGCTAACCATTTCAAGAGGGGAGCGCGCGCAATGTGAGTCGGTTTCCCGGCGAAAGCTTTGGAGGGATATTTTAAAAATTCTGAAGAGGTAGCCAAGCCTATTTTTATATTCAACTGCTTAAAACGGCGGATGAATTCTTCAAAATGCTGGCGCGCCAAAACCTCGGTCGGCGCCATGTAGGCCACCTGAAAATTGTTCTGGACGGCGGCAAAACTCGCCACGGCCGCGACCGCGGTTTTTCCGGAACCGACATCTCCTTCCAAGAGTCTGGACATCGGCTTCGCTCGGCCCAGATCTTCGAGAATATGTTCGCTGGCTCGTTTTTGGGCGCCGGTCAGTTCGAAAGGGAAGGCTTTTACGAAATCTTTAATTTTTTCCGGCTCAATGGCTATCTGATACGAAGGATGTTCATCGCGTTTTTTGCGCCAGGCTTGCCGGATTAGCTGGATTATGAAAATTTCTTCAAAGGCGAAGCGCTTTCTGGCGGCCTCGGCCCATTTCAAATTCCGCGGGAAGTGAATTTCTTTTATGGCCGATTTTAAGGAGGGGAGATTGTATTTTTTTAAAATTTCTTCCGGAATGGAGTCTTTTAGGGAAGTCGGACTTCCACTTGGAAGTCCGACTTCCAAGTGGTCCAAAATTCGTTTTATTGCAAAGCGGAGCCAGCGCGAAGTGAGGCCCCGCGTCTCCGGGTAAATTGGTACAAGTATTCCAGACTCATTCGCGGTTATCTCTCCTGCTTCAAACACGGGATTCATCATGGAAAGCCCGTTTTTATCTCGTTTTATGGTTCCAGTGAAAGTGTAGTCGGTATTGGGTTTTAAGATATTAACCATATATGGCTGGTTGAACCAGACAATTTTTAAAGAGCCGGTGCCGTCAGAAATCAAAGTCTGGGCAAGGCTGATTTTTTTGCGAAAGGTTTTTTTGGCTTCGGTTTTAATCACACGGCCGTGCACCGAGGCCCGTTCGCCCGCGACTAAATCCGCGACAGCTTTTCTGCCGGCAAACCCTTCGTATCTTACGGGAAAATGCCACAATAAATCACGGACTATTTGGAGTCCGAACTTTTTTAAAATTAGAATTTGTCTCTCGGTCAGGCGAAAATAATTCGAGAGCGGGGAGTCGAGCATGAGATTATTTTACACTTTTGCGCCCTCGAGAGGAATTGAACCTCTATCACAAGCTCCGCAAGCTTGCATTCTGTCCGTTGAACTACGAGGGCAAATTAATAAGTTTTGGAAGTGCGCGTTTGATGTAATTTATATCAATAATTTTTCGATTTTCATCCATTTCATAGAAAATTCGATAAGCTCCTACCCGACGGCGCCACTCGTTTTCTTTATCTTTCATCTTGGCGATATCTCCAGAATAAGGATTTACGGCCAGTTCTTGAAAAGCAAGGAAAACCCGTTCCGCGTCTTTTTTCGGAATCTTTCTGAGGAATTTTCTGGAAGACTTACTTATTATTAATTTCCAACTCACGCTGCAGTTCCTCAAGAGTTACATATTCGCCTCGTGCAATTTCACGGCGTCCTCTTTCAACGGCTTTTTTTTCTGCCGTGGTCGACTTGAAGGTTCTGGCAGATTTTATCTTTCTCTGCCATTCCAAAAACTCCTCGTAGGTCTTTCTGGAAATAGCTATGAGTTTTTCGTTCTGATTAACTCCTCTAGGAATGGTAATTATTGGCATAGATATACTCTATCAAAACCTGAAAAATCGCGCAATCGTGTCGAAGAGCGATTCTTCAATTTCCTTCTCCTCCAGGAATTTTATCAAATGCTCGCGGACTTCGTTGGGGTCGGCTTGGCCGAGCGGAATCGAAATCTGCGGCTGAAAAGTTTTTTTTGAAATCAGATATAATTCGCGAACGTGCGGCGGGTCGTAGTTAATCCAGAAAAATTGCAAATTATCGTAAGGGTAAAGTTTGTCTTCGACTTTAATCCCGCGCGAGGTTATGGCGAAGTTTACGATTTTCGGCTGTTTCACCCCGTACATCGCGACCGTGAAACCGCCCAAGAGAACCAGAATCGCGAAAAGAAAATTTTTAAGCAAAATCGCCAGGATTAGAAAGCCGAAAGCGATAATTCCCACGGCCCAGTACCAGTCCGGCGTTTTTTCCCGCAATTCGTGCTCCGGCGCCTCCCAGGACATTAAAACCAAAAATTCAGCCATTACTTAAAGTATATCAGATTGCCGACTTGAATTCCTTTTTCCCGGGCCCTGCCGCCGCTGATTTCGAGAACATAGCGGACTGGGCCGGGCGGAGAGAAAGTTTTCGGAAAAGATTGGGGGGAAAGTTCCGGCTCGACCCCGATGACTTTCAGGTTTTCGTCAATCCAGACGATGTCAATCGCGAATTTCATGTCCTTCATCCAGAAAGAATAAAAATCCGGCTTTTCAAAAACAAAAAGCATCCCTTCATTTTCTCCGAGCGAGTTTCTGCCGGAAAGACCTCTGGTATATTCATGAGGTTCGTCCGCGACCTCGACCAAAAACTCGGCTTCGTTGATTTTTATGAATTTCGTTTCAGACCCTTTCGGATAATTATAAAGAAATCCCGCGACCAGAAGAAAGAGCAGGAGAGCAAAAATTAAAATTATGGCGGGTTTCATTTTTGCGGGCCGCCCGAGTTAAATGCTCGGACAATACAAGCATTGTAAGGCTTCTCTGGCGGTTTTGTCACGTTTCAATTTGAGGCTCTATCGACCCAGAACGGTGTAGGTCGGTCTAGAACCAACTTTGAGCAAACCGTTACAGCGTTTTTTGAAAATTAACCTTTTGAGGTGGGGATCGGGGCTTGCTTCTATCCTAATCGTTGTTGATCGTTTAATGTAATAAGCTTCCAAGCATCCATTTCTTTTTCGCATAATGTCAGCGAGGTATTGTTGAGAAGGGTGAAATAAAAAAAGTTTCTAAAAATCTCATAGGATAGCTGATCGTCGAGCATCATGGTCGCAATAACCATTTTTATAAGATATTCATGAGATACCGCCAAAATATTTTTGGCAGGAAGCTCGGAAACGTATTTTATAAAAAGTTTGGCACGTTTTTTTATATCAAGAAAGTTTTCTTCATCGCTGTAATGCCAATTCGGATCGGTATTATTTCTCTCTTTTAGTAGATCGAAAACTTTTTCAACTTCCGGATCTTTTAATAATTTGCCCTCGATTTCACTCGGCCACTTCTTTTCTCCCAGAAGAGTGGTTTCTTGAACGTCTTTATTAATTTTCCTAGCAATTATTTCTGCGGTTTCTTTTGTTCGCTTATGCGGACTGGCGATCATTACGTCAATTGAAACATGGGCGATTCGCTCGGCTAGTTCCTGGGCTTGCTTGCGTCCCAGTTCGGTTAGTTGGTCATTAAAACTTACTACGCTTTTTTGTAGATTGCTATTTGTTTCTCCGTGGCGCACAAAATATAGTTTCATAAGATTTATTATTCGATTTTAACAGTTTTCGGTCCCTCGATAAAAAATGCTGTCTGCGGTAGGGGTGAGATTCGAACTCACGGTGCCATTTCTGACACAGCAGTTTTCAAGACTGCCGCCTTAAACCACTCGGCCACCCTACCGTTACTCTTTTAACGAGTCTGTTAATCTCGATAATAAATGTCTTTTTTCGGTATATTTTTCTTTCAATTCTTTTTCTCTTTTGAAAGCATCATATTTACTTGTAAATGCTTCGTAATATATAAGCTTCCAAGGCCTCCCCCTTTTAGTTGAACTTACGCCTCCACTGTTATGTTCTACTAATCTTTTTTTGAGATCACCGGTACAACCTATATATTTTGTACCTGTGATACTGCTTTTAAGGAGATAGACGTAATGCATTTTATTCAACCACTCCCTCGGCCGTAGCCCGGCCTACGGGCGAGGCTGCCACCCCACCTTCATCGGCCGTATTTTTTTAGGCGGTAAGCGTCCGAGTGGTCTATCAGGTTTTCTTTATCGGCTCTGTCTATTATTTTGTTTAGCTCTTTTTTTGACAAACCAGATGGTCGCAAAGTTTCTGGCTTGGCCATCTTAAAAAGCTCTTTCTTTTCTTTTGGGCCTAACTTCAATCCCTTGACTAAACCCTTAAGTTCTTTACTTGATTTGATATGACTTTTTTCGTCAAACAGTCCCATGTTGTTATTTTAGTTATTTCTTAATAAAAGGCAATCGGATTAATTTCTTAAAGGCCTCTCCAGATTTATAAGATTTGATCTCGATCTCTCTTTTTCTGGCAGACGTTTTGTCGGTCATGAATTCTTTATAAATTAGTTGCCACTGGCGGTAAGCTTTTGTGGAACGAACCTTCCCAGCATTGTGAGACCTTAGTCTTTTATCCAGGTTTCCCGTGTATCCAATGTAGTGGCGCTGGAAATTTATACTTTTTAGGATATAGACCTCATACATTTTTTAAGTATTTTCCCCGCTTGCTACTTTAAATATTTTAATCAAGGTAAGCGGGGTCACGCCTTCCGTGAATTATTTTTTATTATTGTTCAGGCGTGAATCCACCATTTTAATTTCTTCGTCAATGCCGTCTATCAATTCGTAATTTTGAACTTCGTCGGAGCCTATCCAGGCATGGTCAATACTTTCGGGGTTTAACGTAACCTCTCCGGATTTGAACGGCGCGTAAAAGCTCAAAGTCACAACGGGAGTTTTGTCGGGACGAATGAAAGTCATATCCAAGAGATAATCTATCTTTCCGACTTCTAATCCGACTTCCTCTTTAAGCTCTCTGCGAAGCGTCTTCTCCAGAGCGTTATACCAAACGCCGTGCTCATTGGCCTTTTCGCCTGCGTAATCGTCCACCGTCATCCCGCCTCCGGGCACGGTCCAGAAACCCGGCCAGGCTTTTTTGTTTAAGGCGCGGCGCGTGATTAAAAACTTGCTATCTTTATGTATGATGCAAGTCGCGACGATGCGATGCAGTTCTTTGTTGTTCGGAAGTTCCATACTACGGGGCAAGAAGTTTTTTGATTTCTGAAATATTTTCCAGGGTCACGAAAAGAGAATTCAGATAAGGCTGGAGCTGGAGAAAGCCGATTACCAGAATGGCGACCACGAGAAGTATTTTTGAAATTGAATAAATTCTCCGCCAGGTTAAATCGCGGCGCAGTTTTTGCAAAATCTCAAGCGATTTTTGCGAAGCCTCTAAATTTTTCTCCAAAAGCTCTTTAATTTTTTCGTCCATACCTTGAGTTTAACATATTTATTGTTTATACTTTATTTGATTAATTTGGAGGAGTGGCTCGTCGGAATGACGGTGGGTTGGCCGAGCGGCTTAAGGCAACGGATTGCTAATCCGTGGGGGCGAAAGCCCCACAGAGGTTCGAATCCTCTACCCACCGCCAGTTAGGAAATAAAGTCATTGGCTCGCCCGCTACCTGCCCGTCCGGCAGGCGGGCGCGGGCTCGCCAGCCCTGCCTGCGGCAGGCAGGCGTTTTTCGGGGAAATTTTCCGCCATAGGCGGATCTGCCTATGGCATGACAAGCCGTTTTGAATTCAGTAAAGCCAGAGTTCAATAGTAGATTTGATAAGACAAACTTATTGTTTATAAATATATTTAAAAACGGTTTTTTGTTAAGATGAAGCAAGGAGATACGAAATAATTTATTAATAGCACAAGAAGAATTGAATTGATGAAAGAAAACATTATTAACAACATTAAATTTATTGTTTTTGGAACATTGGTAGTTGTAGAGATTCTTATTTTTTTGGTCATAGCGCTTTCTTTAGAGGGGGAATTACTTATTTTGTTTACTATTGGGATAATTTTAATACCTATTTTAATCTGGTTAGGAAATATCAAAACAAAACTATGAAAGAAGAAATTAAGTAAATAAAAGGATTGGAAGAATTAGCCGCCAGAGAAAAAAGATGTAATACTCGCAAGGTTGATAGTAATTAAGTCTAAAGGGAGATGAAAAATACTTATGAAAACTCTTAAATGTGACCTGTGCGAAGTAACGGCGAAGGGCGAAACATTCGAAGAATGGATGGAGGCACTGAAGCCACATTATATGCAAGCGCACGCAGATGTGATGAACAATCCAAAAAACGGAAAGAAAGAAATGGAGAAATGGATGGCTGAAAACAAGGCGCGGTTTGATGCTGCCTAAAAATACACAAAAAATCAGTTCTAAAATTATCGTGTGTAGTATAGAATCTGCCGCCAAAGAGAAACTTAACATTATTACTAATAAAAGATGATTTAAAATATGAGAAACTTACTAACAACTGGAGAAGCATTCTTGAAGGCGCTGACCGCTCGTGATTTTAAACGAATGGGGACTTTCTTGGTCCCGGATGTAAAGTTCCGCGCCCTTCTCCCGCCAGGCTCATTTGAGTGGAACGGCCCCGCCGCTGTAATCGAGAATCTTTCCAGTTGGTTTGGATCCGCGGAGGATTTTGAAGTGCTTGACTCTCAAATTGAAGAAGTAAATGGCCGTCTGCGACTCGCATACAAGTTTCGGCTCCGTCCCCATCCGTTTAAACCCGGCTCGGGGTGGCATGTCATCGAGCAGCAACTGTTTTGTGACGGAGGAGCCGAGGCACTTATTGGCATTGATTTACTTTGTTCCGGTTTTCTTCCCGAAATCGAGAATAAGTAAGGCCTCTCTCTTTTATAGATTTGAATCAAATTTAGCTTCCGCGGCGTTATACTGATATCCATGACCAGAAACCCATTCATCAATGCTTTCGCGGCGCCCGTGATGGGCTATTTTTTTCTACCAGCCGTTCCAGCTTTATTTTGACGGAGAGAAGAAAAACGCCGCAAATCTTTTTCTAAAAACCCTCGGTATTTTCGCTGGAATAACCATCCTATTGCTTATTTTCATATTCATGTTAAACTCGTTTTGAATAATTCATCAAAAGAAAGGAGCGGGAGATGAAAAGCAATGACGAGCTCTTTGGAGTTAAGCAGAAATTGAGGGTCGCCGCGGAATGCGCGTTTTTACAGCAGAGACATCGTCAGGCCTATCATAGTTTTTTAAAAACAGGATTGCCCGACGAAGTTGAAAAGGCGATAAAGACTTGCCTCTTGGCCGACGTTTCGGAAGGGGTCGTGTATCATATCATAGACGCGGCTTGGAAGATGGCGCTCCAACGCCACGAGGCGCGGAAGGAAGTTTTTGTGGCCGCAAGCCTCACTCGCGCGCGGAGCACTCTTCCTTACGTCAAGTTCGCCATCAAGTTTGTCCGCGGACAGGGATACCGCGTGCTCTCGGAGCACAACGGGGCCGACCATCCGCTTAAAACTTTTCTCGAACAAGTCGGCAATCCGGAAACATACAATCATAACCTCTTCCGCGACACCGACAACACGTGGATTAAAAAGTGCGGGTTATTTATAGCAGACCTCACCGACCCGAGCCACGGCGTGGGAGGAGAGTGGGAAAACTGCCGCTTGAAGCCGGAGCTGGGCTCGTTTTTGACCCCCATGCTCGGCATTTCCCTGGCAGACACCAAGGTTTCCGCCTATGTCGATGGAATTAGAGAGGAAGAAAAGTCGTTCATCTGGTTTCGTTCTTACCGCGATGAGGATGATTTAGCCGGAATTCTTTCGGAATTTTTGGAAAAGTTCGGCTAGATTTCGGCAAGTGCTTACTCACTGTTTTGAAGGGGCCGGTTCGTTTTACGAACCGGCTTTCTTTTTTATCCTCTCGCTACCACCAGACCGATGACCGCTTTGGCTCCGGAGGATTTTAGAACGCGCGCCGCTTCGGAAAGCGTGGCGCCGGTGGTAGAGATGTCGTCCACCAAAAGCACGGTTTTGTTTTTGACGCGTTCCGGAAACTTTACCCCGAAGGAATCGTAAACGTTCAAGACTCTTTCCCGGCCGGAGAGCGCGGTCTGCGAGGGCGTGGCTTTTATTTTTTTCAGAAGGCCGGCGTCAAAGGGGATTTTCGTTTCGGCGGACAATTTTTCCGCGAGAAGCGCGGCTTGGTTGTAGCCGCGGTCCAATTCTTTTCTGAGATGGAGGGGAATGGGCAGTATTACGGTTTTTTCAGAAAAAGAAGAAAGATAGGGCTTTATCAAATCATGAAGAATCTTGGTAAGGGGACTCGCGAGCCCGTAAGTGCCGTGGTATTTGAAGCGGCGAAGTGCCTCTCTTAAAATTTTATCCTCGTATGAACCCCAGCTGAAAAGCCGGTCCAAAAAGGGCAGGGAAGATTTTTCTCTGAAATTTTTTCTAGATTTCGCCAGGCAGTTTTTGCACAAGAGTTCGCCTTCCTGGCGGCAGCCCAAGCAGCGTTGGGGGAATAAAACCTCGAGGAATCTATTTAAAACCGTGTGGATAAGCCGCCGCATATGTTATTATTATGATATAATATAAAGGAAGCTCTAGGGCATGGATTTACCTTTGTTTAAAAAGTACAGCGAAAAGGGATTAGCTCTTTTCAAAAGACAGACGAGCGTCGTCGGCATTGATTTGGGTTCGTCGAGCCTGAAGATTGTTCAGCTTCGCAAGGAGAAAGAGCGAGCAGTACTCGAAACCTACGGCGAGATTTCCACCGGACCTTACGCTGGTTCGCCCGTGGGAAAAAGCGTGCGTCTCTTGGACAAGAAAGTTGTGGAGATGCTGACGGACTTGCTCCGCGAGGCCAATGCCAAGGCCGTCCAAGCCGTGGTTTCCATTCCGCTCCGTTCGAGTTTCATCCGAATGATTTCGATGCCTCTGATGTCCGAGAAAGAGCTGGCGGAAGCCATCCCCTTCGAGGCCAGAAAATATATTCCGGTTCCGGCCAGCGAAGTGGTCATCGACTGGTGGCTTTTGCCGGAAGGGATAAGCTCCGAAGGAAAAGACAGCGAAGGCTTTATCAAAGAGCGGAAGTTTGCGGAAGTCTTGCTGGTGGCGATTCACCGCGAAGCCATCGAGAAATATAAGCGCATTTTTCAGGAAGCTAAGCTCGAAGTGAATTCTTTTGAAATCGAAGTTTTCAGCCAAGTGCGCTCGATTCTTGGCCGCGAGATTCAGCCGGTTTTGATGGTGGATTTCGGCGCGCAGGCTACCCGGTTCGTGGTGGTGGATTACGGCATCGTGCGCTTGGCGCACACCGTGGAGCGCGGTTCTCTGGAGCTGACCGACGCCCTCTCGCGTTCTCTGGGGGTGGATTTCGAAAGAGCCGAGCGCTTAAAACAGGACATCGGTTTCTCGCCGCGGCCGGAGCATAAAGAGACCGCGAACGTGATTGAGCCGCTCTTGGACCATATTTTTTCGGAAGGGCTGAGAGTGGTGACAGAATATCACCGCCGTTCCGAGCGGCCGATTAAAAAAGTTTGGCTCACTGGAGGCGGCTCGCTCTTGAAGGGACTGGTTGATTTTTCCATAAACAAGTTTGGACTCGAGGCCAGGCTCGCCGAACCGTTTTCAAAAACCGAATATCCGGCCTTTTTGGAAGAAAATTTGAAAGAGATCGGACCGATTTTCGCCACGGCCCTGGGAAGTGCGCTTAGAGCTTTGCAAGAATAGATTAAAATTTAATTATCATGGCAGAACCATCCTTTATACCAAAAAGTCTTCCCCAACGCCTCGCCCAAGCGCGGGAACCCTTGGGAACTTTTCTGTTTTTGGGAGTTTTGGTTTTCGTGATTTCGCTTTTGGCGCTCGGCGGCTTATTTTTCTACGAGCGCTTGCTTTCCAGCCAGATTACGGACCTCGTAAAATCGCTGGAGCGTCTGAAGGCCGACTTTGACGCGGACTCCATAAACGAACTCGCCCGCGTTTCAGAGTCAATCCAGACCGCCCAAGAGGTCCTGTTCAGTCACCGCCGCGTTTCCAACGTGTTCATGCTTCTGGAGTCAAGCACCCTGCCGGAGGTCAGGTTTTCAAAGTTTTCTTTCGACGCGGCTTCCAACCAGCTTACCCTCGCGGCCGAAGCCAAAAGTTACACGGCCCTCGCCCACCAGACCGAAATTTTTAAGAAATCCTCCGGCGTATCAAAAACATCTTTGTCGAGTTTTTCCCTGACTCCTGCCGGAGGCGTTGATTATGAGGTCGACCTTACTTTTAATCCCGCTTTGGTTCTCGCACGCTGATGGGACGGAATTTTTTAGGCCTGGTTCTGATTGTGGCGGCGGCCGGGGTGAGCGCTTTCTGGGCTTATCCCTTATGGCTGGAGGTAGGCGAATTGGGCGGGACGAAAGAGGAGCTGACTCGAACCGTGAACCAAGTTAAAGACTTGGCGCGTCGGCGGGACGATCTTTTGGCCAGTTACAATTCCATTCCCCGCCAGGATTTGGAAAGTTTGGAAGAATTTTTTCCGAGCAGTCCGGAGGCCGGACTGCTCTTGGTTAACCTCGAGAGTCTCGCCCGGGGCTCGGGGCTTTTGCTCAAAACCATCGCCGTGAGCGAAGGCGGAGAGCTTCAAGTTCAGCCGGCGGACCAGCCCCAGGAGAAAGTTTCGAGCTTGCCTTTTCAGATTTCAGTTTCCGGTTCGTACGCCGCTTTTCGTTCTTTTCTGGCCGCCTTGGAGTCTTCGCGCCGCCTTATTGAGCTCGACCAAATTTCCTTCGACTCCGGCAAGGCCGGAACAAAAGAGTCTTACGAGTTTACGATTCAGGCTCACACTTATTGGAGAAAATAAATGGCATGGGTATTTCCAAACAAAACATTCTTACCGTAATCCTGTTTTTGGCTTTGTTCGGCATCGCCTATATTTGGTACACTTCTTTCTTTTCCAAGCCTCAGGAGGAAGAGGAAAGTCAGTCCACTCCAGCCGCAACACTTTCAACCCCCGATGAATTTCTCGCACTTTTGTTTCTTTTGGAACAGACAAAAATCGACCTGGAATTTTTTCAGAGCGAGAGTTTTAAAGAACTTAAGGGCGGGATTAAGCTGCCGCCTCTGCCAGCCGAGCGGGGACGGGTAAATCCTTTCGCACCTTTTTAAAACTGGCATGTCCGACACGCGTTTTGCGGATTTGCTTTTGCAAAAAGGTCTTATCACCAGGGATAAGTTTGAGAGCGCCCGAGGGGAAGCCGAACGCACCGGCCTTCTCCTTGAAGAAATTTTAGAAAACCAGGGGCTAAGTTCGGCCCAGATTCTCGAAGCCAAAACCAAGGCGACCGGCATCCCGGCCAAAAGTCTCGAGGGCGGCCGGGTGCCTTTCGATATCCTGCGCTACGTTCCGGAGGATTCCGCCCGCAACTACAGATTTGTGCCGCTTGGCATGAAAGAAGGGGTTTTGGAAATCGGCATGCTTGACCCTTCGGACTTGGACGCCCGCGAAGCTCTCCAATTCATCGCCTCGCGCTTGAACCTGCCTTTCCGGGTTTATCTTATTTCCGCGGCGGATTTTAAACGTGTTTTGGAAGAATACAAAGGTTTGGGCGGAGAGGTTACCCGGGTTCTGGGCGAGCTGGAAATGGCGCTAAGCGAGGGAGGTCCTGTTCCGGAAGAATTGGCCGTTGAATCAAAGCTCGTCGAGGAAGCTCCCATTACCAAGATGGTCGCGGTTATTTTGAAACACGCCACCGAAGGCAAGGCTTCGGACGTCCATATCGAGCCTTCCCGCGACAAACTCCGGGTGAGGTTTAGGGTGGATGGAATTTTACACACGAGTTTGATTTTGCCTCTGAAAGTGCACGAGGCCATAATTTCCCGCATCAAGATTTTGACAAACATGCAGTTAGACGAAAAGAGAAAGCCGCAGGACGGCAGATTTTCCGCCCGGATTGAAAGCCGGGAAATAGACTTTCGCGTTTCCAGCTTCCCGACCACTTTCGGCGAGAAGATGGCGATTAGGATTTTGGATCCGGAAACCGGAGTGAAAAGCCTGGAAGCGCTGGGGCTCGATGGCCGGAATCTCGAGGCCATCCAAGCGGGCCTGAAGCGTCCCTACGGCATGATTTTGCTCACTGGTCCGACCGGCTCCGGAAAAACCACCACCCTTTACGCCATGCTCCAGACTTTGAATAAAGAGCGCTACAATATCGTCAGCTTGGAGGACCCCATTGAATACAATATAGAAGGCGTCAACCAATCGCAGGTCCGGCCAGAGATAAATTACGATTTTGCTTCAGGGCTCCGTTCCATCCTAAGGCAGGACCCTGATATAATTATGGTAGGCGAGATTCGCGACCGCGAAACCGCCGGCCTCGCGATTCACGCGGCCTTGACCGGCCATATTGTTCTTTCCACCCTGCACACCAATTCCGCCATCGGGGTCATTCCGAGGCTTATCGATATGGGAGTTGACCCCTTCCTGATTGCTCCTACCCTTACCCTTGCCATCGGTCAGCGTCTGGTGCGAACCCTCTGCCCGGATTCCAAGAAAAAAGTGTCCCTGGTCGGTAGTGTTAGGGAAAAAATAGACGAGGAGTTTAAAGACATGTCGGAATCGGAAAAAAGACAGGTTAAATTTCCGAAAGAAATTTATCAAGCCTTGCCCTCGGCCTCTTGTCCCAAGGGCACCTCCGGCCGCATCGGCGTTTTCGAAGTTTTATCCATGACGCCCCAGCTTGAGAAGATTATTTTGAAAGTTCCGACCGAGACGGAAATTAGCGCGGAGGCCCGGCGCCAGGGTATGATAACCATGAGGGAGGACGGGATTTTAAAAGTGCTCTCCGGCCGGGTCGGCCTGGAGGAGCTCTCTGAAGTAACTTGATGCGAACGCGAATATGAACAAAAAGATTTTGATAATTGACGACGACGAATTTTTGCTGGATATGTACTCTTTGAAGTTTCGGGAAGCCGGTTTTCAAGTGGAAGTGGGCCGGAGCGGAGAAGAGGCGCTGAATCTGGTGCGCCAGGGCTTGAAGCCGGAAGTGGTTTTGCTGGACATCGTGATGCCCACGATTGACGGCTTTGAATTTCTGCGGCTCGTGAAAAAAGAAAATCTCCTGCAAGGAGCGCTGGTGGTGATTTTGTCCAACTTGGGCCAGCGGGAAGATATCGAGAAAGGCTTGGCTTTGGGAGCTAACGACTATATCGTGAAAGCTCACTCCACCCCCTCCGAAGTGCTTCGAAAAATTGAAACCCTCTTAGAGAAGAAAGCATGAGTCCTCTCAAGGATTACGAAGCGGAGCTGAAAGAGCTTATTGGAGCCGTGCTCCGCGAGCAGGCCTCCGACCTCCATATCTCGGCTGGACGCCACCCCACTTTACGGATTGCCGGCCGCTTGACGCCCTTGGTGAAAACGCAGGTTTTGACTCCCCAAGACACCGAGGGTTTCATCTTCGCCATGCTGGATGACCAAAAACGCTCTAAGCTCATCTCTGAACGGGAGCTGGATTTTTCTTACAATTTTGAAACGAAGGCCCGCTTTCGGGTGAACGCCTATTTTGAGCGCGGCTTTCTGGCCGTGGCGCTTCGGTTTGTGCCAGTGGAGATTAAGAGCTTAAAGGATTTGAACCTGCCGGATATTCTTTTGAACTTCGTAAGAAAAAAACAGGGATTTTTTCTGGTAGCGGGTCCGACCGGACACGGCAAATCCACCACCCTGGCCTCGCTTCTCAACGCCGTCAATCAGGAAAGATTTGAACACCTGCTTACGATTGAGGATCCGATCGAGTTTCTTTTCACTCCGGACAAATCTATTATCGACCAGCGCGAGGTCGGTTTTGACACCAAAGATTTTCACCGCTCTCTTCGCTCCATGTTTCGGCAGGACGTCAACGTGGCCATGATCGGCGAGATGCGGGACCAGGAGACCATGTCCACGGCGGTGACCGCGGCCGAAACCGGGCATCTTATTCTTTCTTCCCTGCACACCAATAACGCCGCCCAAACCATTGACCGGATTATTGATTCTTTCCCGCCGGGTCAGCAAAATCAGATTCGCTCCCAGCTCGCCTCCACTCTCTTGGGTATTTTCTCCCAAAGGCTTTTACCCCGTATTTCCGGGGGCTTGGTGCCGGCCTACGAGCTTTTAATCGCGACCACGGCCGTTCGGAATTTGATTCGGGAGGGGAAAAATCACGAACTTGATTTGGTGATTGAGACTTCGGCCGAGCTCGGCATGATAACTTTGAATCAATCCCTCCTCAACTTGGTCCAGCAGGACGAGATAACTTTTGAGACCGCGCTCGCTTACTCCATCGACCCTAAGAATTTAGAAACTTTATTGGGCCGAAGATGAAAAATGTCTCTTTATAACTATCAAGCCAGAACTCCTGAGGGCGAGGTGAGGGCCGGCACGATCGAATCCCCGAGTTTGGACCTGGCGGTCTCCGCGCTCCAGCGCCGTTCTTTAGTCATTGTTTCTCTGACTCCGGCCGAGGAAAAAGTTCCGTGGTACCGCCGGGAGGTTTTACGTTTCGGCGGCATTAAGTTGCGGGACATCGTGATTCTTTCAAGACAGCTTGCCATTCTCTTCGAAGCCAAAGTTCCTATCGTTGATTCTCTTAAAATTTTAGCCGCCGAGAGTTTGAAACCTAAACTTCGTCAGGCTCTGGGCGAGATTTCCACGGACATTCAAGGCGGTTTTTCCATCACCCAGGCCCTCGCGAAACGCCCCGATATTTTTTCAGAATTCTACGTCAATATGGTGCGCTCCGGCGAAGAGTCCGGCAAGCTGGAAGAAGTGTTTTTGTATCTCGCCGATTATCTGGAGCGAAGTTATGAACTTTTGTCCAAAGCTCGAAACGCCTTGATTTACCCCGCTTTCGTGCTGGTTGTTTTTGTGGGAGTGATGGCCGGAATGCTGGTGGGTGTAATTCCGCAGATTTCCGTGATTCTCATCGAGGCCGGGGCCGATGTGCCGATTTACACCCAAATTATCATCGCGCTTTCTGATTTTTTGCGGCGTTTTGGAGTTTTGATTTTGATCGCCGCGGGGCTTGGCGGCATTTTTCTCTGGCGTTACTCCCAGACCGAGGCCGGGCGCTTGTCTCTTTCGCGCTTGGTGCTGGATTTGCCCTGGGTTGGGAATTTGGTTAGAAAATTCTACGTCGCGCGTTTCGTGGACAACCTCGAAACTCTAATTGTGGGAGGGGTGAGCGTTTTGCGGGCGCTGGAGCTTTCGGCCGAAGTGGTCGGTAACGAAATTTTTTCAAAAATCATCCGGGAGGCGGCCGAGGCGGTCAAAGGCGGCGCCCCCATCTCCGAGGCCCTCTCGCGCTGGGAAGACATCCCGCCTTTGGTGACGCAGATGATAAAGATAGGCGAGGAGACGGGCAAACTCGACTTTATGCTGAAAACTATGGCCCGTTTTTACCGCCGGGAGGTAGAGAACACGGTGGACAACTTGGTGGGCCTCATTGAACCTGTGATGATAATTATTTTGGGCCTGGGGGTCGGGATTTTGGTGGTATCCGTACTTTTGCCCATCTACAATATTTCCTCAACCTTTTAATTGTTTTATAATTGAATTATGAAAAAAGCCGGTTTTACTTTAATTGAACTTCTGGTGGTTATCGCGATTATAGGCATTCTGGCCTCCGTGGTTTTAGCTTCGCTGAATACGGCTAGGAAAAAAGGCAACGATGCCAAAGTCAAAGCCCAGCTCTCGGGCCTGCGGGTCGCGGCGGAGCTCTATTGGGATTCCGCAGGCAATTACGGAATCACAACTAATGCCTGCAGTGGCGGTGTTGGAAATATGTTTGCCGATACTGCGTCGAACATGGCAACATATGTCGATGGCGCCAACTACCCTGCTGGGACCACGATAACTTGCCGCGCCATAGCTGCTCCAGCTTCCTACGCGGTTTCCGCTAATTTAAGCGATGCCAACGCGGCCGCGGTTGACAACTGGTGCGTGGACTCGACCGGCGTTTCCAAAGCTATCGCTAGTTACCTGGCAAGCGGAGACACCACCTGCAACTAAACTCTTATCCACACTGAAAAATTATTCCGTCCGGCAACGGGGTATAATAATAGTATTAGAAAAAGAAGGTCGTTTTACTCTTAGACATTAATGTTTTTATGAATATTTTTAGGAAGAAAGCAGGTTTTACCCTTATTGAACTTCTGGTGGTTATCGCGATTATTGGCATTCTGGCCTCCGTGGTTTTAGCTTCGCTGAATACGGCCCGAAAGCGCGGGAACGACGCCAAAGTCAAGGCCCAGCTCTCTGGACTTCGCGTGGCCGCGGAATTGTATTTTGATTCCAACGGCGGCTATGGCGCCACCACCGATGTTTGCAGTGTTGGAATGTTCCCAGATACCGCGTCGAACATGGCCACCTATGTTGACACGGCGAACTATCCTGCTGGGACTACAATAGACTGCCACGCAGTCACTTCCCCGTCTGCCGCCTACGCTGTTTCAGCTACTTTGAGTGATGCTAACCCGGCTACAGCCGACGTCTGGTGCGTGGATTCAACCGGCGCCTCCAAAGCTATCGGTGATCGTCTAACCACCGCCGGAGACGTTACCTGCTAGTGAGAAAGGGTTTTACTTTAATTGAACTCCTGGTGGTAATTGCCGTTATTGGAATTATTGCCGCCATTATAGTTGTCGCGCTTGGCGGCGCCAGAAATCGCTCTCAAGACGCCAAGGTCAAGGTTCAGGTGTCCGGAGCCAAAAACGCGGCTGAAATTTATTTCAATTCCTCGGGCGGCTACGGCGCCGCCAATGTTTCCGTCGTTTCGGGAGGAGCATCCTGCGCCGGCGCTATGTTCACGGACGCAAATTCCAGCATGGCCGCGTACGCTGACTCTGATAATTATCCCGGAGGAGCCGGGTTGGTCTGCGTTCAGAATTCCAGCGCTTTTGCCTTCGCGGCCTCTCTTTCAATTTCCGGCGAGTACTGGTGCGCGGACTCCAGCGGCAACCCAGGCAAAATCACGATTTCTAACCCCGCGAGCGTAGTCACCTCTGATGACACCTGCTCCGAACTCGACGCCAGATGAGTTATCGAAGTCCGACTTCGATAGTTATTCTATTATCACCTCTTTGTCCATCTCCTTATAATTTTCTGAACGGAGCCATTCGGTAATATTGGCTTGATATTGTTTGGGGCCTCCAAAAGATTCATCAAGCAGACCCATATCCAATAATTCTGGGAAATTCATTTTTCCAAGGTAATCCTGGTGACTTGACCATCGGTATGATGCTAAAAAGTCTAAAGCTTTTTCTGGATTTTTAATGCCGTTTATTTTCCACTCTGGCTCAATCGCCTCGAGCGGGTTTAGATGAATATAGTAGGGGAGATAAATAAAATGTCGCTCATTTTTTAATCTCGCGGCTTTATATTTTCCTTGAAAAAGCGGCCCCACCCTCTGATACTTTTTATTAAAATAATTTGTGTATCCGGCCCCAACCTTTCTCATAAACTCCGTGATTCCATTTCCTGCTATCTGTTCAAGCAGCAAGTGGTAGTGATTTGACATCAGCGCAAACGCCAACACCCTAACTAATTTCTTACGCGGATATTGAAGTCGGATTTCGATAGATTTTATATCGAAAAAATAGCCTATATTGGTGGCTGAGCTTGAATCATTGAAAAGAGTTAAGCTATAAACAAATCTTAAGCGGTCACGATCGTTAAGAAAAATGTTCCTTTTTTCCACACCACGATTATAAACGTGATAAATTTTACCGGTGGCAGGTTTTTCTCTTGGCATATCTTTAATTCTATTCTATCGAAGTCGGACTTCCAAATGCTTGTTGGGACTTTTCTTTATAGAATAAATAAGTGGATTCTATCGAAATCGGACTTCTAGTTTTCTTTTTTGGGCTTGCCGTCGGTAGTTTTCTTAACGTAATAATTTTTCGGCATAATACTGGCGAGAAAGTTATTGCCGGACGTTCTAGATGTTTCGCCTGCGGGAAGACGCTTCGTTGGCATGAGCTTATTCCGGTTTTAAGTTTTTGCATCCAGAAGGGACGTTGCCGGGACTGCCGCAGTAAAATTTCCTGGCAGTACCCGGCCGTGGAAATTCTGACTGGACTTCTCTTTTTGTTTTTTTATCTTAAGTGGCGTATAGCGTATAGCCTGCCTGCCGGCGAGGCAGGCGCCGGGCAGGATTTGATAATTCTACTCTGGTGGTTTTCGATTGCGGCGCTTTTGGTCCTGCTCACCGTCTATGACCTCAAGCATAAAATTCTTCCGGATAGATTCAATTACGCCTTTCTAGCTTTAAGCTTTTTTAATATCTTTAATGATTTCGCCGCCCTAACTTTCCTTTTAAGTCTTGGGCCGGCTTTTTTCCTGTTTTTGCTGTGGTTCATTTCAAGGGGCCGCTGGATGGGTTTGGGCGACGCCAAGCTTATGGCGGCGGGCGGCATTTTTTTGGGTCACATTCAAAGTTTGGTTGCTCTGGTCTTGAGTTTCTGGATTGGGGCGGCCGTTGGGATTTTCTTGCTTTTCCTGAACCCGAATATTAAACTTAAAAGTGAGATTCCTTTCGGGCCGTTTCTCGCGCTCGGAATAATCTTGGCTTTTTTCTTTTCTCCCTATGGCTAAAAAAGTGAATTCCAGGCTGGGAAAAACGACTATTTTTTGGGCGGGAGTGGGTATTCTTCTAGCCGCCATATTTATTTTTTCTTTCTATCCTTCCAGGAAAGGGTTAACGCTGATTATTGATTACGGTGGAGGCGACATAAGAACTTTCAAGACGAGTTATCAGGACGGCCTCACGGCCTGGGATATGCTTCAGCAGGCGAATGCAAACTATCAGATTGTTCTTGAACCGGAGACAGATTTTCGTCCGAAGGCTATCGGCGAGTTTAAAAACGGCACCGGAGGCAAACATTGGGTTTTATATAAAAACGGCCGGCGACAGGAAGCCAGTCCTATCCAGACCGATCTTTCCAGCGGAGAGATAATTCGTTTTAGATTTGAATAGTGCGCGGGTTCACCTTACTCGAACTTATAATCACCCTCGCCATTTTCACGATTGTGGCCGGCATTTTATTGGCCGATTATCCGCGTTTCGCCGCCCGGATCAACCTCCGCCGCTCCGCCCAGGAGATTGCGCTCTCGATCCGCGAGGCTCAATTCTCGGCTTTCGCGGTGAGGGGATTTCAGAGCGGCGGGCAGACGATTTTCAAATCCTGGGGGATTAATTTCAACAAAAGCGTTTCGGACAAAGAATATACTTTGTTCGTGGATGCCAATGGGGATTTTGAGTATGACCCGCCGCCGGCCGCGCCGAACGAACTTGTCAAAAAATTTCAAGTTGCCGGAACTTCCAAAATCGTAAGCCTTTGCGCCGGGCTTAAAACCGCGATCCCGGACACCTGCAGTCTCAACCGGCTCGATATAATTTATCAGCGCCCCAACCCGGATACCATCCTGAAAGGCAACGGCAGCGTGTATTCGGATTTGGAGATAATTATTCGGTCCCCGGACGGGCTCCAGAGGACCATCGTGGTTTGGTCAACCGGCCAGATATCCGTAGAGTGATTATGAAGGGTTTTTCTCTTCTGGAAACAATTGTCGCCATCTCGATACTGACGCTCGCCCTTTTGGGGCCGCTGGCGCTGGCCGCTTTCGCGCTCCGCTCCGCCAGCTTGTCTGAAAATCAAGTCATCGCTTTTAATTTGGCGGAAGAGGGGATGGAGTTTGTCATAAATAAAAGGGATTCCAACATTTTCGCTGGCGCCGGAAACTGGCTCGAGGGCCTGACCAACTGCCAGTCTGCCAACGGCTGTTTTGTTGATGTTACCAATAATTCAGTGCAGAGATGTTCTGCGAATTGCCCTTTTCTGAAACGCAATTCATCTTCCGGGTTGTACAACTATGCTTCCGGTCCTGATACTATTTTCCGGAGAAGAACGGTGCTTGAAAATGTGGGCTCAAACCAGGACGAACGCAAAGTCAAGGTGAGCGTTTCTTGGGCGGAACGCTTCGGGAACCGCTCTTTTACCTTGGAACATAATATTTTTAAGAAGAGATGATATGAAACGCGAAGCAGGTTTTACGTTGTTGGAAATGCTGGTATCTTTGGCGGTTTTTTCAGTCGCGCTTTTAATAATTATGGTTACTCTTTTTTCCGTCTTTAACGCCCAGCGAAAAGCCATCGCGATTCAAAACGCCCAAGACAATCTGCGTTTCGCTTTTGAACATATGACCAAGGAGATTCGGGTCGGCCGCGTTTTTCACTGCGGCATTTCCGGCACGCTGACCCAGCCTCAAGATTGCCCCAACGGTTCAACTCCTTCTTCTTTCAGTTTTAAAAATGACGTCGGCCAGACCGTGACTTATCAAGTTATTTCCAATCAGCTGGTAAAATCCTCCACCGCCTCCCGGCCCTGCGACAATAGTCCGCCTACGCTCGCGGACTGCCAGAAAATCACGGCGCCGGAAGTGGTGATAGTGGATCGAGTTGCTTTTTACGTTGACGGTTCGGCCGCTTTTGATGGCAAGCAGGATAGGGTAACGATTGTGCTGGAAGGCCAGGTGCGGGATCCGCGGGGGATAGGCACCGCCGAGCTTAATCTTCAGACTACGGTTTCCAAAAGAAGTTTAGTCGACCAGCCATGAAAAATTCTCGCGGCATAACCCTTTTGCTGTCGGTTCTGATTATTTCCATCGTGCTCGCGGTGAGTCTGGGAGTTTCCAATATTATCACCACTGAGATTTTTCTCTCCAACACCGGCAGGCAATCTCAGATTGCTTTTTACGCCGCGGATGCCGGCGTGGAGTGCGCCACCTATTGGGACTCGCTTCATAGCGGATTGTCGCAAAGCGCCTTTGCTACCTCTACTCCAGCCCCAAGCACGATTTCCTGCGGCGGGCAGAATTTTTCAGTCGGCGGCTGGGCTTCCTGTATTCCTACTCCCTGCACGTCAGCCGGAGAGAAAAAGTCCGGACTCTCTTCTTTTACTCTGAATTTCTCGAACGGTTCCTGCGCCAAAGTCGGCGTTACCAAGCGTAATAATTTTTCAGATCCTTTCTCGCCGGCCATTGAAGCTTTCATCCATTCGGACGGCCAGAACACCTGCGCGAATACTCCCCGGACCTTTCAGAGGTCGATTGAAACGCGCGTTTTTGAATAGATATGGATAAAGCCCAGGCGCGGCAAAGAATTGCCAAACTTAAAAAAGCGATAAATAAGTATCGCTACGAATATCACGTTTTAAATAAATCCTCCATCTCGCCCGAGGCGTTGGATTCTTTGAAGCACGAGCTTAAAAAACTGGAAGACGAATTCCCCGACCTCATAACCAAAGATTCTCCAACCCAGCGGGTCGCCGGGAAACCGCTGAAGGGTTTTCAGAAAATTATCCATAAATTTCCCATGCTGTCCCTGGAAGACGTTTTTTACGAAGAGGAATTTTCTCAATGGCAGGACCGCGTCATGAAACTTCTTCGCGTTTCGCACCCGCCGGAACTTTTCGCGGAACTGAAATTCGACGGCCTCGCGGTCTCGATAATTTATGAAAACGGAATTTTGGAGAAGGCCGCGACGCGCGGGGACGGGAAAATCGGCGAAGATATAACGCAGAACATAAAAACCATTGAGGCCATCCCCTTGCGGCTTGAGAATGATTTGAAAGGAGAAGTGGAGATTCGGGGCGAAGTTATTATCACCAAAAAAAATTTTGAAAAAATAAACCGCGAGCAGAAAAAGGAGAACGCGCAGATATATGCGAACCCCAGAAATCTCGCCGCCGGGTCTTTGCGTCAGCTCGACCCGAAAATTACTGCTTCGCGCCGCTTGGATTTTCACGCCTACGATTTGGTCACCGAGCTTGGGCAAAAAAAACATTCTGAAGAACATAAACTTCTTGAGAAGCTCGGATTTAAGACTGACCGCGAAGCCAGGGTTATAACCGAGCCAAATGAGCTTTTTAAATTCAAGGAGAGAATTGAACGGGGGCGCGAAAAACTTCCTTATGAAATTGACGGCTTGGTGGTGCAGGTGAACGATAATAAAACTTTTCAGAAATTAGGCGTGGCCGGAAAGGCTCCGCGCGGTTCGATTGCTTTCAAGTTTTCTCCCAAAGAAGCCACCACTAAAGTCAGAGAAATAATCATTCAGGTTGGGAGGACGGGGAAATTGACTCCGGTTGCCATGCTTGAGCCCGTTCAGGTTGGGGGAGTCACAATTTCTCGCGCCTCGCTTCACAACGAAGACGAAATTCGGAGGCTGGGGCTCAAAATCGGTGATACCGTCATTGTGGGCCGGGCCGGGGATGTAATTCCTGACGTTCGGAAAGTTTTAAAAGAGCTTCGACGCGGCAAAGAAAAAGAATTTCATATGCCAAAGACCTGCCCGGTCTGCGCCCTCCGAGTTTCAAAGGAGGGACCGCTGACGTTCTGTACTAACAAAAATTGTCCGGCCAAGCACCGCGAAAATATTTATCATTTTGTTTCAAAAAGCGCGTTTGATATTGATGGGCTCGGACCGAAAATCGTGGATGTTTTACTGGACCAAAATTTGATTCAGGATGCGGCGGATATTTTTGACTTGGAAGAGGGGGATATTCAGCCGCTCGAACGCTTCGGCGAGAAGTCCGCCCAAAATATCGTGGCCGCCATTAAAGCCAAGAGCAAAATCTCTCTGCCGCGTTTTCTCATAGCTTTGGGCATTTTGCATGTGGGCGAGGAGACCGCGCAGGATTTGGCGGATAATTTCGGTTCTCTGGAAAAATTGAAGGAGGCTTCTCTGGAAGAACTTGAATCTGTCCCGAACATAGGAGAGGTCGTGGCGCGAAGCCTTTGCGAGTGGTTTCGGGACGCTTACAATAAACGTTTCTTGGAAAAGCTTTTGCGGCGCGTTAGTATCGAAAAATACCACGCGCCGACCGGAAAGCTGAAGGGGCTCGTTTTTGTGATAACCGGCGGCTTGGAGGCATTGACTCGCGAGGAGGCGAAAGCCAGAATCAAAAAACTGGGCGGTGATACTTCGGAGAGAGTGACCAAGGATACCGATTACGTCATAGTCGGCGCGGAGCCCGGCTCGAAATACGACAAAGCCAAAAAATTAGGAATTAAAATCATTGATGAGAAAGAATTTTTAAAACTTTTATGATTTCGAAAAATAACAAAAGAAATGTAGAATTTTTATTTGAAATTGAAGCTTTTAGGAATATAGAACGTGTCTGGAAACGTTTTTACAATCCGGATGTTGCAAACAATGCGGAACATACTTTTAATGTTGCTTGGATTGCTCTTACGCTTGCAAAGATGGAAGACATTACGAATCATGAAAAAATTTTAAAAATTGCTCTTTTGCATGATTTGCCGGAAAGTCGTTGCGGGGATGTTGATTATCTTTCGCGACAATATGTTGTTCGGAAAGAAGATGAAGCAATTAAGGATATGTTTGAGGGGACGGTTCACCAAAACGAAATTTTGAGTTTGTGGAAAGAATTCGAAGATAAAAAAACGCCAGAAGCCTGGATTGTGAAAGATGCCGACAACTTGGACGTTGAGCTTGAGCTACGCGACCAAGAGTGTCGAGGACATGGCATAACAAAAGCACTCCGTCCTAATCGCGATAAAAAACTCTACTACAAATTATTTACCAAATCAGCCAAAATATTATGGAAAGAGATTCAAAAAACAAATCCGCATGATTGGCATTCTAAATCACCAAAGAACCGTTTTAATAGTGGCGATTGGCAGCACAAAAAGAAGGCATGAAAATCTCAAAGCATATTCATTCGTGTTTACTGGTAGAGGACGAGAGCAAAACGATTTTGATTGACCCGGGGAATTATACTTTTGAAGAGAAGGGGCTTGATATTGGGAAATTAGAAAAGCTGGACTTTCTTTTGATAACCCATGAGCATCCCGACCACATGCACATGCCTTTGATTAAAGAAATATTGGAGAAATTTCCACAAGCCCAAATTATAAGCAACAATTCCGTCAAAAAAATTTTAGAAGAAAGAGGGATAAACGCAACCGAAAATGTTGAACATTCAATGTTCAACATTTTGAAAGCACCGCACGAGCTTTTGCTCGGAGGCCGCACGGCGGAAAATACCTTGTTTAATATCTCGCAAAAATTAACTCATCCCGGGGACTCTCTTAAATTTGATAAGACCTGCGAGATTTTGGCGCTTCCCATTCAGGCGCCGTGGGGAAGCTTTGTCGCCTCGGTGGAAAAAGCGGCTCTTTTAAAGCCGAAAATCGTCATTCCAATTCACGACTGGCATTGGAAGGACGCCGCCCGCCGGAGAATGTACGATATGGCGAGCCAATATCTGTCAGAAAAAGACATTGATTTTCGCGGCCTCGAAACTGGCGAAGAAATATCGCTATGATATATCATAGTGGTTGAGTTTATGAATCAAGAGACTAAAATTTGTCAAAATTGTAAAAGCGAATTCGTAATAGAACCCGAGGATTTCAAGTTCTACGAAAAAATGCAGGTGCCTCCGCCGACATTTTGTCCGGAGTGCAGGTTTCAGCGGAGGTTGATGTTTAGAAACGAACGGAGTTTATACAAACGAAAATGTGATTTGTGCGGGAAAGAAATTATAACCGCTTATTCTCCGGATAAACCCTACAAAGTTTATTGCAATCCCTGCTGGTGGTCTGATAATTGGGACGTTTTAGGATATGGGCAGGAGTATAACCCCTCTAGAACTTTTTTCGAACAATTTCGCGCCCTTCAGTTTAAGGTGCCCTATCCAAATCTTATAATGGATCATCCCACCTTGATAAATAGCGAATATACCAATCATAGTGGCCATCTGAAGAATTGTTATTTAATCTATAACGCAGATATCTGTGAAAATGTTCATTATGCAGAGATTTTAGCAAATGATAAAGATAGTATGGATTCGACCATGCTTGGCGAGTCCGAACTCTGCTATCAAAATATAAATTGCGGACATTGTTATAAAACTTTTTTCTCGGAAGACTGCAACGATTGTGTAGAAGTGTATTTTTCAAAGGCCTGCATTGGATGTAGTAAATGTTTTGGCTGCATCAACTTAAGGAACAAGCAATACCATATTTTTAACAAGCCCTACACTAAAGAAGAATATGAACAAAAACTGAAAGAATTTCTGCTCGATTCTCATACGGGTATCGAGAATCTGAAAAAGGAAGCAATTAAGTTCTGGCAGTCCATCCCTCATAAATTTATGCATGAGCGTCACAACGTGAATGTTTCGGGAGATTATGTTTTTGTTTCCAAAAATGCGAAGGATATGTATCAGGTCCGCGGCATAGAAGATGGCAAGTACTGCCAATGGATTACTACGCAACCAGTGAAAGATGTTTATGATTATACAGAATGGGGGAATAATGCCCAAAGGATTTATGAATGCATAACGGTTGGGGAATTTGTTGATAATGTGAAGTTTTCCTACTTCGGCGCCTTTAAACATTCTATGAATGTGGAATATTCAAGCGGTTGTATTTCATCTTCTGATATATTTGGGTGTATTGGAGTTCGGAAAAAGCAGTACTGTATTTTAAATAAGCAGTATACGAAGGAGGGTTATATAAAATTGCGTGAACGGATTATTAAAGATATGGACGAGAGACCTTATGTAGATTCAAAGGGGCGAGTATTCAAATACGGAGAATTTTTTCCGTATGATTTAAGTTTATTTGATTATAACGAGTCTAGCGCCGATCAATATTTCTATCCCTTGTCCAAAGAGAAGGTTTTGGAAAGAGGATGGCGGTGGTATGAGGGGAAGCCGGGGGAGTATAAAATTACGATGAAGAAAGAGGATATTCCGGACAGCATTAATGATGTTCAAGATAGCATTGTGGACGAAGTTATAGAATGCGCGGAGTGCCAGAGGCCATATCGCATTATTGATAGGGAACTAGCTTTGCTGAGGCGCTTTGGCCTGCCAATTCCCAGAAAATGCCCGAACTGCCGCCACAAGGAACGCTTAACTAGGATAAACCCGCCACGTTTATGGGACAGAAAATGCGACCGTTGCGGCGCTGATATTAAAACCAGTTATGCTCCCGAGCGTCCCGAAAAGATTTATTGCGCGAAATGTTATCAAGAGGAATTTGTATGATTACCCCAGAAGACATAAAAAAATTAGCCGAATTGGCGAGGATTCATTTGACGGAAAAAGAAGAAAAAAGTTTGGAGAAAGACCTCAAGAGCATCTTGAGCTATGTGGAGAAGTTGAAGGAGGTGGATGTTTCCGGGGTTCACGAAATGACGCACGCGGTCGCGGCTAAAAATGTGTTTCGCGGGGACGAACCAGGGGAAGAGGACGATGGAACTTTGCTTACCGAACAATTTCCGGAAGAAGAGAGGGGTTATTTAAAAGTTAAAGGAGTTTTCGAACGTGATTAAAGAGACGATAGCAAAACTTGAGAAGGGAGAAATTTCCGCAAGAGAATTAGTTTCGGGATATTTAGACACAATCAAGAAAAAAGACCCGAGTTTGAACGCCTATCGGGAAGTATTTGACGACGCGATGGAAGAAGCTGAAAAAATTGATTTGAAGATAAAACACGGCGATACGCCTCGTCCGCTCGAGGGCATTCCTTTCGCGATTAAGGACAATATCTTAATCAAAGGTAAAATGGCTGGGGCGGCCTCGAAAATTCTGGAAGGATATACCGCGAGTTACGACGCGGCTTGCATAAAGAAACTTCGCGAGGCTGGCGCGATTTTTCTCGGCAGAACAAACATGGATGAATTCGCGATGGGCTCTTCCACTGAAAACTCCGCCTACGGCGCGACCAAAAATCCTCACGATGAATCTCGCGTTCCGGGCGGCTCTTCGGGCGGCTCGGCTGTGGCTGTGGCGGCGGATATGGCCATGGCCGCTTTAGGTTCTGACACCGGCGGCTCTATCCGCCAGCCCGCGGCTTTTTGCGGCGTGGTCGGCTTAAAGCCGACTTACGGCGCGGTTTCGCGCTCCGGACTGATTGCCATGGCTTCATCTTTGGACCAGATCGGACCGATTGCCAAGACCGTAGCTGATGCCGAGGTGGTTTTCGAAGCAATAAAAGGAAGTGACCTTCGCGACGCTACTTCTGTCCAAAATCCAAAATCCAAGTCCCAAGTTCCAAAAGTAATAGGAATACCCAAAGAGTATTTTTTGAAAGAAGGAATGGACGCCGAAGTTTTAAAGAAAGTTGAAGAAGCCATTGAATTTCTGAAAGAAAAAGGATTTGAAATCAAAGAAGTTTCTTTGCCCTATACCCAATACGCCCTCGCGGCCTATTACATAGTGATGCCGGCCGAAGTTTCGGCGAACCTCGCTCGTTTTGACGGGATGCGCTACGGGCCTCGCGCGGAAGAAAAAAATCTTTTCGGGGTTTACGCGAAAACACGCGAGAAGGGATTTGGTCCGGAAGTGAGGCGCCGGATTGTTCTGGGGACTTATGTTTTGTCCGCCGGATATTACGACGCTTATTACGGACGCGCGCAGAAAGTGAGATATTTAATCCGCAAAGATTTTGAAAATGAATTTAAAAACGTGGATGTGATTTTAACGCCCACCGCTCCAACTTTACCTTTCAAAATCGGAGAAAAAACAAAAGACCCCCTTTCAATGTATCTTGAAGATATTTTCACCGTTCCCGCGAACCTTGCCGGAGTTCCGGCAATGTCCGTGCCGTTCGGTGAAGCAAGAGGCCTGCCCGTCGGCATTCAGCTCATTGCCCCGTGGTTTGAAGAGCGGCGGCTTTTTGAAGTTGGAAAAGTTTTGGAGAACGTGCTATAGTAATCCCGAATCAAAAACTCGGAAGGAGGTATTAAAAAATGAGATATATGCCTGCGGAGTGGGAGGAACACAGGGCGACATGGCTCGCCTGGCCGCACAACAAGGAGCACTGGCCAGGGATGGATTTGGAACGGATTTGGCTCACTTATGTCAGAATAATTCAGCTTTTAATCTCGTCGGGAGAGAAAGTGGGCGTTCTGGCGGATGACGCCTTGATGCAGGAACAGGCTAGGTCATTCCTCTGGAAGAGGGATGTGCCGATTGACAGCGAGATAATCCAGTTCGTCCACATTCCCACGAACTCCTCGTGGGTCCGTGACTGGGGCCCGATTTTTGTTAGAACCATCCATGGAATTTGGGCCACAGATTGGAGGTTTAACGGGTGGGGCGGAGAATACCCGCCGTGGGAAAAGGACGATGCAGCGCCGACAAAAATAGCCGAGGATTTAAAAATCCCCTGCCTTGATATTAGCGACATTTGCCTTGAAGGGGGCGCTATTGAAGTCAATGGCGAGGGCACTCTTCTTACTGTGGAGGGTTGCCTAAATCATAAAAAGCGAAACCCCCGGTTAGAAAAAGAGAATCTGGAATATCTCTTTAGGGATGAGCTTGGTGTCACCAACGTTATCTGGCTTCCCCGTAAAATCGCGTCTGATCACACTGGGCACGTGGATAATATCGCCCGGTTCGTTTATACAAACGTCATTCTTTGCGCTCTGGAGGATGACCGCCGCGATGAGAATTACGAAGCGCTTCGGGAGAATTTTCTGGCGCTTGAACGTGCTCGCGACGCGAAAGGGGAACGTTTAGTGGTTTTGCCGCTGCCCATGCCCGAGCCTGTGTATTACGAAAAGGAGCGTCTGCCCGCGAGCTACGCGAATTTTTACATCGCGAACCGCGCGGTGCTTGTTCCTACTTTTAACTGCAGTCGGGACGAGAAAGCGCTGAAGTTGATTGAGGAGTTTTTCCCTCGCCGCAGGGTTGTCGGCATTGACTGCCGCGACCTTCTCTGGGGTATGGGGACAATCCATTGCTCCGCGATGCAGCAGCCCGTAGCGTAGCGCCAGCTTGGATAGGCCGTTGCGCTTCTTGTTCTAAAAAAGGGAACCCCGATGGTCACACCTGACCGTCGGGGCCTTTTGTTTCTTGCCTCCTTTTATATTGTCTCCATTACATACTTCACCAGAAACGGCCAAGCTATGGTCGCGTCCGCCTTTATTTCAGCGGTTTTGGCATCCGGCTCGAATTTTCTCCAGGAGATGTTTTCTGAATATTTGCATCCCCCCAGGCTACCGATATGTTCAGGGTCCGGACATATCCGCACACCCATCGAGTACATCACCTCCGGCAGGCTTCTCCCTGTATGGATTTTCTCGATTTCTATCAGCGGCGCTATGTTTTGGACATTATTTCTGGGCCCGCCTCCGCCGATCGTGAAGATCGCCAGCTTCTTCCCGTTCCTTTTTGCCTCGAGAACGAAGTTTCGGAGAAAAAGCGTGGAGTGCTCCGCGTTCATAATCAGCCGCTCGAGTCCTTTTTCCTCTCTGTTTTGATTGTGAACGAAGAAATCATTGAACATCTCCGAGTTGGTCATGTCGGGGATATCTACTGGGATACCCTTTTCATAGGCGGATTTAAGAATGGCGCGCTGTTCCTTAAAATGCTCCGTTAAATATTCTCCGATCATGCGATTGAGCTCAATCCAGCCGATGTGTTTTAAACCATCGAGGTTTATTATAACTTCCCGGAAAATTTTCTCGACGTGGTCGAGATTGGTTTCCGGTTCGATGAGATCAGTAATGCGGTTGAGCTTAAGCGCGGCCAGAAGTTTGTCGGACATTTTTGGGTCGTGCTTAAAATGCTTAAGCCCCATACCTTCAACTAAGCCGTGCGCCTGGATGGCCCCGGTCGATGAGATAAAATCGACCATGCCAAAATCAATCATGTCGCAGATTACTAACCCCATTTTGGCCGGAGTCATCGCTCCCGATAGAGTAAGGATTGTTTTATATTCCGGATCGCGGAACATAATTCCGGCAAGCCGCGCGCCTTCTTTCATCGAGGCGCCGATTTCTCCGAAACTTCCTAAAAATTTTATCAGAGAGGCGACGCCCGAAGTTTCCCCATCTAGGTATTCTTTCAAAGTCAGGTAAAGAATGGGAATGACCAAATATGGGTCTGCGAAAATCACGTCAGGGTAGTATCCGGTCTGCGTTTGCTTCGGCTTTGCTTTTTCAAACTGGTTGATGAAGATTGCCCGGTCCGGTTTCTTGAAGATGGCGTCTTCGTACCGCTCCGAGAAATATCCCACCACTACCGCGGTCCCGCCTTGATAGGGGGCCACGGCGTATCTTTCCGGAGTAATTAGGTCGCAAAACCATTTTTTATCAACCATTTCCTGTAAAAGTCTGCCCAGGGGACTTTCCGGCTTGCCGTCATAGATCAAAAACGGTTTAAGCGATTTTCGGCATTCTCCCGTGAGCGTATGCGCCACCTCGCCGAGCATTCTTGCGCCGAAGGAGCAAAAACGCATGCCTTCCACGACGATTTCGCCGACGGTTTGATGCTTTCGCAAATCCAGAGGTATCAGTTCTTCCAGCTTCAAGTTTTTCATCGCTCTCTCCTTCCAAGTTAAAGAATTTTTTCTATAGTAGCATATTTTATAAAAGATAAAGACCCCTAATAAAAAGTATAATTATTTTTCTTCCTCGAGGACTTGTTTCAGAAGCTCCGCAGTTGTAGCACATACAACTTGATTTTATTTATTTTGAGTTTACAATGCAATATATCGCGGGGTGGAGGAGTAGTACCTCGGGGGGCTCATAACCCCCAGGCGCCGGTGCAATTCCGGCCCCCGCAACAAAATTGGCCGGCGTAGCTCAGTGGCAGAGCGAGGGACTCATAAGCCCTAGGCCGCAGGTTCAATCCCTGCCGCCGGCACACTTCGACTCACTGTGTTCGCTCAGTGTAAACTTTTAAATAAGAGAGTCGAAGTGCCCTGAGCCTGTCGAAGGGCAACAAGTTTTATTTGCGGGCGTGGTGTAGCCTGGTTAACACGCCTCCCTGTCACGGAGGAGATCGTGGGTTCAAATCCCATCGCCCGCGCCAAGATTCAAACCCTATTCCATGTATAAACTTACAAAGGATGATTCGCTGGAAGTAGCGGTGTTTCCGGCGGCGTCAGCAGAGGTCACGAGGAAGTAATAAGTAGTGCTCGCGGTCAATCCCGATAGCGCGACGCTGTGGCTCGTCACTAGACTTGTTGAACCGGTATGCGGCGTTGTGCTTGCGATCGCGAGAGGAGTCGCGGTTGAGTACCATACTTGAGAGTCTGCGGCCTCGTTAGTGCTCCATGTGACCACAGCCGAGGTTGAAGAAGCGTTCACGCTGAGATTGGAGATAATGGGCGCGTCATCATCATCGTCATCGTCACGGTTAAAGATTCTATCGAAGCGTTCCCGCAGACGTTCGCGAAGAGATTCTTCTCTTTCGCGAATCCTCTCTTTCTGTTCTTCAAGCCGTTCCTCGAGTCGGTCAAAACGTTCTTTCAGCTCTTCCTCTTTGCGCTCAAATTTTTCTTCAAAACGCTTTTCCAAATCTTCCTCGTGGTCGTCATCTCTGTCTGGGGGAGTCGTGGTCGCATTATTCTCGTGCTTGATTTCAAATTTAAATTTGCCCTTTAGCTCTTTGCCCGAAGCTTCGATTGCGATTTTCAAGCCATTATCGTTTTGTTTGATGTTCGCCCTGAACTTGTCGAGCCGGGCAATATGATTTTCCGCAAGTTCGGTGAGCTCTGCGATAAGGGAGTCAATCGCGCGAACGGCCGAAGCGTTTCCTTTCGCTTCGAGCTCGGCTCTGGTCGCGCGAAGTTTTTCCAGCGCAACTTCCAGAGCTTGTCGTGCCTGTTCGATGCCCCTTGCGCTTATTTTGCCGTTCACTGCGCTGGGAGTGGAAGTTGAGGTTGGATGTGTTGAAGTGGCTCCGTTTGTCGGCGGGCTTGATGTCGCACTGACGCCAGCATTCGCGCTTACAAAAATACTCACCGCAACCCTGGCTTCATCGACGCGCTCCTGGGCGAACCTCAAACGGAGTTCGTCCTTTTTGGTATCGCTGGCGAGAACAATCCGAATTCGCTCGGAGGCGAGGTCGAGCGGAAAGAGAAAATCGCCGGGTTTCGCGCTGTCAGCCGCCGCCGCCGCCGCCGTGGCCAGAGAACTTCCCAGAAGAATAACCACGGCGGCAAGCGCCATGGCCCTTCGCTTCGCGAAAATATCGAAGAGGGGAAAGCTATAGCCGCTAAACTCTTTTTGCTTTTCGAGAGCGATTCTTTGCCGGATGAACGACCACGCCTTCGTTTTTTCTTCTGGGGTTAGCGGTTTCGGGCTCATATTTTTAAGCTTGGTCTCAATATCGAATTGATTAAATTGCTTCTCCATGTTGTTCCATTAACGTTTGTAATTTTTTTATGGCGCGGTGGTGCCAGACCTTGGCTCGGCCTTCCCGGATGTTGAGCACCGAGGCGATTTCGGCGAAAGTGAGTCCGGACCAGTAGCGCAATTTTAGAAGTTCTTGATACTTTTCCGCCAGCATATTTATGTGTTTTGTCAGATAACGGTAGTCGTTTGTCTCCATTTCATAGCTCGCGCCGGGGAGATTTTCGTCCAAGGGGATGGTTTCGCGTTTGGATTGATAATAATGGTAGAGCTTCCGCTTCGCGATGGAAAAGATAAATCCGGAAAAGGCCTCGTCGGAGCGGAACTCGAACGTTCCGAGTTCCTTCCAGAGGTCGATGAAGATTTCCTGCGCGAGGTCGAGGGCGTCTTCGCGGGCGGACGTTCTGGAAAGAAGGTATAAAAAGAGCTTCGACGAAAAACTCTCAAAGATTTCCCGAAAAGCTTGGACGTCTCCGGTTTTCGCTTTTTGAACTAACGTTTCCAAGTTAATGCCGGCTACTCCAATAATATGTAACTTTATATCAAAAAGGTTACAGTTTACCTTAATTCAGCCGCGAATTGTTCGGCGGTTTCGCGATAAAGTTTGGCTTGGATTTTGTCTACTTCTTCGCTGGTCAAAGTTCTTGAATTCGAGCGATAGACAATTCTATAGGTATAGCTCGTTTTCTCCGGCCCGAATTTTTCCACGTTTTCGTATTTATCCAGCAATTGAACTTCTTCAACCAAATCTCCGCCCAAGTCCCTGATTAAATCAAAATAATTGTTCGAGATAAAATCATTTTTTACGATGAAGGAAATATCGCGCGTTATGGGCGGGTATTTCGACACCTCTTTAAATTTATTTCCGAGCTTGAGCTGCTTTTTTACGCGCGGGTCTTCGGACCAGAATAACCGGATATCCGGCAAGTCCATGCTCAAAATCGCTAACCTTTCGAGGCCGAAGCCAAAGGCCCAGCCGGTGTAGTTGTCCGAGTCCACCCCTAATTTTTTCAAAACATTGCCGCTCACGACGCCCGACCCAAGAACTTCTATCCATTTTTCTCCGCCAGGGAGTTGTATCTCCATTTCTATCGAAGGGTCGGTGTAGGGGAATTTGTCTTCGTTAAAGCGGTATTTGATTTTTTTGCCGAAAATCGCCTGGGCGATTTTAATTAAAATATCTTCGAGGTCCTTGATGGTGATGATTTTTTTGCTCTTTGGCGCCAGATACCAGCCGTCCATCTGATGAAAAACGTTCATGTGATTGCGGTCGATTTCGTCTTTGCGGTAAACCTTGCCGTAGGAAAGCGAGCCGACGGCTTCGCTGTTTTTAATTTTTTCTTTTATGCGCTCGTCCCGCAAATAGTAATACCACATTACGGTCGTGTGCGTTCGCAGAACATTATTTTCATCTGTATAGTAAGTGTCCGATTTTGAACGGACCGGATGGTCTTTCGGAAAATCAAAGAGGTCGAAACTTATATCGGCCGGGACAACTTCAGGCACTTCAATGATGTCAAAATCTTTGAAATCTTGGAGATTAATAATGCGCTCGGCAAGCTCGCGGAGGGGACTCCCGGGCGTTCGCGACAAGTCGGGCATCTTCAAAAAACGCGCCATTCTCTTCGATTCCGGGTCCTGTTTTTTCGCCAAAACTTTCAGGATGTCTTTTTCTTCTTCGGATTCAATTTTAATTTGCATTTCTTAAAATTAGCAAAAATCAGCGCTGTTTACCAGCGATGACTGGAATCGGATTTTCTGTCAAGTTTTGGGGTTAGGACTTGAACAGATTTTGTGGTATGATTTTTATAGGTGAGCGAGATTATATTCACTAAACACGCTCTGAGAAAACTTAAACAGAGAGGCATAAGTCGTTCAACGGTTATTAGAGCTGTTTTCAGTCCAGAGAAGTTGATTCTTGATGGAGGCAAGTATCTCTCTTATCGAAGATTTGGTCGATTATACTTGAAGGTAATTTTTAAAAGGATGGGGAGATCAATAATTATAATTACGCAACATTTCGTGGAGAAAATAAAATGAAAGCAACTTATGATCCATTAGCAGACGCAGTTAGTATAATTTTCAAGAGAGGAAAAGTTGCGAGAACGAAAGAAGTGAGCAGGGGAGTACTTTTGGACGTGGATAAAAATGATACGCCGCTTTACTTAGAGATTTTAGATGCGAGCAAACGCTTTAAGAGGAGCAAAAAAGATTTAGGGAGCTTTTCCCTAGTCCCGTTTACTTATTCCAGGAGCGAGTTAGCGAGTCTCTAATAAAAAAGGCGTGGGGAGCGATGTTCTCGCCCACCCACGCGCTTTTTTCGAGGAGTTAAATTAGATTTTTTGTCAAGTTTTGGGGTTAGGTTTCGGCGAGGTTTTGTGCTAAAATTTGAGCATAGCTGTGGATTACTTTTGGCATAAATAATGGCAAAAAAAGCGAAGAAAAATAAGGCCGCCCGGGCAGGGGGGCAAGGGGGGAACAATTCCAATAATTACACCGCCAAAGACATCTATGTTTTGGAGGGACTTGAGCCTGTCCGCAAGCGGCCCGGGATGTACATCGGGACGACAGGAATTGACGGCCTGCATCATTTGATTTGGGAAGTCGTAGACAACTCGCTCGACGAGGCCATGTCCGGGTACGCGAAAAGTATTCTCGTAACCCTTTTGCCAAAAAATCGAGTGCGGGTCGTGGATGACGGCCGCGGGATTCCGGTTGAGACCCACAAGCAGACAAAAAAATCCGCGCTCGAAACCGTGATGACGACTCTCCACGCCGGAGGGAAATTCGGCGGTGAGAGTTACAAAGTTTCCGGAGGTCTTCACGGCGTGGGGGTTTCGGTGGTCAACGCCCTTTCGAAATATTTGGTCGCAGAGGTCTGCCGCGACGGAGAGAGATGGCAACAGGAATATGAACGGGGCGAACCCTTGGCCAAAGTCAAGAAAATCGGAAGCTGTAAAGGTTCAGGTACGGCGATTACTTTTGAGCCTGATTCTGAAATTTTTCGAGAAATCCGCTTTGATTTGGATACTATTCTGGAGCATCTGCGACAGCAAGCCTATTTGACTCCGGGAGTAAAAATCCAAATCAAAGATGAGCGCGAAAAAGAAGAACATTTGCACCAATTCTATACTTTTTATTTCGAATCCGGCATTCGCTCCTATGTTACGTATTTGAACCGCGACCATAAAGCCAAGCACGATGATATTTTCTATGTTGGGAAAGAGTACGAGAAGATTCAGGTGGAGGTTGCACTTCAATATATTGATGACCTTTCAACGCGGGAGCTCGCGTTCGCGAACAACATCTACAATCCCGAGGGCGGAACGCATCTTACCGGTTTTCGTTCAGCTCTGACGCGCGTTCTTAACGACTACGCCCGCAAAAACAGCTATCTTAAAGAAAAAGACAGCTTGACCGGAGAAGATGTCCGCGAAGGCCTGACCGCCGTGATTTCAGTGAAAATCGTTACCGCCCAGCTTCAGTTTGAAGGCCAAACCAAGGCCAAGCTCGGAAATCCGGAAGCGCGGACCGCGGTGGAAAGCGTTTTCGGCGAAGCTTTCGCGGATTTTCTTGAACAAAATCCTTCTCAAGCCCGCGCGATTTTGGAGAAAGTCATTTTAGCTCTGGAGGCGCGAAAAGCCGCTAAGGCCGCGAAGGACACGGTTTTGAGAAAAGGGATTTTAGAAGGATTGACTCTGCCGGGCAAACTCGCGGACTGCCAGTCGCGAAAACCCGAGGAGTCGGAGATTTTCGTGGTGGAGGGGGACAGCGCGGGTGGCTCGGCCAAGCAGGCGCGCGACCGGAGGTTCCAGGCCATTTTGCCTTTGCGCGGAAAAATTTTGAACGTGGAGCGGGCGCGTTTGGACAAAATGCTTGCTTCCAAGGAAATCAAAGCGCTTATCATCGCGCTCGGGGCGGCGATCGCGGATGAGCTCGACATCTCCAAAATCCGCTACCACAAAGTGGTGATTATGACGGACGCGGACGTGGACGGAGCGCACATCCGGACGCTTTTGCTGACTTTGTTTTACCGTTATTATCTTCCGGTCATCGAGGCGGGATATTTATACATAGCCCAGCCGCCTTTATACCGAATTGCCAAAGGCAAAGAGGTTCGCTATGCCTATTCCGATGAAGAGAAAGCGCGGGTGGTGAAAGAAATGAAAGAGAACGTTTCCATCCAGCGCTACAAGGGGCTCGGCGAGATGAATCCTTCCCAGCTTTGGGAAACCACTATGGATCCGGCCGTTCGGATTTTAAAACAGGTTACGATCGGCGATGCGGCCGAAGCTTCCAAAACGTTCGAGATTTTAATGGGCGACGAAGTCGCCCCGAGAAAGTTGTTTATCCAGACCCACGCCAGAGCCGTTCAGAATTTGGATGTGTAAACTTGACTTTTTTGTTTTTATAGATTAATCTTTAATTTAAAGAAAGGAGGGTTCAAAGATGTTTGACATTTTTAACCTGCAGAGCCTCGCGGTGGGGCTTTTCCTGGGCATCGCCTTCATGTTTTTCTTGGGATGGTTGCGAAACCGGAATGAACTCGGTGATATTCACATCGAGGTTTCTCCTAATCTGAAAGAGGTCAACATACGCCTCCCCGATTTAAAGGGTTTCAAGGGGATATCGGAAGAGGACCGACGCCGCGCCCGCCTTATTCTGGCCTCGGCAATTAACAAGCTGTCAAGGGCTATACAGAATCTGGAGAACGGATTTCGGTACGAATACACTATGTAAAATCAGAGCGGAGAAAGGAGAGGAAAGATGGCCGAGATGAAGATCGTGGGCGACGGCGAGGTGCTTATAAGATTGGAGAGGCGCCTCGCGCCGGCAGTTCAGTTCCAGCTTGGAAGGATAATCCCCACTCCTCCCAAGGACTGCAAGGTCACGCCATGTCGGGACGAAGGATATTGCGCCTATCGCATAACCTTCAAAAAGTTCAGCGAAGGCGTGAGGCGGTATTTAGTGTCAGTGGCTCTGGATATTGGGGACTGGACGGGGGAGACCATCCATGGCATGGGGCCAACAATTGATGCCCTAAAGGCTGCCTAGGGCTCTGCAGGTCCAAGAAAAAAGGGAGTGGTACTTGATATCACCCCTTTTTTTATTTGACTTTTCTTTTTACTTTGCTACCCTTAATTTAAGCCCTCTGGGGCTTTTAAAAATCCCCGCCAAAGGCGGGCAAGCCCAAAAATGAATCTATTTCAAAAACTTATCAATTATTTCAAGGAAACCCGGCAGGAGATGCGCCACGTCAATTGGCCCACGCGCCAAAACACGATTCGCTTCACGCTTTTGGTCGTAGGCGTTTCGGTCGCGGTGGCGGCCCTTCTGGGCCTTCTGGACATTCTTTTCCAATTTTTATTGAATAGGTTTGTTTTGTAATTATGGCGAAGCAGACTGCGGAATTCGGAAAAAACTGGTACGCGGTGCATACTTATTCAGGATACGAGGACGCCGTAGCCAGAAATTTGAGGCAAAGAATTGAATCTTTGGGCATGGAAGATAAAATTTTTAACGTTCTGGTCCCGATTGAGAAGAAAATAAAAATCAAGGGCGGCAAGCGCCGGACCGTGGAGGAAAAAATTTATCCCGGCTATGTTTTGGTGGAGATGACGGTTACTGACGATTCCTGGTACGTGGTTCGAAACACTCCGCGGGTGACGGGCTTTGTCGGCTCCGGAACCACGCCCACTCCTCTATCCCGGGAAGAAGTGGATAATCTTTTCCGGCGGATGGGCGAGGCCGAGCCGAAATTCAGAGTGGATGTTTCGGTGGGAGACGTGGTCAGGATTACCGACGGCCCTTTCAAAGAATTTGAGGGCAAAGTGAGCGAAGTGGATGAAGAGCGTGGCAAGATTAAAGTTTTGGTTTCGATGTTCGGCCGGGAAACCCCGGTGGAGCTCGATTTCCTCCAGGTGAAAAAGCTCTAATCATGGCAAAAGCAATAAAAACAATTTTGAAGCTGCAGCTTCCGGCTGGAAAAGCTACGCCGGCCCCTCCGGTGGGGACGGCCCTCGGTCCGCACGGGATTAATATCGGTGAGTTTGTCAAAAAATTCAACGACGCGACCGCCGACAAGGGCGGCGAGATTATTCCGGCTGAAATTACGATTTATGAAGACCGGACCTTCACTTTTGTCCTGAAAACTCCGCCGGCTTCGGATTTGCTCCGAAGGGCGGCCGGAGTCGAGAAAGGTTCCGGCTCGCCGCTCAAGGAAAAGGTAGGCAAAGTTACGCGTTCTCAAATTCGCGAGATTGCCGAGAAAAAAATGGAAGACCTGAACGCGAACGACATTGAAGCCGCCATAAAGATAGTGGAGGGCTCTGCCCGTTCCATGGGAATTGAGGTAGTTGATTAAGCTAAATCTTTAGATAAGATTAGGATATGGCGAAACTTGGCACCCTTCCGTGCCAGATGATAAATGAAATGGTCAAAGCCGGCCATATCCAGAATGTCTTAGAACAAAACATACGTCCGGCTTCGGTGGATTTACGTCTTTCCGAGGAATTTTATCGCGTGGACGGAGTTTTTCTGCCCCGGCCCGGAGAATCCGTACGGGAAATTATCTCTAAAATGGGCGCTTCTCTTCATGATTTAAATTATCCCCTAGAAAGAGGCACGACCTACTTGGCTCGCCTGGAAGAGAGTTTAAAACTTCCTCCGGATATCTATGCTTACTGCAATCCAAAATCCAGCACAGGGAGAAACGATATTCACGTGCGGGTGATTGCCGACCGCATTTCGCGCTATGATACGGTAGCACCGGCGGGATATGCGGGTGAACTTTGGATGGCCGTTGAACCGCGTTCTTTTCCCATCAAACTTAAACCTGGAGTGTCTTTGAGCCAAATCCGTTTTTTCAACCACGATACTCGTTTTGATGAAAAAGAATTGGAATTCTTTTGTGAAAGGGATAAACTGCTCTGGTATAAAGGCAGTCCTCTTTCCTATGAGGAAATAAAAATCAAGGATTACGACGGCTCTCTGATTCTCACGATAGATTTAAGCGGGGAGATGGCTGGCTATGAATGCCGCGGCTCAAGCAAAGTTTTAGATTTTACGGCCAAGGATAGATACCTGCCGGAAGAGTTTTTCGAACCTTTAAGAATTTCTGGCAAAACCGCCCTTCTGAAAAAGGACAGTTTCTATATTCTCCGCACGCGGGAAGCCGTGAGGGTTCCTCTGCATTTTTCTTCGGAAATTGTTCCGATGGACGAGCGTTCCGGGGAATTTCGCACCCACTACGCGGGATTTTTCGATCCGGGCTGGGGCTGGGGTGCGTCCGGAGAGGGCAAGGGCCGGGTAGCGGTTTTGGAAATTCGCCCCTTTTCAGACGTCATTCTTCGCGATAACCAGCCGGTGGCGAAATTTAGATTTGAGAAAATGATCGAAGCTCCCACCGCAAGTTACGACTCCCTTCCCGATTCTTCCTATAATTCTCAACGCGAAGAGATTCTGCCGCGTCTTTCCAAGCATTTCAAAGTCGCGGTATGAACCGAAAGCCGCCGTTCATTGTTTTTGAGGGCTTGGACGGGTCGGGTCATTCCACCCAGGCGGACTTGCTTAAAAATTTTTTGGAAAAGAGAGGTCGAAAAATTCTTTTGACCAAAGAGCCGACTTTGGATAGCGCGGCCGGAAGAAAAATCAGAAAAACCCTAGAGCATAAAATAAAATTAAATCCAAAAGAGCTGCAGGATCTCTTCACCAAAGACCGGGCTCAGCACCTCAAAAAAACAATTCTTCCGGCGCTGAAACGCGGTCAATTTGTTATCTCCGACCGATATTTCTTCTCTACTTTCGCCTTTGGAGCCGCGAGCGGCGTGAATCTCCCTTATCTTATTCGGCAGAATAAAAAATTTCTGCACCCTGACATAACTTTTATTTTGGATGTAAAGCCCCAAACATCTATTTTCAGAATCGAGAAAAGGGGCAAACCCAAGGAACTTTTTGAGAAAATAGAAAAACTTTCCAAGGTGCGCGAAGTTTACCGGAGCTTTCCAAAAAAATTCAAAAATGTTTATATGATAAATGGAGAAAAGAGCATTGGCGAGGTCTTTAAACAAATTAAGAGGAGGATAATGGATTATGGATAACTTACGCTACGCGCCGAATTTTTCAAGTCCGGAAGAATGGTCAGAGCGGGACCGCTACTATTTGGCGCCCTTTGTCACCAGTATGGACGGTTTGGTTTCGGTCTTGAGAAATCTGCCGCCGGAGTTGGCAGGCGCGCTTTGTTCGCGCGCGAGCCGCGCCTCAGATTCGCTTCTGCGGGTATTGCTGAAAGAGTACATCTATCCGGTGCTGGAAGGGGAAGACAAAGAGCTCGCGGCCGAATTGGAGGAGGTGGTTGCCTTTTTTCACGCCCATGGCCTAAAATCCGTCCTTAACAACAAAAAAGCCCAGCAATTCTACGCGAAGTGGCTCGCGGCCTACGGCGATGATTCCATCGCGCAGATGGCCGGAAGTTATTTGGTCATGTGGGGTATCTCGCAGGTGAGCATGAAGTTCATCGAGGATTTTCGGATTGGCCTTGCCCCAATCGAAAAATCCACGCGCTACGTCGATTTTTCAAAAAAAACGGGAAGCAAATATCTCTACTACACCGACCCCGATATCAAAGAAGCGGGTCTCGAGAAAGAATATACGTCGGTGATGGATTTTTTGTTTGAGACCAACGCCGATTTCGTGTCGCGCCTGAAAGTCTGGCTGAAAGAAAAATTCCCGGAAGAAAAAGACGGCGTTATCGAAAAAAAAGCGTTCGATACCGCGCGCGGATTACTGCCTATGTCCACCTTAGGCCAAGTCGCCTTTTTCGGAAACGGACAGGCGTTTGAATACATGATTTCAAACGCGCTCCAGCAGAAATTGGGAGAACTGCGCTGGATTGCCGAAGCGTCCAAAAATGAACTCAGTCAAGAAATCGGCTCGCTCCTCCTGCGGCTGGATGACGAGAAATCGAAAAATTATCAGAAATATTTGGCTGGGAAAAAAGGAAGGATAAAGCCCGAGACGGAATCATTGCCCGTGAATTTAAGCAAAACGCAGGTAGACCTCGTGGATTATACCCCGGACGGCGAAGCTCAAATCGTGGCGGGAATATTGTTTCCGGCGTCGAAATCGAGTTGGGCAGAACTTATAGCGGCCAGCAAAAAAATGAGTGCAGAGGAGAAAAAACTGATCATTGCGAAATACCTCGAGGGAAGAACGGAGCGCTGGCATAAGGTGGGGAGAGCTTTTGAAAACGCGTATCTGCGTTTTGAGATTGCGATGAACGCCGGGGCCTATCGCGACTTGCACCGGCACCGCATGCATACCCAGGAACGCCAGCTTTTCACGGTAGTTCACGGATACGATGTGCCGCCGGAAATCGAAGAAGCGGGAATGACGGATAAAGTGCATCAAGCGATGGCAAAAGTTGAGGAGCTTTATCAAAAAATTGCCGCGAAGTTGGGTGAGGAACACGCGCAGTACGCGACAACTCTTTTCCATCGGGTGCGTTTCTATCAGTACCAAAACGTCCGGCAGGCCTTTTGGGAAATTGAGCTCCGCACCGGGCCGCAAGGGCATCTGGACTATCGACATATTGAGCAGCAGAAGTTTAAGCTCATCGAGAAGGTCTATCCTATCATCGCTCCTTTTATCAAGGCGGATATGAGCGAGTACGATTTTGCGAGGCGCGGGCTCGAAGAGAAGATTCAGAAAAAAGAAGAGCGGCTCATTGAAAAGATGGGATTTTGAGTTTAGAATAATTTTTATGTGGCGGACGAGAATTTTAGCGGTTTTATTCTTACTAATTGGTCTTCTCGCGGGGTATTTTGACGCCGCCAATTTTTTTTCTTTCTCGCCAGAATTTCTGAAGCGCTCATTCAGCCTCGGCCCGGATTTGCAGGGCGGGATAAGTTTGGAGTATAAAGCCGATACTTCCCAGCTGCCTTCGTCAGAAGTTTCAGAAGCCATGGCCGGGCTTCGGGACGTGATTGAAAGAAGGGTCAATATTTTTGGCGTGTCCGAGCCGATTATTCAGGCCAAAAAACGGGGAGAAGAAAATAGGCTGATTGTGGAGCTGGCCGGTGTTTTTAACATTGAAGAGGCGATTCAAGTGATTGGAGAGACGCCGTATCTGGAATTTCGGGTGCTCGCTCCGGGGATGACTTTGGAGGAGCTGGCTCGCCGCCAGTCTGAAAACGACCTCTTGGCGGTTTTGGACGCTTTCTCTCCGACCTCGCTCACCGGTCGCTTTTTGCAAAAAGCCAGTCTGGATTTTGACCAGACTACCCTTGAGCCGAATGTGCTTCTGGACTTTAACGACGAAGGACAGAAGATTTTTGCCGAGCTCACGCGCGATAACGTGGGAAAACCCCTCGCGATTTTCTTGGATGGGCTCCCCATCTCCGTGCCGATTGTCAGGGAAGAGATTTCCCAAGGCAGCGCGCAGATTTCCGGACGATTTACGCGCGAAGAAGCCGTAACTTTGGTTAGACGTCTTAATTCCGGGGCCCTGCCGGTCGCGATTACGCTTTTGAAGCAGGAAACCCGCGGCGCTTATCTTGGCGCGGACACGCTTTGGCGCATGCTCCGGGCCGGGCTTTACGGCACGATTGCCGTGGCGATTTTTCTGGTTCTTTTCTATCGGCTTCCGGGACTTCTGGCCATAGCGGCGCTTTTGATTTATACCGCGCTAGCACTCGCTATTTTTAAATTAGTGCCGGTCTATCTTTCGGCCGCGGGCATTGCCGGCTTCATCCTCTCCATCGGCATGGCGGTTGACGCCAACATTTTAATATTTGAGAGGACCAAAGAAGAGTTGCGGCAGGGGAAGAGTTTGGCCGCGGCGGTGGAGGAAGGTTTTTCCCGGGCCTGGCTTTCCATCCGCGACTCGAACGTTTCCAGCTTGATTACGGCCCTGATTCTTTTCTGGCTTGCCCCGACCAGAAGCGTTTCAGGCTTCGCGCTGACTTTGTCCATCGGCGTCCTCTTGAGCATGTTTTCGGCGATTACCGTGACGCGAACTTTTTTGCGAGCGCTTGAATTATCCGCCGGAGGCGGACCCGCCTCGGGCGGGAAAGAAAAAATAATGAGAATTCTCTATGGGGCTCGTTAGAATACGGAAATTTAGCTACACTTTGTCGGCCTTGTTTGTTCTCGCCAGCGTGATTTCGCTTTGGACTTACGGGTTGCGTTTGGGGATTGATTTTACTGGAGGCTCGTTCTTAGAGATTAATTACTCTTTGGAGCGGCCCGAAATAGCGCTGGTCAGCGCCAAGCTGGAAGCGCTGAATCTCGGACAAATTATTTTACAGCCCTTGGGCGAACGAGGTTTTTCAGTGCGGAGTCGCGAACTTTCCGCTATAGAGGTGAGCCAAGTGCTCGCCGCATTTTCCCAGTTGGGCGACATTCAGGACTCGAACTTCTACGCTCTAAGTTCCAGCCTGGGCAGGGAGGTCGCGATCCGTTCTCTCTGGTCCATCGCCCTGGTGCTTCTGGCCATCGTTCTCTACATCGCTTTTGCTTTTCGCAAAGTTTCAAAGCCCGTCTCCTCCTGGTTTTACGGACTTTTTGCCGTGGCCGCGCTTTTCCACGATATTTTGATTCCGCTGGGAGTCTTCTCGCTTTTGGGAAAGTTCAAAGGCGTTGAGGTGGACACGCTTTTCGTCACCGCCCTTTTGACCGTGCTGGGTTTTTCAGTTCACGACACCATTGTTGTTTTTGACCGGGTTCGGGAGAATTTAAAAAATCAGATTAAAAATGAAGATTTCGAAGAAACGGTGGACCGCTCCCTCTCCCAGACCCTGGTCCGCTCCATTAACACCTCGCTCACGGTTTTAATTGTTCTTGTTTCGCTCTATTTCTTCGGTGCCGAATCCACGAGATATTTCTCTCTGGCTCTGATTATCGGCATCATCGCCGGAACTTATTCTTCGATTTTCATCGCCGCTCCGCTTTTGGTGACTTGGAACAACTGGCGCAATAGATAGTTTATCCACAGAGATTTGACAAATTTATCTAGACGAATATAATGAAGATACGATTGAGTTTTGGATGAGTTACTCGCAAACCACGGAGCGAGGTGAAAATCCATAAAAAATAATAACTATATTTTAGCGTAAAACCCTTAAGACCAAAGGGATTTTTAGCGTTTTTAGTTTTATTTATGAATAAAAAATACTTTTCGAATTATCGCGAGCCCCTGGCGCCCCTGCCGTACCTCGCCGAAATCCAGCTGGAATCCTGGCGCTGGTTTTTGGACCAAGGGGTGAAGGAATTATTTAAGGAATTCTCGCCCATCAAGGATTACGGCGGAGAAGATTTGGAATTAGAGTTCGTGGATTACGCTTTAGACGAGTCGAAGTATGATGAGTACCAGGCCAAGGCATTGAATTCTTCTTTTGACGCCACGCTCCGCGTGAAAGCGAAACTTACCAACAAAAAGACCGGAGAGATGAAGGAGCAGGAAATTTTTCTGGCGGATATGCCGCTTATGACTCCGCGCGGAACTTTCATCGTGAACGGAGTGGAGCGGGTGGTGGTCTCGCAGTTGGCGCGCTCTTTCGGCGTTTATTTCACGGCGAATTTTCTCCGCGGCAAGACGTATTTCGGAGCCAAAATCATTCCGTCTCGCGGCGCCTGGATAGAGCTGGAATCGGATTCCGACGGCGCTTTGTACGCCCGGATTGACCGCAAGCGGAAGATTCCCGCGACCTGTCTTTTGAGGATTTTCGGAATCGAGTCGAACGAGGATATTTTGAAGAATTTCGGAAAGGGCGGCGAGGCTGATTCACTCATCACTAAAACCCTTGAGAAAGACCCGACCAAGAACACGGCCGAAGCCTATGTCGAGCTTTATAAACGCCTCCGGCCGGGCGAGCCGGCCACGCTTGAAAGCGCTAAAGAACTTCTCTCGGCCATGTTTTCCGAGGAGCGCTACGACCTTTCGTTGGTCGGCCGCTATAAGTTGAATCAGCGTTTGGGTTATCTGGCCGATAACGCCCAAAGAAATTTGCGCATTCTTTCCGGAGAGGATCTTCTGAACATCATTACGCACATCATCACTCTCAACAATACTCCGAACGCCGAAGCGGATGACGTGGACCACGTTGGGAACCGGCGCATCCGCTCCGTCGGCGAACTTTTACAGCAAAGACTGCGGGTGGGTATGACCAGAATGAAGCGGACGATTCAGGACCGCATGTCCACGCTCGATCTCGCCACCCTCACCCCGGCCCAGCTGATAAACGCCCGGCCTTTTGCCGCGATTTTGAAGGAATTTTTCACCACCAACCAGCTCTCTCAATTTATGAACCAAGTGAATCTCTTGTCCGAGCTCGAGCACCTGCGCCGCTTCTCGGCTCTCGGACCCGGGGGATTGACGCGCGAACGGGCCGGCTTCGAGGTGCGGGACGTCCATCCTTCGCACTACGGCAGAATCTGTCCTATTGAAACTCCGGAGGGCCCGAACATTGGTCTGGTGGTGCACTTGGCTGGCTACGCTCGCGTGAATGAATACGGAATTTTGGAAACTCCGTATCGCCGCGTGAAAGACGGACAAGTCACGGACGAAATTCGCTATATGACCGCCTTTGAAGACGCCAAATTTAATATCACTCAAGCCGGGACGCGCCTGGACTCCGATGGAAAAATTTTGGAGGAAGAGGTGGAAGGAAGAACCAAGGGCGCCCCGGGAATGATGTCGCGTTCCGCAGTGGAATTTATCGAAGTCGCTCCGGAGCAGGCTTTCTCCATCGCCACCGCGCTGATTCCTTTTCTGGCGCATGACGACGCCAACCGCGCCATGATGGGTTCGAATATGCAGCGGCAAGCCGTGCCCTCGGTGCGGCCCCAAGCGCCCTTGGTGGCGACCGGTATTGAGGAGCGTGCCGCGCGCGACTCCGGACGTCTGACCATCGCCGAGGAAGAAGGAGTGGTAAGCCATGTTGACGCTTCGCGAATCGTCATCAAATCCGGCCGGAGCGAGAAAACTTATCCTTTGGTTAATTTTCTTCGTTCCAATGATTTTACCGTAATCAACCAGCGGCCGATCGTGGAACTCGGCGAAAAAGTCGGACGAGGGCAGGTTATTGCCGACACCTCTTCGACTGATAACGGCATTCTGGCTTTAGGCCAGAATCTATTGGTGGCTTTTCTGTCCTGGGGCGGGGCCAATTTTGAGGACGCGATTATTCTTTCCGAGCGCCTGGTTAAAGACGACGCCTTCACTTCGATTCACATCGAAGATTTCACCGTGGATGTCCGCGACACGAAACTGGGGCCGGAGATTACGACTCACGACATTCCCAATGTTTCAGAAGAGAAGCTGAAGGATTTGGACGAAGAGGGAATAATCCGCATTGGCGCGGAGGTTCGGTCCGGAGACATCTTGGTCGGTAAAATCACGCCTAAGGGCGAAGTGGAGCTGACTCCAGAGGAGCGTCTTTTGCGCGCGATTTTTGGCGAAAAAGCCCGGGACGTGAAAGACACTTCTTTAAGACTGCCGCACGGCAAAGAAGGCCGGGTGGTGGGGATTAAAGTTTTTTCGCGCGAGCGCGGGGACAAACTCGACACCGGCGTCATCAAACGGGTGCAGGCGGAAGTGGCCCAGCTTCGAAAAGTTTCCGTGGGCGACAAGTTGGCGGGACGGCACGGCAATAAAGGAGTCATTTCCAAAATTTTGCCGGTGGAAGAAATGCCTTATCTTCCGGACGGAACCCCGGTTGACATGATTTTAAATCCGCTTGGGGTCGCCTCGCGGATGAACCTCGGTCAGATTTTGGAAACGCATCTCGGCTGGGCCGCCCATCGTTTGGGGTATCAGGCCATCACCCCGGCCTTAAACGGCGCCACGGAAGAAGAGATAAAAACCGAGCTTAAAAAAGCCGGACTGCCCCAGCACGGCAAGGTGAAATTGCATGATGGCCGGACCGGCGAAGCTTTCGACCAGGAAGTAACCGTCGGGCAAATCTATATGATGAAGCTCGTGCATATGGTGGAGGACAAGATTCACATGCGCTCCATCGGTCCTTACTCTCTTATCACCCAGCAGCCGTTGGGCGGCAAAGCTCAAGGCGGGGGACAGAGGTTCGGCGAGATGGAGGTTTGGGCGCTCGAAGGCTACGGAGCGGCTCACACTCTTCAGGAGATGCTCACGATAAAATCCGACGACGTTTTGGGCCGGGCCGCGGCTTACGACGCCATTGTCCGCGGCGAGAAATTCAAAAATCCGAATCTGCCCGCCTCCTTCCACGTCTTGGTGAATGAGCTGAAAGCCCTGGCGCTTGATGTCGAATTGAAAGGAATCAAAGAAGGGGTCAGTGAGAAAATTTCTAAACTTGAGTCTGCCGCCCGGCCGGACCGAGCCGGCAAAGACGAAGTGGTGATAAGAATATAAAATATGGATACTAAAGTAACAGATTTCAAATCCATTTCAATCAAGCTCGCCTCGCCGGAGAAAATTTTATCTTGGTCCAGGGGAGAGGTAACCAAGCCCGAAACGATTAACTACCGCACCCAGCGCGCCGAGAAAGACGGACTTTTTGATGAGCGGATTTTCGGACCGGAGCGGGACTACGAGTGCTATTGCGGCAAATATCGCCGGATTCGCTACAAAGGAATCGTCTGCGACAAATGCGGAGTGGAAGTAACGCGCTCGGTGGTTCGGAGAGAACGGATGGGGCATATCAAACTGGCGGCGCCGGTTTCGCACATATGGTTTATGCGGGGCGTTCCTTCCAGGATTGGCCTGGTTTTGGACCTTTCAATTCCGGAGCTGGAACGGGTGATTTATTTCGCCGGCTACATCATCGTCAAAGTGGACGCGAAAGCCAAAGAGGAGGCCCTGAAAGAGCTTGAGAAAGAATTCAAATCTAAATCCAAAAAAGCTTCGGTCAAAGACAAAGCTTTGCTGAAGGAGGCCTGGGATTTGGTTCGCCGTGAGCTCGAAAGCATAAGATTGCGCCGGGTTCTTTCCGAGGTGGAATTCCATCGGCTCTCGCTCCGTTGGGGCGAAGTTTTTGAGGCGGGCATCGGAGCGGAGGCCCTGCATAAACTATGCAAAGAGGTAAACATGCCCCAGCTTAGAAAAGAGTTGGAAAAAGAACTCTCAGAAACCGAGAACCCGCAGGCCGTAAAGAAAATCGTCAAGCGTCTTTCCCTGGCCAAGGCCCTGGAGCGTTCCGGCGTTCGGCCGGAATGGATGTTTTTAAGTTTAATTCCGGTTTCGCCCCCGGCGCTCCGGCCCATGGTGCAGCTGGAAGGCGGCCGGCATGCGACCTCGGACGTTAATGACCTTTACCGGCGGGTCATCAACCGCAACAATCGCCTGAAGAAACTTTTGGAATTGAAAGCCCCGGAAGTAATAGTCCGCAACGAGAAGCGGATGCTGCAGGAAGCGGTGGACGCGCTTTTGGACAATTCGATTCGCCGCGGCCCGGGAGCCGCAACTTCTGCGGCTCAGAAGCGGCCGCTTCGCTCCTTGGCGGATATGCTGAAGGGCAAGCAGGGCAGATTTCGGCAAAACCTTTTAGGAAAGCGCGTGGATTATTCCGGACGCTCCGTGATTGTGGTTGGTCCGGAACTAAGGTTAAATCAGTGCGGTCTTCCCAAACATATGGCGCTAGAGCTTTTTCGGCCGTTTGTGATTAATAAATTGATTCAGGTGGACCTCGCTCACAATATTCGCTCCGCCAACCGCCTGGTGGATGAGGCTACCTCGGATGTCTGGGCTATTTTGGAAGAGGTCATCCGAGATAAATACGTGCTTTTAAACCGCGCGCCGACTTTGCATCGTTTAGGCATCCAGGCTTTTCAGCCGGTTTTAATAGAAGGCAACGCCATCCAGATTCATCCTCTGGTCTGTCAAGCCTTCAACGCCGACTTTGATGGCGACCAAATGGCGGTGCACGTGCCTTTGACCGACGAAGGACAGTGGGAAGCGAGGGAGATTATGGCTTCCCGAAAAAATCTCTTGAAGCCCGGCACGGGTGACCCAACCGTAACACCTTCCCAGGATATGGTCATCGGCTGTTACTGGCTTACCAAAATCAGGGAGGGGGTCAAGGGCGAAGGGAAGATTTTTTCGAACCCTAACGAGGCAATTTTAGCCCATGACTTCGGCGTGACAGACCTCAAAGCCAGAATCAAGGTGCGCGCCACCATGACGTCGAAATACAGAAAGTTCGAGGGCGGTATTTTTGAAACCTCGGTCGGGCGGCTTCTTTTCAACTCGGTTCTTCCGGACGATTTCGAATTCATAAATGAAGACATCAAGAAAAAAAGTCTGGAGAAAATCGTCTCACGCCTGATTGTGGAATACGGCCTCGGCGAGGTGGCGCCGATTTTGGACAAAATTAAAGCTTTCGGCTTCCGCTACGCCACGGTTTCGGGTATTTCCTGGGGCATGGATGATTTGGTGGTGCCCCAAGAGAAGAAACAGATTATAAAAGAAGCCGAAGCCGAAGCCCGGAAAGTGGAAGAACAATACAATGAAGGGCTTCTGACCGAAGAGGAGCGTTACGAGAAAGTTATCGCGATCTGGGCGGAAGTCAAAAGGAGGGTTGACGAGCTGGTGCCGAAGCTTCTTGATGAAAGCGGCCCGATCCATCTGATGGTTTCCTCGGCGGCCCGCGGCACCTGGACCCAGGTTACGCAGATGAGCGGAATGAAGGGGCTGGTTAGAAATCCGGCCGGAAGGACGATTGAGCTTCCGATCCTTTCTTCATATAAGGAGGGGCTTAACGTCTTGGAATATTTCATCTCGACCCACGGAGCCAGAAAGGGAACGGCGGATACGGCTTTGAAGACCGCGCACGCCGGCTATCTGACGCGCCGCTTGGTGGACGTGGCCCAGGAATTGATTATCCGCGAGGATGACTGCAAGACCAGCGAAGGAATTAAAATTTTAAAGAAAGAGGCGGAAGAATACGGCAAGAATTTCACTTCGAGAATTTTCGGCCGGGTGCTGGCACAGGACCTTAAAGATGCAGGCAAAGTGCTTTTCAAAAAGGGGCATCTTTTGAGCCAGGAAGACGCGGAGAAGGCGGAAAAGGAAGGAGTCCAGTCCATAGTGCTGCGCTCTCCGATAACCTGTCTCACTCTTCGGGGAATCTGCGCCAAGTGTTATGGCTATGATTTGGGCTCAAACGCGCTGGTGCGAAGCGGCGAGGCGGTCGGAATCGTGGCGGCGCAGGCGATCGGCGAGCCGGGAACTCAGCTCACCATGCGAACTTTTCATGTCGGAGGCGTGGCCGGAGCCGCGGACATCACCATGGGTTTGCCGAGAGTCGAGGAGATTTTCGAATTGCGCGCGCCGAAAAACGCCGCGGTGCTCTCGGACGTTGAGGGCGAAGTTTTGGAAATAGTCGAGAGCGGCCGGGAAAAAGTCATAAAAATTTTGGCCCAAGGCGGGACGAGTAAAAAAATCAAGAATAAAGTCGGGCAAGGCGAGGAGGTTCGCGAATTTACGATTCCTTTCGGACGCACCCTCCTGGTTTCGAAAGGAAGCCAAATCAGGCGCGGGGTGGCTCTCTCAGAGGGTCCGGTTGATATTCGGGAGCTTTTTCTGCTCTGCGGCCAGACGGTTGCCCAGGATTACATCATCCGCGAGGTCGGCCGAATCTACACTTTGCAGGGCGCTTCCATCAACGACAAACACGTGGAAGTGATGGTGCGGCAAATGTTTGCCAGGTTGAAGATAAAAGAGCCGGGCGACACCCACTTTGCCATCGGCGATATCGTGGAGAAGTCAGAATTTATTGAGGAGAATAAAAGAGTCGAAGGCAAGGGCCAGCGGCTGGCCGAAGGAGGCGGCCTCGTGATGGGTATTACCAAGACCGCGCTCTCCACTTCCTCTTTTCTATCCGCGGCTTCTTTCCAGGAGACGACCAGGGTTTTGATTACCGCGGCCCTCGAAGCCAGAGAAGATAAACTCCACGGGCTCAAAGAGAATGTGATAATTGGTCGCCTGATTCCAGCCGGCACCGCCTTTCGCAAAGATTTTGAAATGAAGGAAATTTCCGAAGACTAAACCCGGAAATTTGGTATACTGGGCGTGTGGCCAGAAAGAAAAACAGACGGGAAAAAACAACATGGCACGACGGTATCGCTCCGGAGACGAAGCAGTCGGTCTTTGCAATTTTTTCTTTCGCGCTTGCCTTGCTTTTTACGCTCGCGGCTTTCGGCAAGGCCGGATTCGTCGGTGACACTCTGCAGAGAATTTTTGAACTTCTTTTCGGGAAAGCTTTTTTTCTGGTGCCTTTAGTTTTTCTTTTGGCCGGTTTTTCTTTCCTTTTATCCCTGCGAAAACACTTTGTCCTGGCTACTTTTATCGGCGGAATTTTATTTCTGCTCGCTTCGCTCGGAATTTCGGATTTGGTCTTTGAGGGAAAAGCCGCCGGCTATGTCGGATATTTCGCGAGTCTGCCCTTCGCGAAGCTTTTTGATTTCTGGGCTTCTTTGGTTCTTTTAAGCGCCCTGGGTCTGGCAGGAGTTTTGATAATGCTTAATCTGCCGCTTTTGAGCTTTTCAAAAAAAGAGGAAAAAGAAGCCGAGCGAGAAAAGAAGGCAGAGCCAGAAGTTCTAGCGCCTCAAGCGAATCTTTCCATCCCCGTCTCGTTTCCTCCGGATACTCCCAAGCCGGTTTCAGTTCCGAAAGCCAGCGAGGAGCCGAGTCTTTTTGAATTTAAACCAAAGAGGGCGTCAGCTAGAAAAGAGTTTAAGGGTCTTTTGCCTCCTTTGGATTTATTGGAAGACGATCGCGGGGTTCCTTCCTCCGGCGACATCAAAGCAAACGCCAACATCATTAAGCGAACGCTTCAAAATTTCGGAATCGAGGTGGAGATGATGGAGGTGAACATCGGGCCGTCGGTGACGCAGTATACTCTGAAGCCGGCGGAAGGCGTCAAGCTTTCAAAGATCACCGCGCTCGCGAACGATCTGGCTTTGGCTTTGGCGGCCCATCCCTTGAGGATTGAAGCGCCGATTCCGGGGCGTTCGCTCGTCGGGATTGAAATCCCGAACCGCTCCATCGCCCTCGTCGGCTTGAGGAGTCTCTTGTCCTCCGAAGAATTCCAAAAATCCGAGCGGCCGCTTTTATTCGCGCTGGGGCGCGACGTTTCCGGAAAAGCGGCTTGGGCCGACCTTGCCCGGATGCCGCATCTTTTGATAGCCGGAGCCACGGGCACGGGCAAATCGGTTCAGATTCACTCGCTTTTGATGAGCCTTTTGTGTCGAAACTCGCCGGAATCTTTGCGTCTGATTGTGATTGACCCGAAAAGGGTGGAGCTCTCCGCTTACTCCGAAATACCGCATCTTTTGGGTCCGGTCATAACCGACGCCAAAAAAACCATTCTGGCTCTGCGCTGGGCCGCGAAGGAGATGGAGCAAAGATATGAAATTTTGTCTAAAAATTCCGTCCGGGACATCAGTTCTTATAAAGGAGCCGAGGCCATGCCTTATATCGTGATTGTAGTGGATGAGCTAGCGGATATTATGGCGACTTATCCCAGAGAACTGGAGGCCTCCATCGTGCGGCTCGCCCAGATGTCCCGCGCCGTGGGAATCCACCTCGTGCTTTCCACCCAGCGGCCCTCGGTGGAAGTTATCACCGGCCTCATTAAGGCCAACATTACCTCCAGAATCGCTTTTCAGGTGGCCTCGCAGGTGGATTCGCGAACTATCCTGGACGCCTCGGGCGCGGAGAAACTTCTGGGGAACGGAGATATGCTTTTTTTGGCTGGAGACGTGGCCAAGCCTCGCCGGATTCAGGGCGCTTTTGTCTCCGAGAAAGAAGTAAAAGGGGTTACTTCATGGCTTTCGGAAAACGTAGAGGCGTCTGAAGAGAGCGCGACCTTGGAAACCGGACTTCCGAACGGAACTTCGGATTCGGGGAAGGAAATATTTGAGGGCGAGACTCTCGCGGATGAAACCGACGACGAGCTCTACGAAGACGCCAAGCGCCTGGCTCTTGAAGCCGGCAAAGCTTCGGCCTCTTACCTTCAGCGCCGCCTGAAAGTCGGCTACGCCCGGGCCGCGAGGCTTTTGGATATGATGGAGGAGCGGGGAGTGATTGGGCCGGCGGACGGCGCGAAACCGCGGGAGGTGCTACTGAAAGAAGAGAAGAAAGAAGGCGGCGATTTTTATGAGAGTTTCGAATAAGAAGTTTTTTTTGATTCTGGCGGGAGTTTTGGTTTTGGCGTACGGAATTTGGCAGGCCCGAGATTTTCTTAGGGGCCCCCGAATTTATCTGGAGAGTCCGCAAGAAGGCGAGATTTTGAGAGAGAATTTGCTTGCGGTTAAGGGCCGGGCCTATGACGTTTCGAAACTTATGTTTAACGGCCGCGGCATTTTCACCGACGAGAACAGAAATTTTTATGAAGAAACGCTTCTGGCGCCGGGAGTAAATATTTTGGAACTTTACGCCGAAGACAAATTCGGCCATAAAAAAACCATCCAAAGAATGGTGTATGTGAAGTAAATGCCCACCTGCCTGCCGGCAGGCAGGTCTGGTGCCCGGAGTGCCGGATGGCTGGTAATTAATCTGAATACCTGATATAGTTATTTTATGAAAAGCGCTCCTCTTTTGGATAAAATTGAAAAAATAGAAAAAGGGCTTCAAGAACTGAAAGTTGATTTTCTGTTTCGTATGCCGCAGGGGCGCGAGAAGGGGATGTATAAGACGGAAGAAATTTTGAAGGAAGTAAGAAAGATAAGAAAAGATATCTGGAATGAGCGCTACCGAAAAACTGCTTAAAGTTTTTCTTGATACTTCTGCCCTCCTATCGGGCCTGAATTCTCCCCTCGGCGCTTCTGGCTTGATTCTTTCTTTCTTCAAACTCGAAAAAATTCAAATAGTAATCTCTCAAGATGTGATCGAAGAGGCAGAAAGAGCACTCAAAAATAAATTTCCTCTTCTGCGCACCGCCCTTTTGGATTTCCTAGTATCCCACCCAGTTATAACCAAGAAAATAAATAGCACGGAACTAAGGAGAGCGAGCTCATTACTTTTCACAGAAGACGCCCCTATTTTAGCTGGGGCGCTTAAAGGACGTGTTGATGTCTTGGTAACTCTTGATAAAAAATTTGAAACTATGATTAAAAATAAGGTAAAATTTGAAGTTTTATCTCCTGGAGAGTTTTTGAAAAAATATAAAAGTGAGCTCCAATCATGAGTCGAGAAAAACGAGCTTGTCAGAACTGTAAAAGTGAATTCTGGATCGAGTCCGAGGATTTTAAGTTTTACGAAAAAATAAAAGTCCCTCCGCCCACCTGGTGCCCGGAGTGCCGGATGGTGAGGAGGATGATGTTTAGAAATGAAAAATTGCTCTTCAAGAAAAAGAGCGCATTTTCCGGAGAGGAAATTTTTTCAATGTTTCCTGCTGATTCATATCCCAATGTTTACGAAAGTAAAATCTGGTATTCAGACGCTTGGGATCCGACGTCCTATGGAAAAGAGGTTGATTTCTCTCGGCCATTTTTAACACAACTTATTGAGTTAATTAAGGAAGTTCCCCATCCTTCTCGTTCGGTTTCAGAGAGCACATTAATAAATAGTGATTATTGCAACAATGCGAATGATCTCAAGAACTGCTATTTAATTTTCAACGCCGCTCGCGTCGAAAACTCGGCTTACGGCGATATTGTTTACGACTCGAAAGATTGTATGGATGGCTTATCATTGCGACAGGCCGAGCTCGTCTATGATAATTTTTGGGTTCAAAAATCGAGTAGGATTTTTTTTTCAAGCAATGTCGAAGATTCTCATGATATTTGGTTTTCAAAAAATCTACGGGGATGCAGTAATTGTTTCGGCTGCGTTAATCTTCGGAACAAACAATACTATATTTTTAACGAGCCTTACTCGAGAGAAGAATATAAAAAGAAACTCGAAGAGTTTGCGGTTGGCTCAAGTGAGGCTGTCGAAAAGCTCAAAGAAAAGATAAAAACGTTTAGCCTACGTTTTCCTCGTAAATTTATGGAGGGACGCAATAGTGTCAATTCAAGAGGGGATTATATTTATAATTCAAAAAATGTTTTGAATTCATATAATATCCAAGGCGGTGAAGATTTGCGATATTGCCAGTTTCTTGTAGATTCGCCAAACAAGAATTGCTATGACCAGACGCTCTTTGGCGAAGGCAACGCTTTCACTTACGAGTGTTATGAATGTGGACTAGGCACTAATAATATCAAGTTCTGCGCGGCTTGCTGGTCAGATGTTCATGATTTGCAGTACTGTCGATATTGCTTTTCGTCTTTCAACCTCTTCGCCTGCATCGGCCTCCGCAACAAATCCTACTGCATCTTAAACAAGCAATACACCAAGGAAGAATATGAGAAGTTAGTGCCAAAGATAATAGAGCACATGAATCAGATGCCCTACATAGACAAGAAAGGCAGGGTATATAAGTACGGAGAATTCTTTCCCCCTGAACTCTCTCCCTTCTCATACAACGAAACCATCGCCCAGGAATACTTTCCCCTGAGCAAGGACGAAGCCCTTGCGAAGGGCTACTCCTGGAAAGACCCCGAACCCAGGAACTACCAAGTAACTATTACCAATGACCAAATCCCCAATCACATCAAAGACGCCCCCTGATTCCATACTGAATGAAATAATCCAATGCGCTCATTTTGGACATGCGATGTCCAAATGCAATGAACAATGCACTGAAGCCTACAAGATAATTCCTCAAGAACTCCAATTCCTAAGAAAGATGAACCTTCCCTTACCACGTCTCTGCCCCAACTGCCGCCATTACCAGAGAATTAAACAAAGAAACCCCCTTAAACTATGGCACAGGAAATGCATGTGCGGAGGCGAGAAGAGCCATCCTTCGACAAGCTCAGGATATTCCTACCGGAATACCGCTGACCATATTCATCACAAAAAAGAAGAACCCTGCCCCAATGAATTCGAAACTACTTACGCTCCGGAGAGGCCGGAGATTGTATATTGTGAACAATGCTATTTGAGGGAAGTGGTATAATCTGGTTATGGCGAAACGCTCTGAAGAAAAGGAAACAAAGCGCGCTGGCGTAGAGGCGGCCATTAAAGAGATTCAGCAAAAATACGGCGAGGGCGCGATTATGAAACTCGGCGAGGCGCGGAGAATGGACGTGGATGTTATCCCTACGGGTTCTTTCGGGCTGGATTTGGCGCTCGGCGTGGGCGGAGTTCCCCGCGGCCGGGTGGTTGAAATTTTTGGGCCGGAGTCTTCCGGTAAAACTATGCTCTCTTTGCATATTGTTCGCGAGGCGCAGAAAAGAGGCGGGCTTTGCGCGTTCGTTGACGCCGAGCACGCGCTTGATCCGGAGTTTGCCAAAAAAATCGGGGTGAAAATTGATGACCTTTTAATCTCCCAACCCGATACCGGAGAACAAGCTCTGGAAATTGTTGAATCTTTGGTCCGTTCCGCTTCGGTGGATGTGATCGTGGTGGATTCCGTGGCGGCCTTAACCCCGCGGGCGGAGATTGAGGGCGAGATGGGGCAAGCGCACGTTGGTTTGCAGGCGCGTCTTATGTCGCAAGCGCTTAGAAAACTGACCGCGATTGTCGCCAAAACAAAGACTATCGTGATTTTCATAAACCAGATTAGGATGCAGATCGGTATCATGTTCGGTAATCCGGAAACTACTCCGGGCGGGAAAGCGCTGAAATTTTACGCCTCGGTCCGAATTGAAGTGCGCAGGACGGCCCAGATTAAAAGAGGCGAGGAGATTATCGGGCACCGGGTTCGCGCCAAAGTGGTCAAAAACAAAGTCGCTCCGCCTTTCCGAGCCGCCGAGTTCGATATTATATACGGCGAAGGAATTTCTTACGAAGGCGATTTGCTGAATCTGGGATTGAAATACGAACTTATCAAAAAATCCGGAGCCTCTTTTTCTTTCGGCGAAGTGCGCTTGGGACAGGGATTTGAAAATTCCAGAAAATTTTTAGAGGAGAATCCCAAAGCGGCCAGTGAGCTTAAAAAAGCAATTATCGAGCGGACAAAATAAAAAGGTCGAAGCATTAATGTTTATATTTAAATGTTTAATATGTGGCAGAATTGGCTCGTAGGCATCTTGGGACTTTGGGTCATCTTGATGCCTTTTTTATCTCTTCCGTCGGGACTGGCTAGAACGCTCACGATTGTGACCGGCATTGTGGTCGCGGTCCTGGGTTTTTGGTCAGCTTCCGGAACGAAAGCCGGAGGCGCCATGTGAAGAAGGGCTATTATTTCGGTCTTATATTTTTTTTCGCTGGCGCAACTTTCTTGGCGCACGCTTTCACCGCTCGCTTCATAAGCCCGATTGAATATATCTCTTCCAAGTTCGAAGTAGATGCTCCTCCGCCGGTCGAGCATATCGCGCCGCCCGATGTGGTCCGGGGAATTTATATGACGAGCTGGGTGGCAGGAACCAAAGATTGGAGGGCGGAGCTGATTGATTTCATCGAAAAAAGCGAACTTAACGCCGTGGTGATAGACGTCAAGGATTACACCGGTCGAATCTCTTTTGAAGTTGGAGACGAAAAGCTGAAGGCGCTTGAGTATTCCGAGAAAAGAATCCCGGATGTTAAAACTTTTATCTCCGAGCTGCACCGCAAAAATATCTACGTCATCGGCCGCATCGCGGTTTTTCAGGACCCGCATCTGGCGAAGAAGCGGCCGGACCTCGCGCTTAAGAAAAAAAATGGCGAAGTCTGGAAAGACAGAAAGGGCCTCTCTTGGGTGGACCCGGCGAGTCTGGAGGTTTGGGAGCTTACGGTCCGGATCGGGAAAGAGGCCGAGGCCGCGGGTTTCGACGAACTTAATTTCGACTATATTCGTTTTCCGTCAGACGGGAACATTGACGATATTGTCTATCCTTTCTGGGACGGGAAGACTCCTAAAGCCGAAATAATGAAAAATTTTTTCGCCCACCTCGACGCGAAATTCGACGTCCTGAAAGTCCCCATCTCCGGAGACATTTTCGGACTCACCACCTGGAATACGGACGACCTGAATATCGGACAAGTTTTGGAAGACGCGCTCCGCTACTTTGATTATGTTTCGCCCATGGTCTACCCTTCGCACTATCCGCCAACTTTTCAGGGCTATAAAAATCCGGCCGAACATCCTTATGAAATTATAAAAACCGCTCTAGTTAGAGCGCGCGAGCGGGAGTTCGCGATGGCCTCGACTACCTCGACCAAACTTCGTCCATGGCTGCAGGATTTTGACCTCGGAGCGAATTACGACGCGGCCATGGTGAAACTGGAGCAGCAGGCGGTTTACGACGCCGGGCTTTCTTCCTGGCTTTCTTGGGACCCGGCCAATAGATACACCAGAGAGGCTTATCCGTGATATAAATAAATTATGCCCCGCCGCCAAGTCATTTTTGTAATACTGCTCTTAGCGGTGATTGGAGTTATCGCCCTTTTCTTTTCTCTTTTCGACGTCAGAAAAGCTGAAGCGCCCAAACGGGTTTTCATTCTTACGGCTTCTGATTTGCAGCTTAATTCAGTCGAAGGCATAAAGGCTGGGTTAAAAGAGCTGGGATACCGCGAAGGCGGAGACATAATTTTAGAACTTTTTAATCCCAAAGGAGACATGGAGCTCACTAAAAATCTCGCCGTCCAAATGGTTGCCTCCCGGCCCGACCTCATTGTGTCGGTATCCACGTCCGCCTCGCGGGCGGTCAAGGACGCCAATCAAGACGCCAAGCTCCCGGTGGTTTTCGTCGATGTCGGAAATTTCGAGGAGCTCGGCATTCAAAACATCCAGCGTCCGGGCGGCTTTATGTCCGGCGTGGTGGTGGACAATGTGCCGGCGGCGCCGAAGCGCATGGAGATTTTGAAAACTCTGCTCCCCGGCCTTAAGACCATCGCGCTTTTGGTTAACAATAAGCACGTAAGCTATGATGAAATTTTGAAAACGCACGAAGAAGGCGCGAAAAAGCTCGGCCTAAAACTTTTGTGGTATCCCGTAACCAAAAAAGAAGAAGTTTCTCCGGCCATGGAGCGCCTCGCCAAAGATCATCCGGATGCTTTTATGACCACTTCCGAAGCGGTGATCTCGGGAAACGCCGCTTTAATCGCGCCGGTTTTGCGCCAAGCAAAAATTCCCTCGATTGATTTCAATGTGGAACGAGGAGTGAGTTCGGGATATCTTATGGTCTACGGCATTGCCCGCTTCGACGTCGGCAAACAAGGGGCGCGAATAATTGATAAGGTTCTAAAGGGAGAAAGCCCAGGCAATATCCCCGTGGAATTTGCTTCTCAAATCACCTTTGAGGTCAGCGAAATTTTGGCTAAAGAGACGGGCCTAAAAATTCCGGACGCCATTCTATTACAGGCCAACAAAATTTATAGGTAACAGAATTTATACTGATTAATCTTCATGAACCCCAGACAGCGCCCGATACAGCTTTGGCTTCTGGGTTCAGTCGCCGTCTTTGCTTTGGTCGTGGCCAATTTGGCCTGGCTTCTGCCGACCCTGGAGGAAATCGAAACCGATGCCTGGCTTTTGCACCGGGCCATCGCGCTGGATATCCGAAATCAATTGTCTGGTTTTTTGAACCGTCAAGAGCGCTCTCTTCTCGACGCGGCGGACATTTTGAACCAGAGGCGGGGGTTTCACAATGAAGTTTTGGCGAGACTTTTGAAAGAGAATCCTCCCCTGGAATCTTTAACGCTTTTGGACCTGACGGGTCAAGAGATTTTCAAAACTCACCGCCTTCTTTTGATTACGAGCGCTGACCTTAAGGACCAGTCCGGGAGCGCGCTTTTCAGATTTATGCGCGAGGGAAAAGTTTATTTGAGTCCGGTCGTGGTTTCCGGCGTTTCCGAACCGCTTATAACCGTCGCGGTGCCGCTCCGGCCGGAGAGCGCCCGCCTGCCTGCCCGTCCGGCAGGCGGGCCGGACGGGCAGGGTTTTTTTGCCCTGGTGGCTGACGTCAATCTAAAGTTCCTGCTGGATGTAGTCAGGAATGTGAACGCGGACGAAGTAGGCGAGGTCTATATCGTGGACCAGGAAGGATTTATAATCGCCCATCCCAACTCTTCGCAGGTTTTCGGCCGCACGAACGTCTTTGAGCGGGCTCTCGTCCGAGAAGTTCTGGAGGGGAAAGAAGCCGATACCCGCGACGAAAGCTTTTCTTATCAGAACGAAAAAGGCGAAGAGATTTTCGCGGTGGGGCTTCCGTTCGATTTTACCGGCTGGGCGGTGGTGGTGGAGAATCCTAAGAAACTTGCCTTGGCTTCCTCCCAGCGGATTTTGAACGTGGCTTTGGTATCTTTTGGACTTGAAGTTTTGCTGGCCGTCCTGTTTATTTGGAACTACTTCGCCTTGATAAAAACCGCCGCCCTTTTTGAAGGCGAACGAAATCAGCGCGAAGCCATTTTGGCGTCTCTTTCGGACGGAGTTATCGAATACGACAGCAAGCTTCGCGTAACCTTGATGAATCCCAGAGCCGAAGAGCTTCTGGGGGTAAAGTTTAACGCCATTAAAGGATTTGCCGTCACCCCAGAGCTTGCGAATGCCAGGCCTGATTTGCGGGGAATCGTGGAGCTGATGTATCCGGCCTTGGCGCCCTATGCTTCAGCGGCCAAAGAAATCCCGGGCTTAGCGGCCAAGGCGATGGAGCTTAATCTTTCCCAGCCCAAAATGAAATTTTGGGTAACTCTTACCCAGGTGCAGAACCGCGAAGGGGAGATGATAGGTTTTTTGAAAATTATTCACGATATCTCCAGAGAAGAGCTGATTGGGCGGCTTAAATCCGAGTTCGTATCCATCGCCGCCCATCAGCTGCGAACTCCTCTCTCGGCCCTTAAATGGACCATCCGTCTTTTGCTCGACGGGGACGCGGGCGAGCTTACCGCTTCCCAGCAGGAATTTTTAGGGAAGGGCTACATTATAAATGAGCGGATGATTAAGCTCGTCAACGACTTGCTGAACGCGGCCCGCATTGAGGAGGGAAGATTCGGTTATGATTTTTCGGAAGTGGATTTAAAAGCCCTCTTGGGGTCAATCGCGGAAAGTTTCGCGTCTTTGGCCGAAGCCAGAAAGGTTAGCTTGAAATTTGAAAAGCTTCCCGAGACTCTGCCGAAAATCTATGCCGACCCTGAAAAACTCAATCTGGCCCTCTCGAATCTTTTAGACAACGCCATAAAATACACGTCCGCCGGCGGCAGTGTCACGCTTCGCCTGAAACGGAAGGGGGACTGGGCCGAAATTAGCGTGGCCGACACCGGGGTGGGCATCCCGGAAACCGACAAGCGCCGAGTTTTCTCTAAATTTTTTCGCGCCTCCAACGTCATTCGAATGGAAACCTCCGGCACGGGCCTCGGCTTGTTCATAGCCCAGAACATCATCCGGCGCCACGGCGGCGCGATTCAGATGCAGTCCAAGGAGCGGGAGGGAACGGTTTTTACCTTCACCTTGCCTCTAAGGCGCGAGCAGGTCCCCAAGGAGGAACGCCCGGTTTTGGAAGAGTTTTTGGAAAAAATTTAGCGTGGTATCATGAATAATATAATATGAAGATATTGATTGTCGAAGACGAGCCGGTGCATCTGGCCGTGATGAAATCGAAGCTCGAGAGCGAGGGTTACGAGGTTGACGCCGCCTTGGACGGGGAGGAGGGCTGGCGCAAGCTGAAGACCGCCCCGCCGGATTTGGTGCTTCTGGACGTTATTTTGCCGAAACTCGACGGGTTTCAATTTTTGGAGCGCGCCCAAAAGGAAAAAATTAGCGTGCCGATTATTATTGTTTCGAACTCCGGCCAGCCGGTGGAGATAGACAAGGCTTTGAAGCTGGGTGCGAAAGATTGTCTGGTGAAAGCGGAATTCAGCCCGGCGGAAGTTCTCGAGAAGGTCCAAAAGGTTCTAGGGGAGAAGGTTGTGCCCAAAGTCAAAACTTCTTCCCAAAGCCCCTCCAATTCGGAAATTTACGTCGGAAGCCGCAATCATCTTCTGATGGTGGAAGACGATAAGTTTTTGCGGGATTTAATCGTACAGAAACTTATCCGGGAAGGTTTTAAGATGAAAGAAGCGGTGGACGGAGAGGAGGGGTTGAAAATGGTCCGGGAGGAGCGTCCAGACCTCATCTTGCTTGATTTAATCCTGCCGGGGCTAGACGGCTTTGAAGTTTTGAAACGTCTTAAGGCCGACGCCGCAAGCAAGGATATCCCGGTGATAGTTCTTTCCAACCTGGGGCAGAAAGAGGACATGGATCGGGCTATGGCCGCCGGCGCCGAGGCTTTCATGGTCAAGGCCCATTTTACGCCGGGCGAAATTGTGGCTAAAATAAAAGCAACGCTCAAGAAGAAATATTTTTAGATGACGAAAAAATACAAATTAATAATATTAATTATAGTTGCCGCAGTCGTGGGGGTATATTTCTATCGGAGCGCGACCAGGATAGAGACCGTGAGAGTAAGCGGAGCGGAAGCGGCTAATTTTAAGTTTCTTTTTTCCGTCATAAAGGATAAAAAGTTTGATAAAAAGAATAACTTAAACCTCGAATTTGTCTGGTCTAATCCGGGGGAAGTGGAAAGAAAGCTTGTCGCGAAAGAGGAAGGGGTTGAAGTTGGTCCGTATAATCCCATTTCGTTGGCCGAGACGAACCTTAAGGGAGAACAGCAACTTCGGTCCTTCGCCCCAATTCTCTACACTTATTATCATTTTATTGTTAAGGCGGATTCCCCCTTTCATACATTAGAAGACTTGAGGGGCGCGAAAATTGCCACCAGACCTAAATTAAGCGCCGCGTACAAATCGCTGGCTATAGCGCTTAAAATAGCAGGGATGGATTTGGAAAACGATTTTAAGCTAACCTTCGGGTCAATCCCTGAAAATGTTAAGGCCTTGACTACTGGGGAGGCTGACGCGACCTTGATGTCTCCGCCGGAGTCAGTAGGGCTTTTAGTGACCGGTAAGTATAGGCAGATTGCGGAGCTGGAAAATATATGGGAGAAGGCGGCTGGGGCGTCGATGCCGTTAGTCAGTTTGACCGCGCACAAAAGCTGGATAGAGCAAAATCCCCGAAAAGTAAAGAGGCTGCGGAAAACAATTTTAGACGCGGCAACTTTCATTCGTGAAAACCCGCAAGTTGTCGAGGAATATAAAGACTTGCTCAATATTCAAACCGACGCAACGCTAAAACTCATGAAAGAAAGTCTCCCGCTTTCATATCCCGCTTCTTGGAACGACGAAGCTCATCATTTCGCCATTACAAAAGCAATGGAGTTCGGTATCATAAAAAGTATCCCGCATGAAGATATATTTATTCATTAATATCTAAAAAATATGCAGAGCAAAATTATTTCAATCGTTATTCTGGCGGTTCTGGTCGGCGGGGGAGCTTATTACTACTTTTATTACTTGCCCGCCAATAGAGTTGAAACTATTAAAATCAGTTCCGCCAACGCGGAGAATATGAAATTTTTATTGGCGGTGACGCAGGATAAAGGGTTCGCGGATAATAACAGGATAAAACTGGAGGTCGTGTTTTCTGACCCCGGCGAAGCGGAACGAAAGCTTATCAGCCGGGCGGAAGGGATTGAAGTGGGAACTATAAATCCTATCGCCATGTCCTCAACCAACCAGGCCCAAAACATAAAACTGCGGGCGTTCGCCTCTGTTTATAATACGGACCAAACCATCATGGTAAAGGCCGCGTCGCCTTTTTATAAGGTGGAGGACCTCATTGGGGCCAAACTCGCCATCCATCCCAAGGGGAGCGCGTCTTACACCGCGTATGCCGTGGGAATGAAAGTGGCGGGACTGGATTTGGAGCGCGACTTCAAGCTTATTTTTGGTTCGTTTGCCCAAAACGCCCAGCGCCTGGCCGATGGAGAAGTGGACGGGTCGTTTTTGAACGCCGTGGCCACGGCTCGTCTTTTGGCCACAGGCAATTATAGAGAAATAGTCAACTTGGATGAAAAATGGAGCAAAGTCGTGGGCTCTCCTATGCCGTTCGTGGATTTGGCCGCGCACGAAGATTGGATTTTGCAAAATCCAAAAAAAGTCCAGAGACTCCGGAAAGCCATTTTAGAAGCCGTGGCTTTTATTCGCCAGAACCCTGGTTTGATAGGAGAGTATAAAGGCCTTTTGGGCATTCAAAGCGCGAGCGAAGTCAAACTGGCCGAGGAGCGCCTGCCAGCTATTTATCCCGCCCAATGGAATACCGCCATACACGACGCTCTTTTAAGAAGAGCTTTTGAGTTGGGACTGCTTAAGGAATTGCCCCCCGAAAAACTTTTTATTGATTGAATATGTTTTGGCGAAGAAATCTCCTGTTCTTATTCGCGGTCGCGGCGGTTATCATTGGCGTTTATTTTTTTGGGGTGACGCGCTTGCCGCAAGTCAAAATTGGCGCCGGCGAACCTCTCGCGCCCAACGGTTTTCTCGCCCATGTCGTGGAGAAGTATAAATTCGACGAAAGAAACGGAGTCGACCTCGAATTTGTCTTTACCGACCCAATTGAGAATCAGAGATTATTCAGAGAAAAAGAAGTGGACCTGGCCTGGACTCCGCTTTTAACCGCCGCCCGATACGTGGTTGACGGCGTTTTGGATGCCAGAATCATTGGGCCGCTGGAGAACGCTTTTATAGTGTATGCGGTGAGAGCCGATTCTCCTTTTCAATCCTTCGAAGATTTGAGAAGCGCGAAATTCGGCTCTTTGCCGAAGACGGCGGCGTCATTCGACCTTACGGTGCTCCAGATGCGGAAGATGGGTTTGGACCCCGAGCAAGATTTTAAAGTAACCTTTTCCAATTATCCCGAATTGAAACAATTTCTGCTTGAGGGGACCGTGGATTTTATCGCCGTCCATCTGGGTCAGGTTTGGGAGCTTTTCAAAGAAAAAAAAGTCAGACATGTCGCTTCTTTGGAGGAGCTGTGGGAGAAAGCCACCGGAAGGAAGTTTCCTTTCATCGCCCTCACCACCACCCAAGAATGGCTTGACGCCAATCCCGGGCTGGATAAAAAAGTCAGAGCGGCTTTGACGGATGCCGCCAAATATGTGGAGCAAAATCCCGGAATCTGGGAGGCTGAAAAGAGTTATTTAAAGATAGAAGACAGCGCCGAGTTGGAAGAGTTTAAAAAGCAATACGCCCAATATGTTATCGGCACGTCCTGGGACCCCGGCGACATTGATAACATTAGATATTTGTATAATGAAGCGACCCTAAACGGCCTTTTGCCGGAATTCAACGCCGATCGCGTGGTCGTGCCCTAGACCAAGCGCTTTGCCATGGCCCGGTTTGCCCATCCGTTGATATTACAAAATCTGGCCGTCCTTATTTTTATTGCCGTTTTACTGGGCTTGGCCAACTATTATTGGTTTTTCCCGCTGTTGGAGCGCGCCGAAGAACAAAACGTGCTTTTGCAGCGGAGTGCCGCGCTTCGCGCCCAAGACCTTTTGCTGCTTTTTTTAGACCTCACTTTTGAGGACCTGGCGGATTTCGGAAATAGATTGAGCGACAATCAAACGAATTATAAGGAAACAGCTAACCGGATTTTTGAAAGCCGCGGCGATGTTTTAAGTCTGCTGGCGGCCGATGTTTCCGGCCAGGTCTTGTTCCCAACCTTAAAGCGTGACGGCACAACCTCCTTGTTTCCCGCGTCCGTCACGGAAGCCGTTTTTTTCAAAGAATCCGTATTGTCGGGCAAAAAGTATATTAGCCCGGTATTTTTTACTCCCGAAGGGCCGGCGCTTCAGATTTCCGTTCCTATCAGCAAGGAAGGCAAAGTCACGGGCGTAATCACGAGTGACATTGATTTTACGCTTCTTTGGGGTGTCGTCAGCAGAATTTCCGTCCAGAGCGGGAAAATTTATCTGGTTGATGAGCGAGGAACCCTGATCGCTCATCCTGACGCCGCGCGCTCCAGGAGCGGCGAAAATTTGAGATATTTGAACGTGGTCGAGTCTTTGGTTCGCGGGAATAAAGAAGTGACGCAGAGCCGGTATGTTAACGACGAGAAAAAGGATGTGATTGCTTACGGCCTTAGCATGCCTTCGACCAATTGGGGGATAGTCGTGGAACAAGAGGAAGCGGAAGCCCTGGAACAGCGTTCGCAGGCTTTTTTGGTAGCCTCGGCTTTTTCCGGGGTGAGTTTAATTTTAATAATCATGCTCGTTATCAGCACGGTCAGATTGATAAAGGCCCTGATAGCCGTCCAGAGGGAACGCGAGGAAAGGGACCGGGTCATCGCTTATCTTCCGGACGGCATCATTGAATATACCGGCGAGAATCAGATTTTAACCATGAATCCGGCGGCCAAGAAATATCTTAATATCGCCGTTCCCATCCCTGACGAGCTTTACGTTACGGAAAGTTCGGTTTTTCTGCCGGGATTTGAAAGGCTCTGGGGCGTATTTTCTCCCCCTTTCGCGGCCAGAGAAGGGGGGCAGGGGAATATTTTTGAAATCACTTTTCAGACGCCCGAGAGAATAGTTCTGCAGGTCATAACCGTTTACATCAAAGGCACGGGCGCTCTTGCCGACCAGCACTATCTCAAAATTATTCACGACATAACCAAGGAACGCCCAGCCTAGAAGTCCACTTTATCCCTTTGCGGATGTTGATTTTTAGCAAGGTAATCGCTACAATGATTTCATGAAAAAGCGCAAAGAAAATATATTGCAATATGAAGTTTTTTTTGAGCCGAATGGCGATGGATACACAGTTACGGTTCCCAAACTTCCTGGTCTGGTTACCGAAGGTGATAACTTGAAAGAAGCGCGAGAAATGGCGCAAGACGCTATCAAGTGCTATTTGGAAGCCATTCTTAAAGATAGACCATCATCTCTAACTTTAATTACCGCGCGTCCCCTCCGCATTAGTTATTAAGGCTCTCAAAAGAGCCGGTTTTTATGAATATCATCAAAGCGGTAGCCACATCCAATTGCGTCACCCGGCAAAAATCGGGCTGAAGGTTACCATCCCATTTCATAGAAAAGAGCTTACGCCCAAAACATTAAAGTCTATTATCAAACAGGCTGATTTAGGGGTGGACGAATTTATCAAGCTGCTATAAAAGCCTGTAAAATTATTCACGACATAACCAAGGAACGCCCAGCCTAGATGTCCACTTCACCCCTGGCGAGATTGTTGGTAAAATAAAAACAGTGCTTAAGGCGTAATTTATGGAAAATAAAACTTTTAATGTTTCTTTAATACTGACTTTCGTGGTTGCTTTGATTGGCGGATATATTTTGGGTTTCTATACCAACTGGTCCAAGTCGCGAAATTTGCAACGACAGCTGGATACGTTTTTGCAAAGAGATGCGGAAGTTAAAAAAGCGGAAGAAGACGTGGACCGGAGCGTAAAAGAGAGCCAGGTTACTTCTTCTCAAATTAAAAAAGCCGAAGAAGATATTATTAAAAGCCTAACGCCTCGATAAACCATGAAAAATATTTTAAAAGAAGTTTTTAAAGTCGCAGTTTTGGGAGGGGTGCTCCTGGCCCTTCAAGTCGTTGCTTTTAGCGAGCCAACTCAAACTCCTCCCGGAGGAAATGTTCCCGCGCCCATTAACGTTGGATCAGCTCAACAAACCAAATCCGGTGGCCTTACGGTAGGCAGCTTGGCTTCCTTGGGCAGCGCGTTTTTGGCTACTAATTCCGGCAACGTCGGCATCGGAACGATAAACCCCTCCCAAAAACTTGATGTCATCGGTTATGTCCGCGGAGCAACAGGTCTTTGCATCGGAGGGGATTGTAGAACGAGTTGGCCGCCAGACGGCTTTTCCCAAGTTGAGTATAAAACGTGCGAGGGTTCCAGTAGCACAAATGAAGTTAGTTGCACGGCATTTTGCTCCAGTGGCTATACACTCGTTGGGGGGGGATGCAGAGGTGAACAGGTGAGCCGAGATTTGTATCAATCGGTTCCAAATGCTGAAAACAACGGCTGGGTTTGCGAAGCACAGTCCGATTATTACGGGAATACGATATCTGGCACGGCCATTTGTGTGAGATAGCGACCAGAACCAAATAATGACCCAAACTAAGTTTAGGACAAAAATAACGTTAATCGCGCTGGCCGCTTTGGGGCTTGCTTTGGTTTGGGGTCTGTCTGTTATTAAAATCCAGGCCGGCTCCGGGGATAATCTTTCCGGATGGACGTGGTCGGAGACGATCGGGTGGATAAATTTTAATGGCGCCAATTACGGCGTTAATGTTGATTCAAACGGAAATATTTCCGGCTACGCTTGGTCAGAACACATCGGCTGGATAAGTTTTAATGATTTTTCCGGCTGTCCTTCATCTCCTTGCTCCCCGAAACTTGATAGAGGAACTGGTCAAGTCTCCGGCTGGGCGCGGGCTTATCGCGCTGTTGCGACCGAAGGTCAGACTTTGGGCGGCTGGGACGGCTGGATTCATTTACGAGGTTCAAATTACGGCGTAAGCGTTTCCGGTTGTAGTTGGGATGGCTGGGCTTGGGGCTCGGATGTGGTTGGCTGGGTTCATTTTAGGGGTTCAAATTATGGAGTAAACGGAAGCGGTAATGCCTGTCAAGGAGAGCCCACCCTCGTTATCGTGCCTCCTTCGGCCAGTCTTCAGGTGGGTCAGACAACCTTGCTTCAGGCACTCTATGACCCGGACGGCCCTTCCGGCCCTTCCGGCGAGAGTAATGTAACCGCTTCTTCTAACTGGTCTTCTTCGGCGTCTGGTATCGCGAGCGTGAACAACTCCACCCAAAAAGGATTGGTCAGCGCCAACGCCGTTGGCTCGGCAGTCATCACCGCCGCCTACAGCGGCCTTTCGGCAACCTCTGACATTACCGTGGGAGCCGCGCCCCTGCCCAACCTAAGAATTCTTTCTTCCAGTTTCGCTCCCGCGAGCCCCGTGCCTGGCAGTCTCATGAACTTTTACGCGGACGTTAGCAATAACGGCAGCGGCTCGGCCGGCCCATCCCAGACCCGTTTAAGGATAGATATTGGTAACAATGGCACTTGGGATGTTCTTCCGGCCAATGCCGCAACCGCAGGGCTTGCTCCTGGAGCAGCTGTTGGCGTGAATTGGTCTGGTGTCTGGACGGCAACGTCAGGGACTCACAAATATGAAATCTGCTCTGACGCCACCTCTTTAATTTCCGAAGAAAACGAGACCGACAATTGCGTTACGCAGACATTTACAATTTCTGTTCTCGCCCAGCCCGACTACGTCACCGAAGGCCTGGCCACCGCTCCCGGCGGCCTCACTGCCGGCCAGCTCGTCACGTTTGCCGCGACCGTCAGGAACTCTGGCAGCGGAGCGGCCGCGGTCTCTTCTCAAACCAGATTGCGACTCGACATCAGCAACAACGGCAGCTTTGACGTGACGCCCGCGAACCAGACCACCAATGCTCTCGCCCCCGGCGCCACCGAAGTCGAAAACTGGACTAACGCCTGGACCGCCCAGACTGGCACGCATCGTTTCGAGGTCTGCGCTGACAGCTCTTCTGTTATCACGGAATCGAACGAGTCGAACAATTGCACGACCCAGACGTTTACGGTGGGAGCAGCGCCCCTGCCCAACCTAACTATTACAAGCTTCTCTGTGCCAAACGGCACTCCCGGCGCCTCTGGAAATGCTTCGGTCACCATTCAGAACGCTGGCAGCGCAGCCACACCAGCTGGCTTTGAGGTCGGATTTCACGACGGCTCTCCCTCGATAGCGAGCATCTCCTGCTCCAATGAAGAAACTGGCGTTGCCACCGCCGCGCTTGGCGCCGGGGCTTCCCGCACCCTCACCATTCCTTTCACATATCCTTCAGCCGGAACCCACACCGCTCGTGCCATGGTGGATTCAGATTGCGCTATATCCGAATCCAATGAAACCGACAACGCCGCCTCGGCTAACTACAATGTTTCTGTTCTCGCCCAGCCCGACTACGTCACCGAAGGCCTGGCCACGGCTGGTCCTGTGCCTGGGCCCATTACTGCGAGCCAGCTAGTTACATTCGCGGCCACCGTCAGGAACTCGGGCAGCGGAGCGGCCGCGGTTTCTTCTCAAACCAGATTGCGACTCGACATCAGCAACAACGGCAGCTTTGACGTGACGCCCGCGAACCAGACCACCAATGCTCTCGCCCCCGGCGCCACCGAAGTCGAAAACTGGACCAACGCCTGGACCGCCCAAGTCGGCACGCATCGCTTCGAAATCTGCGCTGACAGCTCTTCTGTTATCACGGAATCGAACGAGTCGAACAACTGCGCGACCCAGACGTTTACGGTGGGAGCCGCTGCAACTTTCAACTACTCTCTTTCCAACTCCGGAAACATAACAGTGACGCGCGGTTCATCCGGCCAAAACACAATCACCCGCACCCTTACTTCCGGTACCACTCAAGGAGTCGCTCTTTCTGCTTCCGGTCTTCCAGCTGGAGCGTCAGCGAGTTTTGCCAATAACCCCTGCAACCCTACCTGCTCCTCAACCCTGACCATAGCCACTACCAATTCGACCCCGACCGGAACTTTCCCGATTACCATAACCGGAACTCCTTTGAACAGAACTACGAATTTTAATCTCACGGTGAACGCACCCGCCGCCCAGCCCGACTACGTCACCGAAGGTCTGGCCACCGCGCCCGGCGGTCTTGTCGCGGGCCAGCTAGTTACATTCGCGGCCACCGTCAGGAACTCGGGCAGCGGAGCGGCCGCGGTTTCTTCTCAAACCAGATTGCGACTCGACATCGACAACAACGGCAGCTTTGACGTGACGCCCGCGAACCAGACCACCAATGCTCTCGCCCCCGGCGCCACCGAAGTCGAAAACTGGACCAACGCCTGGACCGCCCAAGTCGGCACGCATCGCTTCGAAATCTGCGCTGACAGCTCTTCTGTTATCACGGAATCAAACGAGTCGAACAACTGCGCGACCCAGACGTTTACGGTGGCTCCCTTGATTCTGCCGCCGGACTTTTCTCTCTCGGCTGACCCGAACTCGATTTTCGCCACGATTACTGGCTCAAGTCCGGTCACTTCGTCGAAATCCGTGATTAGAGTTACTGCTTTTAACGATTTTGACTCTTCGGTTTCGCTTTCCAGCAACGCCGCGTCGGTTATTCCCGGCGCGACCGGCAATTTCAGCGACTCCACTCTTAGTTCCGCGGAATATTCAACCGGTTCTGAATTTTCCGTGACTGTTCCGGCGAGCGCCTCTCCCGTTCTCTACAACATCACAGTCCAGGGTACAGGAGGAGGACTCCCGCCTCGAAGCGTCAACGTGGCGTTAAATGTTAAACTTAGAGACCCCGACTTTATAGAGGTATTAAGACCATTTTTAGGACCATGGGCCCAGATCGAAACCCATATCTCATTCCCGCGAGCATCATTGTAGCCGGAGCGCTAGTCGCGTTTGCGGTCTTTTATGTCAAGGCAGGCCCGGGCACTTCTTCTCCGTCTGATTCTTCGTTTGAGAATTCTCTCTCGCCGGCCGCGAAGAATATACGTCCCGTAAGTGACAAAGATCATATCTTGGGTAATCCTGACGCCCCGATTAAAATCGTGGAATTTTCGGATTTGGAATGTCCTTTCTGCAAGAGTTTTCACCCCACGATGAAAAGAATTGTGGAGGAATACGGAAAGGACGGGCGCGTGGCCTGGGTCTATCGGCACTTTCCACTTGATTCCATCCATCCCAAGGCGCGAAAAGAAGCCGAAGCCGCGGAGTGCGCGGCCGAGCTTGGCGGGAATCAGGCATTCTGGGCTTACGTTGATAAAATTTTTGAGGTAACGCCTTCCAACAACCGCTTGGAACCTTCCGAACTTCCGAAGATTGCCGAGGAGGTCGGATTGGAGCGGGGTAAATTCGAAGTATGTCTTGACTCCGGCAAATACGCCGAGCGGGTGGCGAAAGATTTAGAAGACGCCATAAATTCCGGAGGCGACGGGACGCCGTACTCCGTGGTCATTACAAAAGACGGAGATTTTTTCCCTTTTTCCGGAGCGCTTCCTTATCAGCAAGTTAAAGCGATAGTGGAGCAAGCTCTCAATGCCACATTGTGACGATTGCGGACATCACCATCTCGGCATCTGCCAATGCGGCTGCACTAAAATCGCGTGTCAGTACTGCAAGCACCAGCATGGCAAAAAATACAAAAACGGCCGGTGCCAATTTTGCGGCTGCAGGCACGTGATGCCCGGGCCAAAAGAAAATCGCGGATAGTGGTATAATATTAGTCTTATGAGAAAAATTTTTAAATGGGCGGCGGTCGCGGTCGTCGTTGCGGGGATTTTAGGAGGACTTTTTTATTTTATCCGTAGTTCCCAGCCCCAGGGCCAGGATTTTAGTCAGTTAATTCCGGTTTTGGACCCCCTTCACGTCACGCGCCCTACTTCCGTGACGGATTACAATTCCAATCCGCCGACTTCGGGCAAACACTGGTCGGATTCGAAGGCGCCGGTGGCGCGCGGCATTCACGAAGAAGAAGAGCCGGATGAAGCCCTGGTGCATAATTTGGAGCACGGTGAAGTTTGGATTTCGTATCATCCGAGAATTCCCGAAGAAACAAAAGAGGAGCTTCGTAAAATCACTAAAGATTTTTCCAAAGTGGTCCTGGCTCCGCGTTCGAAAAATGATACGGATATCGCCTTAGCCGCTTGGGGGCGCCTGGACAAATTTAATTTAGACGGCAGGCCCCTAGACCAAAAAAGAATCGAAGATTTTATTAAAAGGTATAAAAATAAAGGGCCCGAATTAATTCCCTAATCATGCTTTACGACGTAATTATAATCGGCGGGGGGCCGGCGGGGAGCGCGGCCGCGGTGTATACGGCGCGAAAGCGCCTTAAGACGCTTTTGCTCACCGAATCTTTCGGCGGGCAGTCGATAGTTTCTGACGATATTCAGAACTGGATTGGCGAGGCGCATATCTCGGGATTTGATTTGGCAAAAAAATTTGAGGAGCATGTCCGCTCGTTCGGCGACATGGTGGAAATTAAAATGCCGGAGAAAGCGGTGGGGGTCCGTTCCATAAAGTGTGTTGAAAATGGCAGAATCTGCGATTTTGAAGTTCAGACTGACAAGGGGAACGTTTACGAAGGGAAAACTATAATTCTGGTCGCGGGCGCAAGGCGCCGGAAACTCGGTATCACGGGAGAGGATAAATTTGAAGGCAAGGGTGTGGCTTATTGCTCGACCTGCGACGCGCCGCTTTTTTCCGGCAAAAAGGTAGCCGTGATCGGCGGCGGGAACGCGGGCCTGGAGGCCGCGGTGGACCTTTTTCCGTACGCTTCCGAAGTATATTTACTGGAATACGCGGAGCAATTAAAGGGAGATCCCGTGACCCAAGAAGAAATTAAAAAAAATTCCAAGCTAAAGCAAATCATACTCAATGCCCAAACTCTCGAAATTCTGGGAGATAAACCTGCCCGTCCGGCAGGCGGGTTTGTAACCGGTCTCAAATATAAAGACCGCGAGACCGGTGAAGATAAGACGCTGGCTGTGGACGGAGTATTTGTTGAGGTGGGCTCGGTGCCAAATTCGGAAATGGTGAAAGGGTTGGTGGACTTAGATAGATGGGGGCAGGTGGTAATTGATTCCAAGCACGCCTCAACTTCGCATCCGGGAATTTTTGCCGCCGGCGACATCACGGATGACCCCTATAAGCAGAACAACATTTCAGCAGGCGACGCCGTCAAAGCGGCACTCGCGGCCTACAACTATCTTTTGAAGCGCGAGAAATTAACGCCGGCGGCGGGCTGATGTTATAATAAATTTATGGCGAAAATCGCGATAAACGGTTTTGGAAGAATTGGCCGTTCGTTTTTTCGGGCGGCTTTTGGGCTCCCCGGATTCGATATCGTTGCCGTTAATGACTTGGCCGATGAAAAGAATCTTCTCTATCTTTTGAAATACGATTCGGTCTATGGACGATATGAAAAAGAAACCCAGGGTGTCCAGTTTTTCGCCGAGAAAGACCCAGCTAAGCTTCCTTGGAAAAAATTGGGGATAGATATTGTAGTTGAGTCCACTGGACTTTTTACGAATGGCGGGAAAGCCAAGGCGCATCTTGAGGCTGGAGCGAAACGAGCGGTGATTACGGCGCCCGCTGACGATGGCGCGTTGACTGCGCTCGTCGGAGTGAACGATGACCGTTTCGATGGAAAAAATCCGCTCACGGCCAACGCCTCTTGCACTACTAACTCTGTGGCGCCGGTTCTGAAGATTCTTTTGGAAAATTTCGGGATTAAAAAAGCGGTGATGACCACGGTTCACGGCTATACCGCGTCCCAGAAACTCGTGGACGCTCCGGATATGAAAGATGTCAGGCGCGGAAGAGCGGCGGCCGTGAATATTATTCCTTCCACCACTGGTGCCACTGAAGCGGTAATTCAATCCATTCCCGAGCTCAAAGGCAAATTCCAGGCGGAATCAATTCGCGTTCCAACCATTACAGGCTCCATCAGCATTACCTCGGTGCTTGTTGAGAAAAAAACCGACGCTAAAAAAGTTAATGAGTTTTTTGAGAGGGCCGCCAAAGACCCGCGCTGGTCAAAAGTTTTGAAAGTGACGGAGGACCCGATAGTTTCCTCGGATATTGTAGGCGAGCCCTACGGCGCGATTATAGATTTGTCGCTGACGCAAGTTTTAGGCGGCGACCTCGTAAAAGTTTTTTCCTGGTACGACAACGAATCCGGATATACGGCGACTTTGGTGGAGCATGTGAGGAGGATTGTCGCCACACTATGAGGATTTATATTGGCTCGGATCACGCGGGATATGAGTTGAAAGAAGCCCTGAAAAAATTTTTGCAGGAGAAGGGATACGAAGTCGAGGATAAAGGCGCTTTTGAATTCAATCCCGAAGATGATTACCCTGATTTCATTCGGCCCGTGGCTGAAGAGGTAGCAAAAGAGCCGGAATTGAGAGGGATTGTTTTGGGCGGCTCCGGTCAGGGGGAAGCTATAGTCGCGAATCGTATTAAAGGAATTCGCGCCGCGGTCTACTGCGGGGGGTCCATGAAAATAGTAAAACTTTCTCGGGAACATAACGACGCCAATATTTTATCTTTGGGAGCCCGTTTTATCTCCGAGGAGAAAGCAAAAAAAGCTCTTGAACTTTGGCTAAAAACTAAGTTTTCTGGAGGTCTGCATCAAAGAAGAATCGAGAAAATAGACGGATAGCTTATTCACAGCGGATTTGGAAGTTCGCCGTGCTATTCTGGAGGAGAGCTTTGTTTTTGCTCTCAGAATTTCGTGTCAAGCCCAAGGTTTATTTTTGTTATTGGCGGAGTTATGTCCGGCATCGGCAAGGGTATTGCCGCTTCTTCCACGGCGAGAATATTGAAGTCTAAAGGCTACCGGACTACTTGCGTTAAAATCGACCCGTATCTTAATGTTGACGCCGGCACGATGAATCCGATCGAGCACGGCGAAGTTTTTGTTACCGAAGACGGGATGGAGGCGGACCAGGACATCGGCAACTACGAACGTTTTTTGGATGAAGATATCCTCGCACTGAATTACATGACCTCGGGTTCGGTCTATCTGGCCGTGATTGAGCGGGAGCGCGCTTTGGGGTACGACGGCAAGTGCGTGCAGATGGTGCCGCATATTCCTGAGGAGGTTATTCGGCGCTTAAATCTGGTCGCGAGAAAAGCCAAGGCGGATTTTATTTTGGTGGAAATTGGCGGGACGGCCGGCGAGTATGAGAACCTTTTGTTTTTGGAAGCGGCGCGGATGATGCATTTGAAACACCCCGAGAATGTTTTATTTATGCTGGTAAGTTATCTGCCCATCCCCGATAAGATTGGGGAGATGAAGACTAAGCCAACCCAGCACGCGGTCCGAGCCTTGAACTCCGCCGGCATTCAGCCGGATTTTATTATCGCGCGCTCCAGAGTTCCCTTGGATGAGCCGCGCAAACAGAAACTCTCGGTGTTTTGCAATGTTCACCCCGGCGATATTATTTCCGCTCCGGATATCGACAGCATTTATCAAGTGCCGTTAAATTTCGAGAAAGAGAGGCTGGGCGCAAAAATTTTAAAGAAGTTCGGAATCAAAGAGCGGAAGAAAGATTTGAAGGATTGGGGAAAGATGGTGCGGCGCGCCATTTTTTCAAAAAAAGAAGTGACCATCGGCATCGTCGGCAAATATTTCGGCACCGGAAAATTTACCCTGTCAGATTCCTATCTCTCCGTGATTGAAGCCATCAAACACGCCGCCTGGCATTTTTCCAGAAAGCCTAACATTTTGTGGCTCGACGCCGAAGTTTACGAGAAGAGTCCAAATCGGATGAAAGAAGAGCTGGGGACGCTGGACGGCATCATCGTTCCTGGTGGGTTTGGTTCCAGGGGCGTTGAAGGGAAGATAAAAGCCATCGGTTTCGCGAGGAAAAATAAAAAACCCTATCTTGGGCTTTGCTACGGGATGCAGTTGGCGGTGATTGAATTTGCGCGCAATGTGGCCGGGATGAAAGGAGCGCACAGCACCGAGGTTAATCGGCGCACTAAATATCCCGTGATTGATTTGATGGCGGAGCAGAAAGAGAAAGTTTTTAAGGGGAAAATTGGAGGGACCATGCGATTGGGTGCCTACGCCTGCCGTTTGAAAGAGAACACTATCGCGCGCCGTTCCTACGGAGTACGGACTATTCATGAGCGGCACCGCCATCGCTATGAATTCAATTCGAACTTGCAGAAAGTTTTGGAATCCAAGGGCCTGGTCATCTCCGGAGTTAATCCGGAATCAGGCCTTGTGGAGATAGTTGAACTTAAAAATCATCCTTTTTTCTTAGGAACGCAGTTCCATCCGGAATTTAAATCTCGTCCGCTCGAACCTCATCCTTTGTTTAGGGAATTCATCAAAGCTTGCCTGAGCTACCGGAAGTAGAGACGACCAAAAGAAAGCTTGAGCCACTTTTGAAAGGAAAGCGGATTTTGAACCTGCCTGCCGGCAGGCAGGTTTGGGAAAGCCGAAAAGTTTTGAAAGTTGAGCGCCGCTATTACAAAGCGCGCCTGGTCTATCAGCGGGCGGGGGAAAAGTGCAAACGCCGTGGTGCTATAATTAAAAGAATAAAAGTCGCCTCGCGCGGAACTTTTATTTGCGAAAAATGTCAGAGATTATTCCGGCGATAAACGCTGAAAATTTTGAAGAGGTAAGGAGGCGAATAAAGCTTGTGGAGCCATTCGTAAAATGGGTGCATTTGGACGTGGCCGACGGGACTTTTACTTCCAACGCCATTTGGCATCAGCCGGCCGACCTTCTGACTTTAGAAACGCAGCTTTTGGTAGAAGTGCACTTAATGATTTCAGATATGGATTTTCGCTGGCGGGATTGGGTTTTGCCGAGGGTCAATCGGGTAATCTTTCACGAAGAGGCGGCGCATGATCCAGAGTTTGTTTTAAATAAAGTCAAAGAAGCGAGGAAAGAGGTCGGCGTGGCGATTCGTCCCGAAACCGATTGGAAGAAATTAGAGCCGTTTTGCGAAAAAGCCGATTTGGTTCAGACTTTGGCGGTTCCCCCTGGCCGGGCCGGGCAGGAATTTCGCCTCGAAACTCTTGATAAAATTAGGCACTTAAGGAAAATTCATCCTAAATGTATAATTGAAATAGACGGCGGAATCAATCCTGAAACCGGCAAAAAATGTGTTTCCGCAGGTGCCAATATTCTAGTTTCCGCAAATTATATTTTTAATTCTGAAGATATATCAAAAACAATTGAAAATTTAAAGCATGTCTCATCTGCACGAAGATAAAATTAAATTTCTTGAAGAGAAAGCGAACGAAATTCGTCAATCTATTATTGAGATGCTGGTTGAGGCGGGGAGCGGACACACGGCTGGGCCCTTGGGGATGGCGGATATTTTTACCGCTTTCTATTTTCATATTTTGAACCACGACCCTCGGAATACGGACTGGCCGGAGCGTGACCGCTTGATTTTGTCGAATGGCCATATCTGCCCGGTGCGCTATGCCGCCATGGCGCACGCCGGATATTTTGGGCTGGGAGAATTGAAAACTCTGCGGAAATTCGGAACGAGATTGCAAGGCCATCCGCACCGGACCGCTTTGCCCGGCGTTGAAACAACTTCCGGACCTTTGGGCTCTGGTTTGGGACAGGCGGCGGGAATCGCCTACGGCGCGAGGATGGATAAAAAGAAGTTTCAAGTTTATTGTTTTATGTCCGACGGCGAGCAGGAAGCCGGCAACACCTGGGAGGCGGCCATGTTTGCCGGCAAAAATAAACTTCAGAATTTGACCGCCTTGATTGACCGCAACAACATTCAGATAGATGGGATGACCGAAGATATCATGCCGCTAGAACCGCTGCGCGATAAATACGAAGCTTTTAATTGGCATGTTTTGGAAATCGACGGACATAATTTTGAGGAAATTGTCGGGGCGGTCGAGGAGGCGAGAGCAATTTACGAGAAACCCGTGGTGATAATCGCGCACACCATTCCCGGAAAGGGCATAAAAGAGATAGAATTTGATTATAGGTGGCACGGCATCCCGCCCAATAAAGAACAGGCTAAAAAGTTTTTAGAAGAGCTTAGGACTTTAGGCGGTAAAATTGTAAGTGAACACCAATAAAGGTCGAACTTCTAATTACTAATTTCTAATATCTAATTTCTAAAATATGACACAGATGATGAAAAAAGTGGGAATGCTGGGGTGGATATTCGCAAGCTTGATGTATCTCGGCGGCCTAGTCTCCATGGCGTTGGGCAGTGAGTTTCTGAACGTCAATTATATGACTTGGTATTGGAACGCGCTCGTTCTTGGCGTTCTAGTGCTCGGCTCAAAACTTGGTGTTCTCATCATGCTCAAAGAAGAGAAGAGGATGTAATTTTTTATAATGCCGGTAAACCTTAAGGCAAAATTAGTCGAGAATATCCTCGACCTTAAATCTCTTGAACAAAAACCGACCAGAGACGGATACGGTTTGGGGCTGGTCGAAGCCGGAGAAAAAAATCAGAACGTGGTGGCACTTTGCGCTGACCTTACTGAATCCACTCGCACTGAAGCTTTCGCTAAAAAATTTCCAGAGAGATTTATTGAGTTGGGCGTGGCGGAACAGAATTTGGCAACGGTGGCCGCCGGACTCGCGAACTACGGCAAGATTCCTTATATCGCGAGCTACGCCATGTTTTCTCCGGGCCGGAATTGGGAACAGATTCGGACTACGATTTGTTACAATGACTTGCATGTTATCATCGCCGGCGCGCATGCCGGCGTTTCGGTCGGTCCGGACGGCGCGACGCACCAGGCCATAGAAGATATCGCGATAATGAGACCTATCGCAAATATGATTGTTATCGCGCCTTCGGATGTTAACGAAGCCGAGAAAGCCACGCTAGCCGCGGCGGATTTACCCGGCCCGGTTTACCTTCGTTTTGCCCGCGAAAAAACCCCGGTTTTTACTACGCGAGAAACGCTGTTTCAGGTTGGGCGCGCTGAAATTTTCTGGGAAGCGGACTTGGCGGTTTCACCGCCAAGTGGCGGTGAAACCGCATTAGATGTCGCCATCATCGCCTGCGGCCCTTTAGTGCATAACGCAATTTTGGCCGCGGCTGAATTAGAAAAAGAGGGCGTGAAAGTCCGCGTGATTAATAATCACACCATAAAACCGATGGATGAAAAAACCATAATTCAAGCCGCCAAAGACGCCGGAGCAGTAGTGACGGTTGAGGAACATCAGGTGCGGGGCGGCATGGGCTCGGCCGTGGCGGAAGTTCTTGCGAGGAGTTGCCCGGTGCCGATAGAATTTGTTGGGGTCCAAAATCGCTTCGGCGAGTCAGGGGCTCCAGATGAGCTTATCGAACACTTCGGCATGGGGGTTTCGCATATTAAAGAGGCTGTTAAAAAAGTTATAAAAAGAAAATAGTATACCTTATTAATGTTTTCTTCTGAAAATATAAATAAAAAAGGGCCGAAGGCACTTATGACGCATCAGCCCAATTCTTCCCTCCTAGTTAGTTCCCCCTAAAGAGAAAAGAACGGATAAGAATCGATTTAAAAAATTATGGAAAGAACCGGACTTCATGTTAATTATTTCATACATTGCTTGGAGCGGCAAATTTTTATCCACACCACTTCCTGGCGATTTTAGCTAGGACTGGTACTATAAAACAAGAAGATAAGAATCGGCTAAAGCCCTTTTGAGGGGCTGATAGAAGCCGATTTTTTATTTTCTAGATTTTTTATGCGTAAAAACGGCAGAAAAAATGGAAAGAACGGCAGGAATGGTAAAAGGACCGGCAATAAATTTTCAAAGCGCTTTACACTCGGGAAAACGCGCGTCAACTCGTGGGACGCGTGGCTTGTTATTGGCTTTGCGGCCGCCGTCGCCCTGAGTGCGATTTTCGGCAATCTTCAAAAGGAGGAAGAGATTATAATTCCGCCTTTGCCGATAGTTGAAGCCTCTCAGAATTCCCTCGAGGCTCTAGATAACACTTCCGGCCCGCTGATTACTTCTCTTTCCTCGTCTTCCGGACCTTCTGGGACAACGATAATTGTGAAGGGTTCTGGATTTTCTTCGGTTGATAACGTGATTTATTTCGGAGAAGATATTGTGGCGAGTGTACCTTCGACTGACGGCGAAACCTTGAGTTTTAATGTGCCGCAAGTTCCTTCCGATATTTATTTTGTTGGTGTGCTCACTTACGAAGGAAAAAGCAACGTCACCATTTTTACAATTCTCGACCAGATGGCTTATGATTAATCTATGGCCAAAAGCTATGATTTCATCGCTATCGGCGATACGGTAACGGACGCTTTCATTGATTTAAAAGAGGGGGCTTCGGCGCATTTGGATATCGATAGGGGGACGCGGGAGCTTTGCATGCGCTTTGCCGATAAGATTCCCTATGACGACGTCTATGTGATTCCGGCAGTGGGAAACAGCGCCAACGCCGCGGTTGCGGCCTCGCGTCTTGGGCTGAAAAGCGCCTTGGTTTCAAACGTAGGAGGTGATTATTTTGGAAAAGAATGTTTGGATACGCTTCGGGCCGAAAAAGTTTCCACGGAATTTGTGAAAATTCATAAAGGCGCGAAGACCAACTACCACTATGTTTTGTGGTATGAAGACGACCGGACGATTTTGATTAAACACGAGGAGTATCCTTATAAACTTACAAATGTTGATGACCCCTCTTGGATTTATTTTTCTTCGCTCGGAGGGAATTCCGAAGCGTTCCATAAAGTAGTCCTCTCTTACCTAAGAAAGCGCCCCAAAATAAAACTGGCCTTTCAGCCCGGCACTTTTCAGATGAAGATGGGGAGAAAAAAACTCGCCGGGGTTTACTCCCGCGCGGAAGTCGTAATCTGCAACAAAGAAGAGGCCCAGCGCATTCTAGGAATTGATGAAAATAATGTAAAAATTCTTTTGAAAAAAATGCACAACATCGGCCCTAAGATAGTTGTGATAACTGATGGGCCAAAAGGAGCGTACGCGTCCGATGGAAAATCAGCTTGGTTCATGCCGCCCTACCCGGACCCGAAGCCGCCCTTGGAACGAACCGGAGCCGGAGACGCGTTCTCTTCCACTTTTGTGGTCGCGCTCTGTTGCGGCCGGAGCGTTCCGGAAGCGCTCGAGTGGGCGCCGATTAACTCCATGTCCGTGGTGCAGTACGTCGGGGCCAGGGAAGGGCTTTTGACAAGAAAACAGCTCAAGGCTTATCTCCAAAAAGCGCCCCGGAGCTATAAGCCGCAAAGAATATGACCCTCAAATCGTGGCTGGCAAAAGCGCAAAAGGAAAGTTGGGCTCTGCCTCATTTTAATTTTTCGAATCTAGAGATGCTGAAAGCCCTTGTCCAAGCGGCTCAAGAGGCGAGAAGCCCCGTGATGGTAGGAACTTCGGAAGGGGAGAGAAATTTCATCGGACTTCGGGAGGCGGTTTTTATGGTTGAATCTTTCCGGGAAGAGTTCGGGGTTGAGATTTTTTTGAACGCCGACCACTCCAAATCAGCTGAATCCGCGAAAAAAGCGATTGATTCCGGTTATGATTCGGTGCACATTGATTTATCGAACCTTTCATTCGGAGAAAATGTGAAAGGAACTAAAGAGGTAGTAAATTATCGAGGTCCGACTTCGATAGAGGGGGAGCTGGGTTATCTGCCAGGAGAGTCAAAAATTCAGAATAAAAAATTTGAGCTAAAGCCGGAGGATTTGACCGACCCTGACGAGGCCGCGAGATTCGTGCGCGAGACTGGGGTTGATAGATTCGCGGGCGCTTTTGGAAATATTCACGGAATTTCTCTTGACGAGCCGGCTTTGTATATTGAACGCATTAAAGCGGTTCGGAAAGCGCTTTCAGAAGATATCGCGCTCGTGCTTCACGCGGGCTCCGGAATTCCGGACGAGGAGATTAAAGCCGCGATTGCAGCCGGAATTTCCAATATTCATATTTCCACCGAGCTTCGCTCTGAATTTCGCGAAGAGCTTGAAAAATCTTTGCATAAAAAGGGCGAGACCGAATACGCGCCGTACAAGATAATGGGGCCGGTGGTGGAAGGTATCAAAGAGAAAGCCATTGAAAAAATAAAATTATTCGGTTCTGTGAATAGAGTATAATCGAAATATGCCGAAAGTTTTTATTACCAGGAAAATTCCGGAGGCTGGAACAGAGAAATTAAAGAAAGCTGGATACGAAGTAGAAGTAAATCCCGAAGACCGGGTTTTGAAAAAAGAAGAATTGATTTCTTTTTTGAAGAGAGGCAAATATGACGCAGTTTTGGTGCTTTTGACTGATAAGTTGGACGCGGAGGTTTTTGAGGCGGCTGGCAAACAATGCAAGATTTTTGCGAATATGGCCGTTGGATTTGACAATGTGGAGGTCGCGGCCGCAAAAAAAGTCGGAATTATGGTCGCGAATACGCCCGGGGTTTTGACAGACACGGTGGCGGAGCATACTTTCGCCCTGATGCTCGCGATTGCGCATCGGATTGCGGAAGGGGACAGGTTTTCCCGCGCTGGAAAATATCATGGCTGGGAGCCCATGCTCCTTCTTGGAGCGGATGTTTCCAGAAAAACTTTAGGGATTTTGGGCCTCGGCAGAATCGGCTCGCGCGTTGCGCATCACGCGGCGCGCGGTTTTGACATGAAAGTTCTTTATTATGACGTGAAGAGAAACGAAGATTTCGAAAAAGAATTTTCCGCGCAATATCGCCTCGCCGCGGAGGAAGTTTTACGAGAAGCGGATTTTGTTTCAATTCATGTTCCGCTTCTGCCTTCGACGCACCACTTGATAGATGCCAAGCGTTTAAAAATGATGAAGCCGACGGCATATCTGATAAACACCTCGCGCGGCCCGGTGATTGACGAAAAGGCCCTCGCCGAGGCTTTGAAAAAAGGAGTCATCAAGGGAGCCGCCATTGATGTTTTTGAGAACGAACCGCGAATCGAGCCGGAACTTTTAAAACTTGAGAACGTGATTTTAACTCCGCATATCGCTTCCGCCACCCAAGAAACCCGCGCGAAAATGGCCGAACTTGCGGCGGAGAACATCATCTTAGCGCTGGCTGGCCAAACTCCTCCCAATCTGATAAAATAGTCCCCATGCCAATTCTTAAAGCTGAAAAACGCGAAATAACGGGTAAAAAAGTCCAAAATCTGAGAAAGCGCGGGAAAATTCCGGCTGTGGTTTGCGGCGCCGGAGAAAAAGGAATTTTGCTTCAAATCCCCGAGAAGGATTTTGAAAAAGTTTTTCGCCAGGCCGGGGAATCGAGCCTGGTGGAATTAGAGGTGGGAGCGGAGCGCAAGAACGTTTTGATTCACGAGGTGGCTTTTGACCCGGTTGAGGACAGGCCCCTTCATGTTGATTTTTTACAGGTGCGCTTGGATAAGCCCATTCGCGCTAAGGTTCAGCTGGTTTTCGAGGGAGAACCGCTGGCTGTTAAAAATTTGGGAGGAATTCTTGTGAAAGTGGCGCACGAGTTGGAGGTGGAAGCTCTGCCCCGAGATCTGCCTCATGAAATTAGGGTGGATATTTCCGGACTTCAAAATTTGGGCGCTCGGCTCGCGGCGAAGGATTTGAAACTGCCTCGGGGCGTGAAGATTCACGCTCCCTTGGATGAAATTTTGGTTTTAGTGGAGGCTCCGAAGAGCGAAGAAGAACTTAAAGCCGAAGAAGCCCAAGCCGTCCCCGCTCTTGAAACTATAGAAGTCGTCAGCAAGAAAAAGGCTGAAGAGCCCCCTTCCGCTGAACCTGCTCGTCCTGCAGGCGGGACTTCGGAGGGCAAGGAAGAAAAAAAGGAGGGGAAGAAATAGTAGTATAATAGGGATATGCGGTTTTTTTTGCTGGCGAGCTTATTGTTTTTGCCTTTTTTGTATCTTTCTGCCCAAACTCCGGCCCCGTCGGCAGTTCTAGAAAGGCGCGCCCAGCTGGAGGCGGATCTCGCCGCGCTGGAAAAAGAAATTGAAGATTATCGCGGTCTGATTCAATCTAAACAAAATGAAGCTCAAAGTTTGGAGCGCGATATCGCCATTCTGGACGCCCAAATAAATAAAGCCAAGCTGGAAATAAAAGCGCGCACCCTTGCCATTTCGCGTCTGGCGGGGCAAATCTCCGAAAAAACAGAAACTATTTCTGCGCTGGAGGAAAAGATTCGGCGGGAGAAAGCTTCGCTGGCCGAGCTTTTAAGAAAGCTCCATGAGTTTGACCAATCCTCGCTGGTGGAAATACTTTTGGGCTATAATAATCTTTCAGAATTTTTCGTCCAAGCGGATTCCTTCAACATCATCCAGGAAGCGCTGCAGCTTTCTTTCGGTGAAATTCGCTCTGACCGGGACCTGGCCGGAAAGGAGCGCGATGACTTGGAGGACCGCAAGGCCGAGGAGGTTCAGCTCAAGGGACTGCAGGAGCTCGAGAAGAAGCGCATTGAGGAGCGCGAGGCGGAAAAGAAGAAAATTTTGCAGGCGACCCGCGGGCAAGAGAAGGCTTACCAGAAAATTTTAGGAGAACGGGCTAAAAGCGCGGCCACGATTCGCTCCCAGCTTTTTTTGCTGGTCGGTTCTCCGGCCATTCCTTTCGAGCGGGCGCTTGAATACGCGATTGCGGCCGAGAAGGCCGCCGGCGTTCGCCCTGCTTTTCTTTTGGGGGTCATTGCCGAGGAATCAAATCTGGGCGCGAATGTGGGCACGGGGAACTGGACGATTGACCTTTCTCATTCTCGCTGCGCCAAACAGCGTGAAGCCTTCGTCGATATCACTTCGCGCTTGGGCCTGAATCCGGATTTAATGCCAGTCTCCAAAAAAGCTTGGTACGGCTACTGCGGAGGCGCGATGGGTCCGGCGCAGTTTATTCCCACAACTTGGCTTTTATATGAAGATAAGGTTAGTGAAATCACCGGTAATCGGCCCGCCAATCCCTGGAACCCAAAAGACGCTTTCGTCGCCTCCTCGCTTCTTTTGCGCGACAACGGAGCCGGAGCCAGAACCTATCAGGCGGAACACACCGCGGCTTTGAAATATTTGGCAGGCTCCAACTGGCGAAAACCGGCTTACCGTTTTTACGGAGACGACGTGATGGCGCTCGCCCAGAAATATCAGGAGCAGATCGACATCCTGGCGGGAGTCGCGCAAAGATAAGCGGTATGAAATTTGTCTTGGCGCGGCATTGCGAAACTGATTGGAACCGGGAAGGACGCCTGCAGGGCCGGAGTGATATCGGACTCAATGAAAAAGGCTGGCTGGAGGCCGAGGAGCTTACCGAAAAATTAAAAGGCCGGAATATCACTGGAATCGTCAGCTCGGATTTGAAGCGCGCCCAGGAAACTTCCTCTCTCCTCGCGGGCCATTTAGAACTGGAAATAAAACTTGAGGCGAGACTCCGCGAATGCGATTTCGGTAGCCTCGAGGGAAAAAATCGCGAAGAAGTTTCAAAACTTTATCTGCCGAGGCGAATTGATATCGATGGTATGTGGCACGGTTCTTTTATTGAATATGATTTTGAGCCTTTCGGCGGAGAGTCGAGAGACCGGGTTCTGCGGCGCCACCTTTCGCTTTTAGACGAACTTTATATTGAAGGCGGCCCGGAGCCCATGCTTCTAGTTGGCCACGGTACCGGCCTCGGCACCCTCCTGGCCTATCTGAAAAAACCGCCCCTTGGGCGCGGTGAGTATATTGTTATCGAGTATCCTAACTAGTTCTCGCAAACGCTTTTACAATCGGACCGAGATCGCCGTCGAGGATTTTTTCTATATTGTGCCAGGATTTTTTAATTCGATGGTCGGTAAGGCGGTCCTGCAGGAAATTATAGGTGCGGATTTTTTCGGAGCGGTCAGCTGTTCCAATTTGTTCCCGTCTCTCTTTCGCGAGCGCCTGGGCTTCTTTGAGCCTTTTCTCGTCAAGCAGTTTGGCGCGGAGGATGCGCAGTGCCCTTTCGCGGTTTTTCTGCTGGCTTCTTTCTTCTCGAGAGGAGACCACGAGGCCGGTCGGCTTGTGGAGAATCCGAACCGCCGTTTCCACCTTGTTGACGTTCTGTCCTCCCGGCCCCCCGGCGCGGGAGAAAGTAATTTCCAAATCAGATTCTTTCACCTCAATGTCTTTTTCTTTGGCTTCCGGCAGAATCGCGACCGAGGCGGTCGAGGTATGGATGCGGCCGGTTTTTTCCGTCTTGGGGACGCGCTGGACCCGATGCACGCCGGATTCCTGTTTTAATTTTACGTAAACTCTTTCGCCCCGAATCTCCGCCACCAATTCGCTGGCAATACCAAAAGGCCAGCCTTGTTTGGCGGCATAATTTTTGTACATGCGAAAAAGTTGGGCGGCGAAGATGGAAGCTTCGTGGCCTCCGGCCCCAGCCCTAATTTCAAGAATAATCGTCTCCATTATTTTCTTTTTTTGCTGGCCCTAGCCCGGAAGCGCTCCACCCGGCCGGCGGCGTCAATCAATCTTCCCTTGCCCGTGTAAAAGGGATGACATTTGGAACAAATCTCCACTTCCATTTTTTCTTTGCTTGCTCCCACAGCGATAATATTGCCGCAGGCGCATTTAATTTTCGCTTGCGGGAAATATTTGGGATGAATCTCTGATTTCATCGCTCTATCGTAGCAGAGATCCTCGGAAAAGAAAAGGGTTGCTTCCTGACCGGTTTGGTATTAAACTGGTTCGCATATGGCAGAGGCCGAGGCTGAAGTAATAGGGGCTGATAAAGAGCTGGAAAACATGTTCCAGGCCGGAGCGCACTTTGCTTATTCGCCTTCGCGCCGGCACCCCAAGATGTCGTCTTTTATCCAGGGCATTAAAAACAACGTGGAAATTTTCGATTTGGAGAAAACCAGTGAAGCGCTGGGCCGAGCCGAGGACTTTTTAAGGAAAGCGGGCCAGGCGCGAAAGAGCGTTTTGTGGGTGGGGACCAAACCCTCGGCCCGCGCGGTTATCGAGAAAATAGGGCGGGAGCTCGGCCAAAATTACGTGGCTAGACGCTGGATCGGCGGCACTCTTACCAATTTTAAGCTGATTCGCGAACGCCTGAAATATTTTGAGGACCTGAAGAAAAAGCGGGAGTCGGGAGAGCTTGAGAAATACACCAAGAAGGAACGCTTGACAATCAGCCGGGAGATTGGGAGTTTGGCGGAGAAATTTTCCGGCATTGAAAATCTTAAGAACGGCCCGGAGGCGATCGTTATCGTCGACCCTCGGGAGGAGAAAACCGCCTTCTCTGAAGCGAGACGAGTTAACCTGCCCATCGTGGCGGTGCTTTCTTCGGATAACGACCCCAGCGGCGTGGCCTATCCCATTCCGGCCAATGATTCCGCGTCTTCAAGTTTAGTGTATCTGCTGGAGCGTTTAGCCAAGGCTTATCGGGAGGGGGCGGCAAGCTCGGCGCCTGAAAATAATGGTTAGAATTTCGAAAGAGGCAATTCAAGAACTTCGTTCCAGAACCGGGGTTTCGGTAATGGCGGTGAAAAAAGTTTTGGAAGAGGCGGGAGGCGACATGGAGCGCGCCCTGGAACTTCTGAAAGGGGAGGCTAATGAGATGGCCTCCAAGAAAGCTCAACGCCAGACCAAGGCCGGCATCATCCAGAGCTACGTTCACGGAGGAAAAATCGGAGTTTTGGTGGAGCTTCGAACGGAGACGGATTTTGTAGCCAAAAACCCGGAGTTTCAAAACTTCGGCCGGGAGATCGCGATGCAGATTGCGGCTTCGGACCCGGCGGACGTTGCCGAACTTCTGAAAACGGACTATATTCGGAATCCTGCCGTCAAGGTATCTGATTTTTTAAAAGAAGCCATCGGTAAATTCGGGGAGAATATTGAGGTTTCCCGTTTCGCCAGACTAGAATTATAATATGGCATTTATTTTCTATTTAGCGCTGTTGGTTTTTTCCGCCGCCGGAGCCGTTTTTCTTTTCGGAAAATATTTCAGGGAGGTAAAAAAAATGCCGGCCATCCAGCTTCAGGAAAGATTGTCGGCTTCGTCTTCGGTGCGCCGGGAGCTTAAAGAGCGCTGGTATAATCCGGCGGAGACGAAATTTTACGAGGTGATTCTGCCGGCTTTCTGGCGGGGTTTGGAAAAGCTTGTCACTAAAGTGCGCGTTTTGGTTTTGAAATTGGAAACGCGCCTCAAATGGCTCGCGGATAACATCCGGGGCCGGCATATAAATCTGGATGTTGGCGAGAAGTCCGAGTACTGGCAGAATCTAAACGGAGCGAAAAAGAACGGAAAAAACGGGACAAAAGATAAACCAGGGTAGGCCAGGATAGCTCAGTGGCTAGAGCAGTTGTTTTGCCCGCCCCGTTAGAAATGCCGACGTAGCTCAGTGGTAGAGCAACGGTTTTGTAAACCGTAGGTCGTGGGTTCGAATCCCTCCGTCGGCTCATCGACATTTCTAACGGGGTAAACAGGTCGTCAGTTCGAATCTGACCGCCGGCTCCAAATTTTTTTTGAAAAAAGATAGACTAACCCCACCGCCACTCCTCCGACGAGATTAAAAAGTAAATCATCGGCGGTGTCCGGGCCGCCACCCAAGCGGACTTGGCGGCCGTGGTAAAGCCGGTCTTCGAGATATTCTTCGATTTCGTAAAAATCTCCGAAGAGCGCCACAAAGCCCAGCGCCAAAAAGATTGTCAGAATCAGCGGCAGAGCGTATTTCTGTCCGTGCTTTTTGAGAAGCGAGAGAGAAGCCGCCATCACGATTCCGCCGCCCGCCAGATGCATGAACTGGTCATACCAATCGAATCTTCCGTAAAGATGCGCCACGTCGCCGAGGGCGTCGAGCCAGAGTCCGATCGCCGCCAAAAAATAAGGCAGGGGAGATAAGGCGAGGGCTTCGATGACGATTAAACTTCCGACCGAAGTTACCAAAAGCCCGAGCCACGAAAAATCCAGAGTGAATTTCAAAATACCCGCTAGGTTTAGGAGTTCAAAAAGGATAAGGAGGGCTATTGCTATCCTTCCAAGGAGCATAATTCTATAATAAACACTATTGACGCGTATTCAAAAAAGTAAGCCGTTGAAAGATTTGACCACTTTGGGGATCGGCGGGCCAGCCAGATTTTTTTGCGAGGCGAAAAGCGAGAAAGAACTTTTGGAGGCGCTTCGGCGGGCCAGAGAGAAAAAAGTCCCGTGGTATATTCTGGGTTCGGGTTCGAACCTCGTTGTTTCCGATAAAGGGTTTCCGGGCCTTATAATTAAAGCGAACATTCGAAAATTTTCTCGCGATAGAAGCAAAGTTCTCGCGGGGGCGGGGAATGAGCTCTTAGCCTTTATCAGAAAAATAAACCGGCTCGGACTGGGAGGGGTGGAACGGATGGCGGGAATCCCCGGAACAATCGCTGGAGCGATTTACGGCAACGCCGGCGCCTACGGTCAGGAAATTTGCGAGAATTTACGCCGAGTTCGGATTTTTGATGGGAGAAATTTTCGCTGGCTTTCGCGCCGCGCCTGCAGGTTTTTCTATCGCGACAGCATTTTTAAAAAGCATAAAAATTGGGCAATAGTTGAGGCGGAGTTTTCTTTCAAAAAAGGCAAACCCAAAGAGCTTTCAAGAATTTCGCGGGAGATTATAAAACTTCGCGAAAAAAAATACCGGCCTTCGCTTCTTTGTCCGGGGAGTTTTTTCAAAAATATAATCTTTAAAAATCTTCCTAAATCAGCGCAAAAAAAGATACCGCCGGATAAAGTTATGTACGGAAAAGTTTCAGCCGGGTATCTTCTGGAGGTGGTCGGCGCCAAGGGCCTTTCGAAGGGCGGGATTAAGATTGCAAAACATCACGCGAATTTATTTTATAATTCCGGCGGCGGCAAGGCGCAGGACATCAAAAAGCTCGCCATTATTTTGAAGGACAGGGTCATGAAAAAATTTGGCGTCGAATTAGAAGAAGAAGTGCAATATTTGGGATGAAATTTTCTATTTTCGAAAAATATCCCAGACTTCGATATGGAATTTCAGAAAAATCCGATGGGGCGATGGAGCTGGGGAAGCAGATATTGAATGGGGCCGAGCCAATAGGACGAAATAATCATTTTAAGAAGCTAGGTGTTCCATACGAGAAGGTTGTAAGTGCGGACTTGATTCACGGCATAAATGTTTCCGTGGTTGACTATAATAACGGGGGTATCGTTATACCTAAAACGGACGGGCTTTTAACAAAATTTCCTAATTTATTTTTGGCCATAACGGTAGCTGATTGTTTCCCAATCTATTTTTTTGATCCCGAAATAAGAATTATTGGATTAGTGCACGCAGGGTGGAGAGGTGTAACAAAAAATATAACCTCAAAAGCTTTGGAAATTTTAAGTAAATTGGGAGCTACTGCTAGTAATTTATTAATTGGAATTGGCCCAGGAATACAAGTTTGCCATTTTGAAGTGAAAGAAGATGCTTTAAAAGAATTTGGCAGGCATGATGAAATAATCGAACGTGATGGGAAAACATTTGTTGACCTGAGCGCCATTATTCAAAAGCAGATTGCGGCTTTTGGGGTTCCTAAAGAAAAGGTAGAAAACTCCGGCGAGTGCACATATTGTTTAAAAGATAGATATTTTTCTTATCGAAGAGATAAACCCGCCGAAATTCGAGCAATGGTGGCTTATATTGGCAAGTTGGAATAATAATGTTAAACACCGGGTGTTCAACGGATTGAGTATGAGCAAACGCCAAATACCAGCGCCATACAAGCCCCAACACCATCCAAAAGGATGGGGACACGAGGATTGGGTCAGTAATAATGAGGAATATTGCGGAAAACTTTTATTCTTCAAAAAAGGCAAACGTTGCAGCTTTCATTATCATGAAAAAAAGCGCGAGACATTTTATTTATTCTCGGGCAAAATGGAGATACGGGTTGGATGGGAAGACGATTTAAATGGATCAGAAATAAAATCATATATTTTAAATCCCAGCGATTGCCTCGAAATACCGAAGGGATTGCGGCACCAGATGATAGCCCTGGAAGATTCAAACTTATTTGAATTTTCGACAACCCACTTTGAAGAAGATTCCAAACGCATTATTAAAGGGGATTGAGAATCGAAAGATGACTGAAGAGTTAAGAAAAAGACAGAGAGTCGCAAGAAAGATCGTAGCCGAGCTCAAAAAGCTTTTTCCGCACGCCAAAATTGTTTTGAATTATTCCTCGAACTGGGAGCTTTTGGCAGCAGTGATTCTGTCGGCGCAGTGCACTGACAAAAAAGTGAACGAAGTTACCGAAAAGCTTTTTAAGAAATATAAAAGACTTGAAGATTACGTGAAGGCGGACATTCGCGAGTTTGAAAAAGATATCCGGCCAACCGGATTTTACCGGGCGAAAGCCAAAAATATTTTAACTTCAGCTCGAATTATCAAAGAAAAATTCGGCGGGAAAATTCCAAAAACAATGGAAGAGATTTTGACTTTACCTGGCGTTGCCAGAAAAACCGCGAATATCGTTCTTGGAAACGCTTACGGCATTGTGGAGGGGATAGCGGTGGACACGCATGTCAGACGGCTTTCGCGCGCCTGGGGGCTTACGGACGAAAACGACCCGGTGAAAATTGAGCGAGATTTGATGCGGCTAATTCCCAAAAAAGACTGGTTTAAATTCACCTATATGGCGATTGACTATGGCCGCAAATTCTGCCCGGCCCGGCCCCACGCCCATAACTTATGCCCGATCACGAAAATTTTATTGGCATGATTTTAGATAGTTGATAGTTGGTTGTAACGCTTCGATATATCGAAGCGGGAGGATATGGTATTGTTGTATATATGCCGCATATCTCCAGGAAAAGAGTAAAGAAAAATATTTTTAAGCGGATGACTAACGAGTTTATAAATACTATCTCTGGACTTAAAACTCGCGATGATATTAGTGGTTTTTTGCGAGAATTATTGACCCCGACGGAGCGGGTGATGTTGGCAAAACGGCTTGCCATCATTATGATGCTCAAGAGAGGCTATTCTTTTAGGGCGATAGAGAAAGCCTTAAAGGTAAGTCCCTCAACTTCTAGCCGATTTTGGAAGATGACAAAGACACAGCCTTTTGACGTAATTATGAAAGGCATTAAAACGAAAGAAGAAAAGAAAAAGTTTTGGGAAGAAATTGAAAGACTTTTGAGGATGGGACTCCCGCCGCGCGGCCGGGGCCGATGGACCAACGTGATGCGAATGCTCGACAAGCCATAGACCTCGCATTTACAGATTAGACGCAAAGGTGCGATCTCTGCTTCGATATATCGAAGCAAAGAGGAGGGGCCGTTATCGAGATTCAACCTCGGTAATTCTCAGCTGCCTCTGCTGAAGGTTTCAAGTAAAATACCTTCACTTCGCATCTAAGTTTCTTCTCGATATTTTTGAAACAGTTTTTCTGGGAACGTCTCAATCTATCTTTGCCAAGTTTTACCTCCACAAAAAAGAATTTCTTGTCACGATAGACAAAAAGGTCTGGTGATTGATGACGCGGATTCGGGTACTTTAAGATTCCAATCTGCTGTGGCGTAAAAAATCTAGAAATTATTTTGAATTTTCTTGAATGATTTCTATACAGATATTTTTCAACTAAAACTTTATAACCTTTATTCGCATAATGAATGGCTACAAACCATTCTCCAAAATGATATCGCGGCTGCGTAAGCGCAATGCGTAAATCATCTTTGTCAAATATCTTACGAAATTTTCGCCGCCAAGTTCGTTGGAGTCTTTTCGCTTTCCATTTTTCAAAAAGTTCGGGGAAATAAAAAAGAAACTCATTTTTCATAGAATCACTGAGTTCCTCCGCAAAATTTCAACCAAATAGTAACGTCTTTAGGTGAAGCATGAATCGCGCCAAGAGATAACCCGCAACAATGAAAGCCGCGGAGAAAATGATGCTAGAAAGGCCGATGGCGGCATTCACAATCACAACAAGCGCGATTAGTGCAAATAAAATCCTTCGAAGTATGATTTCCCCCTTTTTAGTTAAAAGAAAAAGAAATAGAGAAAGAAAGAAGGTTGGAGAAATTAAAAGGCCGAAGATGTATCTATACTGTTCAGTAGTCCCAATAAGCGCACCGCCAAAACGGTATAATTTAGGAAAGCTACCTAAAATCGAGCCGAAAAAGTCTCCAGTGAAGTAAACTAACAATGCTGTTAAAAATATAACTAGTGTCCCTTTCTGAACTTGAGTTAATTTTTTATTCTGATTCATAATCAATTATTCCATAACCACTCGACATCTTCTTTCAATAAATTAAAACATTGGTCGTTGATGTGTTTGGGATGATTTTTTTCAAGTTTTTTAATAAAGCCCTCTAAAGTCTTCTGACTAATTTCTTTCTTTTTCTTTATAATTTTCTCAAGCTCTTTAATTAGGTTTTTTTTAACGCTTTTCTTTGTAATCCAGCCGAGGTCATAGCACATTTCAACATCTGCAATAACATCGTCAATCGTAATTTCAAATCCGAGAGTTTCGGGGGTCGAGCTGGTGAAGGTAAAATCAATATCCGAAACAACTCCTGGCGCGGTCTCCCCGGTGAATTCCGCTACAGTTGAAGTCGCCTCTGTAATATAGTTTATCTCAACTGTGTAAGAACCTCCAGAACCAGTTCCCTGGGTCTGAATTTTGTACTCGCCATCTAAGGGATTGGGAATAGTCACAAACTCTTCTTCTGTGCCGCTGTAAAAAGCAAGCGAAATTTCATTAAGCTCTCCACCCGTGCCGAAATCTTTGCCTACTCTCCTGCCTAAGGGATCAACTACCTGAATATCAACCGGCGAGAAGACCGGAATAACCAAAATATCATTTATCGCAATCTGCGGCAACTCTTCAGGAGCCGGCGTCCCAAAAAGAGCTTTGGAAATCTCTGGCCAGGCAACGCCTTTTATTAGATTGGAGTGGAGATCAATATCCGCTTTGGTAATCCCTATAGATGCAAAGGAATGAATGGTGCTGTTAATCGAAACACGTCCATCTCCTTCCACAAACTCCAGACCATGGTCAGTAAACGGAACCTCATAATTTTCAGGATAGCCGTGCTCCCATTTCGGAAGCCGAGAAGGGTCATCAACCACTCGAATATTCCCGAGCGTCAAATCAATCTGCTCGCCATCAACAAAATTCGGCTCAATATTGCCTGCAATATTGGTAATTCTAATTCCGCGCTCGTTCAATCTGGCTTCTGAACTTGCGGAATTCAATAGTTCCAATAAGAGATTTCGCGGATAATTTTCAGGATAATTTCTGACTATGCCGGTATCATCGTCTTTCAAGTAATTGTAAATCGGCAACAAATCCTGCACTGAAAAAACATTGTTCCTTATGTAAGAAAACTTGCTTGTAAATCCGGAAAAAATAGATTTCATATTAAGCCAAAGTTCTAGAAATCTGTCTGATGTAGTTGGAGGTATCACGGGCGTCAAATCTCCACCATCCCACAAAAGATAGGCGAAAGAAGAGCCTTCGTGCGGAGTCCCAACGAATATAATCTGGTCAATGTTGTTTTGATAGGAGTTGCCCTGGGCGTAGGAGCGAACCACAAGCCCTCCCATTGAATGAGCGATTATATCGACCTTGGAACAGCCGCAGATATTTTTTATTTCCTGAATCTTCTGTCCAAGCTCATCTCCGTTCAAACTCACTGGTTGCTCCCAGTTATAAGGGAAAGTAAATAAGTCTTCGCCTGGGGTGTAACCAGCCTCGTCGAGAAGACGAATGAGATCATCATACGTATGGAAAATCGGGTCAATCACAAACTCGTCGTTTTTTTCGGACGAGCCCAAAATCCCTGGAATAATAATCACCGGATCCGGCTTGGCCGGCCCCGGCTCTCTGATTGGGAACGGAGTGGAGCTTAAAAAATTACTGGTGCCGGGCGGCCCCACGATGGAGTAGAAAAAAGAAACATAAAAAGCCTCCGAGCCGCCCGGAGTTGCCGGAAGGTCCAAGGAACAAGCCGGACAGGTTTCTTTTGTACCGGCCTCGTCATTCCAGATATCGTAGTGGGTCGTCGACGCGAAACGCACGCTGTAGTAGCGTGAGAAAGGTTTGATGAAAGTCAAAGGATTCAATGAGCCGTCAACCAAGCCTTCACAGTTTTGGTCAAAAAGACGCACCTGTGAAAACCAATTGCGGCCATCGTTCGAGGGCGGGAGAAGCCTGAAGTGAAAGACCAGAAGTCCGTCAACATATTCGGCGCGCTCGTAGAAATCAAAGAAAAAACCCTCGGCGTCGAAATTTCCGAACGGCTTGGAAGCGCAGGCTTCCGGCGTGGGAAGTGTCTCGTTTTTCACCGGCGGCCCTGGCGCGTTCTGAAAAATCTTATAGGAAGATGAATTTAAATCGCTCCCGCTGTCGGCGGTAAAAGCGCGAAAAATCACCTCGTAGTAGCCGGGGAAAGAAGCAAATATTTCCTGGGTGCAGTTGAAACAATTTTCCTTGACGTCCGCTTCGTCGTTCCAAATCTCAAAAGTGGTGGTGGAAGTGAAGCGGATGGAAAAATTCTGGATGCCGGTCGTCAGGAAAACTTCTCTCTCGAAAGAAGAATTCGTGCCGTTCCGGCATTCGTCAGTCAGAAAAGAAAGGTTGGTGCGAAAGCGCTGGCTTTGGGGAAAAGGAATTTTGGTCTTGAAATGCAGGACTAAAAGACCGTTCACATACTCCGCCGACTCGAAATTTTCAAAAAGATAGCCTGTACCGCTCGCTGCCACAGCGCAGTGTGAAGCTTGGGCTTCGCTTCCAGACAGGGAAAGACCCCCTGCCAAGACCGCCAAAAAAATTAGAATTTTGATGTGGCGCCGCATAAGCTTCATTTATTATAGCGCTTTTGATATAATTTTTTCATGGCTGAACGAATTTATCTGGATTATGCGGCGGCGACGCCTGTGGACCCGCGGGTGAAAGAGGCCATGGAGCCTTTTTGGAGCGAGAATTTTGGGAATCCCGGCGGGCTTCATGCGGAAGGAATCATTGCTAAAAAAGCAGTCCAAGAGGCGCGCAGAAAAATCGCGCGGGAAATCGGCGCCAGAGATGATGAGATTATTTTTACGGCGAGCGGCACGGAATCCTGCAACTTGGCAATTTTAGGCGCGGCAAGAAAATATCAAGATAGAGGGAAACACCTTATAACTTCTAAAATCGAGCACCACGCGGTTCTGCATCCTTTTCAGCTTTTGGAGAAAGAGGGTTTTAAGGTCACATATCTTGAAGTCGGAGAAAATGGAATTGTAAATCCGGAGGATTTAAGAAAAGCTCTCCGGCCGGAGACGACTCTGGTCAGTATAATGCACGCGAATAACGAGATCGGAACGATTCAACCGATTCGAGAAATTGGGAAAATAATTAAGGACTATAAACTACGAACTAAAAACTACCAACTATTCTTTCATACCGATGCCTGCCAGGCCGCGGGCTATTTGGATTTAAACGCAGACAATCTCAGCGTGGATTTGATGAGTTTTTCCGGCTATAAATTTTACGGCCCGAAGGGGATTGGATTTTTATATAAATCGCGAAAAGTTTTGCTCGAGCCGCCGGTGGTTGGGGGAGAGCAGGAATTCGGCTTTCGGCCCGGAACCGAAGCCGTGCCCTTAATCGTCGGAATGGCGAAAGCCCTGGAGCTTTCGAGACCGAGCGCGGAAGAAAATAAACGGCTTGCCAAGCTTCGGGATTATTTTATCGAAGAAGTCTTGAAAAGAGTTCCGGGGGCTCTCGTTAACGGTGATTTGGAAAAACGCCTTCCGGGAAACGCGAATATCTCTTTTAAAAATACAGACAATGAAGAGCTGGTTTTGCGCCTGGATGCCGAAGGCATCGCGGTCGCGACCGGCTCGGCCTGCCGCCGGGACTCAACCGGGCCTTCGCACGTGATTTTGGCGCTGGGCCGAGAGCCCGAATACGCCAAAGGCGCCATCCGTTTCACCCTCGGACGGCATACCGCCAAAGAAGAGCTCGAGCGGGCGCTTGAGGTTTTGCCCAAGCTTGTTTTAAGATAAGTTTATGCGCGAAGTAAGGCCGCTTAAGTATAAGGAGCTCGACGGGCTTTCGGAAAAGCAGTTAAAAGAGCACCACGACGTGCTTTATGCCGGCTATGTCAAGAAAATTGATGAGATTGAAGAGAAGCTGAAAAAAATTGACCTCGCGTCTGCCGGAGCCGTCTATTCTGACCTGCGGGAGCTTAAACTTGAGGAAACTTTTGCCTTGAACGGAGCGAAACTCCACGAAGGTTACTTTGACAACATGATTAAAGGAGGAAATGAACCTGCGGGAAAAATTTTAGAAATGATTGAACGCGACTTCGGCTCGTATGAGAATTGGGAAAAAGAATTTAAAGCCTTGGGACTCGCGGCTCGCGGCTGGGTGGTTTTGGGTTACGACCTCGACGAGAAAAAATTAAAAAATATTCTTTGCGACTCGCATAATCAGGGGGGAGTCTGGAATATGATTTCGCTTTTCATCATGGATGTCTATGAGCACGCTTATTTTATTGATTACGCCGCCGGCCGCAAGGCTTATATCGAAGCTTTTTTCAAAAACATCGACTGGCGCTCAATAGATAAATTGATGTCCAGGTTCGGAATTTACTTTTTGGAGGGATGAAAATAATTTTAGCGCTTGTTTCTATTTTTCTCCTCGCAGGAGCGTTCTTTTTTCTGCGGATTCCGGCGAGCGAGATTGAGCTTCCGGAAATAAAATTTGAGATTCCCGAAAGGCCCGAGCCCGAGATAGAAAATCTTAAAAAAGAACTGAAATCAATTTCCGAAGAGATTAAGGCCCTGCCGCCTCCAGCGCCGAGTCCTCCTCCGCCTCAACCCCCGCCTCCGTCGGCGATAAAGTCTAGCGAGGTTTACGAGAAAGCGCTCAAAGCCGTCGTTAATATTTTATGTTTTGATAACAAAAAAAGCTCTTATATTTTAGGTTCGGGCGCGATTATCCACCCGAAAGGCTACGTTTTAACCAATGGCCACTTGGCCGAGCATTTTCAAGAGCCGGGCGCGGACTGCCAATTGCGCAAGGGTTCGCCCGCTAAAAATTTCGCGAAAGCAAAAATTATTTGGCTGCCGGACCAGAGTCAAAAAATCGGCACCACCGAAATTCCTCAAAAAGACGCGGCGCTCCTGAAGATCACTGAATTTACCCAAGAGTTTGATTATTTTGAATTTGAGCCGGACTACAATGTGAGAGAAGGCGAAGTCTTGTATTCGCTGAATTACCCCACGGAGTTTTTGAGTCCGGAGATCGCGCTCAAGGACGCCAACCTTGTTTTTACGCTAGGCGCGGTGGAGAAGCTGGTGACGGTGGATGAAAACACGCAAGACGCCGAAGGCGCGTATCTGAAAGGCGAGCTCTCGGCCCAGCACGGCTCTTCCGGCGGAGTTTTTCTCGAAGCGCAAAACGGCAAAGTTGTCGGCCTTTTCGTGGGCCTTACCGAGGGCACCACCACCGCCAGCCGCAAACAATTTATGTTTCTATCCGATTATATTGATAGAATCCTCCGGCAGGATAAAGGAGTTGACCTTCTGGAATTTTTAGAGAATTTTTAGTATAATTTATTTTTATGGAGCATCTGACTAAAACCCAATTTATTCTGCTGGTTTTGCTTGTGAGTTTTGTGACTTCAATCGTCACTGGAATTGTGACTGTGGCTTTGGTTTCGCAAGGCGAGTCTGGCGGGCCGATTCAGACGATTCAGCGCGTGATTGAGCGTTCGGTGGGGGTTCCGACTCCGACGCCTGTTATAGAGAATCCGCCCGCGACGCAGGAAGAATTAATAGTGAATATTGCGAAGAACGTAACCCCGGCCGTGGTGAGCATTGTCGCCACCAAAGACGTCCCGGTCATTGAGGAGTTTCTCATAAATCCGTTTGAAGATTTTGTGATTCCGCAATATCGCCAGCGCGGCACCCAGAAACAGCAGTTTTCTCTCGGAAGCGGTTTTTTAGTGTCGGCCGACGGGCTTTTGGTCACGAACCGCCATGTGGTGGAGGATACTTCTGCCGAATACTCCGTAGTGATGAATGACGGCAAAAGGCTTTCGGCAAAAGTGCTCGCGCTCGACCCGTTGAAAGATATCGCGGTTTTGAAAGTCGAAGGCGAAAATTTTCCTTTCATTCCTCTCGGAAGCTCTGATAATCTTCGGGTCGGGCAGAGCGTGATCGCCATCGGCAACGCTTTGGGCGAGTTTCAGAATACGGTTTCAGTCGGCGTTATCTCCGGGCTTTCAAGGAGTATCGTGGCCCTAGGCGCGGCCTCCGGACCGGAACGCCTGCAGCAGGTTATTCAGACTGATGCCGCGATAAATCCCGGAAATTCAGGCGGGCCTTTGCTCGATATAACCGGGCGCGCGATTGGCATTAACACGGCGCTCGCCCAGGGAGCGGAGAACATCGGCTTTGCTCTGCCCATAAACTCGGTTCGAAAAGCCGTAGAAGACGTGAAAGCCTTCGGGAAAGTCCGCTATCCGTTTTTGGGCGTTCGCTACCTTATTATTAATCCCGCTCTCAAGGCGGAGCGAAAACTTCCGGTGGATTACGGCGCTTTGATTACCGCAGGGCCGGGGGATTTGGCAGTCCTGCCGGATTCTCCGGCGAAAAAAGCCGGACTTCAGCAGGGGGATATTATTTTAGAGTTTGACGGGGCGAGAGTGGATTCAGACCACGCCTTGGGCGACCTGATTGCCTCAAAGCGAATCGGCGACAAAGTTCGCTTGAAAATTCTTCGCGAAGGCAAAGAAATTATTTTGGAGACCACCCTTGAAGAAAGAGCCAAATAGGGGTATAAATAAAAATATATGCCGCCGTTTCATAACTTCACGGTAAAAGCGCAGGAAGCGATTCGCCGCGCGCACGAGCTCGCCATCGAGCGGGGACAAAACCAGATTGAGCCTATGCATCTTCTGGCGGCTTTGGTTTTACAGGACGAGGGCGTGGTGATTTCTATTTTGGACAAACTGGAAATAGATTTGGCGCTTTTGACCGATTCGATTCTGGACGCTCTGGACGGCCAAACCCGCTCCAATTTAATGGTTTCTCCCCATCAGATTTATTTGACGCCGGAGCTCGGCCGCAGTCTGGAAGAGGCGCATAAAGCCGCCGGCGCCCTCAAAGACGAGTATATTTCTTCGGAGCATTTATTTTTGGGAATTTTGGAAGTCAACTCTCCGGCCCGAGAAATTTTGGCGCGTTTTCGAATTGACAAAGAGCGGGTTTTGCGGGTGCTCTCCGAGCTTCGCGGCAAAGAGCGGGTTTTGGAAGTGGAGCCGGAGCTGAAACTTCAAGTGCTCGAGCGCTACGCCAGGAATTTAACGCGCTTCGCCAGGCAGGATAAGCTTGACCCGGTTATCGGCCGGGAGGACGAAATCAAACGCCTGATGCAGATTCTCTCGCGCCGCACCAAGAATAATCCGGTTTTAATCGGCGAGGCCGGAGTGGGGAAGACCGCGATTGCGGAAGGACTGGCCCAGCGGATCGCCCGGGGCGACGTGCCGGATATTTTGAAGGATAAAGAATTGATAGCTCTGGATTTGGCTTCGCTCGTAGCCGGAACCAAATACCGCGGAGAGTTTGAAGAAAGATTAAAGGCCGTGATGCGGGAGATAGAACGCTCGCAAGGCCGCGTGCTTCTTTTTATAGACGAACTTCATACCATCGTGGGCGCGGGCGCGGCCGAAGGCGCCATTGATGCTTCCAATATGCTGAAGCCGGCTTTGGCGCGGGGGGAGCTTCACGCCATCGGCGCCACAACTCTCAAGGAATATCAGAAATATATTGAGCGCGACCCGGCGTTAGCCCGACGCTTCCAGCCGGTCTATGTGGAGGAGCCGTCGCTGGAGGATGCCGTCAGCATTCTTCGCGGGCTCAAAGAAAAATACGAACTGCACCACGGCATCAGGATTACCGAAGAGGCCATCGGCGCGGCGGTCCAGCTTTCTTCGCGCTATATCACGGAGCGCTTTTTGCCGGATAAAGCCGTAGACCTGATTGACGAAGCGGCTTCAGCTTTGCGCCTCGAACTTGATTCCATGCCGGACGAACTGGAGAAATCCCGGCGGGAGGAGATGAAGCTCGAGATCGAGAAAGAGGCTTTAAAGAAAGAGGACAGCCCTGCTTCCAAACAAAAAATTAAAAATATTCAGAAGGCGATTGAAGAATTGAAAGAAAAATCTCGGGACCTGGAGTTGCGCTGGAAGAGTGAGAAGGAAACTATCGATAGCCTCCGGAAATTGAAAAAAGATTTAGAACTCTTGAGGCAGGAGGCGGCCTCGGCCGAGCGAAAAGGGGAGTTGGCGCGAGTGGCCGAGATAAGCTATGGGAGAATTCCTGAAACGGAAAAGCGGCTTCACGCCGAAGAACTGCGCTTGAAAAAACTTCAAACCACCCGCCGCGTTCTGCGGGAAGAGGTTCGGGGCGAGGACATTGCCGAAGTGGTTTCGCGCTGGACCGGGATACCCGTGGTCAGAATGCTGGAGGAAGAGGCCGAAAAACTTCTCCGCATGGAAGCCGACCTTAAAAAACGGGTGGTCGGTCAGGACGAGGCGATTTCCAAAATTGCGAACGCGGTCAGGCGCTCGCGGGCGGGGATTTCGGACGAAGACCGGCCCATCGGCTCTTTCATTTTCCTGGGTCCGACCGGGGTGGGCAAGACCGAGCTCGCGCGAACTCTGGCGGAATTCATGTTCAACGACGAGAAATCCCTGGTCAGAATTGATATGTCCGAATATATGGAGCGACACACCGTTTCCAAATTCATCGGCTCTCCGCCCGGCTACGTGGGTTACGAAGAAGGCGGACAGCTGACCGAGCTTATCCGCCACCGGCCTTACGCCGTGGTGCTGTTTGACGAGATTGAGAAGGCTCACCCGGAGGTTTTCAACGTCATGCTTCAGATTTTAGATAACGGCCGCCTAACCGACGCCAAAGGCCGGCACGTCAATTTCAAAAACACGATTATCGTGATGACCTCAAACGTCGGCTCGGAGTTCGTTCACGAGATGGAAAAACTGGGCTTCGTCGCCGAGGAAGACGGCGGCAAGTCTAAAAAAGAAGAGGAGCTTAAAGATAAAATCCGAAAATCGCTGGAGCGCCGTTTCCGTCCGGAATTTTTAAACCGTCTGGATGAGATAATAATTTTCAACACCCTCTCCCAGGAGAACTTGAAAGCGATTGTCGAGATTCAGCTGGCGAGAATGCGTTCTAGGCTTGAAAAGAAATCCATCAATCTCGATATCGCTCCGGCCGCGAAAGAATTTATCGCCCAAGAAGGCTACGACCCGCATTACGGCGCGAGACCCCTGAAGCGCTTCATTGAAGCTAAAATTTTAAATCCCCTCGCTGAAAAACTGGTGAGAGGTTCGATAAAACCCGGTGATAAAATTTTAGTCGGCGTCAGAAATAAAGAGCTGGTGATTGAGATAACCTCCGCGAAAAAGCGCCGCCCCAAAAAAGAAATCGTTTCTGTCGCTTAAAATTTTCTAGACAAAGTGCGTGGGGAGGGATTCGAACCCCCGTAGCCCGTTAGGGCGCTTGGTTTACAGCCAAGTGCGATTGACCACTCCGCCACCCACGCGATTTATCTTAAGGTTTGGGTAAGTAAATATTTAATTCTTTCTTTCCCCTTTCCCGACTTAAGAAATAATTCTTCTCTTCTTGCGTCAGTTTTATTACTGAAGGCTTCATAGTAAATTAACTTCCAAGGAGCTCCATTTTTGGTAGATTTTTCCTCTCTATTATTATGCTCATTTAATCTTCGCTTCAAATCACTAGTCAGCCCTTTATAGAGCTTACCAGTTTTCTCGCTCTTTAAAATATACACATAATACATAACAACTATAACCACTTCGGCCCTAGGCCGACCAGCCGTGGGCTGGCCGCCACCCACGCGTTATTTGATGAATTTGTTGACGCCGATTGAGGCCGCTTGAGGAATGATAATACCAAGTTTTTCGGCGGTTTGCAAATTGACTACGAGCTCCACTTTGCCCGGCGGCTCTATGGGCAGTTCCGAAGGCTTGCTGCCTTTTAAGATTCTGTCCGCCAAGCGCGCTACCTGCGTGCCGATTGATTCATAATCCGCCCCGTAGCTCATAAACGCGCCTCGCTCCACGTCTCCGATATTGGTTCCTGAAACCGGCACCTTGTTTTTAAGCCCCCACTCAATAATTTCTTTGACCCTATCCGCGCTCACAGTATCAGTCGCTCTTAAATAAACGTCGCTCGGCCGCGGTTTAAATGTTGCTAGAAAATTATCCAGCTCCTGCGCATTTTCGACTTTCTTCTCGAAGAGTTCGACGCCAAGCTCCTTTATTTTGCCGCGCAGGTTGTCGATGCCGCTGGTGTTAGGATTATTCCAAGCTATGACTAATCGTTTCGCCGAGGGGATAAGGTCCAAAACGAGCCTGGCGCGTTTGGCCACCAAAGTTTCATTGGCGGGCGTAACCCCGGTCAAATTATTGCCGGAGTTTTGCGTGGATTTAACGACGCCGCTCCCAACCGGGTCGGAAACCACGCCGAAGACGATGGGCAGGGTTGGAGCGAATTTCTCCGTGGCTCCTTTGATGGAGAGCGTTTCGCGAACGCCAGTGACCACTATTAAATCTACGGGGGACTCAATCAATTCTTTAAAACGCTCTTCAGTTACGGCCTTGTCTGGCGCGGCTTCTACGGGAACGTATTCTATATTCACTCCTTCTTGATATCCCAATTTTGACATCTCCGCTTTAAAACCATTCACCGCCGGCTCCAAGGAGGGCGAGGGTTTTATGATGCCGATGCGATAGATTTTCGGCGCCTGTTTTTCGTTGGGCCACGCCAGCCAAACGAAAGCCGCGATTACCGCGACGGCCAAAGCTACAATCGCTATTTTTTGTTTCATTGTACTTATTTTACCATTTGCCGTATTTTTGATAAACTAGGTTTTAACGTGAAGGCCGATGTAGCTCAGACGGCAGAGCATTCCCATGGTAAGGGAAAGGTCGCCGGTTCGATTCCGGCCATCGGCTCCCGCTTTTAGCGGATAAACATGGCGCAAGTAAATTTAATAAAATTTCAGTGTTCGGTCTGCAAGCGCTTCAACTACTACTCGAGCAAGAACAAGAAAAAGGTGGAGCGGAAGCTCGAATTCCAAAAGTTTTGCAGCTGGTGCAAAAAGCGCACCTTGCATAAAGAGGCCAAGGCGTAACTATGCCGTCCTTGGGGGTTTTCGCGCTAGCGGCTCTTCTCGGCTATTTTCTGCTGCCGCTGGTTTTGAAAAAAGAAACCCTGCATCTCTTCCTTTCGCACACCACGAGCTCGGAAGCGGACTGGCGGGATAAGTCTTTGAAATTTATGACTGACCGCCTGACTTTTCTCGCGCCGAACGCCGTCAGCCTTTTTGGGTTTGTCTTGGTGTTTTTGCTGATTTATCTTTTTTCAATCAGCGCCCCTCCTTTGGTAATTTTTCTGACAGCGCTTTTCGCCGGCTTTACCGACATGCTCGACGGTTCGCTAGCGCGGAATAATAATCGCGTGACGAAACTCGGGGCGATGCTGGACGTGAGCCGAGATTTATTCTTGGCTCTGACGCTTGGTTATTTTCTCATCATTCAGGGGTTTTTGCGCGAGGAATTTTTTTGGTGGTTTTTCACCGGCTGGATTTTTCTGGGTTTTATAAGGATGCTCGAGTTTAAAGCTTCCGGAGGAAATATTTTCTCCTCGGGTGAAGATTATAAATTCGCGCTGGACAGAGTCCGTCTGACGCTCGCCTGGATAGGCGTCCTCTTGCTGATTTTGATACCATATAGTAGAACTTTGGATATCGCGGCCGAAACGCTTATCATAATGTCCATCTCGATTTCCTGGCTTTCGCTCTTGTTCCACTCGGCGCATTTGAGAATTTTAAGAGAAGAAAAACGGGGGTATGGTGAAACGGCATCATGACGCTCTCCAACCCGGCAGCTGCCGGGCGAATCCTTAAAAATGTTTACAGTTTATGTTCTGAAAAGTAAGAAAGATGGTAAATTGTATGTTGGTTTTACTGGAAATCTTGAATTACGCTTGATGCAACATCAGGAAGGTTTAGTTATTTCAACTAAGAATCGAAGGCCACTCGACTTGGTTTATAAGGAAGAGTTTGATACAAAAGCAAGAGCTCAAGCCAGAGAAAAATATTTCAAGGGTGGGGGAAAGGCAAGGAAATTATTAAAAGAGTTAATAAGTGGGAGCGTCGTTCAACGGCAGGACTCTGGTCTCCAAAACCAGTAATCCAGGTTCGAATCCTGGCGCTCCCGCCAGACAGGAATTTGCAAACGCGAAAAGAAATTTCCCCATGCTAAAAAAGACTTTACAACTAATCCCTATCATGCTATACATTTACCGAAACAAAAGGTTTAAAATGTTGCCTCTCACGAATTCGGCCATGTAGCCGGATTGGGTCATGATAATCCACCCAGAAGCGGATGTCTCACGATGTACAAATTTGCGGGCCTGGGAGAAATTCAGAAACGAACTTTAGGTTTGGGAGATAAACTGGGTATGGATGCGCTCTACGGCACTGGAAATATAAGTGCTGGACCGGGTTGTGCTCTGTAATCAATAAGAAACACTTATTATAGAAGAGGCCTGCCATTTCAGGCCTTTTCTATTTTATTAATTTCTTTCCCGAAGTTTATGGTAATATTTTAATAATGAATTACCCCATTCTTAAACGCATTATTTTTGTTTTTGTCGGGTTCTTGCTGGCCGTCGTGCTGATTAACGCCGTTATGTTCGCGGCTGGAATCAAAACCGGGTTTTTCCAGCGCTGGGCAGAAGACCAGTATTTTGGCAAAATCACGGAAATCCATGACGGCGGCTTTACCATCATAGACGAGAATGACAGAGAAAAATCAATTTTGATTGAAAGCGATACGCGAGTCAGGAAGGGGAGACAATTTATTACCAAGGAGGCTTTGCGGGTCGGCAGTTACGTGATTGTGGTCGGCTCTCCAAATGATGAAAAGCAAATAGAGGCTAGAGTCATCCGTATTTTCGCTGATGATTGATAAGAAAAAATTAAAGTATCTACTGGGGATTCTGCCCCTCTTATTTTTTGCCAGCCTTTCTTTTTATCTGTTTGCCTATTCCAGCCCGGAACGCATCGTTGATTTAATCGGCGTGAACAACGCATACGCCCTTCTTTTTATCCTGGCTTTTTTGGGAGGGCTGACAACTTTCAGCGGCGTTCCTTATCATTTATTTCTCATTACGCTCGCCACCGGCGGTCTTAACCCGCTGTTTTTGGGCTTCTCGGCCGCCGGCGGAGTTATGCTGGGGGACTCCACTTCCTATTACGTCGGTTATCGCGGGGGCGCCATTGCTCCGGAGGGCGTGCAAAGAATTTTTCAGCAGATTTATTCTTTTAATTCGACGCATCCCAAAATCTTGCCTTTGTTTTGTTTGTTGTACGGTTCGTTCGTGCCTTTTTCCAACGACTTCATCACTATTTCCGCCGGTATCGCGCGATATCCTTTCTGGCGCGTGATGATTCCGCTGGGATTGGGCAACGCGATTTTTAACGTCTCTCTAGCTTATCTCTCGACGCGCGCCTACGACTTTTTGTCAAGTTTGCTATAATTTAAAGAATGTTTTCCTTAAGTTCGTTTATTGATTTGCTTAACGCCCTGGTCTGCTTTTTGCTCGCGCAAAGACTGCGGGTTTCTTTCCGCCAATCCGGCAACGCCTTGGTTCAAAACTTCGCCTCCTTTTACCTGGTTTTCGGCGTTTTCTTCGCCTTCCTCGGTTTTCCTTTTTTCGTGCCGGACTCCCCGATATTAGTTCAGGGGTTTTTCGTTTTTGCTCATCTTTTTCTGTACGCCGGCATAGCTGTTTTTCTTTCTTTAATCTTTAAATTGGGAGGCATAAATTATGCCGCGTTTTCTCCCTATGCTTTTTATTCGGTTTTAGGGACCGGAATTTTGGTTTTTATTTTCAGCCTTTGGGATTTAGGGCCGGCTAGATTGCATGAAATCGTTGTGGACGGCGTTGGATTGATAAGCTGGAGCCATGGGGGAGCGGCCTGGGTGAGATTGCTGATAGGCATCGGAGGAACCGCCTTAAGCCTTTTCTCGGGCCTCTTTTTCTTTTTTTACAGTTCGGCTTATATCAAGGAGGTTTCGGTCAGAGCCAAAGGCTTGCGGTTGGGCGCGGGTTTCGTTCTTTTGGCCGCGGCCGCTTTTTTAGCTTTTGTCTTGAGCGCGTTTCCGCTTTACGGCTTTTGGATAGTCATCCTCGCGGAGCTGGCCACGATTGCCGGGCTTTTAGTTATTTACAGCTCCTTGTCTCTAGAGAAAACTGGTAGCTAGTAGTATACAATAGTATACGTCTATAGCATACAATAGCATACGTTATTAAGGATTTAAGTTGTGCGGCATCTTTTATATTACCGCACGCTGTGTCAAAACTTACCGCTCACACTTTATGAACTAATGGCCATCCTTAACTATACGGCTTAGCTCGGGATTACGCGCTCGACCCTTTACTACCGTTCGGACACACTTTCGAAGGATTTGGTCTTGAAGGCCAAATTGGAAGAAATCTTACGCCTTCACCCATCATACGGACACCGGAGGATAGCCAAAGAGCTTCAGGTCAATAAGAAGCGTATTTTGAGGGTAATGCACCGTTTCGGGCTTATAAAAAAGTAACAAAAAAGGCCCCGTGCTATGTTTCGAGCTGTGGGGCCTTCGGTTCCGTTCTCTGCCGGCTAATTGCGTTTTGGGAAGGACCTCCTCGCCTTCCGCTATCTATCCTTTCTATGTCGGAACAAAGAACAATATTAACTAATAATTTCTCCTTTAATTTCTCCTTGATAATCGGCAGAGAATTTGACTCGTTAAAGAGCGTTCCATTTTTGAGACTCTATTAAAATAATACACCGGAGGCTGGAGCACGTCAAGGAGTTATCCACAGCCGTTTGAATTCACGCAGGTATCCATGTATACTATGTATACAGCTAACGCGTTCTATGGGAAGGGCCTTTTCGAGGCTCTTTTTATGTTTCTGACAAAGAGCAAATCAGGATTCTTTTTTGAGCCCTGTTTCTCACAACGTAGCCGATTTAATAAAGCGGCTTGGCGTGGCCAAGACCACCTTTTTGAATTGGGAGTCAGAAGGCAAAATTCCAAAGGCCAGTCGGGACCTACACGGGTGGCGTTTTTATACTGATGAGGAATATAACGCCATCTTGCGGCTGGTCGCCGAAACTGATTATTTTCGGAAAAAGCCCGAAGATAAACTTTTAAAGCATTTTGAATACCGAAGTCGGCTTCCGGGCCTGAAAACAGGCCTGGTTCTGGCCGTTATTTTCATATCACTTTTTATCTTTGCGTCCTCCCCGCTTAACCTCGGCGACTCTGACCAAGTTGCTGGATTATTTGCTACGTTTGGGTTTCGCTTGGAAGATTTTGGCCGCTCGTTGAAATTGTCGTTGCTCGGCGCGAGGCCAGTCTCCGAATTGCCGCTCACATTGACCCTCGGTCCGAATGAGCTCGAGCCGCTTCGGGAGGAGGTCAAAAAACTTCAGGCCGAGCTCGAACGCTCACAGACGAACGGGCTCCGGGTGGAAGGAGGACGCAGTACTGAAAGAATTATTGAAAAACTTGTGGCCGGGCTGTCTTCCGAAGAAGTTGACCAAAAGTTGTCGAACCTTGACAAAACTTTGTCGGATAAAATTACACAGGTGGCGCGCTCTCTCGCTCTTTCCCAGCATATCGACAATCTGGGGACGGTAACGATCCGGGAGATACAGGTTCCTTCTGGGGCGAGCACGGTGAATACTGATAATCTCACCGTTGGAAATCTAACCATTACTGGGAGCTGTTCCGGCTGCGGCGGAGGAAGTTCTAACACCAGCGGCTGGACCGATGACGGCACTATTGTTCGCCTGACTGATGCCGGAGACTTTGTCGGCATCGGCACCTCGACTCCGGGCTCGATTCTCTCCATCCAATCGATTGGCAACTTCGCGGCCCCAACCTCCACTCTTTACGCCGGTTTATCTCTGCCGGTAATTAACGCGACCTCAACAACGGCGACTTCTACCTTTGCCAACGGCTTGGCTATAACTGGCGGTGGAATACGGCTGGATACTATTCTAAACTGCAACGGCGCTTCGGTTTTGGAAACCTCCGCCTCTGGCGTGGTCCAATGCGGAACAGATTCTTCTGGGGGTGCTGGAATGGAGATTGGCGCGGTGGTTACCAGCGGAACAGCAGGCTCGGTTCTTTTCGTGGACGCTTCGGGAAACCTGCAGCAGGACAACGCCAACTTCTTCTGGGATGACGCGGCGAACATCTTACGCACTCTGAACTCCTCCTCCACCAGACTTTCTTCCATCTCCGGCGTCACCATCGGAGGAACCGCGACCACTTCTCTCTTTGGCAACACCGCCACCTCGACTTTCGCGGCCGGCCTCGCTCTGACCG